>Ga0187827_10000029_pt1 | contig 210072 bp, 190 predicted proteins | sample ETNtaG_39_FD_167969 | JGI IMG/M metagenome (GOLD analysis project Ga0187827, IMG submission 167969) | Marine microbial and viral communities from oxygen minimum zone, Eastern Pacific Ocean - ETNP2014_SV_150_PacBio MetaG (Illumina Assembly) | ecosystem: Environmental > Aquatic > Marine >...
GTCAGCGCCGATCAGGCGCTGGCGCTCGTGGTGGTGAAGGAGACGGCCGACCGGGCTGGCTCATGGGAGGGGAAATCTGACCCGACCTCTCTCATAATCAATGGACCACCAAGGGGGGCAGGGCACCGCGGTCTTCCCGAGACCCGTGTCTACCACTCCGAGGACCCGATGATGTTCGGGATCGACCAGGACGACGAGTACCTCCACACCGTCCTTCCGGTGGCGGCCCCGGGGGTCGTCACCTTTGAAGGCCAGCAGTACATCTTCGCGTTGAATGCCCACCAACTGGACGGCATCCGCTGTGCAAGGCTGAACTGGGTGTAGAGTACCCGGTCGAGGAGGCAGCATGGTCACGCGATCCCGGTTCGGCTGCGGTGTTCTGACGCTGGCCGCGCTCTTGGGTGTCCCATCCCCAGGCTCGGCGCAGCTGACCGGCGTCGAGGACGGCGAGTGGCGCTACCTGGGCGGTGACGCCGGACACACGCGGTCCACGCCGCTCGACCAGATCGACGCGTCCAATTTCACCGACCTGGAGGTCGCCTGGATCTGGCGGGGTGACAACTTCGGGCCGGGCGTCGAGTACACGGTTCGCGCCACGCCGGTCTTCGTCGACGGCGTCCTGTACACGGTCGCCGGCCAGCGGCGGCAGGTGGCGGCAATCGACTCGGCCACGGGCGAGACGCTCTGGGTCTTCCGCGAGCCCGAGACGCTGCGCTACCGGCGCTCGCCGAGAACCGACTTCGGCAAGGGCGTCGCCTACGCGGAGGTGAACGGACGCGGCGTCGTCTACATCACGTCGCCCGCCTTCTTCCTCTGGGCCCTGGACGCGAGGACCGGCCGGCCGTTGGACGACTGGGGCGCGTCGGTCGCCCTGGACGACTTCTCCGAGACCGGCGTCCGCGATCTGATCCCGGACCTCGTGCGCGACTGGGAGCCCTGGCAGAACTGGACCGAGCCGTACGACGTCGACCGCGGGATCCCACGACAGCTCGGGATGGTCACAAGCTCGGCGCCGCCGATCGTCGTGAACGGCGTCGTCGTCGTGCTCGTCGGCCACGAGCCGAGCTACGACCAGACCCGGATCGAGAACGTCCCGGGCGACATCATGGGTTTCGACGCCGCGACCGGCGAGTTCCTCTGGAAGTTCCACATGATCCCCCGGCCCGGAGAGTTCGGCCACGAGACCTGGGAGAACGACGCCTGGCGATGGTCGGGTGACATGTCGACCTGGGCGCCGGCCTCGGCCGACCCCGAGCTGGGGCTCGTCTACCTGGTGACGAATGCCTCCACTGTTCAGTCGTACACCGGGCATCGGCCGGGCGCCAACCTCTTCGGTGGCAGCGTCCTCGCCCTGGACGTGGCGACGGGCGAGCGGCGGTGGCATTTCCAGATCCACCGGAGCGATCAGTGGAACTACGATCTGCCGACCGCGCCGATGCTGATGGACCTGACGGTCGACGGCGAGCGGATCCCCGCGCTGATCCAGAACACGAAGCAGGGCCTCGTCTTCGCGTTCAACCGTGAGACCGGCGAGCCGATCTGGCCGATCGAGGAGCGACCGGTCATGCAGACCGAAGTTCCTGGCAACTACACGTCGCCCACACAGCCTTACCCGACCCGGCCGGAGCCGCTGGACCCGATCGTCGTGAACGGTCTGACGGAGGAGTTCGTCATCGACTACACGCCGGAGCTGAAACAGCAGGCACTGGAGATCCTGAGCGAGTTCCGGGTCGATGGCCTCTACGTGCCGCCGCTGCCGTACCCCCACGACAACGACTACCGGAACGTCGTCGGCTGTCTGGGCGGGGTGAACATCTACCATCCGCCCGTCGCGGATCCGACCACGGGCATCATGTATGCGTCGCACAACCGGGCGTGCAGCGCGCCCGGGTTCCTGGTGCCAACGAACGGGGAGGACGAGGAGCGCGGGTTGCCCGAGCTGAGCGCCGAGGCCTGGCGCGGCCGGGAGCGGCATACGGCGACCACGGGCACCACGGTGGCTGCGTGGGCGCCCGGCGGCCCGCGCACCTTCCTGCCGGCGGTCGAGAGGCTGCCGGTCTACAAGCCGCTGTATCAGGGACTCGCGGCCTATGACATGAACACGGGCGAAAAGCTCTGGGACCTCCCGGTCGGCCAGACGCCCGAGCGGATCAGGAACCATCCACTCTTAGCGGGAGCGAACGTTCCCGACACGGGCGGGACCGGGTTCTCCATCCAGATGGTCATGGGCGACCTCCTGGTGCAGACGACGGAGGACCTGCGGGGCGAGACCGAGGTGAACGCGAACGGCATGCCGATGCTGCACGCGCGCGACAAGAGGACGGGGGAGATCCTCGCGAGTGTCGAGATACCGTTCCCCGGCCAGTACGGAATGATGAGCTACCTGCACGGAGGCCGGCAGTACATCCTCGTGCAATCGGGGAGCGCGAAGCGCGGGCAGCCGGGCGCGCTCGTGGCGCTCGCGCTGCCGTAGGCGGCTTACTGCGCCGACGCTGACGTCGACCCCGGCATCGGGAAGTCGTTGTGGTGGAGCAGCGCGTTGAACAGCATGTTGAACTCGCCGTGGTTCTGCCACCGGTAGCACGGGTTGGTCGCGAAGAGCAGCAAGCGACCGTCGCCGACCGGGAGTTCGACGATGGCTGACGTGTCGCCGACCTGGCCCGCGCCTCGCATGAGACCGCTCATGACGAGGTCCTCTCCCTCCGGGAACCGCATCAACTCGTAGCGTTCACGGTCGCGCTCGTCCGGCACGCTCAGGAGCGGACCGTTCGCGTAGCGCACAGGAATGGTCGTGTCGGTGTAGCCGTAGAAGATCGGGTGCGCCGCCCGCGTGACCTCCGCCTCGACGACTGGCCCGGGTGCGTAGAAGTCGCCGCTCGTGCGGCGGGCATCGACGGTGCGGGTGAGGCCGAACTCGACGGGAAAGTAGCTGGCGGCGCCCAGCGTGATCGCCAGGCCGCCGGCGTCGAGGAACTCTCGAAACTCGACGACCCCTTCCAGACCCATGCCGCCCGCGATGTCCTCCGATTCACCGTACTCGCCAAGGAACTGGAAGCTTTCGGTCTTCGTGTAGGCCAGCGGCCGCCCCGGCGATTCGATGTCGAACACCAGGCCACGACCCGACCGGCCCTGGTTGGGGACGAGGATGACGTCATAGTCGGAGCGCAGGTCCCCAGCTCGGACCCGCTCCTTGTAGACCAGATCGTAGGCGACCTCGAACTGATCGAGCGCGTGGCGGACCCAGCCGACTTCCTGGGTGTTGCCCCACGTGCTGTACACCGCCAGACGCGGCAGGTCGACGGGGTGCATCGACACGGCAGGCAGTTCGGCGACCGCCGCGCCGGTCAAGCCGAGCACCTCGACCGCGTCGGTCACGCGCTCCCGGATCGCCTCGAGGTGGTCACCGGTCGCGACAATAAAGGACCCGGCGGGGTATTCCACGCCGTCGACCTCGAAGCCCGCCTCGGCCGCCATCGGGACGATCTCGTTCAGGCGCGAACGTAGCGTGATCATCCGGGTTGAGCCCTGATGCGCGATGACATAGGCTGCCGGGTCGCCGTCGGTCGCAGCGACTGTTCCCGCGAGGCTGACGGTGTCGACGGGCTCGACGGCGAGGTCGAGGATCGCCTTGTCGGCGATCGGCTCGACCTCGGTGTGCAGCATCAGGCCCATCGTCCAGCCAGTGTCGTCGTAGGTTCTGAGGTCGTCGTCCGGAAACTCCTGATGCTCGAGCAGCGTCTTCGCGAGTCGCCCGTAGGGCTGATTGCGCTTGACGATGTACGAGCCGGCTGGGAAGGTTCCCTCCTCGACCGTCACCTCGTCCACCGCGCGGCCCACTTCGATGCCCTGACGCCGAAGCAGGTTGACCAGCAGTTCCACGCGGGTCATGTCGCGCTGACCACTCGGGATGAGATAGCCGAACGGGGCCTCGGTCTCGCCCGAGGTGATCGAGTTCCGGCTCTTCAAGTAGAAATTCTCCAGCACGACTTCCGGAAACGACGACGTGAGCTGCAACGCCGTCAGCACGGCAGTCTGCATGTAGTTGGTGTTGTTCCGCATCGACCAGTCCACCTCCTCGTAGGGAGGGGACGGCCGGTACCATTCCCGAGAGGTCTGACCGGGTCCACCGCCGGTGTCCAGCCGTCGGGACATCGGCGTCGCGCCGCCGTTGCCGAACGTTTCGTACATCCGGATCATGCCGTTGTGGTTCGACGACATGAAGGCCAGGTAGCCCGGCGACCACATGTCGACGAAGGCATGAGTCCAGACGCCCGGCATCCCGTACTTGGTCAACTGCGCCATCTCGAAGTTGGCGAACCAGGGGAGTTCGCCGTAGAGGATCGGATCGAGCGTCGGATTCTGCGGCGCCTGCCCGCTGAACGTGTAGAGAAACGGCACCGATTCGTGCAGGTCGTGGAGGATCGGTGGATGCCACTCGAGATACCACTCGAGCAGGGCCCGGAACGTCACCTGCGAGTAGTTGATGTCCCGGTTGTTGTCATGAAAGACGTAGCGGCCCCAATAGGGCGGCCCGGTGATCCGATCCCGGTCGTCGTCGATGTCGATCAGGTGGCGGTAGTACCAGTCGACGTAGCGGTCGCGGCCGTCGGGATCGGCGACGGGTGTCAGCGTCACGATCACCTCGTCGCGGATCCGGTTGATGAGCGGGCTGTCCTCGGCCGCCAGCCGGTAGGCCAGTTCCATGAGCATCTCGGGTGGGCCGGTTTCGCCGCTGTGGAGCCCTCCCAGGAAGTGATAGATCGGCTTCGCGCGGCCGATGATCGTCTTCGCCTCCGCCTCCGAGAGGCCACGCGGGTCGGCCAGCCTCGCCAGGTCCTGACGGTAGCGCTCCCGCTCCCGGATGCTCTCCGCCGAGCCGATCATCACGACGACGTACTCCCGGCCTTCGTCGGTCTCCCCGATCGTCAGCACGTCCACCCTCGGCGACGCCGCCGCCAACGCCCGGTAGTACTCGAGCACCTGCGCGTAGTAGGTCAGCTCGCGGGGTGCCCCGACGTGGTGCCCAAGCACCGCCTTTGGCGAGGGGACCCCCTCGACGACGGGGAGGTGGTCGACCAGTGGGCTGATGAATTCCGGGGCGGTCGTCCAGGATTCGACGGACGTGGCGAAGTCCGGGTCCTGCGCCTGGGGCGTCTGAGCCGACGTCACGGTCGCCAGCAGAGCCGTGCAGGCGAGGGCGAGCAGTGTCGTCGAGCCGATGCTCCGTGGCTGATCGAGGCGGTATACAGAGGGCATCTGTCCTGACTCCTTGAGATTCCGAGGGCGGTGAACCCGATGGCGAGCCGCGCCGTGCGCGGCTTGTGTCACCTCACGCGTTCGGAGTAGTTCACTCCCATGTAGAGCCGCGTGATGTTGCCGTCGGCATCGAGCTCGAAGCGTGCCATCTCGCCGTGCGGGCCGCCGCCGGTCCCTTCGATCTTGAACGTGTGCTCGCCGGCCGGCCGGAGCACCGTCTTGCCGGTCATCGGATCATCGCTGCTCGGCGAGATGACGACCAGTTCTTCGTTGAGGATCATCACCTGACGCTCGCCGCCGCGCGAGCGATAGGTGCCGACGTACTGCGTCCACGCCGCGTCGGCTTCGGTGGGCGGCACCGACTCAGCGGTGGCGCGAACGATGATCGGTGCGAGCCACTCGAACGCCTTGTTCGAAAAGCGACCGGGATTGCCGTCGCCGCCGCTAGTGAAGACGACGACGCCGACGTTCTCCTTCGGGCTGAGCTGCGTGCTGGTGCGATAGCCGGGGTATGAGCCGCCGTGGCCGACGAGATCGCGGTCTTCCCGGTGCGAGATACTGAACCCCCAGCCGTTGCCGCCGCGCCAGTTCTCCCGGAGCCAGTGGACGCGCTGCATCTCGCGCAGCGTGTTCGCCCGCAAGACCTCGGTCGTGTGGCCGGCGCGCAGCCGCATCTGCCAGGTGATGAACTTCAGCATGTCGTCAACGCTCGACGAAAGGCCGGTGGCCGGGTCGAATGCATGCGCGTCGACGAACGGCATCACCTCCCGCGGCTTGTCGGGCCAGCGCCGGCTGTAGCCGGTCGCTAGGTTTGGCATGTGCCCGTCGGGCGGCACGCCGACGCTCGACGAGACCATGCCGAGCGGCGCCATGATTTCGGTTTCGACATACTCCTCGTAATCCCGCCCGGAGGCCGTCTCGACGATCGCGCCCGCGAGCGACAGCCCGAGGTTCGAGTACTTCCAGACCGTCTCGGTCGGGTACGCCGCCTGCTGCTGTGAGACGGTCTCACGCAGATCCTCTGCGGTCGGGAACGCGAATTCGGTCCACGACGGATGGTTCGACTCGCGCGGCAGGCCGGCCGAGTGGGTCAGCAGGTGCGAGATCCGGATCGGCTCGGCGTCCGGATACGGGTTCTGCATGTCGAACCAGGGCAGGTGGTCGGTGATCGGATCGTCCAGCCTGAGCTTGCCGGCGTCGCGCAGTTGCAGAATGGCGATGCTGGTGAACAGCTTCGAGTGCGACGCAATCCGGAAGATCGAATCGGTCCGCATCGGCGTGCCGTTCGCGACATCGGCGTGGCCGTAGGCCTTCGACCAGACGACGTCCTGGTCGTGCACGATGCCGATGACGAGGCCGGGCAGGCCGATCTCCCTCATCTGCGCCTGGATCCAGACGTCCATCACCTTGATCTGCGAGGCCACTTCGGGGTGATCAGCGAGGTCGTCGGCTCCGGCCGGAGCACTCCAAAGACAGACGGCGACGACGAGGGCAGCCAGTCGCTTCATGACACCACTCCTTGCTTGTCGTGCACGGTCAGAATCGGATCGGCGTGAGGGCGCGATGGTAGCACAGCGTGGCGGGCGGTGGCGGGAGCGTAACCGCCCGCGCCAGCATCACCCGCCAGCGACGATCTCGGCCGTGCTCCGCTCGAAATCTTCCTGCAGGACGTAGTGCTCGTAGAGGTAGCGAATCGTTCCGTCCCGATCGATGAAGATGATGATCGGGACGTAATTCACCTCGTAGTTCCGCAGCAGATCCACGTCCTTGCCGGCGAGCATGTCGAACGGCAATTCGTAGGCTTCCTTGTAGCGGCTGATCAGCCGACCGTCGTCCGCCCAGACGTTCAACGTCACGATGGCCAGGTCGGTGCCCTCGTACTCCGCGTGGGCTCGCTTGAGGAAGGCGATCACCTGCGTGCAGTAGTGGCACATGTTGTGCGTGAAGTAGAGGATGATCGGCTGCCCGATTAGATCTTCGAGCGCATGCACGTCGCCGTTCTCGTCGGGCAGGGCGAAGAGCGGCGGCGGCTGACCCACTTCCGCGATCTCCTGCGCGGCGGCACCGCCCGGGAAGGTGAGCGCCGTCAGGAGAAGGACGGTGGCCGCGACTTGCTTCCGTCGAGAACGCATGTTCACCTCGCCTCAGTCCTAAGCCATCTCCACGCGCCCGACGGTGTACTTGATGATGTTCTCGTAGTTCAGCGCGTAGATGAGAGGGATACCGTCCGATTCGGCATAGGCGAAGGCGAAGCTCGAGAGCGGGTCGCCGCCCTGCGCCGGGTTGAGGACGACCGAGCGTCCGACCGAGACCTGGAACCGGTTCGGCGACAGCCGGCCGAAGTAGAACTCGCCGCCGCTCTCGAGCTTGTCCCCCTCGGAGACGTCGACCGGCACCCAGCCGTGATCGGGCGCGTAGAAACTCGTCCAGCAGTGCGCTCCGGTGCAGTCGCCCTCGAGTTGGCCGCCCTCGGCCGCGCCGCCCTCCGGATAGGGCAGCGGGAAGCCCTGCTCCCAGCGAACCGGGACGCCGCGCGAGACCATCATCGCCATGAACAGCGCGTGGTAGTCGTCGCACTTGCCGCGCTTATGGCGCATGATCCACGCGGTGTCGCCGGTGCCGCAGCCGGGGATGCTGCTGTCGTAGAAGAGGATCTCGCGGATGCCGTCGAACACCAGACGCCCGATCTCGTACGGGTCAGTCTCGCCGCCGACGATCTCCTCGGTGAACATATCGATCTCGGGTGTCGTCCGAACCGTGTTCGTGAGCTGGAGATACTTCGACCGCTCGTTCTCGGGCAGCGAGCCGGGCTGGATGCCGACCTGCCCGCGCGTGACCCGATAGCGCGCTTCCACGGCGAACGGGGCCGAGTGCGGTTCCGCCCGAACGTGGAGCATCTTGGCGCCGAATCGTGCCTCGCGCGTGACGTCGTACGGCAGCGGACTGACGATGTCGAGGCCCGTGATCTGCTGCGCGTGGTCGCTCGACGGCAGCGGCATCCAGATCTGCACATCTTTGGCGTCGCGCGGCAGGCTGGCGATCTCGGTGCGGTAGCTGACATCGAACTCCATGAGGCGGCAGTCGGCCGGATCGTAGGCCGCGGCCGACAGCGGCCGCAGTCCGGACGTCAGCAGTGCGGCGCTCCCAAGTCCGGCGGCTCTAATGAAGTCGCGCCGGCTATGTTCCAGGGCTGCGAAGTGCATCGTCCATCTCCTCGTCGTTCCAGAAGTAGGTGTCAAATTCGGCTCGGGTCCGACCATCGGGGCCGACGACCCAGACCCTGATCGTGTGCTCGATCACCTCGCCGCCCTCGACCGGTGTGCGCGCGATCTCGATGCCCGTGTCGTCGAGAAATTGCTCGATCCGACTCGCGGGGCCGTTCGCGAACAGCCAGCGCCGGTCCGCACGGTCGATTTCGTGATCGTCGAAGTGGCTCAGGATCTCCTCGGCCGTATCCTCATCCGGCTGAATCGACAGATGCAGGTACTGGACCGTCTCGGGTGACCCGATCTGCCGGTCCAACTCGGTCAGGAGGAACGTGACCATTGGGCAGGCGAAGACGCACTTGGCGTAGGTCGGGACGACGATCGTCGTCTTGCCTTCGAACGTGGCGCTCGTGATCGAACGGCCATCGTAGTTCTCGAAGGCGAACGGCGGCAGATCGGCCGGTCCGAGCGCCGCCCCGAGTGCGGCGACCGTCGTCACTGCGACGACAAGCTTCATTCAGCGCCGACCTCCACCGTCACCTCGGTCGCGCCGGACGCGCCGACCTCGACGGTACGCCAGAGCGATGCTTCACCGTCGTGCCAGACCCAGACTTCGTGCGTGCCGGCCGGCACGTCGGGAATCGTGAACGCGCCGTTCGCCGCCGAGATGGCGGCGTAGGGATGGTCGAAGACGAGCAGCGTGGCCGCTTCGTCCGGGTGTGGATTGCAGCGGACATCGATGATGCCGGTCTGATCGGTGAACTCGAAGTACTGCTTGATCGGCCGCCGCACCTCCATGCCCTGCAGCGGCAACGCGATGTTGTAGAGCGTGGCGCCGTTGCGAAGCGGGCGCCCCGAGATCTCCCGTTGATACGCCAGGTGGAGATAGAGGTGCGTCGTGTGCAGCGTGTCGTCCTCGTTCTTGAAGATGAGCTCGTTGCCGACGAACCCGACGGCGACGGCTGGTTCGAACGATCCATCCGCCCCATGCGTGATGACCGTATCGCGGTTGGGGAGCGTCTCCCCGGCGACCCCTTGCAGGAAGACGACGGCGGGGCCGGAGCCGGCCGGCATGACGACGCGTCCAGTCAGTTTCGCGCCGGCGAAAGCCGTGGTTCCGGTGGCGAGCAAGGCGACGACGAATACCAACATCGAGAGCAGCGTGGGCTTGTGTGTAGTCATACGAGTCTGTCCGTGGCTAGGCGTTTTATGAAGAGATGATGGCTAACGAGGAGGGCCGCGCCGGTCCAGATGCCGAGCGCGACAACGAGTACCGCCGACGATATGGGTGGCGCCACCGTCGCCAGTCCGAGCGGCGAGGCGGCGCTGCCCACCCAGGAGAATGCGAGCAGCCGGAAGATATCGGTGGGGTTGAGCAAGAGCGCGGACCCGAAGAGCGCCAGCGGCACGTCTCCGGGATAGATCATCAGCCCGCCGACGAGGGCCAGGTCGAAGACGAAGACCGCGAGAATCCAGACGAGCACCGACACTGCGATGCCCCGCGCGTGATCGCGCGACAGAATCGAGACGAGAAACGACAGCGCTAGAAAGACCGTGCCTAGTGCCAGGACGAGCAGGAGCAGTCGAACAAACTCGCCCGTGTTGACGCCGGTCGTCACCGACAGCACGATACCCGTCGGCACGAAGCTCGATACGAGGGCGATGGAGAGCGCCGCGGCGTAGCCGACGAACGTGCCGACGAAGTATTCGCTCGACGATACCGGGTAGGCCAGGATCAGATCGAGCACGCCGCGTCGTTTCTCGTCGATGATGACGCCCGCGCCCATCACGAGCGCCAGCAGCGGTACCAGATAGACCGCCAGGTTGAGCAGGCTGGCCATGACCGCACCGGAGCCGGAGGCGCCCACGACGCCGACCGGCGCCGTGCCCAGAAAGGTAATGGCGAGCGAGGTCACCAGGACGAGGCCGCTGACCGTCCAGATCCATCGGCTGCGCAGCCGATCGGACAACTCCTCGAACGCAATCGCCCAGATGGCGTCAGTGCGTCTCACGCAGCACCTCCTCGAGCGATGGCTCCTCGATCCGAACATTGTCGATCGACGCTTCGAGCGATTGCAGGCTGGCCAGGAATCGAATCTTGTCGCGCTGCGACACGCTGACGACGACGATGCCGTTACGGTTCGCGACCGACCCGATCTCGAGCCGCTCGAGCGCTGTTGCCAGATGGCCATTCGACTCGACCGACGGCTGCAGCGTGACGCGGACCGGCAGGTCGAGCGTCTGGTGAAGGTCGCTTTCGGTGCCCAGGGCCACGACGCGCCCGGCGTTCAGCACGCAGACACGGTCCATGTAGCGCGACATCATGCCGACCCGGTGGGAAGACATGATGACGGTCCGGCCCTCGACGCGCTTCAGGATCTCGAAGAACTCCCTGGCCCCGTCCGCGTCGAGCCCCTCGATCGGCTCGTCCACGACCAACATGCGAGGATCGCCCAGGAGTGCCTGGGCGAGATTCAGCCGCTGAAGCATCCCCTTCGAATAGCCGCCGAGCTTGCGCCCCGCGGCTGCGGTCAGGCCCACCTGCGCCAGCAGCGGTGCGACTTCGTGCTGGGCGACGCCTTTCAGTCGGGCGAAATATCGGAGTGTCTTCTCGCCCGTCAGATGCTCGAAGAACGAGACCCGTTCGGGCATGAACCCGAGCGTTCGGTGCACCCGGCGCCAGGCCTCGGTGTCCGGCTCTTGACCGTCGAACAGGATCTTGCCGCTCGACGGCTGCGACAACCCGACCAGGATCCGAAGCAGCGAGGTCTTCCCGGAGCCGTTTCGGCCGAGAACGCCGAGCCACTCGCCATCGCGAATCTCGAGGTCGAGTGCCGCGAGCGCCTCGATCTCGCCGAACCGCTTGGCGACGCCCTCGAGTTGGATCACGGCTGGCCTCCCGGGATGTGCGGGAGCTTTTCCATCTCCAGGTAGTACTCCGCGGGTGCGGCCGGGTACTGCGCCAGCAGCGTCGCCCACTCGGCCATCGACGGTGACATCTGCGGCGAGGGGTCTACGATCTTGGGCACGGTGATGATGGGGAACTCACGTTCGGCCAGCGCCAGGACCTGAAACGCCGGGCTGGTCAGCAGGAACTTCGCGCTGGGGTGCGCATAGAGCAGCGCGTCCACGAGCGTGTTCGACCGGTACGGGACCTCGCCGCTGCCGTCGTCGTCGAGATCCCACCCGCCGTAGTCGCTCCAGTAGTTGCCGACCCACGTCTGATCCTTCGCGGCAACGAACTTCACCTGAATCTCGTTCTCGATGAAGGCGTTCGCCTCCATCACGTTTTCTTCCGAGCCGCCCCAGTAGTGGCCGCCGAGGTTGTTCCGGGCCACCAGGTTGCCGCGGATCGTGTTGTACAGCGAGTTGTAGACGAACAACCCCTTCGTATTGCCGATGACGACGTTGTCCGCGGCGGTCCCGTAAGTGACCTGCACCCAGAGGATGCCATGCGTCCGATTGTTGTGGAGGATGTTCTGCTTCGCCTCGATCTCTTTCGAGAACATGAGCGCGAGACCGACCAGGTTCTCGTGGGCGTAGTTTCCGCGATACCGGCTCTCGTCGCACCACATCGTGTGGATGGCGTAGCGCGAGTCGGTGATCCGGTTCCGGTCGATGGTCGCCTCGCTGGTCAGCTCCATGTAGATGCCGTCGCGACACGACGAGAGGTCGTTGTCGGTCACCCGGATCCCGTCCGCATCCCAAAGATGGATGCAATCGCCCCGCTCGTTCTGCGTGGCCTCCTGGAGCCCGACGACGTGGTTCCCCGCGACTTCGGCTTCCGCGGTGCCGTGGACCCAGATGCCGAACCGGCACGCTTCGATCGTGTTGCCGATGACCCGCGCCCCGGTCGAGTCCTGCTCGACCCAGACGGCCGAATCGGTGAATGCGTCCGAGATGCGGCAGTGACGGATGGTCAGGTTCTCGATCGCCGCGCCTGGAGCATCGATGATGACGGCGTGACCCGTGCCCCCGCCGTCGACGATGGCACCGGCTTCGCCTCGAAGCGTGACCGTCCGCTCGATGTGCAGCGGCCCCGCGTGAACCCCGGGCTCGAGGAGCAGGACGTCGCCGGCTTGGGCCTCCGCCAGCGTATCGGCCAGCATTCCGGGACGGACCCGCACCGTGTCGGCGTGTGCGACCGCCGGCCAGGCGAGCAGGCCGAGGACGAGGCTTCCCACGAGCATCCGCACGGGCCGCTGCTCACGATTCGACACGATGAGTTCCGGACAAACCGCCTCGTCGGTCCCAGTCGCCTGGCAGTCCCAGCACATCAAGCATTCCTGATAGTTGATCCGTCCGGTCTCGAAGGAAATGGCCGTCGGCTCGCATCCCTTCGCACAGATCTTACACGTGTTGCACGATTCATACCGAAGCAGCGGCAGTAGCGGCGACTTTATCGACGGAATTGCCAGTGCCCCGCCCAGCGGGCAGAGGAAGCGGCAGAAGAACCGGTAGCTCGGCACCGAGATGAGCGTGACGGCGGCGAAGTACAGAAGGAACGTCCAGGGACGATCGAGGTTCAGGACGAAGGTCTTGAACGGCTCGATCTCGTTGATCGCTTCGGCGAGCGGCAGGCTGACGAACGAGACAGCCAAGATGAACGTGAACACGAGGATCTTTCCGTAATGCAGGTAACGGGGCGGTCGCCAATCGTCGAATCGTTTCCTCAGTGCAGGGGGCGCCACCTTTTCCCAAACGCCGATCAGGAGCTCGAGGAGTGCGCCGTAGGGGCAGGCCCAGCCGCAAAAGAAGCCGCGGCCCCAGACGACGAGCGTCCCGGCCGTGACGAGCCAGAGCAGAAAGATTAGCGGTTCAGAAAGAAAAATTTCGCTGGGGAACTCGAGCCGACTGGCCGAGCCGAACAGCGTCAGGATCTGGGTCGTGCTCGGCTGCGCCTTCAGTAGCATGCCGAGGCCGACAGCCGCCAGCAGCGCGGTCGATCGGCGCAAGAGCTTCCGGTAGGGTAGCAGCTGCAGTCTCAAGGTGAACGCGGCGAGAAGGCCCCCGAGGAGCAACGCGGTGAAGGTCGCGCCGACCCACGACGCCTGCCACCGGGTGACCCAGAACGGCATATCGGCGTCGACGAAGCGGGTGGGCAGCTGATAGTCGGCCACGAACGTGGCGTACCGCCGCTCGTCGCGGACGCGGTACGGCACGGTCAACCGGAAGGTGAAGGGCTGGGTCGGATCGAACCTGTCGTCGGTGAAGAAGACGCCTCCCTCGCGGAAGCTCGGAGCGCCCGCCGCGGCGTCGATCGGCAGCGCGAGATAGTCCAGGTCCCGGAATACGACAAGATCGCCGCTCTGCTCGAGGACGAAGCGATCGAAAATCCCGCCTCGTGCGAAGCCGGCGCCCTTGAACGAGAGCTCGCCAAACCCGCCGATGTACAGCGCGCTGCCACCGTCCCGATCGAGCCGCGCTCGCACGATGTCGTAGAAGCGCTCGCCGACGAGGTTGCGTCCGACGCTCGGCGGATCCAGGATCGCGAACCTTACGTCCACCGCATTGGCCGGGCCGGTCAACCCGAGTTCCGCCGGCACGATCGTGATCGAGCCGATGGCGCCCCGGGAAGCGAGCCGGCGCCACGTGTACGGCTGAAACGCAGTCGAGGGCCGGCGGGTGCGCACCTGGGCCGCGCTCACGATGCCCTCGGCCCGACCGACGAGGCGGCTCGCTTCGAGGATCGTCGCGTTCTCGGCGACAGCGGTCACCGTGGCGCCGCTGATGCCGTCGACCGTCACGTAGTCGGGAGTCGGCTCCCGGCTGATGAGGATCCGGTCGGTGATCTGCTTCCCCGGATACTGATTCGTGAACTCGTGGATGGTCGCTTCGGGAAGCCCGATCAGGACGATCGGCTCGGAGTGCCGGACGATCTTGACGCCGGTGATCGCGCCGTCGGCATCCATGCCGACCAGCGTGTTCATCGTCTCTCCGGAATACCCGGGGGTGTCGACGAGATCGTCAGTGAGAAGGACGTAGCCGACGAGTTCGACGCGATCCGCGGAGGCGTAGCCTCGCCAGTAGGTCTCGACGCGGTCGAAGACGGTGGCGTCGGGGAGCACGTCCGAGAGGGCGTACTCGTACCGCTGCTCCCCGAACGGGATCTGCGCTTCCGCGGAACTCGGAGCTAACGCAACCCCGAGTCCCGCGAGTGGCCCGCACACCCATATTCGCCACCGCTTCATCCGATTCCCTTCGCCTGCTAGCTCCGAGCGTGCACGATGAACCTCAGGCGCATCTCCAGGTGCAGCGCGTGGCAGAAGTTCGTGCAGTAGATCCAGTAGACGCCAGGCTTGTCGGCGGTGAAGGTGACCGACTTGGTCTGGAAGGGGCCGACGACCATCTGGACGTTATAGTTCGAGATCGCGAACCCGTGGGCGAGATCAGGGATCTCGTCGGTGTTCGTCACGATGAACGTGACCTCGTCACCCTCGTTGACCTCGACCTCCTGGAGCCCGAAGACCGGCGCCGTTGCGGTGAGTCGCGCCGTCACCTGGTTGCCATCTCGCGTTACGGAACTCTGCGTGACGGCGTCCGGGTGATCCTCGAGGCGCACCCGATCGACGACGTGAGGTTCGACGATGTCGCGCCTGACGAGGATGATGTCGTGCGGCTCGATGTAGGCCGACTCGTCCTTGAGCAGGACCATGCTCTCGCCCGAGATGTCGATGAGTTGGTCGTTCTCTGGCTTGAGCGGGCCGACGTTGAGGAAGCGGTCCTTCGAGATCTTGTTGAGCGAGATCAGGTACCGGCCGTCGGCTTCCTTCGTCTCGGCCATCGAGGCCATCGTGTGGCCCACCTGGTAGTGGATGTCCAGACGATCGACGACGGCCGTCTCACCCTCCTGCGGGTTCGCCTGCAGATCGATTGCCCGCTGGATGTTCCACTTCACTTCCTGGCTGTCGATGAAGAGTGACGTGTAGGCGTTGCCGCGGCCGTCGAATGTCGTGTGGAGCGGCCCCAGGCCGATCTCGGGCTCCGCGACCACCGCATCTCTGGGCTCGATGTTGCCGGCGAAGACGTCGTCGAGCATCGTGATGTCGATCACCGACGCGGTCGGCGACACCTTCCCGGACACGACCGCATAGTTGCCGTCAGGCGAGACGTTCACGCCGTGCGGGTTCTTCGGCACCGGAATGTAGGCGGTGAGTCCCGTCCCTTCGGCGCCGTCGAGGATCGGTACGCCATCGACCGTCCGGTAGTCCTCATTGGCCAGGGCCTCCTTGATGGCGTCCCAGCTGAAGACGACGAGGTAGTCCAGGTCGCTGGCGAGCATCTCGGAGATCGTCGCGCCACCCTCGGTGTTGTACGACGTGGCGAACGAGTACCGTCCGGTGTAATCGGTGGCGGCGAGGTCGAGGTTTGTCGCCGTCTGCACCTGCGCGACGACTTCCATCCGCGCGGCATCGACGATCGTGTGGACACCACCGTAGGTCGACGCGTCGAGCATGTCGCCGCGGCCGTCATTGACGAGCGGCGTCCGGAACTCGCTGTTGAGGATCACCCACTCGGTCGCCGGTGCGCGCTGCGGGAAGACGCCGTGCGTGCCCTGCGTGTGCGGAATGTCAACCGTGGCGTCGACCTCCATGATGTCGATCCGGATCCGCGCCAAGCGGTTGTTCGACTTGTCGTTGACGAAGAGCCACTTACCGTCATACGTGCCGTCAACATACGAGCCCTGGACGTGGTGGGTGTCGCCGACATACTTGCCGCCCATCATCGCCTTGCTCTCGTTGGTGATTCCCCAGCCGCTGCCCGGGTCGATATTCCAGACCGGAATGCGCTTGAGCACGCGCATCGACGGGATGCCGAGGACCCGGACTTCACCCGAGTGACCGCCGCTCGCGAAGCCGTAGTAGTCGTCCAGTTCGCCCGGCGCCACCTCGTGGGCAGCGTACGGAGCGGCTTCCTCGGCGTCGTCCGCCGGGGTCGCACCTCCGCAGCCGAACGAGAGGCTCATGGCGGCAGCCGCGATCGAAAAAGTCAGTAGTCGCAGTGAACTCATCAATCTCCTCCTTAAAGAGAGTCGTCAGTGATGGCGCAGGCTGCCGCTAGTCCTGCTGAGTGGCCGGAGCCCCTCGCATCAGTTCTAGGCAATAGGACACGAGGTCCCATCGATCCTGTTCCTCGGTCATGGCCGGCTCGTACGACGGCATCGGGGTGCCGTCGAGTCCGGTCATGAAGGTGCGATAGATCATCTCCGCCGACGAGCCGCCCTTGAGTGGGCCGGAGGTGAAATCGAAGGCTACGATACGGTCGCCCCAGCTGTCTGCCAGCGTCTCCGACGCCGGGCCATCCCCGACCCCGGTCTCGCCATGGCATTGGAAGCACTGCATCGTGGCGTAGACCTCCACGCCCCGAGTCGTCGATTCGGGTGAGCCGACGTATGAGGGAGCATCGCCGATCGCGAGCGCTTCACCCGGCTCGTCAGTCTCCCAACGCTGCGAGAAGGTCTTGATGAAGGAGATGACGTTCAGTCGATCCGCTTCTGGCAGGTCGGTGTGCGACGGCATGCCGGAACGGCTGATGCCCTCGGTGATGATCCGCAGGAGGTCGTCGTCGGTCGGCAACGTGCCGCTCGGCGTGCTGCGGAACTTGAAGACACCCGCGGTGAAGTCGCGCGGGTAGATCGTCGTGACCAGGCCGTTCGCCTGGGCGCGGTGGACGATGCCGACGAGCCCCATGCCGTCGCCATTGTCGCCATGGCAGATGACGCAGCGCGAGGTGTACACCTCCTTGCCTCGCTCGACATCCTGCGCCGACGCTTCCGGCGCGAGCGAGAGCGCTAGCGCGATCAAGACAAAAACGGTCAATCCACGTCTCATACGTCGCCCTTTCCCTTATCCATAAGAAACCGCCCGTTCCCGTGTGGTCGCCACACTCCTCGCGTTTCCAGAAGCAAGGCCGGTACCATCGCCGTGTTGAAAAACCGCCTATTTTCCGGCCTCCTTCTGATTGGAGTCGGTGTGTTGGGGCCCCGGGGGGTGGGGTGGTCGTGAAAATATTCACTAGCGCGCTGAAGAATCCGCAGTTGAGGAGGGCCCCACCACTCAAACCAACGGGCCCCCTCATACCGTTGGTCAAGGTGGATTTCGCGCGATCTTCCGAAGCCTGGGCGCTTGTCAGCGCCGGTCCCTGGCATTAGCATCAACTCTCTCGGGGAGGATCCGGGAGGGTTGACCGGCGGGCGGATCCGTCGCACTGGAGGAGGCACTGTTCATGCCGCGCACCAAACTGTCCATCTTCATTCTTCTGGCGCTGGTGGCTACCGCTGCCACGGGCCCGCGCGCGCAGGCGCCGGCGAGCTCGCGGGCGACGTTCGCCCCGGATCTGTTCGGCGGGCTGGAGTACCGGATGATCGGACCGTCCCGCGGCGGCCGCGCGACGGCAGTCGCCGGACACCACGACCAGCCGTCTACCTTCTACATGGGCGCGACCGGCGGCGGCGTCTGGAAGACGACCGACTACGGGCACTCCTGGCACAACATCTCCGACGGCTACTTCGCCACCGGCTCGATCGGCGCGATCCGTGTGGCCGAGTCCGATCCGAACGTCGTCTACGTCTCCACCGGGTCAGACGGGCTGCGCAGCAACGTCATCATCGGCAAGGGCGTCTATAAGTCGGTCGATGCGGGCGAGACCTGGGACCACGTCGGCCTGGAGAACACGGGTAACTCAGGAGCTGTGCTCATCCATCCGGAGAATCCCGACCTGGCGTACGTCGCGGCCATTGGCAACCCGTTCGCGCCCAACGCCGAACGCGGCGTCTACCGAACGCGGGACGGTGGCGACAGCTGGGACCTGGTGCATTTCGTCTCGGACCACACCGGTGCCGTCGACCTGGAGTTCGCGCCGGACAACCCCGACGAGATCTACGCGACGATGTGGGAGGCGGAGCGGAAGCCGTGGACGATTCTGAGCGGCGGCCTCGAAGGCGGCGTCTTCAAGTCGTCGGACGGCGGCGACACCTGGGCGGCGCTGACCACCGGGCTGCCTGACGGTCTGCGCGGCAAGGCCGACCTGGCCGTCTCGGGCGGCGACCCCGACCGGGTTTACGTCTTGATCGAGGCGCCCGGCGACGAAGGCGGTGTCTACCGGTCAGACGACCGCGGCGAGACCTGGCGGCAGATCTCCGACTTCCAGCCGATCCGCAACCGCCCGTTCTACTACTGCAACCTCGAAGCGCATCCGGCCGATCCCGACGTCTTGTGGGGGATGGCAGAAGGCCAGTGGATGTCTGAAGACGCCGGCGAATCGTGGGACCGCGTGCCGACGCCGCATGGCGACAACCACGACATGTGGATCAATCCGGATCGGCCCAACGTGATGATCCAGTCGAACGACGGCGGCGCCAACGTGTCGATCGACGGCGGCGAGACGTGGTCGACGCAGAACAACCAACCAACGGCCGAGCTGTATCAGGTCGATATCAGCGACGAGTTTCCGTACCGGTTGTTCGCGGGCCAGCAAGACAACTCGACGATTTCGATGCCGAGCCTCGTGACCCACCGGATGCCGGGCGGCCACGTCGCGACGTGGCAATCGCACGGCGGTTGCGAGACCGGACCGGTCGTGCCGAAGCCGGGAGACCCCGACATTGTCTATGCGAACTGCAAGGGGCGATTCGGGCTGTTCAATCGGCGAACCGGACAGGAGCAGCAGTACTACGTCGGCTTCTGGAACATCTACGGTCACAACCCGCGGGACCTGGCGTTCCGGTTCCAGCGCGTCGCGCCGATTCATGTCTCACCGCACAACCCCGACCGGGTCTACCACACGTCGCAGTTCGTGCACGTGACCGAGGACGGTGGGCAGACTTGGGAGACGATCTCGCCCGACCTCACGGCGTTCTCGCCCGAGACCCAGGTCGTCTCCGGCGCGCCGATCACGATCGACGTGACCGGTGAGGAGCACTTCGCGGTCATCTACGACATTCAGGAATCGCCGCACGAGCGTGGCGTGATCTGGGTGGGCGCCAACGACGGGCCGATTCACGTGACGCGCGACGACGGCGCGAGCTGGACCGATGTGACGCCGCCCGGCATCGGCCCGCACGGCCGCGTCCAGAACGTCGAGGTGTCGCCGCACGATCCCGCCAAGGCGTACGCGACGATCCTGCGCTACCAGGTGGGCGACTTCGCGCCCTATGCCTTCAAGACCGAGGACTACGGCGAGAGCTGGACCCGGATCACGACCGGCGAGAACGGCGTGCCGGCGGACCATCCGGTGCGGGTGGTGCGGGAGGACCCCGAGCGCGAAGGGTTGCTCTACGCCGGAACCGAGTTCGGGATGTTCGTCTCGTTCGACGATGGGGTGCAGTGGCAGCCGTTCCAGCTCAACCTGCCGGCGACGCCGGTCTCGGATATCCGCGTGGTCGAGGGCGATCTCGTCCTGTCGACGATGGGACGCGGCTTCTGGATCATGTACGACCTGACGCCGCTGCACGAGTTGTCCGAGCAGGTGGCGTCGGCCGAGGCGCACCTGTTTTCCGTCAGCGACCCCTACCGTCTGTACGGCGTCAGACGCTTCGGTGGCGGTGCGCCCGCGCCGGACGAGCCGCAGTACCCGGATCTCGGCGCGAACATCCACTACTACTTGGCGAGCGACGCCGCGGACGAGGTACGGCTCGAGGTCGTCGACGACGCGGGAACGCTGGTGCGCGCGTTTTCAAGCGAGACCGCGCCGGAGGCTGCCTTGCCGTCGTCGGTGCGAATGGGCGTGTGGCATCTCGAGGGCGTCGGCACGACGCAGCTGCCCAAGACTGCCGGGACGCATCGGCTCGTCTGGGACCTGCAGCATGCCGGTCCGTGGGACACCGCGGCGTCACGTTCCGGCCGAAACGGACCGATGATCGTGCCGGGCGCTTACCAGGCGCGTCTGAGTATCGGCGCGTGGAGCGCTACCCAGCGCTTTGAGGTGATGGCCGACCCGCGGGTGGTCGATGAGGGCGCGGTGACCCCGGGCAACATCGAGACACAGGTCGCCCTGAGTCTCGAAGTGCGCGATGCGCTGAGCGATGCTCGGCTGGCCGCAGCGAAGCTCGATGAGGCGCGTGACGGGTCGGCGGACGACGTGCGAGCGGCCCTCGAGGAGATCCGCGAGGCGCTCGTGACAGCACCAAGGCGCTACTCGCGGCCGGTCCTCATCGATCAGCTCGGCTATCTCTACGGCAATCTGACCCGGGCCGACCAGCAGCCGGGACAGGATGCCATCAGTCGCTACCAGGAACTGAACAGCCTGTTGAGCGACCACATCGGCCGGCTCGAGCAGCTCCTGCAGACGAGCAATACCCGTGGCGAGTAGCTTCCGCCGTTCGGCCTGGCGATGGGGCGGCGCGGCTGCCTTCTGCGCAGCCGTGGGCGGCGCGGGCTGGGCCGCCAGCGTCACGCCCGAAGAGATGTGGCGCTACGAGGTTGTCGGCGAGCACCCGCACGACACTAGCTCGTTCACGCAAGGGCTGTACTTCGAGAACGGCTATCTCTACGAAGGGACCGGCCGGCGGGGTGAATCCGTGGTGCGGCAGCTGGCGATCGAGACCGGAGAGGTCATCCAGCAAGCCGATTTGCAGCCGTGGCTGTTCGGTGAAGGTATCGCGCCCTGGGGTGATCGCATCTACCAGTTGACCTGGGTCTCCGGGACCGGGGTCATGTACGACAAGGCGACCTTCGAAGCGGTCGGCCAGTTTCGCTACGACATCGAAGGATGGGGGCTGACGCAGGATGGGCGGTCGTTCATCATGAGCGACGGTTCAGCCGAGTTGTCCTTCCGGCATCCGGTGAGCTTCCGTGAACTCCATCGGCTCGCCGTATCGGACGCGGACGGCCCGGTCTCTGACCTGAACGAGCTGGAGTACGTCGACGGCCGCATCTGGGCCAACATCTGGCATCGTGACGAGCTGGTGGCGATCGATCCCGAGTCCGGCCTGGTCGTGGGGCGGCTCGATCTCTCGGACCTGCTGGCCAGCGGGCGTCCACTCGATCCCGAAGGTGTGCTGAACGGGATCGCGCACGATCCGTCGACGGGCCACTTCTACGTTACCGGCAAGCTCTGGTCGCGCATCTTCGAGATTCGCCTGATCCCGCCGAGTTGATGCCGACGCGCCTCCATTACCCTGCCGTCGTCGAGGCTCAACCGCGACGACGAGTAGCGGCGGTTGCGAATCGGGCCCCCTGAAGAGAGGAAAATCGATGGCCGCGTATGTAGTTGCACTCGGTCGGGTTGATGATGACGAACGATTTGCGCGATACCTCGAGGCCGTTGGGCCAACGCTCGAGGCCCACCATGGCAAGCTGCTGGCCGTGGAGGACCCGGCCGACGTGCTGGAGGGTGAGGCGCCGTATCCAAGGGTCGTCGTGATCGAGTTTCCGTCGAAGGCCGACGCCCATGCGTGGCATGTCTCGCGCGAGTACCGCACCTGTGCCGACGACCGGCTCGCCTCGTCGGCGCACGTCCTCTATCTTGCCGACGGGTTCACGCCGCCGGCCCGACTCGAGGAGCGGGTGCGCGGTTGGTCGTCGGAGACCCTGATCCGCCGTTCGGCGGACGCCTGGTCGATACAGGAGCACGTCGGGCACCTGGGTGATCTCGAGCCGCTGTGGGCCACGCGGCTGGACGAACTGCTCGGGTGGTGCAGACGAGCTGAGCCCAGCCGACCTGGAGAATCGGAGGACTCACGAGGCAGGCCACAATGAGGCCGACCTCGGCGAGCTCGTGGCCGAGTTCCGTCGAGCCAGAGCCGGCATCGTGTCGACTCTGGACTGGCTTGGCGTCGACGCGCTCGCACGAACCGCGCGACATCCGCGGCTCGGGCAGCCGATGACGATCGTCGATCTGTTCTTCTTCGTGGCCGAACACGACGACCATCACCTTGCGAGGATGACCAGCCTCGCCCGAGACGCGGTTGACGCGGGAAGGAGCTGAGACCATGGCCGTCTATCTTGTCGTCGACATCCAGGTGAAGGATGCCGCCGTCTACGAGGAGTACAAGAAGCTGGTGCCGCCGCTCGTCGCGAAGCACGGTGGCGAATATCTGGCACGCGGCGGCCGCGCCTCGGTCATGGAGGGCGACTGGCAGCCGACGCGGCTGGTGCTCTTCAAGTTCCCGGACGAGGCTGCGGTCCGGGCGTTCTACGCCGATCCCGACTACGCGCCGGTGAAGGCGCTCCGGCATCGCGCCGCCGACACCAACGCCGTCATGGTCGAGGGCGTCTCCGCGCCCGTCGCCTGACCTCTTGCTGGAGACAGACCGATGAATCGTTTCGTGCTCGGAATTGTATCGACCGTGTTGAGCCTGGGCGGTGTCCCGACCGTCGGAGCGCAGGAGGTCTCGCCGCTGACGCGGGCCGAGGCGTCGGGGTTCAGCGAGACGACGCGCCACGCTGAGGCGGAGGCGTTCCTCCACGAGGTGGCCGCTCGTTCGCCCGACATCAGCCTGACCCGCTTCGGGTACTCGATGGAAGGCCGAGCGCTCTGGCTGGCGATTGTCGGCGACGCGGAGGGATCGGCTGAGAGCGTCCGTCAGAGCGGCAAGACCCGGGTCTACATTCAGGGCAACATCCACGCCGGCGAGGTCGAGGGCAAGGAGGCGATGCTGGCCTTCCTGCGAGAGATCGCCGACGGCGGGCATCGCAACTGGCTCGAGTCGATGGTCCTGCTCATCGCGCCGATCTACAACGCCGATGGCAACGAGCGGATCGCGCTCTCGAATCGCCGGTTCCAGCACGGGCCGACCGGCGGGATGGGACAGCGGCCGAACGCCCAGGGCTACGACCTCAACCGCGACCATATGAAGCTCGATTCACCCGAGGCCCGGTCACTGGCCCGGATGCTCGCCGACTACGACCCGCATGTCCTCATCGATCTCCACACGACGAACGGGACCCACCATGGCTACCACCTGACCTACGCGCCGCCGCTGCACCCGAACACGCCGACGCCGATCGTCGAGCTGCTGCGGGAGCGATTGCTGCCCAGCGTCACGCGCGCCATCAAGGACAGCGACGACCGCGACTACTACTACTACGGGAATCTGCCGCGGCAGAGTTCGAGCCAGCAGCGCGGATGGTACACGTTCGACCACCGCCCGCGGTTCGGGAACAACTACGCGGGGCTGCGGAACCGGGTGGCGATCCTCAGCGAGGCCTACGCGTATCTCCCGTTCGAGGAACGGATCACCGCCACGCGCCGATTCGTCGAGGAGATCCTGGCCTACGTCCACGCCGACGGCAGCGAGATACGCCAGGTCGTGGCCGACGCCGATGCCGCCCCGATCATCGGGCAGCAGCTGGCGGTCCGCGCCGACTTCGAGCGCTCGGCCGAACGCGCCGAGATTCTGCTGGGCGAGGTCGCCACCGAACGCCACCCGTTCACCGGTGAACCGATGCTCCGGCGCATCGACCGGCAGATTCCGACGCGAATGTACGAATACGGCACGTTCGCCGCGACGGAGACGGAGCGTGTCCCGAGTGCCTACTATGTGCCGCCGTCGTTGACCGGCGTCATCGATCGGCTCGAGGCCCACGGCGTCCAGACCGAGCAACTCGGTGTCCCGACGACGCGGGAAGTCGAGCAGTTCCGGATCGAGTCGTCGACGGCAGCCGAGCGAGAGTTTCAGCAGCACCACGAGCGGACGCTGACGGGGATGTACGAGCTCACGGACGCCACGCTCGCGGCGGGCACGCGGATGGTGCCGGTCGATCAGCCGCTGGGTCGGCTCGTCTTCACGCTGCTCGAGCCGCGCTCCGACGACGGCCTCGTGACCTGGAACGTCCTCGACGAGGCACTCGACGGCGCGGACGTCTATCCGATCGTCCGTTCGGTGCAGTGGCGTGCGTCTGGGCTCGAGGTGAGATGAGGCGGCTGAGGGTCATCTGGCTCGGTGGCGTCGTCCTCGGCCTCGCCGCCGTGGCGGCCGCCCAGCCGGTCAACGACTGGGAGGACCCGGCGGTCATCGGCCGGAACCGGACGCTGCCGCACGCGACCTACGTGCCGTACGGCGATCGTGGCGCCGCCCTTGTCGCGAGGGAATCTTCGTTTCACCGCTCGCTGAACGGCCAGTGGAAGTTCCACTGGTCGCCCAGGCCCGAGGTCCGCCCGCGCGAGTTCTTCGAGACCGGCTTCGATGACTCGACGTGGGACGAGATCGCGGTGCCGGGGAACTGGCAGCGCCAGGGCTACGGGTTTCCGATCTACGTCGACGCCGGCCTCCCGTTCCGGACGTCGAGCGATCCGCCGCTGATCCCGCACGACGAGAACCCCGTCGGGTCGTACCGGCACACCTTCGACATGCCCGCCGCATGGGACGGGCGGAGGACCTTTCTCCACTTCGCCGGGATGAGTTCGGCGATGTATGTCTGGGTGAACGGCCGCGAGGTCGGCTACGCCGAGGGGAGCAAGGTGCCGGTCGAGTTCGACGTCACGGAGTTCATCACGCCGGGGGAGAATCAGCTCGCCGCCGAGGTCTACCGCTGGAGCGACGGCAGCTACCTCGAGGACGTCGACTTCTGGCGGATGAGCGGCATCGATCGAAACGTCTACATCTTTTCGACGCCCCAGGTCGCGATCCGAGACTTCTTCATCGACGCCGGCCTCGACGACGACTATGTCACCGGCCGCCTGCGAGTCGACGTGACGCTGACGAATTACACCGCGGCGGCGTCCGGCCCGCGTACGGTGGAGGTGGAGCTGTTCGACCCCGACGGCCGGCCGGTGCAGGATACGCCGTTGAGCCAGCAGCTCGAGGCGGTCGCGCCAGGCGATGTCAACCTCACGTTCACCGCGGCCATCGACGCGCCCGCGCGCTGGACCGCCGAGACGCCGAATCTCTACACCGTCCTCCTGACGCTCCTCGACGGGGAGAATCGGACGGAGTACATCGCGCGGCCGACCGGCTTCCGCCGTGTCGAGATGTCCGGCGGCCAGTTGCTCGTCAACGGCCAGCCGGTCCTGCTGAAGGGCGTCAACCGCCACGAGCACGATCCGGATACCGGCCGCGTCGTCTCGGAAGCGACCATGCTCGAGGACATCCGGCTGATGAAGCAGTTCAACATCAACGCAGTCCGGACCAGCCACTACCCGAACGATCCGCGGTGGTACGAGCTGACCGACCGGTACGGCCTCTACGTCGTCGACGAGGCGTTCATCGAAGCGCACGGGGTGGGTTTCGATCCGGACGTGACCCTCGGCAACGATCCGGCCTGGAGGGCGGCCCACCTCGATCGCACCGCCCGAATGGTCGAACGCGACAAGAACCACCCGTCGGTGATCATCTGGTCACTCGGCAACGAGTCGGGTGACGGCGTCAACTTCGAGGCGACCTACGCCTGGGTGAAGGAGCGCGACCCGTCGCGCCCGGTCCAATACGAGATGGCCGACACGCGGGCCCACACCGACATCTTTGCGCCGATGTACGTGCGGATTCACACCCTGGAGGCCTGGGCTGCCGTGCTGCGCGACCGGCCGCTCATCCTCTGCGAGTACGCCCACGCGATGGGCAACAGTGTCGGTAACCTGCAGGACTACTGGGACGTCATCTACTCGTCGGAGCAACTCCAGGGCGGGTTCATCTGGGACTGGGTGGACCAGGGGCTGCGCGCTGCGACCCCCGGCGGGGAGGAGTACTGGGCCTACGGCGGCGACTTCGAGCCCGAGGGCGTGCCGAACGGCGGGAACTTCAGCATCAACGGCCTGGTCGATCCCGACCGCGCGCCGCATCCGAGCCTCTGGGAAGTGAAGAAGGTCTACCAGAACGTCACGGTGACCCCGGTCGACCTCGCGGAGGGCCGCGTGATCGTCGGCAACCGGTTCTTCTTTCGCGATCTCGACGGCGTCGCGTTGGAGTGGGCCGTTCGCGGCGACGGCGCCGCGATTGGCGAGGGGCGGATCGCCGACCTCCGGATCCCCCCGCAGACCACGTCGGAGATCACGCTGCCGCTGCCGGCGATCGAGCCCGAGCCGGGCGTCGAGTACGTCCTCGACCTCAGCTTCCGGACCCAGCGGGTGGACGCGCTGGTCCCAGCCGGCCACGAGATCGCCTGGACGCAGCTACCGCTGCCGGCGTTCGTGCCCGAGCGCGCCGTCGAACTGGCGCGCGTCGTCAAGCTCGATCCGGACGTCTCCGACGACATCTACCGGGTGGTCGGCGAGCAGTTCACGGTGGCCTTCAACCGGACGACCGGTGCGATGACGTCGCTGACGTACGCCGGCGTCGAGTTGCTTCGCCGCGGCCCCGAGCCGAACCTCTGGCGCGCGCCGACCGACAACGACTACGGCAACGAGATGCCGGCGCGGATGGGGATCTGGCGTGAGGCGGGGCCCCGCCGCCGGATCGACTCGGTCTCGATCAAGCAGAACTCCGACCGCGACGTCGTCGTCGACGTCGAGGCGACGCTGCCGGCTGGAGATTCCAAGTTCTACATCCGGTACCACGTCTTCGGCAGCGGCGACATCCTGGTCGACAGCCGCTTCGTGCCTGGAGCGATCGGCCTGCCGACGCTGCCGAGGTTCGGCCTGACGATGGCGCTTCGGATCGCGTTCGATACCTTCGAGTGGTACGGCCGCGGCCCGCACGAGAGCTACTGGGACCGAAAGAGTGGCGCGCGCGTCGCCGTCTACCGCGGGTCGGTCGCCGATCAGTACCATCCCTACGCCCGGCCGCAGGAGAACGGTAACCGGAGCGACGTCCGGTGGGCGACGCTGACCGATGCCGACGGCGTCGGCCTGTTCGTGGAAGGGTTCCCGCTCGTCAACGTGACGGCGCTCAATTACCTGAATCGCGACTTCGACGAGGGCGACGCACCGCGCGGGCGGCATACGACCGATCTGGTCCGGCGCGACCTGGTGACCCTGAACGTCGATCATCTCCAGATGGGGCTCGGTGGCGACACGAGCTGGGGCGCCGAGGTCCACGAGCAGTACACGATTCCCGCGCAGGAGATGAGCTACCGGTTCCGGCTTCGGCCGTTCGACGCGGCCGACCGGTCGCCGGCCGACCTGGCGAAGGAGAAGTTCTGGACCGGCGGGACCCGCTGGTGAGCGGCGTCGAACCGCGCTGGGATCCCGACGAGTACGGCCGGACGGCTCGCTTCGTCTCGGACCTCGGCGCCGACGTGCTCGCGCTCCTGGCGCCGGCGGCGGGCGAGCGGATCCTCGATCTGGGCTGCGGCGACGGTGTCCTGAGCGCGAAGATCGACGGTCTCGGAGTCGAGGTCGTCGCCGTCGACAGCAGCCCCGAGCAGGTTGCCGCGGCGCACGCCTTGGGCCTCGATGCCAGGGTCGCCGACGCCGCCAACCTCAGGTTCGATGCCGAGTTCGACGCCGTCTTCAGCAACGCCGCGCTCCACTGGGTCACGGCCGTCGACCCGTGGTACTTTCCGGACGTTGCCGACTACACGCGGCGCCTCGAAGCGGCCGGCTTCGACGTGAGGTCGGCCGAACTCTTCGACCGACCGACGCCGCTCGCCGGCGACATCCGCGACTGGCTGGCGCTGTTCGCGCAACCGTTCCTCGCGGTGGTGGCCGAGGCGGACCGGGCCGCTGTTCTCGACGACGTGCGCGACGCCGTGCGGCCGACCTTGCAGCGGACCGACGGCAGCTGGACGGCCGACTACGTCCGGCTGCGCGTCAAGGTGCTGAAACCGGGGTAACGTTTCTCCCGCCCACGAATCGAGCCGCAATTACGGCAATTGCTGATGTCCAGGACCCTCAAGGCCCTCATCGCCCTCGCCGTCGTGGTCCTACTGGCCTTCACCGGCATGGCCTGGTTCGCGCGCGGCGAAGCGGCGCGGCTCGTGACGAGCCCGCTCGACAGCCGCCGGCCGATCGACGAGACGCCCGCCGACGTCGGCATGGCGTACCGCGACGTCACGGTCACCTCGGCCGACGGCGTCAACCTGGCCGGATGGTGGACGCCGTCCGAGAACGGCGCGGCACTCATCCTCCAGCACGGTTACAAGGTGAACCGGTCGACGGATCTGCTCGGGATCGCCGCGCTCTTCGCCGAACACGGCTACGGCGTCCTGCTGTCGTCGGTCCGGGCGCACGATGTCAACGGCGGCGAGCTGATCACGTTCGGCCGCGAGGAGATGCAGGACCTCGCGGCGTGGATCGACTTTGCGCGACTTGCCGATGGCGTCGATCCGGAGCGGATCGGCATCTTCGGCAACTCGTTGGGCGGATCGCTCGTGATTCAGGTGGCCGCGCAATCGCCGGAGATCAAGGCGGTCGTCGCCCACAGCGCGTTCGCGTCGATGCGCAGTACGGTAGAGACCAGCGTCCGCTACTTCACCGGCCTGCCGCCGTTCCCCTTCGCGCCGATGATCGTCTTCTGGGTCGGGCGCGATCGGGGCATGTACCTGGACGACTTCGATTTCACGCAGTGGGTCGACGATCTCAGTCCGCGTCCCATCCTGTTCCTGCAGGGGGGCGCCGACGTCGTCGTCACACCCGAGAGCGGACGGCTGCTGTATGACGCCGCGCGGGAGCCGAAGGAACTCTGGTTCGATCCAGACCTCGAACACATCGCGTTCTTCGACGAGCGACCGGACGAGTTCGAGCGGCGGGTCGTCGGGTTCTACGATCGCTACCTGCCCGCGCCGGTTCCCGCGTCCGCGGCCGAGGAGACTGATGGCGCGCCTGCGACTGATCCACTGGGCGCCCGCTGACGCGCGACCCCGGGCCGCCTTCCTCCGACGCGCCGGCCACACGGTCGACGCCGCGGCGTTCGACGCGGCATCGCTCACGGCGCTGCGCCGGCGTCAACCCGACGCGATAGTCATCGATCTCACACGTCAGCCGATGCAGGGCTGGGACCTCGGCCTTGCCGTCCGGCAAGCCGCGTCGACCCGCGGCGTGGCGATCGTCTTCGTGGATGGTGAACCAGAGAAGGTCGCGCGCGTCCGCCAGGCGCTGCCCGACGCGACGTTCACTCCCTGGCGCAGCGTCCGCGGCGCGACCCGTTGGGCAATCGCCCACCCACCGGCCGATCCCGTTGTGCCGTCGTCGGCGATGGCCGGCTACGCCGGGACGCCGCTGCCGAAGAAGCTGGGGATCAAGGCCGACGGACGCGTCGCGCTGGTCGGCGCGCCGAAGGGATTCGCGGCGACGCTAGGGAAGCTGCCGGACGGCGCGCGTGTCGTCGGTTCCCGCGCACAGCGGGACGTCACGCTCTGGTTCGTCAGGCGTCGATCGGTCCTGCGGCGGGAGGTCAGCCGGATGGGGAAGTTCGCCGAGGGCGGCGGCCTCTGGATCGCCTGGCCGAGCTGCCAGGCGAAGACCTTGTTTGAAGGATGTCCGAAGGAGAGGGAGCAGGGCCGGGCAGCGTCAGTTCGTGGCCCCTGCTCCCTGGGCCGCCAGCACCTTCGCGGCTTCCTCGGCAACATGCTCGACGCAGGTGTCGATGTCGGCCTGCCGCGTCCGGAAGCTCAGGACGCAGACGCGCGCGAGGAAGCGGCCGCCGGTCGTGCAGCCGGTCAACATCACCCTGCCCCTGGCCGTGACACGGTTCATGAGTTCGGTCGTGGCCACGTTCTGCTCCTCGACCGTCGAACCGGGCCATTCGATGTGGAACCCGAAGAGTGAGAGCTGCGGCGGCGCGTCCATGACGACGCCCGGCAGCTGCTCGATCGCCTCCGCCGCGGCCACGGCCAGCGCACGCTTCTCGGCGACCGCCGCGCGAAGCTTGGCCGCGCCGTACAGCTTCACCGTCAGCCAGACCCGAAGGCCCGGGAAGCCGCGCGAGAGGTCCGGGCCGTGCTGGCTCGGGTCGTAGCAGTCGTCAGGCATCGCCGGCATGTACTCGCCGGTTGCCGCGTGGGCGTCGTGCAGTACGGCGCCATCGCGGACCAGCAGCGCGCCGGTGCCGTAGGGCAGGAACAGGCCCTTGTGCGGATCGAGCGTCAGAGAGTCGGCCCGGTCCATCCCCCGCATCAACGGCCGGAGTTCCGGGCACATATAGAAGAAGCCGCCGTAGGCGCCGTCGGCGTGGTGCCAGAGCTGTCCGTCGGTGCAGAGGTCCGCAATCGTGTCGAACGGGTCGACGGCGCCGGTGTTCGTCGTGCCCGCGGACGAGACGACGAGAAACGGCTTCAGGCCGGCGCGGCGGTCGGCGTTGATTGCGGCTTCGAGCGCATCGATGCGCATCCGAAACTGATCGTCGACGTCGATCTGGCGCACGCGGTCTTGCATGATCCCCGCCAGCTTCGCCGACTTGGCGACCGAGTGGTGGGCCTGGGCCGACGCGTACACGACGCCGGGTCGGATGTCGGCGCCCAGATGCCGCTCGCGCGCGCAGAGGATGGCGTTGAACGTCGCCATCGAACCGCCGACGGTGAACAGGCCGCGCGTCGTCGCGGGGAACGTCATCCAGTCGCGGATCCAGTCGAGCGCGTTCGCCTCGAGTTGGACCAACGCCGGCGCGCAGCGCCAGATGCCGGTGAATCGGTTTGTCGTGTTCTGGATGAAGTCGGCCAGGGCTGCCGGATAGACGCCGCCGCCCGGGATGTAGGCGAGGTAGCCCGATCCCGCTGTCGTGAACGACTTCGGGATCCAGTCGTCGAACAGTCGATCGAGCAATGGGTCGAGCGCGGTGCCGTCCTCGGGCGCGGGCTCGCGGAGTGTCCGGCAGTAGTCGTCGCCGACGAGGTCGCCGCAGGCCGGCTGTGACGCCAGCGTCGCGATGTGCTCGATGGCGCGGGCCAGCACCTCGTCGCCCATCTGGCGCATTTCCTCGACGGAGTATTCGAGGTTGGCGAAGTCGTCGCGTTGGTTCATCGATCGTTACAACACCGGGTAGGCGGTTGTGTGAAAGGTCCGCCTGGCCGGGATCGGTGGGTCATCGGTTCACCGGCTGACCGGAGCGTAGCGTGGCCGGACCGAACTTTCGGCCAGGTTCCAACTGACCTGATGCACCAGCCGGGCGATCGTTTCGAGCTTCGGATAGTTGATCTTTTCCGGTCGGTCGTAGGTCGTGTGGTAGTCGGGATGGAGCCCGGTGTGGAAGAACAGCGCCGGCACCCGGTTCTGCAGGAACGGCCACTGGTCGCTCCGCCGTAGCAGGTTCGACAGGTTGTTGTCGTAGTCCATCTTCAGGCGCAGGCCGTACGGCTCGTTCGCCTCCTCGACCTCGTTCCGCAGGTCCGGGCTGTAGGAGTAGCCCATGATGTTGATCGAGTTGTTGTTCGACTCGGCGGTCTGGATCTCCAGCCCGCGGAACCGGCGTCCGCCGCCCACGGGAACCTCCTCGTTTCGGCCGACCATGTCCATGTTCAGGACAGCCACGGTCCGGTCGAGCGGCACGATCGGGTCCTCGGTGTAGGCCCAGGCACCGAGCAGCCCACGTTCCTCTGAGTTCCACGCCGCGAAGAGCACCGATCGGCGGGGGCGCTGTCCGTTCGCGGCCGCCCGGGCGTAGGCCTCGGCGATTTCCAATAGCGCGACGGTTCCCGAGCCGTCGTCATCGGCACCGGCAAAGACGCGGACACCGTCGGCGCCGTCGTGATCGTAGTGCGCGCAGATGATGATGACCTCGTCGGCAAGTTCCGGGTCCGAGCCCTCGATCATGCCGACGACGTTTCGGTCTGGCACGACTCGACGGTCGACCGCGGCGCCCAGTTCGATGCGGGGACCGACCAGGGGAATCGGCGCGACGCCGCCGTCGACTTCCGCCATCGTGCCCAGCCCGTCGAGCGTGTAGCCCGAGCCGCCGACGAGAGCTTCGGCCACGGCCGGCGAGACCTGCGCCACGGGGATCCTGACCTGTTCCATCCAGGCCGAGAGTGTGTAGCGCGGCACGCGGCGCGGCTCGGCCGGCCAGGTGCCCCGGGCCTGGGCCTGGAAGTTGGCCGGGCTGGGATGATTGTGGGCGTCGGTGACGATGAGCAGCCCGGCCGCGCCACGTTCCTGGGCGTAGACCGCCTTGCGCACCGCGCGGGACGCTTCGGAGGTGACGAGACCGTCGAACACGCTCTCCGGATCGCGTTCCCCTGGTTCGTGATTGAGGACGACGACGATTTTCCCCTCGACCGAACCGCCGCTGTAGTCGTCGTGGCCGCGATCGGCCGAGACGATCCCGAAGCCGGCGAAGACGACGTCACCTTGGGCGCGCCCGCTGGCACTGAAGTTCAGCGGATAGTAGTCCTGTCGGAGTCGGAGGCTCCGCTGTGATTCGCCTGTGCCCGACGCGATGAGCAGCTCGTTGCCCTCGGCGAGCGACGCGGTCATCAAGTTGTACTCGTGGTAGTACGAGCCGTCCCGGCCGGCCGGCGTCAGCCCCATCCGCTCGAACCGCGACTTGATGAACTCCGCGGCCAGGCGGTTTTCGGGCGTGTCGGGCAACCGTCCTTGCATCGTGTCGGACGCCAGGAAGAACAGATCGGCGCGCAGGTCCGACTGCCTGATCGAGTCGTTCTCAGGGGCTCGTTCTTGCGCCGTCAGGGCCGCCGTCGACAGGAGCGCGAGCAGTAGGACCGTCCGCTTCATCGTGAGTCCTCCAAGGAGAGGAGTATAGCGCGGTGCCGCTACGCCTGTGGTGGGACACACTGCTGTTCCGCCACCGACGTCATCGACAACCCGCCCGTTGTCGTCGATCCGGTGCCGATCGCCAGGACGACGCGGTCGAAGTCGAAGCGCCCACCGCGCTGGCGCGCGACCAGAGGTCGATCCCGAGGTGGTCGCTCAGGCGGCCGAGCCTGACCAGCAGCGTCGGAAAGCTGCCGAGCGACAGGCGGGGAATCGAGCTAACGAACTGTTTGAGGGTTGGCAGGTCGGGTGACATGGCAGTTCTGACTCGGGCGCCTCGGACATGCTAGGATGCGCGTTCGAAACCAAGGACGATTCTCCCATGCCGACATCGCTTACGGCAATCGGGTCGCTATCCTCGCTGCGGTTCACGGCCGGGTTCCTGCTGCTGGGCGTCGCCGGGTGCGGCGGGGCGCCGCCGCCCGATCCGTTCGAGGTCGCCGAAGCGTCGATCGCCGATCTCCAGGCGGCGATGGAGGCTGGCGTCGTGACGTCGGAGCAGCTCGTCGAGCGCTATCTGGCGAGGATCGAGGCCTACGATGAAGCCGGTCCGGCCCTCAACACGATCATCGCCTTGAACCCGGATGCAGCCGAGACAGCGCGGGCCCTCGACGTCGAGCGGCGCGAGTCAGGTGCCCGCGGACCGCTGCACGGGATCCCATTGCTGATCAAGGACAACTACGACATGGTCGGCCTGCCGACGACGAACGGGTCGATCGCTATGGCCGGCTTGCTGCCGCCCGACGATGCGTACCAGGTCCGACGGCTGCGTGAAGCGGGTGCCGTCCTGCTCGGCAAGACGAACCTCCACGAGTTCGCGCGCGGGATCACGACGATCAGTTCGATCGGCGGTCAGACCCTGAACCCGTACGATCCGTTGCGAAACCCCGGCGGCTCGAGTGGCGGCACGGCCGCGGGCGTGGCGGCCAGCTTCGCCGCGGCGGGGATGGGCAGCGACACGTGCGGTTCGATTCGCATCCCGTCGGCGCACAACAGTCTGGTGGGGTTGCGCGGCACCGAAGGGCTGTCGAGTCGCGACGGCGTCGTGCCGATCTCGCACACCCAGGACATCGCCGGCCCGCTTGCCCGCAGCGTAACCGACCTGGTGGTGCTCCTCGACGGAACCGTTGGTACCGATCCGGACGATCCGGTGACGCTCGACGCCGGCCGCCACATTCCCGAGACCTACGCCACGTCGCTCGACGCCGACGGCCTGCGAGGCGCGCGCCTCGGCCTGCTGAGCTACCTGGTGCGGCAGGACCCGGCGGATGACCCGGCCGGCGAGTTGATGGACGCGGCCGTCGCCGACCTGGAACGCCTCGGCGCAGAGGTGGTCGCGGCGGAGATCGAGGGTCTGGCCTACCTGTTGGATACGTACGTCGTCCTCAGCCACGAGTTCAAGTTCGATCTCGATGCATACCTCGCGGCGACGCCAGGCGCGCCGGTCAGCTCGCTCGCTCAGATCATTGCCGAGGGCCTGCACCTGCCGGACACGCGCGAGCGGCTCGAGAACTCGAACTCCGTGGAATCGCTGGATACCGACGAGTATCGAGAGGCGATCGCCCGCCGCACCGTGCTCAGCAACGCCGTGGTCGAGGTGCTCGATGTGCTGGAGATCGACGCGCTGATCTACCCGACGATGCGGCAGCAGGCGGCGCCGGTCGGCGAGCGGCAGGGCGGTGACAACTGTCGATTGAGCGCGCAGTCGGGTTTGCCGGCGATCACCGTCCCGGCCGGGTTCACCGCCGACGGCATGCCGATCGGGTTGGAGATGCTGGGGCGCCCGTGGACGGAGCCCCGTCTGATAGAGCTGGCCTACGCCTTCGAGCAGGGCACCTGGCATCGACGTGCGCCGGCGACCACGCCGCCGCTGGCGACGCCAAGTTCGAACTAGGGGGTGACGGCGGCGGGCTTCGCGCGCAGGCTGACGACGGCCACACTCGCGACGACCAGCGACAGCCCCAGCAGCGATCTGAGTTCGAGTGGTTCGTTCAGAATCCACGCGCCGAGAAAGACCGCGACCGTGGCCTCGCCGCCGACGCTCATGCTGACCAGCGTGACGTCGAGCCGCTTCAGTAGCCAGAACAACCCGCAGTAGCAGCCGCCGGTCACGACGATGCCCAGATAGGCCGTGCTCGCGATGGCGCGTGCGGTCAGCTCGACCCTGGGCCTTGGTTCGAAGATGGCAGCCAGTATGATCAGGAACAGCGCCGCGCCGGAGATCTGGATCGCCGTGAGCCAAAGGGTCGACGTGTCACGGCCGTGCCGCCGGACGATGACGGCGGCCATGGCGCCCGACGCCGCGGCGACGAGGACGGCCACGATCGGCACGAAGGGGACCGGCCCCGGGCCGGTCGCTGGGCCCACCAGGACGGCGACGCCGACGAAGGCCAGGACGGTGCCGCCCAGCTTGGGCCAGGAGAGCGGCTCATCGCCCAGGAGCAGGTGCGCGGCCACTGCCGTGAATGCCGGGAACGTCGCGAAGAGCGTCGCCGTCAGGCCGGATGAAATCGTCTGCTCCGCCCAGAAGATGAGCGCGTACGGCAGGCCGAGCTGCGGTCCGCCGACCAGAGCCCAGAAGCGGATCTCCGCAGCGCCGGGCCGGCGGTCCCAGGCCGTGAGCGTCGCGATGGCCAGGAAGACGACGGCGCCCAGGGCGGCGCGGCTGGCCGAGAACACCAGCGGCGAGAGATCTTCGAGGCCGATCCGGATCACGACCCAGGTGGTGCCCCAGACGACGGTGGTCGCGATCCAGACGACGTAGGCCAGCGCGCGTGTCGACGACGACATGAACGGCGATTCTACAGGTGTCTGAGATAATCACACGATGCATGCTATCCAGCCTGCCCGGCTGAAGACCCCGACGGCGTCCGGTAGCGTCTTGCCCGACGGCTCTGCCGGACGGGATGCGTTCGGCGGACCGATCCGCGGCCGCGCGTTGATCTTCTGGGCGCCCGACGACGGGACCGGCGACCGGACGAAGCTCGCCGCGATCGACACCGATCAGATCACGCCGGCGGCCGACTGCGTGTCGGAGAGCCTCGAGACGCTCGACGAGCGCTGGAAGGCCGGCGCGTTCCGCTACCTGATGCCTGACTTTCGCGCGCGGGTGCATGCCGGCCAGACGTTCGTCATCGCCGGTGACCGCTTTGCCATCGGATCGTCGCGTGAGATGAGCCCCGCCGGATTGAAGGCGGTCGCGGAAGAGGTCGGCCTCGAACTGGTGATCGTCTGCGGCCGCAACATGGGCGACATCTTTCGGCGGAACGCGTTCAATCTGGGGTTGCACGTTGTTCAGAGTCCCGACGCGGTCGACGATGCGAGGGAAGACGACGAGTTCAGCTTCGATCCCCGTACCCGCGCGCTGTCGAACGAGACCCAGCAGAAACAGTACGCGCCGGTACCGCTGGCCGAGAAGGAAGAAGAGATCCGCCAGAGCGGCGGGATCTTCACTGTCGGTCGCCGCGAACTGGAAGCCGCCACGGCGACCGCGCCGGCGATCGAGTGGCCCGACGCCGAGCGGGCGCGGCGGATGACCACGACCGAGCAGATCGTCTGGGCGCACCGGGTCGACAAGACCGCGGCGGTCGAAGCGGGCCGGACCCTCAGGGTCTATGCCGACCTCCTGCCTGCGTCGGACGGCACCGCGCCGTTCGCGATCCATACGTTCAACCAGATCACCGGCGGCGAGCGCCTGTTCCCGCGGCAAGCGGCCATCGCCAACGACCACTTCGTCTTCACCGGTCAGGCGATCGACGATAGGCAGACCGGGATCGGCAGGGAGTTCGCGCGGCAGCACGATCTCGAGAAGCCGTACTACGCGACACCGGGGGACGGCATCTTCCATCTCTATTTCCCGGAGCAAGGCCTGGTCCTGCCCGGCCAGTTCATCCCCGGCGCCGACTCGCACAGCCGGGCCTACGGTGCCTACGGCGCGGTCGGCGTGGGCGTCGGTTCAACGACGCTGGGGTTCGGCTGGTCGACCGGCTACGTCTACTTCACGCCGGCCCGTTCGCGGCGCGTCGTTTTCAGCGGACGCGTGCAACCGTGGACGAGTGGCAAGGACATCGTGCTCGAGCTGCTGCGCCGCTGGGGCCAGCAGCAGGCGGAGGGGATGTCGGTTGAGTTCGTCGACGCCGACGGCCGGCTGCCGATGGCGTATCGCAACACCATCGCCAACATGATGGCGGAGGGCGAGGCGATGAACGGGGTCTTTGCCCAGGATGCGGTGACGGAGGCCTGGTACCGCGCCAAGGGGGTGCACGCGCTGCCGTATCCAGCCCTCCGGCCGGGCCCCGACGCGGTGTATGACGTGGACGAGGAGTTGCCGCTGGCCGACGTCGTGCCGATGATCGCCAAGCCCTTCAGTCCCGGGAACGCGTTTCCTGCCGATGAGGTCGCACGCGAGCGGATCGTGTTCGACAAGGCGCTCATCGGTTCCTGCACGAACGGCAGCTACGACGATCTGCTGTCAGCGGCGCTGGTGCTGCGCGCCGGCCGCGAGTCAGGTGCGGCGCGGGCCGCGACCGCGCTCATCGTCTTCCCCGGTTCGGGCGGTATCGCGCGGCAGATCGAGCAGCCCGATCCGCGGCTCGGCGGCGATTCGGTCGCGGAGATCTTCCGGGCCGTCGGCGGAGAGATCCGACAATCGTGGTGCGGTCCGTGCTTCGGGCAGGGACCCGACGCGTTGCAGCGCGGCCAGCGCGCGATCACGTCCTTCAACCGGAACTGGCAGAACCGGATGGGGCTCGGAGGCGAGGGCTACCTGGCGAGCCCGGCCGTCGTGGCTGCATCCGCCCTCCTTGGGTACATGGCGCCACCCGGCGCGCTGGGTCTGACCTGGGATCCGGAACGCTTCGGCGTCTGACGTCGCGTCCCTTCGCTCGGACTATGATGAGAAGATCGGCCGTGCGGCGTGAGCCGCGCCGAGCGGATCGGCGAGGAGTAGGCGGTGCAGATGAGGCGAGAGGCGTATCGGACATCCGACCACTGGCGAATCGTGATTCTGATCGCAGTGGCCATCGCGGCGAGCGGTGCCGCAGCTGCGGCGCAGGAGCGCGCGGTGGAGTTCCCCGGCGCGACGGCGGAGCCGATTGACGTGGTGCCGGCGATGGACGGTCGCGTGGTCGACGATCCGGTCTGGACGGCGATCGCACCGGTGACCGGGTTCACGCAGACGACCCCCGACGAAGGGCAGCCTTCGTCTGAGCGGACCGAGGTGCGGATCGCCTATTCCGCCGACACGTTGTACTTCGGCATCATCTGCTACGACGGCGATCCGTCGACGATCATCGTGTCGGACAGTCGTCGCGACTCGCCTCTCACCGAAACCGACTCGTTTCAGATCATCCTCGACACCTACCTCGACCAGCAGAACGGCTTCGTCTTCGGGACGAACCCCTCCGGTCTCGAGTACGACGGTCAGGTGACGAACGAAGGCCAGGGCAGCGACGGCTTCGTCGGCGGCGGCCGGGGTGGCGGCGGCGGGCGTCAGCAGGGGGGCGCGGGTCGTGGGTTCAACCTCAACTGGGACGGTTCCTGGGAGGTCCGGACCGAGGTGTCCGAGATCGGGTGGAGCGCCGAATTCGCGATCCCGTTCAGAACGCTGCGCTACCCCAACGGTGAAAGTCAGACCTGGGGTCTCAACTTCCAGCGGAACATCCGGCGGCGGAACGAGACGGCGTTCTGGGCAGCATTGCCGCGCCAGTTCAGCATCTACCGGCTGTCGCTGGCGGGCCAACTGCAGGGCCTGGTGCTACCACCCCAGAAGAATCTGAAGATCATGCCCTACGTCCTCGGCGACGCGATCTCGAACGAGTTCGAGGATGGCGATGTGGTGCTGGGTGATGCCGGCGTCGATCTCAAGTACAGCCTGACGCCGAGTCTGACTCTGGACGCCACCTACAACACCGACTTCGCGCAGGTCGAGGTCGATGACCAGCAGATCAACCTGGACCGGTTCAATCTGTTCTTCCCGGAGAAGCGGCCGTTCTTCCTCGAGAATGCCGGGCTGTTCGGGGTGGGGAACACCGGTTCGGCCGAACTGTTCTTCAGCCGGCGGATCGGCATCGGCCCGTCAGGCGAGGTGGTGCCGATCGTCGGCGGCGGCCGGCTCTCGGGTCAGGTGGGTGGCAACGTCAACGTCGGCCTGCTCAACATGCAGACCGAGTCGGTCGACGGCGTGGCGCCGTCGAACAACTTCACCGTCGCGCGAGTCCGGAAGGACCTTGCCAACCGGTCGAACATAGGCGGCATCTTCGTCAACCGGCAGGCATCGGGCGATCAGGCCGGCGAGGACGACTACAACCGGACCTACGGGTTCGACGGACGCTTGGGCATCGGCCAGAACACGACGGTCACCAGTTTCGTTGCCCGCACACAGACGCCCGGCCTCAGCGGTCGGGAGCACGCCTACAGCCTGGGCTTCACGTACAACTCGGAGGAGTGGGAGATCCGGAACGCCTACACGGAGATCGGAGACAACTTCAATCCCGAGGTCGGCTTCCTGACGCGCAGCGGATTCCGCAGTGTGAGCGGTCGCGTGCAACGAGTATTTCGGCTTGGGCCCGACGCGCCGTTCAATGTGCTCGAACTGCGCCCGCACGTGAACTACGACGTCTTCTGGGACCTCGAGGGCTTCCAGGAAACCCAGTTCATTCACATCGACAACCACACCGAGTTCAGGAACGGTGCCACGGTCCAGACCGGGATGAACCTGACCACAGAGGGGGTCACCGAGCCGTTCGAGATCTCCCCCGGTGTCATCGTGCCCGCCGGCACCTACGACCACTCGGAAGCGATCATCATCTTGTTCTCCGACCAGGGCGCGCCTCTGAGCGCGCGGCTCACCGTCTTGGCCGGCGGCTTCTTCGGCGGCGAGCGCACGAGCATTGCGCCGTCGGTGCGGCTGAGGGTCGGCGAGGCCTTCAACACCGAACTGAGCGTGAGCCATAACGACGTCACCTTGCCCGGTGGCAGTTTCATCACTGATCTCATCATCTCGCGGACGTCGTACTCGTTTACGCCACGGATGTTCGTGCAGAGCTTGATCCAGTACAACGATCAGGCCGACCTCTGGTCTGCGAATCTCAGATTCGGCCTTCTCGGCGATGCCAACACCGGGCTGTTTCTCGTCTACAACGACACGCGCGGCCTCGACGGGCTGACGCCGGAATCGGCCGGGCGCAGCTTCACCGTCAAGTACAGCCACCTGTTCGATGTGTTTCGGTGATCGGCAGTTCCACCTCGGAGCTGCGCCTCGAACGACACGGCGTCCACACATCCGCGGGTAAGATGAACGGCCATGAATCCACCACCCGCGACGCCGGCCACCTACGAGCAGACACGACGCAAGACGTTCCTGGTCGTGCTCGTCGCAGCGCTCGGCTACTTCGTCGACATCTACGACCTGATCCTGTTCGCGATCGTCCGAGTCGAGAGCCTGATCGATATCGGCGTCGCCCAGGACGATCTACTCTCGCCCGGCGTGCTGCTGCTCAACATGCAGATGGGCGGGATGCTTGTGGGCGGCATCCTCTGGGGCGTGCTCGGCGATCGCCGGGGTCGGCTCTCGGTGCTGTTCGGGTCGATCGCGATGTATTCGATCGCCAACATCGCGAACGGCTTCGTGAACTCCGTGGAAGCCTACGCGGCGTGGCGCTTTGTCGCGGGCGTCGGGCTGGCCGGCGAGCTCGGCGCCGGCGTGACGCTCGTCAGCGAGGTCATGTCGAAGGAGACGCGCGGCTACGGCGCGATGATCATCTCGGCCGTCGGCATCCTCGGCGCGGTCGTCGGCGCGCTCGTGGGCGACTTCTTCACCTGGCGGACCGCGTACTTCGTGGGCGGAGGGATGGGGGTCGCACTGCTGATCTTGCGCATCGGCGTCGCGGAGTCCGGGATGTTCGAGCAGGTGCGGCAGCAGACGGTGTCGCGCGGGGACTTCTTCATGCTCTTCCGTACCGCCGAGCGCCGGATGCGCTACCTGGCCGTCATCCTCATCGGCGTGCCGATCTGGTACGTGGTCGGCATCCTGGTCACCTTCGCACCTGAATTCGGCCGAGCGCTGGGGATGGACGAGCTGCCGGTGGCCGGCCAGGCCATCATGTTCTGTTACATCGGCCTGTCGCTCGGAAGTCTCCTGACAGGCACGCTCAGCCAGGTCTGGCGAACCCGCACGAAGGTCGTTCGTGCGTCCATGACGGCGAGCGCGGTCCTGGTTGTGGTCTACTTTCTCGTCGGCGGCCTCTCGCTCCGGTTTTTCTACGCTGTCTGTTTCGCGCTGGGCGTCGCCAATGGCTACTGGGCCGTGTTCGTCCTGATGGCCTCGGAACTGTTTGGCACGAACATCCGTGCCACGGCAGCCACCACGACGCCGAACTTCGTCCGCGGCTCGGTGGTGGTCGTGACGCTGGCGTTTCAGTTCGCGGCGACTTATCTCGGGATCAGGGGCAGTGCCGCACTGGTGGGCGCCATCGCCATCATCGTCGCCTTCGTCGCCCTCGGCCGGCTGGAGGATACGTATGGCAAGGACCTCGACTATGTCGAAGAGTGATTCCAGGCAGGGACTGATGAGCCGGCGGTCGCGGCCGCATGCTCGCACCGTCTGGGTGCTGGCGTTAGGGCTCGTCGCTTCCGCCTGCGGCCGGCCTGCATCGGTGAACGACGTGGCGTCGGCCGAGCCCGAATCCGCCGCCGCAACCGACGCCGGTTACACGAGACCGGAGATGCTGGTCGACACGGTCTGGCTCGCCGGTCATCTGGACGACCCCACCATCCGGATCGTCGACACGCGTCGTGCCGGCTACGACGAGAGTCACATTCCGGGCGCGGTCTATCTCGACATCGCGACCTCCCGCGACGCGGAGAACCCGCCGACGTTCCTTCCGTCTGCGGAAGCCTTTACAGAAGAGCTCGAGGCGATCGGGATCGGCAACGACACGCGCGTCATCTTCTACGACGACCGCGGCGGGGTGTACGGCACCCGGCCCTGGCTGGTCCTGCGCACACTCGGCCACACCGAGGTCGCGATCCTCGATGGTGGCTGGGACGCCTGGACCCGCGAGGACCTGCCGACGACCGCCGAATCGACCGAGGTCACACGGACCGAGTTCGAGCCGAAGCCGGACATGGCCTGGATCGTCACGGCCGAGGAGGTCCGCGACGCGATCGATCGGCCCGGCACCCGGTTCGTCGACACCCGGACGGTCGACGAACTGGCGGGCCGCGACCTCAGAGGCGCGACGCGCGGCGGCATCATTCCCTCGGCGACCGCGATCTACTGGGAAGAGACGTTCGACCCGGAGCTGAAGACGTTCAGGTCGGCATCGGAGCTGCGCGCGCTGTTTGCCGCTCTCGACCCGGGCGACGAGATCATCGCCTACTGCGAAGGCGGCGGCCGCTCGGCGCACGAACTCTTCGCGATGCACCTCGTCGGCTACGACCGGGTCCGGTTGTATCTCGGGTCGTGGGACGAGTGGGGCAACCGCGACGATCTGCCGGTGGCCACGTGGGAAGGCACCGTCGCGGCCAACCGGAATCCCTGACGGCGCCGTCCGCTTGCACGCGCCGACCTCCTTGGCGTACCGTGCCACCGTCATGCCCGATGATGCCCGCCGGCCATGGATCGAAACGGTCGATGAGGACGCGCCGGATCTCGATCCCGAGCTCGCCACGCTGTACGCGGCGTCGCGCGATCCGCGCGGTCACGTCGACAACATTCTGAAGATCCACAGCCTGCACCCGAAGTCACTGCAGGTGCACCTCGATTTCTACAAGCTGGTGATGTACGGCCGGTCGCCACTCTCCAGGATTCAGCGGGAAATGGTCGCGGTCGCGGTATCGGCCGCGAACCAGTGCCACTATTGAATCCGCCATCACGCAGCGGGTCTGCGTCGACTCAAGTGTGATGACCGCGTGGTCGAGCAGTTGGCCGTGGACTATCGCGACGCCGATCTGGCGGAGGCCGACCGTGCGATGCTGGACTACGCCGTGAAGCTCGCGCGCGAGCCGTGGACCGTCGCCGAGGCTGACATCGATCGCCTCCGGATCGCCGGGTTCTCCGATCGGGCCGTGCTGGACATCAATCTGGTGACCGGCTACTACGCGTTCGTCAACCGCCTGGCTGATGGGCTGGGCGTGCCGCTGGAGGAGTTCTGGGATGCAGATGAAGACGCGAACACGAAACCCTGAGCGCGCGATCCGCGTGGGGTTGTGGCTCGTCGTACTCGGCCTGGTGGCCGCGGCCGGGCCCGCGGCGGCGGCCCAGGACGTCGACATCCAGGGGGCGTGGGACGCCCAGCGCTACATCCTGGCCGACGGCACCGAGCATCGGGTGGCCGGCCGGATCTTCTTCACCGGAAACGACTGGACCGTGCTCTTCTTCGTGATGGACGGCACCGACGCGAAGCGCGGCTCTGGCGAGGGCGGGTCGTTCTCGACCTCAGGCGACCAACTGGTCTTCACGCATCGCTACCCCCTGTCGGCTGGCGACGCGATGCCCGGGCTGGCTGCAAGCGAACTCAGGATGGTCGCACGCGGACCCGACGACGACGCTCCCCAGGAACCGTGCACAGTGAGCCGGGACGGCGATCGCTTGCGGCTCGATTTCCCCAGTGGCAACGTGATGACCTTCACGCGATCGGCTGGCGCGAAGCAGAGCCGCCTGGTCCTTGGCCGCAACGCCCAGCCTCGCGCCCTAACGATCACGGCCTCAGCGCTGCTTGCCGAAGAATTCCTTCGTCAGCTTCAGCAGGATCGGGATCGAGAAGAGCACCGACACCAGGTTCGGAATCGCCATCAGGCCGTTCAGCGTGTCGGCGACGCTCCAGATGAGCTGTAGCGAGCCGGTGGCGCCCAGGTAGATGAAGATCAGCCAGGCGATCCGGTAGGGCGTCGCAACCTTCGCGCCGAACAGGTAGACGATGCCAGTCTCACCGTAGTAGCTCCAGCCGATTACCGTAGAGAACGAGAAGAGCAGGACGCTGGCGGTGACGATGATGTTGCCGAGGCCGCCCGGCAGCCCGAGGCGGAACGCCTCGCCGGAGAGCGTCGCGCCGTCCAGGCCGCTCGTCCAGGCGCCCGTGACCAGGATCGCCAGACCGGTGATCGTGCAGACCAGAACCGTGTCCACGAACACCTCGAAGATCCCGTAGAGCCCCTGCCGCACCGGATGATCAGTCTTCGCTGCCGAGTGCACCATCGGCGCGCTGCCCAGGCCGGCCTCGTTCGAGAACAGGCCACGCGCGATTCCGAAGCGGAGCGCCAGGCCGACGGTCGCGCCGGCAAAGCCGCCGGTGGCGGCCGTGCCGCTGAACGCGCCCTCGAAGACCAGTGCGATGGCGCCGGGGATGTCGGCGATGTGGAGCGCGATGATGATCAGGCCGCCGCCGAGGTACAGGATGCTCATGAACGGCACGAGCACCTGCGTGACCTCGCCGATCCGCTTGATGCCGCCGAGGATGACCGCCGCCGTGAGCACTGCCAGGACGACGCCGGTTACTGCCGGGGCGATCCCGAAGCTCGACTCGAGGCTGTCGGCCACCGAGTTCGCTTGCACCATGTTGCCGATGCCGAAGGCGGCCAGCGAGGTCAGCAGCGCGAAGATCGTGCCCAGCCACGGCAGCCCCAGGCCCTTGCTCAGCGTGTACATCGCGCCGCCGCGCATCGTGCCCGTCGAGTCCGGCTCGCGATAGTGCAGCGCGATGACGATCTCGGCGAACTTCGTACACATGCCGAGCAGGCCGGAGATCCAGAGCCAGAACAGCGCACCGGGACCGCCCAGGGTCAGCGCGGTGGCCACGCCGGCGATGTTGCCCACGCCGACGGTCGAGGCGAGCGCAGTTGCCACCGCCTGGAACGGGGTCACGTCGCCTTCGCCCGTGCTCTTCTGGGTCAGCTTGCCCAGCACTTCCCGCAGGGCGAAGCCGAGATAGCGGAACTGCACCGCGCCGGTGAGCACCGTCAGCAGTAGGCCCGTGCCCATGAGGAGCACGATCATCGGCGCGCCCCAGACGTAGCCGTTCAGCCAAGCATTGGCTTGCACAATCGTTTCGAGCATCGGTGGTGGTCCTTTCCCGGGGGAGTATACCAGCCGCTCCGGCCGCCTCGCGCCGAGTGGCGCGACCGCGGCGGCTAGCGCGGCTCGGCCAGGAGCATCGCCAGGAGTGCCTTCTCCGTGTGCAGCCGGTTCTCCGACTGTTCGAGGACGATCGACGCGGGCGAGTCGATCACCTCGTCGGTGACCTCCTCCCCGCGGTGTGCCGGCAGGCAGTGCATGAAGACTGCGTCGGGCTTCGCCTTCGCCAGCAGGGCCGCGTTGGCCTGATACGGCTGGAAGGCTCGATGGCGTGCCGCCGACTCATCCTCCTGGCCCATCGAGGTCCAGGTGTCGGTGTACACCGCGTCGGCACCGGCGACTGCCTCGGGCGCGTCGACGAATCGTTCGATCGATCCGAGCCGCCCACCGGCGTTCGCCGCGTCAACGACGCGATCCGAGAGCTCGTAGCCGTCCGGCGACGCAAGCCGCACCCGCAGGCCGAGCATCGCACCGGCCTGCGCCAGCGAGGTGGCGACATTGTTGCCGTCGCCAACGTAGGCCAGCGTGCGGCCGGCCAATGTCCCCCAACACTCGCGCAGCGTCAGCATGTCGGCCAGGGCCTGGCAGGGATGCTCCGCGTCGCTCAGGGCGTTGACGACGTGCAGCCGTCTGGTCACCTGGGCGAACTCAGCCAGCCGGGTCTGAGCGAACGTGCGGATCACCGCGGCCGCCACCCACCGCTCGAGATTGAGTGCGACGTCGGACAGGGCCTCCCGGCCGCCCAATGTCGAGTCGGCCGGGGGGTCGATAATCTCGCCGCCCAGTTCCCTGACGGCGATCTCGAACGTGGCCAACGTCCGGAGTGACGGCTTGTCGAACAGCATCGCCACGTGGCGACCGTCCAGCGCGTTCGCCGTCGGCGCGTTGCGGCGAAGCGGGCGATCGGCCTTGAGCCGTGCGGCGAGGTCGAGGCAGTCCGACAGTTCGTCGGCGGTCAGATCGAGGATCGACAGGAAGTCCTTCTGCATTGGTGCCTACCTACGTTCGGTACTCCGAATTGATTCGCACGTACTCGGCGCTGAGGTCGCAGGTCCAGACCGTCGCCTCGTGGGTGCCGACGCCGAGGTCGACCTGAATCTCGATATCGGTGCCGCGCAGGTGTTCCGCCGCGTCCGGCGCCCGATCGTCGAATGGGCGACCGTGCTCGAAGAGCACCGTGTCGCCGATCTTGACGACAGCCCGTGAGGGATCGAACGCCACGCCGGCGCGTCCGGCGGCGGCCACGAGCCGGCCCCAGTTGGGATCGCCACCGTGCACCGCGGTCTTGACCAGCAGCGAGTTGGCAAGCGTATGGGCGGCGTGCCGCGCGTCGTCCAGCGATCGGGCGCCGTGCGCGCGGATCGCCACCAGCTTGCTGGCGCCTTCACCGCCTCGCACGATCGCCACCGCGAGATCGCGCGCGACCACTCGGAATGTGTCGACGAGCGTCGGGAAGGTGGCGTCGTCGATCTCGACGTCGCTGGCGCCGCTCGCCAGCGCGAAGACGGTGTCGTTGGTCGAACATTCGCCGTCCACCGTGATGGCGTTGAACGTGTCGTCCACTGCCTGGCGCAGCGCAAGCTGCAGGCGCGCCGCGTCGACCTTCGCGTCAGTCGTCAGCACGGCGAGCATCGTCGCCATGTTCGGTTCGATCATGCCGGCGCCCTTGGCCATGCCGCCTACGCGGAAGTCACCGGCGCTGGTTTCGGCTCGCGCCGCCGATTCCTTCGGGCCCAGATCGGTCGTCAGAATGGCCCGGGCCGCATCCAGATGCCCCTCCCGGCTGACCGCGGACGAAGCGGCAGCGATCCCGCGCCCGACCTTCGCGCTGTCGAGTTCGACGCCGATGACGCCGGTCGAGGCGACGAGGATCTCCGCGGGGGTGCAGTCCAGGTGTTCCGCGCCGGCGTCTGCCATCGCGCGAGCCACGGCCATGCCGGCATCTCCGGTGCACGCGTTCGCGCAACCGCTGTTGATGACGACTGCGCGCGCCCGCGCCCCACTCTGTTCGAGATGCGCCCGCGACAGCAGGACCGGTGCCGCCGTGACGAGGTTCGTCGTGAACACCGCGGCGGCCGGTACTGCGGTGCCGGCGTCCACGACCGCGAGGTCGAGTCCGTCGGCCTTGATGCCGCAGGCCACGCCTGCGGCGCGGAACTCGTCCGGCGCGGTGACGCCGCCGGCGATGTCCTTGTCAGAACTCATCGTTGGTACCGATGTCCGGTCACGCGACCTGCGGCGGCGCCTCTGGCGAGGTTCCGGCCGATCGGAGATCGAGAAGGAGCGCCCGTTGCTCGCAGTGGCGGAGACGGTCGCAGGTGACGCAGTCGGTGGCGATCTTCTGCGGGACCCAGAGTCGCGGCACGATTGAGAAGCCCCTGCGGACGAAGGGTGCGGGTTCGTGGGTGAATGCTGAGAGACGGGCGAAGTATCCCGCGCGCGCCTTCGCGATGACCGCACCGATCAGGGCGGCACCAACGCCAACACCCCGATGCGACGCCTCGACCGCCAGCGAGCGGACCTCCGCGACCGAGCGCCCGAGCGGGGCGAGTTCCGCACAGCCCACGATCGCCTCGCCCGCGGTGGCGACGAAGAAGCGCGTCGCGTGGGCTTCGAGGTCGGGCAACCCGCGCGGTAGCAGTCGTCCTTCGGCCAGATGATCGGCGATGAGTTGGTGCAGCCGGGCGGCATCCACCACGGTGGCCGCCCGGATCGTCGCATGCCGCATGCCCTTGGTCTTTGGGGACACGATCGATCGTTGCGGAGCGGTCACCGGGGCGTACACCGTGGCGGTCACGACGTCCCTCCGAGGACGGAGTCGAACGACGTGTCCAGCGTGTCGAGTGCGGCGCCAAGTTCCTCCGCGGTGATCGTCAGCGGCGGCAGCAGGCGGACGACGTTCCCGGCGGTCCGGTTCACGAGCAGCCGGCGCTCGAGCGCGGCGGTCGCGACGGCCGCGACGTCAGCGCCCTCGGGCGCCTCGGCGTCGACTTCGATCCCCCACATCACGCCGGCACCGCGGACATCGGTGATGGCGGCGTGCCGGTCCGCCAGCGCGCGCAGTCGCTGCTGGGCGATCGCGCCGACGGTCCGGACATGGTCGAGGAGGCCGTGGTCCATCAGTTCTTCGAGAAAGACGAGGGCCGCCCGGCATGCGAGCAGGTTTCCGCCGTAGGTGCTGCCGTGATCGCCGTAGGCAACCGCGGCGGCGACGCGATCGCCGACGAGCGCCGCGCCGACGGGAAAGCCCGCGCCGAGGGCCTTGCCCACCGAGATCAGGTCGGGGCGGAGGTCGAGCGCCTGGAAGAAGAACGGGTGCCCCGTGCGCCCGAGTCCGCACTGGACCTCGTCGGCGATCAGCAGCGCGCCGGTGTCGTCGCACGCCTGCTGCAGCGCGCGTGCGACCTCGGGTGGCAGCGGACGGATGCCGCCTTCGCCCTGGAGCGGCTCCACGATGACCGCTTGCGTCGTGGACGAGATGGCCGCGGTGAGCGTATCGGCCTCGGCGGGGACGAAGGTGACGCCGGGGACGAGCGGCTGGAACGGCTCGCGGTACGAAGGCTGCCAGGTGGTCGAGAGCGCGCCGAGTGTTCGACCGTGGAACGAACGCTCAAGTGCGATGACCTCGCTTCGGGTCTTGTCGCCCGCGGTGTGCCAGTAGCGGCGCGCGAACTTGAGGCACGCTTCGACGGCCTCCGAACCACTGTTGCAGAAGAAGGCCCGAGGCAATCCCGATAGCTCCGCGAGCCGGGCCGCGAGCTGTCCTTGGAGCGGGTGGAAGTAGAGGTTCGACGTGTGCACCAACGTCTTGGCCTGGTCGGCGATGGCCGCAGCGAGCCCGGGGTGGGCATGGCCGAGCGACGCTACGCCGATGCCCGACAGCAGGTCGGTGTACGCCTGTCCCGAGTCGTCGAACAGATGCACACCGCTACCGCGCGAGAACACGATCGGTGCACGCTTGTAGGTTTGCAGGATGTGCGCGGCTTCGGCCGCGAGAATGTCCTTGCTCGTCACGATCGGCTCTCCTGGCTCGCCGCGGCTCCGGGCGCGTCGATGGGCGCCCGGCGCGCCACCACGACGGTTCCCGGTAGTAACTCGAGGTCGATGGTCTCGCGGCCGTCGGCGATGACGACCGCCTCGACACCGCCCTCGCTGGCCATGCGGCAGGCGTCGAGCTTGGCAACCATGCCGGCACTGACGTCGCCCCTGGCCTTGAGGTCGTCGATCGCCGCGTCGTCCAGACGCTCGACCGATCGGCCGTCGCTACCAAGGACGCCGGGCGTCGTGCCCGCGATGACGAGCCGGCCCGCCTTCAGATTCACCGCCAGCTGTGCAGCGAGCGCGTCGGCGTTCACGTTGAGCAACTGCCCGTCTTCAGTGACCCCGATGCACGCGATGACCGGAGTGAAGCCCGCCCGCCGGAGCCGGTCGAGCAGCCGCGGTGCTTCGGTCGACACCGGCTGTCCCACGAAGCCCAGGTCGACGGTGCTTCCATCCAGGGCGCGGTACGGTTCGGCTCGACGGCAGAGACCGATGCTGTCATCGGCGCCAGTCAGGCCGACCGCCGGGATGCCGGCCTGGGTCACGGCTGCGACGAGCCGCGTGTTGACTCGGCCGGCCAGGACGCCGACGACGAGGTCGAGCGTCGTCTGATCCGTCACTCGCAGACCGTCGACGGCGCGCTTGTCGAACCCGGCCTTCGCCAGTTCGGCGTTGATCTCGCGTCCGCCGCCGTGGACGACCACGATCGGTCGCTGGCCGGCGCTCCGGGCGATGAGGGCCGCGGTACGCTCGGCCGCCATCGGCGAGTCGACCAGTTCACCGCCGAGCTTCAGGACGATCGGGCCGGCAGCGACAGCTTGAGGGGATTCGGGCACCGTGGCGTCGCCCTCCTCAGCGCAGCCCATCGCGCTCGTCGAGGCCGAACGCGATGTTGAAGGCCTGCACCGCCTGCCCGGCGGCGCCCTTGACCAGATTGTCGAGACAGGCGACGACCACGAGGCGGCCGTCGTCGTGCACTGACCACCCGATGTCGCAGAAGTTCGTGTGGACCACGTCCCGGATCTCCGGCAAGGTCGCTCCCCGGAGGCGGACGAAGGCTGCTTCGTCGTACGCCGCCCGGAGCGTTGCCTCGACCTCACGCGCTCCGGCACCTGGCCGGACGCGAGCGTAGATCGTCTCCAGGATGCCGCGGTCGAGTGGGACGAGATGCGGGACGAAGGTCACCGGCACCTGAAGCTCCTGCTCGATCTCGGCGGTGTGGCGGTGCGTGAACACCTTGTACGCCGCGACGTTGCCGTGACTGGCAGAGAAGTGGGTCCGCTCGCTCGGCGTCTTGCCGGCGCCCGAGATTCCCGACTTGGCGTCGACGACGAGATCGCCGGTCAGCAGGCCCGCCGTCACCAGCGGGCGGAGCGCGAGGATGGCGGCCGTTGGGTAGCATCCCGGACATGCGACGAGCGACGCCCCCGGCAGCGCTTCGCGATGGTGTTCGGGCAGACCGTAGACTGCCGCCGTTGCGGCCTCGTCGGGCGTCGGCGGATACCACTTCGCGCGCTGCTCGGCATCGCGTAGGCGGAACGTGCCGGAGAGATCGAAGACGCGGACGCCGCGTGCCACCAGCGCCGGCGCGACCTCGGCCGTGATCGGGTCGGGGAGCGCCAGGAAGACGGCCGCGACGTCGGCGAGCTGGTCGATCGACAGCGGTTCCACGCGGCCGTCCCATACGCCCGCGAGCCGCGGCAACTCCGTCTGGCCGGTGCCCGAGGACATCGCCGCGGTCAGGGAGACGCGCGGGTGGCGCGATAGGATCGCGAGGAGTTCCTGGCCCGCGTACCCGGTGGCGCCCGCCACCCCCACCCGCACTGTTTGCATATTCACCCGACTGATGTATATTTATACAGTTAACAGAATATATATACCACATTCACGGCAACGGGTCAATGAAACCAGCGTCTTTTCGGGTGCGCGTCGACGCATAGGCCATGAAGCAGTTTCGCCAGGCCGCCATCGTCGACCTCGTCAGCCACGAGGCCATCCACAGTCAGGCCGTACTGCGGAAACTCCTGAAACGGCAGGGGTTCGACGCAACCCAGGCCACGCTGTCCCGCGACATCAAGGAGCTCGGCCTGGTCAAGCGGGCGGCGGATGGGGCGTACCAACGAGCTGACATTGCCCCGGCGCGAGCCACCGACCCGCGCGCCGAGGTCCAGCGCGCCGTCGCCGACTACCTGAAGCGGATCGACCGGGTCGAGCAGCTGATCGTGCTGAAGACCGACCCCGGTGAAGCCCAGTTGCTGGCACTGGCGATCGACCAGGCCGCCTACCACGAGGTTGTCGGCACGATCGGCGGGGACGACACGATTCTCGTCATCGGCCGCCACCGTCGCGCGGCGGCCGACATCGCGAAGCGGTTCGAGACATGGGCCAAGGCCTGACGCTGAAGACTGTGCAAATCGAGAAGGAGATGAACTGATGGAACGGATCGTACTCGCATATTCGGGCGGCCTCGATACCTCGATCGCCATTCCGTGGCTGGCCGAGCAGCACGACGCCGAGATCATCGCCGTGACGCTCGACATGGGGCAGGGCAAGGAGCTCGACGACGTTCGTGAGCGTGCGCTGGCGGTGGGCGCCGTCAGGGCCCATGTGCTCGACGTGCGGGAGGAGTTCGTGCGCGAGTACATCCTTCCGAATTTGCAAGTCGGTGCGTTGTACGAAGGCCGGTACCCGATGGCGACGTCGCTGGGCCGGCCGCTGATTGCCAAGCGCCTCATCGAGATCGCCGAGATGGAAGACGCGACGGCCATCGCCCATGGGTGCACCGGCAAGGGCAACGATCAGGTGCGGATCGATGTCTCGGCCCGGGCCCTGAACCCGGCCATTCGCGTCATTGCGCCCGCCCGCGTCTGGCAGATGAGTCGGCCCGATGAGATCGCCTACGCCGAGCAGCGCGGCATCCCGGTGCCGGCCACGGTCGACAGTCCTTACAGCACCGATTCAAATCTCTGGGGCCGGTCGATCGAGTGCGGCGTGCTCGAGGATCCGTGGACCGAGCCGCCGGAGGAGATCTACACGATGACCCGGTCGCCGTCCGAGTGTCCGGATGCTCCGGCCTACGTCGAGATCCAGTTCGCGGAGGGTGTCCCGACCGAGGTGAACGGAGTCGCCATGCCGCTCCTCGAATTGATTCACAGCGTGGACACGATCGCCGGCTCCCACGGCGTTGGGCGGATCGACATGGTGGAGAACCGGCTCGTCGGCATCAAGTCGCGGGAGATCTACGAGGCGCCCGCGGCGACCGTCCTGCACATGGCGCATCGCGAGCTGGAGATGATGGTCATCCCGCGTGATCTCGAGCGGTTGAAGCGCGACCTCGCCGGGACCTATGCCGACCTCGTCTACGACGGCCTCTGGTTCACGCCGACACGTGAAGCGATCGACGCGTTCACGGCCTACGTGCAGACGCGCGTGACCGGCACGATCCGGCTCAAGCTCTTCAAGGGCGACTGCCGGGTGGTCGGCCGCCAGTCGCCGTTTGCGCTCTACGAGCATGCGCTGGCGACCTACGATGCCGAGGATCAGTTCGATCACACTGCCGCCGAAGGCTTCATCAAGATCTTCGGGCTGCCGGTCGAGACGGCCGCGCGCAAGGCGCCGGAAGGACTTCGCCCAACCGCGGCGGCCAAAGCGCAGAAGAGCGGGGGATGACGAAGCATCTCTGGTCCGGCCGATTCGCCGAGGCGCCCGACGCCGACGTGTTCGGGTTCCAGTCGTCCTTCGCCTTCGATCGGCGGCTGTTCGAGGACGACGTGACGGGCAGCCTCGCGTGGGTCGAGGCGCTGGCGGCGGCCGGCGTGCTGAGTGCCGAGGACGCGACGGCGATGGCGGCGGCGCTCGACGAGATTCTCGAGACCGGTCGGCGCGACCCGACCTTCGTGGCGGGCACGGACGAGGATGTCCACGCGTTCGTCGAGCGACAGCTCGTCGCGCGTGTCGGCGAGGCCGGCAAGCGGCTCCATACGGGACGCTCCCGCAACGACCAGGTCTCGGTCGATCTCCGGCTCTACGTGCGACGCGTGGCGCTCGATCTGCAAGGCCAGCTCCGGGGCGTGATCTCGGCGCTCGTCGAGCAGGCCGGGTCGTCCGGCGGAACACTCATGCCGGCTTACACGCACCTCCGCAGGGCGCAGCCGATACTGGTTGCGCACTTCTTCTTGGCGCATGCCGAAGCACTCCGCCGCGACGACGCGCGGTTCGACCATGTGCGTGACGAGGCCGACGCCATGCCGCTTGGATCCGGAGCGATTGCCGGATCGAGCTATGCCATCGACACGGCCGGCCTCGCGGCGCGCCTGGGATTTTCGCGGGTCGTGGCCAACAGTTTGGACGCGACCGCCGATCGTGACTTCGTCGCCAGCTTCCTGCACGCGTGCGCGTTGACGATGGTTCACCTGAGTCGGATCGCGGAAGACCTCATCATCTTCAGCAGCGAGGAGTTCGGGTTCTTCGAGCTTGCTGATGCTGTGACGACGGGCAGCAGCTTGATGCCGCAGAAGAAGAACCCCGACCCGCTCGAACTCGTGCGCGGCAAGAGCGGGCGGGCCATCGGCAGGTTGACGGGCTGGCTCGCGAGCATGAAGGGGCTTCCGAGCGGCTACAACAAGGATCTGCAGGAGGACAAGGAGGCCTTGTTCGACGCAGAGGACACCGTGCGGGGATCCGCCGCCGCCGTGGCCGCGGTCATCAGCAGTCTCTCGGTGGCCGGCGCGCGCACGCAGGCGGCGGCCTCGGGCTTGCTGCTGGCGACGGAAGTCGCGGACTACCTCGTGTCGCGCGGGATGGCGTTTCGGGACGCGCACGCCCTGGTCGGTCGCATCGTGCGCGATCTGCTGGCGTCTGACCGGGATTTCGAGTCACTCTCGATGGCCGAATGGCGGGTCTTCAGCGACCTGTTCGAGGAGGATGTGGCGGCACGGGTCACCGCGCGGGCCGCGGTCGAGGCGCGTCAAACGCCGCAGTCGACTAATCCGACGGCCGTCGCCGAGGCGCTGTCTGGCCTGACCGCGTGGCTCCGAGACGCGCGCGCCGATCGCGATGCTGGGTGACGGCAGGTGCGTGCGATGCAACCATGGTTGCGTCGTCACAGGGTCCTCTGCTACACTCTTCTTGCCTGCACGAGCACTCCTTTTCGAAGTCCTGGGTTTTAGGGTTTGAAGCAAGAACGCCGGCTGCGGCTGGGTGACCACGTGGATGACTACTGTCCGCGTGAGCGCCGCGTCACGAACCACGCCGTCGTCGCGATTGTGTCCGACGAGATCAAACAGACACGTTGCTCGACGTGCGACGCCGAACACGAGTACAAGGCGGCCAAGGTGCCGCCGAAACGCAAATCCAAAGCCGCGGCTGCGCTCGATGCGCCGGCCACGGCCGGGGCCGCGAGCGCGGAGGACACCGCGGCGGCCCCCGAGTCGGCAACCACGCCGGCCGTCTCACCGGATGTCATGATGGCCACTGAAGACGCAGACGCAGACGCAGACGCAGACGAGAACGCCCAACTCGGGGAATCCGCGCCCCAGAAGGACGAAGGTCCAGTACGCCGACCACTGATCCGCGCGACACTGCCGCGCATCGAGGGACAGGTCTCCGAGCGGCGCACGCATGAGTTCACCATCCGTCAGTCGAACGGCCGAAACGGCAACGGCCGGGACGGCAACGGGTGGGGCTCGGGGAAACGGCAGGCAGGCAATGGCGGTCAGGGGAGCGGCGGTGGCTTTGCCAGCCGCTCCCGCGACGGGGGGCGTTCCCAGTCCAACACAGACTCTGGCAACCGGCGTCCGGGGCGCTCGTCCGAGCGTTCGAAGTCACGCTCGCGATCCGCGCGGCGCGGCAAGAAGTCATCCTGATCGTACGATCGCGGTTCGGTCCGACGAGACGGTGCGGCGGGTCCGCCCACCAGCATGGTTCGAGGTATGTTCCCCATGAGCGATCTCTCCGGCAAGCATGGCCTCATCGTCGGCATCGCCAACAATCGGTCGATCGCATGGGCGATCGCGCAGGCGGCCGACCGCGCTGGGGCGCGCCTGGCGCTGACCTATGTCAACGAGCGGCTCGAAGGCAACGTCCGCAAGCTTGCCGAGACGTTGACTCAGTTGCCGCTGATCCTGCCGTGCGACGTCTCGCAGGACGATCAGATCGCCGCCGTGGCGGCGAGCCTCGACCGCGAGTTCGGGGGGCTGGACTTTCTCGTCCACGCCGCGGCGTTCGCGCCGCGCGAAGCGATCAAAGAGCCGTTCCTGCAAACAGCGCGTGGCGATTTTCAGATCGCGCTCGACGTCAGCGTCTACTCCCTCGTGGCGTTGGCTCAGGCGACGGCGCCGTTGATGGTGCGCCGCGAGGGCGGCAGCCTGCTGACGCTGACCTATCTCGGGAGTGAACGGGTCTTTCCGAACTACAACGTGATGGGTGTGGCGAAGGCCGCGCTCGAGGCGAGCGTCAGATACCTGGCGAGCGAGCTCGGGCCGCAGCAGATCCGCGTGAACGCCATCTCGGCCGGGCCGATCAAGACGCTGGCGGCGGCGGGCATCTCGGGGTTTTCCGACATCCTCTCGGTCTACCGAGAACGCGCGCCACTTCGACGCAACGTCGAGGCTGGTGAGGTTGCCGATGCCGCGATGTTCCTGTTGAGCGATGCGGGCCGCGCCGTCACGGGGGAAGTGCTCCTCGCCGACGGCGGGTATCACGCCATGGGGCTCTAGGTGAGGGCTGCTGTCCTGAGATCGGCGGTCGGTATCGGCTGCGCGGCCGGCATGCTCGCGGTGGCCGTGGGTGCCTGCGGACCGACCCTCGTGACCACCTACGATGATGCCTCGATCACCGCGCGCGTCACGCGAGCGATCCTCAGCGATCCGCTGCTGGACGGCCTGTCGATCACGGTCGACACACTCGCCGGCACCGTCACGCTGACCGGGGAGGTGCGGGCCGAGCAACAAGCGGTCCATGCGGATGCGGTGGCCCGGACCGTGGACGGCGTCGTCGGCGTCGAGTTGCGGCTCCGGATAGCCCCGGACGATCACCTCGATGCCCTGTCCGCCTCCCGGCGGCGCGGCGCCTCGTGGCAATGAGCGCACCGGTTCTCAGGCGGGTGCGGGGCTCGGTGCTGCGCCTGACTCTCGACCGGCGCGTGGCCCTGCCGGTCGGGGCGACACTGATGGCTCCGGCGGTCGCGCTCGCCGTTGGCAAGTTTCGATGGGAGTCCTGGCTGACCGACGGCTCTGGGTTGGTGCTCGGCGCCACCGGTGCGGCGCTGCTCGCGGTGGCGCTCTCGGGACGCCGCCCTGACTGGGTCGATTAGGAGTTCGATCTTCAGAGTCCCGAGGCGGCGGGTGGGCCGCCGACGTCGGGCCCGTCGCTCGGGCCATCGTCGGGACCGCGAGCGCTGCGGCGTGTCCGCCGTTTCCGCTTGTTCTTATCCTGATACATCCGCTTGTCGGCCACGGCCAACAGCGCCTCGTACGCCTCACCGTCGTGCGGGAAGACCGCTTTGCCGATGCTCATGCCGAGGGCGATCTGCTTGCCCGGTTGGGCCTCGAACGCCAGCCCGTCGACGGCGGCCTGCAGTTCCAGACGCTTGTTCTCCGCTTCCTCGTCCGAGCAACCCGACAGCACGACGATGAACTCGTCGCCGGCGTAGCGCACACAGATGTCGTACGGGCGGATACCGGCCCGGAGGATGGTCGCGACCTCGCATAGCGCCCGGTCGCCGACATGGTGGCCGTGGGTGTCGTTGACGTTCTTGAAGTTGTCGAGATCCATCACCATCAGCGCTGTCTGCGATTCGAGACGGTCGGCCCGCGCGAGTTCGCGCGATAGATGCATGAACATGAACCGCGTATTGGGCAGCCCCGTCAGCGGATCGGTGAGCGAGTCCTCCTGCGTCTGCTCGAACAAGATCGAGTTGTTGATGACGGCGGCGGCCTGCTCCGACACGCGGTCCAGGAGGCGGCGGTGATCGTCGCGGTAGAACGATGGTTCGACGTGGTAGACGGCCAGCGTTCCGATGAATCGGTCGTGCAAGACGAGCGGGCAGGCCAGCGCCGACTGTAGCTGCGTGCTCCCCGTCAGGCTGGGTGTGGCTACCTCCAGGTCGGCGTTTGGCCTTGCGTTGACAAGCGCTCGGCGATTCTGCGCGACCCACCCCGTGACGCCGGCGCCGGTCGGCACGCTGAGCTGCTTCAGCAGATCGGCGTCGGTGCCGGACGCGAAGCGGCATCGGACCAGGTCATGCTCTTCGTCGAAGAGGAAGAGCGCGCAGCTCGAGAACGGCACCAGATTGCTCAGCTTGGAGGTGATGAGCGCCATCGTGTCGGAGATACCCAGACTGCCGCCCATCGCCTGCGCGATTTCGTAGAGGGCGTAGATCTCTCGATGCGCGCGTGCGATATCTTCGAACACGGTCGGTTGACCAGGGCCTTCCGACGACAACCCGGTCGCGGGCTGACTATCGTCGGGTTCAGACGGCCCGAGGTCTCTCGAACGCCGTGGCGGCCGATCTTCGAGGTCAGCCTCGATTTCGAGTTCCGGCAACACCTCGATGAACCGCGTCACCAGTGAGGGGTCGAGCGCCTTGCCAGCCTCCTGCTTGAGCAGCGTCAGGGCCTGCTCGGCGTCCATCGCCTTGTGATACGGCCGATCGGCCATGATCGCGTCGAAGTAGTCGACGATCGCCAGGATGCGGGCACCCCTCGGGATCTCCTCGCCGCTCAGGCCCGTCGGATACCCATGACCGTCCCATCGCTCGTGGTGGTTCCGGATGAGCGGGGCCACCGGATACGGGAACGGCACAGCATCGATGATGTCGGCGCCGACCTGGGGGTGCGCGCGAATCGTCCGGAACTCCTCCTGCGTCAACGGGCCAGGCTTCGACAGAATGTGTTCGGGCACGGCGAGCTTGCCGATGTCGTGCAGGAGCGCGGCGGTCTTGACCGCCTGAATCTCGGAGTCGGCCATGCCGGCCGCGCGCGCCAGACCAGCGGCGTAGACTTGGACACGCCGGATGTGATTCTGCGAGGTCTGGTCCTTCGCGTCGATCGCGCGCGCGAGCGCCTCGATGGTCGCCAGGTGCAGGTCGGAGACCTCTTTCACGTGGCGCTGCTCATCCTCGATCCGGCCCAGGTACACCTTGTAGGTGCGATAGGTGAGGTAGAGCGGTGCGGCGGCCAACGGCACCAGCCACCGTCCCGATTGGTCGATGATGATCGCCGTGACGGCGGCGGCGCCCGCGCCCGCGAAGTAGCTCGGCGTGCTCCACCGAAAGTTCTCCTTCCACACTCGCCAGACCGGCTGCTGCGTGGTCAGGGCGATCGCCAGCGCGATCGGCGCGGTGTTCATCACGAAGAACGTCGCGACCGCGCCCGCCAGCGGTAGGGGCAGCGACAGCAGCACGAACTCGCCGATCGTGCCGCCCAGCTGCGCGTAGACCCATCCGGCGGCCTGCACTGCGACCACGAGACACGCCATGCTGAACAGCTTCCGGTACAGCGGACTGCGTTCCTGGATCTTGAACGTGGATTGCGTCCACGCGCTGGCCGCCGCGACCAGCATGGTCTCGTGCGGGCCGATCAGCAGCAGTGCCGCAAAGTCCACGGCGTAGGAGATCGACATTGTCGATCTCCCGCGCGACAGCGGCAGGCTGACCTTGAAGACGGAGCTGATCGAAGACAGAGCCAGCAGCACGCCGAAGAGGACGGGATCCGCGAACTCGGCCCGCGGGAAGCAGATCACGAGGAGCGCGCCGCCGCCGGTGACCATGGCGCCGACGTAGATCTTCGCGAGGCGCGGCAGCTGCTTCATGCGAGGTCCGTTCGTTCGGCCTATCCGGCGTCCGCGCTGCGGGCCCGGCCGCGCACGCCCTTCACGTGGGCGTCGGGCTGGAGGTCGAACTCGAGGATCTTGCGGTACAGCGTGCCCCGGCTGATCTCGAGGATCTCCGACGCCTGTTTCTTGTTCCAGCCGACCTCGTCCAGCACCCGGACGATGTGCGTCCGTTCGGCCTCCCGCAGCGACGGCAGACGTTCCCGCTGCTCATCGACGGGCGCGTCGCTGGCGTGGAGAAACTCGACGTCCTGGCCTCGAATGGTCCGCCCCGGCGATGACAGCGCCGCGCGTGAGACGGTGCTTTCCAACTCGCGAATATTGCCGGGCCAGTGATACCGCGACAGCCGGTCCAGCGCGTCCTTCGCGAACGACTTGCTGTCGATAGCCAGTCCATTGGCCGCGCAGTAGCGCGCCAGCAGCCGACCTGCCAGCCACTCTACACTGTACCTATTTTGAACATTTTCGATGACATAGCAAGAGGGACCGGACCCATTCGGGCCGATTGGAGATGTTAAGCTCTAGCCGCCGGCCCGGTTTCATGGGCTGGAACGGCTGTTCGGGCAGATGCTCCCGTTCGGTTCACGGCTTCCGGAGGAATACGCGTGCCTCACCGTGCTCCCGGTTCACCCGCCATGTCGGGACATCTCGGCGGCAAAGTCATTAGGTACTACCGGCCCCAGGGCAGCGATGATGTGCGCCGCCTCATCGACCAGGGCTTCCAGGCCTTCAATGCTGGCCGGCTGTCCGAGGCGTGTCACATCTTCTCCGACAAGATGCTCGCGCCCGAGAACGATACGACGATCGGTCTGACGGTGGCGGGCGCCCTGACGCCGGCCGGGCTCGGGGGCTGCGTGATCGAACTGATGGAGCGGGGCCTAGTCGACTTTCTGATCAGCACCGGCGCGAACCTCTATCACGACCTGCACTACGCGATGAACTTCACGCTGCACCGCGGCTCGCCGTTTCTCGACGACGTCGAGCTGTACGAGCAGGGCATTATCAGGATCTACGACATCCTGTTCCCCTCGTCGGTGCTGCTCGAGACAGACGCCTACATCCGGGACTTCCTGCAGCGGGAGCGGCTCGAGGGGCCGATGTCGAGCGCGGACTTCCACCACCGTCTCGGGCGGGATCTCCTCGAGCGCTTTCCAGGCTGCGAGGCGCACTCGGTGGTGGCCAGCGCCGCCGCGGCCGACGTCCCGATCTACACCTCCTCACCCGGGGACAGTTCCATCGGCATGAACATCGCGTCGAATGAGCTGCTCGACGGCAGCACGTTCATGATCGATTCGAGCCTCGACGTGAACGAAGTGTGCGCCATCATCCTGGCCGGGAAACAGAACGGGTGCGTCATTCTGGGTGGTGGCTCGCCCAAGAACTTCTACCTGCAGGGACAGCCGACGCTGTGGGAGGTCTACGGCATCCCGAAAGGTGGGAACGACTATTTCATTCAGATTACGACGGATCAGGTCGTTTGGGGCGGCCTCTCTGGTGCCACCCCCGCCGAAGCGGTCAGTTGGGGGAAGGTGAACCCGGGCGTCCTTCCGGACACCGTTGTGGCGTACTGTGATTCGACCGTGGCGTTTCCGCTGTTCTGCGAGTACGTGATCGGGTCGGCCCACGGCCGCCGACCGCGCCGTGGGTTGATGCAGCGGCGCGAGGCGCTGCTGGCCGACCTCAAGCGTCAGGCGGAAGCCGCCCGTGACGCCAAGCCAGAGTGAACCGCCCTCGACGCTCAGAACCAGCCGGACTGCTAGCGGGGCGACGGCGCGGCGTAGACCGCCGGGTCGCTCACCCCGGCCTCGCTGAACGCGGCTCGTCGTTCGCGACACTTACTGCACAGGCCGCAGTGGCGCCCGCCATCCGGTCGCATGCATGAGAGCGTTCGCTCCAGCGGCACACCGAGATCGACGCCGAGCCTGACGACGTCGGCCTTCCGCGAACGGGCCAGCGGCGTGGCGACGGTGATCTCGTGGGCCAGCCCGCACGAGAGCACGCGGGCCATCGCATCGAGGAACTCCTGCGTCGCGTCGGGAAACGGATTGTCGGCCAGCGTGCCCAGGGCAATACGGCCGAGGTGCTGATGCGCGCAGTAGACGGCCACCTTCGCCAGCAAGACAGCGTTTCGCCCTACCAGATAGACATCCGAGTCTGGCGTGTCGTACGCGGGCGGATCGCCGCGCACGGCCCAGTGCGAGTTCGCGTAGATGTCCCGCATGTCGCAGGTCAGCCGTGCGGCGGTGTGCACGCCGGCGTAGCAGGGAGCCGTCAGCAGGCGCTCGAGCATCGCCATCTCCGCTGTCTCCCAGGCCAGCCCCACGCTGATGTACACCGGCTGGACGCGCCCGGCGCCGGCCGCCGACTCCGCCGCGACGAGGACCGCACTGTCGAGGCCGGCGGAGCAGAGGACCGCCGTTCCTTGACCGGCTTTCGTGGCTTTGGCTACCATCCAAGAGTCAAATGCGTCGCGCCGCGGCATCGCGGAGTTGCGGCGACGCCAAGTCGAGGACGCTATGTATTCGGTCGTCAAGCGCGTGGACTTCTGCTACGGGCATCGCCTGCTCGACTACGACGGGATCTGCAAGCACCCGCACGGCCACAACGCTGTGGCCGAAGTGGAGATCCGGACCGCCACGCTCGACCAGCGAAGCATGGTGTGTGACTTCAGCGACGTCAAGCGGCTGGTGAAGGGGTGGATCGATCGGGAGATCGATCACAAGATGATCCTGCGCGAGGACGATCCGCTGGTCGAACCGCTCCGCCGTCTGGGGGAGCCGGTCTTTCTCGTCGAGAGTAACCCCACCGTCGAACGGATCGCGCGACTCATCTACGACCAGGTTCAGGCAGCCGGGTTGCCGGTCGTCAGGGTCAGGGTCTGGGAGACGTCGAGTTCGTCGGCCACCTACGAGCCGGCCGCCACGCCCGTCGGGGCGTAGGCTTGGCTCGTCGCCGCGACATGCGCGCGTCGTTTCTGGTGGGGGCCATGATGGCGACCCATGGGGCGGTGAAGGGGTCACCGGCGGAGGCCGCGTGAGCGACGTCGAAACCACCGAGTGGTCGGGCGAAGGGGCCTTCACCCAGACACTGATCGATGTCATCGCGCCGCTCGCGGATGTCGCCTTCCTCCGCGTCGAGGACGCGCCGGCGACCCGAGTCGACGTGGGGTATCAATTCATCAGCAACGAACTGTACGTCGCCTTTCGCTCCGAGACGGTCCAGATGCCCACGAACCGCTTCGGGTTCTGGCCGACGACCGTGCGCGTGCAGCAGAAGCAGATGTCGCTCGACGGTCTGGCGGGTGTGCTCACGGCCGCGGACGAGGTCGGCGAGCCCGACTACGGTGACAACGGAATGATGCAATACCTCCGCACGGAACGGGTGGTGCAGCCGTATCAGACGCGCGGCTACAAGCTCGTGGAGATGGTGCGGATCTACGAGGTGGCCGATCTGGCGAGTCCCGTTGGAGTAACGCGATGAATGTATCCGAGGTCCGTCAGAAGGTGCAGCGAACGATCGCCGAGGCGAAGCGCCGCTCGTCGGAGCAGCGCGCGGCGCGCGAGGTCGCCCAGCGCGACTACGATCAGTTTCTGGAAGGCGTGGCCATTCCGGTCTGCCGGATGATTCTCACGGCGCTGAAGGCCGAGGGGCATCCGTTTGCGCTCGCCACGCCGCCGGGCGTGGTCAGGTTGGAGTCGACTCACGCGCCCGGGAGCTTCGTCGAACTGGTGCTCGACGAGTCGGGTGACACGCCCGCGGTGCTCGTCCGCTCGAACGTCCGGCTCGGGCGCCGGACCGCCGGTACGGAACGGCCGCTGGCACGGGGGCGGGCGCTGCCGTCGCTTACCCGCGAGGATGTGCTGGACGCCGTCCTGGCCGAGATCGAGCCGCTGGTGGGTTGAGATTGCCGGAGGCGCGGCCCTTTGCCCCTTCTTGCAGCCTGAAAGATGCTGGGGCCTCCAGCGAAGCGGGGAGCAGGGCCGCGAAGTTGTGCCGAGTCTTCAGATCGCGCCGGCGGCACGGAGGCGGTCGCGCTCGACGGCATCGATCTCGAGCAGTTCCTCGAGCACCGCATCGGTGTGTTGGCCGAGCGTTGGGGGGGGTGTCTTCACCTGGCCTGGCGTCGCGGAGAGCTTCGCCGGGACCCCCAGCACGCGGATCGCGCCGGCGACCGCATGATCGAGTTCCGCGACCATCTCGCGAGCGGCGAGCTGCGGGTCGCCCAGCACCTGGCCGACATCTCGGACGGCGCCACAGGGCACGCCGGCGGCGACCAGATCGTCGATCCATGCCTGTCGTGGGCGCGTCCGAAACACATCGTCGAGGAGCGGGCGCAGTTCGTCGTAAGCGGTCACCCTGGCGCGATTGGTCGCGAACCTCGGATCGGCGACGATCGACTCGAGCCCGGCGACGGCGCCGAACTTCTTCCACAGCGCGTCGTTGCCCACGGCAAGCACGAACTCGCCGTCGGCGGCCGTGAAGGTTTCGTACGGGGCGATGGTCGGATGGCGGTTCCCCATCCGTTTCGGCGCCTCGCCGGTGGCGAAGTGGATCCCGGCTTGATAGGTCAGGAGTGCGGCCACCGAATCGAGCAGGGCGACGTCGATGTGCTGGCCCTGGCCGCTCTCGCGCCGGGCGAACAGCGCGACCGACGTGCCGTAGGCGGCGAACATGCCGGCCGTGATATCGGCGATGGCCACGCCGAGTCGATAGCCCGGCCCGTCGGCGTCGCCGGTGATACTCATCAGCCCGCCCTCGGCCTGCACGACGGCGTCATAGCCCGGTTCTTCCCGACGTGGTCCGGTCTGGCCGAATCCGGACACCGAGGTGTAGATCAATCCTGGATGTGTCGCGCTGACATCGGCGTAACCCAGCCCTTGCCGCGCGAGCGTGCCGGGCCGGAAGTTCTCGACCAGGACATCGGCCCGATCGATCAAGGCGTCGAGGAGCCGTCGGCCCTCGGCCGTCTTGAAATCGATGGTGACGCTTTCCTTGTTCCGGTTGACACTCAGGAAGTAGCCGCTCTCGCCGTTCACGAACGGCGGGCCCCAGGCTCGTGTGTCGTCGCCCCGCTGGGGGTGTTCGATCTTGACGACCCGGGCGCCCATGTCCGCCAGCATCATCGTGCAATACGGACCCGAGAGGACGCGGGTCAGATCGAGGACGGTCACGCCGTCGAGGGGGCCTGGAGATGCGATCGGTGAACTGTTCATGGATCGTATCGGAGCACCATTATCGCCTACCCGGGCTCGTGCCGGACGCCGGCCTGTCGGGTGAGAGTGCCCGCCGGATCATGACCACGTCCGCCAGCAGCCCGTAGGCCGTCTGGGTCAGCCCGCCGTCGCGCTGGGTGATCATGATCTCTCCGAGCAGATCGGTCGCGAGCACGATCGCATTCGACTGGCCATCGAGTTGGGCCAGCGGGTCGGTCGCGTCCAACTCCACCGGCGCGACGGTAGCGGTGATCGTCTCGCCACGGCGGGTTGCCGATGCCACGAGCTTCACCCGCTTGCCTCGGCGGACCGCATCGCGGACGCGTTCGCCGGTGAGGCCGCCGATTCCTGTTCGCTCGACGGCGGCCGGCGTCGTGCGACCACCCATCACCACGTTGACGAGGACAGCGGTCTTCGCGGCCGCGTCCCAGCCCTCTACGTCGAGCGATGCGTCGGCTTCGGCGAAGCCCTCCGCCTGCATCGCCGCGAGCGCCTCGTCCGCGTCGCCGCCTTGCTCCATCGAGGCCAGGATGTGATTCGTCGTCCAGTTGACCACGCCGCGGAAGCCGATGATCCGGACGGCGGGCAGGGTTTCGCGAGCGAGGTTGAGGATCGGGATGCCGTCGAGCACGGCGCTCTCGGTGAGAAACCGGACACCGGCGGCGTCGGCCGCGGCGCTGATCTCCGCGTAGGCGACGGCGGCTGGCCCCTTGTTGGCCGTGACGACGTGGGCGCCCGAGGCGATCGCCGCCCGCACGTGACCCAGCGCCGGCTCGCCCGAGGCCACGTCGAGGGTCGTGGTCTCGACGACGATCCGCGAGCGACCCTGCCCGAAGTCGGCCAGGCGTGCGATCAGGGCCTGGGTGTCGGCCGGCGGAGTTCCCGTGTCGGGGTCGTGCAGTGTGGCGAGCGAGCCGTCCGACGCCACGAGGTCGGTGGCGGCTCCGAGGTCGAGCCCGTCGAGATCGATGGCCAGGCCATGGCGCCCGGTCGCCACGCCGACGACGCGACACGTGAGGTGGTCGTCGCGTTCTAGCTGTTCACGACATTCCGCCAGCAGTGACGCGAAGCGGCGCCCGACGTGGCCGAAGCCGACCAGGACGAGCTCGAACGTCGAGACATCACGCATGGGCATGGCGCACGGTCCCGTGCCGGCCTTTGCGGTATGCTGGAGCCGTTCCGGGCATCGGTCGCGTCATGTTACTGCAGGCGCGGGCCGCCTCCGGTCCACCCGCATCCTCGCATGACTGAAATCACGGTTGCCGTCGTCGCCGCGCTCCTCGGGGGCGGCGTGGCCTGGCTCCTGGCGACGCGTGCGCGCACGACGGATGCCGAGCTCGAAGCTCGCGCGCGGTCGGCCGAGGGGATTCGGGGCGAGTTGCGCCAACAGCTCGCCGACAAGGATGGCCAGCTCGAAGCGTTGCGCAAGACGCTCGAGGATGAAGCGCGCGCGCGCACGGAAGCCCAGACGCGGCTCGACCAGGCGCGGGAAGGATTGCGCGACCAGCAGCGGCTGGTCGAGGACACGACGACCCGCCTGACTGACACGTTCCGCGCACTCAGCGCGGATGCGCTCAAGAGCAACAATCAATCGTTTCTGGATCTGGCGAAGCAGTCGTTCGCGTCCATCGTGGCCGAGACCAAGGGCGATGTCGGGAAGCGCCAGGAGGCGATCGATGGGCTCATTCGACCGATTCAGGAGACGCTGAAGCGGTACGAACAGCAGATCACGGCGATGGAGGAGACGCGGCAACGTACCTTCGGTGGGCTGGAAGAGCAACTGAAACACCTGAGCGCGTCGCAGGGCCAACTGCAGCGCGAAACCGGCAATCTCGTCAAGGCACTGCGCACCCCGCACGTCCGCGGCCGATGGGGTGAGATGACCTTGCAACGCGTTGTCGAGCTGGCCGGTATGGCGGCCCACTGCGACTACGAGCCCCAGGTCACGATCAGCGGCGATGATGGACGGCTCCGGCCCGATCTGCTTGTGCGACTGCCTGACAATCGATCGGTCGTCGTCGACTCGAAGGTGCCGCTCGACGCCTATCTCGACGTACTCGAGGCCGAGGACGAGGACCACCGGCGCGATGCGCTCGCGCGTCACGCGCAGCAGTTGCGGACCCACATGACGCAGCTCGCCGCCAAGTCCTACTGGGAGCAGCTGCCGCAAACCCCGGAGTTCGTCGTGATGTTCATTCCGGGGGAATCACTGTTCGCCGCGGCGAGCGAGGTCGACCACGCGCTCCTCGAGGATGGGATGGCACGTCAGGTCGTCATGGCGACGCCAACCACCCTGATCGCCGTGCTCAAGGCCGTCGCCTATGGGTGGCGCCAGGAGCAGATCGCGGAGAACGCGCAGGCGATCAGTGCGCTGGGCCGCCAACTCTACGAGCGCGTCCGGACGCTGGCCGACCATGTCGAGGAGGTGGGCAAGGCGCTCGGCAAGGCTGTGGCGGCGCACAACCGCGCGGTCGGGTCGATGGAGAACCGCGTGTTCCCGGCGGCGCGCCGGTTCAAGGAACTCGGGGCCGCGAGCGGCGACGACATCCCGACTATCGAGCCGATCGAGCAGGCCCCGCGTCTGTTCACCGATTCAGACAAGTCCTGAGGCGTGCGGCCGCCGGCGCAACCGAACGTCAGAAGTTGTAGCGGGTCCTGATCTGGAGGTGCAGACCAGGTCCGTCGACGCCCGAACCGTGCCAGCGGTAGTTGCGGTCCGTGAGATTCTCGGCGATGAGCGTCAGTGACAGCCGCGGATGGACCTGCCAGCCGGCTCGCGCGCCCACCGCCAGGAATGCCGGGGTTTCCTCGAACAGCGCCGTGCCGGCCGCATCGCCAAGGATGCGTGTCTGCACCTGCTCCAACGTTTCACCGGTTGCGGTCAACCGACCGTCCGCCACCAGACCGAGGTCGGTGGCCCCGCCGTTGAAGAACTCGGCGATCGACACGCGCGTGCGCCAGCCGCCGATCCGCGCGTCGGTCAGGTCCCCCGGGCTGAGCCGGGTCTGCGCGAACGCGAAGTTCACGATGCCCTCGACCCAGTGACGTCGGCCGGCCGGCTCCCACCTGAGCCGGGCCCCGCCGAGCGGCGGCGGCATCCGCCGAAGATAGAGATCGCTGTCCAGTTCACGTCCGTTCACCAGTGAGAAGTACCCGGCGACGAGCCAATCCGGTGCGACACGCACCTGGGCGTCGCCTTCCAAGCCGAGCACCCGCGCTCGGTCGACGTTGACCCTCGTGACGATCGGCCGTGTGTCCTCGTCGACGAACGCCCGCCCGCTTGCGTCCTGTCGCACCACCGTGAAGCCGGCGATCGTCGTGCCCACGATCGGCGTGGGGAAGATCGCCGTCCGGCGCTGGATGATGTCACGCATTTCGAGGTCGAAGAGCGTCAGCGAGGCTGAGGTGCGGGGGGTCCTCACCTTGATGCCGCCTTCGATGACGATGCCGGATTCGGGTCCGAGTTCATCAACCGGCACGCCGGTGGAGACCGCGTCGGCGCCGTCGTTGTCGCCAATCAGGCCGCCCAAATCGCCCGCCGCCTGGGGCGTGACCTCGAAGCCGCCACCGCTGATGCCGATCGAACCCAGGTCGAAGGCGTTGGCTGCGCGGAAGCCCCGGCTGACGGTGAACGTGGCGTTCACTGCGTTGGTGACACCGACGACTGCGCCGGTGTGGAAGGTCAGCGCACTCGACGGGATGCGCTCCGCGCCGACGTCGAGGTCGGGGTCGGCTTGCGTGCGGAAGAGGAAGTAACCGTGGCGCAGGCCGGCCCGGAGCGTCAGGCGTCCCGGCACGAGTTCGGAGGCGGTCTGGACGAAGAGCCCGGTGCTCGTGTATCGCGTGCCGTCGGGAATCCGTGGGCGCACCGCCGTGGGCAGGCTGCTCCCCGGGTCCTCGAGCGTGCGGCCGGCCGCGATGTACTCGTCGTAGACCTCACCACCGAACGTCAGCGCATGCCGCCCGCCCACCAGCCGCGTTCCCTGCGCCTGGTACCCGATGGCGAGGACGCGGCCGTCCTGACGATCGATCGAGGTGTCGGGGCGGCTCTGCTCGACCCGGTCGTCCTGCTGGCGGTTCAGCGAGATGGTCGTCGACAGCCCGTCGAGCCAGCCGGTCCGTCCGCGCTGATAGCGCGCGTAGCCGAAGTCGAGACGTTGCGGTTCGAACTCGCTTCGGTGCCGCCCGTTGCCGCCAAGGAGCCGGTCGTATCGACTGACGCCGAACTGATCCTCGTGCAGGTAGACGGCATCGAGCGTCGCGCCGTCGCCGGCATCTACCGTCGCCGCGACGTAGGCGCCGGACTGTGAGAAACCAGTGTCGGGGAGGCTCTCGTAGAGGGTCTCTGAAGGCAGCCCCAGAAAGCGCGTCAGGGCCGAGTGGGAATCTCGGCCGCGGCCGGTCCGCAGTTCCCCGACCCGCTGGGTGGAGCCACCGAACCGAACCGCCCAGGCGCGGTCCTGCACGAGGACCGTCGCGTCGCCGCTGCCGCTCAGGTCGGCTGACCCGAACCCGGCCTCCACCACACCGCTCACCTGGCGCCCGGTCGGTGCGCGCGGCGGCTGCACGCTCAGCACGTTGATGGTGCCGCCGAGCGCGTCGCTGCCGTACTGCACCGAGGAGGGGCCGCGGACGACCTCCATCCGATCGACCAGCGCTGGGTTGATCCACCCGAGATACTGCGTCGCGCCTGCCCGAAAGGTCGACGTATTGAACCGGACGCCGTCCATCAGGTAGACGATGCGCTGGGCGCTGAAGCCGCGGATGAACGGAGAGCCCTGGGCGGTCGTCGTTTGCTGGACGAGCACGCCGGGTTCCTCGCGGAGCACCTGGGGCAGAATCTGGTTCGGTCGCGACTCGATTTCCTCGCGTGTCGTCACCGTGACGGCCTCGGGGACGTCGAACGCCTGCTCGGCGGCGCCGCGCGCCGGCGTGACCACCACTTCGGTTTCGGGACCCGCCACAGAGAGCGTGATCAGGAGATCGGTCACGGAGCGGTCCGACAGGTCGACGTCGGCGCTGGCGGCCGTGAACAACTCGCGCTCGGCCACGACGAAACAAGATCGAGCGGGGAGGTCGGCGATCTCAAAGCGCCCCTGGTCGTCCGCCACCGCTCTCACCACCCGATCACCGCAGATGACGGTCACGCTCGCGGCAGGAACGATGCCGCCGAGCAGGTCTTCGATCGAGCCCGAGAGGGTGCGGTTGGTTGGTTGGGGTGCGAGACCGAGGCTGGTGGTCGTCGCCCACAGTGCGACCACCTGCACGAACGACATTCAGATCAGCGTACGGGCTCGAACGAGACGCTGTCAAACGGGCTGGCCTTCGGGTACGCGTTCAGGTCCGCGGACCGCGCGGCCGGGCTCCGTTGACAGCCAGTGGGCCGGATTTCTATAATTCGGACTATATTGGTCGTATATCCATGAGTGCCCTTTTTCCTCGTGAACAGTCAACGGCCATGCGAGGAACTCCCAGGAAATGAACGACCCCGCGCTGCGCGTCCATGACTCCATTCTCGGCCTGCTCTCCAGCGCCGACAATCCCACACCGCTGGTGCGTCTGAACCGGGTGGTGCCGTTTCGGGACACCCAGGTCTACGCCAAGCTCGAGTGGTACAACCCGTTCGGAGCAGTCAAGGATCGCGTGGCGGCCAACCTGGTTGCCGACGGCGAAGAACGTCGCACGGTGCAGCCGGACCAGAAGCTGGTCGAGCCCACCTCGGGCAACACCGGCATGGCCCTGGCCATGATCGCCAACGCGAAGGGCTACACGCTGACGACACCGCTGTCGATCGAGATCCCGCTCGAGAAGCGGACCATGCTCAGGCTCTTTGGCGCCGAGGTGATCGAGCTCGAGGACAACCTGTGCCCGGCGCCTGGGGCACCCGAAGGCGCAATCGCGACGGCGATGGAGATGGCCGAGCGTTCCGAGTTCCACATGCTGAACCAGTATGTCAACGAGGCCAATCCCGACGCGCACTACAAGACGACCGGACCGGAGATCTGGCGCCAGACGGAAGGCACGGTCACCCATTTTGTGGCGGGTCTGGGCACATGCGGCACCGTTACCGGGACGGGACGCTTTCTCAAAGAGCAGCGCTCAGCGGTCCAGGTCCTCGGTGTGCATCCGAGCGAGGGCCATGACATTCCGGGCGTGCGCAGTCTGCAACAGCTCCAGCAGACCCAGCTGTTTCGTCCGGCGGAGTACGACGGCCTAGCCGAGGTTCAGAACCAGGCGGCGTTCGAGTTGTGCCTCCGCCTGAACCGGGAGGAGAGCATCACCGCGGGGCCCAGCTCGGCCATGGCCCTGGCAGGTGCGTTCGAGCTGGTTCCTGACGAGCCGGGCAACGTGGTCGTGGTGATCTTCCCGGACAGCGCGTTCAAGTACGCATCCTCGGTGGTGAAGTATCTGCCGGGTCTCGAGGCGAGCACGGCAAAGCCCGCGGCGCCGAGCAACGCGTTGCTCGACACGATGGTGGAGAACGTGCGGGGTAACGCCGACCTGACCATCGACATCGACGCCGCCCACGAGCAGTGGCAGGCGGACCGACCGTTCGTGCTGGATGTGCGCCCGAGCGACGAGTACCGGGAGGCCCACATCCCGGGTGCCATCAACAGGCCGCTCGAGGTGCTGGGCGAGCATCACGAGGGTCTTCCCGACGATCTCGACACGCCGATTCTCAGCGTGTGCCAGCGCGGGAACACCTCGCTGTCCGGCGTGCTGTTTCTCAAGTCGCTCGGCTATCGCAATGTGCGCAGCATCAACGGCGGGACGATCGCCTGGCGAGAGAAGGGCTTTGCCACTGACGCCGAATAGGGTCGAGGCGGAAGAGGGGCTGGCCAGCGAGTGCTGAAGGAAACGCGAGCCACGTTGGTGTTGTGCGCCGAGGCCAGCGCCGGGATCCGCAGGCACGGCCGGGAGGCCTATCCGCACGAATGCTGCGGCGCGCTGATCGGGCGCGGCGAGGCTGTCGCCGAGGCGCTGGCGCTGCCGAACACGACCGACGAGGGTCCGCGGCGGCGCTTCCTCGTGCGCCCGGATGACTACCGTGCCGCCGAAGCCCATGCGAAAGCGGCCCGGGCGGAACTGCTTGGGTTCTACCACTCGCACCCCGACCACCCGGCGCGACCCTCGCAGCACGATCTCGACCACGCGTGGCCGGCCTTCGTGTACGTGATCGTGTCGGTGCGGGATGGCAAGCCCGCCGACCTCACCGCCTGGCGGCTGCTCGACGATCGGTCGGCGTTCGATGCCGTGGCGGTCGTCGACGCCCCGTCAGGTCGCCTCGATACGTGAAACTGGAGTAGTCTGAAACAACATGGCGAACAAAGTACTCATTCCCACGCCGCTGCGGCCGTACACAGGCAAACACGACGTCGTCGAGGTCGATGGCACGACGGTTGGCGAACTGCTGACGAACTTGACCGGCCAGTACGGAGACCTGCGGAAGCATCTGTACACCGATGAGGGACGTCTTCGCAGCTTCGTGAACGTCTACGTCAACGACGATGACATCAGGTACCTGGACCGCGAGCAGACCGCGTTGAAGCCGGGCGACACGATCAGCATCGTGCCGTCGGTCGCCGGTGGCGTCGGTCCGGCCGTTGCCGAGGCCCGAACGGCGACCGCGCTCAGCCACGAGGAGGTGCAGCGCTACAGCCGCCACCTGATCATGCCGGAAGTCGGAATGGACGGGCAGCTGAAGCTCAAGGCCTCCCGGGTGTTGTGTATAGGCGCCGGCGGGCTGGGCTCGCCTGCCACCATGTATCTGGCAGCGGCGGGCGTCGGGAAGCTGGGGATCGTCGATTTCGATGTTGTCGACTACAGCAACCTTCACCGGCAGATCGTGCACGGCACGCCTGACGTCGGCCGGTCGAAGCTCGCGTCGGCAAAGGATCGCCTGCACGCCATCAATCCCGAGGTGCAGATCGAGACGTATGAGACCGCGCTGTCGTCGCAGAATGCGCTGGAGCTATTCGAGCCGTACGACGTCATCGTGGACGGCACCGACAACTTTCCAACGCGCTACCTGGTGAACGACGCCTGCGTCTTGCTCGGCAAGCCGAATGCCTACGGCAGCATCTTCCGGTTCGAGGGGCAGGCGTCAGTGTTCGCGACGAAGGACGGCCCGTGCTACCGCTGTCTCTACCCCGAACCGCCGCCGCCCGGTCTCGTCCCGAGCTGTGCCGAAGGTGGCGTGCTCGGCGTTCTGCCTGGAATCATCGGGACCATCCAGGCCACCGAGGCGATCAAGCTACTGATCGGCGCAGGCGAGCCGCTCGTGGGGCGGTTCTTGATCTTCGATGCGTTGCGGATGCGGTTCCGCGAACTGAAGCTGCGCCGCGATCCCGAGTGTCCCGTGTGCGGCGATCACCCGACCGTGCGCGAGTTGATCGACTATGAACAGTTCTGTGGCGTGGAGGCCGCGCCGTCTTCGTCGAGCGAAGTCGAGGAGACGTCGGTCGAGGACCTGAAGCGGCGCCTCGACGCCGACGCCGATCTCTTCCTGCTGGACGTGCGGGAACCGCAGGAGTATCAGATCTGTGCCATGCCCCGCTCGACGCTCATCCCGCTCGGCGACTTGCCTGCACGGCTAGCCGAACTCGAGGGGCGGCGGAACATCGTCGTGCACTGCAAGTCGGGCGTGCGCAGCGCCAAGGCGGTCAAGCTGCTCCGCGAGGCCGGCTTCGGAGATGCGGTGAACCTGCAGGGCGGAATTCTGGCCTGGATCGATCGGGTCGACCCGTCGCTGGCCAGATACTGACCACCTCTATAAGGAGGACGCGCGGTTGTTCAGGCTCAGGCCGGGGGTTAAAATAGGACCGATCCGGTCCGATTTCAGGAAAACGGAGGCGTTCTCTCGATGCTGAGACTGTCCAAGAAGGCCGACTACGGGCTGATCGCGATGAGGCACTTGGCGCTGCAGCCGGAGACGTCGTCGTCCAGCGCGCGCGAGATCGCCGAGCAGTACGACATCCCCGTCGAGTTGCTCGCCAAGGTGCTCCAGCGCTTGGCGCGCCAGGGGTTGCTCGCCTCGCACCAAGGGACGCGTGGGGGCTATCACCTCGCGAGGCTGGCGACGCAGATCTCGGTGGCCGACGTCATTCAGGCGATCGATGGGCCGGTGATGGTGACCGCCTGCTCCGATGACGTGGCCGACTGCGACCAGTACTCGAAGTGCAGCGTTCGCGACCCGCTGTGGCAGATCAAGGATCGCATCGTCTCGGCTCTCTCGGCTTGCACGATCTACGAGATGGCGACCGACACGATCCCCGATGCCGTCTTTCCGCTGACCGTCGAGCGGCGGCCCCTGGAGGCCGCGATTCCGCTCACACCCACGGTTGACCGCTAGCGCCGGCGCGGAGCGAACCACGGGGTTCGCTCCACCGACCGCCAGCAATGTGTGCCGATGCCATGGTGACCTTGCCGATCTACATGGACAGTCATGCGACGACGCGGCTCGATCCGCGCGTGCTCGACGCCATGCTGCCGTACTTCGGTGAACACTTCGGCAACGCCTCGAGCCGGACGCACCCGTTCGGCTGGAAGGCGGCCGAGGCGATCGATGCCGCGCGTCATGAGGTCGCGGAGTTGATCGGCGCGAGGTCGAGCGAGGTCGTGTTCACCAGCGGCGCGACCGAGTCGAAGAACTTAGCGATCAAGGGCGTCGTCGCCGCGCACGACGCTCGCCCCTGCCACCTCGTGACGGTCGTCACCGAGCATCACGCGGTGCTCGATCCCTGTCAGCGAGTCGAGGCCGAACAGGGCTGCGAGGTAACGCGACTGGACACCGACGCGGACGGATTGATCGACCTCGACGAACTGACGGCGGCGATCACGCCGCACACGGCGTTGGTCAGCGTCATGGCGGCGAACAACGAGATCGGCGTGTGCCAACCGATCGCCGCGATTGCCGAGGCGGCGACAGCACGCGGCGTGCCGGTGCACACGGACGCGGCGCAGGCGGTCGGCCGCGTGCCCATCGACGTCAGCCGGCTCGGCGTCGACCTGGCGTCGGTCGAGATGGAAGCGACGATCCGGCAGATCGCTCGCCTACGTGACAGGCTCTGGGAGCAGTTGCAGAGGCGCCTGAGCGGGGTGCAGCTCAACGGCAGCCGGGAGCATCGCCTGCCAGATAATCTGAATGTGAGCTTCGCTCATGTCGATGGGCAGGCGCTGCTCACCGCGCTCGACGACGTGGCGGTCTCGTCCGGGTCCGCGTGTGCCTCGGCGACGGACGAGCCGTCGTACGTCGTGCAGGCCCTCGGCGCCACGCTCGAACGGGCGCGAGCGTCGGTGCGGTTTGGGTTGAGCCGCGAGACCACGGAGGCCGAAGTGGATTATGTGGTGGACAAGGTGGCACGGGTGGTCACCCGGCTGCGCGACCTGTCGCCCCTCGCCGACGAATCGACTGATGCCGGCCGCGATCCCGCGGTCGAGGGGTGGCTGCCCGGTGGGTGAGCGCGCGACCGGTGCGAGCGCGGTCGCGGAGCGTTTTCGCGAGACCCAGCACGCCGGGTCGCTGCCGGCCGGCGCCACGGATGTGGGCACCGGCCGTGCCGAGGCGCCCCGGCACGGCGACGTGACCCGGCTGCAGCTGCGGATCGACGCCGCGACCGGGATCATTCGCGAAGCGCGCTTCAAGGCGTTCGGGTGCAGCTTCGCGATCGCGAGCGCCGACCTGACGGCCGACCGAGTGACGGGTCGGACGCTGGCGTCGGCGTTGGACGTCACCGCTGACGAGGTCGCAGCCGCTCTGGACTTGCCCGCCGCGAAGCAGTACTGCGCCGAGTTGGCGCACGACGCTCTGCGCGCCGCGGTGGCGGACTACGAGACCAAGCACAGCGCGCAGATCACGAAATGACGACGGAGAACCAGCGATGATTCAAGTGACCGACGCGGCGGCGAGACGCATCCGGACCCTGATGGCCAAGCAGGGTGTCGTGGAGGGCGGCTTGCGGGTGGGTGTCAAGGCCGGCGGCTGTTCCGGGCTGAGCTACGTCTATGACTGGGCGGCCGAGCCGCGCGATGATGACCAGGTCTTCGAGGGTGGTGGCGGCATCAAGATCTTCGTTGATCCGAAGAGCTATCCGTTCTTGAAGGGCACCGTGCTCGACTGTGACGAGAACATGTTGGGGCAGTCACTGGTGTTCAAGAACCCGAACGCGTCGATCTCGTGCGGGTGCGGGTCGTCGTTCGGCGTGTAGACGGCGTCTCCCGCGGATCGCGATTCACTCCCACGAAGTTGTCGGCGACGAACCCGCCGCCGATCGCTCGCGACAACACATTCGTGGCCGATTATCGCGACTTTCGAGTCGTGAGACGACGAATTACGTGTGCGCCGCGCGTGCATGTGACAAGATCAGCTACGAGCGAGTGATGCCCACACTGTCCAAAGTCGACGGCCTAGTTCCCAATCGGTCGCGACGTCCGATTACGGTTGTCTCCAATCGCGAGCCGTACATCCACGCGTACGCGGATGACGGGTCCATTTCGTGGACTCCGACGACGGGCGGGGTGGCGGTGGCGCTCGACGCACTGATGCGTGAGCGGGGCGGTGTGTGGATTGCGCACGGCGCGGGCAGTGCCGATCGCGCCGTCGTCGACGCGGGCGATCGCGTCATGGTGCCGCCCGACAACCCGACCTACCTGTTGCGCCGGATCTGGTTGTCGCCGGAAGAGGAGGCGCAGTACTACGCTGGCTTCGCCAACGAAGGGCTCTGGCCGCTGTGTCACGAGGCGCATGTGCGGCCCGTGTTTCGCGCAGTCGACTGGGCGTCGTACCAGGCGGTGAACAATCGGTTCGCGGAAGTCATTGACGCCGAGTTGCCGGACGGTGCGGCGCCGGTCTTCATTCAGGACTATCACCTGGCGCTGGTCGGCTCCGCGCTGCGCGAGCGGCGCCCGGGTGCGCACTCGGCGATTTTCTGGCACATTCCCTGGCCCCATCCCGACCGGCTGCGGATCTGCCCGTGGCGACGTGAGCTGATGGCTGGCCTGCTCTCGAACGACCTGCTGGCGTTCCAACTGGAGCGTGACCGGCGTAACTTCATGGCGGCGGCCCGCGACGAATTGGGTGCGACCAAGCTCAGTCGATCGGCGCTCCGCTATCGGGATCGTACGATCAATGTTCTGTCGGTGCCGATCGGCGTCGACTACGATCGGATTCAGGACATCACGACGGGGCCCACCCTCGACCGCGAGATCTCCCGGCTGCGCCGCGAGTTGCAGATCGACACACCCCTCGTGGGCATCGGCGTCGACCGCCTCGACTACACCAAGGGCATTCCGGAGCGGCTGGAGGCGTTGAGCCTGTTGTTGAGCCGTCGGCCCGACCTGCAGGAGAAGCTGACCTTCGTCCAGATTGGCGTGCCCTCGCGATCGAAGCTCGACAGTTACGCCGCAGTCGAGGCGGAGATCGACGAGAAGATCGTCGAGATCAACGCCAAGTTTCCGAGAGGCGGGCTCGGGCCGATCCGGTATCGCAAGTCGGCGCTCAAGATCCGCCGATTGGTGGCGCTCTACCGCATGGCGACCTTCTGCATCGTCAGCTCGCTGCACGATGGAATGAATCTGGTGGCCAAGGAGTTTGTGGCGGCACGCGGGGACCTCGACGGGGTCCTCGTGCTGAGCGAGTTGGCCGGTGCGTCGCAGGAACTGACCGACGCCGTCATCATCAATCCCTACGACGTGGACGGCTTCACCAGCGCGCTCGATTGGGCACTCGAGATGCCACAGCACGAGCGATACCGGCGAATGCGCGCGCTGCGCCGTGTCGTGGCCGGCCGGAACGTGTTCAGCTGGGCGTCGGATATCCTCGAAGGCCTCGAAGGGCTGCGGCCCGGGACGCCGCTCACGCCGCCTGGCAACATCGGACCGCGTACGAAGAGTCGTGGCGACGTCCGCGCTGCCGAAGTCGACCCCGACACACCACATTCGGGTCATCCGCGACGACGCGCGCGCGTCTCGGCGATCAAACGTCGGTGATGGCAGGCGTCCGCTGCATGTCTCCACGTCCGCCGCTGCAAACCGCTGTTATATACTCACGCCGATGCGTCTGGGTGACGCGGTCCGTGCCGCGTGGAACGACGGCATGCGTGGCTACTACCTCGCGATTGTCGCCGGCATCGGATTGGTGGTGAGCGCGTTCTTTCCGTGGGTGCTCATTGGAGAGCGCACGTTGGGCGGCGTGCCGGGGATCGCGGGCTTCTGGATTCTCGCCCTCGGCGTCTTGGCGATGCTCTTGGCCACGTTGAGTCTGATCACGCGAAAGAACTCTCGCCATCCATTGCTGATCATCGGACTTGCCGCGTTTGGCATCATGTTCGTCGGGTACCGCTTTCTCGAGCGGGCGGCGACCGAGCAGGCGTGGGCCGTCGCGCAGGCCACCGAGATCGTCGCTGGCCGCTCACTCGCCGAGCCGCAGGTCGCCTTGATCGGTGTCGGCGCGTACGTGGGCCTCGTGGCATCCGCGGTACTCGTGTTGTTCGGTCTGACGATCGTGTTCAAGCGCGCTGCCAATCCCTATCCCGAGCCCGAGGACGATGACGTCTAGTTCGTCGGGTTCAACGCGAGCCAGATGAAAATTACCGTAGCCCATAGTCCAGACTCGGACGACGCCTTCATGTTCTACGGCCTCGCCTCCGGCGCCGTGGCCACCGACGGGCTCGAGGTCGACCAGGTGCTGGCCGACATCGAGACGCTGAACCGCGCCGCATTCGAGGGCCGGTACGAGGTCACCGCTGTGTCGTTTCACGCCTACGCGCAGCTGGTCGATCGCTATGCGATCCTACCGCACGGCGCGAGCATGGGGGATCGCTACGGGCCCATCGTCGTCACGCGCGCCGAAGGGCCCAAAGCGGTCAAGGGCGCCCAGGTGGCGATCCCCGGGACGTTGACGACCGCGTATCTCGCGCTGCAGCTCTTCGAGCCTGATTTCGAGCCGGTCGAAATGCCGTTCGACGAGATTCAGCCAGCGGTCCTGGCCGGTGACGTTGAGACTGGCCTGCTCATCCACGAGGGCCAGTTGACCTATGCCGACGACGGTCTGCGCAAGCTGGTCGACCTGGGGGAGTGGTGGGCCGAGCGGACAGAGGGGCTGCCGCTGCCCCTGGGCTGCAACGTCATCCGGCGCGACCTGGGCGACACCGACATGCGGAGGGTCTCGAAGTTGCTGCACGACAGCATCGCGCATGCGCTATCGCACCGGACGGAGGCGCTCGCCTACGCCGAGCAGTTCGGCCGGGGATTGGACACCGCCCGGACCGATCGGTTCGTCGGTATGTACGTGAACGAGCTGACGCTCGATTACGGTGACCGTGGGCGGGCGGCCGTGGCGCGGCTGTTCGATGATGCCTTCGCGAAAGGGCTGATTCCGAACCGGATCCCGATCGAGTTCGTCAGCTAGTCGGCGCCGCCTGCCGCGGCGACAGGTCGGCGAACACGAAGCCGTCTCGCTCCACCACTTCACCCAGCTCGACATTGATCGCCGCGGGGAACATCGGTCCCGCGTACGCGAACGTGTGGAACTCTCCGCGCTCGCCGCACGGGTCGACGCCTTCGGGCAGCCTGGTCAGCAGATCGCCGTCGTACTGCGCGCCGGCGAACGAGCGGTCGAGCCGCGTCGGATCGACGCAGGTTAGGCGGGCGCACAGGCCGGCGGCGATCATGGTGCGCGCGAGACGATCTGTGGGCTGATGCCAGAGCGGGAAGAGCGGCTCGAGTCCGGAGCCGCCCAAGCGCGTTTCCCGACACTGCCTGACGTCTTCGAGGAAGAGATCGCCGAACGCGACGTGCGTGAAGCCCTCGGCCGTCGCGCGCGCGACGGCGCGCGCCATCCGCTGCTCGTAATCGTCGTTGGAGCAGGGGAACGGCAGCGGGACGTCGATGAGCGGCAGCCCGACCGCCCGTGCCTGAGCGGCCAGTAGGTCGCGACGCACCGCGTGCATCGACACGCGGCCGGCCACCTCGTTCGTCGTCGTCAGGAGCCCGCCGATAGCCACTTGCGCTCCTGCCGCAGTACGTGGAGCATCCATGCGCTGTCCTTTCCGGAGCTCCACGACACCAGGACCTTTCCGGTCATCGAGTCGGCAGCGTGACGTCGGGATGCAACGCTCCGGCGAACCGGGCCGCGCCCTGTACGATGCGGGGCCCGGGAATCACCAGGTCACTGCCGGTCAAGAGCACGACGCGGCTGTTTCGGACGGCCGGCAGCGAGGGCAGGGCCTGCCACGCCGCGACCTCCCGCGCAATCTCGGAGGGTGAGAGACTCTGGTCGGCGCGGACTTCGAGCACGACATCGGGTGCCGCTTGCAGGATCGTTTCGGTCGTCACCTGCGCCGCGCGGCTCACACTGCCGTCGAAGACGTTCTCACCCCCGGCCAGGGTGAGCATGTCGTGCTGGAAGCCCGAGCCACCGCTCGCGAAGACGTTTCGCAGCGACCCAGGCTCCCGCGCGATGACGAGCAGCGTTCGTGGCCGCGGCCGCCCCGACACCGCCTCGGCGATCGCGGCCAGGTCGGCCTCGATGCCGCGGGCCACCTCCTCCGCCCGGTGCGCGCGGCCGGTTCGATTGCCCAACTGCCGGACCGTCGTGAGGATATCGGGGAGCGTGCCGTGCGAGTAGTGAAAGAGGGGAATCCCAGCGCGTCCAAGTTGCGCGATCAAGTCGACCTGCGTCGTGTAGGGCACGACGAGGTCGGGCCGAAGCGCGATGATTGTCTCGATGTCCGGATCGATCAATCCGCCGATGCGTGGCAGGTCCGCGATCTCGGGAGGGAACTGGTCGTAGCTACCGACGCCCACGACTTCCGAACCCGCGCCGATGGCAAAGAGGATCTCCGTCACGGCCGGGATGATCGACACGATTCGCTGCGGGGCCTGGGCGCCGAGACCGGCCACCAGGATGAGCGAGGCGGCCAGGGTCATTGGGCGGATGCGCCCTGCTGGGCCGCGCGTCGTCCCTGTCCTCGTCTTACGTGTGATCATCAGCGTCATCTTCATCTTCACGGTCGTCGCATCAGGAGCCAGAGAAAGAAGGGTCCGCCGGTCAACGCCGTGATGACACCTACGGGCAGTTCGACCGGCGCCATGGCGGTGCGGGCCACGACGTCGCACGCCACGAGGAACGCGGCCCCCAAGCAGGCCGACGCCGGCATGACGATTCGGTGGTCGGCGCCGACCAGCAGCCTCACGAGGTGCGGGATCACGATGCCGATGAATCCGATTGGCCCGCTCAGCGACACCGCGGCGCCGGTGGCGAGCGACGCGCTCAGAAACGCCACGCGCTGGGTCCGCAACACATCGACGCCCCGGGCTGCGGCGTTGTCGCTGCCCAGCGTCAGCAGGTTCAAGGCGCGAGGAAGCGTCGCGAACATCACGAAGGCCGTACCCATGAGCGGCAGCGCGGCGACGATCGGCTGGAAGCTGCTGACGTCGAGATTGCCCATCAACCACCGCACCGTCTGGAACGTCTTGGCGAAGTCGGCCGAGTACTGCACGAACATGATGATCGCCGAGAAAAACGAGTTCAGCGTGACGCCCGCGAGCAGCAGCACCGTCGTCGACAGCCCGTGGCGTCGCAGCGTGGCCATCGCATAGACGACGCCGGCCGCGGCCAGCGAACCGATCAGGCTAGCGACCGGTACGGCCGGGATGCCGGCGACGGCCATCGGCAGTCCGAACGTGATGACCAGCATCGCCCCGAGTGAAGCTCCCGCTGAGACACCTAGCGTGAACGGCGTCGCGAGCGGGTTGCGGAGCAGCGCCTGAAACACGACGCCTGCGACTGCCAGTGACGCGCCGACGAGCATGCCGGCCAGCGCCCTGGGCAGCCGGGCGATGAAGAAGATCTGCGCATCGACATTGTCGGCGAACGGAATCGCCGAGTCGAACACCCGACCGAGGGCGATCGGCGTCGGACCGATCAGAGGAGCGACCACGAGCGAGACGAGCGCCAAGCAGCCGAAGCCGCTGAGCGTCAGCGCGAGACGGCGTCTGACGCTGAAGATTCGCGTCCGCCCCGGGTCCGCCGGGACACCGGCCGGTGAGGCGTGGGCGTGGGGGCGATCGGTCATTCCATCACTGCCCGGTGCGTCGGCCCGGCGCGGCGTCGCCGCGCCGGCTCAGCGGGACAACGGTCAGATGCCCGGCCGTCTCGTGACGTTCCACGGCAGCGTCTACGTCATACAGCGCCCTGACGGTGTCGGGGCGGAGCACCTCCCCGATCGGTCCAGCCGCCAGGACACGCCCCTGCCGGAGCAAGACGACCCGATCGCACAGCGCTGCGGCGAAGTTGAGATCGTGCGTGGAGATCACCATCGACATGGATCGCTCGGTGTTGAGGCGGCGCAGCGTCGCGGTGACATCCAGCTGGTAGCCGAGGTCGAGAGACGCCGTGGGTTCGTCGAGCAGCAGTAGTTCGGCCGGCCCGTCTTCGGTGTCGGCGGCGTCGACCGCGCGCCTGCCGAATTGCGACAACGCGCTGGCGATGACCACCCGTTGCTTCTCGCCGCCGCTCAACGTCATGAACGAGCGGTCCTCGAGTTCCGCCGTGCCGGTTTCGGCGAGCGCTGCCCGCGCGAGCGCGACGTCCTCCGGCCCCTCTACTTCGAATGCCCGGAGGTGGGGATACCGTCCCATTAGAGCGATCTCGAGTACCGAGTAGTCGAACGCGAGCTGGGTCTCCTGCGGCACCATCGCCATCCGCTGTGCCAGCGTCGCGTGGGGAATCTCCCGCAGATCCTGGTCGTCGAGCGCGATCCGACCCGACTGCGGTTGCAGCAGGCCACCCAGCAAACGCAGCAAGGTCGTCTTGCCTGACCCGTTCGGCCCGAGGATGCCCAGCACCCCGCCGCCCGCGAGGTCGAACGACACCGCGTGGAGTACCGGCTGGCGGCCGTAGGCGAAGCTGACGTCAGTAGCCTGTAGCAACGCGCACTCCGACGATTGCGCTGCGCCCCAGCGCAGGGAATCCGAAGGTTTCCTCGTAGCTGCGGTCGAGTAGGTTCGTGATCCGCGCGAACACCTCGAGTTCAGACCGCACGGCGATTGTGCCGCCCAGATTGACGACGCCGTACCCAGGGTTCGTGTAGACCCCGCCGAATGTGCCGAACGACGGTTCGACGTCGAGGTTCTGGCCGTGCGCCAGCACCTGGCCGAAGGCGGTCACCGGCCCACGTCGGTAGACCAGATCGATCGCACCCTGGTGACGCGGCCGGCGGATGAGAGGCTCGCCGGCTTCGAACGGCGGCGGCGCTTTGTCCGATTGATCGACCGCGAGGACCTGCGTGTCGAGCCAGGTATAGGCCACCGTTGCGGCGAGACCCCAGGCCGTGCGTGCGGAGGCCACCAGTTCAAGCCCGCGTGCCCGCGCGTTCGAAATATTGTCGGTCCGGAACTGGCTGACATCCTGGAAGGAGCGGCCCACGCTGATGATGAGGTCGTCGTAGCGGTTGTAGAAGCCGGTGGCGTCGACGATGAAGGCGCCGCCCGCGAAGGTCTGCTCGACACCAACGTCGAAGCTGCGGTTCCGCTCAGGCCGCAGGGACGGGTTGTCGGTGAAGGCGATCTCGAACGCACCCGGCGGCCTTATGCCGGTGCCAACGCTGCCGTGCACCCGGGTCCATCGCCGCTCGCGCCGGCCCGGCGGCTGAAGGAAATAGGCGACCGCGAGCTTGGGGTTCACCGAGACGACGGTGGAGGCGTTGAAGATCGGGCGAGGCGAGAACGCATTCGGGTCGGGCGCCAGCGGGTCGCGGTGAATGCGTTCGGCCCGAGCGCCGGCGGTCACGTAGAGCCGATCGCCCGCGTCGTAGCGCACCTCGCCGAAGACGCCAAGCGCGCTGCGCTCGACCGGCACGCGATCGACCGAGGGGCCGGTGATGAACGTGCTCTCGGCACTTTCCCGGAGCAGTTCGCCGCCGATCGACAGGCCCACGCGGGGAAGGAGCGCGGCGTCGGCCTGACCGCGCACCGTGACGCGGCGCGACTCGGACTCCGAGGTACCGAACGGGCTCGTGAAGGTGCCGTCGAGGTTGCTCCACGCGATCTGTATGTCCTGCGTGACGCGCTGGCTCCACGGGAACTCGGCGTCGACCGAGAAAAGCTTGATGTCGTTCTCGCCGCGCGAGATCGTATCGATCGCCGAGACGTTGCCGAGCGGGTCGCTGCCGAACGGGCCGGGGAACCCTCGTTCGAACGAGCTGAGCCGGCCGGTCCCGCGGATCGCGACGTCGCGTCCCCCTTCCCAGCCGAGGTTGAATGAGCCGTCGGTGCGCTGGTAGTCGTCGTTCGTGACCGGTTCACCAGTCGCCGGCGCCTCGCCGGTGAACCCGTCGGTGTCGAGTCGCTCACCCGCCGTGCCCCAACTCCAGCCGTTGTGCGACCCGGTCACCGACCCAGCGGCGCGGGTCGTGCCGAAACCGCCGCCCTCCACCAGGCCCTCCGCACGGGTGGGCCCTTCCCGGCGCGTGACGATCTGCACGACGGAGCCGATGGCGTCCGATCCGTACAGGGCGCTCTGCGGCCCGCGGACCACCTCGATCCGCTCGATATCCGCGATGGGCAGATGGGCGAAGTCGAAACCCCCGCCGAACGCGTTGGCGCGAACGCCGTCGATCAAGACCAGCGTGAAGTTCGACTCGCCGCCTCGTGGGAACAGTGACGTCACGCCGCCGCGGCCACCGCTCTGCGTCACGGTGAGCCCAGGTACGAGTCGGAGCGCGTCCGACACCGTTTCGACCTGATGCGCTCGTAACTCGTCGGCGTCGATCACCGTGACGCTGTCAGGCGTTCGTGACAGGGGGCGGTCGACCGGCGAGGCCGAGACCACCACCGATTCCTCGATGGCGCTTACCCGTAGCGCGATGGTGACGCGCGGCAGGTCGTCAGCACCGATCTCCAGTGGAACGACCTCGCTCCGGAAGCCCGGGACCGAGGCTCGCAACTCGTAGCGGCCGGCGGCGAGCGCTAGCCCGAAGTGCCCCTGGGCGTCGGTCGTGGTCGTGGCGCTGACCGCACCGGCCCGCGACACCAAGACTCTGGCGTTCGGTACCGGACGCCCGTCAGGGTCGACGACGGCGCCGTTGAGGTCGGCGGCCAGCCCGGTAAGTGGCGACAGGATCGCGACGAGCACGAGCAGACGCAGGAAGGCGAGCGTGGAGAACGGGCGAAACGGTGCAGCCATCGGGCTCCTTTCGGCGTGATCGCGCGCCGAACCCGCCCGCGGCCATCGGCCGGAGCGGGCGAAAGAGGACGAGCCCAGTGGCCAGGTATCCTGACTTGCGGATCGACGCGAAGCAACGACGCCTTCCCATGCTCGCTTCGAGCACAGTGGCGGCCCCCCCCCAACCAGCGGAGCACTCCAGTCGCCTCGCTCCCCGCTTACAGTGGCGGCACCGTGTGGGAATCGCACCCACTTCGCATGGCCACCGGGAAGCGTCGATTGTCTGCCGGAGTATAGCATGGCAAAATGAGAGCCCTTCGGCCGGCAAGGGACGCGGCCGGTCGAGACTCGCTTCCAATGCTCATGCGCGCTCGGCTCGAGACCTGCGGCCTCGTCGACATTGCCGACCGGCTCGAGGCTGGTGCGCGGCTGGGTCTTGAGGACGGCGTGCGCCTCTTCGACGCGCCGGATCTTCTGGCCGTGGGCTGGCTGGCGAATCGCGAGCGCGAGCGCCGGCACGCCGGACGGACCTTCTTCAATCACAACATCCGGATCGAGGCGACCAACGTCTGCGTCGCGAATTGCTTGTTCTGCTCGTTCGCGCGGTTGAAGCCCGGCGATCCCGGTGCCTACACGATGTCGCTGGAGCAGGCCTGGGACAAGCTGCGCCAGCGGGAGGACCAGGCGCTGACGGAGATTCACGTCGTCAACGGACTGCATCCGGACCTTCCGTTCAGCTACTACCTCGATCTGCTACGGGGCTTCAGGCGGATCCGCCCCGACGTGCACCTCAAGTGCTTCACGGCGGTGGAGATTGCGTTCTTCGCAGACCTCTACGCCAAGTCGGATGAGCAGGTTCTGCGCGAACTGATGGAGGCGGGGCTGAATTCGTTGCCCGGTGGCGGCGCCGAGGTCTTCGCCGAGCGTGTGCGGCGGAAGATCAGCCACGACAAGTGCGGCACCGACCGGTATCTGGCGATTCACCGAACGGCCCACGGCCTCGGGATGCGGTCGAACGTCACGATGCTGTACGGCCACATCGAGACGGCGGCCGAGCGGGTGGATCATATGCTGCGCGTCCGGGCGCTGCAGGAGGACACCGGCGGGTTCCAGGCGTTCATCCCGCTCGCGTTTCACCCCGACAACAACCAGATGCGCAAGATGCCCGCCCCGACGGCGGCCGATACGCTGCGAGTGCATGCGGTGGCGCGGCTGATGCTCGACAACGTCTCGCATATCAAGGCGTTCTGGATCGCCACCGGGGTCGATGTCGCCCAGACGGCGCTCTGGTTTGGGGCCGACGACCTCGACGGGACGGTCCAGGAGGAGCGGATCTACCACATGGCCGGAGCGCGCACGCCCGAGTCGATGACCACCCACGCCATCGGCCGATTGATCCGTGCGGCCGGTCGTCAGCCGATCGAACGCGACACGCTCTACAACGTCGTCTCGATGCCCGCCTGAGGCCGGCGCGTCGCGCGCCGGCGATCGCTATGCTAGGATCGGCGCAGCGTCAGGCTCCACCCGACACGTGCGGGTCGAGGGGTCTGGCCTTTTTCGCAGCCAGAGATTGAGCAAAAGTTCACAAGCTGGCCGGTGACCGCCTTCGACCCGAGCGACGTGACGCGATGAGCCTCGATACCCTGATCGAGTACGAACGGCAGCAGACCGGGAAGTGCCAGGCCCTACCCGACCGCTACCTCAGCCTGTCGGACGACGAACTGGACGCGCGGATCTCTGCGTCGCGCGCGGCACTCGGCGATCGGCTCGTGATCCTCGGCCACCACTATCAACGCGACGAGGTCTTCAAGTACGCGGACCATAGCGGCGATTCCCACGCCCTGGCGCAAGCGGCCGCGGCGCACACCGAGGCCGAGTTCATCGTCTTCTGTGGCGTCCATTTCATGGCCGAGAGCGCGAATGTGCTGAGCGCACCGCACCAGCGCGTCTTCCTGCCCGACCTGGCGGCCGGCTGTTCGATGGCCGACATGGCCGCGCCCGACGAGTTGGAGGTCTGCTGGCAGGAATTGCTGGCGATGGGCGCGCGTGACGTCGTGCCGGTCACCTACATGAACTCGGCTGCGGCCATCAAGGCGTTCTGTGGGCGTGAAGGCGGCGTCGTGTGCACGTCCAGCAACGCCGCGGCGACGTTCAGTTGGGCGTGGGCGCGTGGCGAGCAGATTCTGTTCCTGCCCGATGAGCACCTCGGCCGCAACACCGCCTACGCCGTGGGTGTGCCGCTCGAGGCGATGGTCGTCTGGGACCCGCAGCAGCCGATGGGTGGGCTGACGCGCGCGCAGGTGGCCGCCGCGAGAATCATCCTGTGGAAGGGGCATTGCTCCGTGCACACGCGGTTCACGGTCGGACAGATCGAGGAAACGCGTCGCACGGAGCCAGGCGTTCGAGTCATCGTTCATCCCGAGTGCACGTGGGACGTGGTGCAGGCAGCTGACGCGAATGGTTCCACCGAGGCGATCATCCGGAAGGTACGCGAGAGCCCGCTGGGCTCGGTCTGGGCCGTCGGCACCGAGATTCATCTGGTCAACCGGCTCGCGACCGAGCTGGCGCCAGACCGCACCGTGTTGACGCTCGACGCGCTCGGGTGCCTCTGTTCGACGATGTTCAGGATCTCGCCGAACCATCTCTGCTGGGTGCTGGAGTCGCTGGTCGCCGGCGACACGCCCAATCAGATCGTCGTGCCTGACGACCACACGCACTGGACCCGCATCGCGCTCGACCGGATGCTGTCGATCCAGTAGACTTTCAGACCCTCGCTCGGTGCCGGCCGCGCGAGTGCGCGCTCGGATGCGCGATCACCCTTGAAGGAGGATTCTCGATGGCTCACGATCTGCCGCCGCTGGCGTACGCGTACAACGCGCTCGAACCCCACGTGGACGAGCAGACGATGCGGATTCATCACGACAAGCATCATGCCGCCTACGTCAGCAAGCTCAACGGCGCGCTCGAGCAGCACCCGGACCTGCAGTCCAAGAGTCTCGACGCGCTGCTGGGCGACCTCGGGAGCGTGCCCGAGAACATCCGTGGGGCGGTACGCAACAACGGCGGCGGCCACTGGAACCACTCGATGTTCTGGGAAATCATGGGCCCGGGTGCCGGCGGCGATCCGACGGGGAACGTCGCGGGCGCGATCTCGTCGTCGTTCGGTAGTTTCGACAGCCTGAAGGAGAAGTTTTCCGCGGCGGCGGCAGGGCGGTTCGGGAGCGGGTGGGCCTGGATCGTCGTCGACGGCGGGAAACTCTCGGTCGTGAGCACGCCGAACCAGGACAATCCGTTGATGGAAGGCAAGAAGGCGATCCTGGGCATCGACGTCTGGGAGCACGCCTACTATCTGCTCTACCAGAATCGGCGGCCCGACTACGTGAAAGCGTGGTGGAACGTCGTGAACTGGGCGGAAGTCAACAAGCGGCTCGGCTAGTTAGGGTCTTGACGGGGGTCGGCGGCCACCGGCCCCCGCAGTTCGCCGGTTGGCCGCGGGTTCTTCGCCACAGTCATGTCGCTGTCCGCCATCCTCTTCCTGTTTCTCACTCATCTCGGTATCGGCATCGCGTGGACGCTGGTCCTAGTGTCGTGCGATGCGGGCGTCAAGTTCTTCCGGTTCAACGCCGGACTGGCCGTCACCCTGCTCGTGACAGGGCTGGCGTTCCGACCCGAAGCTACCGTTCTCGGCGGCGTGGCCGCGGGATGGGGGCTGGTGGCTCTCATCGTCTCCACCGGTGCCCTGCTGATCTACTGGGCGACGATCGGGCGCGCGCTGGCGGCGTTGCGCCCCGCCCTGCTCTGGATCGGCGTGGTCGCGGGCGCCGCGGCGCTCGTCGCGCAGGGGGCCGCGGTCGGGTCGTCGCTGACGGTCGCGCCGACCGCGCTGGCCGTTCTGAGTTTCGTCTCGTCGGCCGCGCTGCTCGGCGGGTCGTGCACAGCGATGATTCTCGGGCACTGGTATCTGGTGCTGCCGTCGATGGACATCGCGCACCTGCAGTCGATGGTGAGATTTCACATCGGCTCGACCATCGCCCGGGTGGTCGTCATCACCGCGGCGGTCTGGATCGCGATCGCGGGGTGGGAACCTGGGCTCGGCCCGAGCTTCCAGCACTACGTGCTGTCCAGCGCCGGCGTCTTCTTTTGGCAGCGGGTGTTGTTCGGTTTGTTCGGTCCCGGCGTGCTGTCGTATCTGACGTGGGAGACCGCGAAGATCCGGTCGACCCAGTCGGCCACCGGCATCCTCTACGTGGACTTCTTCACCGTGATCGTCGGAGAGATTCTGGCCAAGTACCTCCACCTGTCCACGCTGATCCCGGTCTGAGAGCCTGACGCCGGTGTCGATGGAAGTCACGGTTGCGTGTCCCGGCTGCGAAGCCGCGTTGCCGGTCCAGGCCGCCGAGGTGCCGGCCGAGATTGCCTGCGGGAACTGCCGTCGGACGATCCCGTTGCAGTTCAGCGATGCAGTCACCGGCGATCAGTCGGTGGATGCCTGCCCGGCGTGCGAGGGACGCGACTTCTACATCCGCAAGGACTTCGACCCGAAGGTCGGGCTGGCGTTCGTCGTCGCCGGTGCGACCATCAGCGCGGTGTTCTACGGGTACGGGATGGACCTGGTCGCCTACGGCGTGCTCGCGTTGGCGGTGATCATCGACCTCGCCGTGTGTCGGCGGCTGGGCGACGTGACCGTCTGCTACCGATGCCACGCCGAGTTCCGCGGGCAGTTCGAGCGGACGGCCGGAGCGTTCGACCTGCACACCGCGGACGAACTCGAAGCCGAGTACGCGAAGCAACTCGGCCGCTAGCGTTCAAAACAGTTTGACGACGACCGTTTCGCCCTTCTCCACGATGTCGGTCTGCGCCGGAATCTCGATGTAGCCGTCCGCGAGCGACATGCTCGTGATGTCGCCCGAGGCCTTGAAGGCCGGGACCGCCCGGCCTTCCTCCAGCCGGACCGTGTAGAACTGATGGCGCCCGGTCGTCGACACGACACGCTCGGCCAGGGCGGCCGTGACGGTCTGGGGTCGGTAGGCCGGGAGCCGGGCCAGCCGGTGCAGGATCGGTACGAGCAGCATGTACGCGTTCGACAGGCACGAGGTCGGGTAGCCCGGCATGCCGAGCACCGGCGTGCCGCCGATGCGTCCGAAGACGGTCGGCTTGCCTGGCTTCACGGAGATACCGTGGAACAGCACTTCGCCGCGCTGCTGCAGGGCATCGAGGATCAAGTCGCGCTCCCCGACCGAACTGCCGCCCGAGAACACCAGCAGATCGTGAGCAGCGCACGCGTCGACAGCGGCCGACAAGGCCTCGAGCGTGTCGGCCGCGGTGGGGTGTCCCACGGCGGTGCCGCCATGGCTCCGGACGATGGTCTCCATCGTGTAGCGGTTGATGTCGTAAATCTGTCCCGGCGCCAGGGCCTGTCCGGGCGCGACGATCTCGTCGCCCGTGGACAGCAGGGCGACCGACGGCTTCGCGTACACCTCGACCTCGGCGCTGCCCACCGCCGCCAGCGCACCGACGCGGCCTGGACTCAACACACTGCCTCGGTTGATGAGTGTTTGGCCCGGCACGATATCGGCGCCGCGGCGCCCGACGTTCTGGCGAGGGTAGACCGGCGTGAAGATCCGCACCTCGGTGTCGTCGCCGCGGTCGGTTTCCTCGACCATGACCACGGCGTCCGCGCCGTCGGGCATGGGCGCACCGGTGGCGATCTGCGCGCACTCGCCCCGGCCGACTCCGCGCTGCGGGGTCTGACCCGTGAACACCGTTTCCACGCACCGGAGCACGCTGGGTTCGTAGCGCCCGGCGCCGAACGTGTCCTCGGCGACGACCGCGAAGCCGTCCATGGCCGCGCGGTCGAACGGCGGTACGTACCGCTCGGAGGCTACGTCGCTGGCGGCGACCCGGCCGCCGGCGTCGGCGAGGCGGATGCGCTCGGTGCGCTCCAGTGGTCGTGTTGCCTCGGCGACGAGCGCCAGCGCCTCGTCGAGTGCAATCGTCTCCCGAATCGGGCGCATCTTCGTGGTGCTCATGGGCGTCTCTCGATCGCGGGCGGCTAGCGCGACGCTTCCCGCACGAGGTGTCCGAGTTCCGGCAGGACGAGCTTGGTCAACGCCAGTCGCACCGCGTGCTCCGAGCCCGGCAGGGCGATGAGGATCTTGCTCCGAGCGGTGCCGGCGAACGCCCGGCTCAACATCGCGGCCGGACCAATTTCCTGAAAACTCAGCGCGCGGAAGATCTCGCCGAAGCCGTCCAGACGCTTCTCGAGGAGGCCGGTGACCGCTTCGTAGGATCGGTCGCGCGAGGAGATGCCGGTGCCGCCCGTCGTGATGATCGCCTGGACCCGCTCGTGTGCGAGCTGGAGGGCGACCGCGGCGCGGACCTGGTCGGGTTCGTCCTTCACGATCCGTCGGTCGACGACCTCGTGGCCAGCCGACGTGAGCAGTTCGACGATGGCGCGACCGCCGGCGTCGGTTTCCTCGTTGCGCGTATCCGACACCGTGAGCACGTAGCAGCGGACCTTCGTCGGCGACTGGGCGCGGTGTTCACGATGACTCATCACCCGATTATACAAGGCGTCGTTGCGGCTCCCCAGCTTTCGCACTACCATCGGCGGATGCTGCTTCGTCCGCGTACGTGGGTGGCCGTGACGCTTGCCGCGCTGTTTGCGATGGCGGTGTCGGGCGCGCCGGCCGCCGGTCAGTCGGCACCCGCACCCCTGGACGCCTCGGCGCGGCAGTGGGTGACCGAGACGCTCGACGCCATGAGCGTCGACGAGCAAATCGGCCAGCTCATCACGCCGTCGTTCCTGTCGACCTACCTCAGCAGCGACACCGAGACCTTCGAGGAGCTCATCGCGCTGACGCGCGAGCAGCACGTTGGCGGCTTCCTCGTGTTCGGCGGACGGGAGTTGGCGCCCGATGTCCTCCTGAATCCCACCTACGGCACGGTGACCCTCGGCCAGCCGCTGGCGGCCGCGTGGCTCATCAATCGCCTCCAGGCGGCCGCCCGCGTGCCACTCATGATCTCGGGCGACTTCGAGGCTGGTGTCGGGTTCCGGATCGGCGGCGGCACGGTGTTTCCCCGCGCGATGGCGTTCGGGGCGGCGGGCGACGATCGGTTGGCCTACGAGGCCGGTCGGGTCACGGCGATCGAGTCACGGGCGATCGGCGTGCACGTCAACTTCGCCCCCGTCGTCGACGTCAACAACAACGCGCGAAATCCCGTGATCAACACGCGGTCGTTCGGCGAGGACCCCGCGCTCGTCGGACGACTGGGCGGCGCCTACGTCCGCGGCGTGCGCGCCGGCGGCATGCTGGCGGTCGTGAAGCATTTCCCCGGCCACGGAGACACCGACGTCGATTCCCACGTTGGCCTGCCGGTGATTCCGTACGATCGCGAGCGGTTACAGGTGATCGAGTGGCCGCCGTTTCGTGACGGTCTCGCAGCCGGCGCCGATGGGATGATGACGGCGCACATCGTCTTCCCGGCGCTCGAGCCGGCCGACGGCATCCCGTCGACGCTCAGCGCCGCGGTCGTCGACGGGGTGATCCGTCAGGAGTTCGGGTTCGAGGGCCTGGTCTTCACCGACTCGATGCAGATGGGCGCGGTGGCCGACCGCTGGCCGGCGGCGGAGGCCGCGGTGCACGCGATCGCGGCCGGCAACGACGTGGTCCTGCATCCCGCCGACGCCGTCGCCGCGTTCGAGGGGGTCCGCGCTGCGGTCGCCGAAGGCGTCCTGTCGCCACAGCGGATCCGCGAATCAGCCACCCGCGTGCTCGAGGCGAAGGCGCGGTTGGGGCTTCACGAGTCGCGCCTCGTCGATCTGGATGCGTTACCCGCTCGCGTCGGCGGTCGAGACCACGCCGCGATTGCGGATCGGGCGAGCGAGCGAGCGATGACGCTCGTCGCCGACGCGCGCGGCGACGTGCCGCTCCGCCTGCCGCCCGATGCGGAGATTCTCTATCTGTCGGTGCTCGACCGTCCCTCGGGTTGGCGGATCGCCGCGCCCAGCCGGACCTTCATCGCCGAACTGCGCGAGCGGTGGCCCAGCGTGACGTCGGTCGAACTGTCGAATCAGACGTCGCGTCAGGCCATCGATCTCGTCGGGTCGACCGCGGATCGGTTCGACGCCGTCATCGCCTCGGTGTTCGTCCGGACCACGCCGCGAGACGGGGGGATGGAGCTCGCCCCGCCGATTGTCTCGCTCCTCCGGCGGCTCGGTCGAGTGACGGCCGAGCGCGCCCAGCCCTACGTGGCGGTGCTGTTCGGGAGCCCGTACACGGCGCTGTCCCTCGACGGCGTGCCGGCCATGCTGCTGACCTACGATTTCTACGATCGTGCCGAACGCAACGCCGTGCGCGCCCTGGCGGGGGAGACCGATATTGGCGGGCGCCTGCCTGTCACCCTCCCCGGCATGTTTCCGTTCGGGCACGGTCTGGACCGCGCGCGGAGAGCGCCCTGACGGGGGGCGTTGGTGCCGAGACCCGACTTGCGCGCATGTTATGATTGGGGGTTCCCAAGGGCCAGAACGAGCCTGCGGAGACGTGAGGACGAGCGCCCTTAGCTCAGTTGGATAGAGCGTCTGGCTACGAACCAGGAGGCCGCAGGTTCGAGTCCTGCAGGGCGCGCCATTCTTTTCAAGAAACTAGCCCCCACCTTGCCCCACGCGTTCTGCTGGGGACACGTAGTCTTTGGAGGAGCGATCGGGGAACCGCGTTGCCGCTGCTTCAATTCACCCGTGGCTCGGTTATTGAGTGGGACGACCCGCCCGGTGCCGGCGGCAGCAAGAGGTCCGTGTCATGTTGACACAACGCGTCGATCTTACGCAGGCGCTCCGTATCGCGTCGAGCACGACCAGACCTTGAAGCTCACTGCGGCCGGGTGGCGACCGAGGGCCGCCCCCCAGACACCGCTCGCTTCGCGTTTGGAGCGCAGGCCCTTGATCGCTCGTGCGCACTCCGCCGCCAGAGTGAGGGGGAGAGCGGTCTGTCAGTAAGACTGTGAGACCGATTTCTCGCGCGGATACCTACTCTGGCCCAACCGACTCCCTAGCTTGTCCGCCTCTGTCGCAGGCCGGCTCTTTCCGTCAAGGCTGATCTGCGGTTCCCGGGGATGCGGCGGGGTCATCGGCAGACCAGCACGAGTGCGGGCATTCCTTCTTCAGGGATTCTCGAACGGTGTAGAACGAAATCGCGGATTCTCCCCGCTCGTCAGCGATGGCCCCGGCGTTCACGAGTACGGTTCGGACGGCACCCTCGAGGAAGGGCACCGTCATCGTACGCTCGTCGAGCTCTCGCCTGATGGTGTCGAGATGCGACACGGCCGGCGTCACAATCGCGTCCAGGCCACGAGCCGTCAGAGACCGGCCGGTGTCCCGCTCAAACTGGCGGACCACTCCCCTGACGATCGCGTTCAGTTCCTGCCGAGTCATTGCGCGCTCTCTGGAGGCATTCCTCCGGTCGAAGGATCAACATACCGGCGCCCCGCTCGAGGTCGGCTTCACCGCACCCCGCGCAAACGAATAGAGGTAAGTGAGGATGAACGAGGCGGCGATCAGGGGGGCGGTATACGGCACCACCCACGCCACGACCAACGCGACGTTGAGCAGACCGATGGCGGTGGCAGACGTGGTCATGCTTCGAATGAGGAAGGGCATCCGATACCTCACGTGCATGGACACCGCGTGGAGCACGAACGCCACCGTCAAGAACGGCGCGGCCGGAACCCCTGCCAGTGCCGTCAACAGGAGGATGAACAGCATGTGGCGAATGAGCTCATTCGTCGGCGACCCGTGCGCCGTGACCGCGCCGGGACTGAGACGCGAGACAACACGGAGGATGATCGCCGTGACCGCGACGAGGCTGGCGGCCGCGCAGAGGCTACCCCCACGCATCCCGACGACCATCACGAAGGCGGTGTGGGCGATGGCGTCGCAGACGTTGTCCAAGCGTGCACCGAACTCGCTCTTGGTCCCGAGCTTGATGGCGAGTACGCCGTCAAGGTCATCCATGATGTTGTTGTAGAGCATCAACGGAATCACGTAGTCTCGACCGCCGTCGAGCACGAGCAGGCCGATCGGCAGTATCCCGAGAATCGACACGAGATTGGCGGCATGTCGACGGACGACCCCGCGCGAAGGCCCTGGCGCACGTGCCCCTTCAGCCACGCTTCGAGACCTCCCTATGCGCGGTCATGGGCGACGTCAGGGCCGAGCACGAAGAAGTGATTGAGCCACTGCGGGCTCTCGTACCAGAGCGCGTCGGGAATACGGAGGATCCAAGGATTGCCAAGGCGCAGCCCCCAGTAGACGAGTCGTCCCAGCAGACCATCGAGTTCGCGAAGCTGCGGTGGTGTGACGGCTTGCCACTTCTTCATGAGCTCACACCCCAGTTGTAGGAGCACGTAGGGCGCGTTGGGCTCGATCTGCGACGCCGACAGTCGACATTCGGCGAACAGCCGGCGGTACACCCCAATGGAGCGGTAGGTCGCTTGATATTCCCCGCTCCGAGTGACGACACCCTTTCGAACGGTTGTCTCTCGACAGAGGATCATGCCTCCCGGAGTGAGCCTGGGGACGATCTTCCGGAGCAGCGCGATCACCTCTCGGTCGTTGAGATACATCAACATGCCACCGAGGAACACGAGTTCGTAGCTACCGTCGGGTTCAAACGACAGGACATCCTGTTGGACCACCCGGACGTTGGCATGCGGCGCACAGCGTTCTCGAAGGGCGTCGCACAGCGCCGGGCTGGCCTCGACCGCAACCACCTGCGCGAACTGACGGGCGAATGCTGCGGCCCAGAATCCGATCCCGCTGCCGAGATCCAAGACCGTGCCCGCGCGATCGAGTCCTTGGACCAAACCTTGAACAATGCGTTGCTCGGCCTTGAAACGGAACAGGCCCGCAGCAGGAGGAAAGCCGAACCCATCCATCATGTAGGGACCCAAGATGGATGGCCGTGCGTTGCTCCAGTACCGACGAACCGCCGTGTAGTCGATCTCAGCCATCGGTCTCGGTCCCATCATTCATAGAAGGCGGCCACTCATGCCCACACCGGGGTCGACACCGCGCGCTCCGCGGCTCGCAGATCAGCCAGGTCGTCGATTTCATGCCAATCGTGCTCTGGAAAGTCTACGGCCTCGAGGGAACGATCGCCGTCGGCAACCATCTCCGACAACACCACCTCGTAGTAGTCATGCACGTCGCCCGAGCGTACTCGCTGCTCGAGCCTCAGTCGCATCGCGTTCCAGGTCGCCATCGAGAAGCTGTAGATGTTGACCGTCTTGAAGTCGTAGGGCGCGGCGTGCTGTCCCACCCGGAAGCTCGTGATTCGCTGGTCGTCATTGACAGCAACCGTGGTGCCCTTCATCCACGGTCGCACGTGCGAGACCGCCACCTTGTTCGGTTCGAGCATGTTCCCCAGCGCTCCCTCTTTGAAGAACAGATCGCACTCCAGCAACAGAAAAGGCTCTGCGATCTGCTCCTGAGCCAGCCACAAGGAGTAGATGTTGTTGGTGGTTCGGTGCCGTGGATTCATCACATAGTCGATCGTCAGTCCAGTCTCCATCCGACCGAGAAAGTCGCGAACCTGACCGTCCAGGTGCCCCACGACCATGACCAACCGCTGAAACCCCCAACGATGCAGACACCGTACTTGCTGCTCCAGAATGGGGACTCCATTGACCTCGGTCAGGCACTTTGGAAGCGCGTGCGTCGCGGGTTGGAGGCGGCTCCCATTGCCCGCCGCGAGCAGTACCGCTGTGCGCACCGTCGTGGCCTGGGGATCACCGTCTGCAACCGAGCGTGTCGGTCTTCGACCAGGAAACGTGCGCAGCGCATCATGGCCGGGCGACCGGGCATCAGCTATCTCATCGTGAGAACTCATAGGTGTGCCAATCTCTTCATGGTGACGACCGCCGCCCAGGCCGGGACCTCGCCCGCCAACCTTTCGACGACGAGGAAGTCGAGGGCCTTCCCTCAGCCTGTCGAACCGGGCCGCCTGATTCCAGATGTCGGCTGCGTACTGATGTACGGGGGGGGGAGAAGAGCGAGCGAATAAACCCCGTGCTGAACCCAGTCGAAGACCGTCAGTCTATCGCATTCGGGCGCCGCACCCCGAATGTCCCGTGCTCGTCGACCAGATCCGCAATCAGGCAAGAGCCCGACCGCGCCAGGAGACGAGACTCGACGAGTGCCGTCCGGCGGTCACTCAGGCGCTTCGAGCACGTAACGCAGGTAGTGCAGGCCACTATCTTGGATGCGGGCGCGAGAATCAGTAACCGTCGGCAGGATCCGTTCCCGTAGCGGTGGCAGGCTGCAGGTGTGCCCAATTTTGTGCCCGCCCGCGATAATATTCAGTGTAACTTTGTAGGTGTGTCCTCGACGTGAAAGGCGGGATGTCCCCGCATGGATAGGACACCATCGCATTCAGTAGTACGTGGTGCGGACCGTCCCGCAGTAGCTACGAACCAGGAGGCCGCAGGTTCGAGTCCTGCGGGGCGCGCCGCTTTCCACCGACCATGCACGACCACTTCATGCGCGCGGCGATCACGGAGGCACAGCGGGCCGAAGCGGTCGGCGAGGTGCCGATCGGCGCCGTCGTCGTCGTGGACGGCGCGGTCGTCGCGGCGGGTGGAAATGCGTCGGTCGGATCTTGCGATCCGACGGCCCACGCAGAGATCGTGGCGCTCAGGGCCGCCGGCCTGGCGCTTGGCAACTACCGTCTGACCGGCGCCTCGCTGTATGTGACGGTCGAGCCTTGCCTGATGTGCGTCGGCGCGCTCGTGCACGCGCGGATCGACAGGCTCGTCTACGGCTCGCTGGAGCCCAAAGCCGGAGCGGTGCAGTCGATGTGCCGGGCGCTGGATCACCCGGCGCTGAACCACCGGGTTGCGGTGGTCAGCGGCGTGCTTGAGGGCGACTGCAGCGCGATCGTGCAGCAGTTCTTCCGTGAGCGTCGAGTGTCGCGCGCGGCGGTCGGAAGTCGTGAGTAGTCGGCAGTAGTTCGTCAGATCGACCCACCGGAGAGGTACCGAAGTGGTCGTAACGGGGGCGCCTCGAAAGCGTCTTGTCGGGTAACCGGCACGTGGGTTCGAATCCCACCCTCTCCGCCAATTCCTAGTCCAATACAGTCCAGCTACTTCTACTAAACCGTTTATTATCAATTAACGTACAGTTGCCCATGATGGCGACGAGTGAAACAGCGGTGTTGGGCTGGCTCAAAAAGAAACACATAGGTTGCGAGATCACGATTATTTCATTGAACTGGTTCGATAACTGACGCTTTCAAACGGAGCCTCGAAATCGAGTCGTCGTTTCCTCGCCGTTGACCACCGAGACGCTTACCCCTTGCGCTTCGGTGGCGCCTTCCGCTGACCGTTTCCCTGCGTCTCTGTTAGTCTCTGCTGATGCCGGAAGCGAACCCAATGAACGAGGGCGTTGAAGTTGGCGAACGCTGGTATGCAAATGCCTTCAGATCATTGCGCCTCACGTCGGGTTCAGCGGCGGGTCACTCAAGGATGTAGCCGGACCGCACAGCCGTACGCCCCGCGCCGCCGGGGCGCTCAAGCGCCACGGATATCAGGTGATCGAGGCCGTGACACCCGATGAGGCACTCGAGATGGTGGCGGACGCCCCACCGATCGACCTGGTGCTCACCGACGTGGTGATGCCTGGCTTGAGTGGCCCCGATCTACTGGCGAGGATACGTGAGCATCGCTCGGTGCGCGGCTTGCTGATGACGGGCTCTACGGAGAAGCTGATCACGACCGGTGACGGCAGCACCGACGTGCTCGAGAAGCCGTTCGAGTCGAACCAGTTGCTTCGGCTCGTCAGACGAGCGCTCGAGACGGCGCCATTCGGATCCGAGTCGGTCGACCCTGCCGAGATAGTCGCCCCGCCTCCGCCCGCCTGATCCCTTGCGGGTCGTCGACCAGTTGCCGTCGCTACCCGAGAGAGCGGGGGGCGGCAACGCCCGGCCTCGAGAATGTGGTGGCGGAGAGAGTGGGATTCGAACCCACGGTAGAGTTACCCCTACACACGCTTTCCAAGCGTGCTCCTTCAACCACTCGGACATCTCTCCTGAACGTGTCGAGTGTACCATGCCCTCTCGCACGCGCGCGGCCTCGCTTGCTTGCCGATCCGGCGCGGGCTACACTGAGGGTCGCGCGGGGGTACACAACGCGCCGCGGGTCGGACCGCGGCCCGGAACCTGTGCAATCTCAGCCTATGAACCGCGTCAGGGCCGGAAGGCAGCAGCGCTAAGTAGTCACTGACATGTGCCGCAGGTCCTTCCGGGTCGCGGTCGGACCCGCGGCGCGCCGTCGCCGCGTCGCGCGCGTTCGTTCCGTCGTCAGCCATGGCCTACCAAGTCATTGCCCGCAAGTGGCGCCCCCAGAAGTTCGATGACGTCGTGGGGCAGCGCGGTGTCACCCAGACGCTGCGCAACGCGATTTCGAGCGACCGCATCGCCCAGGCCTACGTGTTCGCGGGACCGCGCGGCGTCGGGAAGACCACGACGGCGCGCATCCTGGCCCGTGCGCTGAACTGCGTCGGCGGCCCGACGCCGGAGCCGTGCGGGAAGTGCGATGCGTGCCTGGAGATCGCCGAGGGGCGCGACATCGACGTGCTCGAGCTCGACGCGGCTACGCATACCGGGATCGACAACGTGCGCGAAGTGATCATCGCCGGCCTGGCGATGGCGCCGGTGCGCGACCGCTACAAGATGTTCCTGATAGACGAGTTTCACCAGCTCTCGAAGCACTCGTTCAACGCGCTACTGAAGTCGATCGAGGAGCCTCCGCCTCACGTCGTCTTCATGATGGTGACCACCGAGCTGGCCAAGATTCCCGACACGATTCTATCCCGGTCGCAGATCTTCGAGTTCCGCACCATCGGCGCCGCGGCCATTGCCGACCAGGTGCATACGATCACCAAGGCGGAGAAGATCACGATCGACGACGGTGCCGTAGGCCTGTTGGCGCGGGCGGCCGACGGCAGCATGCGCGATGCCCTGAGCGCGCTCGATCAGGTTATCGCGTTCGCGGGCGAGCAGATCGCGGCCGACGATGTGTCGACGGTGCTCGGTCTGGTCGGCCGCGACCTGCTGTTCGATGCGATCGAGGCCGTGGCCGACGAGCGAGCGTCCGACCTCTTCGAGCTGGCGGGTCGATTCGTCGAGGCGGGCTACGATCTGCGTCTGGTCTGCCGGGAGTTGTCCCGCGTCTGTCGCGATCTGCTCGTCCTGGCCATCGATTCCTCCCGTTTCGACGACGCCGAGGTGGCGCCCGAGGGCGATCGTGATCGACTGCGCGCCCTGGTGCCGCGCTTCTCGCGCGAGGACCTGATGCGGGCGTTCGATGTGCTCAGCCGGGCCGACGTCGAGATCAGGAATGCGTCGCAGCCGCGCTATCACCTCGAGATGGCACTGCTGCGCTGGGTCCACCTGCGCCACCTCGTCCCGTTGGCCGATCTCATCGACGGCCTGGAGTCGGGTGCACCGGTCGGGCGCGCGGGCGGCGGACCAGCCGCGCCGCCGCAGCGCCGGCCGAGTCCAGCCCGATCTGTGAAGGCCAAGACACCGACTCGAAAAGCGGCGCCGCCGGTGACTGCCGCCGCCGCGCCACAGGCCTCGCCCGCGCCGCCCGCGGCGGCGCGGGCCGAGTCGGCGCCCGCCAATCGTTCGGCCACGGCTGCGCCGGCGTCGGACGACGACGGCGGCGATCTCAAGCGTGCCTGGTTGGCGGAGGTGCAACGCGCGAAGAAGTTCTTCTACGGCACGGTGGTCGCGCAGGCCCAGCGGGTCGTCATGGACGGCGATCGGATCACGTTCACGTTCGCGCCGAATCATCGCACGCTGCAGACGCAACTCGAGCAGAATCGGCCCTGGCTGGAGAAGACCGCGTCCGAATTGGCCGAACGTAAGATTCAGGTGATCGCCGAGCAGGGCACCGCCGAAGCGCCCCCCCCCACTCCCACTCCCACTCCCGCGCCCGACGCGACGACGCCGGCGCCTGCCGACGAATCGCTGAAGGCCGAGGCGATGGACGATGCAGCCGTGCAGGCGATGCTCGACGTCTTTCCAGCCGAGATCCGGGGCGTTGAAGAGGTGTGACCGCCAGCCGGCGGCAGTCAGGTATGAGCTCATGAACATTCAGGAAATGATGAAGCAGGCGCAGCAGATGCAGGACCGCCTGCAGGAGCGCATGGCGGAGACGCGCGTCGAGGCGAGCGCCGGCGGTGGCATGGTCACCGTCGTGATGAACGGCTCCAAGCAGGTCATGTCGATCGCGATCGATCCAGAGGTCGCCTCGGGCGACGACGTGGAGATGCTGCAGGACCTGGTCGTCGCGGCCATCAACGATGCGCATCGCAAAGTCGACGAGGAACTGGCCGGACAGATGGGTGGTCTGATGGGTGGCCTGAAGATTCCCGGACTCACCGGATGACACAGCTGGACTCCCTCACCCAGTTGGTCGAGCAGCTCCAGCGCCTGCCGGGCATCGGCGCCAAGAGCGCTCAGCGTCTCGCATTTCACTTTCTCAAGAACCCCCGCGACGAAGTCGAGCGCCTCTGCGACGCGCTGCGAGAGGTGAAGGACAAGGTCGCGTACTGTTCCGTCTGCAGCAACATTACCGATGTCGACCCGTGCTACTACTGCACGAGTCCTAGCCGGAACCGACGGGTGATCTGTGTCGTCGAGGAGCCCCACAATGTTACCGCCGTCGAGAAGACTCGAGAGTTCAACGGCGTCTACCATGTGCTGATGGGTGCGCTGTCACCGCTGCAAGGTGTCGGCCCGGACGACCTGAAGATCCGGGGATTACTGGAGCGCGTGGGGAACGGCGAGGTCGACGAGGTCATCCTGGCCACGAATCCGAACGTCGAGGGCGAGGCCACCGCGATCTATCTGGCCAAGCTTCTCAAGCCGCTCGGTGTCCGCGTTACCCGCATCGCCATGGGTGTGCCCGTTGGGAGCGACCTCGAGTACGCCGATGAGGTCACGATGCACAAGGCGATGGAAGGCCGGCGGGAGGTGTAGGAAACAACCCGCTATTCGATCTTTCGCAGGGCGGCCCTGGTCGCGGGTGCAGCGGTCGGGGCTTCGACGAGTTCCCGTCGTAGCCGCTCCAGGTCTCCCGCCTCATCCACGTCGTGCCACGATTCGACCTGCACGACATCGATCCCCACGCGTTGCGCGGCCGACAGCGTATCGGCCAGCGCGAAGGATGTGCTCCATCGGACTCCGCTGAAGAGATCCGGCACGACATTCGGATCGGCGATCGCCAGGCCGAGCAGATAGTAGCCCCCATCGTCCGATGGGCCGATGACGGCGCTGCCCGCAGGCGCCAGGCTCGCGACAGCCTCTTCGAGTGCGCGAGTGGGTAGCGTCGGGAGGTCGGATCCGACGATGACGATGCGGTCGAAACCGGCGCTGAGGAGGTCCTCGAACAGCGCGCGTTCCCGCGCGCCGAGGTCGGCGCCGCGTTGCGCCAGCAGCTCGTCGGGCCGCACGCCGACCGCGTCGAACCCCTCGGCGCCTCCATCGGGCGTGTAGGCCAGACGCAGTGCGACACCGTCGATCGCGCGGCAGGTGCGCACCATGTCAGCGACGAAAGCGGCGTAGAGGTCGGCGCGGACGCGCGGGTCGGGAATGGCCGAGGCCAGACGCGTCTTGATCGAGCCCGAATCGCTGGGGGAGCGCGCCATGATCGCGATGACGGTGCGTGCGGGCTCGGCGGCCCGTTCGGACGGTGTGGCGGAGGCGTCGCCGCGGGCCGCCGACAGGCCTCGGCCCAGGACGATCGGGAGACCGATCGCGAGCCACGACAGCATCCGGGCCTTCCGGACGATGGCCATCGTCACACCCGTCGCGGTGCCGAACTGCAGCAGGTCGGCGAACAGCCCGGTGCCCGCCTCGTCCACGCCGACGCGCAGCGGGACGAATTTGAACGCCACCATGATCATCCGATTGACCGACTCGAAGAGAAACGCGTCGAGCCACGACGGCGATGAACCGGTGACGAGCGCCAGGACCACGTAGGTCTCGGCGAGCGCGGCAACGTGGAAGAGCGCATCCAGCAGCGCGATTGGTCCGAGGCCCGCCTTCGTGCGCGGATAGGCCGCATGCATCCGAGCCTCGAGCCGTTGCAGCCAGCCGAGGCCGGTGCCGATCCATCCCGCGCGCCAGCGGGCCGGGAGTTTCGCGAGGGTCCGGCCGGCGAACGACAGTCGGCGCCAGAGCACCGTATGCAGCGTGAGCACGACGAGCGCCAGGCCGCCGACGACCCCGCCGCCGGCGATCCACCAACTCGTGCCCGTGCCCAGCCGGGCGACCAAGGCGATGAGGCCGGCCGCGAGTACGATCGCGACGGACAGCGAGTAGAACAGGTTTTCGACGGCCAGGGCGGCCAGCGCTCCGGACGCCGGCAGACGCCGGGTGACCAGGGCGACCTTGGCCGGTTCCGAGACGAGCAGTCCGAGCGGCGTCACGTTGCCCAGCGCGTCGCCGGCCACCGTCGCGACCAGGGCCTCCCGAAAGGTCAGACGCCCCGGGGGCTCGACGCACAGCGTCCAGGCCAGGGCGCGCATCGCGAAGCGGAAGCCCGACAGGGCCAGCACGAGCAGGAACCCCCACCCGACGCTGGCGACGCCGGCCGCGACCTCCGCGAGCCCCGCGCGGCGAACGAAGATGACGAACAGCAACGCGCCGATCGCCATCGCGAGGATCTGTCCGATCGCTCGGAGCGGCGACCCCCGGCGTGGACGAGACGGTGCCGGCTCGGCTGGCGATGAGGTCATCGAAGGTCGGTCCAGCCGCTCGGTCGCGGCGGGCGGTTGCGGGTACGGACATGCCGCTTACATAATCTACGGCAATGCTCCCGGCTTTGCAGCTGCCTGTCGCCATCATTCTACTTGGCGGCGGGCTGCTGGCGTGCTTTTTCGGCTACCGGCTCTTCCGTTTCGTGCTCGCGGTCTACGGGCTCGTGGCCGGAGCGGTCGTCACCCTGCAGTTCCTCGGCAGCGCCGAACCGTGGGTGCTGGTCGCCGCGGTCGTCGTGGGCGCGCTGGTTGGCGGGCTGGCGTTCATCGCCGTCTACTTCATCGGCGTCGCCATCGTCGGCGCCGGACTCGGTGCGCTCATCGTCAACCTGGCCTGGTCACAGCGCGCGGAGGATCCGCACGTCCTGATTGTCGTGCTGTTCGCCATCGTCGGTGCGTTCGCCGCCTTGGTCCTCCAGCGCTACGTCATCATCGTGGGCACGTCGTTCGGCGGCACCTGGATGAGCGTTGTCGGCGGGCTGGCCCTGACGGGCGATCCCGAGGCCGTCGCGGCCATCGGCACCCTGAGCGGCTGGGTGACCTACCCGCTCGACCGCGTCATCGCCCAGCGGGAGGTGCTGATCGCGTGGCTGACGGTCGGGCTCGTGGGGGTCGTCGTCCAGTTGTGGAGGACCAGCAAGGCGCGCGGCAAGGGGAAGAAGTGACCGGCAGAGGGGCCAGCCGTCGATTGACCCCGCCAGTGGGGTTCCGGTACCATTAGTGACCTCGGTGAGGTCGCAGTGAATCCGCACGTGCGAGCGGCCGCTCCGAAGCTTCGTGACGATCCTCAGTAGCTCAACGGCAGAGCATCCGGCTGTTAACCGGAGGGTTGTAGGTTCGAATCCTACCTGAGGAGCCAACCTTTTCAATTCTCGTTCGCCATACGGTGCAGCCCCTATTGGCCGGGCGGGTGCTGGGTGGTGGCGAACGCAAACTACTCCAACCAGCTTGATCCCTCTGGCGGTGTCAGTATTCGCTTCTAGCTGTATGAGGAGGTTCGCTTCGACGTTCGGATGGGCGGACGCCCTCGAGTTGTGCGTCATCTTTCTCGACCTCGACCACTTCAAGCAGGTCAACGACCAGCGGCGAGCCCCCGGCCTCGCAGGGCTAGAGCGGACTCGCGCCGCCCGCGGCGGTTGATATAATGCCGCCGCCCGGACCGTCATGTCGCGACTCCGCCTGACCCCGACCGCCCTCGTCCTCGCCGCCGCCGTCGTCTTCCTGGGCGTGCTGATCAGCGCTTGCTCGTCCGACGTCGGCGCGAGCCCCGACCAGCCGGTCGCCTTCTCTCATCTGATCCACGGCGAGAACGAGATCGACTGCGCCTACTGCCACGAATACGTCGACCGCTATGCCGTCGCCGGCATCCCGCGGGTCCAGGTCTGCATGGACTGCCACGAGTTCATGGAACCCGAGGCGCCGAGTGCGGATCTGGACCGGCTGGTCGAGTTCTCGGAGGCTGGCGAGGAGATTCCGTGGGTTCGTCTGTACGAGCTGCCCGACTACACCCACTTCAACCACCGGTGGCATATCGCCGCAGAGGTCGAGTGCCAGACCTGTCACGGTGAGATCGGCACGAGCGAGCGCGCGACGCGCCACATGGTCTACGACATGGACTGGTGCCTGACCTGCCACGAGGAGCAGGAGGCGTCGGTCGACTGTCTGACCTGCCATACATGAAGCGCCGAGAGTTCCTCAAGAGTTCGATCGTTGCCGGCACCGCCGGCGTGCTGCTCGATGCGTGCACGCCGCCAGGCTCGGAGCAGATCATCCCGCTCCTTATCCCGGAGGAGCAGTTCATCCCGGGCGTCGAGGAGTTCCACGCGACGACCTGTTTCGAATGCTCCGGCGGCTGCGGTCTGCTGTCGCGGAAGATCGACGGACGCCTCGTCAAGGTCGAGGGGAACCCGGCGCATCCCATCGCCCAGGGCGGCAGCTGCGCACGTGGCCAGGCGCTCCCTCAGGCGATGTATCACCCGGATCGACTGCAGTCTCCGCTCGTCCGCGAGGGCGCGCGCGGCGAGGGCCGGTGGACCGAGATCTCGTGGGACGATGCCCTCGACCGCCTGACCACCGAGCTGACCGGGTTGAGCTCCGACCCGTCCGGGCTGGCGTTCCTGACCGGCCAATTGCGCGGCCACCGATCGGCCCTCGTCGAGCGATTCGCGGCGGGCTTCGGCGGCGCCCGCCACTGGGTGCACGAGCCATTCGGCGACGCCGCCGTGCGCCGGGCCCATCTGCTGGCGGCCGGCATCGACGCCTTCCCGGCCCACGACCTCGAGCACGCCAACTACGTGGTGACATTCGGTGCGGCGCTGGTCGAGGGATCGCGCTCGCCGGTGAGGTTCGGGCGAGGCCTCGGCCATCTGCGGCGCGGTCGGCCGGGTCAGCGCGGCAAGCTGGTGGCGATCGGGCCGTATCTCTCAGTGACCGCGGCGCACGCGGACGAGTGGGTCCCGGCGCGTCCTGGCAGCGACGCGGCCCTGGCGCTCGGCCTCGCGCACATCCTCGTTCGCGACGGCCGCCATGACGAGACCTTCGTGACCGATCGTGCGACCGGCTTCGAGGCGTTCCGTGAGCGTCTACTGGCCGACTATGCACCCGAGACGGTGGGCGAGGCGACCGGTGTGCCGGCCGAGCAGATCGAGCGGCTGGCGCACGAGATGGCCGACCATGGTCCGGCCCTCGTCGTGGCTGGCGACGCGGCCGTGACCGGACCGGACGGCCTGGCGACGGCCCTGGCCGTCGCACATCTCAACGCGCTCTTGGGCGGCTTCGGCCGGCCCGGCGGTCTCAACTTCGATCCGCCGCCGCCGTTTGCGGCGTGGCCAGCGCTCGAGGCGGCCCAGGATTCCGAGAGCGAGCCCGACAGCGCTGACAGCAATACGCCGCGACCGCTCGTCGAGGTGCTCGTCGACCAACCCGCCGGCGTCGGCGCGCTGCTCGTCGCCGCCACGAATCCGTTCTACACGCTGCCGCCCGCGTCGGGCGTTGCCGATCTCGTCGCAGGGATTCCCTTCGTCGCGGCGTTCGGATCGTTCGCCGACGAGACGACGCGGTGGGCGGACCTTATCCTCCCCGAGCCGACGACGTTCGAGCGGTTCGACGACGACGTGCCGGCTCCCGGCGTCGGCCGGGCGATCGCGTCGCTGTCCGGACCGGTCTTCGTCCGGCCGCTGTATGACACCCGGTCGATGCCAGACGTCCTGCTGCAGGTGGGGCAGCGGCTGGGTGACGACATGGCGGCGGCGTTGCCGTGGGAGACCTACGAAGACGCGCTGCAGGACGCGTGGGCCGGGCTGCACGACACGCAGCGCGGATCGGTCGTCGAAACGACCGCTGGGCGGTTCTGGCGTAGCGCACTCGAGTCGGGTGGCTGGTGGGATGACGCGCCAGAAGAACCCGCGCCGGTCGAGTTCGCGACGTCCGATGGCCGCTACCAGTTCGATCTGGCGCCCTTGTCGGCGACCTCTGGGGTGGTGGCGACGACGGCGGACCGGCCGTTCATCTTGCACGTCTATCCGTCGCTGGCGTTCGGCGACGGCCGGAGCGCGCATCTGCCGTTCCTGCAGGAGTTGGCCGATCCGATGACCGGCGTCCGCTGGGGATCGGTCGTCGAATTGAGCCACATGGCGGCCGAGGAGCACGATCTGGTCGAAGGTGACGCCGTCGTGGTGGCGTCGGCGCAGGGTGAGCTGCAAGCGCGGGTGCGGGTCGTGGCCGGCCTCAGGCCGGAGGTCGTCGCGATCGGCGCCGGGCAGGGCCACACCGACTACGGCCGCTACGCGACCGATCGGGGTGCGAATCCGCTGGCGCTGCTCGCGCCACCCGATCCAGCCGACGGCGCGGAGCTGGCCCTGGTGGGCACGGCTGTCAGCCTCAGGAAGCTCTATACGCTGTGAAGGTGAGCTGAGATGGCGGACTGGGGGATGGCGATCGACGTCGATCGGTGCGACGGGTGCAACGCCTGCGTCGTGGCCTGCCGCACGGAGAACAACGTGCCGCCGGCCGGGCCCGATCAGGCCGCCATCGGCCGCACGATCGAGTGGCTCCGCGTCGAGCGCCACGTCGACGGAGAGTTCCCGAACGTTCGGGTCCGGTTCGTTCCCGTCATGTGCGTCCATTGCGACGAGGCGCCGTGCGCCGCCGTCTGCCCGGTGTCGGCGACCTACGAGACCCCCGACGGCCTGAACGCCCAGATTCACCCGCGGTGCATCGGCACGCGCGCGTGCGCGCAGGCCTGTCCCTACACGGTGCGGCATTTCAATTGGGGTGAGCCGAGCTGGGAGGCGCCGCTCGAGCAGACGATCAACCCCGACGTCGCGGTGCGCTGGAAGGGCATCATGGAGAAGTGCTCCTTCTGCGTCCAGCGGATCCGGCGCGCCGAGGACACCGCCCGCGGCGAGGAGCGCGAGGTCGCCGACGGCGAGGTGCAGCCGGCCTGCGCGCAGGCGTGCCCGGCGCAGGCGATCGTCTTCGGCGATCTGGACGATCACGAGAGCGCGGTGTCGCAACTGGCGGAGAGCCCGCGGGCCGAGCGGCCGATGGAAGAGCTGGGCACCGGCCCGCGCGTCTTCTATCTGAAGGAGGGGGACTGGCGTGGCAGCGTCCGACCGCGATCGAGCGATTGAAGATTCGCTGATCCGTCCGGTCTTCGAGACGAGCCGGACCGTCTGGATCGTCGTCGGCCTCCTGCTGGCGGTGATCGCGTTCGGCGGCTACCAGTGGGCCCGCCAGCTGGGCGAAGGCATGGTCATCGCCGGGATGAACCAGCCGGTCTACTGGGGCCTATACATCACGAACTACGTCTTCTTCATCGGCATCAGCCACGCCGGGACGCTCATCTCGGCGATCCTCCGGCTGACCCAGGCCGATTGGCGCCGGCCGATCACGCGCGCGGCCGAGGCGATCACCGTTTTCGCGCTGCTGATGGGCTCGAGCAACGTCCTCTGGCATCTCGGTCGACCCGAGTTGATCTACGTGCCGTTGCTGTACCCGCAGCCGCTCTCACCGCTCATCTGGGACGTCGTCTGTATCTCGCTCTACCTGATGGGCAGCATCACCTATCTGTACCTGCCACTCATCCCCGACCTGGCGATCCTGCGCGACCGTAGCCCGCGGCTGCGCTGGTTCTATCGTGCGGCGGCGCTCGGCTGGGAGGGCACGCCCGAACAGCACGCGTGGCTCGAGAAGCTGATCGGTATCATGGCCGTCGCGATCATTCCGATTGCCGTGTCGGTGCACACGGTCGTGTCGTGGGTCTTCGCGATGAACTTGATCCCGATGTGGCACTCGGCGATCTTTGGGCCCTACTTCGTCGTCGGCGCGATCTTCTCGGGAATCGCGGCGCTGCTGATCGCGATGGCGATTCTGCGCAAGACCTTCCGGCTCGAAGCCTACTTCCGGCCGATCCACTTCAACAACCTCGGGCTGTTGATGCTGACGATGGCCTGCCTCTGGTTCTACTTCACGTTCGCCGAGCACATGACCGTCTGGTACGGCAACGAGCCAGACGAGATGGCGGTGCTCAACTCGCGGCTTACGGGCCCGTTCTCGACGGTGTTCTGGTCGATGGTCGCCTGCTGCTTCGTCATCCCGCTCGGCATCCTGTCATTCCGGAGGTTGCGCACGATCGCCGGGACGGTCGTCGCGTCGTGCTTCGTCGTCGTAGGGATGTGGCTCGAGCGCTACATCATCGTGATCAGTTCGGCGTCGTATCCGCGCTCCGAGGCGATGTGGGACGCGGGCCGCTACACGCCGTCCCTGGTCGAGATCGGCCTGACGGGCGCTCAGTTCGCGGCGTTCGCGCTGCTCTACATCGTGTTTGCCAAGCTGTTTCCGCTGGTCTCCATCTGGGAGATCAAGGAGGCTGGCGAGCAAGACGTCAAGGCTGTGACCGATGTCCTCGACGCGCAGCGCACCGAGGAAGCGTGACGCCGCTGCCGTGCTAGAATTTCTGACAGCGGCCATGATGGAGAGACCGGCCGTAGGGTGGAGGCGACGACGGTGATGCAAAAGTTGATGGTGGCGGCGGTGGGGGTGTTCCTCGGCTCGGTGCTCCTCACGGCGGCTCAGGACCAGGTTCAGGAAATCTGGGAGGTGCCCGAAGAGGAGCGGGCGGTAGAGAATCCGATTGCGTCCGACGATGACGTCCTGGCCGAAGGCCAGCGGCTGTACGAGCGCAACTGCCGGATGTGCCACGGTGAGACCGGCCTGGGCGACGGCCCGGCGACCGCGCGGATCAAGCCGGCACCGCGGGACATCACGACCGCCGACGCGCAGGACCGGATGACCGACGGTGAGATGTTCTACAAGATCACGGTCGGCAAGCGTCCGATGCGCGAGTTTGAGAGCCGGCTCACCGAGGACGAGCGCTGGTCGGTCGTGCACTATCTGCGCACCTTGCGCGCCGGGTAGGCCGGCGCCGGCGGAGAAGTGATGAGGCGGGGCCCCGGTCCCGCCTCAGTCATGTACGGCCCACGCGCGGGGCGGTATAATCCACCTCTTTCCAGCAGAGCGATGCAGATGCGTGGCTACGCGGTCATCACGGTGTCCTACTGGGGCTTCACGCTGACCGACGGCGCGCTGCGAATGCTCGTCCTGCTGCACTTCCACACGCTCGGCTACACGCCGCTCGACCTCGCACTGCTGTTCCTGCTGTACGAGTTCTTCGGCGTCGTCACGAACCTCTTCGGCGGATGGATCGGCTCGCGCGTCGGCCTCCGGCGGACGCTCTTCGCCGGCTTGGCCTTGCAAGTGGTCGCGCTCGTGATGCTGTCCGGCGTCGACCCGACCTGGGTGCGGTGGCTCTCGGTCGGCTACGTGATGGCGGCGCAGGCGCTCTCGGGGATCGCAAAGGATCTGACGAAGCTCAGCTCGAAGAGCGCGGTCAAGCTGCTGGTGCCCGACGACGACGATTCGCGGTTCTTCCGCTGGGTTGCCTGGCTCACCGGCTCGAAGAACGCGCTCAAGGGACTCGGGTTCCTGATGGGCGGCGTCCTGCTCGGCTCGACCGGCTTCGCGGCGTCACTCTGGGTGATGGCGGGCGCGCTGACCCTGGCCCTGATTGGTGCCACGGCGACACTCCGCGGCGACTTGGGCAAGTCCAAGTCGTCGGCCCCGTTCACGCAGATCCTGTCGAAGAGCTACGAGATCAACGTGCTCTCGACAGCGCGGTTCTGCCTCTTCGGCGCGCGGGATGTCTGGTTCGCGGTCGGCCTGCCGCTCTTTCTGTACGACGTCGCCGGCTGGAGCTTCACCGGCGTCGGCGGCTTCCTGTCCGTCTGGGTCGTTGGCTACGGTGCGGTTCAGGCGGCGGCGCCCAGGTTACTGCAGCGCTACGGTGGCGCGGCGTCGGCGTCGCGCCACGCGCAGACCTGGGGCTTCGCGCTGGCCGTAGTCGCCGCCGCGATCGCTGCCGCGGTCTCGGCGGGGTTCTATTCGATCGTCTCGGTCGTGGGCGGCCTGGCGCTTTTCGGCATCGTCTTCGCCGTGAACTCGTCGGTCCACTCGTACCTGATCCTGGCCTACACCGACGCCGACCGCGTGGCGGCGAACGTCGGCTTCTACTACATGGCGAACGCGGCGGGCCGGCTCGTCGGCACGCTGCTGTCGGGCGCGCTGTACCTCGCGGGCGGGCTGTCGGCCTGCCTCTGGGGCTCGACGCTGCTCGTCCTGGCGGCTGCCGCGCTGGCGCTGGCCCTGCCGTCCGTCAGACCCGATCCGGCGATGCGGCCGGCCTAGAGGATTCGAAGGAGAAGTGGACATGTCTGATGACGTCAAGGCGCGTCGGGGAACAATCGGACGGCGTGGGTTCTTGCGCGCGGCGCCCGCGGCACTCGCGTCGGGCCTTCTGGCGCCCCGCGTCGCGGCGCAGGAGGAGGTCACGGCGGTGCCGACGTCCGCCGTTGAGGCGGCGGAGGGGCTGACCGGTCTCGACTTCATGCCGGCCGAGCAGGAGATGATGCAGGAGAATCTCGGCCGCCGGCTCGACAACTACGCCGAGTTGCGCGAGTTCGACGTCCCGCTCGACACCGAGCCGGCCGTTACGTTCACGCCGCATCTGCCCGGCCAGGCCCCCGAAGGCGAGGCGACCCCCGGGGCACGCCTGTTGCTCTCACCGGTCGATCCCATCACCGTGCCCGACTCGCTCGAGGACCTGGCATTCCTGCCGGTTCGAGCGCTGGCCTCGCTCGTCGAGCGGCGCGCTGTGACGTCGACCGCGCTGACCGAGATGTACCTGAACCGGCTCCGACGCCATGGTGACACGCTGCACTGCGTCGTGACGCTCACCGACACGCTTGCCCTCGAGCAAGCGCGGCAAGCCGATGCCGAGATCGCGGCCGGCCGCTACCGTGGGCCGCTGCACGGCATCCCGTGGGGCGCGAAGGATCTCCTGGCGACGCGGGGGATACGGACGACGTGGGGAGCCAAGCCCTACGAGTACCAGGTGATCGACGCGGACGCCACCGTCGTCGAGCGGTTGACCGAGGCCGGCGCGGTCCTCGTGGCGAAGCTCTCGATGGGTGCGCTCGCCCTGGGTGGCGTCTGGTTCGGTGGCTCGACGCGGAATCCGTGGAACCTGGAGCGCAGCTCGTCGGGGTCGTCGGCCGGTCCGGGCGCCGCGACGGCGGCCGGTCTGGTCGGTTTTTCGATCGGCACCGAGACGCGTGGCTCGATCATTTCGCCGTCGGCGGCGTGCGGGGTCACCGGCTTGCGCCCGACCTACGGGCGGGTGAGCCGCTACGGTGCGATGGCACTCAGCTGGACGATGGACAAGATCGGGCCGATGTGCCGCTCGGTCGAGGACTGCGCGCTGGTCTTCAACTCGATCTACGGCCCCGACGGGCGCGACGGGACTGTCACCGGTGCGCCGTTCGACTGGACGCCAGAGCCGCAGCTGGCCGGCCTGCGGGTCGGCTACCTGCGCGAGGAGTTCGATCAGATTCCGGACGATCTGCCCGAGGACCAGCGCGCCGTGCGCGAGGCGCAGCGCGCCGCGCTGGCCGCCGCGCTCGAGACCCTGCGCGGCGCCGGTGCGAATCTCGAACCGATCGAGATGCCCGGCATGCCGAGCGACGCGATCGGGTTCGTTCTGACAACCGAGGCTGCCGCGGCGTTCGACGACCTCACGCGCAGCCGCGGGATCGATCAGTTGACGTCCCAGAGCCAGCGGTCGTGGCCGAACACCTTCCGCTCGGGGCGGTTCGTCCCGGCGGTCGAGTATCTTCGGGCGCAGCGGGCGCGGACGTTGCTCCAGCGGCAGATGGAAGCGCTGATGGCTGACTACGACCTGTTCGTCTCGCCGTCGCGGAGCGGCAGCCTCGGCATCACGAACCTGACCGGCCACCCGGCCGTCGCGCTGAAAGCCGGGTTCGCCGATGGGATGCCGGTGTCACTGATGTTCACGGGTCGACTCTACGATGAGGCGACGATCCTCAGGGCGGCGCTGGCCTACGAGCGCGCGACGCCGTGGCGCAACCAGCACCCGGACCTGGAGGGCTGAGGGCGTCGGCGCAGCCGAAGCCCCGGCAGGATTGAGACCCTTCCCTGCAAACCGGTCACCGCAGGATGTGGGGCAGGGCTTCAGCCCTTCCATGAGAGAGCCAGCCGGTGTCAAGGCCGCCGGGCTGCGTCATTCCCCTAGGTTCTCCAGTCCAGTAGAATAACCCTCCGCGGCACGCGTAGCGGCCGGGTCTGGTCGGCGCACCCGCATCTGAAAGGGATACCCATGCGCATCAGGAACTCAATGGTCGTCGGTATCGGTGTCTGCCTCCTCGCCTTGTTCGTGGTCGGCAGCGTGTCGGCCCAGGGCAAGCGGGCCATCCGGCGCCCGGGCCAGTCGCCGAACGGTTTTCTCAGCCCCGCGGTCGCGGCCGGGGATTTCATCTATCTGTCAGGCAGCCTGTCCGGCGGCGACGACATCGACACGCAGACCCGCGGCGTCCTCGACAACCTCGGGGAGGTGCTCGAGCTGGCCGGTGTCGGCTACGACCGCGTGGCCTCCGCCACCGTCTACCTGACCGACGCGGCCAATTTCCAGGGGATGAACGGCGTCTTCCGCGAGTACTTTGCAACCGACCCGCCGGTGCGCACGACCGTCCGTACCGACCTGGCGCGCGAGGGCGCACTGGTCGAGATCTCGTTGATCGCGATCCGAAACGGCGCCGAGCGCACCGTTCTCCGGCCCGACGGCTGGCCAGACACCGCGCCGTACAGCTACGGGATCAAGTCGGGCGACACGGTCTTTCTCCCTGGACTGCTCGGCCGGAACTACGCCGACGGCTCGAGCGCGGAGGGCGGTATTCAGGGTGAGACCCGCGCCATCTTCGAGAACGCGCGACAGATTCTCGCCCTGGCCGACATGACGTTGAACGACGTCGTGCAGTCGCGGGTCTTCATCACCGATACGGCGCTGTTCCGCGACATGAATACCGCCTACAGTGAGCACTTCTCGGAGATTCCGCCGGCGCGCGCAACGGTGCGAGCCGATCTGATGGGGCCGGGGCTCAACCTCGAGATCACGATGGTCGCCGTGGCCGGCGAGAAGGAGCGGATCACCCGTCCGAACGCCGACGGCACGCCCGGCCGGCTGAGCCCGACCCTGAGCCATGCCGTGCGGGTCGGCGATCGGCTGTATCTCTCGGGAATGCTCGGCGTGAACGACGAAACGCGCAACAGCACCGAGGCCCAGTCGCGACAGACCCTGGCGACGATCGGCCGAACACTCGAAGTGGCCGGGTTCGGCGTCGAGGATCTGGTCGAAGGGATCGTCTATCTCACCGACATGAGTGAGTGGGCCGAAATGAACACTGCTTACCGCGAGGTGATCACCGTCGATGCCCCGACGCGCGCGGCGATCGGTACCGGCCTGATGAGTGGTGACGGGCGAGTCGAGATCATGTTCACGGCCGTGAGGTAGCCGGAACGCGAATGGTCGTCACGGTCCGGCACCACCTGGAGACCGCCGGGCAGGGCGACGCGCACGATCTGACACCGGCGGTGGCGTCCGCGCTGGCCGAGTCCGGCCTCGCGAATGGCACGGCGACGGTCTGCGTCGTCGGCTCGACCGCGGCGGTGACGACGCTGGAATTCGAGTCCGGCGTCATCGCCGACGTCGCCCGGGCCTGCGAGCAGATCGCGCCGAGGGACGGCGAGTACCAGCATCACCTGAGGTGGGGCGACGACAACGGGTCGAGCCACGTTCGGGCGGCGATGCTCGGGCCGTCGGTGACGATTCCCGTCGTCGACCGCGCCCTCACGCTGGGCACCTGGCAACAGTTGACGCTCGTCGAACTCGACACGCGGCCTCGGTCACGCGAGGTCGTCATCCAGCTCGTCGGAGACTGAGCCGGCCCTCATGTCCGAGACATCGCGCGCGGTCGAGGTCACCCGGGTCCGCGGCGGCGTCCGCGTCGTCGAGCACGACCACGCCGCGACCGAGGAGCCGATGGAGGTCCGGATCCACGGCGAGGCGTTCGCTGTCATCATGCGGACGCCCGGCCGCGATCACGATCTTGCCGCCGGGTTCCTCCTGTCGGAGCAGATCGTTCGAGGCCCTGACGAAATCGACGTCATCCGCCATTGCACCAATCCCGACACCCCGGAGCTCAAGAACATCGTCGACGTGACGCTCCACGGTGAGCCGCCGGCCGATCGGATCCGGGAGCGGCGACAGGTCGTGACCAGTTCATCGTGTGGGCTCTGCGGCCGGGTTACGCTCGACTCGCTGGAGGTCAAGGCCCCGGCGATAGACGGCGGAGAGCAGGTGACGGGCGAGGCGGTGCTCGAGTGGCCCAACCGCCTCCGCTTCGCGCAGGCGGCCTTCGATCGGACCGGCGGCATGCACGCTGCCGGACTGTTCGACGCGACGGATGTCCTGCTCGACGTAGCGGAGGACGTCGGGCGACACAGCGCGGTCGACAAGGTCGTCGGTCGGATGCTGCTGCTCGAACGCCTGCCACTCACCGCCTACGGCCTGGCCGTCTCGGGCCGGGCGTCGTTCGAGATCATCCAGAAGGCGCTTCTGGCCGGCATCCCCATCGTCGCCGCCGTCTCGGCGCCGTCAACGCTCGCGATCGAACTGGCCGAGGAATCCGGGATCACGCTGCTCGGTTTCGTCCGTGACGGCGGGTACAACATCTACTCCCACGCCAAACGAATCACGTAGCGCGCGCGGGATGCGGACGACGGGTTCCCAAGTCTTGTCTGGTTCTGCAGGTGTGGGCAACGCTACCGATCCTTCGCCCGCCGCATCGCGGAATCGACGCCGAGGCTTTCGTCGGTATCTGTCGTCAGGTGGTGGTCCTCCGTCCCGTAGAGGAACGAGTTATCCTCCATCGACTCGATGACGGCGAGGACGTCGCGCCGGGAGACTTGCCCGAGCAGCCGGCCGTCACTGTCGGTGACCGGCAGGCGGCGGTAGTGGTTCTGGACGAAGCGGGTGATCAGATCGTAGACGCTCGTCGACGGAGCGACCGCGTCGACCTTGCCGGTCATGTAGTTCGAAACCTTGCCGCCCGGCACGCCGTCGTAGGCGACGGCGGTCAACACCTTCAGGCAGTCCTTCTCCGAGAGAACGCCGACGACGGCGCCGGCCTCGTGCACGACCGGCGCGCCGGAAATCTTCTTCTTCAAGAGAACGCGCATCGCCGCGTAGATGTCGTCGTCGGGCGAGAGTGTCACGACCCGCTTGGTCATGATGTCGGCTGCGGTGCGGTTCGGCATGGGAGGGCCTCCTTGCAAACGTCAGGGCTTGATCAGCCCCGCAAGAGTCCGTACGCCGAGGGTCGGATCCGGCTCGTGACCGATGGTAGCAGAGGCGGACGCCGATCCCGCACATCGTGAAACAAGGCACAAGCGACGGCTGGGCGCGGCGAGCTGGTTCCTAGTCGTCGCCTGGAACCCGTGCTCTTCCGGTCATCGGGACGAACTGGACCGGGATCGTCTGCTCCTCGGTGACGGCGGCCGCGGTCTTCGTGATCACGGTCATCACCTGGAAGTCCCGCCCGACTGGCAGGACCAGCCTTGCGCCGACGGCGAGCTGGTCGACGAGCGGCTGCGGGACGTGGTCGGGCGCGGCGGTCACCATGATGCCGTCGAACGGCCCGTGCTCGGGCCAGCCGATGTAGCCGTCGCCCGCCTTCGCCGTGACGTTGTCGAAACCGAGTGTCGCCAGATCAGCTGCGGCGCGCGTGGCCAGTTCCTCGACGATCTCGATCGTGTAGACCTCTGCGGCGACCTCCGAGAGGACCGCCGCCTGGTAGCCCGAGCCGGTGCCGATCTCGAGGACTCTGGTTGGCGCATCGGGCGGCAGGTCCAGCAGCTGCGTCATGTAGGCGACGATGTAGGGCTGCGAGATCGTCTGCTCGTAACCGATTGGCAGCGGGTGATCGTTGTAGGCCATCTCCCGGACCGCCTCGGGGACCAGCAGATGCCGCGGCACCCGCCGCATCGCGTCGAGGACCACCGGGTTGGTGATGTCTCGACCGCGGAGCTGCGTCTCGACCATTCGTTCCCGCTGGGCCGCCCAATCGGGCTGTGTGTTGGCGCCCGGAGGCGACGTGGCGGTGCCGGAGGACCCGCCGGCGGCGCAGGCCAGGCCGGTCAAGAAGAGGAGGGACGCGAGGGCGAGGAAGCGCGGAGTCTCGTTTGGCATCTTCGACACGGTCGAGCCTCGCTGACGTCGCTCGGGTATTCTACGCGGGAGCGAGCCCGACCTCCATGCTGTTCCTCTTCGCAGCCGTCGACGCAACTTCGCTGCTGGTGCCGGCGTTTCGGGAGCGCGGCTTCGAGCTGAGGACGATCTGCTGATGTCTAATGGTTCGGATTCGCGGGCGACAGCCGCGGCGGCGTGGGCGGTGCATCTCTACACCGCCGCCACCGGCGTCATCGCGCTCCTGGCGCTCCGCGCGTTTATCGACGGTGACCCGCGCACCGGCTTCCTCTGGCTCTGGCTCGCCGTCGCGATCGATTCGACCGACGGCGCGCTCGCGCGGTGGGTTCGGGTCAAGGAGCGGACGCCGCGATTCGACGGGACGCTCCTCGACAATCTCGTCGACTACCTGACGTTCGTCTTCGTTCCGGCGTGGGTCGTCTCACTCGAAGCTGTCGTGCCGGCGGAATGGGGGATGCCGCTGGCCGTCGGGATGCTGCTGGCGTCTGCCTATGGCTTCAGCCACAAGGACGCGAAGACCGACGACCATTTCTTCAGCGGATTTCCTTCGTACTGGAACATCGTCGCGTTCTACCTCTACACGCTCGGGATGCCGGCCACCGTCAACGGGGTCATGGTGGGCGGCTTGGTGGTCCTTGTCCTCGTGCCGGTCGGCTTCGTCTATCCGTCGCGGACGCCGACCCTGCGCGGCCTGACGCTCTTCGGCGGCACGATCTGGGCGGTCGCCATGCTCGTCGCCGCGTGGACGTTCGATGGGGGAGTGAGCCAGGTCGCGCGGTGGTCGATGGCGTATCCGATCTATTACATCGGGTTGTCGGTGGTGTTGAACGCCAGGCGGGGTGTCGGCGACAACTAGGACCTCGCCCTTCGGGCTCGTCCAGGCAGCCCTAAAGGGACTGCCCTACGGTATCCCGAGCCAGGCCTCGACTCGCTCTTCTTGGAGGAAATGCGCGTTCGGGTCGACCTCGAGCTGCCAGGCGTCGTCCGGTGCCTCACCGAGCGTCGCGGCAATCCTTCGCAACATCCCGCGGCGCGAGACGAGGACTGAGACCTCGTCGCCCGGCGCGTACTGCCGCAGCCGTGTATTCCACTCGCCCGCACCGACGCGGAAGTCGTCGACCGCGACGACCTCGTCCTCGACGTTGAAGCCGGCGTCGTAGGCCGGCGTCTCCCGCCCGGGCCAGCCGTACTGGAGGACGCCCAGGACGCTGTAGGTCCAGCGCCAGGTGGGGAGGCGACCGTGGCGGCGGGGCATCGGTGATTCTCTACGCGTGGGAGACAGGGTAGGGTAGGAGCCTGGCGTCCGATGGCCAAGAGTGCAGTCATGACACCGTGGTGGCGGACGCCGATCCGGATCGGTGCGACGGCGGCTGCCGTCTGGCTGCTGCTGGTGGGCGGACTGATGCTCTTCGAGCGCCACCTCATTTATTTTCCGATCGGCCCCCTCGCGGCCGAGCCGCGCGACTACGGCCTCGACGCCGAAGAACTGCGGCTGCGGGCCAGCGACGGCGTCGAACTGCACGGTTGGCACTTTCGTGAAAACGGCGATCGGGTGCTCGTCTGGTTCCACGGCAACGCGGGGAACATCAGCCACCGGCTCGACAACGCCCAGCGGCTCGTCCGACGTTTCGGCCTCGACATCATCCTCGTCGACTATCGCGGCTACGGCCTGAGCGACGGCACGCCAGACGAGGCGGGGCTCTACCTGGACGGCCTGGCGATGTACCAGGCTGCGCTCGACGCCGGGTTCGCTAGCGGGCAGGTCGTCGTCTTCGGCCGCTCGATCGGTGCGGCGGTCGCGCTCGACGTGGCGGTGAAGCGACCGGTCGGCGCACTCGTCCTCGAATCGCCGTTTCTCTCGCTGCCCGAGCTGGCCCGTCGGCACTATCCGTTCGTGCCGGCCGCGCTCGTCAGGACGCAGTTCGATAGCCGACGGAAGATCGCTCGGGTGTCGGCGCCGATGCTCGTCCTGCACGGCGACCGCGACGATATCGTTCCGATCGCACATGGCCGGACACTCTTCGACCTGGCGCCCGAGCCGAAGCGGTTCCACACGATCCACGGTGCCGGTCACAACGACACCTATGACGTCGGTGGAGACGACTACTGGGAGGCGTGGCGGGTCTTCCTGGAAGGGCTGAAGGTGGAAGGCTAACGGAGAAGACGGGAGACCCGTGCGGGGGCTCGGGGCGAAGCCCCGACCTAAAGAAGTTCGGCCGCATGCACGGCGGCGCCGAGTAGGCCGGGCTGCGGGTGGAGGATGACCGCCACCGGTACTGCGGCCAGCAGGTCGGTCATCGGCGGCTTGTTCCGGAACGCCTCGAGGAAGCCGCCAGACTCGAGGGCCGGCAGGATCTGGGGCGCGATGCCGCCGCCGACATAGATGCCGCCGGTTGCCGTCGACCTGAGCGCGAGGTTCCCGGCTTCGGCACCGTAGGCCGACACGAACATCTCGAGGGCCTCGACGCACGCGCGGCAGTCGCCGGCGAGCGCCGAGGTCGTGATCTGCGCGGGCACGTCGTCTGGATTCTCGGCGGTTCCGGCGACGCAGGGTTCGTCGTGGACGAAGCAGTACAGGTTGACGAGCCCAGATCCCGAGAGGACGTCCTCCAGCCGCACCCGTCCCAAACTCTCGGACAGGTCGCGGACGAAGTCGAGTTCTCGCGGGGTTCGGGCCGCGAAGTCGGCATGGCCGGCTTCGGAGGCCGCCGGGACGAAGTGTCCGTCCTGATTGTGGAGCAAGGCCTCCCCCAAGCCGGTGCCGGCGGCAATCAGCGCGGCGCTCCCCGACCCGAGCGGTTCACCTTCCTGCAGGGTGGCCAGTTCGTCCTGGCCGAGGGCCGAGACCGAGTACGCCATGGCCTCGAGGTCGTTCAGTAGGGCGATCCGGGCGATGCCGAACCGCGAACCGATCTCGGCGGCCTCGATCGTCCAGGGCACGTTCGTCAGCCGCGCCGTGCCTTCGAGCACGGGCCCGGCCACGCCGAAACAGGCGCTTTCGATCGGGCCGGTCTCGTTCGACGGCGCGAGGAACTCGTCGAGCATGGCGGCCATGCCGTCATGGTCGAGAGAGGCGAACCGCGCGGTGCGGATCGGGAGCGGTCGATCCGGCTCTCGGCGGAACAGGCCGAGGCGTGTCGTGGTGCCGCCGACGTCGGCAGCGAGTAGCATCACGTCGTTTCTCCTCGCGCTGCGGCATCTCGGCCGCGGCACACGGGGTCCTGTGTCGCATTGTGGTCGGATGCTGCTTGACTTTACAACCGTTCTCGTTCATCTTTCCCTCCGAACAACGGTCTTACGCACTGATCTGGAGCGCCAGTATCCGATCCTGATGCGTCGTCTGCTTCACCGTTTCGCCACGTCACGCCTTCGACACACCTCGGTGGGGATCTCTCGGTGACACCATCGTCCTCACCCGCCGGCCGGCTCGACTCGGCGCTCTCGTTCGCCAATCAGGTCGTCGTGTTCAGTGGCCGCCTCGCGTCGCTCGGCCGCAAGGACGCGTTCTCGCTCGTCCAGCGGCTGGGCGGCGAAGCCGCCGACGAGGTGAGTTCGCGCACGACGATGCTCGTGATCGGTGCCGACGGGGCGGGTCGAGGAGCGAGCCGGTTGGCGATCGCGGATGCCTCGGCTCCCGGCGACAAGAGTCGCAAGCTGCAGCGGGCCGAGCAGGTCAACGCTAGAACACCGGGACAGGTCCACATCGTCAGCGAAGCAGACTTCTGCGATCTGGGCGGGCTCCCCGCCCCAGAGGCGCCGGGGCACGAGTTGTACAGCGTGCGGGAGATCCGCGAACTGTATCCAGCGGTCCGCGACGATCACCTGCGCTACCTGGAGAAGTGGCGCCTGATCCGGGTCGTGGCGAGGACCAACGCCAGCCGCTACTTCGAGTTTCCCGACCTGGCGGTCATCAAGCAGGTGCGCGCCGAACTGGATGAGGGCCGACCGTTTCGTGCGATCGTCCGGACCCTCGTCTCGCAGCGGGAAGGGCAACTCGCGTTCGACTTCCAGCCTGGCCGCAGCAGCCCCGCACATCCCGCCAAGGTCGTGGCGCTGCAGGTGCAGCCGAAACCTCGAACGGCCGACCTCGGGCAGGTGCAGCCGCCGCCGATGGACTGCCAGTCGAACCTGGCCGCGCGCTACTTCAGCGAGGGCGCGGGGCTGGACGAGGGCGACGTGGTCCAGCAGGAGCAGGCGATCGGCGCCTATCGACAGGCGCTGGTGCTCGATCCGACGCTGGTGCCGGCGCTGGTGAACCTAGCGAACCTGCACTACGCCCGCGACGAACTGGTCGAGGCGCAGGCGCTCTACGAGCGTGCGATCAATCTCGAGCCGGAATGCTTCGAGGCCTACTTCAATCTCGGCAACATCCAGCACGATCTCGGCCGGTTCGGCGATGCGCGCGAGTGCTATCAGGCGGCGGTTCAGCTGAATCCCGGACACGCCGATACGCATTTCTACCTTGCCGTGACGCTGGAGAAGCTGGGCCGTTCGCAGGATGCGCGGCCGCACTGGCGGGCGTATCAGGAGCTGGCGCCGGAGGGGGAGTGGGTGGCGCTGGCGAAGGAATTCTCTGAGTAGGGCGGGGCTTTAGCCCCGCCTGGGCGAGCCGAAGGCGAAGCCCTTCACCCCTGCCAATCCTGGTCGGGCCGCTTTCGCGGCGCCCGCCGCGCCTTGAAGAACTTGCAGTCCGGGCACCAGGCTTCGGGGTTGAAGCCACTCGTACCGGCGAACGGCTGCACGTCGCGGTGCGCGCAGTAGCTGACGCTGCCGCCATCGGGCGTCGTATGCCACCGACAGCTGCGAAACCGCTCAGCCGCTGGCGAGAGGGCAGTTGGTGGCGTGTCCCCGGGTGCCGCGTCGGTCGCCGCCGCCGCGCCGGAACCCTCGGGCGTGGGCGCGGGCGCGTCCGTCTCGGTGCGTGGATCGTCGCTCATCCGTTCGATGTCAGCCAGCGGTATTCGAGGGCTCGGGAAACGGACTAGCGTGCGCGGAAGGTAATGATGCCGCGTGCCGGATCGTAGGGTGACACACCGACGGTCACCCGGTCGCCCGGCACGACCTTGATGCGGAAGCGGCGCATGCGGCCGCTGAGCTGTGCCAGCACTTCGTGTCCCGGGTCGCACTCCACACGATAGAGGCCGCCGCTGTGCACCGCGACGACCGTCCCTTGAACATCGATCAGATCTTCTTTGCTCAAAAATGCGTTCCTTCCAACGAATAGTCTCCCACAAGCTGACGCTCCCGTGCAACGAGGGCTTCAGCGCAGCGCGCGCACGGCGGCCTCGACCTGGCCTGCCAGGTCCGCGTAGTCGTCGCCCTCCAGCACGAGCGGCGCGCCGAAAGCGACGCGCACCCGGCCCGGGCGGGCCATCCGCGCGCTTGGCGGCAGCACCGTGTTCGCGCCGAAGATCTGGACCGGCACGACCGGCACCTCGAGCCGCGCGGCGATCATCCCGACACCCGGCTGGAAGGCTTCGATCTCATCGGGCGCGTCCCGACGGCCCTCCGGAAAGATCAACGGACAGTAGCCGTCGCTGACGAGGTCGCCGATGTAGCGGAGGGTCTGGCGTGTGCCTGCCTCGCGCTGGGGCAGTGGAAACGCGTTGAAGAAGAGCGCGGCCAGGTAGTAGTTGAGGCTGCTCGTGAATCGCGCCCGGCGTCCGTGGTTCGCCGGGAAGAAATGCGCTTTGAAGAACTCCTTGGCCATCGCCGGAGCGACCTGGTAGCGCCAGCGTCTGGGCAGCGCGGAGAGAATTGCCGGCGTGTCGAGGTGGCTCTGGTGGTTGGCGGCGAAGATGACCGGACCAGGCAGCCCCTCGAGGTGCTCCCGGCCACTCACCTCGAGCCAGATGAACAGCCGACCGATCGGCAGGATCCACGTCGGCAGGCTCACCCGACGGATGAGGCGCGCCAGGCCCCGCCGGTTCCACGATGGGAAGTCGAACTGCGGGGCGCTCGGCGCCGACGGCAGGCGCGTGCCGGCGCCGCCGACCAGGCCGCGCAGATCAGCGACCGTGACCGCGGCCGCGAAGGCCATTTCATCCACCGTCGCGTCGAAGCGCTGCTCGAGGGCCATCATCAGTTCCATCCGTTCGAGTGAGCTGAGGCCGAGTTCGTCGATGGTGGTTGCGGCCGTCACGGCCCGCCCCTCGGCGAACGTGGCCACGACGTCCTCCACGGTCGCATTGGCCGCGGCGCGCGGCGTGGACAGCCCGTCTGTCCCGGCCGAGACCCACTGGCGGATCTCCCGGCGCTTCAGCTTGCGGGTCCCGTCGGTCCGGGGGAGCGCGTCGTCCGGCCAAACCGAGACACCGCGGATCTTCTGATGGTCCTCGAGTTGTGCGTTGACGCGGCGGATGACGTCGTCACGCTCGGCACCGTCGTTCAGCACCAGCACGGCATGCACCCGTTCCTGGGCGCCGGTGGCCACCCCGATCACGGCCGATTCCTCGACGCCGGGGTCCTGGTTGAGGACCCGTTCGATGTCGTCGGGGAAAACGTTCAGGCCCTCGGGCGTGACGATGACCTCCTTCTTGCGGCCGCGGATCGACAGCCGCCCGTCGGCGTCCAGGGCACCGATGTCGCCGGTATGGAACCAACCGTCCGTGAACGATGCCGCGGTCTCGTCAGGCGCGCCGTAGTAGCCCGAGGTCACGTTGTCGCCACGTACCAGAATCTCGCCGTCGTCTCCGAGCTTCAGTTCGACGCCGGCGATCGGCCGGCCGACCGATCCGCGCCGGGACCGGAACGGGTGATTGAGCGTCACGATCGGTGCGGTCTCGGTCAGGCCGTAGCCCTGAATCACCAGGAAGCCCAGGCGCGACCAGAAGGCCTCCAGTTCGGGATCGAGCGGTGCCGCGCCGACCACGAAGCTCCAAAACTTCCATCCGAACATCCGGTGCACCGCGCGGTAGCGCCACCAACGCTGGGGAATGCTGAGCCGGGGGCCGTCGGTCATCGCCTCGGCGGCCTCGGGCGCGCTCCTGACGACGTGCTCCTTCAGGACCTCGAGGATCTTCGGCACGCACGTCAGCACCGACACCCGGCGTGACCGCACCAGGCGGGCGATCTCGACGGGGTTGTAGCCCCGCATGAAGACGACGGTGCCGTGAAGCATCGGCGGGATGAAGGTGGCCATCGCCTGGCCGAACATATGGCTGAGCGGCAGCAGGTTCAGGAACCGCACGGGCGAGAACGGCCAAGCGTAGCGACGATAGCGCCGAATCTCCCGCTCCACGGGCACGATGTTCGCGAGCACGTTGCCGTGGGTGATCACGACGCCCTTCGGATCGGCGGTGGCGCCCGACGTGAAGATGACTTCGGCGACGTCCTGCCCGCCGGCTGTCGCGCGCTGGGGTGGAATGGTTGCGGCCGGCGCGGTGTCGGCCGACAACTCCGCGAGCCGCCAGACCGGCACGCCGCCCGTCTCCGGCCGGGGCACCTCTTCGCCGATCAGCACCGCCTTGGCGTCGACGATCCCTTGGACCGACCGCAAGAGATCAGCCGAAGCGCGGTAGTCGATCGGCACGACGACGACGCCTTCCAGCAGGCATCCCCAGAAGGCGACCAACCACTCGGCGCGATTCTCACCCCAGACGATGACCTTGTCCGTTGCGCCGACGCCTTCCCGACGCAACCGCGCCGCGAACGCGCGGGCGAGGGCAGCGATCTGCTCATAGCTGAACGTCCAGTGGCGCAGACCGTCGTCGTACGCGACGAATTCCGCGCTCGAGCCTTCGAGCTCGGAGAAGAAATCGAGTAACGAATCCCGCCGCATGGCTGCATTATGATGTAAGACTCGACCGATCGATCATGACCATCCCCGCGGCGTTGGTGGCGCCGGCCGATCGACTCGACGGCGTGCCGGCGGGCGAGGCCCCAGAACCCGAGGGTCTCTCGCGGCGCCACCTGCTGCGGCTGCTGACCGATCGCCGGGTGACGACCCTCGACGCCAGCGTGTTGTCCGCGCTGGCGACCATGGACGGGGCCACCGTGGTGGACGCGGCCGGCCGGTTGCTGGCGGTGGGGGCGATTCTGATGCATCCGCGGCCGGCGGCCAGTGGCGGTGTGGTCGTCGAGGGGGCCCGGACGACCGCGGCCATCCAGGCCTCGCAGTTCGGCCCGGTGCTGAAGGTGAGTGAGGACGGCGTCCTGTCGTTCTACGACGACCAGATGATCTGGGAGATCTGAACGTGACGATGTTCGTGTACGCCGTCCTGATCGCCTTCCAGATCTGGGCCATCGTCGACTGTCTGCGCCAGCGGACACGGCTGCTCTGGGTGATGGCGGTGTTGCTGTTCGGGCCGTTCGGGGCGCTCGCCTACGTCGTGAGTGAGCTGCTGCGCGGACGCCGGTTCGGGCAGGCGCCGTCCGAGGCGCCGGTCGAGAGCGATCCCCGGATTGCCGAGTTCGAGGGGTTGCTGGCCGCGAACCCCGCGCCGGCGCTGTTCATCGAACTGGGCGATCTGCACGCGCAGCGAGGCGACCACCGGTCGGCGGCCGAGGCGTACGGCCGGTCGCTCGAGACCGATCCCGACAGCCTGTACGCGCGCTACCACCTCGGGCTCGAGTTCAAGGCCCAGGGCCGGAACACCGAGGCGGTCGAGGAGTTGAAGCAGGTCTTCGCCGCCGATCCGAAGTACGACTATCGCGCGGCCGCGGAGGCGCTCGCCGACGTCCTGCTCGCCGCCGGGCGGGACCGCGAGGCGCTCGACCAGTATGCCTCGGTCGCCGGCGCCTCCTCCCGGGCGCGCCCGAAGTTCTACTGGGGATGGCTGGTCGACAAGGCGGGCGACGCGGCCGCGGCCGCGCGGATCATGCAAGAGATCGTCGATGAGGAAGAGTCGGTGCCCGACTACCTACGCTCGGGCGAGTCCCCGTGGATCGACCGCGCCCGCCGCTACCTCGACGGATGGCCCTCCGAGACCCTGCTCGCTCCCCAATCGAAGTGAGCGGAACGGGCATCGCGGGTCTGAAGACCCGCGCCACGGGATCAGAAGTTACTTGAAGGACACGCCGACGCTGAAGACCATCAGCGTCATGCGCGGCAGCGGCGGCTCCGTCTCGGTGCCCGGCTGCGGGCTGATCGCATAGAACCGCAGGTCGAGCGCGAAGGCGAGGTGATCCTTCGCGAACCAGCGTCCGCCGCCGCCATAGTTGATTGTCGAGAATCGCCGATCGTCGCGCTCGTCCTCCACGGGTCCGACGCTGAAGATCGACGAGCCGAGGCCGCCGCTGATGTAGCTCCACCCGGTGACGCCACCGAAATTGAACGACAGCTGCGGTGCGATGGTGGCAAACGTCGTGCGGATGACTAGCAGGTCGAGGATCTCTTCGAGGTCCTCGTCCACCGGCGTGACCTCCACTTCCGGTGCCTTCTCGCCCCGCGAGACCATCGCCTGGACTCCCACGCCAAAAGTGATCGCCTTCCAGCTGATCGGGTAGACGTGGATGCCGACGTCGAGGCCGAGCCCCCGCGACGACAGTTGCAGCGGCGACAGGTTGCGACCGAGCGCGACCTCCTCGTTCTGGCCGTAGATCGGGATGGCGCCGCGCACGTCCACGGCGAACTTCGCTACGCCGACCGGGTCCTGCGCATCGGCGTCAGTGACTCCGAACGTGAACAGTGCCGCGAGAGTGCTGTAGAGGAAAATGGCGTGACGACCCGCGCGCATGCCCCAGTATACAAGCGGGCGCGGACGGCTTCAGTCGCCGTATGCGGCGACCATCCAGCGTTGGTTGGCCGGCAAGACGGCACGGAGCGCCGCGACCGAGGGTCGAGCGCCGATCCTAGCCGGGGGCGAGTGGTCGCGGGCCGGGGTGTCAGGCTTGGTGGCGCCGGTCTGAGTCGGTCGCCGCGTGAGGCTGGACGTGCGCTTGGAAACTGGCATTCCGGTTTCTCCCCCCGTAACTCTTCGTATCGACCGCCGCGAGGCGGACTTTAGAGCGGCTATACTGACGCGCGAGCGGCAGCTGGCCCGACCCTGCTCGGCGGGAGTCTGAGACGATGAACATGGTCACCCTGGACGCGATCGACAAGGCCGCCGAGCGGATTGCCGGCGTGGCGCGCCGGACGCCGCTGATGGAAGTCGCGCCGCTGACGGGCGAACCGCCCATCTGGGTCAAGTGCGAGAACCTCCAGGCGGCCGGTGCCTTCAAGATCCGTGGCGCCTACAACACCGTGGCTCAACTGGACGAGGCCGCGCGGGGGCGAGGCGTCATCACCTACTCGTCGGGTAACCACGCGCAGGCGGTGGCCCTGGCCGCCCGCACGCTCGGCGCGCAGGCGACTGTCGTCATGCCGACGACGGCGCCGCGCATCAAGATCGACGGTGCGCGGGAACTCGGGGCGGAGGTCTTGTTCGAGGGCACGACGTCGCAAGAGCGCCGGGTTCGGGCAGAGGCCGAGGCCGAGTCGCGCGAGCTGACGCTCGTGCAGCCGTTCGACCACGAATGGATCGTCGCCGGCCAGGGTACGGTCGGCCGAGAGATTCTTGAACAGCGCCCCGATCTGGCGACCGTGGTCGTGCCCATCGGCGGCGGTGGGCTCGTCGCCGGTGTCTCGGCCGCGGTCAAGCAGACCAACCCCAACGTCCGTGTCATCGGAGTGGAACCGGTCGGGGCCGCCAAGATGACGGCCTCACTCGACGCCGGGCGACCCGTCACACTCGACCGGGTGGCGAGCGTCGCCGACGGGCTGCTGCCGGTGCGGCCGGGCGACCTGACGTTCGCCCATGTGCAGCAGTTCGTCGACGAGGTCGTGACCGTCGAGGACCGGGCGATTGCCGAGGCCGTCGTCTGGCTCCACCGGCGCGCGAAGCTGGTGGTCGAGCCGAGCGGAGCTGCGTCGGTCGCGGCGGTGCGGCAGCTGGGCGCCGGTGTCCGCCGGCCGGTCGTGGCGATCCTGAGCGGCGGCAACATGGCGCCGGACACGCTCGCCGCGTGCGTGGCGCTGGCCGGCTAGTCCTCCGGCTTCGGCACGCGCCGTGCCTCGGCCAGGGCGATCGCCTCGTCGAGATTGCCGGCCTGCCCGTCGAGCTGGAGTTCGTAGACCGCCTTGAGCGCCTCGCCGAGCATCGGTCCGGGCGTCCACCCGCGCGCGACCAGATGCCGGCCCTTCAGCAGCGCCTCGGGCGGCGCGTGTTCCACCCCCAGAGCCCGGGCCCGCTCGATGAACCAGTCCATTGCCGAGCAGTCGAACTCCCCGGTGCGCCCGCGACAATCCGCTGCCGCCAGTCGCGCCAGCAGTTCGAGGTCGACCTTGCGGGCCAGCCGTCGAAACGCGCCGTCCCCGACGCCGTCGCGCGCACGCTGCCACATCCCCGGCTTCAGATGATGTGCGACGAGTCCGAGGACCTGCTGGCGTACGTCGAAGCCGTCCATCGTGTGAACGTTGAGCCGATCGAGGAGCGCCGTCGCCGGCGGCACACCGGCCGCCTCGTGGTCGAGCGACCGGATCCGGCCGTCGAGGAACTTCGTCGTGGCGGGTTTTCCGAGGTCGTGGCAGACGGCCCCGAGCATGATGGCCACCTGCGCCGGATGGGCCAGATCGTCGATGCGTTGGCGCGCCTCGTCGACGACCAGCAGCGTGTGCGTCCACACGTCGCCCTCCGGATGCCATTCGGGCTCCTGCGGGCAGTCGACGAGCGGGACCAGCTCCGGCAGCAGACGTGCGACGACGCCGAGCGAGTGCGCCAGCGCCAGCCCGAGTGCCGGCCGGGGCGCCAGCAGGAGGAGTTTCTCGAGTTCGCCCCAGATCCGCTCGGCGGGCAGGTCGTCGAGCGGCAGGTCGGCGCACAGACGAGCCGTCTGGGCCTCGAGTTCGAATTCGAAGCGCGCGGCGAACTGCACTGCCCGCAGGACGCGGAGGCTGTCGTCGCCGAAGGTCTCCGGGTCGACGGCGCGCAGGACACCGCGTTCGAGGTCGGCGCGGCCACCGTGCGGGTCGACGTACTCCTCGGTCAGTGGGTTCCAGCCGATGGCGTTGATCGTGAAGTCGCGTCGCCGGAACGCCTGGTCGTAGGGGAGGTCGGGATCGCCGCCGACGGTGAAGCCTCGATGCCCCCGACCGCTCTTCGACTCGAGGCGCGGGAGCGCGACATCGATCGCGCCGACCTTGTACACCGTGAAGCTCTCCCCGACCGCGTTGACCGAGCCAAACTGCTCAAGCTGTGCCCGGAGTGTTTCGGCCGGCACCCCGTAGACCTCGAGGTCGATATCCTTCGAGGGATGCCCCCGCAGCCGGTCGCGCACCCAGCCGCCGACGATGAGCGCGTGGCCGCCTGCGGCCTCGATCGCGCGGGCGATCGGCAGGGCGATGTCGGGATCTGACGTCATGGCGAGCAGGTGGCCGGCCGGGCCAGCCGAAAACCGTAGTCGGTGTAGCGGTAGGTCGGGTCGAGCCTGCTCCGGGCGGCGACCCGGCTCACGGTCGTGGCGTGCCGCCACGCGCCGCCGCGGGACGCGCGCCGCACACCCGTCACCGGCCCGGTCGGGTTCAACGCGGGCGACCGCCCGTAGAAATCGGCGGCATGCCAGTCGGTGCACCACTCGTGGATGTTGGCGCCGATGCCGTACAGGCCGAAGTCGCTGGGCTCGCCCAGCGTGACGGGCCACGGTCCGTCGAGCGGACCCCGACCTTCGTTCGGTACCCAGCTGGGCACAGTGTCGCCGTCCGGATAGCGCGGCCGGTGCCGCGTCCCCGTGCCGCGCGCTCCCACTGGGCTTCGCTCGGCAAGTGGACGGTCGATCCGGCGGCCGACCGCCAGGCGCAGTACGCCACGGCGTCGTCCCAGCTGACGCCCACCACCGGTTGGTCCGGTCGGGAGAGTTCGGGCGCCCCCCCACTCGCGGGGATGCGGATGTTCGGTGGCGCTGAGAAACTCGGCGTAGGCCTCGCGCGTGACCGGCGCGATCGCCATCTCGAAGGCGTCGACCCAGACGTGGTGCACTGGTCGCTCGTCGGCCTGGCCGTCAGCGCTGCCCATCGCGATCCAGCCAGCCGGGATGAGCGCGAACCCGCGAGGGGCGGCTCCCACGTCGGCGCCCGACGCCGATCGGTCACCGCTCGGGCCGTCGAGCCGGGGAGGCGTCACGACCATGACGGGGTCAGTGCGTGGAGTGCTCGGTGCGCGGCGTCAGGAGGTGCTGGATCGAGCGAGCGTAGTAGCGGAGGACGAATCGATCGCGGACCCGGCAGCGCGTGCCGTCGACGACGAGGATGCCGCGCTCGACCATCGTCTCGAGCGCCTCGCTCAGAGCCTGCTCACCGCTGTCCACGGCGAGGTTGGCGTTGGCGCTACGCAGGATCTCGATGAACCCGTCGATCCGGTCCGTCAATTCCTTCATCTCGATCGACGCGCGGATCGCCGCGGCCACGAGCGCGGTCGGCAAGACCTTGTGCAGCTTGCCGATGCGATCTCCGATGTGCCGGGCCAGGGCCATCACCTCGCGGCGCGACTCGGGGTCGAAGTTCTGGAGTGCAACCGGGGTTCCGAACGTGACGAATGCCCGCGACTGGTAGCCGACGCCGTGGCGAACCATCTCGGCCAGTTCCCTCGCGAAGGGTCGCTGGCGGCGCTTCACGCCCTGATGCGCCAGCACCTGATCTTCGAGGACCAGATCGTAGGCGACCGCTATCGGCAGGATCGTCAGGTCGTCTCGGCCCGCCTGGAGCGCGGCGTGCAGCAGCCCGGTCTTCGGCGGCTTCATCGCGCCGTTGTACGAGCGGCCCCCCTCGAGATACACCAGAAAATCATGGCGCTTCAGCAGTTCGGCGACGTAGGCCTTGAGCGTCACGAAATACGCCGGATCTTTCGTGTTCCGCCGGATCGGGATGGCGCCGGTCACATGCCGGTGCAGCAGGCCCAGCGCCCCACCGAACAGATTGATACCCGCGGCGATGATCGGCGGTCGGATGCCGTTGTCGTCGAGGATGACCGGTTCGATTAGATAGTCGAGGTGGCTCTTATGATTCGACGCGTAGATGACCCGTCCCTTGGCTGTGGCGGCCTGAGCGTTGTCGACGCCCTCGGGGACGTTCGTGATCTTCCGCAGGATCGGGTAGAGCGGATGCTTCAGTGCGCGGTAGAACGGATAGCGCTGGGTGGTGCGGAGTTCTTCGATGTAGGCGTGAACCCGTTCGCGTGCTTCCAGGTCGTTCTCGCCGTCGCCGCCCCGCAGATATCGGGCGACTTCGTCATGCGCCAGAACGGCCTGGGTGATGTCATCGAGCATGACGTTGCGACTATACCATGTGTTTTCAAGCAGATGCCGTGATTCGGCGCGGAACCGGCGGCCTCACATTCCGCGGCGCGCTTCCCAGCACATCAGGACGAGTGCGCCCAGGACACTGGTGGCCAGCAGCGCACTCGACAATGCGTGCAGCCGTCCGAACTGGCCGCGCCGCCCACGGCCGCCATGCTGATGAGGCAGGCCAGCGGGAGACCGGCCACGACGTACGACGCGACGTGATAGCGCTTCAGCGTCTCCCCGAGGACACGGCCGGCGGGCCCCGTTCGGCGGGCGGCGGCGACCGATCCGCGCCGGACGCTATGGTAGACTCCTCGGGCTCGGAGGTGAGTATTGGCGGCCGATAGATCGTCCCTCGTTCCCGCACTTCGTAACATCGCCACCCGCCTTCGGATCGATTCGATTCGCGCGACGTCCGCCGCGGGCAGCGGCCATCCGACGAGTTGCTGCTCGGCCGCGGATGTTGTCGCGGCGCTCTTCTTCGCGGAGATGCGATTCGATCCGGCAAATCCGCAGTATCCGCACAACGATCGCTTCGTGCTGTCGAAGGGCCATGCGGCGCCGCTGCTCTATGCGGCCTGGGCGCAGGCCGGTACGGTGCCCGTCGATGATCTCGTCAAGCTGCGCCAGATCGGCTCGGATCTCGAGGGACATCCGACCCCGCGGCTGCCGTTCGTCGATGTGGCGACCGGTTCGCTGGGGCAAGGCATCTGCGCGGCCGTCGGAATCGCCTTGAACGCGCGCCGGCTGCAGTCGGCCTATCGCACCTACGTGTTGCTCGGCGACGGCGAGTCGGCCGAAGGTTCAGTCTGGGAGGCGGCGCAGGTCGCCGAGCACTACGGGTTGGACAACCTCTGCGCCATCACCGACGTCAACGCGCTCGGTCAGAGCCGTGCGACGCAGTGGGGGCATGCGCTCGAGGAGTTCCAGCGCCGGTGGGAAGCGTTCGGCTGGCAGGCGCTCGTCGTGGACGGGCACGATCTCGAGGCTATCCTCTCGGCGCTCGATCAGGCCCGGGCCACGACCGGACGCCCGACGATGATCCTCGCCCGGACGCTCAAGGGCAAGGGCGTGTCGCTGTTCGAGGGCAAGGACGCGTGGCACGGCAAGGCGCTGAAATCGGGCGCGGAGATGGATGGGGCGATTGCGGAATTGAAAGGCCAGCTCGTCGCGGGCGCCGAGGCTCCGCCGATTCCGGCGCCCGGCGAAGGTCCGATCGAACCTTCGACCCCGCCCGATGTGAGCAAGATGCCAGAGCCCGGCTACGCCCTGGGCGACAAGGTCGCCACCCGCGCCGCTTACGGCACCGCGCTGGCGGCGCTTGGCGCGATCGACCAGCGGATCGTCGCGCTGGACGCCGACGTCGGTAACTCGACCTTCAGCCAGACGTTCGAACAGGCGCACGGCGACCGGTTCTATCAGACGTTCATCGCCGAGCAGGTCATGGTCGGCGCGGCCATGGGCCTGGCCGCTCGGGGCGCGGTGCCGTTTCCCTCGACGTTTGCCTGCTTCCTGTCGCGTGCGTACGACTTCATCCGGATGGCCGGCATCAGCAACCTCAACCTGAAGCTCGCCGGCTCGCACGCCGGGGTGTCGATCGGTGAGGACGGGCCGTCGCAGATGGCCCTCGAGGATCTGGCGATGATGCGCGCCGTGCCCAACTGCGCGGTGCTGTATCCGTGCGACGCGGTCAGTGCGGAACGCCTCGTCGCGGCCGCCGCGGCGCATCAAGGCATGGTCTACATCCGGACCTCGCGCCCGAAGACCGAGGTGGTGTACCAGCCGTCCGAGACGTTCGAGATCGGCGGGTCGAAGACCCTCCGGGAGAGCGCGAGCGACGCGGCGACCGTCGTCGCTGCCGGCGTGACTGTCTACGAGGCGTTGAAGGCGGCCGACGTGCTGGCCAAGGACGGCATTGCGGTCGGCGTCATCGATGCGTACTCGCTCGCGCCGATCGATGCGGCGACGCTCATTCAGGCTGGCAAGCGCTGCGGCAACGCGCTCATCACCGTCGAGGATCACTACATCAGCGGCGGGCTCGGTGACGCGGTGAGCGCGGCGGTCGGGACGAGTGGCATCGACGTGCATCGACTGGCCGTGCCCGAGATCCCTCGGAGCGGCAAGCCTGACGAGTTGCTGGAGCGGTACGGCATTTCCGCGAACCGGATCGTCGCGGCGGTGCAGCGGACCGTGGTGGTGGCCTGACGGTGGCGCGGGACCCCAGTCCCGCGATGCTTCTTCCGGTCACGCGCCGAAGAGCGCCCCGAAGAACTGGCGGAGCAACGCCGGGCGGTGCGCCAGCAGGTCGAACAGGTCGTCATGGCCGATGTGCAGCGCCATGCCGTCGCTGAGCGCCACGGCGTGCCGGCCGATTGATACGCCGGCCAGTGTTTCGAACACCCCGATCGCGTCGCCCGGCTTGGCGACGACCGGCTCGCCCGACTTCGTGCCGCTCGGCGCGTCGAGTGACAGTTCCCCGGACAGCACGACGCAGAGCGCGGGAGGGTCGGCTTCTTCGGCCAGGGTCTGGCCCTTGGCCAGCGGCACCTCGTGCACGATCGACGCGAGGTAGAGCATCTCTTCCGCCGACACCCGAGCGAACATCGGAATCCGTCCCAGGACGAGGACGCGCTGCACCGGCGTGAGCCCGCCGGCCGCCAGGCGCGCGATTTCGTCGCCGTGCGCCCCCTTGGACATCAACCGCGCCCCGGCCGACGCCGACTCTTCGGTCATCAGCCGGGCCAGCAGCGACACCTCGTCACCGGCCGCGCCTGGCAGGACCAGCCGCTCCCCGTTGGCGCTGCGGCCGACGAGCACCTGGAACAGCCCCTCCACGAGGTGAATGTTGTCGGCCAGCAGCGAGCAGAGCTGGTCGCTATCGAGCGAGAGCGTGACCGCCGACCCCTCGGCCCGGTACGTCCGGTGCACCGGACGCCCTTGCAGCACCTCCTCGAGCGCCAGGGCTCTCGGCGCCGTCAGGAACGAAGGGGCTAACGGGTCGCCGTCGTCCGAGTCGGCCGCCGTGGCCACGCCGCCCGCCAAAACCGCCACGGTCCCGTCGAGCAGGACCTGCAAGCTGTCTGGCACGACGCCGGCCTGGAAGATGACCTGGCCTGCGCCGTGCTTGACCTGCCGGCTCGCGGAAACGACGCCGAACAGTTCCTCGACCGGCACGGCCGCCAGCACCGAGGTCTCGCGGAGGCGCGCCACGAGTTCGACCGCCGGCAGCGGTTTCTGCCAGAGCGACCGGCGGCGGTCACCGGGCAGGCTCTGCGCCGCCAGGGCCCACGAGGCGGCCTCGAAGACGAACCAGTCGTCCGGGCGCCGGTGGGCGAGCACGTGCTCGAGATCCGGCGCCAGGGACCACTGCTTGCGCTTCTCCACGAGGCTGATGGCGCAGGCCGACACGATCTCGTCGTCGTGGTTGATCAGATGCAATAGCGTCTCTTCCTCGTCGCGCGGCCGTGTTTTCAGCAGCACGTTGCCCCGACGTACCTCCTCGTCGAGCGGCAGCTCGTCGAGGATCGGCATCAAGAACTTGCGCAAATTGGCCGAGAGCAGGTTCTCCAGGTACTCGAACGCCGACGCACGCGCGCGGGAGTGGCCATGTTCGATCGCCCAGCGCGCTGACGACACGTCTTTGCTGGGGTAGATGAGTCCCAGCATCCGGTAAATCCGGTCCACCGATCGACGCCGCTTGTCGGCGAGGGCGTGCGCGAGCAGCGTGGTGTTGTCGATCTGCGCTCGAACGAAGAGGTTGTGGTACAGCGTCAGGTTTTCGAAGTAGCCGCGGGCCTCATTGAGGAGCATCGCTTCGACCGGCTCGCGCCGGATGTCGTACTCCGGATGATCTCGCCGGAGCTTCCCCAGTGCAGCGGCAAGCTTGAACCGCAGCAGTCCATCGGGTTCGTGAGCCTCGAGGCGGTCCACCAGGATGTTCATGGCGGCCTGACCGGGAATTCGAGCGATCGTGGCGGGAAGATGGCGGCGTACCCAGAGGTTCTCGTCGGGGTCGGCCAGGCAGGACGCGAGCGCGTCGAGGACGGCGTCGCCCTGCTCGACCAGTACCGCACGCGCGTTGCTCTTGAGATCGCGGTGGCCCAGCAGCGAAATGAGCGTCGGGACGAACAGGACGTCGGAGGTGCCGAGGGCGCGGACACTGCGCATCGCCTCTGCCGCGACACCCGGGTCCGGGTCGTACAGCAGCGGAATCAGCAACTGTTCACACCGCCGGTGGCCGACGTGGCGGATGGCGATGGCGACTTCCCGCCGGACGTCCGCTGACGTGGCGCGCGTATCGGCGGCCAGTCGTGACAGCGCGTCTTCACCGGCCTTGACATCGTCCGGCTCGTCGCCGGCGGCGAGCACGATGCCCGCCGTCGCGACCATGCGCGGATCCGCGTCGTCGAGCAAGGGGCGGACCAGCGCGGCGCTGTCGGCGTTGCGGATCTTCGCGATGGCCCTGACCGCCGCGACGCGCACCTCGGGGCTCGTGTCCGCGAGCAGCCGCTCGATGGACGGGACCCATTTCTGGGCGATGTCCGACCGGACGTCCCCCAGCGTCTTCAGCGCCCGAGCCCGCACCGCGGCCGAATCGTGGTGGAGGAGCAGCGGTGTCACGAGATTCCGCTTGTCGAGCGATTCGAGCACTTCGATCGCGTACAGCACACGTTGCCCATCAGGGTGGGCGAGCTCCTCGACGAGCGTCTCCACCGTGGACAGATCGGCCACACCCAGTCGCAGCTGCGTCGGCTCCACCTCGCGTCGCTCGAGGCTTCTGCGGAAGGCGGCCAGGTAGCCCCGGCGCGCCCGTACCGACATGACCAACCAGACGACCATCATTCCCAGGCTGGCGTAGCTCAGTTGCTGCCAGTCGAGCGCGAGCCCCCAGGGCTGGACGAGGACCAGCAGCAGAAGCGCGGCGACGGCCTTCGCGCCGCGGTCGACCGTCACGTCCACGAAAGTCTTGGCGCGCAGCTTGACGTCGGCGGGCAACGGCAGAAAGAGAATCTCGCGCGTCGTCTTGTCGACCGTGTAGCGCAGCGACTGATCGAGGATTCGGGCCATCGCCGGCGCCCACAGCGCCGCGTTGAACAGCATCACCATGGCGGTCGCTCCCAGCCCGGCTGGCAGGATCATCAAGGCGAAACCGATCCCCAGGAACCGATGGATCCGGCTGGTCAGCCAGACCTGCACGAAGAGCCCGATGCCCGACATGTAGAGGCCGACGAGGCCCAGAAACGCCGTGATCGCGTCGACGTCGTCACGGCCGCTCGTGGCTTCGGCCGCCATGTTGAGCTGCTGGTCGACGATGGCCGCGCCGACCGCCGCGAGACTGATGATGATGGCGATGATTTGCAGATGGCTGGAGCGCCGCAGGAGCGCGACGGACTCCTGGGTGCCGATCGCCTCCTTGGGCTTCTCCGGGCCCGTGTCCGCAGGCACCTCCAGCTGTTCGCGGGTCACGATCAGCACGACGACGCCCGCGGCGAGCGCCAGCACGACTGCGCTCAGCAACAGCAGGTTCGTGGTGCCGATCGTGGCCGCCTGCACGGCCACGGCGCTCCCGGCCATGCCGCCGAGCGGCGCGCCGCCCCCGATGAAGCCGAAGAGCCGCTTCGCCTGGCGTGCGTCGTAGAGCACGTTGGCCATCGTCCAGAACTGGCTAATGAGCAGGACGCCGAGAATCTGGCCCCAGACGTAGAACGCAATGGACACCCACGCCTGCTCGGTCTGGAACCCCACCCAGAACAGTGCGAGCACCACGATCATGATCAGCTGAATGATCGGCAGCCCCCAACGCCGCGGCAGCCGCTTCATGAGCCAGGCGTAGCCGGTCATGATGATGCCGATGATCAGCCCCGACGCCAGCAGCACGTAGGGGAGGTTGTCGGCACCGAGGTCGCGGATGAAGGCGGACCGCGTGATCGGCTTGACCGCGTTGTAGGCGGTCATCACCAGGAAGGAGTAGGCGAACATCAGCAGCGCGGTCGAGGCTTCGCCGTCGCGGAGCTGGGCGATCGGCGAGAGCAGGCGTCGGAGGATGGCCATCGGGTGGATGCTCAGGCGGGCTCGACCGGTGGCCTGGGGGGCAGTTCGCGTTTGTGTTCGCTCAATCGGGTCAACCGTTCGATACGCAGGGCCAACTCCGGCGACACACCGCAGGGGCCGTCGCGAAGGTACGATTCGAGCGCGGCGTACGAGAAGCCCATTTCGGCCTCGTCGGTCTGGCCGACCCACAGCCCGGCGCTAGGCGCCTTGTCGATGATCGGCCGGGGGACATCCAGCTCCTCGGCCAGCTCGCGCACCTCGTCCTTGAGCAGGTTGCCGATGGGGAGCAGGTCGACACCGCCGTCGCCGTGCTTCGTGTAGTACCCGATCGCCAGTTCGCTGCGATTGCCGGTGCCCACGACGAGGTAGTTCAGCGAATTCGCGATGAAGTACAGCGAGGTCATGCGCAGCCGAGGCTTCACGTTGGCGAGCGCAAGGCGATGCGTCTCATCGCTGGTCGCCTGGCCGGTGTCCGGCAGGGTACTCAGTTCAGTGTTGAGCTCGGCCGTGAGCGTGTCGTAGGGAGCGTCGAGACGAATAGTGATCGTCCGCAGATCGAAGTGCGTGGCAACCAGCCGTGCGTCGGCGGCATCCTGCGGGCCACTGTGACAGGGCAGCAGCACGCCGACGACCGAATCGGGCAGCGCGAGCTGACACAGGCGGGCCACGACCGCCGAGTCGATGCCTCCGCTCAGGCCCACCGCGAGGCCGTCGGCACGGGTGGCGCTGACGTGCCGACGGATCCAGGTTGTCAGGGAGTCGACGAGCGAAGCCATCGAACCTTGACTATACGCCGCTGGTTGGCGCACCCGCAATGGCTTCGACCGCGGGTGATTCGGGCGGGGTGAAGCTCGGCGCCGCCGTGTAGCCGGCGTGGGCCAGCTCGCCCTGGAAGAGCGCGGTCTGGGTGGCGAGGAAGAGCAGCTTGACCCAGAGGCGAGCGAGCACGTAGGCCTGGCCGATGAGGAACGCGAACCACATCTCGGCGCCTGCGCCGCCCGCGCCGGGTGCGATGGCCGCATACACGGCGACGATGACGACGAAGACGGCGCTGTTCAGCAGGTAGAGTCGGCTCGTTCCGGCGAGGTGCCGCCAGACGAATCGGAAACCCGCGACGGTCGCGCCGATCATGCTGCGTCGGTCCTCGACGACGGCGCGGATCTTGGCGTAGTCGAGGACGATATTGCAGAAGAGCACGACGACGCCGAACGCGACATAGAGGAGCACACGCAGCAAAAACCCCGTGCGCTCGACGGTCAGGTCACGAATGAGCCAGGCGTAGAGTCCGCCGAAGAGCCAGCCGTGGAGGGCCCCGAACAACAGGCCGTAGACGAGCCACGAGATGACGCCGAGTCGGAGGAAGCGAAAGAAAAACGTGCCGCAGGCCGCAAAGAACGCCGGCCCGCGAATCGGCCGGTTGCGCGCGTAGCGGTCGAGGATGCCACCGACGAGAAACGCCCAGGCGAGCAGGTAGGCCGCGGCCGCACTCACCAGGATTGCAGCTTGCGGCCGATTGTCGAGGACGGCGCTCAGATTGTCGAGCACGACGGCGAAGCCGATGACCGATGGCGAGAAGGTCTGACCGATGCCGTCGGCCTGCGAGAGAAACTCGTCCCACCAGTCAGCGTTGACGCCGCTCGCGACGGTATCGGCAGCCAGACTGTCGCCCAGGTGCGCCCGGATCGAGTCGCGCAGGGCGAGGCCGAGCGGCAGTGCCAGCAGCAGTGTCAGCGTGAACACACCGGCCAGGATGGCAGGCGCCGATCGCACCCGCCGCGCGCCGTCTCGAAACGCCACCGTCATGAGCATGGGTTGGGTCAGACGAAGAACGCGTAGGTCAGCATCAAGTCCTGCAGCCAGACCATCCACTTCAGCATCCACTTGGTCGACGCCTCGTCCGACCTGGGTGCTCTCGTCTTGCTGTTGTTCGTGTAGTTGACGTCGAGGAGCAGCACGCGATCCGGGTCGACTTCCACGCGCTCGGCCGGGGCAGCCCGGTCGAACGTGAACTGCTGCCAGCGTGCCTGGCCATCCCACCGGACGCGCACCTCCTCGCCGTCGGTGAACGTGACGGCGACGTCAACCGGGAACACCGCTTCGCCATAGCGGCGCACGATCACGTCGGTCCGGAAGCGGGCGCCATCGCCGCGCCGGTCGTCGAACCGGAGGCCGTCATCGTCGTCGAAGAACCCTCGGCCTGCCACCGGGCGGGTCGTCAGTTGCTGCACGGCGTAGTCGAAGACGTTCGAGCTGCGGTGGACCTGGTCGAAGAACCACGTCAGGTCGGTGCCGGTCACCTCGTTGGCCACCGAGAAGAAATCTTCCGGCGATGGATGCGCGAACGTCGACCGAGCGAACATCGTCGACATGATGCGCTGCAGCGTCTCCCACCCCAGGTGCCGCTCTAGCGTGTGGAGCCACAGTGCGGTCTTGTTGTACGAGATGGCGCCGCCGGTGCCGGGCCAGTATTCATAGGTGGGCGTCGACTGGGTATCCGACCGCGCCGCCGCTCGGTACCCCGACAGTCGGTTGCCGTCGATGGCGCGCGAGCGGGGGATGTCGCGGTGGACGTAAGGAACGAAGCCGCCGAAGAATCGCTGGGCCAGATAGTTGGGTGAGAACGCGGTGTCGACGACCCTCGCCGTGGCGAACGTGTTGAACCCTTCGTCCATCCAGGCGTGCTCGAACTCGTTGTTGCCGACCAGGCCGTACCAGAACTGATGCCCGGCTTCGTGCACGGTGACGCCCTCGGGTTGCGTGACGCCGTCGGGCGCCAGCCATCGCGTGCCGGCCGTGAAGAGGGTCGGATACTCCATCCCGCCGGCCCCGCTCCGCCACGCCGGGTCGACGATCGTGATGTGGCCGTACGGGTAGGGCCCGAACCACTCGCCGTAGAACTGGAGCGTGGCCCGCGTTGCTGCAAAGTGGCGCTCGGCCTGGCCCGCGTGCTCAGGCTGCAGCAGTAGGCGCATCTCGACCGACGGCAGCGTGTCGTGTTCGAAGGTGGCGGTCCGCACCAGCAGGTCCGGGCTCGTCGTCCAGGCGAAGTCGTGCACATCTTCCTGGAGATACCGGTGCGTGGTCGTGCCGTCGTCGTGTTCCTCGAGGCCGCGGCGGGTGCCGGTGGCGCCGACGACCCAGTCGCTGGGCACGGTCAGACGCACGTCGTACACGCCATAGTCGGCGTAGAACTCCGTGCCGGCATGGAACTGGTGGCAGTTCCAGCCCGAACCTTCGAGCACGCCGATCTTCGGAAACCACTGGGCCAGGAAGAAGAAGTCGCCCAACGCGCCGGTGCGCGAGAACGTCCGAGGGACCTTCGCGGTCCACTCGATTTCGACCTCGATCGTTTCGCCGGGGTCGACGCGTCGCGGCAGCGGAACGGCGAGAACGGTTTCATCGTCGGCGTTGCCGTCGTCCGGGGCGATGTGCCGGACACGATCGGTCAGGTCGACCGCGGGCGTCTGATCGGTGGCCGGCAGCCCCATCCGCGTGACGGTCGTCCAGCCCCAGTCGCCCGACGGCCGCGCCGCCAGCGCCGTGCCCCGGGCGAGCAATTGCTCGCGCATCCAGGTCGACCGCGTGTTCTTCCACGCGTTGTAGTACAGGTGGAATCGGAGCTCTGATGCGGGGCGCGACGAAATGTTTTGCCAGGTCAGGACCAACTGCCCGTCGAGCGTACGTGTCTCCGGGTCGAGCGTGACGTCGATCGAGTAGTTGGCGTTCCTCTGTGACTGCGACGCCGTGGGCTGGCGCGCCGGCTGTGCAGACGAGGCGGCGGGACCCGCATCGGCCGCGTCGGGCGACACCGCCATCGGTTGGCAGGCCGCGACGCTGCCAAGCACCACGCCCGTGATGCCAATGATGCCGATGTTGATGAGCGTCGATGCCTTGCCGTTCATCGTGGTTCCCCGCCCCGGTACGCGCCGCGCCGGAACGCGGATCGTATCATCAATCATCGGCCGGCCGCCGCTCCGTACGGCCGCGCGGAGCCGTCCGAGTATAATTCTTGATCGCTCTGGCGACAGCGCCCCTGGCAACGTGAGAGGTGAGGAGACGACATGGCTATTCGGGTAGTGCACTTCGGGTTGGGACCGATCGGCAACGCGGTCGTGCGCCAGGTGGCGTCGCGTCCAGGTTTCAAGGTGGTTGGCGCAATCGACATCGATCCGGACAAGGTGGGTCGTGACGTCGGGCTCGTCGCGGGAGTGAAGCGGCGTCTCGGCGCCAAGGTCTCGGCAGACGCAGCGGCCACCCTGCGGCGCAGCAAGCCTGACGTGGTCGTTCTGTGCACCAGTTCCTCCCTGCGCGGGATTACTCCGCAGATCGAAACGATCTTGCGCGCCAGAGTTCCGATCGTGTCCACAACCGAGGAGTTGTCGTATCCCGTCGGCTCGAACGTCCGCTGGGCGCGGAAGATCGATCGGCTCGCGAAGCGCGCCAAGGCCGCGGTGCTGGGCACCGGTGTGAATCCCGGCTTCACGATGGATGCCCTGCCGATCACGCTGACCGGCGTGTGCGAGCGGGTCGACCGGATCGAGGTGGACCGCATTCAAGATGCGCGCACCCGCCGCCTGCCGTTTCAGCAGAAGATCGGCTCTGGCCTGACGCGCGCACAGTTTCGGAAGAAGGTTGCGGAGGGGACGGTCCGACACGTCGGCCTGGCCGAATCGGTGACGATGGTCGCCGATGCGATGGGATGGAAGCTCGATCGGATCGTGGACCGCATCAAGCCCAAGGTGGCCAGCCGACGCGTGTCGAGCCGTTTCCTCTCGGTAGCGGCGGGTCAGGTCTGCGGTCTCGTGCAGGATGGCATCGGGTATCGGAACGGGAAGGCCATTGTCAGGCTGCACATGGAGGCCTACCTGGGCGCGCCCGAATCGTACGATGCCGTGCGGGTCGCGGGATCGCCGGCTCTCTCGATGAAGATCGCGGGCGGCGTACACGGTGATATCGCGACCGCCTCGATTACCGTGAACTCGATTCCGAAGGTGCTGGCCGCGCCGCCTGGCCTGCACACGATGAGGGACCTGCCGATTCCGTCGTTCGCGCCGGGCCGGTGAGAGATCGTCAGGCGATCGCCGCCCCGCTCAGGCCGAGCCGGCGCCGCTTGAGGAAGAGGCCTTTCCGCGAAATCTTTAACGTTCGTGCCGCTTTTTCGACGCGTCCGCCCGAGGTGGTGAGGGTGCGGCTGATGATCGCCCGCTCGAGTTCGCTCACCGCGTGGTTCAACGGCTGGTCCAGGTCCACGGCGATCTGCGCGCCATCGGCGGGGGCGTTAGCCGTGGGGGTGGCGGGCACCGTCCGGCGAGCGGCGCGAATCTCCGGCGACAGGTCGCTCGAAAGCAGCACCGCGTCGGTCTCGGTCAGGCTGACCAGGCGGCGAACTTCATTCGTCAACTGGCGCACGTTCCCCGGCCACGGATAGAGCAGCAGGTACTCGAGGGTCTCATCTGCGAGCTGCAGCCGACCCTTCCCCTCTTCCAGGGCGAAGCGCTGCAGCGCCTGCTGGAGCAACGGTGGGATCTCTTCTCGTCGCTCGCGCAGCGGGGGGATCCGTAGCCGAACGACGTGAAGCCGGTAGTACAAGTCTTCGCGGAAGCGCCCCTCGCTCACCAGTTGCTCGATCGGGGCGTTCGTCGCGGCGATCACCCGCACGTCGACCTTGACCGGTTGTGATTCGCCCAGCGGATGCACTTCGCCGGTTTCCAGGAAGCGCAGCAGCTTCGGCTGCACGTCCAGGGCCAGTTCGCCGACCTCGTCGAGGAGCAGTGTGCCGCCGGCCACTGCCTCTGCTTTGGTGCGTGCCCGACGGGTGCGAATCGGCGGTAGGCCTCTTTCAGCTACGCACGCTCGAGCCGGGCGCGTTCGCCACGGCCGAGTTGGGCTTCGCCATGGGACCGGCGTTCTGGGGCACGGGACTGTTCCAGGAGGCCGCCGCGCAGGTGATCGACTTCGCGTTCGATGTCGTTGGTGTCCGCCGTCTGGAGGCCCGCGCGGCGAGTCCGAACGGGCGGGGCAACAGCGCACTTCGCAAGCTGGGTGCCGTCGAGGAAGGCGTGCTGCGGCGCTCGTTCCTCAAGGATGGTCAGTTCATGGACCAGATTCTCTGGGCCATCCTCGATGTCGAGTGGCGCCGAGCTCACGAATACGCGGCCAGCTCGCTGCACTGATCTCGACCGACGTCGCCGCGATCGACGATGACCTCGCCCCCACGAGGCTCAGGCCGCTCGCTCGATTGACATCCCCTCGGGCTGTCGCTACATTCGAGAGTCGACCCGCGGCAAATTGACCGCATCACTCCGACTCAGCGGCTCCGAGGATTCCATGACCCTGCACGGCGTGCTCGCTCCGATTCCGACCCCGTTTCGCAACGAGGCGATCGACCTCGACGCTCTGGCTTCCAACGTCACTCGCTGGATGGACGGCGAGTTGACCGGCATCGTCGTACTGGGTACGAACGGTGAGGCGGCCCACCTCGACGATGACGAAGCGGATCGCGTCGTCGCTCGGACCCGAGAGGCGATGCCCGCCGGGCGGACGCTCGTGGCCGGCACGGCGCGGGAGTCGACGCGGGCCACGATTGCGGCCACCCGCCGCGCCGGCGGACTGGGCGTCGACGCGGTCCTCGTGCGGACGCCGTCGTTCTTCAAGGCGCTCGTGACGCCGGATGGGCTCATCGACCATTTTCGGGCGGTGGCCGATGCGTCGCCCGTTCCGGTGCTGCTCTATAACTTTCCGCAGGTCACGGGCGTCAACTTGAGCGCCGATCTCGTCGCTCGGCTGGCCGAGCATCCAAATATCACTGGCATCAAGGAGTCGAGTGGCAACGTCCTGCAGGTCAGCCAGCTGGTGCTTGCCACGGACGCCGAGTTTCAGGTCGTCGTCGGCTCGGCCCAGACCTTCTACGCGAGCCTTTGCGTCGGCGCAGTCGGCGGCGTGCTCGCGCTGGCCTGCGTGCAGCCCGCGTTGTGTGGTCGACTCCGGCAGTTGGTCGTCGATAAACGGTTCGACGAGGCGCTGGAGCTGCAGCAGCAGCTCATTCCGATTGCGGAACTGGTGACGACCCGCTACGGTGTGCCGGGCCTCAAGGCCGCGATGGATCTGGTGGGGCTGTCAGGCGGCGAGCCGCGGCTGCCGCTCAGGCCTTGCGCCGCGGACGCCGTCGATGAGATTCGGGGGGCGCTCGCCGCGCTTCCGGCGCCTTCGGAAGTCGCTCACTCGCTCTGACGGGGCGCCGGAGACGCCGGTCACCGACGCTCTGCGATGCGCTTGGCACCCACGAAGCGCTGGCGCCAGTAGCTGCCGTCCAACCGCTCGGTTCGAACCCATCCGCGGGAACTTGGCGCGTGGACGAACTGCCCGTTGCCCACCGCGATCCCGACGTGAGACGGACCCGACCCCACCGTCGAGAAGAACACCAGATCGCCGGCCTCGACATCCGCTAGGTCCACAGGATCACCGACCTCGAACTGCTGCGCCGTGAGGCGCGGCATCGCGATGCCGTGCTGGTCGAAGACGTAGAGCACAAGACCGCTGCAGTCGAATCCCGACGGGTTCGTGCCGCCGAAGCGATACGGCGTGCCCTGGAATGCGAGGGCCGTCTGGACGAGGTTGCCGGCCAGCGTGGGTGAGGCTGGTGCCAGCGGGGCGGCGCTCGGCGGCGCGGCGACCGGCGGTGCCGCAGCGGGTGGCGCGGCGACCGGCGGCGCCGTGGTTACCGGTGGAGCCGGCCCACCCGGACGAGGAAACGGTTCGGGTCTCGGAGGTCCGCCGGCCGTGGCGCAGCCCGACGCGAGCGCCGCAACGATGATCAAGCGATTCAGAGGTTTCATCCGACGCTGTCCAGCCTATCGGTCCGAGCCATCCGTGTCGACACGTTCGGGTCGATGCCCCTAAGCAATTGATTGACAGTATGTTACGCCGAGCCGTCGTCTTGACACTGTCGCGCGCGACAGCACAAAATGAGATCGCCATGGAGCAGACGCTCCTCCTGAACGCGACGTACGAGCCGTTGAAGGTCGTGCACTGGCAGAAGGCGATCACGCTGATGTGCCAGGGCAAGGTCGAGGTGATCTCGGAGTACGAGCGGGAGATTCGGTCCGTTACGCTCAGCTTTAAGCTCCCGTCGGTCATCCGCTTGCTGCGCTACATCCGGATCAAGTGGCGCTTCGATGCGGTGCCGTTCTCCCGCGCCAACATCTACGCGCGCGACGAGCACACCTGTCAGTACTGTGCGGACACGCCTCCGACGACGGACCTGACCTTCGATCACGTCGTGCCGGTCGCCCAGGGCGGCCGGAAGGATTGGGAGAACATCGTCACGTGCTGCATCACGTGCAATCGGAAGAAGGGCGGACGTACGCCGGCCGAGGCGCGGATGCGTCTGATCCGCCATCCGCGACGGCCGCACCGTGCCCCCGCCGTGCGTGTCACGGTGGGTCTGCGGGACGCCCCGGACAGTTGGCGGGACTATCTCTACTGGAACGTCGAGCTCGACGAATCGTGATCGGCAGTTCGCGCGCCTCGTCCGCCACGTGAGCGCTCCGCTCTGACGCCGTCATGGCTGGCGCCTCGCCCTGTTCGCATCTGTCCGCGGTACGCCCGGCCTGGGCGATTTCCGGCGGACGCCTGACGATCGAAGGCCACGGGTTCGATCTTAAGGCCCTGCCCGCCGTACGCATCGGCGATCGTCCCGCCCGCATCGTCTTCGCGTCGGCCCGGGAACTCACCGTGCTGGTCCCGGACGGCGTAGCGGCCGGCCGCGCCCGGATCCAGGTGGAGCCGGCGGCCGCCGACGCGCTGGAGGTCGACCTGGGCGCGCCCATCGCCACGGGGCTGCACCAGGTGGACAGCCCGGTCCTGGATCGCGCCGGCAATCTGTACGTCACCTACAGTGGAAGCCGCGGCGAGCAGGTGCCCGTCGCCATCTTCCGGGTCGGCGTCGACGGCAGTCGAGAGCCGTTCGCCTCCGGCATCTCGAACCCGACCTCGATGGCCTTCGACGCGTCAGGTGATCTCTTCGTCAGTAGCCGCTTCGAAGGCAAGGTCTATCGTGTCTCGCCGCAGGGCCAGGTCGACGTCGCCGTGTCCGAGCTTGGCGTGGCCAGCGGCATCGCCTTCGATGCGGACGGGGCGCTGTTCGTCGGCGACCGATCGGGCACGATCTTCCGCGTCGACGGGGCGGGGCATACGGCCGCGCACGCGTCGCTCCCGGCGAGCATCGCCGCCTACCACCTGGCGGCGGGTCCCGATGGCGCCCTCTACGTGACCGCGCCGACCCTGTCGTCGTCGGACGCGCTGTACCGCGTCGATGCGGCCGGCGCCGTCGAGGTGATGCAGGTCGGGTTCGGGCGGCCGCAGGGCCTGGCGTTCGATCCGCACGGCACGCTGCACGTGGTCGACGCCCTGGCCGGCGCCGCCGGCCTGTACGCGGTCACGAGAAATGCCCCGGCGAGGCTGGTCCTGGCGGCCCCGGCGCTCATCGGGGTGGCCTTCGGCGCCGACGGTGCCGTCGTCGTGGCGTCGAACGACACGGCGTATCGCCTCATGCCGCCAGCCGGGCGGTAGCCCCCAGCTCCGACAGGTCCGTCTCCGTGCCAAGGCTCGTCCCGGGTGTTTGTGCCCGCCCGTGATAGGATGACGGGTTCAGGGTCACCAAGAACTCGCGACTGTATGGCTCACGACTGGATTGCGGTGCGCGGCGCGCGCGTTCACAACCTTCGGGATATCGAGGTCGACATCCCGCGGAATCGACTCGTGGTCATCACCGGGCTGTCGGGCTCGGGCAAGTCGTCGCTCGCATTCGATACGGTCTACGCGGAGGGGCAGCGCCGCTATGTCGAGTCGCTCTCCGCGTACGCGCGGCAATTTCTCGAGCAGATGGAGAAGCCAGACGTCGACCTGATCGACGGGCTGTCACCTGCGATCTCCATCGAACAGAAGACCACCGGCGCCAATCCACGTTCCACTGTCGGGACGGTCACCGAGATCTACGACTACCTCCGATTGCTCTTCGCCAACGTTGGCGTGCCGCATTGCTCCGAGTGTGGGCGAAAAATCGCGTCGCAGTCGGTCGAGCGCATCGTCGACCTCGTGATGCTCGATCCGTCCGGTGAGCGGGTGAACGTGCTGGCCCCGATCGTGCGTGGACGGAAAGGCGAGTTCAAGAAGGAGCTGGCAGCGCTGCGGTCGAAGGGTTTCACCCGGGTGCGCGTCGACGGCGAGTTATGTGCGCTGGAAGACGAGATCAAGATCGACCGGCGGCGGAACCATACGATCGAGGTCGTCGTCGACCGCCTGATCGCGAAGCCGGGCACGGAGCGCCGCCTGGGTGATTCGATCGAGATCGCGCTCGATCTCGCCGATGACACGGTCATCATCAACACCTACGGCGGCGGCGACCGCCTGTTCTCGCGCCGACTCGCCTGCCCGCACTGCGGGATCAGCATGCCGGAGATGACGCCGCGGGCGTTCTCCTTCAACTCGCCGCATGGTGCCTGCCGCGATTGCCAGGGCCTGGGCCTCGTGCACGACTTCGACCCGGCCCGCATCGTGCCGGACCCTGCGCGCACGCTGGGTGACGGTGCCATCGCGCCGTGGGAGCGGGGCGACAAGAAACTGGTCAAGGCCGCGCTGACCGACCTGCAGCGCCGCTACGAGATTCCGCTCGACGTGCCGTTTGGCAAGCTGCCCCGGAAGCTGCGCAACGTCGTGATGTACGGCGCCAATGGCGCGCGCAACGGCGGGCGGCCCGGACGGTCACCGGCGCGCAAGACCGCGCGGGCAAAGCCGGGCTTCGAAGGTGTCGTGCCGAACATGCGGCGGCGGTACGCGGAGGGGCGCTGGGCCGATCAGGAACGCCTCGAGCCCTATCGCGCGCTGCGGCCTTGCGCATCGTGCGAGGGAGACCGCCTTCGACCGCAAAGCCGCGCCGTGACGGTCAAGGATGCGACGATCGCAGAGTATGTGGGTCTGCCGATCAGCGACGCGCTGCTGCGGTTCGAGGCGATGGAACTCACCGAGCGCGAGGCGCAGATCGCGGGCCGGGTCGTCTGGGAGATCCGCGACCGGCTGCGCTTCTTGCACGACGTCGGGGTGGGGTATCTCACGCTCGGCCGCAGCGCGGCGACACTGTCGGGCGGCGAGGGTCAACGGATCCGGCTTGCCACGCAGATCGGGGCCAACTTGACCGGCGTGCTCTACGTGCTCGATGAACCGTCGATCGGGTTACACCAGCGGGACAACCGCCTGCTGCTGTCCACGCTGGCGCGGCTGCGGGACCTTGGCAACACGGTGATCGTCGTCGAGCACGACGAGGAGACCATACGCGCGGCCGACTACGTGATCGATCTCGGTCCGGGCGCCGGGGAGCACGGCGGGCGGGTCGTGTTTCAGGGCCCCCCTGCCGATCTCCTCGGCGACGGCGCGAAGGAGTCGCTGACGGGCATGTATCTGCGCGGCGAGCGGGAGATTTCGACGCCGCCCAAGCGGCGCTCGGGGCGGCGGCAAGCGCTGAAGATCCGCGGTGCGCGCGCGAACAACTTGAAGAAGATTGACGTCAGGATCCCGCTCGGGGTCTTCACCGCGATCACGGGTGTCAGCGGCTCAGGGAAATCGACGCTGGTCAACGAGATCTTGTACCGCGCGCTGGCCAGGACGCTCTATCGCGCCGCCGATGAGCCGGGGGCCCACGATGACATCGACCACGCCGATCTGGTGGACAAGGTGATCCAGATCGACCAGTCCCCGATCGGGCGGACACCCCGGTCGAACCCGGCGACCTACACGGGTGTGTTCACGTTCATCCGCGAACTGTTCGCGATGCTGCCCGAGGCGAGGGCGCGGGGCTTCCGCCCAGGCCGATTCTCGTTCAACGTCAAGGGCGGTCGGTGTGAGACGTGCCAGGGCGACGGCGTCATCGCCATCGAGATGCACTTTCTGCCGAACGTCTACGTGACGTGCGAGCGCTGCAAAGGGCGTCGGTACAACCGCGAGACGCTGGAGATCAAGTATCGCGGTAAGTCGATTGCCGAGGTCTTGGACTTGACCGTCGACCAGGCCACGCCGCTGCTCGAGAACTTTCCCCCGATTGCGAGCAAGCTGAAGACCTTGCAGGACGTGGGGCTCGGGTACATCAAACTCGGCCAGTCGGCCACGACGCTGAGCGGCGGCGAAGCGCAGCGAGTGAAGTTGGCCAAGGAGCTGTCACGCCGCGGCACCGGTCGCACCCTGTACATCCTGGACGAGCCGACGACCGGTCTGCACTTCGAGGACACCCGGAAGCTGCTCGACGTCCTGAACAAGCTGGTGGACCAAGGCAATACCGTGGTGCTGATCGAGCACAACCTCGATGTCATCAAGTCGGCCGATCATGTCATCGACCTCGGCCCGGAGGGCGGGGAGGCCGGCGGCCGGGTCGTCGCCGAGGGCACTCCCGAGGAAGTAGCCGCCCATGGGTCGTCGTTCACGGCTGGTTTTCTGAGCCTCATACTCAATCGGCACGCCGATCCAGGGGCCGCGAAGCGCGACTGACACCGCGGCCCAACTTCCGTGTGTGGTTGGGAAGCCACACTTTTTCGTAATTCTACCGTGGTTCCACAGCCACATTCTCGGATTTGCACGGGGAGTCATATTTCGGTCGAAAGATATAAGTCTTCTGTAATGAATGTGATACAGTCTGCTACCGAATTCGCTGTTTGTGGGCATCAGTCTTGCTCAATGTCCGTCCGGACATGAGTACCGCAGTACCGCCCGCGAAACGATGAACGGTCAGAACACGCTACGTCACGCCGTGACTTGCGCCGGAATCGGTCTCCACTCCGGTAACAAGGTCTCCCTCTCCCTGAAGCCCGCGCTGCCTGACTCCGGCATCCGGTTCCGTCGGGCCGATCTCGGTGGTTCGGAGATTCCGGCCAGTGTGACTCACCTGGCGGGGATCCGGTATGCGACCGGGCTCGAGGCAGATGCGGCATCGGTCGAGACCGTCGAGCATCTGCTGGCCACGCTCGTCAGCATGGGCGTGGACAACGTCGTCATCGAGCTCAACCATCCGGAAGTACCGATCATGGATGGGAGCGCGGCGCCGTTCGTCTATCTCGTGCAGGAAGCCGGCATCAAGCGTCAGGCGACGGCGCGACGTTTCCTGAAGATCACGCGTCCCATCTCGCTGTCACGCGGTGACAAGCAGATGTCGCTCTATCCGTCGGATCACTTCAAGATCACGTACAGCATCAGCTTCGATCATCCGCTCTTGCGACACCAGTCGCGGACGATTCGGGTGACCGAGGAGAGTTTCGTCGACGAGATCGCGCCCGCGCGCACCTTCGGCTTCCTGAAGGAGGTCGAAATGCTGCGCCGGCAGGGCCTCGCGCTCGGCGGCTCGCTCGACAACGCGATCGTGCTGAGTGAAGCCGGCGTGCTGAATAACTCGCTTCGGTTCGAGGACGAGTTCGTGCGCCACAAGATCCTCGACGCCATCGGTGACCTCTCGCTGATCGGCTACCCGGTCATCGGCCACCTCGTCGCCCACCGTGGCGGCCACGGCTTGCACACGGCGTTCGCGGCCAAGGTCGTTGAGGACGTCGATGCGTGGGAGATCGTCGAGTCGCCGGTCGGTGCGCCGGCGGACGCGCCGGTGGGTCTGCCGGCCAAGCCGGTCGCCAACTGAGCGGCGGTCGTTCTCTTCTTCCCTAGGACACGAGTAGCGGGGCGGACACGGTCGGGGAGCCGCACGCCTCGAACCAATCGATCCCCTCGCTCACCAGATCGAACTTCAGTGCGTACCGGGCCGGCTCGCTCGGGGCGACGATCTCGATCGGCACGTCGAGGCTCGCGCCCGGGTCGAGTGCCGAGGGTAGCCACGCCCGGGCGTAGTCGCGGTTGACCACCAGCCCGCCGTCGTCGCACAGCTGCGCGCCCAGGCGCACGAGCCGGCGGCCGTAGCTCGCCTGCGCCGCGAACGCGCGGGTCGACAGATTCGATACGCGTGTGTCTATCTGCAGCGGATGCGTGCACCGAGCCGCCAGCGGCTGCCCCGCCAGCCGGCGCACGTCGATGCGTACTCTGGGCATGGCGCCGGGGATGGCATTCCCGAGATTGTTGTCGTCCCAGATCTCTCGTCGAATCGCCTCGTACTCGGGCGTTCCGGGCGCAAACCGCCGTGAAAACGCGGTCTCGGGATGATCTGTGGTTTCCCAGCAGAGCCGATCGACGCCGATCTCCTCGGCCAGGGATCGGGCCCGATCCATCTCCTGGTCGCTGTCGTTCCAGCGGAACAGGATGTACCGCCAGTTGATGAACGGCACGTCACGACCGGCCCGACGCTTCGCCTCCGCCAGTTGACGCATGTTGTCGACGGCGGCGGCCAGATCGCCCCGCTGTCGATAACGCGCGTAGGTGTCCTGGGTCGCGCCATCGATCGAAAAGGTAACCTCGTCGATGCCGGACTGCGCGAGCCGCGACACGGCGTCGCCCCGGAACGCCAGGCCATTCGTGCTCGTGTAGAGGTAAATGTGCGGAAATCGCTCCTTGATGTACTCGCACATCTCCACCGCGTGCCTGTGCAGAAATGTCTCGCTGTAGTTGAAGAGATCGATCCGGACGAGCGACGCTCCAACCTCGTCGACCACGCGCCGGAACAGGTCGTAGTCGAGCATGCCGGCCTGGCGGGTGCGGGTGATCCCGGTCTCGGGCGCGCAGCAGGCCTCGAAACACGACAGATTGTACGCGGCGGTGCATTCGGCGTACAGCCGCGTCGGCAGCGCGCCGCCGTCCACCGGCCGCGCCATAGGCGCCTCGCCCTCTTCGAGTGGCTGCTTGAGGGGACAGTCGCCGCAGAAGCTGGATCCACCGTGGTTGAGGTCGGCTCGCAGCCGATGCATCACGCCGCCGTTCCAGATTGTTCCGAGCGGGTCCGTCCGCGCGTCGCCCAGGATGCGCTTGCCGTATGGGTCGACGCACCCGCACGTGACACGGCCGTCGCACAGCAGCACCAGCGTGCTCCAGGGCCAGGTGCAGCGGAAACGGGTGGCCAGATGGTTGAGTGACATGGGCGAGACGCGGCGCGGCCAGCGCGCGCGTGCCGTCTAGTTGCCGGTCAGCTTGCGCATGTACGCGCCGAGCTTCTCATTCTCGTAGGTGACCGTGTTCAGAAACAGGCTCTCGACCAGATAGGCGCGCCGATCCTCCTCGTTCATCTGCCCGACGAGGTGCTGGATCTCCTGCATCATCTGCTCGAACGAGCGATCGAGGCCGTGCTGGCCGGTCAACTCCTTGTACAGCGTTTCCATGACCGCCAGCAGGTCACCGTCCAGCGCGAGCGTCGCGCCCGTCGTCGTCTTGATGGTGCGCATGTCAGGCTCCGAAGCTCTTCACGGCGCTGGGCTCATCGGGATGCACTTCGATGAAGTTCTGGGCGCCTGTCATCGTCAGCATCGTCTCGACGCGCTTCTGGACGCCCGCCAGCTTGAGTGTGCCTCCGGCCGCGGCCGATTGCCGGTACAGGTCCATCAGGCATCCGATCGAGGCGCTGTCGACGTACGACACGGTGGAGAGATCGACGATCAGCTTGCGCTGGCCGCCTTCGATGAGTCCCGCGACGGCCGCGGCGAACTCGGACAGCAAGGGGTACATCAGCCGGGACTCACCCACGCGAACCACGGCGATGTCGCTTTGGTGCTCGGTCGTCAGGTTCATGACGTTTACTCCGGTTCCGATGGTTGCGCCGCGGCGGCGCGCTGCTCCACAGCAGCGTCGTCCTCGGCGCGCAGGCGAAGAATCTGGCGGGCCAGCTCATGTCGCCCACGATTGATCCGCGACTTGACCGTTCCCTCCGGGAGCGACAGCCGCTCCGCAATCTCGTGATACGACAACTCCTGAATATCCCGCAGCAGGACCGCCGTGCGCAAGGTCTCGGGGAGCGTGGCCAGGGCTCGCTGCAGGAAGGCCCGCCGGTCGGTCCGTTCCAGTGCCGTCAGCGGATTGATGCCGCCCGATGCCAGCGACATCTCGCCCGCGTCGACGCTTCGGTCGACGCTCTCCCGTTCCTTGCGGACACTACGGTAGTGGTCGATGCACAGGTTGCGGCTGACGCTGATCAGCCAGGTCTGGAAGTTCGCGCGTCGATCGAACGTCTTGAGCGCCTTGAAGATCTTGAGGAAGACGTCCTGCGTGAGATCTTCGGCTTCGTCGTGACGCCCGACGAACTTGTACGCGATGTTGAAGACCTTGCGCCGGTGGCGCTGCACGATCTCGTCCCACGCCACCTCGTCACCCTGTAGGCAGCGCTCGATCAGGTTGTCTGGTGTTGCCGAGTGAGGGGGAGCTGGGTTCGCCGGCATGCGTTCGGGCAGTCAGGAGGCGGGAACGCGCGCATCATAGCAGAGCGATTTTTCGGGTGTCAACGCGAGCCGCGAGCGTCGAGCGCGGCCAAGTGCGCGTGGCGTTTCCGATTTACAATGCTGCCGGCTCGTCGCCGTGCGCGGCGGCGAGGGTGGGGTGTTTCACGGCCGAGGAGGGCGCGGCAGTTCACTGTGACCGAGACGGGGTTTCACGATTCGGAGGAGGGCCTGGCGTGCGACGGCGTGCCGATCGCACGCGTCGCCGACGCCGAAGGGACGCCGATCTACGTCTACGCGGCGAGCGTCATCAGAGACCGATTTCGCGCGTTCGACGACGCGTTCGGCGCCCATCCACACGCGGTGCACTACGCGCTCAAGGCGAACTCGACGCTCGCGGTGCTGCGCTTGCTCCAGACCCTGGGCGCGGGCGCCGATGCCAACTCTGGCGGGGAGATCGACGTGGCCCGGCGCGCCGGTTTCCTGCCGTCCCAGATCGTCTTCACGGGCGTCGGCAAGCGGCCAGACGAGTTGGCCAAGGCCGTTTCGCTGGGCCTCAAGGCGATCAACGCCGAATCGGCGGGGGAGTTGGCGCGGATCGACGCCATCGCCGTTGCCGAGGGGAAGCAGGCGAACGTCGCGCTACGGGTCAATCCCGACATCGAGGCGATGAGCCACCCGCACATCTCCACGGGCGCCCACCGGAACAAGTTTGGCGTGGCGCTCGGCGAGGCCGCTGCGATCTGTCGCGAGGCCGCCATGCGGCGCGGCCTCCGATTCGCCGCCCTGCATGTGCACATTGGCTCGCAAATCGAGCAGGTCGCCCCACTCCGCCAGGCGGCACGGGCGGTCGTCGAGGTGGCGCGCGCCCTGGCGGCGGATGGGATAGCGCTCGACTATGTCGACATGGGCGGGGGTGTCGGCATCGCGTACGACGATACCGGGGGGCTCGACCTGGCCGAATATGCCTCGGCGCTCCTGGCGGAGGTGGCGCCGTCGGGCCTGCCGCTCGTGCTCGAACCCGGGCGGTTCGTCGTGGGGCCGGCTGGTGTGCTCCTCTCACGGGTGGTCGACGTGAAGACGCACCCTGGTGGCCGCACCTTCGTCGTGCTGGATGCCGGGATGACGGAGTGTCTGCGGTCGGCGCTCTACGGAGCCCGGCACCGCATCGTGCCGGTCACGGCGCGTGTGGGGACGGCGAGCGGTGTTGACGTCGTCGGTCCGGTGTGTGAGAGCAGCGACTCGTTCGGGTCGGACCACCAGCTTCCACCCTTGGCGGTCGACGATCTCGTCGCGATCCTCGATACTGGCGCCTACGGCGCGACGATGGCCTCGAACTACAATCGGCGTCCAATGCCGGCTGAAGCGCTCGTGGACGGCGGCGCATGGACTCTCATCCGTCGGCGACAGACCATCGACGCGATGCTCGCGCAGGAGTCGTAGGCCGGGTCGCGCGCCAGAGACAGAACAGATGCCAGGAAAGCTCATAGCCTTCGAAGGCTTGGACCAGAGTGGAAAGGAGACCCAGGCGCAGCAGCTTCGCGATCACCTGCGCCAGCAGGGGCACCGCGCTCGCGTGGAGTCTTTTCCCGGCTACGGTACGTCGATCGGAGAGGAGATCGCGCGCGCGCTCCAGGGCGAGCGGGACTACGCCCCCGAAGTGATGCAGTTGCTCTACGTGGCCAACCGATTCGAGCGGCGAGCCGATCTTGACCGCTGGCTGGCGGGGGGATTGATCGTGCTGTGCGACCGCTACCTGGCGTCGAGCATTGCCTACGGTGAGGCGCAGGATCTCGACCCGGTCTGGTTGGCCGAGCTGCAGCGCCATCTGCCGCAGCCCGACCTCACGGTCCTGCTGGACATTTCGCCCGAGACCGCTGCCAGCCGGAAGGTCGCGGACCGCGACCGGTACGAGCGCGACCTGGCCATGCTCGGACGGGTCCGGACGAGCTATCTGCGGCAAGCGGCCGATGCCCGGTGGATCACGGTTGATGCCGATCAGTCGAAAGCCGCAGTCACCGAGGCCGTCATCGCGGCCGCCACGCCACGACTTTCGCTGCCGTAAGCGCCAGGACCCGGCTCGCACCCTCCGCCTTCAGCACCCGCGCGCAGGCATCGAGCGTTGCGCCGGTCGTGCACACGTCATCGACGAGCACGATCGTGCGTCCACTGAGAGCGGCGCGTGTGGGTCCCCGGCACCACCAGGCTCGGCTCGCCGGCACGAAGGCACCGCGGACGTTGGCATGGCGCCGGGCGGAGGGAAGTGTGACCTGGGCCTGGGTCCAGACCCGCCGGCGCAGGGCGTGGACGACCGGCAGACCCAGATGCGCGGCCAGTTCGGCGGCCTGGTTGAAGCCGCGGCGGTGCTGTCGGCTCCAGTGCAGTGGGACCGGCACGGCCAGATCCGCCTGCGACAGGAGGTCCTCGGTATGCCGCCGGACGAGGGAGGCCAGTGGCCGGGCGAGCGATCGGCGGCTGTCGTACTTGAACGCGTGCACGATCGCGCGGAGAGCGCCCTCGTACGGTCCGACCGCTCGCCCGCCGTCGAGCGGCCGCGGGACACGCCGACATCGGGCACACCGCTCGGCGCCGCGGCTGACCGCGCGCCACGACGGCAGCGGGTCCCCGCACTGTTGGCAGAGCGGTGGTTTGAAGATGGCGACCGCCGCCCAGCACCCCCGGCAGACGGTGCCGCGGGTCGGCTCGGGCAGCAGGCGATCGCAGGCCGCGCAGCGAGATGCGATCAGCGCAGCCACCAGGGCGTCGGCCATCCGGCGCCCGGCGATCAGTCGAGGGTGGACGTCTGTTGCTAGGCTGGCTCCGCGCTGCTCACGTCGAGCCGTTCGGCCTCGCCCCAGAGGCGCTCCAACTCGTAGAAGTCTCGGACCTCCGGCGTGAACACGTGGACGACGAAGTCGAAGAAATCGAGCAGAATCCATTCGGCACGTCCCGCGCCCTCGACGACGGTCGGCCTGGCGCCATGCCGCCTGAGTCGTTCCTCGATACTCTCCGCGATCGCCTTGACCTGCCGCGGGTGCTGCCCCGAGCAAATCACGAAGAAGTCGGTGAACGCCGTCCCGGACCTCAGATCGAGGACGACCACATCCATCGCCTTCTTGTCCTGGGCGGCGAGCACGCTGGCGCGGATCGCTTCAGGGAGTGCGGACAGTTCCTCCGTTTGCTCCATGTCTCTCATGCAAGCTGTCTGCCGGGCGGAGCCGGCGTGTACAGATGATGTTCCCGAATGTATCGTGCGACGCTTTCGGGTACCAGGTCGTCGATGTCGTCGCCGGCCCACAGGCGGTGTCGGATGGCACTCGAAGCGACGTCGGGCGTGTCCGCCTCGAGTGGGAAGATCGCGGTGCGCCCGCCGTCGGGCGCGTGTGGGTCGATGCCGAGCGCGGCCTCGCGGAAGCGATTCGCGACGTCGGGCAGTGCCCGACGCAGCGCCTGCAGGTCGTGGCCCGGTCGCGACACGACGACGAAGTGCGCCTGGTCGAGCAAGGCGGGGTAGCCGCGCCACGTGGCAATTTCTGCGAAGGCATCGGCACCCGTGATGAAGAACAATTGCGTCGCCAGTTCACCGGCGTCGAGCATCCGCTGCAGTGTCTCGGTCGTGTAGGCCGGCGACGGATCGGCCAGCTCCAGGTCCGAGGCGACCAAGCCCGGACGTGCGTCGACCGCCAAGGTCACCATGGCGAACCGGTCCGCGGGCGGGGCGACAGGCGCGGCACGCCGGTGTGGGGGCACCCGAGCCGGCACCAGCAGCACATGGTCGAGGTCGAAGGCCTGCTGGACGGCCTCGGCTACGGCCACGTGACCGCGGTGCACCGGGTCGAACGTGCCGCCGAGCAGGCCGGTTCGCTGGTGGATGGTCATTCGCCTGCCGCCGCCGCGCCTGACGGCGCAGCATGGGAAACGACCCGCCACATCGCCTCGAGAAGCGGACGCAGTCCTTCGCCGGTGACCGCCGAGATCGGGTAGACCGTCACGTCGCGGGCCGTCAGCGCGACACGCAGCCGCTCGAGTCTCGCTGGCTCATCGAGCGCGTCGATCTTGTTTGCGGCGACCAGCTGTGGCCGCTGGTCGAGCGGCCCCGCGGGATCCTCCGCCCCCACCGGATACAGGGCGAGTTCGCGGCGGATGGTGTCGTAGTCGTCGAGCGGGTCGCGTCCGGAGGCCGACGACACGTCCACGAGGTGCACGAGCACCTTGGTCCGTTCGAGGTGGCTGAGGAACTGGTGTCCCAGGCCGTGGCCCGAGTGGGCGCCCCCGAGGAGGCCTGGCACGTCGGCCACGACGAAGCTGCGGTCATCCGACAAGCTGACGACGCCGAGGTTGGGTGAGAGCGTCGTGAAGGGGTAGTTGGCAATCTTCGGCCGCGCGGCCGAGATCCGAGCGATCAGCGTGGACTTGCCGACGTTGGGGAACCCGACCAGCCCGACGTCGGCCAGCAGCTTCAGTTTCAGCTGGAGTTGCCGGTCGTCACCCTCGAGTCCAGGTTCGGTGCGGCGCGGTGCTCGATTTGTCGAGGTGGCGAACTGCGCGTTGCCGCGCCCGCCCAGCCCGCCCCGGGCCACGACGACGCGTTGACCGGCTTCGGTGAGATCGGCCAGTTCGACCGGGCCGTCCTCGGTCAACTCCGAGACGATCGTGCCGGTGGGAACCTCGAGTTCGATGTCATCGCCACGGCGTCCGCTGCGGTTCGCCCCCTCACCATGCGCGCCGCGCTTGGCCCGAAACTCAGGGTGGAATCGGTAGTGGACGAGCGTGTTGACGTGCTGGCTGGCAACGACGTAGATGGAGCCGCCACGGCCACCGTCGCCGCCATCCGGCCCTCCGCGTGGGATGAATTTCTCGCGACGGAAACTGAGACAACCCCGACCGCCGTGGCCGGCGGTGACGTGAATGTCGACTTCGTCGACGAACATGAAGGCGTTCGCGCGCCCCTGCGTGGGTGCGACCGCGCGGTTTAGCTCTCGAGGGGCAGCACGCTGATGACGCGGCCGCGCGCGCCATGATCTTCGAACCGCACCCGGCCGGCGGCTTTGGCGAACAGCGTGTCGTCCTTGCCGAGGCCGACATTGAGGCCGGGACGGAACCGTCGTCCGCGCTGGCGGACGAGAATCGCCCCGCCGCTCACGAGGTTGCCGTCGAACCTCTTGACGCCCAGGCGCTGCGCGTTGCTGTCACGCCCGTTCCGAGAACTTCCTTGTCCCTTTTTATGTGCCATGGCTCGCGCTCTCGAGGATGCCGATCACCGCTAGACGCGGATGTCCTTGACCCGAACCCGCGTCAGCGTACTGCGGTGACCGAGCGTGCGCCGCATGCCCTTGCGACGCTTCTTTCGAAACACCCGAATCTTCGGTCCGCGGACCTCGCCGTCGACGACGCCGACCACCGACGCGTCGGCGACATAGGGTGACCCGGCGACGATTTCACCGCCGTCCTTGGCGACCAGCAGCACGCGATCGAAGCTGACTTCCTGGCCAGCCTCCTCGCCGATACGATCGACCGTGACGAGCGCGCCTGGGGTGACTCGCACCTGACGCCCGCCGCTCTGTATGATTGCGTACACCGTCAACGCTCCTCGCTGGTCGCTCACCGGCCCCTCGGGACCTTCGGTGAGCACCCGCAACTTCTTAGACTACCATCCCCGGCGTCCATTTCGCAATTTCCGTGGCGGGGGCTCCGCCGCACGGGGGGCTAGCGCAGCAGGACACGCGTGCCGCGGATGGTCTGCGTGCTCAGGGCGCTGAGGAACGTGGGCAACAACCGGTCCATCAGCTCGAAATAGGAGGAGAGCGCCGGTGTGTTCTGCTCCGCCTCGTACAGAATCTCTTCCCGGTGCGACTCGGTGTAGAGCGTCGCGCCCGTGCGGCCGTCGATGAAGATGAACTTCGGACTTAGCACGTAGCCGGTCCGCTCGCGGTAGGCCCGCGTCGGCACGACTCGCCGCCGGCCGAACGAATCGTAGGATTCTTGCTCTTGCGTCACGAACCCCTCACGCGAATGCGGCACGAACAGGACCGTGCCCGTCACGATCAACGGGTCCTGATGCTCCTCGCCGAGTTGGCGCCAGAACCCGATGTCCGCGAAGACGCGCTCGTAGGCTTCCAGCTGCTGCTCCTCGGTGATGGCGGTCGGCTCGGTGAGCGGCACGGCATCCCCGAAGCCGTCGCCGAGGCCGTCTTCCATCACCAGGTCGGCGAGCGCCAGCGCGTCGGTCTCGATCACCTGCAGGTCCGACCGGTTCCTGAGTTGACTTCTGAGCAGCCGCGCCGTTTCGATGTTGGCGTCCACGTCCTGGCTGCCACCGGCCACGAACCCCGCGATGAGGATCCGATTGAACGATGAGACGTCCAGCTTCGGCTGGAGCGGAGTCTCTATCGAGACTTCCTGGTACGGCCCGGCGCAAGCTGCCAGGCCGAGCAGGACGGTGGCAAGACTAGCGACTCGTGCGCTCATTGATTTCTCTGAACAGGTCGAAATTCTGCTGGATCGTCGTGTTGTTGGGTTCGATTTCGAGGGCGCGCTCGTACGCCTCTCTCGCGCCGGCGAAATCGCCAGAGTGCTCGTGGGCGATCGCGAGATTGTTCCAGGCGGCGGCGTAGCTCGGGTCGATTTCAACGGCGCGCTGCCAGCGGTACGCGGCTTCCCGCCACAGACCGCGCTGCGCGACCTGAATACCGAACTCGACCTGTTGCTTGGCGTCCGATCGGAGGTCGACCGTGGCGACCGCTGGTGTGGTCGCGAGGGCCAACACGAGCCCCATTCCCAGCGTCACATTCCGCATGAACCAACCAGAGATTTAACTATAGCTACGGGCGCTCAAACAGTGCAAGCGGTTTCAAGCGGTCCCAGCGGCCCCGCGGCACGCAGTTTGCGAGGAGATCTCGCCATGACACTGCGGGACACCGTGGCGCTGGCCCTGCTCCGTGGGTTCCCGGGGCAAGCGTTGCCCGAGGCGTTGCGACTCGTGACGGGCGCCCGCCCGACAGGGTCGTGCCGGTCGCTGACGCAGCTTGTCGTTCGGCTGGGTCTCCGTCTGCCAGGCGGGTGCATCCGCGACGCGCGCGAGCGCGCGGACGAGTCGCTGGCGCGGGCCGAGGAGCAAGGTGTGCGCCCGATCACCTGGACTGATCGGGCGTATCCGCCGTGCCTGGCCGCCATCGCCGATCCTCCGCCGGTGCTCTGGCTGCGAGGCCACCCCGACGTCCTGAATACGCCGTCTGTGGCCATCGTCGGCTCACGGACCGCGTCTCGCTACGCACGGGATGTGGCCGAGCAGTTGGGATCCGATCTGGCGGGTCGAGGCGTCACAGTGGTGAGCGGCCTGGCGCGGGGCGTCGACTCCGCCGCGCACCGCGGAGCGCTGGACGGTGGGCGGACGGTCGCGGTGCTGGGGTCGAGCGTCGAGATCGTCTATCCCCCCGAGCACGCCGATCTGGCCGAGGCCATCGCCGCCAAGGGCGGCGCGGTCGTGTCGGAGTTTCCACCCGAGACTCCGCCGCGGCCGGCCCACTTTCCCCAGCGCAACCGGATCATCAGCGGTTTGTTGCGGGCGGTCGTGGTGGTCGAGGCGTCCGACCGCAGCGGCTCGCTCATCACCGCCCGACTCGCACTGGATCAGGGCCGCGAGGTGATGGCGATCCCGGGCAGTGTCCTCGGCGGGCGAAACCGGGGCTCGCACTCTTTATTGAAGGATGGGGCAAAGGTTGTTGAGCGTGCGGACGATATCTTGGAGGAGATAGGTCTGTTGGGTGGCAACACGCCTGTACGCGCCGATGCGCCGCCGGTTCCTCCGGACGCGCTGCTGGCGTGCCTGTCCGACGGTGAAGCGTGCGATCTGGATGATCTGACCGAGCGTTCCGGGCTCGACAGCGCCGCGTTGCTGGCCCGCCTGCTCGACCTACAGCTGCAAGGCTTCGTGCAGCGCGTCGAAGGCGGGCGTTTCGTGCGTGTGATTGGAAAGTGGTAACGTAAATCGCCGGTGCGTCGAGGTGCTGCGAGTGCCGACGCGAACCCGGAGAGACTGGGAACCAGAGCTTATGGCCAAATCGCTGGTGGTGGTCGAGTCGCCCGCCAAGGCGAAGACCATCAACAAGTATCTCGGCAAGGACTTCAAGGTCGTCGCCTCGATGGGGCACATCCGTGACTTGCCGAAGAGCAAGCTGGGCGTGGATGTCGACGGGGGCTTTGCGCCGGCGTACGAGGCGATCCCCGCTCGGAAGAAGGTCATCAAGGAACTGCGCGCGGCCGCGAAGAACGCGACCGACATCTACGTGGCCACGGACCCCGATCGCGAGGGTGAAGCGATCGGCTGGCATCTGGCCGCCGAACTCGGCGGCAAGAAGAAGAAGATCCATCGACTCACGTTCAACGAAATCACGAAGAAAGCGATCCTCGAGGCGCTCGAACACCCGGGTGACATCAACCAGCGGATGGTCGACGCCCAGCAGGCCCGTCGCGTGCTCGACCGCCTCGTGGGTTACAAGCTGAGCCCGCTGCTCTGGGACAAGGTGCGGCGTGGCCTGAGCGCCGGCCGGGTCCAGTCGGTGGCCCTTCGTCTGGTCTGCGACCGGGAAGAAGAAATCTCACGGTTCAAGTCCGAAGAGTACTGGCATGTCTTCGCCAGGCTGGCGGCCGACCAGCCGCCTGAGTTCGACGCCAAGCTCGCCAAGAAGGATGGTGAGACGATCGCGGTCGGCAACGAGGCCGAATCCAAGGTGGTCCTCGATGCCGTCGCCGACGCGCCGTTCGTCGTCAGCAAGGTGGCGACGAAGGAGCGCAAGAAGAGCGCGGCCCCGCCCTTCATCACGAGCAAGCTTCAGCAAGCGTCGAAGATGCCCGTGAAACGCACGATGATGATCGCGCAGCAGCTCTACGAAGGAATCGAGCTGCCGGGCGAGGGCGCCGTGGGACTCATCACGTACATGCGCACGGACTCGACGCGGGTGTCGGCCGAGGCCATCGACGAGGTGCGTAGCCACATCGCGTCGACGTTCGGCGACGAGTTCGTGCCCAAGGAGTCGAATACGTTCCGCACCAAGGCGAACGCGCAGGATGCGCACGAGGCGATCCGACCGACCTCGATGCAGTACGGCCCCGAAACGGTCAAAGCGCACCTCTCGCGCGAGCAATACACGCTGTACCGAATGGTCTGGAACCGGTTCGTGGCCTCGCAGATGCTGCCGGCACGCTTCGACGATACGACCGTGGACATCGATGCCGCCGCCTATACGTTCCGTGTCAAGGGATCGGTGCTGAAGTTCAAAGGGTGGATGGCCGCCCACGGGCTGGCCGCCGAGGAGAAGGTCGGCGAGGTCGCGAGCCCGACGGGCGATGCGAACGGCCAGGACGAGAATCTGTCCGGCGCGCTGCCGGCGATGCGGCCTGGCGACCGTCTTGAGCTCAAACAGCTCCGTCCAGAGCAGAAATTCACGCAGCCGCCGCCGCGTTTCAGTGAGGCGACGCTCGTCAAGGAGCTGGAGGAGAACGGGATCGGTCGGCCGAGCACGTATGCGGCGATCATCGGCGTGCTGCAGGCGCGCGAGTACGTCGAGAAGATAGAAGGCCGATTCAAGCCGACCCGGCTCGGCTCGCTGGTGACCGATCTGCTGGCCAAGAGTTTCAACGACATCCTGGACGTCGAATACACCCGGGCTCTGGAAGAGTCGCTGGACAAGATCGAAGGCGGCGACGCCGACTATCGCAGCACGATCGAGAACTTCTACGGCAAGTTCAGCGCCGATCTGACCCAGGCGGCCGAGTCGATGCCGAACATCAAGGCTGAAGGCCTGCCGAGCGAGGAGGTCTGCGACAAGTGCAAGTCGCCGATGATCGTGAAGGTCGGGCGCTTCGGCATGTTCCTCGCGTGCAGCAGCTATCCCGACTGTCAGAATACGCGCGAGTTGGAGACCGCGGACACCGGCCAGGATGAAGAGGCCGAGGCGTGTGAGAACTGCGGCAAGCCGATGGTCGTTAAGCGCGGTCGGTTCGGGCAGTTCCTGGCGTGTTCGGGTTATCCCGACTGCAAGACGACGCGGAAGCTGATTGCGACCAAGGAAGGGCTGGCTGCGGCGAAGCCCGACCAGATGCTGGACGAGAAGTGTCCACGCTGCGAATCGAACCTGGTGATCAAGCACGGGCGATTCGGCGAGTTCACGGCCTGCAGCAGCTATCCGAAGTGTCGCTACGTGAAGCTGAAGGCCACGGGCGTCGCCTGCCCGAAGGACGGCGGTGGCATCGTGGAGCGCAAGTCGCGCCGCGGGCGGGCGTTCTACGGCTGCAGCAACTACCCGGACTGCGACTTCACGCTCTGGAACAAGCCGCTGCTCGAACCATGCCCGGAGTGCAAGGCGCCGTTCCTCGTCGAGAAGGTGACCAAGCGGCACGGGCGCCAGTTGTTGTGCCACAAGGAGGAGTGCGACTACGTTCGCTCCGAAGAACTGGTGGCGGTCTAGGCGGCCGACCGCGTCGCGATGATTCAGATCATCGGCGGCGGGTTGGCCGGCAGTGAAGCTGCGTGGCAGGCGGCTTCGCTGGGCGTTCCCGTAACCCTTTCCGAAATGCGGCCAGTCCGGCCGACCGCGGTGCATCAGACCGATCGGCTCGCCGAACTCGTCTGCAGCAATTCCTTCCGGGGCGACAAGCTGGAGAATGCCGTCGGTCTCCTCAAGGAGGAGATGCGACGGATGGACTCACTCGTGATCCGCGCCGCCGATCGGACGCGAGTGCCGGCCGGTGCCGCCCTGGCGGTCGACCGCGAACGCTTCGCCACGGAAGTGACCGAGGCCGTCCAGGCGCATCCGCTGATTGCCGTCGAACGCGCCGAGGTTGACGAGCTTCCGTCGGAGCGGTCGATGACGATGCCGTCAATCGTCGCGACCGGCCCGCTGACATCTGATCGACTGTCGGCCGACATTGCCGCCTTCGTCGGGGCGGAGCATCTGTACTTCTACGATGCCATCAGCCCGATCGTGCTGGCCGAGACGATCGACCGCACTCGCGTCTTCCGCGCGTCTCGTTGGGGGCGGGACTCGCCCGGAGACCCGGTGGAGGCGGGGACGGGCGAGACCGGCGACTATCTGAACTGCCCGATGAACGTGGCGGAGTACGATCGCTTCTACACGGCGCTGACGGGCGCAGAATCTGCGACCGTGCACGACTTCGACCAGACGAAATTCTTCGAGGGTTGCCTGCCGATCGAGGTCATGGCCAGTCGAGGGCGCGACACGCTGCGCTTCGGTCCCATGAAACCGGTAGGGCTCGTCGACCCGGCCGGCGGACGGCCGCCTCACGCGGTCGTTCAGCTCAGGCAGGACAACCTGGCGGGCGACTATTTCAGCCTGGTGGGGTTCCAGACACAGTTGAAATGGGGGGAACAGGACCGGGTGCTGCGCCTGATTCCAGGGCTGGAGCGGGCCGAGTTCGTCCGATTTGGCATGATTCATCGGAACACCTACATCAATGCGCCCACCGTGCTCCACGCGACCTGGCAGACCCGTCGGCGGCCCGACCTGTTCTTCGCCGGTCAGGTGTCAGGCGTCGAAGGCTACGTGGAAAGCGCGGCGTCCGGGCTGATGGCGGGGCTGAACGCCGCCGCCCTGGCACTGGGGCGACCGCCGCGGGCGGCGCCGCGGACGACGGCGCTGGGGGCGCTGGCGCACTACGTGTCGCACGCCGATAGCAATGATTACCAGCCGACGAACATCGCCTTCGGCCTGATGCCGCCACTGGAGAAGGCGCCGCGGCGCCGCGCCGCGCGCCGGTTGGCGACTGCCGAACGGGCTCTGGCGGATCTGGCAGTCTGGCAGGTCGAGGTAGGACGCGCATCCGATGCTCAGTCAACTCCGATCGTTTCTTGAATTCCTGCGGCTGAATCGCAACGTGTCGGCGCACACGCTGCGGGCCTACGAGAGCGATCTGACGCAGTTCGTGTCGTTCATGGCCGATACCCTGGAGCGGCCCGCCGAGAGCGTCGGGCCGGCCGAGTTCGACCAGTTGGCGATCCGCGGGTTCCTCGCCGACCTGTACCGGCGCGGCAACTCGCGGGCGTCGTCGGCGCGCAAGCTCGCGGCGATTCGCGCGTTCGGGCGCTATCTGCGGCGCGAGCGCCTGATCGAGGGTGACCCGGGTGCCCTCGTCGGCACGCCGAAGCTGGAGCAGAGGATTCCGGCCCATCTCGAGTTGAACGAGATGGAGCAGTTGCTGGAGATGCCGGACACCGAGACGCCGTTCGGGCGCCGGGACCGCGCCATTCTGGAGATGTTCTACGCGTCCGGGCTACGGCTGAGCGAACTGGTCGCCCTCGACCTCGACGACGTCGATCTGAACGGCCGTCTGGTGCGAGTGCACGGCAAGGGTGGGCGTGAACGGATCGTGCCGTTCAACCGTAGCGCGGCAACCGCTGTTCGGCGCTACCTTCGCGATCGCGAAGCCCTGGTGCGACGGGCCCCGACGCCCGCCGCAACGCGGACGGCGCGACGCGCCCGGGTCCGCTCGAATCCGTTGTTCCTCAACTATCGCGGCGGACGTCTCTCCACCCGCAGCGTCGACCGTCTGGTGCGTCGCTACGTCGCGGCCTGCTCAACTCGACTGGGGATCAGCCCACACGCGCTGCGCCACTCCTTCGCCACACATCTCCTGGAGAGCGGTGCCGACTTGCGCGCCATCCAGGAACTCCTGGGACACGCGCGGCTCAGCACCACACAGCGCTATACGCACGTTAACGCCGCCCAGCTACTCGCGCTCTACAAGAAGACCCACCCGAGGGCGTAGCCGGCCATCGCGGCGGGTGCGCCAGCCGCGCGTCGGCCGCGCGGCAATTCGATACCGAGCGTCTTGATCTTGTAGTTCATCACGCGCGGGCTGATCGAGAGCAACTCCGCGGCGTCCTTCTGCATCCAGTTCGACATGCGGAGTGCCTCGACGACGGCCTGCCGCTCGATTTCCTCGAGCGCGATTCTCGTCGGTGGAATATTGACGGCCAGCACGACCTCGTGGGAGTTCCCGCTCACGGCGAGCTCGCCCAAGCGGAGGTCCTCCACCAACAGGTAGGGCCCATCGGTCAGCAGCGCCGCGCCCACCGTTTCGGCGCCGGCGTCCTTGACGAGCGAGAGCGTGTAGCCGATGACCTTGCCCGATGCCAGGCGCAGTTCGGCGCGGTTCGGAAGATGCGTCAGCTTGAAGGCGCCGTCGAGAATGCGGGCGATGTCGTGGCTGTCGGCGAGAACCTCGCTGTAGGCCGGCCGAGGTTCCGCGGATCGGGTTCGAGGCCCAGCGTCCGGTACGCGATGTCGTTGAAGACGGCCACGCGCCCGTCCCGGGTGATCGCCAGCACGCCGTTGCGCAAGCTCCAGACCAGCTCGCGGAAGAAACGGTCACCGACCTGCTCCGCCGTGGTTCCGTGCGTCACCGGCGCCGACTGTCGCGTCGAGTCGGTGCTCCGCGGGGCACGGGCTGGCTTCGCTCGTGGCATCTCTGAAATCTCAGTCTGGCCGTCAGGAATCGGCTTTCACAACATCGTAATATCACCAGATCCCGAAGTCAGGCGGTCGACCAATATCGGTCGCACCGCCGGAATATAGGCGCAAACCTCGCGCCCACAGTCGATTCTTAGAACTTATTGAAAATAATACACTTAGGGATTGGAAGGGATGATTGACTATCGAAATTGAGTTACATTCATGTACATTAATAACAGTTTTGTAAGAACTGGCTGCTCTGTCAGCGTCGCTGCTCAGCCATCCTGGCCGACGGCCTGCAGTTCCTCCCACTTGTGCATCAGCTCGCCGATCTCCCACATCAGGGTCTGGTGTTGGGCGGTGGCGGCGGTGGCGACATTCCGATCGGCGTAGAAATCCGGCTGACTCATCCGCGTCTCGAGGTCCTTCAGCGCGGCCTCACGTTCCGCGATCACCTGCTCCAGCTTCTCGACGCGCCGTTGCCTCGCTTCGGCGGCCCGCTGTCGCTTCCGCGTCACGGCCGCTTCCTTCTTCCGGTCGGCAGCCGAGGCCACCCGCGCGGCGCGGCGTGGGTCGCGGCGGGTGGGGCGGGCGCCCGCAACGCCGGCCGCCGGCTGCTGGCTCTGGCTCCAGCGAAATTCCTCGTAGGTGCCTGGATAGACGACGGCTTTGCCGCGACCGACGTCGATGACCTGGGTCGCGAGACGGTCGACGAAGTAGCGGTCGTGCGAGACGAAGATGAGTGTGCCATCGAACGCGGCCAGCGCGTCCAGGAGCACGTCGGTCGAGTCGATGTCGAGATGGTTGGTCGGTTCGTCGAGTAGCAGCGTGTTCGCCGGGCGCAAGAGCATGCGCGCCACGGCCAGTCGGGTCCGCTCGCCGCCCGACAGCACCCGGGTGGGCTTGTGGACATCGTCACCCGAGAAGAGAAATCCGCCCAGGACATTCCGGATCATCGGCACCGCATCGAGCGGAGCGCCGGCCGCCAGCGTCTCGTGCACGGTGAGTGACGGGTCGAGCCGTGTCGCCTCGTCTTGCGCGAAGTACTGCATCGTCACCTGGTGCCCCTCGACTCGGCTTCCTGCGTCCGGCGCCTCGGCGCCCGCGAGCAGGCGCATCAGCGTCGACTTGCCGGACCCGTTCACGCCGACCAGCGCGATCCGGCTGCCACGCTCGATCAGGAGGTCGAACGGACGGAAGACCTCGTTCCTGCCGTAGGCCTTGCGGACACCGGTCAGCGTGATCACGCTGCGACCGCTCTTCCGGCACTTCGGGAAGGTGAAGTGCACGCGCTTCCGCTCGGGAGGCACCTCGATCGGCACCACCTTGTCCAGCATCTTGATCCGGCTTTGCACCTGGGCGGCCTTGGTCGCCTGGTAGCGGAACCGATCGATGAACTGTCGCACCCGGGCAATCTCCTCGTCCTGGCGGCGCTTGGCCGCACGCAGCCGTTCGAGGCGCGCGTCGCGCTCGACGACATAGGCGCTGTAGGTGCCCGGATAGTCCGTGAGGGTCCGTAGACCGATTTCGGTGATTCGCGTCACGACCGCATCGAGGAAGTATCGATCGTGCGACACCAGCACCACCGCATGCGGATAGTCGGCGAGGTAGCTCTCGAGCCAGTTGCGGGCTTCGAGATCGAGGTGGTTGGTCGGTTCGTCGAGCAGCAGGAGGCCGGGGCGCCCGAGCAGGAGCTTGGCCAGCGCGATTCGCATCTGCCACCCGCCCGAGAACGTCTCGGTCGGCCGATGGGCATCGCCGTCAGCGAATCCAAGGCCGCGGAGCACCGCAGCGACGCGCTGATCGATTGTGTAGCCATCCTGCCGCTGGAAGCTGTCCTGCGCCTCGGCGTAGCGCTCGAGGAGTCTCTTGTGCTCGGTCTCGGGGACCGACGTGTCCGCTAGGCGCTGCTCGAGGGTGTGCATCTCGGCCTTCAGGTCCAGCAACGCCTGGAGGCCACGGCTGACCTCCTCGAAGACCGTCCGGCCGGTGTGGGCGAGGCCGTCCTGCGGGAGGTAGCCGACGGTCAGGCCGTTCGGCGTGACGAGCTGGCCCGAGTCGGGTTGTTCGGCGCCGACCATGATCTTGAGGAGCGTGGTCTTGCCGGCGCCGTTCGGGCCACACAGGCCGACCCGTTCACCCGGACCCAGTTGCCAGGTGACACGCTCGAGCAGGGTGTGCGCGCCGAAGCGCTTCGAGATGGCGGATAGCTGGATCATGGCCGGATGGCACCGCGGCCCGCACCACACGGAGGGCGAGGTCGGCCGGTAGCCAACCGACTATGTTAGCAGGATCGTGCCGCCGGTTGGACGCGCGCGGATCGGCTACTGGCCGAGACTCTTCGCGGCGGCCGTGAGGATGTGCGGCAATTCGAACGGCTTGGTGAGGTAGCCCGACACGCCGAGGTTGGCGGCCGCAATGGCATTGGCTTCGGATGAATGACCCGTGATGATGATCACCGGGATATTCGCCTTGAGTTGCTTGGCTTCACGGACGACCGTGAGGCCGTCGACGCCGGGCATCTTGAGGTCGGTGATCAGGAGGTCGTAAGGCAGCACGCGGAGTCGATCGAGTGCGGCGCGCCCGTCGGCCAGCGACAACGCCTTGGTCAGGAGCGCACGCATTGCGTCCTCGTCGTCCACGACGAGGACGCGCGGGCGCGTCGGTTTCGACGTGGCCTTCCCCGCGTCACCGGTGGGACGCTGGCTGTTCAGCCAGGCATCGATGTCGGTCTTACCGGAACCGCCACTGCCGGCCGACGCGCACCGCCGGAATCTTGCCGGCCTTGATCAGCCGGTAGACGGTACGGAGGTTGACCTTCAGGTAGGCCAACACCTCTTCAGTTGTCAGAAAGACTTCGTCAACCATGCGCTCGCGCTCGACCGTCGCACACTTTACCACCAACAGGCGGCGTCGGACCCGAAGGTCGCGTTGTTTGGGAAGAGAGTTCCCGTCAACAATGTGCCCCATTCGCACACATGGCATAACTAACTGATAATGCACACGTTACGGCAGGGTTCACCGGCAGCCAAACGGCTCTCTGAGGCGATCTCTCGTCCTCGGCCGACTGTCTGCGGCGTCGAGCCGTCTAAGATAGTTGAATGAGCGCCCTGCGGCGCGCCGCACACCCGCGGCGGCCGACGGCGCGGTGAGCCCGGAGTGTCCAGCGCAACGATGGTGTGGAGCGACGAGGAGCTGGTGGCCCGCTCGGCCCGCGGCGACCACGAGAGCTTCAACCAGCTGGTCGTGCGCTGGGAACGGCCGATCTACGCGCTGGCCTACCGCGTGATCGGGCGCGAAGACGACGCGCGTGACGTCTGCCAGGAAACCTTCCTGCGGGCGTTTCGCAGCATCAAGGGGTTCAAGGGCCAGGCCAAGTTTTCGTCGTGGCTGTATCGGATCGCCCTCAACCTGTGCCGCGACTGGATGCGGCGCGAGCGGCGGTCACCGATGGCCACGGTGCCCGAAGGTGTTGACCTGGTGGACCTGGCGCCCCCCGAGGCGCCGGGGAATTCACTCGAGGATCTGGTCGGGCGCCGCGAGCTGAGCGGTAAGATCGCGCAGGCGATGGCGGCGATTCCGCGGGAGCAGCGGACCGCGATTGTCTTGAAGGAGTACCACGGGATGACCTTTCAGGAGATCGCGGACCTGCAAGGGTGCCCGCTGAGTACCGTGAAGACGCGGCTGTATCAGGGATTGACCCGCCTTCGGCAGGAGCTGGAGTACCGGGGGATCGATCGCGCGGCGGCGTTTCCGACCGGAGGGGCGGATCCGACGGCGCGCCAGCAACACAGGAAGATGCACTGATGACGAATCCGAGTGACGGCGGCTGCGACGACAAGTCGCTACTGGTCAGCTATCTCTACGAGGAGTGCGGTGACGCCGACCGCGCGCGCGCCGAGGCGCACTTTGCCGGATGCGCGACGTGCCGAGACGAACTCGAGGCACTCACCGGCGTGCGGGGCCGTCTCGCCAACTGGGCGCCGCCCGAGCCCGCGCCAGCGTTTCGCATGGTGCCGGCGGATGACGTGACCCTCTCACACCAACCCTGGACGTGGTGGCAGTCGGCACCGGTCTGGTCCCTGGCGGCTGCTGCAGTCTTTCTGGTCGCGGCGTCGGTCGCCAACCTCGAAATCCGGTACGGCGCCGACGGCTTGGTCGTGCGGACTGAGTGGTCCGAAGCGGCACCATCCCAGACGGCCGACGTCGCGGACGATGCGGCATGGGAGGCGGATCTGGCGGCGCTCGAGGCCGATCTGCGCAGCGAGTTCGGGGCGCCAGCCGCTGACACGCCGGCGGCGGTGACCGCAGGCTCGACGCCCGATCCGCAACCACTCCTGACTCGTGTGCAGCGATTGATCGAGGAGAGCGAGCGCCGCCAGCAGCGGGATGTGGCGCTGAGGTTCGCGCAGCTGATGCGAGAAGTCGAGGTCCAACGCCAGGCGGATCTGTTCAGAATCGAGGAGCAGGTCGGTCAACTCGAGGGCCTGACGCAGGCCGAGGTGGTTCAGCATAACGAGATCATGGATTATCTCGTGCGGGTTGCCGGCCAGCCCGGCCAGCGATGATGACCCCGACCATGCCGATGCAGCCGAGGGGGACCGGTTGGAGGAGCACCGGGCGCAGGCGATTCGTGCTCGCCGTGACGGCGGTGACGGCGGTGACGGCGCTGGCGCCCAGCGCGTCGGCGCAGACGCCGGTGTCGCCGGTCGAGCCGCGGGTGGCCGGCGACGCCCAGCGGGCGCAGTATCAGCTCAGGGTCCTGGAGCGCGTGCTCGAGCAGGCGGTCGAGCACGGAGCCCAGGTCGTGGCGCTGGAGTTGCAAGCCTTCGCGCCTAGTTCGGTCCTGTTCGCCGGGTCGACGCAGGCGCGGGGCTTCGCGCTCGACGAGTACGGCGTGTTCTTCGACGTGCAGGTGCCGACCCTGCGCCGCAGCATTACCTGGACCTTCCGGACGCTCAGTCGGAACGGCCTCGCGCTCGGTGACGCGCTGGCGGCGCTGCGGCAGCACGTGCAGTCGCTTGGTGATGTCGGCGCGCGGGACGCGCTCGAGCAGGCACTGCGGAGCCTCGAGGTTCAGGTTGGTCCGCTTCCCACGGCTCGCGCCGGAAACGGCTGGGCCACCTCGGTAGGGTCGGGCGATCGCACGGCGGTGTCGCCGTCGCCCCCACCGCCGCCGGCGGACGACATCGACCCGGCGGATGTCTATGTGGCCCAGATTCGCAGCGAGTTGGCGAACGTGATGCTCGACTACAGCGGCTCGCTCCTGCTGGCGGCCGACGAATGGCTGACCGTAGCCACGAGTGGCTTCGGTGGTGCTGGGAGCGGCGCCGCCGTGGGTGCGGGCCTGATGCTGCGGGTGCGGGGGCGGGATCTCGCGGCGCTCCGGTCGGGCGAGATCAGCCGCGACGAAGCGAGGCAGCGGATCGAGAACGTCGGATTCTGAGCTACAATTTCGTCATGGTGATGCACCTTCGCAAGGCGTTCGGCGCACGGGCCGCCGTGGCGGCCCTGGTCCTGGCAGCGGCGATCGCGACCGCGGGATGCGGCGAATCGCTCGACGTCGCCAGCGAATTACTCGTGACCGAGATCACGACGGGCTGGTTCGACAGCGGTATTCTCGAGGACGGGAAGAACAAACTCGTTCCGACGATTTCCTTCCAGTTGACGAACGGTGCCCAGGGCGAGATCACGACGGTGCAGGTGAACGGGGTGTTCCGGCGCGTTGAAGAGAACGACCAGGAGTGGGGGAACGCCTTCGTACTGGCCATCGGTGCCGACGGACTCCCCGTCGGGGACTCGACGCGGCCGATTGTGATGCGCTCGAGACTCGGCTACACGAGCGACGAGCCCCGGCTCGAGATGTTCCAGCACCGGCTGTTCATGGACGCCAAGGTCGAGTTGTTCGCGAAGCACCACGGCAACCCGTGGGTCAAGCTCGGGGAATACGTCATCGATCGCCAGTTGTTGACGAACTGACGCTTGGCCCGCGCGGGCTCCCGCTCTTTGCGAACGCCGACCCCGCGTTGACACTGTTTTCGTCCATTCGATAGACTCGCGACGTCGGTGTTTCGGCGCGATCCAGCTACGAGCGCGCGACGACCACTGCCTTCCGCCTCACGATGCATCACAGCACAACAGTTCTGGCGGTACGACACGAAGGCCGAACCGTCATGGCTGGAGACGGGCAGGTGACTTTTGGCCAGACGGTGGTCAAGCACGGCGCCCGGAAGATCCGCCGGCTCTACAACGATCGGATACTGGCCGGCTTCGCCGGCTCGGCGGCCGACTCGTTCGCGCTGTTTGCACGCTTCGAGGCCAAGCTCGATCAGTATCGGGGCAACCTGGAGCGCTCCGCGGTCGAATTGGCCAAGGACTGGCGATCGGACCGCGTGCTACGCCGCCTCGAGGCGATGCTCGTCGTGGCCGACCAGGAGTCGACGTTTCTCCTGTCGGGCACCGGCGATCTGATCGAGCCCGATGACGGTATCGTGGCCATCGGCTCCGGCGGGCCCTACGCCCTGGCGGCCGCCAAGGCGCTCGCGGGCCACACGAGCCTCGACGCCTCGTGCATCGCCGAGGCGGCGATGCGCATCGCCGCTGGGATTTGTGTGTACACGAACGATTCGATTTCGCTCGAGGAGTTGTAAAGAGGCGGCTACCGGTTCTCTCCGCCCTGACACCTGCTGATGCCGATTTATCTCCCCGCGAGCACCGCGTCCACGTCCGATTCGCTGACGCCCCGGCAGATCGTCACTGAACTCGACAAGTTCGTGATTGGCCAGGGGAACGCCAAGCGTGCGGTTGCGATCGCGCTCAGAAACCGGATGCGCCGTCAGAAACTTCCGCCGGAGCTGGCCGAGGAAGTGGCGCCGAAGAACATCCTCATGATCGGTCCGACCGGTGTCGGCAAGACCGAGATCGCCAGGCGGCTCGCCCGGCTGGCGCAGTCGCCGTTCATCAAGGTCGAAGCCTCGAAGTTCACTGAGGTGGGCTACGTCGGCCGCGACGTCGAGTCGATGGTGCGAGACCTCACCGAGCTCGCCGTCGATATGGTTCGGGACGAGCGGCTGCTCGAGGTCAAGGAACGCGCCCGGCAGAATGCCGAGGAGCGGCTGCTCGATCTGCTGTTGCCCCCGGTCAAGCCCTCAGGCACCAGTGACGAGGCAAACGCGGCGCGCGAGTACGCGCAGAGCACGCGTGAAAAGTTTCGGGCGCAGCTGGGGGACGGTCAGCTCGATTCGCGACGTGTCGAGGTCGATGTGCGGGAGCGATCGACGCCTTCGTTCGAGATTGTTGCCGGCTCGTCCGTCGAGGAAATCGACATCAACGTCAAGGACATGCTGCCGGGGCTGTTCCAAGGGCGGAGCCGGAAGCGCACGATGCCCGTGCCGGAAGCGCTCGAGTATCTCGTTCAAGAAGAGGAACAGAAGCTCGTCGACATGGAGTCGGTGGGTCGGGGCGCGGTGGAGCGTGTCGAGCAGGCCGGCATTATCTTCATCGACGAGATTGACAAGATCGCCGGTCACGAAGGGACGCATGGGCCCGACGTGAGCCGCGAGGGCGTCCAGCGCGACATCCTGCCGATCGTCGAGGGCACGACGGTCAACACGAAGCACGGCATCGTGAAAACCGATCACATTCTATTTGTTGCCGCCGGTGCGTTTCACGTCGCGAAGCCGGCCGATCTCATTCCCGAGCTGCAGGGGCGGTTCCCGATTCGCGTCGAGCTGGAGCCGCTCGGGACGGCCGAGTTCGTGCGGATCCTGACGGAACCGCGCGGGTCGCTGGTCAAGCAGTACATGGCGCTGCTGGCGACCGAAGGGCTGGAGCTGAGTTTCGACCCATCGGCCATCGACCGTGTTGCCGAGTTGGCCACGCTGGTCAACGAGCGGACCGAGAACATCGGTGCGCGTCGCCTACACACCGTGATGGAAAAGCTCCTCGATGAGATTTCGTTCGAGGCGCCCGACATGACCGAGACGTCCATCACGATCGACGCGGCCTACGTCGACCGGATGTTGGCGGAAATCGTCAAGAACGAAGACCTCAGCCGATACATCCTGTGAGCCTGCCCCGGCGTCGATCCACGGCGGCTGTCGTGCTAGCGGCCCTCCTCGCGGCTACGGGCTGTGGCAAGAAGGGACCGCCGCTCGCGCCGCTTCGGATCGTCTCGACCTCGCCGGTCGACTTTACGGCACGACGACTCGGCACCGAAGTCTACGTCCAGTTCCTTCTGCCTTCCACCAACACTGACGGCAGCACCCCGGCCGATCTGGCCACGGTCGAGGTCTATGCGATCACGATCGGTCCCTTGGGGCCTAGCGTGACGCCGTTGACCGACGAGGAACTATTCGAAGCCGCGACCCTGCTGGCGACGGTCGATGTCGAGCCGTCAGTCGACCCGGAGACTGGCGACCCTGCTGAGAGCACGCCGGCTGCCGCGCCTCCGCCGGCTGACCCGCAGTCATCGCTCCCGGCACAGGGCGAATCGGTGACGCTGCACGAACGGCTCACCGTCGAGGCGCAACTGCCGGCGGACCTGTCGGACGTCGATCGCCGGTTCGAGGTGGATCTTGAGGCCGAGAGCCAGACCGACGCGCCAACTATCGTCGGACTGACCTGGGTGCGGCCCCCCGAGGCCATGCCGTTCTTCGACCCGCCGCCGCGGCGGACCTATCTGGCGGTCGGTCGCACGGTCGACGGGGACGCCGGCGTCTCGTCGGCGCGGCTCACCGTCCGGCTGGACAGCGCGCCGAGCGCACCGCCGGCGCCCAGCGTCAGCTACACGGTCGACACGATCACCGTGACCTGGCTGCCTGCGCGCGGCGCGACCCGTCCGGTGCAGGCGCCACCCGTGCAGGCGCCACCCGTCGTCATTTCATCGATACCGGTCGCCGCCGAACCGGGAGCGCTACCCGTCACGCCGGCCGCACCCGCCGTGCCAATGCTCCTTCCGTCGACGCCGGCCATCGCATCCGCCGAGCCGACGCGATACAACGTGTACCGTTACGTGCCGCGCGGTGCCGAGTCGGGATCGGCGGCAATGGTGATGCCCGCGCCGGTCAATGCGGCGCCGATCGACGGGCTCGAATGGCTCGATCCCACCGTCGAGTTCGATGTGGAACGCTGTTACGTCGTGCGCGCGGTCGCGGGGGTGGAGGGCAGCGCGGTCGAGAGTGAACCGTCGCCGTCGATGTGTGTCGAGTTCCGAGATACGTTTCCGCCGGCCGCGCCGCAGAATCTCGCGGCGGTCGGCAGTGCCGGCGCGGTCAGCCTGATCTGGGAACCCAGCCCCGATTCTGACCTGGCCGGCTATCTGGTCTTGCGCGGCGAGGCACCTGGTGGCACACTCCAGCCGTTGATGACGGCGCCGGTGACTGAGACGACCTACCGCGACGACACAGGCACGGCGGGTGTCACCTACATCTATGAGGTCGTCGCTGTGGACGCGGCGTCGCCCGCCAACATCAGCGAACCTTCGAATCGGGTTACCGAGTCGTCCCAATAGCCGAGTCCGAGGCGCGTGGGCCGCGGCCCGCGTCAGGAAGGAGCGCGTCGATGAAGTTGTTCGTCGATTCCGGAAACCTCGAGGACATCGCCGGTCTGGTCCCGCTCGGGATCGTCGACGGCGTTACCACGAACCCCTCGCTGCTCGCCAAGGCTGGTGGCGATCCGCGGGCCATCCTGAAGGCGATCTGCGACACGGTCAAGGGACCGGTCAGCGCCGAAGTCGTGGCGACAGACGTTCACGGGATGATCCGCGAAGGGCGCGAGTTGGCCGGTATCGACGAGCACATCGTCGTGAAGGTACCGTTCGGCAAGCCTGGAGTGCAGGCTTGCGGAACGCTGGCGGGCGAAGGCCTCCGCGTAAACGTCACACTCGTTTTTTCGGCGACCCAGGCGTTGCTCGCGGCCAAGGCTGGGGCGACGTTCGTCAGCCCGTTCGTGGGTCGGCTCGACGACATCGCAACGCCGGGCATGGAGCTGATCAGCCAGATCGTCGATATCTACGAGAACTATGAATTTGGGACGGAGGTGCTCGTGGCGAGCGTCCGCGGCCCGGTGCACATCGTGGAGGCTGGCCGGCTGGGCGCCGACGTCTGCACCTGTCCGCCCGCGGTCATCGAAGCCCTCTTCAAGCACCCGCTGACCGACATCGGCCTGGCCAAGTTCCTCTCAGATTGGGAAGAGGCGCAGGCCGCCAAGGTCTGAGCACGCGGTTCTCATGGACGACGCAGGCACTTCCGCGAAGACCCTGGCCGATCTCGATCGGCGCGCCGAGGCGGCAGGGGGCGAGACTCGCCGCGAGCGGCAGCACGCGGCCGGCAAGCTCACGGCCCGCGAGCGGATCGATCTCTTCTTCGATCCCGGAAGCTTCCACGAAATCGATCGCTTCGTCACCCACCGGTGCCGGGACTTCGGCATGGCCGACCAGGTCGTACCAGGCGACGGCGTCGTCGCCGGGTCGGGGCGCGTTGATGGCCGACCGGTCTACGCGTTCGCCCAGGACTTCACGGTGTTCGGCGGCTCGCTGTCCGAGACGAACGCGGCGAAGATCGTCAAGCTGATGGATCAGGCGGTCAAGATGGGCGCGCCGATTGTCGGCCTGAACGATTCGGGCGGCGCACGGATTCAGGAGGGTGTGCTATCGCTCGGGGGATACGCCGACATCTTCCTTCGCAACACGCTGGCCTCCGGGGTGGTGCCGCAGATCTCGGCGATCATGGGGCCGTGCGCGGGTGGCGCGGTGTACTCGCCGGCGATCACGGATTTCACGATCATGGTCGACGGTACCAGCTACATGTTCGTGACGGGTCCCGATGTCATCCGCACCGTGACCCACGAGTCGGTGACGATGGAATCGCTCGGCGGGGCCACCACCCACAACGCCACCAGCGGCGTGGCCCACTTCAGCGTCTCCGACGACCGCGAGTGCCTCTCGTTGCTCCGCCAGCTACTGGGCTATCTGCCGAGCAACAACCTGGGCGACGCGCCGGTGGTGGCCACCGCGGATCCGATCGATCGGGAGGACGAGGCGCTCGATCGGCTCGTGCCCACGTCGCCCACGCAACCCTACGACATCATCGATCTCATCCATGCGGTCGCTGACGATGGCGCCTTTCTCGAGGTGCACCGGCAGTTTGCCCGGAATCTCGTCGTTGGATTCGCTCGGCTGGGCGGTCGGAGTGTCGGCATCGTCGCCAATCAGCCGGCGCACCTGGCCGGCACGCTCGACATCGACGCCTCGGTGAAGGGCGCTCGCTTCGTGCGTTTCTGCGATGCGTTCAACATTCCGCTGCTCACGCTGGAGGATGTGCCCGGCTTTCTGCCGGGCACGCAGCAGGAATACGGCGGCATCATCCGGCACGGCGCGAAGTTGCTGTTCGCGTTCGCGGAGGCGACGGTGCCCAAGGTGACGGTCATCACGCGGAAGGCCTACGGCGGGGCCTACTGCGTCATGGCGAGCAAGCACATCCGTACCGATCTGAACTACGCGTGGCCGACGGCCGAAATCGCGGTGATGGGGCCCGAAGGTGCGGTCAACGTGTTGTACAAGCGCGATCTCGAGGCCGCCGACGATCCCGACGCGCTGCGCACCGAGAAGGTGGACGAGTTCCGCGAGAAGTTCGCGAATCCCTACATCGCGGCCGCGCGCGGTTATGTCGATGCCGTGATCCAACCCCGGCAGACACGTCGGATGCTCGTCGAAGCCTTCGCCGGCCTGACGGACAAGCGCGACAAGAACCCGCCCAAGAAGCACGGCAATATACCTCTTTGATTAGATGGGGCGCCTTGCGCCCCATACGCCCCTCGCGTGGCCCTTCGCGACGTAGCCACGCTCGAGCGCGGGGCTGGCGTTGCGCATCGTGCCTCAAGCCCCACTGGTTCGCGACCCTCTGGGTCGCGCTTCGCGGGACTGAAGTCCCGCGCCACCTCAGAGCCGCGAGGCGCGCTGTGCGCGCCTTGTCCTGCCATAGCGGCACGGCTTCAGTTCGGGGGCGAAGCCCCGACCTGGAGAGGCTTCCATAAACTGCTAAAATAGAGGGAGATCCAGCGTCCGCGCGGTTCACGCAGGTGCACGACAGATGAAGGTCCTCATCGCCAATCGCGGCGAAATCGCCATCCGGATCATGCGGGCCTGTCGAGAGATGGGGCTCGGCACGGTGGCGGTGTACTCCGAGTGCGACCGTGTTGCGCCGCACGTCGGCTTCGCCGACGAGGCCTATGCCATCGGCGCGAGCGAGCCGCGCGAGAGCTACCTTCGGATCGATCGGATACTCGACGTCGCCGCACGGGCGGAGGTGTGGGCGGTCCATCCGGGCTACGGGTTCCTGGCCGAGAACGTGCAGTTCGCCGCGGCGGTGCGCGACGCGGGGCGGGTCTTCATCGGTCCGCCCACAGAGGCGATCGCGCTCATGGGTGGCAAGGTCGCCGCGCGGGAGGCCGCACGGGCCGCGGGCGTGCCCGTGGTACCGGGCACCGATGCACCCATCGATCCCGATCTGTCGGATGCGGCGCTGCTGGCCCTCGCGGCCGACATCGGATACCCGCTGCTGGCCAAGGCCGTGGCCGGCGGGGGCGGCAAGGGGATGCGTCGCGTCGACGAGGCGTCGGCACTGGTTGCGGCGGTCGCGGCGGCGCGCTCCGAAGCGGGCTCGGCCTTCGGTGACAGCGCGGTCTACCTCGAGCGCCGGCTTCAGCGCCCGTGCCACATCGAAGTCCAGGTGCTCGGCGATGAACACGGCACGGTCGTGCCGTTCGTGGAGCGCGAGTGCTCGATTCAGCGTCGCCATCAAAAGGTCGTCGAGGAAGCCCCCGCGGTCGACATGCCGCCTACGCGGCGGGTGGCCATGGCCGAGGCGGCGGCCTCGATCGCGCGCGCCGTCGGCTATTCCAGTGCTGGCACCGTCGAGTTTCTGGTCGACGAGGCGGGCGACTTCTACTTTCTCGAAATGAATACGCGGCTGCAGGTTGAGCACGGGGTAACCGAGGCCGTCACCGGAATCGATCTGGTCCAGTGGCAGATACGCATCGCTCAGGGGGCGACCCTCGACCTCCCGCCCGATCGGGCGCTCACGCCGACCGGCCACGCCATCGAGTGCCGGGTGTACGCCGAGGACCCCGATGCGTCGTTCCTCCCGTCGTCAGGCGTGATCCGGCATCTCCGGGCACCGGCGGGCCCGGGCATCCGAGATGACAGCTGTGCGATGGCGGGCGGTGAGGTGCCGCTCTTCTACGATCCGTTGATCTCGAAGGTGGTGGCCTGGGGGGCTGACCGCGGCGCGGCGACGGCCCGGATGCGTCGCGCCATGGACGAATACGAGGTCGTCGGTGTCAAGACGACCATCCCATTCTTCCGCTGGTTGTTGCGTACCGAGGCGTTTGCGACCGGAGCGGTGGACACCACGTTTCTCGACGCGACGCTGGCAGAGCGCGATGGCCGACCGTTCGTGGAGCCGTCGGCCGAGGCCGAGGACCTCGCTGTGATCGGCGCGGCGGTGCACATGTTCCTCGAGGCGAACCGCTTCGAGGCCGCGCATGCCACGAATTCCGGCTCCGAGTGGCGCCGGATGGCGCGCCGCGACGCGCTGCGAGCCTGAGCGATTCTGGCGCATGCGTGTGGAGATCGAGGTCAACGGGCGCGTGCGGATGGTAACCGTGGAGCGCACGGTTTCGCCCGCGCCCCGGCTGCACGTCGAGGTGGACGGTGAGCGGCACATGATCGACGTGCGCCGACTAGGTGGGGCGATCCTGTCGATCATCCGCCTCGACGGGGTGCCGACCAGCCACGAGGTGGCGGTGACCGCCGCCGGCCTCCCGGGTCAGTTGGACGTCCAACTCCGGGAAGGCGTGTTTCGCGCGGTCGTCGACGGCCGGCGGGCGACGGTGGGCGGCACAGCCGCCGCCGGTGGGCGAGAGGTCGTGGCCCCGATGCCAGGGCGGGTCGTACGCGTGCTGGTGGCGGTGGGGGACGAGGTTGCCGAACGTCAAGAGATGGTCGTCGTCGAGGCGATGAAGATGGAGAACGCGCTGGTGGCGCCGACGGCCGGCCGGGTCGCGGAGATGCCGGCGCGGGAGGGGATGACGGTCGAGGCCGGGCAGATTCTGGCTACGATCGATCGAGATGACGATGCCTCCGGATGAGTCGGGGCCCACCAAGGCCAGTCGGGACGCCTTAGACCAGGCGGCACCGTCGAGTGCCGCGGCGCGCGCCGGGCGCGGCCGCTGGCGCTACACGCGACTGACGCTGGTGCTGGTCGCGGTGATCGTCGCGGCCTCCGTCGTGACGACCGTGACCGTCGATCTCGGCCCCGCGCTCCGTGCGCAGGCTGAGCAGGCGGGGTCCGGCCAGGTCGGCCGGCCGATGCACATCGGCAAACTGTCGATCTATCTCTTCCTTGGCCGCTTTCTCGTCGAGGATCTGGTCATCGAGGGCCTGACGCCCGACGCGCCGCCGTTCCTCCGCGCCGAACGGATTGTGGTGTCGATGCCCTGGTCTTCGCTGTTTCGCCGTGAGGTCCTCTTCGATTCGATCGAGATGACCGACTGGGAGATGGTGGTGGAGAGCTTCCCGGAAGGCCGTCACTCGTTCCCGGATCTCGACGGCAACGGCGGTGACGCCGACGGCGAGCCGGCGGCGACCGAGGAGGGCGATCGGGCAAACCGATTCGTCACCACGCTCAGCTACGTGCGCGCTCACCGTGGCACGTTCACCTACAACGACTTCGGCTCCGATTGGAGCGCGGTGGCTCGCAACCTCGACGTCCGGGTCGCGAAGGTCCTCGATTACCGCGGGTCTGCGACGTTTTCCGATGGAACCGTCCAGATCGGTTCGTTCCAGCCGATGACCGCCGCGATGCAGGCCGACTTCAAGGTCGAAGGCGGCAAGGTCGTCTTCGATCGCCTGGCATTGCAGACCGACGGTGCCGACTCGCAGCTGACGGGTGCGGTGGATCTCGAGAACTGGCCGGAGCAGACCTACGCCGTGCGCTCCGACGCTGATTTTCCAGTACTCCGAGACATCTTCTTCGCCGACGATCCATTCACCGTCGGGGGTGCCGGCGTGTTTGAAGGCAACTATCACCTGTACGAGGGGGGCTACGACCTCCGCGGAGGGTTCCAGAGCGAACTCATGACGCTCAACGACCATCCGTTTCCAGAGTTGTCGGGGTCGCTGCACTGGCGCCGAGATGGGTTCGATGTGTTCGATGGCGCGTCGGCCTTCCACGACGGCCTCCTGGAGTTCGACTACGCACTCACCTCGGCCGACTTGCCTGATGGCAACACCGCGCGTTTCGATGCGACCTACCGCGACGTCGACCTGGCATCGCTGACCGACGAGCTTGCCCTGGCCGGCGTCCGCCTGGATGGGCGAGCGACCGGCTGGAACCGGATGTCGTGGGAGCGTGGACGATTCAGCGATCTGCAGGGTGACGGGCGTCTCGACGCTACGCCGCGCGAGGGGGTCAGGCTCCAGCGGGAGATTCGCCGCGGCGCGATCGCGGCCGCCGTCCCGGGCGCGGTTCTCAGCGCCGCGCCGCCGCCATTCAGACGGCTCTCGGTCGGCGGCTCGGTTGAGTACGCGCTAGAGCCGGAATGGATCGAGCTGGCGCCAGGCAGCTGGGTGGCCACGCCGCAGAGCCACATTGCGTTCGAGGGGCGCACGGCCTACGGCGGGGACTCCGAGATTCCGTTTCACGTCACTAGTGCCGACTGGCAGGAGAGCGATCAGATCCTTGCCGGCTTGGTCACCGCGTTCGGCCGACCGACACACGAGGTGGAAATCGCCGGCGTGGGCACCTTCGACGGCGTCATGCGCGGACCGTTCTCGAGTCCGCGCGTCGACGGCCTGTTCGCCGCAAACGATCTGCGTCTATGGGACGTGACGTGGGGGGAGTGGCGCGGCGATGTGATCGTCGAGGACGGCTATGTGGATATCGCCGACGGGCGGGTGGTGGGCGACGGGTCGGACATCACGCTCGACGGACGATTCGCCTTCAGCTATCCGCGGCCGGACGACGGTGAGGAAATTAACGCGACCTTTCAGATCACCGACCGTCCGGCGACGGACTTCCTCGCGGCGTTCGACCAGGCGGACTACCAGATCGACGGCCTGGTCTCCGGTGAATTCCATCTGACCGGTCGATACTCGGCGCCCCTCGGATTCGGACGGATATCGATCCGCGATGCCACGGCCTACGGTGAGCCGATCGCATCGGGATCGGCCGGACTTCGGTTCGAGGGCAACGGCATCCGGCTCGATGGGGTCGAGATGGCGAAGGGCGGCGGCATCATCACCGGCGCGGCCTTCGTCGGGTGGGACGGCACCTATACCTTCAACGCCGATGGACGCCGGATCCCGATGGCCGAGATGGCCGCGGTCCAGAGCGACGAGGCGCAGCTGTCGGGCACGCTCCTGTTCACGGCGTCGGGTGTCGGGGCGTTCGAGGCGCCAGCGTACGACGTCCGGGGCAGAGTGGACGGACTGTTTGTCGCCGGCGAGGAAGTCGGCCAGGTCACCGGCCGGATCGGCGTGCGCAACGAAGAGGCCACGCTCGAGATCGAGGCCGCGTCGTCGCGGCTGGCGATCTCGGCGCTAGGCCGTGTGGCGCTGACGCCCGAGGCAGACGCCGAACTGACGTTTCGATTCACCGACACCTCACTCGACCCGTACGTGCGGATCTTCGAGCCGCGGCTGCAGCCCTACACGCGGGCGACCGCAAGCGGCTCGATGCGGGTCGTGGGCGAGCTGGGGAATCTGGAGCACCTCCTGGTCGACGCGACGATCGAGCAGCTGCAGATGGCGCTGTTCGACTACGACGTGCGCAACGAGGGCCTGATCCGGATCGCCCTCGATCAGGAGGTTATCCGCATCGAGCGGATGCAGCTGGCCGGGGAAGGTACCGCGCTCGACCTCACGGGCGAGTTGCGCCTCGCTGCCGATGAGGTAGCCGTCCGGGTCACCGGCGACGCCAACCTGGGCATCCTCCAGGGGTTCATCGGCGATATCCGCAGCTCGGGGAATGCCGAGCTGGTGGCCGACGTGCGCGGTCCGATCGACGCGCCGGTGCTGACCGGCTTCGCCGCGGTGACCGATGGCCGGCTTCGGCTCTTCTCTCTGCCGCACGCACTCGAGTCCGCCAACGGTCGTGTCACGTTCGATGCCGACGGCATCCACCTGGACGATCTGTCGGCGACGCTGGGCGGGGGCACCGTGCAGTTCGGCGGTCGGATCGGACTCGACGGCTACCTGCCCGGCGAGGTGAACGTGACGCTCGCCGGTGAGGCGATGCAGCTGCGCTATCCCGAGGGCTTCCGTTCGGTCGTCGACGCCGACCTGTCGCTCCAGGGACGATTCGAGGATCCGGTGCTCACCGGCATCGTGGCGGTCACCGACGCGACGTGGACGCAGCAGTTCGAGGCCAATACGGGCTTTCTGAACCTCGCCGACGAGGGCGACACGCCCGCCGTCGACAGCGAGGTCGAGTCGGTGTTCCCGATGCGATACGACATCCGGATCAACGCGCCAGGGACGCTCCGGATCGACGACCGCGATGCCCGCGTCGCGGCCAGCGCCGAGTTCACCCTGCAAGGCACGACCGAAGCGCCGCAGCTGCTGGGGCATGTCGAGATCGATCGGGGCGAGGTGTTCTTCGAGGGCAATCGGTATCTCGTGACGCGCGGCAGTGTCGATTTCAGCGACCCGATCCGGATCGACCCGTTCTTCGACGTGGAGGCGGAGACCAGCGTCCGGGTGCCGGGGCAGATCTATCGGGTGATCTTTCATGCGGCCGGGACGACGGAGCGGTTCGTGCCCGACCTGAGTTCCGATCCGCCGCTGCCCCCGATCGATATCCTGTCGCTGCTCTTCGGCGACGTGCGCGATCCGACCGAGGGCGAGCTCCGCTCCATTCGCGGCGCCGAGGAAACCGAACAGCAGTTGCTACAGGCCCGCGCCACGCAGCTGCTGACGAGCCCGATTGCTTCGGGTGTCGGCCAGGTCGTGGAGCAGTCGTTCGGCGTCGACACGTTTCAGATCACGCCGTCGCTGAGCGACTCGACCTCGCGCGAAACCACCGAGCTGGCCGCGACCGCGCGGCTGACCGTCGGGAAGCGGGTTACGGACCGCGCGTACCTGACGCTGTCCCGGACGCTGACGGGGACTCAACAGGATCTGTTGATCCTGCTGGAGTACGATCAGAGCGACCGCCTCTCGTGGGTGCTCTCCCAGAACGAGGATCGGACCTACGCGATCGATTTTCGCGTCCGGCACGCGTTCTAGCTACTGACTACATGGTGCTGTTCGAGCGCTCGCCGAGCGCCGCCGGCCGTCGGCCGCGGGGCGCGACCCGTCTGGCCGCCCTCGTCCTGGCGGTGTGGGCGGGGGTGGCGACACCCGTGGCGGCGGCGGTTCAGGACTACCTCGGGCTGCCCATTGTCGAGGTCTCACTCGACTTCGGCGGCGCCGAGCCGCCGCGCGGGGTCGAGGACCTGGTCGTGACGCGCGTCGGCGCGGTGCTGTCGATGGCCGGTGTGCGCGACAGCATCTGGCACCTCTTCAGCCTCGCTCGGTTCAGCGACATTCGCGTGGACGCCAGCCGTCGCGACGGCGGCGTGGCGCTGCGCTACGAGCTGATGCCCGTCAGGACCGTCGATGAATTCGTCTTCAGCGGCGATCTCGGCGTGTCACGCGGACGTCTGCGGGATGCACTCGTCGAGCGGTATGGCGATCGGCCGCCGCTCGACAGCCTGGGCGACGTGGCCGATCTGCTCGGCGCCGTCTACGCCGATCGGGGATACCTGAACGCGCGGATCGACGTCGCGCCGCGCGAACGGGGAGGCGGCTTGACGACGCTGGCGGTCGACGTGCAGGCCGGCGAGCGCGCCAGGCTGGCGGCCATCACCGTCGAGGGGCCCGCCCCTGAGCCGGAGGCCGCGACGCTTCGCCAGCTGGATTTGCGGAGTGGCGCCTACTACGAGCGCGAGGCCGTGCAGCAGCGGCTGGCCGACTACGCCTCCGCGCTGCGCGAGCAGGGTTACTACGAGGCGACGCTCGGTCATACTACCGCCGCCCGCGGTGGCGGGTTGCGGATCGACCTGGCCGTGCAGATCGATCCGGGACCGCGGGTGACGGTCGAGTTCCAGGGTGACCCGCTGCCCGGTGATATCCGCGACGAGCTCGTGCCCGTGGCCCGCGAAGGGTCTGCGGACGAAGACCTACTCGAGGATTCCAGCCGGCGGATCGAGGACTATCTGCGTCAGCTCGGATTCCGACGCGCCGTGGCGACACACACCCGGGCGTCGGCCGACCAGGCGCTCCGTATCGTGTACGAGATCGAGCGCGGGCCGCTCGTCCGGGTGGGTGCGGTCGAGTTCGAAGGCTACGAAGCGTTCCCGCGCGCCGTGCTCGAGGATTGGCTGGAGATCGCCGTGGGCGATCCGTTTGTCGAAGCCACCTTCGCCACTGGCGTCGCCGCGGTCGTGGCAGGCTACCGGGCCGCCGGCTACCCGGATGCCCGGGTGGCGACGCAGGCCGTCGAGGAGGCCGGCGTGTCGGGCGCAGGCCCCGCCGTGCGGGCCCGACTGAGTGTGACCGAGGGCGTCCGCATGCTGATCGGTTCGATCACGATCGAGGGTGCACCCGACTCGGCGACCGCCGCGCTCGAAGCCACGCTCGAGGCGCGCGCGGGCGATGCCTACGTCCGTGCCGTCGCGCTGGCCGATCGCGATGCGATCCTGAGCCAACTGCTCAGTCTGGGCTACGAGAATGCGGCGGTGCGCGTCGATGCGACGTTCGACACCGAGAACCGCCGTGCCGATCTCATCCATGTCGTCGAGTCCGGGCCGCAGATTCTCGTCGATCACATTCTGATCACCGGCGAGTTCAGCGTCAGCCCGGACACGATCCGTCGCGAGCTGACGCTGGAGCCAGGCCAACCGCTCAGCCGCAACCAGATCGCCGAGAGTCAGCGACGGCTCAGCGCGCTGGGCCTGTTTCGGCGCATCAGGTTCACCGAGGTCAGACACGTCAGCGACACGCGCCGCGACGTGCTGGTCACCGTGGAGGAGGGCCCCTCCACGACTCTGAGCTACGGCGGCGGTTTCGAGGCCGGCACCCGGCTCCGGCGGAGCGTCGGCGAGGACGACACCGCGGTCGAGAAGATCGAGTTCGCGCCGCGCGGGTTCTTCGAGATCGGGCGCCGCAACCTCTGGGGCAAGAATCGTTCGATCAACCTGTTCACGCGAGTGAGCCTCAGGCCTGCCACTGACGAGGACGATCCGGACGGCTTCGGGTTCAACGAGTATCGAGCGCTGCTGGCCTTTCGGGAGCCGCGCGCGTTCGGGACGGCGGCCGAGCTGGTCATCTCGGCGTTCATCGACCAGTCGGTTCGTTCGAGCTTCAACCTGAGGCAGCGCGGCGTGCGCACCGAGCTGCAACGCGCGCTGACACCGACGATGAGTGTGAGCGCGGGCTACTCCCTCAACGAGGACCGGCGGTTCGACGAGCAGATCAACCCGCAGGATCAGGCGCTCATCGACCGGCTGTTTCCCGGGGTCCGGCTGTCGACCGGTTCGGGGACGCTCATCCGCGACAGCCGAAACGACCCCTTCGAGCCGGTCGGCGGGGAACTGATGAGCGTCGACGCCGACATCGCGGGGCGCGCGATCGGTTCCGAGGTCGGTTTTGCGAAAACGCTGATGCAGGGGTTTCTCTACCGACGGGTTCCCGGAGCGCCGGCCCTGCTCTACGCTGCGGGACTGCGCGTCGGATTGGCCACCGGGTTCCCCCGGCCCGTTGTCGTCACCGACGAGGAGGACAACCCGATCCTCGGTCCCGGTGGGCAGCCGATCGCCGTCGTCGTGAAAGACCTGCCGGCCAGCGAGCGGTTCTTCGCCGGAGGCTCCACCACGGTTCGCGGCTTCGCCCTCGATCGGCTGGGTGACGAGGGGACGATCGACCAGGACGGCTTCCCGCAGGGCGGCAACGGGATGATCATCATCAACAACGAGTTCCGGTTTCCGGTCTGGGGCGGCGTGGGCGCTGTCGCGTTCCTCGACCTGGGCAACGTCTTCAAGCGGGTCTCCGACATGAGTCTCGGGCGGTTGCGCGGCGGTGCGGGCTTCGGTGTGCGCTACCAGTCGCCAATTGGGCCGATCCGCGTCGACCTGGGGTTCAAGCTCGATCGGCAGGAATTCGACAACGGCACGCGTGAGGGCCTCACGGCGCTGCACGTGAGCATCGGGCAGGCGTTCTGATGGCCATGGCGGACGCCCGACGACGTGGACTTCCGGGGTGGGCGCTGGTGCTGGCATTGACGCTGGCGGGTCTGGCCGCCGTACAGTCAGCCCGGGCGGACATCATCGATCGGATCGTGGCGGTCGTGGGTCCCGACGTCATCATGCTGTCCGACGTCCGCGCGGTGACCACACTGGGTCTCATGCCCGACGCGGCCGACGACGAGGCGGTGATTGCCCAGTTGATCGACCGGGCCCTGATCCTGGCCGAGGTCAATCGGTTCATCGTGCCAGAGCCCGGAATCGACCTCATCACGTCGGACATCGCCGACGTGCGCCGCCGCTTTCCCACGTTGGAGGCGCTCGCCGCGGCACTGGCGACCGTCGGCCTGACCGAGGCCGGGCTGGCGCGGGTCGTCCGCGACAATCGCCGGATCGACAGTTATCTCTCGCAGCGATTCGGCTCGACGGTCCAGCCGACCGAGGCCGAGTTGGCCCAGTTCTACCGCGAACGCGCGAGCCGCTACTCGGTGGGCGCGGCGCTCCAGTCCTTCGACCAGGTCAGGGAGCAGGTGCGGCGCGATTTGCAGGAAGAGCGCCGACAGGCGCTCATTGCCGACTGGGTGTCGCGTCTGCGTGCGCGCGTGGCGATCACGCGCCCGTAGCCGCCTCGACCATGGACTGTTTACGTCAGTCCGATCCCAGGCGGTTGGCCTTCTTCAGCGTTCGCGCGACGAGGTACGCCGCGACCGCGACGCCCCATATGACCAGCGCCGGCTGAATGACCGGTAGGCTGGCTTCGAACCCCACCGTGCGCACGTCCTTGTAGATGGCGATGGCGATCAGAATGGTGATCCACGCGAATGGCCTCCCGTACTCCTTGCGGACGACGCGCGGCCAGTCGAACGGAGCCGCGCGCAGTGTCGCGCGAAGGCCCGAGAGGCGGAACCCGAACCGAGGCACGCGGGCGCAATAGTCACGGTAGGCGTCGCCGAATTTTCCGGCCAGGAAGTGCTCCTCGGCCGCGACGATCGAGCGGTACAGGAGCGCAATGAGCGGCAATCCGATCAGGTAGGCCCAGGTGTGGTTGACGGCCAACAGCATGCCGGTTTGGATGCACGCATTCCCGACGTAGAGCGGATTGCGGCAGTGGCCAAAGAGGCCTTTCTGGACGAGATGCTCGGCGTAGGCCGTTCGGTTGCGCCCGCCCAGGCCGATGTCGGTCAAGCCGATCACTAGCACGCGCAACGACTGGCCCGCCAGAGCCAGGCCCACGGCGGCGGTGAAGGCGATCTGGTCCAGACGTCGTCCGGCTGCAGAGCCCGGGGGGCTCCACAGCGCGGCCAGGCCGACGAGCGCCACGGGCAGGAGCGCGTCGCGGTACCGGAAGGCATAGCGCCCGATGACGACCAGCGGGCTTCCCGACGACGGGGCGGCCGAGCTCATGCCGAAAGGTCGGAATCAGCGGCTTCCGTCGACTTGAGGCCGATCAAGCCGAGGAAGTTGTACCACTGGAAGAACGTATCGATCTGGGAAAACCCCACGTCCCGCATCAGCCGAACGTTCTCTTCGCGCCGGTACGGGACCAGGATGTTCTCCAGCGCTTCGCGCTTCTGCGCGATCTCCAAGTCACTGTAGCCGCGCCGCTTCTTCAGTTCGTAGTAGTGGCGGATGTAGAGTCGGTTGAAGACCGAGTGGTGGCCGAGGATCTTCTCGATCAGGATGAAGCAGCCGTTACGGTTCAGCCCACGATAGATCTGCTCGAGAAGCTGCTCGCGGTGCAGCGGTCGAACGAACTGCATGGTGAGGCTCATCACGACGACCGAGGCGTTCTCGATCGAAAGGTCGGTGTCCAGATCGTCCGGACGCAGTTCGAAGGCATAGGGAAATCCCATCGAGGCGACCTTCGTCCTGGTCTTGTCGAGCATCTCCTCGGATGCGTCGATGCCGACGAACTTGACGTCCAGTCCTGGCGGCAGATGGTGCGCCACCGCCAGCATGGTGTTGGCCGTCGAACACCCGAGGTCGTAGGTCGTCGTGCCATCAGCGCCGAAATCTCCCGCCAGTTCGCCGACCATCCGCTGAATCTTTCCGTAGAACGGCACGGAGCAGTCGAGCATGTCGTCGAAGACCGAGGCGGTGTCGGCATCGAACGCGAAGTCCTCGATGTTTCGCGCTGGGCTCGCGAAGAGCCGATCGGTCCTGGGGTCGTCGTCACGTGGCATCGCTACCGCTTTCCTCCAAGGCGTTGCCCAGGTCGGGGCACACCCCGTACCCTCTTCACCCTATCCGCCGGGCTGCGCTGACACAAGCCGTTGGTGGTCAGCCCGCCACCCACTCGACGACGGCCACGTGGCGAACGATCTCCACCAGATTGAAGCACGCGTGGCTCACCAGCGGCGCGACAATGCTGCGCCGGGCCAGGAAGACGCTGCCCCAGATGAGTCCGAGCATCGCCGTCACGATGGCGGCGTCCCATCCCTGCAGGAGGTGACCGGCCCCGAACGCGACACTGAACACCACTAGGCCGACTCGGGCTCCGCCCAGATGCTGCTCGAACCGGCGAAGGATGAAGGCACGCTGCAGTTCCTCACGGAGTCCGCCGGCGACGATCGCGACGGTCGCGAAGATCCAGGCGTTGCGTGGCGTCTTCAGCAGGGACTCGAGCGGATTCACGGCGACGTTGTGCAGCGCCGGGGCGAATTGTTGGATCAGGAGCAACGTGACGAGGACGAAGAGCACGATACCCGGCACCAGCAGGATGCCGAGCTTCACCTCGCGCCCGATCGGACGCGCGCCGAGAAACGCATCGCGCACCGATTCGTCTCGGCGGTGCAGCAGCCAGAGCATGAGCGCGATGAGTGCGGCGGCGTCGACCAGCGAGAGAGTTGCGACGTAGGCCAACGAGAGGCCGCCGTCGCCAAGTAGGGGGCGGAGGCCGATCCACGCGAGCACCTGGATCAACATCAGCTGCGTCGGGAAATCCGAACACAGCACGACCTCGACGAACGCCCCGACGCGGGCGGCCACGTTGCTGGACGGAGGATCTGGGGCTGGTCGCGGGGGCGTCGGCGGCCCGATCGTGTCGTCCATCATCGTGGACTCTACCAGCCGCAGGGTCGAGCAGGGAAGCGCTCGACCGATTGCGTGTACTGTTGAATGGCAAGGTTTTCAATGACGGCGGATTTGACCACATCTTGCGTTTGCCCTAAAAGGCAGACCCCATATGTTGTAGTTTGCTGCTTGACAAACCGATACAACGGTCGCATAGTTGTCCGCCGTAGGAGCGACTAGGAGCCCGCCGAGAACGTTCCCAGATTCTCGACTCGGCTCTGGCAACAACGCACCTTACAGAGGTCTACGGCGAAGGTTTTTCAGTAAGCTACGCAGGCCCGGGACCTTGGGGCGGGGTCTCGGGCTCGATTGTTTTTGGAGGGTGGAGTATGGAAAGAGGCGCAGCCCAGCATCCAGAGGCGACAGGTGTTGGTGCGCAGGAGTCGGCGCGGCGTTCCGAATCGGCGGCGTCCGGCCTGCGATTTCCTCGCGTGTTCACTCGAGCCGGAATCGATCCGTTCGACGAAATTGAGTGGGAGTTACGTTCGGCCGTCATCAGCAGCGAGCGCGGCGAGATCGTGTTCGAGCAACGCGATGTCGAGATCCCGAAGGCCTGGTCGCAGCAGGCGACCAACATCGTTGTCTCCAAGTACTTCCGAGGCCAACTCGGCGCACCCGAGCGCGAGCACAGCGTCAAGCAGTTGATCGGCCGCGTCGTCGACACGATCACGCAGTGGGGGCGGGAGAAGAAGTACTTCGCGAGTGACGACGATCTCCAGTCGTTCAGCGACGACCTCAAGTATCTCCTGGTGCAGCAGCGCGCCGCCTTCAACAGCCCGGTCTGGTTCAATTGCGGTTTCGAAAAGGCGCCGCAGTGCTCGGCCTGCTTCATCAATTCCGTACAGGACACGATGGACTCTATCCTGACCTTGGCCAAGACCGAGGGGATGCTGTTCAAGTTCGGGTCGGGCACTGGGTCGAACCTGTCGGCGATCCGATCCTCGCGGGAAGCCCTGGCAGGCGGCGGCACGGCGTCGGGCCCGGTCTCGTTCATGAAGGGGTACGACGCCTTCGCAGGCGTGATCAAGTCGGGTGGCAAGACGCGTCGCGCGGCCAAGATGGTGATTTTGAACGCCGACCACCCCGACATCGAGGCGTTCATCAACTGCAAGGTCGATGAGGAGCGCAAAGCCTGGGCGCTCATCGATGCCGGCTATGACGGCTCGTTCACCGGGCCGGCCTACGCGTCGGTGTTCTTCCAGAATTCGAACAATAGCGTTCGCGTGACTGACGAGTTCATGCGCGCCGTGCTCGACGATGATGAATGGAAGACCCACGCGGTTCGCGACGGCGAGGTGATGGACACCTATCAGGCGCGTAGCCTCATGAGCCAGATCGCCAACGCGACGCATGTGTGCGGCGATCCAGGCATGCAGTTCGACACGACGATCAACGACTGGCACACCTGCCAGAACACCGCTCCGATCAATGCGTCGAATCCGTGTTCGGAGTACATGTTCCTCGATGACTCCGCGTGCAATCTGGCATCGCTGAACCTGATGACCTTCGTGGGAGACACGGGCGAGTTCGACCCCGCGACGTTCACGGCCGCGGTGCGGACGTTGATCACAGCGCAGGAGATCATCGTCGACAGCGCGAGCTATCCGACGAAGCCGATCGAGCGGAACAGCCACGACTACCGCCCGCTCGGGTTGGGCTACGCGAATCTGGGCGCCCTGCTGATGTCGCGAGGTGTGCCCTACGATAGTGAGGGCGGTCGGGACTACGCGGCGGCGATCACGGCGTTGATGACCGGTGAAGCCTACGCCCAGTCAGCCCGGATCGCCCGCGATCACGGTGGGCCCTTCGCCGGCTATGAGCAGAACGCGGAGCCGTTTCTGCGCGTGATGCGCAAGCATCGCACGGCGCTCAAGGATGTCGACCGGACGAATGTGCCGAGCGATCTCTACACCGCCGCCAAGCAGGCCTGGAACGACGCGGTCGATCTGGGCGAGGAGCATGGCTTCCGAAATGCGCAGGCGACGGTGCTCGCGCCGACGGGCACGATCGGATTCATGATGGACTGCGATACGACCGGCGTCGAGCCAGATATTGCGTTGGTCAAGTACAAGAAACTGGTCGGCGGCGGCATGATCAAGATCGTGAATCAGACTGTGCCCATGGCGCTGACGCATCTGGGCTACGACCAGGCGGAGGCGGACGAGGTCGTCGCCTACATCGACGAGCACGAGACGATCGAGGGCGCGCCGCACCTGAAGGAAAAAGACCTCGCGGTGTTCGACTGCGCCTTCAAGCCGGCGCACGGTGAGCGGTCGATTGACTACATGGGCCACGTCCGGATGATCGGCGCAACCCAGCCGTTCATTTCGGGGGCGATCTCGAAGACGGTCAACGTCCCGAAGGAGGCGACGGTCGAAGAGATCCAGCAGGCCTACGTCGACGCGTGGCGGCTCGGGACCAAGGCCGTGTCGATCTACCGCGATGGCAGCAAGCGGACGCAGCCCCTCAACACATCACGCGGCGACGTGCAGGCCGGCATGATGGGCGCGGTCGAGGACCTCGTGGCACAGCCGGTGCGACGGCGGTTGCCTGACGAGCGCCGGGCGATCACCCACAAGTTCGACATCGGCGGACACGAGGGCTACATCACCATCGGGCTGTTCGAGGACGGCTCGCCTGGTGAGATCTTCCTCGTGATGGCGAAGGAGGGCTCGACGATCTCTGGCTTCGCGGACGCGTTCGCACAGGCCGTGTCCTACGCACTGCAGTACGGCGTGCCGCTCCAGGTGCTGGTCGACAAGTTCAGCCACGTGCGTTTCGAACCTTCGGGACTGACCAAGAATCCCGAAGTGCGAATGGCGAAGTCGATCGTCGACTACATCTTCCGCTGGATGGCGACGAAGTTTCTGTCGGCCGAAGCCCAGTTCGATGCCGGCGTCAATCAGCCGGTCGCCGCGGGCCAGGTGCCGGCCGAGGCTCAGGAAGCACCCAAGCTCCCGCTCGACACCACGGCGGGGAACGGGTCGGGCGAGCCGGCCGCCGGATCGTTCGCGGCCATCCAGCACCAGGAAGACGCGCCGCCCTGCTCGACGTGCGGCGAGATCATGGTGCGCAGCGGTAGCTGCTACAAGTGCAACAACTGCGGCACGACGAGCGGATGTGCCTGACCTTGATCGGCATGGGGCGCCTTGCGCCCCATGCCCCACGCGCGGCCCTCGTGGGGACCCCGAATGCCCCACACCGGGCCGCGCGGAGCGCGCCGTGCGCCCTCTGACGCTTATCCGACCGCGTTTCTCCTACCTACTATCTCCCGCCTCCTGCCGTTCTCCCATCCACGCCAGCCCCACCAGCACGGCCGAGAAGACGCCCCGGATCACGAGCGGCGCCGCGACGACCCGCCCGTAGTCGTGAGTGACGTTGTGGATGGCGATGGCTTCGAGGCCGAGCAGGGTGCCGATGGCCAGGGCCAGTCCACCGGGGATGGCGACCCGGACGAGCGGCGCCGACATGGCCAGCACCAGGCCGAAGACGACGAGGGTCAGGTCAGCCCAGACCTCTAGCGACTCCGGTCGGAACAGATCGACCAGGCCATAGACCGTCGAGTAGAGTCCGTAGCCCGCGAGACCCAGCGTCGCCGCCGTCAACATGTGGTCGCACCCATCGCCGCCCCGATGCCACGGGTGCCAGTGTTGTATCATGCGCCCCGCATGCGCCGTCGATGGATGCTGGCCAGCCTGATCGCCCTGAGTCTCGGTGCCGCCGCCGCGGTGGGCCAGACGGCACCCAGCCATAGCCGGCTCGACGCGATTCTCGACATTTACGTCCGCGATGGACGGGTCTACTACCGCGCGCTTCGACTCGAGCGAAGTTCGCTCGACCGCTACGTGGCGTCGCTGGACGTCGCGGTTGACGGGTTGCCAAGCGACGAGCAGGCGGCGTTCTGGCTAAATGCCTACAACGCGCTGGTGCTGCGAACGGTCGTCGATCGCTATCCGATTCTGGGCGCGGCGCCACAGTATCCTCCGGGGAGCATCCGGCAGATACCAGGGGCGTTCGACGGCCGGCGGTTCAGCGTGGGTGGGCGGAACATGACGCTCGATGAGATCGAGGCGTTGCTCACCGAGTTCGGCGATCCACGGTTACTGCTCGCGCTCGGTCGAGGGGCGCTTGGCAGTCCGCGCCTGAGAAGCGAGGCCTTCCGATCGAGTACGCTGGAACAGCAGCTCCAGGCGGTCGTGACCGACTTCGTGGCGACCGAACAGCTGGTCAATGTCGACCGTTCCGACGGCCGGCTGCGGGTCAGTCCGATCCTCGGATGGCAGGCGGTGAGCTTCATCGCGGCCTACGCGGAAGAGAGTGCGGCGGCCGGCGCGCGCAGTCCGGTCGAACGGGCGACCCTCGCGCTCATCGGCCCGCACCTGCTGCCGCGCGAGCGTGAGTTCATCGCGGCCGATGCGTTCATCATGGAGTACCTGGACTTCGACTGGCGGCTCAACGACCTGACGGGATTCTGAGTCATGGATCTGGAATTACGCGACAAGGTTGCCATCGTCACCGGCTCGAGTAAGGGCCTCGGTTTCGCCAGCGCCAAGGCGCTCGTCGCGGAAGGGTGCCGGGTGACGATCTGCGCCCGCAACGGCGCCCGTCTGGCCGAGGCCGAAGCCACACTGCAAGCTGACGCTGGTCGGGCCGGGGCAGTGCTCGCCGTGCAGGCCGATGTCGCGACTCCCGAGGGCGTCGACGCCGTCATCGGCGGCACCGTCGACTCGTTCGGTGGGTTGGACATCCTCGTCAACAACGTCGGCAAGGCTGGCGGCGGCGACATCGTCGCCGCGACCGACGACGACTGGCGTAGTGCCTTCGACCTCACGCTCTATCCGGCGATTCGCGCTTCCCGCGCCGCGGTGCCGCACCTGCGTCGTGCCGGCGGTGTCGTCATCATGATTGCATCGATCTGGGGCCGCGAGTCGGGAGGCCGGATGACCTACAATGCCGTCAAGGCCGCCGAGATCAGCCTGGGCAAGTCGATGGCGCAGCAGCTTGCGCCTGACGGCGTCCGCGTCGTCAGCGTGGCGCCTGGCTCGATCTCGTTTCCCGGGGGCTCCTGGCACAAGCGGCAGCTCGAAGATCCCGAAGGCATGGCGAAGTTCGTCGAGCGCGAGTTGCCGTTCGGCCGATTCGGCCGAGCCGAGGAAGTCGGCTCGGTGGTCGCGTTCCTGGCGTCGCCTCGCGCCAGCTGGGTCAGCGGGGCCTGCGTGACCGTCGACGGTTGTCAATCCAGGGCTTTCTGAGACGGGGGCGTTGCCCCCGAACCCCCCGGCGGCATCCTCCGCGGGGCCCCACCCCCACGAGCCGCTGCTCCGCGGCGCGGCTCGTCGCAGCAGCCGCAGGCGCTTGCCCTTCCTCAGAGGCCCTCCAGCCATCTGGAAGCCGTTCTCAGGCGCGTTCGTCTCGCGGCTTGGGAAGGGGGCACCCCCACAGATTGTGGCCCGCTAGACGCCCCCAACAGCATCACGAGCATCGCGCCCGCGATCTCACCCGCGTGTCAACCTTCGCGCGGCGGGCGCTCCAGAACGAACGGGATCCGCGCCGGCGCGACGCCGTCCGGCACCGGCTGGCGCGGCTCGACCGGAAGCGCAGTGCCTCGGGGGGGATGCAGGTGTTCTAGGGAGTGGGGCGCAAGCCCCACTCGAACTCACACAGGGATGGGTTCGGCCGATTTCCGGCCCTTCGGCTTCGGCTTGCGCTGCGCGAGCAGCTCCTTCCGGCCAGCCACGGTCTGGGCTCCGAACTTCTTGGTGAACCGCTCGACGCGCCCCTCGGTGTCGATCAGCTTCTGCTTCCCCGTGAAGAACGGGTGACAGCTCGAGCAGATTTCGAGATGCAGCTCTTTCTTGGTCGACCGAGTCTTCCACGTAGTGCCGCAGGCGCAGCGCGCCTCGATTTCGAAGAGCTCCGGATGGATCCCTGGCTTCACGGTGTGCTCCTTCTTGGTTTCACCAAAGGCTCAGTATAACACGCGCACCGCCTAGCCCTCCGCCACAATCGCCCGCCACAGCTCCTTGAGCCCCTCACCCGACTTGGCTGACACGAGGAGTACGGCGCCCCCGGTCCGCTCTTCGAGCAGGCGCGTCAGACGCGTCCGCTCCGCCCGGGCCAGCGTGTCGGCTTTCGTCCCCACCGTCAGCACTGCCAGACCATGGTCGGCCAGCCATCGGTTGGCATCGCGGTCGGCGTCGAGTTCGGGGTGGCGGGTGTCCACGAGGTGCAGCACTCTTGGGGCAGGGCGGTCGGCGTCGCGGCGGTCGGTCCGCTCCGTGAAGTAGGCGCCGGTCACCTCGGCGAACGCCTCGGCTCGCTTGGCGCCGCCGCGCGTGTAGCCATAGCCGGGCAGATCGACGAGGTCGATGGTGTCGACACGGTTGGCGGCGATGGCGAGCCGCACCCGGTAGACGTTGACGCGGTCGGTCTTCCCAGGTGCCCGGCTCGTCCGGGCCAGCTTCCGGCGGATGAGCGCGTTGATCAGGCTGGACTTGCCAACGTTGGATCGTCCGACGAGCGCGATCTCCGTCGTGGCAGCGCGGGTCGGATCGCCCGCGGCTCGCGAGACGAGGTCGACCTCGAGGATCTTCACGGGCGGATGTCGTGGAGCGGTCGGCCGTCCGCGCTCTGCTGGGTGGTCGCCGCCGGTTGCCGCGGCGCCAGTCGCTCAGTGGGTGATGGCGTCGTCCGACACGGCCGGCGCCGGTTCGGCCTCGGCCGCTAGGCCGCCTTGCGGCGGCCGGGTCAAGGCGAGCTTAAGCACCTCGTCCATCGTCTCGACCATGTAGAGGTTCAGGACGTCGGTGACGTTCTTGGGAATGTCGGCGAGGTCCTTCTCGTTGTCCTTGGGCAGGATGATGTCCTTCAGCCCGGCCCGGTGCGCGGCCAGCACCTTCTCCTTCACGCCGCCGATCGGGAGGACCTTGCCGCGCAGCGTGATCTCGCCGGTCATCGCGACGTCGCGCTTGGTTTCGATATTCGCGAGTGCCGACACGAGCGCCGTCGCCAGGGTGATGCCGGCCGACGGCCCGTCCTTCGGAATGGCGCCCTCCGGCACATGGATGTGCACGTCGGTCTTCCGGTGGAAGTCGCGTGGGAGTCCGAGTTCCTCGGCCCTCGAGCGGACGTAGCTCATGGCCGCCTGCGCCGACTCCTGCATGACATCGCCAAGCTTGCCGGTGAGCGTCAGGCGGCCCCGACCCGGCATCAACGTGGCTTCGGTGACCAGCAGTTCGCCGCCCGCCTCGGTCCAGGCCAGCCCCGTGGCCACCCCGACCTCATTCCGCTCCTCGGCCATCGACGGCCGGAAGCGGGGGACCCCCAGATGCTCGGTGATCTTCTCGGACGTGATCTTTTCGAAGAACTGCTTGCCCTCGAGCACGACCTTGCGAGCGATCTTCCGGCAGACCGACGAGATCTCCCGCTCGAGGCTCCGGACACCGGCCTCCCGGGTGTAGCGCTGGATGATCGTCTGGAACGCCTCCTCGGTGAAGACGACGTTCTTCTCGGTGAGTCCCGTGGCCTTGACGGCCTTCGGCGCCAGGAACTGCTTGGCGATTTCGATCTTCTCCTGCTCGGTGTAGCCGGCGAGTTGCAGCACCTCCATCCGGTCGCGCAGCGCCTGCGGCACCGTGTGGAGGACGTTGGCCGTGCAGATGAACACGACGTGCGACAGGTCGTACTCGACGTCGAGATAGTGGTCGAGGAACGTGTTGTTCTGCTCCGGATCGAGAACTTCCAGCAGGGCGGCCGAGGGATCCCCGCGGAAATCCATCGACATCTTGTCGACCTCGTCGAGCAGGAAGACCGGGTTCATCGTGCCGGCTTTCTTCATCATCTGGATGATCTGGCCGGGGAACGCGCCGATATAGGTGCGCCGGTGACCGCGCACCTCAGCTTCGTCGCGCACGCCGCCGAGCGCCAGCCGCACGAACTTCCGGTTCGTGGACCGAGCGATCGACTTGGCCAGCGAGGTCTTGCCGACGCCTGGTGGCCCGGTCAGGGTCAAGATCGTGCCCTTCGGCTTCTTGACCAGCGTGCGAACCGCCAAGAATTCGAGGATGCGATCCTTGATCTTCTCCAGGCCGTGATGGTCCTCGTGCAGAATCTGCTCGGCGCGTTTGAGATCGCGACTCTCGCGCGACTTCTTCTGCCAGGGTACAGCGATCAGCCAATCGAGGTAGTTCCGCGAGACTGTCGCCTCGGCCGACATGGGCGGCATCGATTCGAGGCGCTTCAGCTCCTGGACGGCCTTTTCTTCGACCTCCTTGGGCATCTTCGCCTCTTCGATCTTCGTCTTCAGTTCGTCGATCTCGTTCCCCTTGTCCTCTTTGCGGCCCAGTTCCTTCTGGATCGCCTTCATCTTCTCGTTCAGGTAGTACTCTTTCTGCGCCTTCTCCATCTGCTTCTTGACGCGAGACTGGATACGGCGGTCCACCTGAAGCTTTTCGACCTCGGCCTCGAGGATGCCGGCGATGCGGTTCAGGCGCTCGAGCGGCGAGATGATCTCGAGCAGAGTCTGCTTCTCGTCGACGCCGACGAGCAGGTGCGCGGCGATCGTGTCGGCCAGCTTGCCGGGGTCGTCGACCCGCACGGCGGCGACCATTGCGTCGTAGTGCAGATTGTTCGACAGCTTGACGTACTGCTCGAAGAGCGTGACCACCTTGCTCATCGTGCTCTCGACGTCGTCGCCCGTTTCGCGCTGTTTCTCGACGACTTTGATCACCACGCGGTAGAAGCCTTTGTCTTTCTTCCACTCCATCGCGCGCGCGCGATCGACGCCCTCGACGAGCACCTTGATATTGCCGTCCGGGAGCTTCAGGCTCTGCACGATGTTGGCCACGCAGCCCATCGTGTAGATATCGTTCGGCGCCGGGTCGTCGTTGGCGGCATCGTGCTGTGCCGCCAGGAAGATGCGCTTGTCCTGCTTGAGGGCATGCTCGAGCGCGCGTGTCGATGAGGGCCGCCCGATGACGAACGGCATCATCATATGGGGGAAAACCACCACATCACGCAGGGGGACAATCGGTATGGTCTCGTAGTCGTCCATGAGCGGAAGTTGGGAAACGGTTGTCGTCGGCGCCGCGACTCGGTCCGGGTTAGCCGGCCTTCTCGAACAGGGTGATTGGCTTGTCCTTGGCCAGCACGACGTCGCGCGTGATCACGCACTCGCGGATCTTCTTCTGACCGGGCAGCGTATACATGATGTCGAGCATGAGTTCTTCGATGATCATCCGCAAGCCGCGCGCGCCGATCTTCCGCTCCAGCGTCGATTCGGCAATCGCCTCGAGGGCGTCGTCGGTGAACCGCAGCTTGACGTTCTCGTACTCGAGTAGCTTCTGGTACTGACGCGTGATCGCATTGCGAGGTTGCGTCAAGATCTGGATCAGGGCGGCCTTGTCGAGTTCGTGCAGGGTACCCATGACCGGCAGGCGGCCCACGAACTCCGGGATCAGACCGTAGCGGATGAGGTCGCCGGGTTCGGCCATCTCCAGCGTCGCCCCGATGTCGCGGTCGCGCATCGACTTGATCTCCGCACGGAATCCCAAGCCTTTCTTGCCGGCGCGGTGGTGGATGATCTTGTCGAGCCCGACGAACGCGCCACCGCAGATGAACAGGATGTTGGTCGTGTCGACCTGGAAGAACTCCTGGTGGGGATGCTTCCGTCCACCCTGCGGTGGAACGTTCGCGACGGTACCTTCCAGAATCTTGAGCAGGGCCTGCTGGACGCCCTCACCCGACACGTCGCGCGTGATCGACGGGTTCTCGTCCTTCCGGCAGATCTTGTCGACCTCGTCGACATAGATGATGCCCTGCTGGCATTTCTCGATGTCGCCGCCCGCGGCCTGCAGCAGTTTGAGAATGATGTTCTCGACGTCCTCGCCGACGTAGCCGGCCTCGGTCAACGTCGTCGCGTCGACAATCGTGAACGGGACCGACAGCAGTTTGGCCAGAGTCTGGGCGAGCAGGGTCTTGCCCGTGCCGGTCGGTCCGATCAGGAGGATGTTCGACTTGGTCAGTTCGATGTCGTTGCGGTTGCGCGCCTGCCGCTGAATCTCGATCCGCTTGTAGTGGTTGTAGACGGCGACCGCGAGCTTCTTCTTCGTCTGCTCCTGTCCGATGACGTACTCGTCGAGGAGCTTCTTGATTTCCTGCGGAACCGGCAGCGACGAACGGACACCCGGTCGATTCTCGAACCGGTTGTCGTCCGCGATGATGTCATTGCAGACCTCGACGCACTCGTCACAGATGAAGACGGTTGGACCGGCGATCAGTTTCCGAACGTCGTTCTGATCCTTGTTGCAGAACGAGCAGCGGAGGATCTCCGAGTCACTCTGTTTCTTGGCCATGGTCTACGCTCGCGTGTCGGTCCGCACCACTCCCAGTGTCAGGCGCGCTTCCGGATCACATTGTCAATAATACCGTATTCCTGCCCCTGCTCGGCCGACATGATGTAGTCCCGTTCAGTGTCGTCCTGGACCCGTTTGACGGTCTGGCCGGTGTGGGTCACGAGGATCTCGTTCAAGCGCTCCCGAATTCGGATGATCTCCTTCGCGGCGATGTCGATGTCGGTCGCCTGTCCGCCGAGGCCCGACATCAGCGGCTGGTGGATCACAATTCTGGAGTTGGGCAGGGAATATCGCTTGCCCTTGGCGCCGGCGGCCAGCAGCACCGCGGCCATCGACGCCGCCTGCCCGATGCAGTAGGTCTGCACGTCGGGTTTGATGAACTGCATCGTGTCGTAGATAGCCAGGCCGGCCGTGATCGACCCACCCGGGCTGTTGATGTACAGCAGGATGTCGCGGTCCGGATCCTCGGCTTCCAGGAAGAGCATCTGGGCGATGACCAGATTGGCGATCGCATCGTCGACCGGCGAGCCGATGAAGATGATGCTGTCCTTGAGCAACCGCGAGAAGATGTCGTAGGCGCGCTCCCCGCGGTTCGTCTGTTCGACGACCATCGGAATCAGCTGGGCTCGCTCGTCAGTCATGTTCGATCCTCGGCACGTTCCTGCGCACACCTGCGGCGATGTGCGCAGTGCGTCGGTCGCCGAGTCGTCGACACGCGACCCGACGCACCACATACTACGATATCGGCAATTTGACGGGATCCCGCAACCGGTGAAACGGCCGCTTACACGGTGACGATCTTAGCACGCGTCATGAGCAGGTCGACGGCCTTCTCCCGCCGCAGCCCGATTTCGACCCGTGCCATGCCGCCTTCCTGCTCGAGCTTCGCGCGCACGGCCGTGGGCGTCCGTCCGGTTCGTTCGGCATACCGGGCCACTTCGCGTTCGATGTCATCGTCGGCCAGCGAGAGCGCTTCGCGGCGCGCGATCTCGTCGAGCACGAGCGCGCTGCGCACCGCCTCTTGCGCCTGCTCGCGCTGCCGCTCCCGAAACTCTTCCCAGTTAATGTTCGTCTTCATCGGATCCACCTGCTGCGCCATCAGGCGTCTCACGAATTCTTCGACGCGGCGGTCGACCTCTCGGTTGACGAGCGCCTCCGGCAGATCAAACGTCACGCGCCCGGCGAGTTGCCGCGCCAGATCGGCGCGGACCTCCTGGTCGGCGTTCTGTTCCGCCTCCTTCTGCAGGTCCTCGGACACCCGGCTGCGCAACGCGTCGAGGCCATCGAAGTCGCCGATGTCTTTCGCGAACTCGTCGTCGAGCTCAGGGACGACCCGGTGCTTGAGCGCCTTGACCGCCACGTCGTACTGCACCGACGTGCCCGCCAGCTCCGAGACGGCATGGTCATCTGGGTACGACAGGGTGAAGGTCTTGGCATCGCCGACGTCGAGGCCGAGCACCTCGTCGTCGAATCCCGGCGGGTTCGCCGCCGCGCCAATCTCGATCGTCACACCCTCGTGCGCGTCCGGCTCTGCCGATTCTCCGGGAGTCTCACCTTCGGTAGCGCCGCCGACCACCTGGCGCGTCAGATCGAGGACGATGGAATCGCCGGCTTCGGCAGGGCGACCGTCGATGGGATCGAAGCGGGCCGCGCGGTCGCGGAGCGCCGTCAAGGCCTCGTCGAGCGCATCGTCCTTGACGACGACGGACGGGCGTCTGAGGGTCAGCGTCGTGTAATCGCCCGGATCGATGGGTGGGACCGTTTCGAACGCCGCGGTGAAGGTCAACGGCTGCCCCTCGTCAACGATCACGTCGCGGATGTTGGGCGTGTCGACCGGCTCCAGGTCGCGTGTCCGGAGGGCTTCGTCGACCGCCTTCGGGATCAAGCCGTGCGCCACGTCGTGCAGGATCTGATCGCGGAACCGTTGCCGCACCAGCTTCGGCGGCACCTTGCCTGGCCGGAAGCCAGGAATATGCGCCGCACGGCCGTAGTCGCGCGCCACGCGATCGATCTCGGCATCGACGACCTCACGTTCAATTTCCACAGCGATGGTCTTCTGCGTGTCGCTGACGTCGGTGAATTCTGTCTTCATAGTTGTTGTCGTCCGGCCAGAAGCGCTGGCGCCCGCCGTCCGCTTTCGCGCCCTTGGCGCTACGGCGAGATGGCTTGCCTACCGAAGCCCGCCGTCGCCCGGCGAAGCCGGGCTAAGGCGAGGCGAAGGCTGGTGCGAAAGGGGGGATTCGAACCCCCACAGCCTTCCGGCCACCGGATCCTAAATCCGGCGCGTCTGCCAGTTCCGCCACTTTCGCACGCACTGGATGGTGCCGTTTCGATGGGGCCGGGCTGCGACGGGATGCGCCGACGCGCGGAGCGCGTCTGTGACCGCATCGAACTCGTAGTATAGCGCGGCGCCCACTCCAGGTGCGAGCCGATGCCCGTTCGGTGCGACGGCGATCTGGTACCATACGGGCTTTGAGAGGAGCCGCGTGAGTTCGACAACAGGCGCGACGGTGCAGCCAACGTTCGCGGACGACGTGGGCCGCGATCTGGCTCGCGAGCCCAAAGAACTGCAGTCGAAGTACTTCTACGATGTGCTGGGCTCACAGTTGTTCGAGGCGATCTGCCGCCTGCCCTGGTATCGGATCACGCAGGCCGAACTCTCGCTGCTGCGCCAATGCTCGGACGACGTCATCGCGGCGTTGCCCCCGACGGCCACCGTCACCGAACTGGGGCCGGGTAGCGGCGAGAAGTTGGTCGTTCTTGCCGAGGCGCTGCAGCGGGCGAGTCGGTCGGCGCGCGTCCACCTGATCGACGTGTCGGCCGCGGCCCTGGAACTGTCCGAGCGTTCGCTCAGTCCGCTCGACCAGGTGTCCGTGTTCGGTCACGAGTCGACGTACGAGGTCGGGCTGGCCCGGGTGTCGGCCGGTCGGGCGTCGGACGAGGTCATGCTCACCCTGTTCCTGGGGTCGAGCATCGGCAACTTCGAACGGATCGCGGCCTGTGATTTTCTGAGGATGGCGCGGCGGGTGATGCGGCCGGGCGATCTGATGCTGCTCGGCACCGATCTGGTGAAGCCGGAACCGGTCCTGAGGGACGCGTACGATGATCCGCTCGGCGTCACCGCCGCGTTCAACAAGAACCTGCTCGTGCGGATCAACCGCGAACTGGGCGGCCGCTTCGACTTGGCGCAGTTCGAGCATCTCGTCGTGTGGAATCCCGTGGAGGAGCGGATCGAACTGTATCTTCGAAGTCGCTGCGCGCAGACTGTACGGATTGGCGCGATCGATCGCGAGGTTGTACTGGCCGAGGGCGAGACGATCTGCACCGAGCACAGCCACAAGTATCGAGCCGAGCGCATCGGCGCGATGGGGGAGGCCGCCGGGTTCATCGAGCGGCAGCAGTGGATCGAAGCGGATGCGCAATTCGCGCTGACGTTGTTCGAGGCCAGATGAGGCCCGTGGACGCCATGACCGACGACCTATGATCGCCGACGACCACGCTACGCCCGATCGCGGCGCGCGTTTCTTGTTCATCGCGGCGAGCCTGGTGGTCGTCGTCGCCGGGCTGCGCGCGGCGGGGCAGGTGCTCCTCCCGTTCATGGTCTCCGTGTTCCTGGCGATCATCTTTCTGCCGTTCATGGCCTGGCTGCGTCGGAAGGGTGCCCCCACCGCGCTAGCCGTCCTGGCAACGGTCCTGACGGCAGTGGCATTTCTGGCCGCGGTCGTGATCGTCGTGGGCCGGTCGTTGAACGAGTTCACGGCGGCGGCGCCTGGCTACCAGGCGCGCGTTCAGCAGTTGACCGCCTCGGGCCTGGCCTGGCTCGACGCGCGCGGCATCGAAACCGCAGGGTGGGGCTTGCCCCAGATCGTCAATCCCGGCGCCCTGATGGACGTTGTGGGCGGAACGCTGCGCGCGGTCGCGGCCGTCGCGCAGAACATCTTTCTGGTGATTCTCACGATGGTGTTCATCCTGGCAGAGGCCGCCGGATTTTCCCGCAAGCTAAAGGCGGCGTTCGGCGAGCGGTCGGAGCACTTCGACCGGTTCGGGGTGATGGCCCGTCAGGTCCAGCGCTACCTCGCGATCAAGACGTTGATCAGCCTGGGCACCGGGATTCTGGTCGGCCTCTGGGTGTCGGTGCTCGGGCTCGGCTTCCCGCTACTCTGGGGGCTGGTCGCGTTCATCTTCAACTACATTCCGAACCTGGGCTCGATCCTCGCGGCCATTCCACCGGTGTTGCTTGCGCTGGTGCAGTTCGGTCCGGGGCACGCGGCGATCGTGGCGAGTGGCTATCTCGTCATCAACATCGGTCTCGCCAATTTCCTCGAGCCGTATCTGATGGGCCGCCGGCTGGGTCTGTCGACCCTCGTCGTCTTGCTCTCGTTGATCTTCTGGGGCTGGGTGTGGGGGCCGGTCGGGATGCTGCTCTCGGTGCCGTTGACCGTCATCGTGAAGATCGCCCTCGAGAACACCGAGGATTTCCGTTGGGTCGCCGTGATGCTCGACGCCAATCCGGCGCGGTCGGCGCCGCGGTTCCTGCACCGCTGAGTCCCGGGACGGAGTTGACATGTCACTACTGAAGTTCCTGGGCTACGGCCAGGCCGAGCCGGCCGACGCCGCGCGCGACACCGAGACCGTGCATCGGATCGTCACTGAGTTGGGGCGGCTCGATCGCGACCGGGCGCGCTACCTCGCCGCGTTTGCCTACGTGCTGGCGCGCGTCGCGCACGCCGACCAGGAGTTCGACGACGCGGAGATCGCGGTGATGACGAAGTTCGTTGTCGAACTGGGCCATCTGCCGGAAGCCCAGGCCGTCCTGGTCGTCCAGATCGCCCGGAGCCAGACCGAGTTGTTCGGCGGCACCGAGGACTTCCTGGTCACGCGCCAGTTCAGGGAGATGTCGACCGAGTTGCAGCGTCGTGAATTGCTCGACTGTGTCTTCGCCGTCTCGGCGGCCGACGACTCGATCTCGGCAGCCGAGGAGAGCCGGATCCGTCAGATCGCGAGCGAACTCGGCATCGACCACGCCGGGTTCGTGGCGGCGCGTTCCGGGTACTCCGAGAAGCGGGACATCATCAAAGCGTTCCGGAAGAGTGTGAATTAGGAGCTTCTTCAGGGTCGGGGCTGCGCCCCGACCCCCCGCGGTGTCCTCCGCGGGGACCCCGAGCGCCCCACTCCGGACGCCGCGAGGCGCGCCGTGCGCGCCTTGACCTACATCGCTGGCCCAGCACGTGACGGCACCGTCACGGTTCCTGGGTTCTCCTCGGCGTACTCGCGGGTGAAGGTGTCGAGCTGGTCGACGACGACGCTCGTGATCCCCGCGCGCAGATCCGCGGCGGAGACCGCGCCGATCACGCTGGTTTGCCAGGTCACCGCTTCCGGCACCGCCTGATCGGGGACGCGTTCGAGTCGCACCGCCTGCCGCAGCTCCACATCCACGCAATAGATATAGATGCCGCTCCCTGTCGTCATGTTGACGTTGATGTACAGGTAGGCCCCGCCACCCGGGTCGGCGGTGAGTGGGAAACCGGCCGCCCGTAGCCGGTCACGCACCACGTCGAGCAACTGATCCCCGGTCAGGCCGTCGAGCGGCGCTTCGGGGATCAGGTCTTCGACGACGACCTCGAATCCGGCCAGGCCCCGCAGGCTGGCGCGGTCGGTCCGGACGGCTTGAGCCGCGGCCGGGGCGGTCGAGAACAGCAGGGCAACGAGCGTCGCCTGGGCGACGGCACCGGGAACGGTCATGACTGGGCACCTCGCATGATCCTGGGCTACGGACAGGATACCGGAAGGGAGGTGGGGTGGCGGGCCGGGCTCAGGGCCAGGTGACAAGGATGACGTTCGAGCGTTCCTGCTTCCAGCTCCTCGCGCTTGAGCGCGCCGGCGTGCTGACCATGAAGCCGACCGTTTCCCCCGACTTCGGCCGCCACTTCTCCAGCGGGGACTTCTTCACGTGCGGCCCGATGTTGTCGCGGTCGATCCCCTTGCAGACCTGTCCCGGACGCAGGTGCTCGCCTCTCCGTCCTCCTCGATTCGGAATAGCTTGGGGCTGCCTCTCACCGAGGCGCTACAATATTTCTCAGCCGCCTAGCCTTTGGCCTGATCAGCCAGCGCGAACGCCCTTCAGGCTGGCAAAGAGGCGCCCCAGTGGGTTTTCTCGTCGGCGGAAGGGACAGCCCTCGACGACGCCAACATCCGCCACCTGTTCTACCGGGTGCTAGGCAAGGCCGGTCTTCGACGGATTCGGTTCCACGATCTCCGACACACCTACGCCTCGCTGCTCATCCAGCAAGGGGAGAGCCTCGCGTACGTGAAGGAGCAACTCGGGCACAGTTCCATCAGCGTCACAGTCGATGTGTATGGGCACTTGATGCCTGGTGGAAATCGCGCCGCGGTGGACCGCTTGGACGACGTACCGACGCATCCAGACGCATCCCAGGCGCATCAGGCGGCGGATTCAGAGAATCTCGCCGACGCTAAGTTGTTGGAAGTAAGTGGTGAGCCGCCCCGGAATCGAACCGGGAACCCGCAGATTAAGAGTCGCAAACGGAAGTGCAAATGATCGAATGTTCTGAGTGTTTTCGTTTGTCAGGGTTGCAGAATGCGGCAGATGGCGGCACCGGCACGCATCCTATACGCATCCGGAAACACTCGTCAGATCGTGAGCGCAAGGAAGACCAAGGAATTGGCGAACGGTAGTTGAGAGTGGCGAGCAAGAAAGCGAGCGTCAACAGGCAGAGCCCGCGCATAGCCGAGGATGCCCGCGGTTCCGGGAGGCCCGGCGCCAAGTCGGACGCGGTGCGTGAGCGAGCGATTCTGGCTCTGCTGAGTGAGAAGACACTCGGCGTCGCGGCGGAGAAGTGTGGCGTTAACGAGAAGACCCTGCGGCGCTGGCTGGCCGGTGACGAAGCGTTCAAGAAGGCCTACACCGAAGCGCGTCAGGCCACCTTCGAGGCGGGGATGGGTCGCGTCCAGGCGCTGACCGCGCGAGCCGTGGAGACGCTCGAGGAGTTGCTCGACGCCACGCAGTCTCCGAACGTCCGGTTGGGCGCAGCTCGCACGGTGGCCGAGATGGGCATCCACCAGCACGACGCCGAGACGATTCTGCGGAAGCTCGAGGAGATCGAAGCCGCGCAGCAACGCTAGGGCAGGAGAGGCACGATGCGGAACTCGTTGAAGGGTGTGGTGTCGCGGGTGAATCGGATCGCGAACAAGGCGGGACGCGGATCCAGCGAGGCTGAGATTTATGCCGAGAGACGTCGGATTCTGGAAGAGGGTCGGCGGCAATCGGCGGCTGGTGAAGTGGTGCCCATCACGGACGACGCGGTCAGGACCAGGATGCAGAAGCTTTGGGCATGGCGCGCCGCACAACAGTAGGAGAGGAGGCGGCGACGAGCTCCAGCGATAGTCATATTTCGTTTGCTCTTGCTAGAGGCTGCTCAACTTCCCTCATCCTCACTGTCTTTTCCGATATCTAGCGTAGGCTCGTCATCATCGCCTTCACCGTGCTGCTGAAACAGGGGCTCCGCCGCGATAAGTCGATAGATCGACGCCAAGTCACCTTCCGCCCCGAGAACCGATGCGATTGCATCGTCGATCAATAAGCGCACCCGGTCGTCCAGTACTTGGTCGATCCGCAGCAACTCCTGACCGGACAATTCTTCGAACGCGCTCGACAACCTGTGCCGCTGTGAGGACGTCAACTGCCTGGGATCTAGGACCGGAAGTTCGGCAAGGATGGGCTTCTTGAACTGCACCCAAGCTCCTTCGGTATCTACTCGCGCTCCCACGAGCGCGAGGATTCCAAACGTCGAATTCAGCCATAGGGAAAGGATACGCTCAGTCTCAGGCGCCTCGGCGAGCACTTCGTCGGACACTGCGAAAGGCCACCATCGTCCGGCTTGAAAAGAACCTTGAAGCCAGTCAGAGCGCCGGCCGAATTGAACTGAGCTCGTTGATCGAGTCGAGTTTCTGCGGCGATTCAATTGGATTGCAGCAGACCGCATGGTATCGGGACGGCAGGACTCTCTTCTGCCTCCTGGTGTTCGTGACTCTCGTCGGCGGTTCTGTCCTCCACTTCGCTTAACCCTCGGTTGATGCTCAGAATTTGCCGAGCTGTTCACGACACTGTCTTCGGCGAACGCATCCGGCAACACTCTCAACGCCACGTCCCGATGGAGCATCGTATCGGTCGCGCGATATACAACGCCTATCTTGCCCGCGCCCACCAGCCCTTAGGTGCTTCTTCGACGCGGATCGATCCGTGGCTGTCGGATAACAGGCCCGATTGTAGGCGGTGGCGACACCCGTGACAGCTCGGCATTCGGGGCTTTACAGCTCTGCCTCTCCCCACCGTAGTCCTCGGTGTAAACTCCGATTCGTGGTCAGCCGCACCGAAGTGCTTCGTCGGATCAACGAGCTCCAGCGGCAGGGGAAGAGCCTCGGGGACGCCGCCGCTGAG
>Ga0187827_10000030_pt1 | contig 207795 bp, 159 predicted proteins | sample ETNtaG_39_FD_167969 | JGI IMG/M metagenome (GOLD analysis project Ga0187827, IMG submission 167969) | Marine microbial and viral communities from oxygen minimum zone, Eastern Pacific Ocean - ETNP2014_SV_150_PacBio MetaG (Illumina Assembly) | ecosystem: Environmental > Aquatic > Marine >...
TCCTGCCCATTATTGAATTGGGAAATTAATTTTTTAATTGCGGATTGTTGGTCGCCCGCAGGCGCATACTCTGCATGTAATGTAAAACTGGAGACAGAGGGGTCCAATCTGCCTTCGGCAGCCCCCGCTATCGCTTTGGAGAGATCAAACGGGTCTATCGCATCCTCTACCATGAAATCCCCTCAAAATTGATTGTTCTTAATTCATGGGCGATATAGGCCACCATTCACATGTAGGACAGCCCCAGTAATGTAACTAGAGTCTTCAGACAACAGAAATGACACCACGCTGGCAACTTCTTCAGGTTGTCCCAATCTCCCCATGGGAATTCCTGATTCTCTCTCATTTCTTTTCACAGGAGTATCCCCTGCTACAAGATCAGTATCGATTGTTCCTGGTGCAATGACATTGACTCTTTGACCAGTTTCAGCGACATCAACAGCCAGTGACCTAGCCCAAGCGTGGAGTGCACCTTTCGATGCCGAATAGTCTGCTCCCATTGCCGTACCTTTCAACCCTAATTGACTCCCTAAGACTACTACGCTAGCTGAGTTGGAAAGGTGCGGCGAAAGTGCTCTCCAAACCAAGAATGCCCCAGTGAAATTTACATTCATAGTCATCTCCATTTCTTCTAGGGTGAGTTCACTTGCTTTTCCCCTTTGGTACATTGCATGGTTCAGAACTAAAGCATCGACTCCTCTTTTGACCCAAGGATGATCTGCAAGAACCATCACTTCACCAGAATTAGAACAGTCGACTTTTACTGCGACACAGTCACAACCTGATTCTCTTACATCAGTAATGACATTCTCTGCGGCTTGAGCATCGGTATGGTAAGTGATAATCAGGCGATATCCCTCTGAGGCCAAACGACTTGCCGTAGCTGCTCCAATCCCCCTACTTCCACCAGTAATTACTGCTAATTTCGTCATATCATCACCTCAGTCTAGCAACCCATCGCTGGATGGTTCAATCATCATGATGGCTACTAGGAGGACCCATCCCGTAAGCATTGACACGCGGAACAGTGTCGTTTGGAAGTCAGTTAATCGCTCCCGTGTCAATATGGCTGCTATGTTCAGAATTGCCATCACCCCAGCAGCGGCGAGAAACCAAATTTCGTCCATCGGGTTTGAGATGGCAAAGCATGCAAACCACAGCAGCGTCAGTTGAACAGAGGTTCGAGTCGTTGCCTCTTCACTAAACGTCGCTGGAAATGAATGAATCCCATTTTCTCGATCACTCTCTACATCCATACGTGCATAGTTGATATCGAAGACGGCTATCCAGAGTGCGACTCCAAGAGATATAAAGAAAATAGTTGGATACCATAGAAAGGTAGTCTCCCCCTCGTGCATTCCGGTAATTGCAGCCCACCCATGTACATCTGCAGCAACAGCCACCCAAGCCCCCGCTGGTGCGAGACCGAGGCACAGTCCAAGCCACAAGTGGCAGAGCCAAGTGTAACGCTTAGTGTAGGGGTAGATGACGAAGACCAGAACCGGAAGCCAAGCCATCATTAGCGCAACTTCATTGAGTTGCCAAGCACCTAGAATAAGCATGCCAAGGAAAGTTGCTGATAGGATCCAAGCAGTGTTCATTGACATTGAGCCCGAGACTAGATGCCGGCTTGCAGTACGAGGGTTTGTGGCATCAATATCACGATCAATGATTCGATTTAGAGCCATCGCAAGACCTCGAGCCCCAATGGCAGCAACAAGAATCCAAATGATATCGTAACTCCATGCTTGAATTGGTAGTTCATGTATGAATTGGTTGTGGGCTAGTACATAGCCAATTAGCACGAAAGGCAGTGAGAAGAGTGTGTGCTCTATCTTTACGAATTGAAGTATTTCTTTGGCGCCCAAATCACCACCTCGTAACATTCGGCTCCCAAGTTCTTTGTTCATATCCGTCATGGCCAGCCATATTGGTAACTTTTGTGAGCGTTGCATGGTCATGTAGGGTCAAGGGTGGCCAACTTCTAATCGGATATATTGGATCCAGTGCCGAAATTTGTTGTCCCACCTCTTCCAGTGCACTACGGCCTGGGTGTGGGATAGGTGCCGTTGCATCCCAACAGATTCTTTTCCGTTCGGGATCAAAGTGGAGATCCCGTCCTACATCAAATCGAACGGTCAACTGCCAGAGCAGTTTTCGATTGACTCCAGCGGAGTGTAGTTTGACATCATCATCGGTGATGAAAAGCCACCTTAGATTCTCGGATTCTTCTAATTGCCAAATTGAATTCATCAATTGAAATATTCGTTGCCTTTGGGCCCTGCTCGCCTCAACTTGAGCCGCCCAAGCCAAAGGATCTAGAATTGCACCCATTCCAGTAGATGGATTGGGGGTATCATCGATTATTGTGGTAATTACCAACATTGATGGCCTAAGTTGCAGAACCTCACATACAGAATCCATTGCTCGAACCTTGGCGCAGAAGTCAACTGAAACACCTGGGGCTTCAATTAATCCTCGCCGCCAGTCTGGTGTAGTGTCAAAAGTAGTTCCACGAGGTAGGTCAACACCACCTTTTCGAGGGTCGGTAGAGGGGAGAGTTGTAGCATCAATCAGCAGTTTGTCGTGAACATTTTCCCAAGGTGAAGTGGCATCAAGAGAATCAGCTACAAACCCAGGTATGGTTAACAAATCTGAAGATGGGTCCACCTTTTGGTGTAGTGTGTCTAGAAGGGCATTCAAGTCTTTTACAGGGTGGTTTGGATCAACAGCTACTGAGATTTTCGTGAACATCAATTGCCCTGCTCCTAAAAGTCCGAGGCAGGTCTTGCGCGCCTGTCGAGGATAACGTTGTTTTGAGGAAATGATAGCGAGGTTGTGGAACCCTGTTCCAAGCGGGACGAACATGTCAACAACATCACGGTGTTGGAAATTCAATACTGGTAAGAATGCGTCAGTAATCGCTTCACCTAGATAACCATCTTCCATGGGGGGTAATCCAACAATTGTCATGGGTACCAAAGGTTCAGAGCGGTGAGTAATTGCAGTTACGTGCATTACTGGATAGTCACCTTCAAGGCTGTATAATCCAAAATGATCACCAAATGGCCCTTCAGTTCTAGTCTCTCCGAGCACACAGTATCCTTCGATTACGACATCGGATTCTGCAGGTACCAATAAATCCTGAGTCTTTGCCTTCACCATTGAAATTCTCTGGTCTCCAAGAAATGAAGCGAACATAAATTCTGAGAGGTTGTCAGGTAATGGTGCAATTGCACTGAAAATGAGTTCTGGTGGGCCCCCCAAACAGATTGCTACCGGAATCTGCTCAGCAGACTCTTTGCTTGAATCGGCATGTTCTGCACCGTGCTTGTGCATCTGCCAATGTAGGCCGCATTCGGTTGGCCCGTAAATCTGTGAGCGATACATCCCAAGATTTTGTTCTCCATTGATTGGGTCTTTAGTTACCACAAGTGGAAGGGTGATGAATTGCCCACCATCATTAGGCCATGTTTTCGGAATAGGGAGGGCAGTCAAATCAGGTGTTTCCATCATTATTTCTTGACAAGCACCTTTCTTCACACGCTTTGGAGCCATTTTCAATCCCTGGCGTGCTAGAGCCATTCCTTTCCATGGTTTCTTAGAAATCTTAACCACATCAGGCTTCATCATGCCGACGAGACGCTCTCCAATTTCTGATAATTCATCTACGCCTAGCGCCATTTTGATTCGTTCATGAGTGCCAAAGAGATTCATCACCATGGGTATTTCAGAAATGTTGCCATTTGGAAGTATTGGTTGCTCAAAAATGACGGCATTTCCACCCATCTTGACAATTCGATCTGCTATACACCCAGCTTCCAGTTCTACATCAACGGGCCGGCTGATTCGAATTACTTCGTCACCCTCTTCTAGAGCGGCTACGAATTGTTGCAGATTGCTCCATCCCACATTCCCCCGAAGGGTTATCCCCTATGAAACATCAAGGAGAGGAGTTTTTGATTTTTTGACCGAGTTCTTCATGAAGCGAGTTCCCCCCATCAGAGAATATGCAAGCGCAGACGACAGGGTGTGATGTTCTCGTCATTGGCGCTGGTCCCGGTGGTGGCTCAGCCGCTTTGCATGCTGCCAGGCATGGCCTTGATGTAATTATAATCGAAAATCACGCTGAAATCGGCACTCCTGTTCATTGTGGAGAATGCATTTCTGATGTAGCAGTCCAGAACCTCAATCTTGAGTTGCCTGATGAAGTGATATCTCGGCCTGTTAACGGAATTCGGATATTATTTCCCGATGGTAATGCCAAGAAGTTGAGTGAGCCGGGATATGTGTTGGAAAAGCATTTGTTTGAACGTTGGTTAACCAGTGAGGCAGAAGCGAAGGGTGCGGCCCTACATCTATCCCACAAATTAACTGCAATGAAGCGCATCGATGAAGATGGCAAATTCAAGGCGTGGCATTGTGAAGGGAAGGGCGAAATGTTTCCATTTGAAGCAAAAGTAGTCATTGATGCTTCAGGGGTAGGGGGAATTTGTTCAAAATTACTCGATCTTAACCCGAGACCCAAAGTGATTGCAGGTATACAGTATGAGATGTTACAGGTTCCAACTGATGGCTATCTCGATTTCTACATGTGGCCACATTATGCCACTAAGGGATATATCTGGATGATTCCCAAATCAGATGGCCGTGCAAATGTAGGATTAGTTACTGAGGATAGGAAAGGGGCAGTAAAATCGCTTGACCAATTCATTGCAGACAGCGAATTCAAGGATTTAGATAAGGTAAATCCAGCATGGCGAAAAGAGGGCATTGCCACACGTGGATTTGGTGGTACTGTCCCAATTTCAGGACCACATAAAGCGACTCATTCTGATGGTTTGATGCTTGTTGGAGATGCTGCTGGGTTCACATCACCTCTGTTTGAAGGCGGGTCACATTTGGCACTGAAGTCCGCTTCCTTTGCTGCACAGACAGCGGCCGAGGCTATCGCCGCTGGAGACACATCTTCTGAGATGTTGGCCGTATACTCCACTCGCTGGAAGGAAGAGTTCCCTCCATACGAGAAAATCTTGCGGGGAAAGACAGCTCTATACTCATTGAGTGATGATGAGATGTCAGTAATGGGCCGTTGCTTTCCCGAAGAGATGTCAGCAATGGGATTTTCAGGGAAAACAATGGTTGGTATCCGCCTATTGTTCCGTCGACCTAGCTTATTCTTCAAACGGATAATTCCTGCTATGCGCGCATTTGGATACAGCCGCGCCAAGTATTATGGCTGGTAATCAGCGAACAATGTGTGAACAAAGTCCCGCGCCGAAATCGCCATGCCCTATTCCCTATTCGGGTGCTTCATGCAATGGGTTCTTTGGGTGGCATTAGCCGCTTCAGTGGCCGCCTTCTTTATCCCATGGCGTGATCTTTCAGATGATTTAGGAAAATGGCTCCCACGGGCAATAGTTCTTCTTCAGATTCAACCATTTTTGCTTCTCACTTTTCTATTTGTGACAGATTCAACATCCTATGACTTAGTGCGTCTTTATGGGGGTGGAAGTATGCCTCTGCTCTACAGAATCAGTGCAGTTTGGGCAAGTAGAGAGGGACCTACATTACTTTGGGCAGGTTTGCTCGCCTTGTGTGGTTTATTCTTCCAAATCAAAGGACGTGGTGATAATGCGATTCTGATGCGTAAAATGGTCAATGGTACAGTCTTAACAATCCTGACATTAGCTCTCATCATGCGTCCGTTCCGACTTGCTCAAAGTAGTTGGCGAGGTGAATTGAATCCACTTTTACAAACCGATTTGATGGTTCTCCACCCACCTCTCATTTACCTCTTCTATTCGCTTTGCATGGTGGTCATGTTACAGGCGTTGACATATATCCTAAGTGAAGAGGAAGGAGTCGCTTCAAAAGTTAGGGAGGCCGTTCTCCCTGCTGCAAGAGTAGCATTTGCAGTTGGCACACTTGGTGTTGGACTTGGAGGGTTGTGGGCATACACCGTACTCGATTGGGGTGGTTACTGGGCTTGGGATCCTGTTGAGACCGCTTCACTATTGCCTTGGGTATGCCTCCTCCTCCTTCTTCACTTACGTGTCTCTCCTGGAAAAGAAGTGTCGAAATGGGCAATTCCCCTAGCAGTTCTTCCTGGCTGGTTTTCGATTCACGCTACCCTGGTCACGCGGGCGAATGGAGTATGGGCATCTGTTCACGCCTTTATTGGTGACAAATTAGATAATCGAAGTGATTCAGCCATTGGTCGTCTAATTGAGTTACAAGGAGAAGGCCTTGCAGGAACTGAAGTGACGACCTATATTGTCGCTTTGGTAACCATTCTAATTATCACAGTCGCTTGGTTGGTATTTTATCAAAGTGGACTCGGAGACCAAAAACGATGGCGGCGTGTGAGTCGCTATTCACTATTCTTTATTCTCGCTCTTCCCCTCTCACGCTTCATTACTGTAGATATGTTTGGGGCTGAAATCAGTTGGATTGAATTGTTGCCTTCAGTACTGCTTCTTTTACTTGCATCTTCATCATTGATTGCATTGTTCGCACCACCTAATACAATATTGCCTAATTTGTTTGATAGCAATGAAAAGTTGTTTTCAATGGTTGCAATCTTGTTGCTGACCTATTTCATTGATGTGACGGTCGCAATTCTGTTATGCATCCTAATGCTGTTGAAGGTTAGTGTGCGAAGTAGTTCCAGTGGCCAATCCAGTAATGTAAATTCAAATCCAGACAATTTTTGGACAGTGGCTGCAGTAATAGTAATCCTAACTGCGACCTATGCATTCTTGATTGAGGTGACCAGTGCAGGAATAGCTCTAATCATCTTCCTTTGGCCAATATTTCTTAGGGAATCCGATGAAGAGGAGCAATCTCTCAAAGATAGACTCTCCCAGTTTTGCATTAGAAAGGAGCAGTTACGACTTGCCCGTTACGCCCCCGTTGTTATTGGTGCCATCTTTCTCACTTTGACTTGGATGCTAATGATAGCGAGCATTGATGGTGCATCCTTAGCAATGCATGAGATGTTTGGTGGGCCGCTCATTCTTCTAGTCGCAGCCGCTCTTGCAACATATTCATGGAAGGACACAGTCCCCTCAAGATGGACTCCTTTGCTCTTGCTAGGATTCATTGTTCTCGGTATTCTCTTGGGGGTGCTTCTCAATTTGCCACTAGCAGGTGATAGCAACGCACAGTTCAGCGATGTGGTTACTCGTGGTGATGTGGCTTGGCTTCTGTTACCTATGATGGTGGTTGCAATTCCTTCACTCATCAGGTTGGTTTACGACTTGAGTAGAAAAACTATTGATGGCTATTCCCCGGCAAAATTGCGTAGCGCCCTCGCACATGCTGCCCATCTAGGTATCATTCTGCTATTGGTTGGTCATATATTCACCACGACCCTAGTCGACAGGACCGATTCAAGTCATCAAGTGGTGTTGGTGCAAGACGACCAAGTATCCCATGAAGGCCTTCATTTGACATTCATAGAATGGACAATTCTATCATCTGATGACGAGACCTTCTCTGATCGATTCAAAGTAGGTGATGGCTTTCTAGGAGCAGAAATTGAAGTGAGAGATGATTCAGGGAAATTACTCGACACGGTAAACCCCGGAATGTTAAGGTTTGATGATTCAAATGGGTTTCCTAGAAGCGAGGTTGCTCGGTATTCCTCTTGGAGTGGTGATACCGTGTTCATCTTTGATTGGTCACAAACTCAAGAGTTGGGCAATGCATCAGATACTATTGATATGGCTTCAGAAGAGGTTGATCTTGACCGAGTGCGACTGACTGTCTACCATCTACCTGGTAGCCACCTTGTTTGGGCTGGTTGGCTCATTATTATTCTCTCAACATTTACCATATGGATATCTTCCATGCTGTGTACAAAAAGACGTAAAACAGCTCAGACTGAGGCTTGATATTTACCGGCTTACTCATAAAGGGAGAGTCGGTCGCCGGCTCGCCCCGTAGGGGCGTAGAGTGGTTTATCATGGAAGAAGGCGCAATTGTCTACATCGATTACGATCTGTTCGATGGTGATTCAGGAGCATTGATTGAAACCACACGTGAGGATACCGCGAAGTCAAATGACGCACATGAAGAGGATAGAAATTACGAGCCACTATGCGCCACAATTGGCGAAGGTCGCTTGATCCCGGGCTTTGAGGAGAGCCTTGCTGAAGCAGAAGTAGATACTGATTATGATATTGATATCCCTGCTGACAAAGCATATGGTGAGCGTGATGCAAATGCGGTTGAATATTTTGGCCCCCAACAGTTGGCTCGACAAGTTCGTGACCCCGACAATCTAGAAGTCGGCGGGACGGTAGAGATTGGTGGCCGAAAAGGAATTCTTGTGATGTTCCGTGCAGGACGCGCTCGCATTGATTTCAACCATGAATTAGCAGGCAAGACATTGCGTTATAATTACCGAATCACTAAGGTGGTTGAGGATCGTGAAGAGATGGTATTAGCCATGTTCAAAATGACTACTGGCTCAGAAGATTTTGAAGTTGAGTTTGACGGCGATGATGTAGCCATCACAATTCCTGATTTTCTCGGATACGACCAATCTTGGGGAATGGCAAAGTTCCAAATTATCCGAACATTGCGTGACAATGTAGGTGTGAAGACCATCACCTTCCGAGAAATCCATCCCGTCCGAGAAGCTACTGAAGAGCACGACCATGACCACGACCACGACCACGACCACGACCATGACCATGGCGAAGAAGAGTGAAACTCATTCACTAGAACCATCTCGGCGATTTGATGGGCGAGTCTGAGGCTGATTCAATTTCTTCTGATGATACTGATATAGAGCAGCTCATTTCAAATGAAGAGCGGCCCTCTAAGAGTTCATCAACAAATCAATTCGCACAGTACGAATTAGTTGCCTTTACCATTATTGGAATAGGCCTTGCTTTACCGGGAATTGGCTATTTACTCGGTTTTATTGCTGATGCGTGGTTCATTTGGGATATCGTTGATTCCAATATTGTTCAACCAATCATTGGTGAGGGTGGTGGAGATTCAAGTTACAATCCCGTAGATACTGCTGCTTACTCTATTCTTCTCGTTGCTTTCATAGTCTCCCTATCCGCGTGGTTGAGGGAATGGGGCGTATCAAATGAGGATCGTATGTTATACTCACTTCTTCCATGGGTGCTTTGGGCAGTTTTAGTGGAGGTCAGTGAGGACGCAGGTTTGTTTGCAGCAGATGTTGATTCATGGTTTGTTTCTCCAATAATTCATTTCCAAACTGCAGGTTGGATAGTACTGACGGGAATATTGGTTCATTTCATGAAAAATACGAATATTGGAATAGAAAATAAACGGCTGGTTCCGTTTTTCCCTCTTGCCATTCTGGTGATAAGTCAACTCTTTTTATTCTATGAATACAATTCTACCCAGAGTGTAGGAATATTTCTCATGATTATACTGTTGTGCTTTTTCATATTTGAATCTGAAATACTGATGTTGAAAGAGAAAATGGGAGATTGGAATCTATTGGAGCGCAGTCTACTCTACTCTGGAATGAGCGCCTGCATTTTGGCTGCAATAGGATTGTTACAGTTTGCACAGGCACAGCATAGTGTCAACGAATTGACATTATGGCCGGCACTTGTTGTACTCTTGTTACCAGTATTGTTCGTCTTAATGCTACACCATAGAGGAAAGGAAGCGTATGGTGTTCTCATTGAAGATGGCTATATTCCAGGGGTTCTTGACGAGGGCACAACTCTCAATCAGTGGGAGAATTTTGAGGGTGAAGAACATGAAGCACATGAGAAACTTGTCCACCGTGCCGCTTTTTCTACTCCAATAGTTCTGCTTGCTGTATATGGACAACTGGTAGACGGCATTGCATCTTGGGTTGGCGTCGATATATTCGGATATTCAGAGAAACATGTCCTCTCATCATTAGTGATGAAATTATCAGGTGGTGCTGAAAGCGGTGCTGGAGGTGGTTGGGGATTTTTTGTAGTGAAAATGCTCCTCGCTCTGGTGATAGTGCTCTTCTTTGCAGAATGGCGTTTTGAGAGGCGCCAGTGTCATTTGAGATTACTTATTGTCCTCGGATTACTTGCAGTGGGCTTGGCCCCGGGCTTAAGGGACTTAGGACGGCTTATGTTGGGCGTTTGAAGCCGCACCGTTCAAGCACCTGTTTGTATTCGACCCTATGGGTCGACATGGATAGACTGCCTACTTCAGTGCGTTCAGGCGATGAGAGATTCACCGCTAATACAGAGCATAATAGCGCTCTAATTGCGGTTCTGAATGGCCGTTTAGAAGCAATTCAACAGGGTGGTGGTGGAAAGTATGTCGAACGCCACCGCAGCCGCGGCAAGATGTTACCTCGAGAGAGAATATCGGGGATTTGTGACGCAGGAACATCATTTCTTGAGTTAAGTCCCTTGGCTGCTAATGGGCTCTATGATGGTAATGCGCACAGTGCAGGCGTAATCACCGGCATCGGTGTTGTTCACGGAAGAGAGTGCATGTTTGTGGCCAATGATGCTACTATCAAAGGTGGCTCTTACTACCCCATGACAGTAAAGAAACACATTAGGGCGCAGAACATCGCTGAAGAGAACTACCTTCCTTGTATCTATCTAGTTGATTCAGGTGGTGCTTTTCTACCAATGCAGGACGATGTTTTTCCAGATAGAGGACACTTCGGCAGAATTTTCCATAATCAGGCAATAATGAGTGGAAAGGGTATCCCACAGATTTCTGCAGTTCTAGGTTCATGCACCGCAGGCGGCGCTTATGTCCCTGCAATGAGTGATGAATCAATCATAGTCAAGGATAATGGCACGATCTTCCTTGGTGGGCCCCCATTAGTCAAAGCCGCAACTGGAGAAGAAGTCACCGCTGAGGAACTTGGTGGTGCAGAAGTTCATACTGTTAAGTCAGGCGTGGCTGACCATTTTGCCGAAGATGAAGCCGAAGCCTTCAGAATCGTTCGCAATATTGTGGAAAATCTTCCACCACCTTGCAAAGTGGCTCTCGATGTTGCTACCCCCGAACCCCCACATCATGACTCTGAAGAACTAGTCGGAATCATTCCCGATGATAATCGCATGCCATACGATGTTCGAGAGGTGATTGCAAGAATAGTTGACGGTTCCCGCTTCCACGAATTCAAGGCACGATATGGTACCACAATTGTATGTGGATTTGCTAGAATACATGGATATCCCGTTGGTATTGTAGCCAATAATGGAATCCTATTCAGTGAATCGGCATTGAAGGCCACCCATTTCATTGAACTGTGTGGGCAAAGAGGTACACCACTTGTTTTCCTGCAGAACATTACCGGGTTCATGGTTGGAAGCGAATATGAAGCAGGTGGGATCGCAAAGGACGGTGCAAAGATGGTTACAGCCGTGGCATGTGCCCCCGTTCCAAAATTCACAGTAATCATCGGCGGTTCACATGGAGCTGGAAATTATGCGATGTGTGGAAGGGGATACGACCCCCGATTCCTCTTCATGTGGCCCAACTCAAGGATTTCAGTAATGGGCGGACCCCAAGCATCCAGTGTTTTGACTACGGTGAAACAGGATCAGCGAGCTAGAGAGGGTAAACCACCTATGGAGGGTGAAGAGTTAGAAGAGTTCCAACGCCCAATTCTGGAGAAATATGAGACGGAGGGTTCCCCCTACTATGCCACCGCTCGAGTTTGGGATGATGGGATAATAGATCCACGTGACACACGTGATGTGCTTGGATTGAGTATTTCCGCCGCGTTAAATGCACCATTACCTGATACTGAATACGGTATTTTTCGAATGTGAAGGTGCAATTGCAATGTCTGATTTTTCAATTGGAGATTTATCGCCAGAAATTAATCAATGTGGACTTTCGATTGATGGGCCTGTTGCTAACATTACATTACAGCGGGAGAAGGTATTCAATGCCTTGAATCCCGAACTTATTGGTGAGTTATGCGCCCTCCTTGATTGGTGTAGCGACCGTTCCGTTGGCATGCGAGGACAACTGGTTGATGGGGGGGGGGAAGCGTTCCTTCGGGTGATAGTTCTACGTGGTGCGGGCAAACATTTCTGCGCGGGTGCTGATATCAGTTGGATGCAGGCTTCAGGTACACAGTCTGTGGAGGGAAACCGTGCTGATGCTGCCCGTCTTGACCGTCTTTTCCACACTTTGTGGTCTCACCCATGTTTCACTATCGGTGTAGTGCAGGGTGTAGCATTAGGGGGGGGGGCAGGTCTTGTATCATCACTAGATCACGTGATTGGTGAAAGTGAAACAAGGATTGCACTTTCAGAAGGCAAGTTAGGAATCTTGCCTGCTGTAATTGGCCCCTATGTTTACCAACGTATTGGTAGTGCACAGACTCGCCGGCTTGCGATGCTTGCTTGCAAAATTCCTGTTGATGAAGCACTCAGAATTGGTATGATTGACCAGAAGGTCAAATCTCCAGAACAGTTTGATAAAGCCATTAGTACAATCGTAAAGGAAGTATTGACTACAGGACCAATAGCAGTTACAGAGGCGAAGTGTTTGGTTCAAACTATCGACCGATGGGAGTCTAGTGATGAGGAACTGCGCTCTTGGACACTTGACAAGACATCTGAAATGAGAGGTTCAGCAGAGGGACAAGAGGGTCTTTCTTCTTTCATTGAGAGAAGAGCGGCAGCATGGAAGAGTGAGGATTGAGAAAGATGTCTCAACCTGCTTGGATTGCTGAAGCACCATTCAAGTTCAGTAAAGTGTTGATAGCAAATAGAGGTGAAATTGCTTGCCGCATTATTCGAGGATGTAAGGAAATGGGGCTTGCTACTGTTGCGATTTTCAATGATTCTGACATTGGTGCAATGCACGTGGAGTTAGCTGACGAATCAGTGCACCTTGAGGGTTCAGAAATCTCTTCCACTTATCTTTCGCATACCGCTATCATCAACGCGTGCCGAACCTCCGGTGCAGACGCCCTTCATCCGGGTTATGGGTTTCTTTCTGAAAGATCGGACTTTGCCGAGTTGGTTGGAGCAAGTGGAATTATTTGGATAGGTCCACCAGCTAAGGCCATTGATTCAATGGGGGATAAAGTACGTTCTCGTCGCCTCATGATTGACGCCGAAATACCCTTGGTTCCTGGTGCTGAGTTGGTACCAGGGAAATCACTCTCAGAGACAGTAGAGGAACTTCACAGACATGCTACTGAAATTGGGTATCCCCTATTGTTGAAGGCATCAGCAGGGGGTGGTGGAAAAGGAATGAGGGAAGTTAATTCACCAGGGGAATTGGAAACTTCCTATCTAGCAGCTCAGCGTGAAGCATTATCTTCATTTGGTGACGATACAGTCTATATTGAGAGGCGAATTGTTGCACCACGTCACATTGAGATACAACTTCTCTGTGATACTCATGGGGGTGCTATCCATCTTCTTGAGCGTGAGTGTAGTATTCAGCGCCGACATCAGAAAGTGATTGAAGAAGCGCCAAGCAGTGCTTTGTCCGCAGAGATACGGCAAGCGATGGGGGAGGCCGCAGTCAATGCCGCCCGTGCAGTTCACTATGTGGGGGCGGGTACAGTAGAATTTCTTCAATCAGGAGATGATTTCTTTTTCCTAGAGATGAATACCAGACTACAGGTGGAACACCCAGTTACTGAATTTGTTACCGGGGTCGACCTCGTTCAAGAGCAATTGAGAATTGCTGCTGGATTGCCTTTGACAATTTCTCAAGAGCAAGTGAGCCCACGTGGTTGGGCGATTGAGGCTAGAATCTACTCAGAAGATGCAGCAAATGGATTCCTTCCAGCGACTGGCCCGCTGCGCGTTTGGAGGCCACCCGAAGGACCAGGCATCCGTCTTGACACAGGGGTTCGAGAAGGTGATGAGGCTAGAATTGATTTTGATCCAATGCTTGCCAAATTGATAGTTCATGCACCTAGTAGGGAAGGTGCTATTGAGAGAATGCGGCGAGCATTGGGTGATTTTGTAATACTCGGCGTTACCACAAATATTGAGTTCCTTCACGATGTGATAACACATCCACAATTTGCTTCTGGGGCAACCACTACTGATTTTATTGAGAGAGAATGGCCAAATGGGTGGTCTTCATGTGGTGATGAAAAGGTAGCAGTAATTGCGGCAGCAATAGGTGAGAAAGCAGGCCTCCATTTGTCCTCCTCCCCTGTTTCTCAATCTGATTCAATAGACCCTTACAATCCATTCATGACGATAGGCCGCAGTTTTCCATGAGGTGTGAATATGAAGGATTTTATCAATCATCAGGATGGCAGTAAATGGACAGTAGCTGCTGTACCATCAAAAGGTGGTTATACTGCCTTACGAGTGACGGTTGACGACGAGTCAATTGATGTTGGCGATTGGCATTTTTCAACAACAGAAGTTCGCGAGGAAGTTCTACTTGAAAGAGGAGATAGGAGCGAGAACATAGTCCTAGTTAAGGTGGGTGATGTATGGTGGATTCATCACAATGGCCACACATCACGCATCTCGGTTGTCGAGGTGGGCGCCCAAAGTACATTTGATCAGATGGGTGGTCTGACTTCACCAATGCCGGGCAAAATAATCTCAATAATGGCATCAGTTGGCGAGTCTGTCAATGAAGGGCAAACAGTCCTCATCCTTGAAGCGATGAAGATGGAGAACCGGATTTGTTCGCCGGTCAATGGCGTTGTTACAGCGATTCATTATGAGGTCGGATCCCAAGTCAATCAAGGAACCGTTCTCCTCGAAATTGAAGAGGCCGAATAATCAATTGAAAAATCAAATTACCAATTGCAAGATTCTAACACCTTTTGGTTCTGCATATAGGGTTGCAATACTTCAGGGATCTCGACTTTTCCGTCTTCGGTCTGATTTTGTTCAATTATAGCGACCAGTGCACGGCTAGTCGCAATAGCAGTAGAATTGAGAGTGTGAACGGATTCATTCCCTTCAGAAGTCCGATATCTCATCTTCAGGCGGTTAGCCTGATAGTCGGTACAGTTGGAACAAGAAACAATCTCCTTGTAGGCGCTCACACCAGGTAGCCATGCCTCTAGGTCATACTTTTTGGAAGCGACAGTACCCATATCACCTGTACAGATATTGACAACCTCATAGTGAAGGTTGAGTGAGTCCCATAACTCAACACAATTCGCCAATAACTCATCATGCAAGTTCCAAGAATCTTCAGGTTTGCTGATGATTATTTGTTCAACCTTAGTGAATTGGTGAACTCTCCAGATCCCTTTGTCAGATTGACCGTGTGCCCCAACCTCTCTTCTGAAGCAGGGTGATATTCCTACTATTTTCAGGGGTAGCATCGATGGCTCCATCACTTCATCCATGAACATGGCAGTGAGTGGGTGTTCACTGGTAGCAATGGTATAGAATCCTTCAGGCTGAACATTGTACATCACAGTCTCAAAGTCACCTAGGTCGGTCACTCCTTCGTAGGCAGTACGATTCATCATCACCGGTGGCTGGACAAAGGTATATCCTCGTTCAGTTAGGAAATCTACAGCATACTGCTGCAATGCCAATTCCATTCTAGCTAGGTCTCCTTTCAGGAAGTAGAAGCGGCTACCAGCAATCTTTGCAGCTCTTGGCAAGTCAACCCAGTTGTTCTGGTCTACCAACAGATTATGTGTCCTAGGCTCGAAAGAGTATTCCTTCTTCCTTCCATGTTTGCTGTGCAAAGTGTTTCCATCTTCATTTTCCCCTATTGGTACACTTTCGTGTAGAATGTTTGGGACTTTCATTCGAAGTGCATCTCTCGCACTCTCCATTTCATCTGCTTCAACTCCAAGCGCATCTATCTGTTCTCCAAGTGATGCAACTTCGGTGAGGATGCGTTGCATTTCATCATTGTCTCCGGCCTTCTTCGCTTCAGCAATACCTCGTGCTGCTTCATTCCGTTTGCGACGTAACTGGTCAGCATCATAGCGAGATTTCTTCCAATTTTCATCGAGGCGAATAACCTCTTCAATTTGGTCGTGAGGCAAACCACGCTTGTCATGATCGGCGCGGATAATGTCGGCGTGTTCACGGAACATATTGATGTCCAACATCTTATCTCAAATCCCTGATTTCCTTCTGTCTCTTGAACCCACTTATCAATCAAAATATTGTAATTCCAAAGGAAATTGCAGCAGTTCCAACCGCAATAAACCCAGAAAGCAAGTATCCTAGAATACTCCCACCATTTAGTAAGGGTAGGCCAGCTTGTGGCCTACCCATGGCAACATAACTCATTAGAACTGTATAACCTAGTAGGCCGCCAAGTAATGTTCCAAGTGCTACAAACATCGGGTCACTCAAGCCTAGAATAGTTCCACCCCCGGGAAGGAAGGTTAGTGCAGAAACAACCAGCATACCGGGGAATATCACATCTCCAAGCCCCATGAAAAGAGCATTTCCTCCTTTCTTTGGGCGCGGGGGTGGCGGGGTTGGCCTCGCTTTATCCTCAGGCGAATCGTCTTTTTGTCTAACATCTGATTGCGCAACTTTTTCCTCGTCCATCCAACTCATTGTATCTGCACCTTCGTCAAGGAATGAATATTCATTATCTTGGGGCGCGACTAACAGAATAGGTAGTTTCAGGCCAATCATAGTATCGGCAAGGTCGAGCATATGCTTTGATTTGTAAACAGCATACCAATCGTAAATCGCAGTTATGACCATGAAGATGAGAATCAAAGTTGGGACGAAACTTACGCCGATAATAGTAATTACACCAGCACCAGTGAGAATGCCCGTAGTGTTTACTACATACCATTCCGGCCTGATGGTTAGTACAACCATCAATGTGGTTGCAACTATCATTGCAATAATCTGTGACCAGTAGATTGGTATCCAATATCCTGCAGAATCTTGCAAGATATACGCAGGATTATTGACAGGAGTGGCAGCAACAGCGCTCTGGGTGGTATTGTGGCTGTAGGAAGTCAGTATTCCGTCCTCTATGCCAAGTTCCTCCCATCTAGGTGCTTCAACAGTGTACAGAACCATATCAATAGGCCCATCATCGACTGGTCCTTCAATCATGAGGCTTTCAACCATTGTCGAACCGGAGAACATTCTTGTTTCTCCTCCTGATGCAATCCAGAGATCAATATGGCCATCGCTCTGATCATCTCCTAGCATAATTCCTTGAATTGCTGAATTAAAAGCCTCCCGTTCATTGAACTTGATGTGTCCCTCAATAGTTAACTCTTCACCATCCCATAAATAACCGTGAAGGCCACCAAGTTCTGTACCAATCATCAGAAGTCTATCGGTTGAATTTTCTGACCACCACACATTTTGATCCCAAGGTGAGTGCCCCCATGCCGAAGCGGTAAATGAATCACCACTTGAAGGAGCAATCTGCCAAAGTATTGTGGCATTCACCTCATTGAATTCACCTGAATGTTGATTTTTTGGAATTTCAATAATACCCGCCCAATTAGATGAGATAAGTAAGAATTTGTCGTCATTGAGAAGCACGCCTCGCATGAATTCAACACCTTGGAACTGTTCTGGGAGGTTATACCACCATGAGTGAATAACAGCACTTCCGTTGCTATGGAAGGGGTCAATTTTATACAGATAATTATCCTTGATTGCCCAATCATTTTCACTAGTGGAAAAACCAGCAGTACAACTTTCATTGTAACTTGAAATTATGTTACCATTAGATTTACTTAATTTCACCCAGCGGGTGAGGTCACAATAGATATAGGAATCTATATTGTCAACAATATTTTTGGAGTGATATGAATATGAGTTATTGTTAATTATAAGCGGCCACGACCATATTTCATTTGATGACTGACCACTATCAATTCCACTTGCATTACCCATTTTAATTAGGTGTGTATGATTGTCAACGAGAAAAGTAGATGGCTCGACATCAGTGAATAGAAATGTTCCATTCTCCAACATCGCTTCATCTCGGAATTCGACTAAGGGCTGAGGCGTGTCAAGAGCGTACGATGATAGCGGAATTAGGCAGTAGGATAGTGAAATCCAGAGAATAATCAAGACCGCCCACTTGATAATAATCTGCAACCCCTTTTTTGCTAACCAGATAATCACACCGGTGAAAATAAGAATTAGAACGAATTCAAGCCCAATCAATCCTACTTTGGTTGTTCCAGCCTCCCCAAAAGCCCTAGATTCAGGCCGGTCCCAGAAAGGTTGAATGTAAATAGCAAGTAGAATTGTGCCTACGAACATGCCTGCCATGCCCCCCATCGAACGCCATTGTCCGACCATCGCATCTTTGAGCACAGCCATTCGGCTTTCTCCGGTCATGGGTGGGGCGAGCCGTAAAACCCATTTGAAAGCGAGGGTCACAAGTAACCACGAGAGGGGCTATCAGTGAGTGAAATACGAGATTGGCTTGAAGAGTTGCGCAGTGTTGGAATGCGCCCAGGTCTAGAGGTCACCGCCTCACTATTGGCTAGACTTGGAATGCCGCAGATGAAATTTCCTTGTATTCATGTTGCTGGAAGTAACGGTAAAGGCTCTCTATGCGTCATTCTCGCCAATTCATTTACTCTTTCAGGGGTAAGTTGTGGATTGTTTACCTCTCCACACCTTTGCTTCGTTGAAGAGCGCATACGAATTGACGGTGTTCCTATATCTTCAGAGAAATTTGACCAATTTCTCGCTGAAATACGAAAAGTTGCTGAGCAAGAACCATCGATCATGCCAACTTACTATGAAACTACATTCCTTGTGGCAATGCTAGCCTTCGCTGAAGCGGGGGTTGATAGGGCTGTAATTGAGACTGGTCTTGGGGGCCGGTTGGATGCTACTAGGCTCTGCCAGGCTGATTGCTGCATATTGACTGAAATTGCTCTAGAGCACACTGATGTGTTGGGTGATTCCTTGGCTGAGATTGCAGCTGAAAAGGCTGCTATTGCACGCCCAACAGGTCTTTTCGTTGCAAGGTGGAACTACGACGCCGCTGCTAGAAAGGCAATTGAAGATGCAGTTCAGAATCCAGCAAATGCTTGTTGGTGGAGATATGATCGAGCGATGACAATCCCTTTCACTAGGGCAGATGAGAGTCATCGTCCAGTCCCCGATATAGAAGGATTTGATGGCTGGCAAACATTCCAACAGGATGCCGCTAGATTGGCCGAAATCACACTTAGCATCTTCCATCCACGAATGGGCGATTCTGTTGAACCTAGAGGAATGGTAACTAGTGCAGTGATGCATACGGTTTGGCCAGGCAGAATGCAGTGGTTGGAGTATGAAGGAGTGCCACTCCTTCTTGATGCTGCTCACAATCCCTCTGGAATGGAGGCTGTTTGCGAGCAATTACGCAATCAGATGGAGAATAATATCCATCCTACACCGGGGGTTATCATCCTAGGCAGCACCCCACAGACCAATCTCATAGCCTTCCTCCACCCACTCATTGAATTGATTGTAGCCGGTGAGGTTGAACATGTAATTGTCACTGAGCCACAGAAGGGTCGCAGGGCTGCGGTTCCCACTGCTGAAATAGCAGCAGAATTAGGGGCGCAGGGCGTGCCTGCTAAGGTTGAGCAGGTACCCGACCCAGAAAAAGCGTTGGAAAGAGCGTTGGAGTTGGCTAAAGGAGACCCTGCACAACCGGTGTTAGCTTTTGGCAGTCTCTATCTCGTAGGCAATATCCTTCAAGTGATGGGCCTAGATGACGTTGAATCGATGACAGTACTACGTCCCTCTCCCGAAAAACAATACTGGACTTGACGACACCATGATAGGGTAGGGCTGTTACGATGGCCGATGTAGGTGGCTTGAGTGAAGGAGAAGCATCTGAGAATCCGCATAGAGCAATGCCTCGCCCTTGCTAAGGCTAGTAACTGCCCAAGGGCAAAATTTGGCGCCCTACTAGTTGACCCAAATCGCAATGTCATTCTCATGGATGGTTACAACGGTGGCCCAAGAGGGGGTGGCGATTTGTGTGGCGGTGATATATGTCTCCGCGATACAGAGCAAGTGCTGTCAGGTACACGAGTCGAGGTGGGATGCCATCACGCTGAGATGAATGTAGTCTGTAATGCGGCCGCTAATGGCGTCTCCACTAAAGAAGCATGGATGATAGTCACTGGAGAACCTTGCATGATGTGTGCCAAACTAATACACCATTCAGGAATATCCCAAGTAATCGTCGTGGATGGCGGTTTTGGCGGAGCAAATGGAATTGACTATCTTGAACAACATGGAGTAATGGTTCAGCGCACAGAGGGACCGAAGGACCCACGTGGAAATTTGAGAGATGGAGAATAGAATGTCGGAAGTTGGAATAGAAATCAACTTTGGGTGCTTACTTGATTTTCATGAATATTCTTGCATAAAAACCTCAAGTTGTTGATGTAAATCATCAATGTCACCATTATTATGAATTACAACATCAGCCATTTTTGCAGTTGCAATTAGTGCCTGTCCGCTTTCATCATGAGCGACAAGTTCTGCTTCTTCTTGTTTAGAGAATTGTTCAAAAGTTTCAGCGTCTCCAGTTCGACCCCGCTCAAGCAGTCGCTGCCATCGAAGTTCGCGGGGTGCTCTTATTTCCACCAAAACGAAATCATCACGTTTGCGGAATGCCTCAACTTCTGCAGGAGTCCGAATGCTATCTACAGCGTGATTAGCACCTTCTTCGATGAGATCAAGCAACATTTCTGCTAGAATCCCAGGCCCCCCCATAGCGCGTAGTTTTCTCCCTCCGTCAATCAGATTGTCGCGAGTTATTTCGCGGTTGTTAGAACGGAGCCAGTGTCTAATTGAATCAGAACAGGAACTGGAATCAAATCCTTTTGATTTTAGCCAATCAATCACACTCGTCTTACCCGAAGCGTTACGACCGGCTAATCCCACCAACATTACGGGAAGGGAAGGGGAGATGGTTCAAAGAAATACCGCTACATGAAATTGTCATTTCATCCCCAAAATCGCCTAGTTCGAGCATAGTTTAGTTCAGCTTCGTGGATGATGCGCATCATTAGTTCATGTTCACCCTTTGGAACTTTTCTCAATATACGGGTGGCCGTTTCTTCTCCAACCCCTCTAGCCATCAGGCAAATGAGTGCCTCTATTCCTCTTTGGCGCACAAGTTGAGCATTTCGTTCCATCCGTGATTGTACTTTGGTATCTTCAGAAGCGATCCACTCAACTAAACGCACCTCCAATCCTTCACGGGCAGCGGCGAGCATCGTGCCTCCGCATTCACAGTGGCTATGCTTTGCACCGTACATCGCTACTCGGGTACGAATGCGTGAGTTGCAAGCAAGACAGATGAGTACGGCTCTTTCATTCATCAACCGTTCTTCAAGTTGGGCTCTCACTTCGGCATCAGACCAGTTTGGTAGGAGTAAATCACGTTCACTTCTAGGTGAGATGCCGAGCGCACCAGAGGCGTTTTGCTCAATCTTTACCGCTCCTGCTTGAATTGCTTCCAACAGAGCAATGGCCTCATCGACATCCATTCGTTCGTGGAACAACTTATCCAGTGCTTCATCTAGAACAACGGTCCCGCGGTAGCGGTTGATAATTCCCTGAAGGTTGACTCTTCGTGGGTCAATACCGCGATGAAGAATCCCAAAAGTCTTGCAGACCTGAACCAATCTTGCCCGAAGTTGCCGCCCATTAGGTATTGTCATCCACATGACATCCCTCAAGGCTTCAGGTGGTGTTTCAGTCAACCAATTGATGATTCCATCAGCAGTTAAAGCAGGGACTTGAAAGGTAATTCTGTAAGGGTCAACGATTACTCGCCCACTTTTCCCATCGATGGTTGAGGACATTGCCTGAAGGAAGTGCGCCAAAGCAGAATTCACTTTACTGCCATGACAGCAATTTAGCACCAACGCATCACGCCGCGCTTCAATCGTCAACAATCGTGCATCAGGAATTGAGCCAGTGGCTTCTAGATGTTCAGCAACACTTTGAGTTAGTGTTCCTAACGAATTATCCGAAAGAGGATAATCAGACACAGGCCGTTGTAATGGTAATTGATTTACCCAAGCGTTTACCTTAGCACCCCAATCCTCGAGCAGTGGTTCTTCAATTACCCAATCATGCTCATCAGCAATTGATCTTCTTAGATTTCCTACTTCACGAGCAATTTCAGCAGGAACCGGTGGCAACTCACCAGCCCAAATAGGGGCCGTACTTTGGTTAGAAACAGGAGATACTAGAAGTTCGCTTTTCTCAGGGTCAGCATCGACAATTTCCCAAGTACGCCCAGCCATCACAAATTGTCGAGGTGCTCCATCTTCTTCTCCACCCGAGGAATCAAGTGACAGGACAAAGGTTTCATCGACATTACCTAGTGCCTTTCGAGTGACAGCATCTCGTACAGCGTAGCGTGTTTCATCAGCAATCATACTGAGATGATTAAGCATGTAGTTTCGACTTCTAGAACCTGCACTGAACCACCCATTGTTCAGATTCTTGGTTAGTGATGCGCGCAGAGCATTGGACCATACTTCTCGCTGTTTGTCACTGGTGTTAGCAAGTTCTTCAGTAGGTGGTCTCTTTTCTGGCAGATCTGGGCAATTCTGCGCCGCTTTTTCCCAAAGTATTGGAGGCCAAGTTAGTGGATCTGAGTCGCGAGGTTTTTCGACTAGTCGAACCAATCTCCTATCATCGAGAATCCTCAATATTTCTAGAACCTCCTCATCTTCTATTTCTGAGAACAGGGTGGCACGTTGCAATAGGACAGGCGCAGATTCTAAGGGAATAATCTTCTCAGCAATGGCAGTAAGAACCAGTTGATTTGCTACTACTGAAAGTGGTTTTCTGCGCCATTCAACTCCTTCCAATTCGCTAGTCATGGCGCGGCGGGCTATGACTGCCGCCTCTGCGATATCATCAGTTTCCCAGCAGAGCAACATGCCGCGAGAAGTTCCACCTAGAATGTGCTCCGAGCGTCCTACTCTCTGAAGCAATCTGTCAACTGCACGAGGAGATTGAATTTGGTGAACCTGTTTGATGGAACCAACATCAATTCCTAATTCTAAACTGGAGGTGCAAACAAGCGCATGCAATTCTCCATCTTGTAATGTAGCCTCCATTTCATGACGTGTTTCAGCAGCCAACGAGCCGTGATGCACACCGATATTTAGATTGGAATCAAGTTTGGTTAATCTCTGGGCAACAGTTTCTGCAGCATTTCTTGAATTCACAAAGATTAGGCAGGGGGCACTTTCTCTGACCTTACTAGCAAGTTTGCGAAGAGCAGCAAGGCCGCGCGGTGAGACATGTAATTCTAGTGAAAGTGCTCTATCCTCTCCTGTCGCGAGTTCTGTAACTACCTCTAGATCAGTAGGTCTAGGCGCAGGTGCGAGGCAGGCAGTAGCCGTAGGTGAAAGCCAGCCGGCCATCTCATCTGGATTTCCAACTGTAGCAGATAACCCAATTCTCTGAACCCTGCGACCACACAACTCATCAATTCGCTCAAGTGCGATATTCAATTGCGCTCCTCGTTCTGAGGCAGCTAGGTCATGGACTTCGTCAATTACTACCGCCTTGAGATTTCGCAAACCTTCTCTGAGCCTACTTCCAAAGAGAAGCAATTGGCAAGTTTCTGGAGTTGTGACGAGTAAGTGGGGAGGGTTACGTGCTTGCTTGGTTCTTTGATATTGTGAGGTATCTCCGTGCCTAACATCTGTATTTAGGTCAACTACCTTGGCTAGGTCAGCAATTCTTCTGTCTATGTCTCTGTTGAGAGCCCGGAGTGGAGTGATGTAGAGAATACAGAGTGGTTCCCAAGATTCAGTTAAGGCATTTGAGAGCAGTGGCATTACCACTGCTTCAGTTTTTCCACTACCTGTGGGGGCAATCAACAGTAGGTCATCACCTGCTAGTAATTGCTTTTGTGAAGCGGCTTGAATAGGGGTAGGATTCCAACCTCGTTCTTCGGTCAAATGTTCAAGTTGGCTGGCTAGGGCGCTGAAATCTGTTACCATTGTGCTGCCCCCTTCAAGCGAGGTGGTGGGTTCGAGTGTGAAAAGGACGCCGGCTCTCAATAGTCGTCATCATCTTCGTAGTCATCATCTTCGTAGTCATCATCTTCGTCTTCATATTCATCATCAAACAGAAGGTCATCCTCAAATAATTCTGAACGTCCAGTGATAGCTCCTTTCATGCTGACGAATGCGACAATTGGCAGAACAATCATGGCGATAATAATACCAATCACAGCCAGCAGATTTTGACGAGCGCTCTCAACCCAACCCATGCCCCAAGCATATTCAACAGATATTCCGACGCTAGCACTGTTGTCAGTCTCATCAACTTCTATTATGTCATTGTCAGCATCAACAATGACAACGACTCTTTCAACACCGCTTTCAGCAGCCCAGGTTGCACTAATGGGGATAGATTCATCAGCAATTCCGTTGAGTTTCTGCGTTGCAAACGGTTCATCAGAATCGCCAGAATAGAATGCAACAGTAAATTCTAAGTTAGTATCTCCACCAACATTTGATATCCATGCTGTAATTTCAATATCAGCACCATTGGCAACGATTTCCCTATCTGCAGAGATTCTCTCAATGGTCAGTTGGGCACCAAGTGCACCAAATAGAATCCACTGCAATTCATGGTCGCCATTGAGGTCAACAGGTTCCCTGATGGGGTCGCTCTTTGAGTTCCCTTCAGGAGCAAGTGGATTACCAGCAGAATCCCATCCTTCAATCCAAAATCCAACTTCGTAACCTTGTAGTGGGGGGTTAGTCCCATCACCAATCAAATCAACAGTACCAGTCCAAGTGATTGCTTGTTCATCTTGAAGCATGCCAAGTAGTGATGAGCCTGAGGCGATTTGTCGCTGATTCTCATCTCGTATCAACCAGTGTACCCATTGTGGGCTTCCAGATAGGTCAGCATCTTCCCAACCTAGGAACATCACTGGTACCTCCTTCAGTGTACTAGAATTAGAGATATCAATTACATCAATCGGTGCCAGTCGTTCTAGCACTCTAGGTGGTGCGTGATCAACATGAACCTGAAGAGTCGTTGATACAGCGTCACGAGTCATATCCTCGCCACGTCCAGGGATATTTCTGACTCCCGCAAGGAAGGTTCTCGTTTCACTTGAAGCCAGCGTGGGGGCAGCTCCAAGTGGTACCTCAAGACTGAATCCACCATCATCTGTGAGACTTCCATCTGACCAGTATTGTACTCCATCAAACACTTCCACAGTGATTCCTACATTCTTGGGTGCGGGTACATTACTCCCCTCGTAAATGACTCGTCCCGACCAGCGCAGACGGTCGCTTGGCACAACCCTACTTCCATCAGAAACAGGGCCAACACGTGGCTCTTGTACATCTTCAACAATGTAGGTTTCAGAGTCAAGAACCAAATCATTTTCAACCCTGAAAGTGTGTTCTGTGAAGATAATTCTGCGTGGGTCAGGGCTTCCAAGTTGAGAGAATTCCAAGGCTACATCTGACAGATCAGCATCGGGCCAATTCCATGAGAATTGGAATGCAAAGGTAACCATCACCCACGGCAATCCAGTTTCGTTTGTTGTCACTTGTGCTCCGCAACTATCATCGAGATTGTTACTGCAGGCAGAAACGATGACGAGGTAATCATCATCAGTCCAGAAAGTATTGTTCACACCACTGTAAGAGAGTCTTTGTTGATCTCTAGTGGGGTCAGGTCCTTCGAAATCAAATATTAGTGAAATATCTGTGAAATCGATGAGTCCATTTGCATCAACAAGGCCCAAGGTAAGGTATTGCGTGGTTCCAGCGAATGCTCTCTCTCCATCATCATGTGCTGCCCAGTGTAAACCAGTAAATACGGAATCCATATCTTTGCGGGTTCGGTAGGTAACAAGGTCGTAATCAAAGCCAGGCCCGTCAAAGCGTAGTAGTGCATTTCCTGCTATATCTGTACCAGTTAAGTAGTACGAAACGCGTGCCATGTTAGGATTGTCTGAATCATCAATATATCCAAAGAAGAGCTTGTCAACATCATCCGTCAAGTTGGTCAATGTTTGGTTGATATATTCTGTAGCATCAGCAACTCCGTTACGGTTTGAGTCGTGTTCTGCTTCTACCCAATAATGGAGGGTTAATTCCTCAGGTGCTCCAACCTCATCTTGAATCCTAATGCGCACTACCTGATTATCCATGCCAGCTTCGTAAGCATTGTCCAAGGGGGTAGCATCAACCAATATTGGACTGGTAGCATCAACGCGGATAGTTCTCTGCCAAGAATCATTCACGGGTAGGACTTTCAACGGATCCCTAGGATTGTCAATTTGGACTTCGTAGAAGACTCCATCAGGGCGATCAATCGTGTCAACTGCTACTGGAATGAAGAATTCACCATATTGATTGGAGCGGTCCTTCGCTTGTAAGAAATCACCCTCAGGGGTTCGCTTGATTACAGCCACATCAAAGGTTGAGTCGAGAGGAGCGTCTTCGGTGCCATCATACCAAACCGCACCTTGGAAATGAATCACCTCACCAGCTTTAATCCATTCATTATTATCCACATCGTCGTGGTGAACAGCGCCCTCGTTGTCGCGAACCTTCATCCAGCCAAGTCCGTAGGACTGATTGACACGAATTCCTGTAGGTCCTGTTGATAGGAAGATAGGAGTGATTCCTTGGTCATCTGTACAGGTAACTTTGAATCCAACATTGTTCTGTTCAGCGAAGTAAGATGTGACTTTGAAAGCCCAGTGAATCTCCATAATTCCATTGCTGTTGTTTGACCAAGTCATAGATGAGTCCGGGACAATCCAATCTTCAGGGTCAGTATCTACGACTGTTCCATCACTATTCCAAGTTAGACTCGGGGCATCACTAGACGGAGAAGCGATGAAATCGAGAGTTGCTGTAGAGATAGCATTGGCAGTTTCACCAATCACATGTCTAGTGATTACTTCGTAGGAATCTATAGTTTCGTGTAACACCATATCCTCTTCCCAACTGATGTTAAGGTTGACCGTTTGCATAGTGTAGGTGATTTGGAAATTGTTAATATCGAGTTTCCCAGCATTGCTTGATTTCACTCTAACAGGAATGAGGATAGTACCAGAGCCTTGACCAGGAATTAAGGTGTTCAGAGCATTAACAAGGTTGGAACCTTCTGCTCTAGTGGTTGTAAGTAAGGTACCTGTGTGTGTCCATTCTTCTGAACCATCAGCCCCAATATCTAATTCAACATCCTTAGGTGCATTAGAGTAAATTGCTACTTGGAAATCTTCGAGAACTGGGCTATTTACATTACCAGAACCGCCCGCGTAAAAATAGATGCAGAAAGTCAAGTAATTGAAAGCTGAAGTGCCAAAGTCAACAGATTGTCCCGGACTGCTGTGTACTAAACTTGCTTGAGTGCTACTGCAAGAGGTGGTCGTGGTCAACCATTTGACAACCAATGAAGAACTTCCAGGGGTCGTGGCGTTCCACCACGCTGTTGCAGCAATAGGTCTGCTGGCACCAACAGCACCCATGTAGGTGTACATTCGCATATATCCTGATGATAAGTAAGAACCAGTATAACTGATAGAGACGGTATCAATAATGGGAGCCACGCTGTTGTTAGTACTATTGAGGTAGGCTCGCCAAGCTAGTTGAGTGCCGCTATTTGTGAAAATCACATGAGCACCAAGTTGCGCCGCTTTCCAAGTCAAGCCACCGTCATTGGTGACTTCATATTCAATATCAGTACTAGTTGGCTTCCAGCTAACGGCGGTTGAAAGAGTGATATCATTGGTTGATCTAGTCGAAGTAATAGCGGAAGAAGTTACTATAGTTGAATTGCTAGATGGTGTTCCCATTGAGTAAGCAACTGACCGTCCACTGGTCACTATTTTGTGGGAATTCCCACTTGGACACAAGGTATTGTAGTAACAGGTCCAACCAATACTGCCCGAGTCAGTTGGCTCAAGGCCCTTATGTGCCCGATTTGGAAATAGAACATCTCCTTGATGTTCTAACCAATTACCATCTTTTAGGAAAATTGAGTGCCAATTCTTTGCCTTACAGTAATTGCTACTTGTTGAGAATGTACAGTGGATATTGACGGTCACACGGTCACCAACAACATCCAAACCACTTCCTTGGCCAGCGTTGGTTGGAATAGACATCAATAGTTTTGTTGAAAGGGCTGTAATAGGACTAGAACGGTTGACATTCCAAAGATAGTAGTTGTTGTTTGGATATGCAGACAGAGCAGCAATAATATACATTTCACCATCAGCTGGGTCGAATGCAATTCCCCCCATGTAGTAGTTACCAGTGTTTACTGTCCAATATTGGTTACATGACCAAGTTGCTACGTTAGAAGAACTTACAGAAACAGTCCATTTAGAGATATATCTGTAACTCCAACTACTGACCCAAACGGTTCCGTCGCCATCGCTAGTTATGTCAGACATATAGTATAGTGAATTGGTTGTACAACTGTTGTATACGATAGATACGCCACCAATTTGTGATCCAGTGGTAGAGTTGTACCTATAGATACTAGGGGCCATGTATGAATTCGAATTGCTCCATTGTGCTACATAGGTAGTGTTTCCTTGAAAGACAACAGGTCCAGCATAGTTCCAACTACCCCCGCTGTAACTTGAATAACTGTTTGTTGATGCTCCAACCAAATCTGAAGTGCTTGGACTAATTGCTCCACCTGATGTATTGTGAGTGTTTCCACCAGCATTCGATATGTCACTCGAACTAGTCAATGTCCAAGTGGCTTCATTCTCCAATTCTTTCAGGTGTGCTTCGTCATTGTCAACACCTAGGCTGTACCTGTAATCACTTGAAAAGTAAGGGACATTCATCATGCCGTCAATAGAGCCAACCCCTCCAAAGTCAGAATTACTGGTTGCATTGGCCCAACTTGTCATTGATGGTGTGCCAGTTAGATTGAATGATGCTGAAGTAACCTCTGCCCCATATGGCATATTTATTCCTGCAGTGTCACCATGCCCTGAACTTGCAAAAGAGTGAGTAAAACTCGTTGTTCCGTCAGCAAATTGAGTTTCTGTTGTCGCAGCGGTAGCAAATGGTAGTAACGAAGAAACGCACATCAGAGCGACTAGCATCAAGGCCGCTTTCTTGATTCCAATAGTGCTTCGAAACATGGTCGGTCCCTAGGGGACCGTTAGGAGTCCCATTTCAATCCTTTGGGTATTAGATAGATACACTGACTACCAAAACTGTATCAGTCAAGAGGCTTTCGAAGCAATGGGATTGCGATGTCGGGAGCCGGACAGTGGAAGAAATTCAAGCGAGCCGTAACGAAGCCTTTAGTTGAGGCGTGGGAGAAGCAGAGGGCCAATCATTTGGTCATCCTTGGCATGCTTTCAGTGTTGGCCGCTGCATTGATTGTCTGGGCAATTGCTTTCTTCATGATATTCTCTTCAAACGCCCAACAGGAAGCCAATGATTGGGTAAATTACACTGCTGCAACATGGGTTGGAGTAATGGTAGCATTCGTCATTCTCATTTTCATCATCCCCGAATTTTTTCATTATTTAGGTGTGCGAAATTCACTGATTGAAATGCTAGATACTGATTCCCGCGCAGAACTAAATCGCAACAAGCGTGATTTGGATGAAGGTGTAAAATTACTTGCAGGTGTGTGGCCAGCTCGTTATGAGGCAAAGAAGGTCGATTTGGGATTTCGCAAAGAGATGCCAAAAGGTATGGAATTACCTAAGGCAGATGAGGGTTGGATAAGTAATTGGTTAGGCACTAAAAACTCGAGATTTGTCGAGCGTTTCCCGGATTCAACTCTTCTGAAGGACCCGGGGATCAACAAGATGCTGATTTTTGTATCCTTGACAGGACTTGTTTTCTTCCTATACAATGCAATATTTGGTTTGGCAAGAGAGGTTGTCGGGGCACCTCGCGACATGACAGTAGATTTGACAGCAATAATCAAGGGTTCTCAGTACAATGCAACACAGGCGCCGCACATCGATTTGGTTGGCGCCCTCATAATCCTCTCACTGGCGGTCATCCTCTTCATGACCAGTCCTGCTCCTTCAGAGCAATCTGATGACAAAAGTGGCTCTATTGCAGAAGAAGAGTGAGTGGGGCGAAAGAGATGGCCAACCCTTTGGGATGGGTGCGTGAAGCGCTTCTTGCTATTGGCTTGATATCTCTCCTTGTAGTTGGCCTTTGGGCGGCAACAGGTTCACTGCCACCTATGGTTGTAGTTGAGTCATCATCCATGATGCATGATGCTGAAGGAGAGGTTGGTGCTATCGACCCTGGTGACTTGGTACTAGTGATGTCGACCAGCCGCCGAACAAGTATTGTCAGTATGGCTGAGGCAACAGAAGAGGGTGGCCAATGGGAAGGTTGGGAGTCTCACGGAAAACCCGGCGACGTCATAATTTACCAAAAGAATGGAGGTATTGACACCCCTGTTATCCACCGAGTCATCCTTGAAGCGGTAGCAAATGAAACTGTATCACCTACGAATAGAGAGGCGGGAATTTGTTTTGAAGGCAGTTGGGACCCAATCAGTATCGATGCAGACGGCGAGGCTGGAACATGTGTACTTACTTGGGACGCCCCGGGTACAACCGTGCGTAATCAACCACACATCAACTGGTCATTCGAAGAAGTGACGTGTCCAGGCAACCCTCATGGCTTGATGGTTCAGGAATGGGACCCCGGGTATGCAGGATACTTGACATTAGGAGATAATAATCGGTGTGATGTGGATCAAGGTTCAAGCGCATACCCTCTTGCAGGTGGGCTGACTGATGAAAATGGTGACCGGGTGGGGGCAGTCCGTTCAGATTGGGTAGTGGGAGTTGCTGGTGCTGAAATTCCTTGGTTGGGTACAGTGAAGTTAGCCACCTCCTCAAATTCAGCTCAAGTCACCGGACATGCATGGCGAATGCTCGGTTTGAGCGCCATCATCCTTCTTGCAGCCACTTTCATGGTTGAACAAGTTACTGAGAAGATTTTGACGGGTGCGCCAGAGATTACCCAGGCGATGTTGGAAGAAGAGAGCCATTCAGAAGAAGAATGACTTGAATTCATTATGCCATTCAAACTAGATTACCAATGGTAATATCATGATTATCATCAACATACCGAAAATGATGAGACTAGAAAACCCTGAGATTTTGTTAACAGTTTTCTGCACCTTGAGGGGGTGTGAGTTGGCAGAGAACTTAGCAAAGAAGGAGAAATAATCGTGTAAGCGGTCTTTGAGCAGGTGGCCTCCATCAAATGGAATTAGTGGAATGAGATTGGCGAAACCCAGCAACACATTCATCCAGATTACCCAGAATAGAAGGTGGAGTAAAGCAGAGGTTCCAGTTGTGCCGATGAAAGAGTTAGTGGTCAGTAGGTCGGCTTCATTTGGGTGCATAATTTCACCCTTGAAATTAATTGGGCTGAAAATGATGGTTACAGGCTGAATTGCAAAACCAAAAGCGACACTCAATGGGTCACTGGGTGCATCATGTGCTAGGGGCCCAGCTAATCTTTCAGCGCCCCTGTTATTTGAGGACAGTCCACTTACTCCAAGAAAAGCATCTCCCTCATGAATACCATATGCTTCGATTATTGCTGGGTCGTTACCTTGTTCAATCAAATATTGATGATGGTCTGCAAGAGTTAATGAAATATTTCTCTCCTCTCTGTTATCATCTTCATCGGGAAGTGATAGAACTGTGAGAGTGATATTATCCCCGGCTCGATGTAAATCAAGGAAGGTTGCGAATTTTGAGTAATCGTTCATTTCTGTTTCATTTGCATGAGTGATTACTTCCCACGGTTCTAATCCAGCATGTGCTGCTGGTTGATCCTCAATGATTCCTTCAGCGTGTACACCTGCGATGGCAGGTGTCATCGTATTGGCAACCAACGCCAAAACGAGAAAGCAGAGAAAACCACCGTAGATATTGACTGCTGGACCGGCGGCAAAAACTCGTTGCCGTTCACGTCTCGGCGCTCGCAACAGTTCCCTACCTTCTGGCTCTGCAAAGGCTCCAATCGGAATCAATCCAACAATTAGAAGTCCGAAATGTCGTACTCGCATCCCATGTGCTCTTGTTAGAATACCGTGTCCATATTCGTGAACTACTAGGGCAACGATAAGGCCAATTAATCCCCAAAATAGTGGAATGGTTGGCGTAACCCCTGGTATGACAAGTAGTTCGGAAGGTGAAGCTGATGGGACTTCTGATGGCGCCAGTATCATTGAAATGAAGGTGAAAGTAAAGAGAATGAGAACAATGGCGCTCACGAAACGACAGGTCCACAACCCAATCTCTCCGAAAATTCTCCAGGCTTTACGTGGTGTGGAAATGAAATCTAATGCCCTTTGTCCTCTCTCAGTTCGAATCATCAAGAGGACACCTAATACGCGGCTAGCATTCCATTTGTCTAGAGTCCCATTTGTTTCCATTTGTTTTAGGATGAAATACCATCCAACGAGTAGCAGAATCGACCAATGGATTTGAACAGCGAGGATTCCCGCAATAACGAGAATCATGAACCTGAAATATCTGGATTTCCCAGCACCGCCCTCTTCCTGCACAGCCTTTGCTTAGTCCAGTCTGTTTTGAACCTGCGCTTATTGGACTAAGCGTAGTTATCAAAGAGGTGTGGCTCCACCCAGCGGGTAATGACAGCGCCTGAAGCCACCCCCAACTCCAATCAGAGTGTTGAGCGCAGACTTTCTGATTTGAAGCGGGAAGTTGATGCAATCAAGCGATTATTGTCCCAAGCATCACTCAAGAGATTGAATGCTGAAGTAGAGCGTCAGGAATCTGATATCGATATAGTGGAAGCAGATTTACACCGTCGCATCTGAGAAATCCGGAAATGAGGTGAAAAAATGGCATATGAAAGAGTTTTTATCCCGTATGGGGCTTATTGGAGCACACCATTTGCTCGTTGGCAAGGTAGCCTTGCTCAACACCACTCATTGGAAGTAACCTGCTGAATGGGAGAATATTAAACGGGCTCTTGAGGAGCATCTTGGCAGGTAGAAATTATTGTAGCCTCAGATGATTTGCTCGGTCTGTTCACCTAGTTTCGGAGGGAATGGCAATCCCTAGTCTGTATCGTACAGCCCTCCACTGACACCATTTCAAAATACTCTCGAATTCTGTTTTAACTTTCCCCGGTGAACCCGTAGAATGCTGGGTGAAGTAGTGTTGGTAACGATTCTTTTTTGATTAGTAATGTACGTACGCCCCAAAGATCATTGAACACGCGATATTTGAGTGTGGCATCAAGATAGTCAACCCCAGATGAACCGCCAGTACCAACTCTGCGTCCAATTATTCTCTCAACCATTCTAGTCGCTACCGACGACTCGATAATCATCTGACAATGGAGTTGCGCCGGTTTCCATCTTGTGCTATCCATAGTCTGACAAGTACAGTGTCATCGTTGATTTCTTCTTCAATCGAATCTACCACTTTGTTGTCTTCTGAGCGATTCTCAGAGTACCACTTCTTCCATTCATTCAGCGTCGATTCTTGCATATTTATCTCTCATGATGAGCACTCGGGGTGCTCTTATCACTGTAATACTGGTGGGTGACCCTATTTGAATTAGAACCCCAATTTAACTTATCTTTTCTAACTGGTTATAACCAAACATATTCGGCAATAACAATAGGTGGGCGGTAATAACTCGTGCACATATGGAAAAGCGAAAGGCACATCGTGTTGGAAGAAGTAGTACTGCGGTCACTCTCCCTCACGAATGGATTCATCGCAATGGAATTACTCCAGGAGACGATTTGCATATTCACGAATCAGATCGTAACACCCTCATATTGACTATGTCTAAAGAGACATCATTAACTGGTGATAAGAAGGCTTTCGATGTACGTTCGAACACACCTGCAGAACATTTGCAAAGACTACTGATAGGCACTTATATCGTAGGTGCTAATGATGTAGTATTCAATTGTACAGACGCACCATTCAGTGCAGCTCAACTTGAATTATTGAATGAAAGTGTAAGTCGTTTGACCGGTTTTCTAGTAATTGAACAAACAAGCCAACTATTCAGTGTACACAACTATTTGGAGCCAACGGGAACTCTCTTCAGCGAACATCTACATCAACTACTTGCCACAACCACTAGAATGGTTCACATGGTTCCCGATTTACTCTCCAACTCAAGGACCTCTGAGATGTGTAGGGTGATATTTACTCTTGGTAACCAGTCAGATATTCTTTACTATCTGATAGTTCGCATTCTACTCATGTCATTATCAAACAGGAAGTTGATGTTTGACCTTGGCTTTGACTCTCCACAGGAGGTGGTGGGTGGTCGTTTAATTACAAAATCGCTTGAGGAGATATGTGACCGAATTGAGTGCATGGCCCGTCTTGTAGAAGACTATGACAATGAGGGTCGTGTAACTGATGAAGATTTGCATGCCAATCTCAAGAAGCGGATTGACCATATCTGTGAACTGATTGATGTATCAGTCGAGGGTTATTTCTCAGGTTCAGTCTCACTGCCGGACTCTGCCTTGCAAGAGTTGTATGACCTAGAGAGAAGCAAGCAAGGGCCACTACTTTCCTACATCGAAAATGAGGCCAATACAAAGGCTACTGGGATGCTAAGTGGGTTTCGCTCACTAATTCAAGAGGTTGGCAGGCTTACAAGAGTCATCAGTGAAGTTGCCATGAATAATTCTCTTCGTAGGATATGATCTGATGCGAGACGATTCTGAGGTGGAAGAAGCTTCCTCAACAATGCCAATTCTCTTGGGCTTCTATGGCCGCTCAAATTCGGGTAAAACCACCCTGTTTGAAGCAATCATCCCTCGTTTAGAAGATGAAGGGATGAGAGTTGCCACAATAAAACAGACACATCATGATGTGACCGCTGATGCAGAAGGAAAGGATACTTGGCGACATCGCCGCGCAGGAGCAGACCCCGCCTCTCTCTCTTCCGATGTTGAGACAGCCCTCTTCCTTGGACGTAAGTTGAGTCTAGATGATACTGTGAAATTAATCACTTCAGTCAATGCAGTGGATGTAATTCTGATTGAGGGATGGAAGCAAGAATCAGTTCCCAAAGTCTTTCTTGGGGGTGGTGAAGAATTACCAGATACGCTTCTTCACTATCGTGGTGATGTCGAAGAGGTGATATCACTAATTCATCAAATGATTGATGATAAGGCTAAGTAATTCCAATCTTAGAGAACAAAGCACATATTTGTCTGAAAGAAGGTACCATTATTCACTTTCACTAGGAATGTGTTCAGTAATGCATTGCATAGTACATCCAGATGGACAAATTCCTCGTTCCCACGCTTGACACCATTCCACCGTCATACTGGGTGGATTGCTTGGTTTGACACGGAGGCGAATCTCCTTATTTTCATCTAAACTGGGACAATGTATGTTGACTGATGGGATGAATGATGCGCTTGGTTCCTCAATCAGTCGTGAAATTTCTGGAGCACGTCGATGAACCATCTTCTTAATCACAAGGTGCATCCATATGAGACAGGCAGCAGAGATGATAGCAAAGAAGGCCCAAGTAACAGTCCACAGGCCAGTCCATTCGAGTAAGTAACCGAAGATAACGGGGCAGACGAAGCCACCTAGGCCACCGAGCACGCCCACTATGCCGCCAACGACGCCAACATCTTCAGGGAAGTGATCGGGGATGTACTTGTACACCGCCGCCTTACCGATACCCATCATGATACCTATGATGAAAACGAAAATTGTAAACACACCTATATTTGCCTCAAATGAAATGTGCGAGACACCTTCAGCCAACAACTGTTTTCGTTCAATTTGCTGACCTTCGAAAACTATTGGTTCCTGCCAACTCCTAACTACGGGCAGCAGTGTCCAATCATTGGTTTCAATCGGTACATCATCTGGCTGGAGTCCATCGTAATTGTATACAGTATCGTTATCAATTGTAATGGTGTGGTTTACGTTATCTACATCTGTGACAATACCTCCACGTACTGCCATTACTCCTTCACCTGGAGAGGTGACATCCATTTTTGGAGGTAGTAGCATTAGTGAACAACCTAGACAAGCAATCAGAATCCAATACATCACCTTGCGTGCCCCCCAGCGATCGGACATCCAACCACCCAGTGCGCGGATGACACCAGAAGGAAAACTGAATACAGCGGTGAGAAGGCCAGCGGTAGCGATACTGAGTGTGTAGACATTCACATAATAGGGCACTAGCCATTGTGCTAGAGCAACGAAACCACCGAAGACAAGGAAGTAGTAGAAACCAAAACGCCAAACACGAATCTCACGCAATGGCTCTAGACGCTTGCGTAGTGATGTTCCCTCATCGTGACTTACCTTTCGCTCGTATGTGAATACCCAGAATAGCAGTGCCACAATAACAAGCATCGCTGCGTAGAGTTGCGGCAGGGTGCGCCAACCCTCCAAATTGGCGCCATTGTCAGTAAGGCGTGATAGTAATATCGGCGCAAATACGGCAGTTAACGCAGCTCCAGCATTGCCTGCGCCGAAGATTCCGAGTGCAGTGCCTTGGCGTTTCTTTTCAAACCAGACCGAAGTGTACGCTATACCGACAGCGAAGGTAGTTCCTGATAGACCAAAGCCTAATCCTAAGAAGAAGAAGGCCCAAAATGAGTCGGCCATGCTGACCATGTACATTGGAATCGCTGCCAGTAGCATAACTCCTGTGAACACCTTGCGGCCACCATACATATCGGTCAGAACACCTGCCGGTAATCGAAGTACCGCGCCGGTTAGAACTGGTATACCAATCAGCCAACCAATTTGCGTCTTATCCCAATCGTACATTCGATTGATGATGAGATAAGTAATCAGCACACCATACATCATCCAGCAGGCGAAATTTACCGTGAATGCCAATGTACTCAATGACAGAACCCTAATGGCTCTAGAATTTGTGGCTTCAACCCCTTCATATGTGGTAACAAAACCTGACTCCATATCCATTCCTCACATTTTTTGTTGATAATAAGAACAACCGATTTGCCAAACATATTTCTTCTTCCTCTGTAGAACATCTGTCCGAAAGTTGCCAAACCATCATTTCTTGACACCTGTTTTTCAATCATATTTACTAAATGGGCTTCCGCCTGAATTATAATCAGGCTCCTCTACTTCAACTACACCTTCAATCCATGCTTCCAAATCAAGAGGTGGAGTTGCTTTCAAATGTGCCAGCAATTCCTCACGACTTTCAGGCGTCAACATGCTTTGAACCGCTTCATAAACTACATTTTCTTCAGCTTGATTATGCTGCAAAAGAAGTCCTTGTAATGTACTTGGAAGCGTAACGTCAAGAGTGTTATTTCTCACTCCTATAATCAACTCATAGAGAAGTTCCTGGATAGTATGATGCTCGGCGCGCATAACAAAAGTTGGTCCTTTGTCACTCATCCCACTAACGTGCTCAAAGACAGGAAAAAGATACTCATCCTCCCAAATTATGTGTTGAATAAGTCCGCGAGCAAACTCCTCTAAATCTTCTTGAGAATTTTCAAATCCTGTAGTCATACACTTATGAAATAAGTTGTCTAAGCGGGCATGGTCGTGGCTAAAAAATTCGTGTAATCCATGGGCTAATTCAGTTTTCTCTATCATAATAAACACCTCAACATGGGATTTCAGCACCCTTACGTGCGTAATACCACCAGTTCACTCCAAGACAAGAAATGTAGTAAGCAGCAAAGCCATACATCGCATATTCTGGAACTTTAGCAGCAATTGAAACTGCGAAGACTGCTGGAATGATAAATGCCCCATATGCTGCGATAGAAGAGGTCCATCCAAGTACTGGGCCAACCTGTTTCCGAGGGAAAATAATGGCGATCATTCGGAATGTTGAGCCATTACCAATGCCTGTTGTGGTAAACAGAATCATGAACAATATCATGAATGTAACGAAGTAATCTTCCGGAGTTTCAGATACCTTTGCCTTGACAATAACTAGCCCTACAGCAACAGTAGCGACTATCATCACTACAGTTGCCCAGTGAGTCACTCTAGCACCACCCCACTTGTCGGCCATCCAACCACCCGGTGGGCGTAATGCTGCACCAACTAACGGCCCGAGAAAACCGTAAGTAAGCGCTTGATCGATATACCAAGGGTTTGGGTCACCATTAGGAAGATATCCAAATACATCAAGGATGAGTTTAGGAAATACAGCAGCAAAACCGATGAATGAACCAAAAGTCATGACGTATAGCCATGTCATCAACCAATTATGTTTCTCACCAAATATCTTCCATTGGTCTAACAAACTCTCCTTTACCGGACCAGGTGTAGCATATCGCATTAGAGCAAGCGTGGCTACCACAGATACCACGACCATGATGAATATTTGAACAATACCCATGAAGGATGAGTCAAAAATGTCACTATTACGAGTGGCAATCAATACTGAAACGCCAACGCCGGCTGCAAGGTAGCCAATCGCTTCTAGCCAGAAATATTTCTTCAGCGAGTTTGCTGTGTTTGCTACATCATGCTCTGGCATGTTATTCATCCATAACCATGCGGCAATCATGAAAAAGGCGCAGAATGGTACCCACAACAAACCTGCATTGGCCACATAATAGCCACCGGCTGCCGCTCCTGACATCCCACCGAAAAGTGCGAATCCCATCACGAATGGTACTGTGAACTGCATTGCACTCACACCTAGATTGCCAATCCCTGCATTGAGGCCAAGTGAAAGCCCCTGCATCTTACGTGGATAGAAAAAGGAGATATTAGACATTGAAGAAGCGAATGCTCCACCCCCCACTCCGGACATTAATGCGAATACGATTAACACTGTGAATGAAACATTAGGATCCTTCAAAGCGATGCCTGCCCCAACCATCGGCAACAGTAGCAACAAGGTTGTGGCTGCAATGACATTGCGCCCACCAGATATTTCTATCATGAATGAATTCGTAATGCGAAAGGTCGCACCAGCAAGTCCAGCTACACCAGGAAGTATGTACAGTAGAGCCTTGTATTCATCTCCCATCAATCCACCCCATCCATTGAATGAGAATAGGGAAGGGTCAATGTCGTGTATTCCTTGGATTTTTGTGATGATTACGCCCCATACCATCCATATAGCAAATCCCAAAAACAGGTTGGGAATAGATATCCACAAATTACGCGTGGCTATTTTCTTGCCATGCTTTTCCCAGAACACCTCATTCTCAGGATCCCAGTAATCAAACTGGGTTCCTGTACCCGGATCCATTGATTGAGTTTTAACATCTTCAACATTTACTGTTTCGTTTTCACTCATTGTAACCACTCCTATTGGTGTGATATTCGATTAGATACGCCTCAAATTTTACTTAACCCAGCGGCCAGGACTTCGCATTGAAATGTAAGGGCGCCATGCATAGATGAATGGATAACTCCACATGTGAACCATTTTGGTAAATGGGAAATAGCAAAAGAAAAGCATGCTTGTTGCAACATGAATTTGAGTTAATAATGGCGCATTTGCCATTCCTGATGCATCAGGTGAGAAGGTGAAAATTGATTCTAGCCATGGGAATACCGTAGAAGACATTCCCCATGTTCCATCAACAATAACCAACCAAAGTGAAGTAGATGCTGCGGTTATCAATAAACCAAGTATTGCATAATCTTCAAACTTACTCATTTCCTTTACTTCTGGAATCATTATTCTACGCAATAGAGCTACAACCAAACCAAAGAGGAACATTAGCCCGCCTGCAAGACCTACCCACTGGAAGTAATCCACTAGAATTATTGGACCCCAAAGAGCACCAACAAGACCTAGGAATAGATGGCCGAAAATTAGAATTAATACACCCCAGTGAAGTGCTAAAGCACTCATACCCATCATTCTTCTACCAAAAATACCAGAAGGACGTGGTGTCCATTGAAAATCTCCTCTTGAAGACCAATCCCAATGACCTTTGAATGCTCGCCAAATCGGAGCAAAGAAGAAAAGCAATATCGTCACATATGGTAAAGCCAAGAAAAACATTTCATTCCAATTCATTATTCATCACCTCTAATTTTATCATTTACTTCTAGTTCTATCAGTAATTCTGTTGCTTCAATAAGAAGAACCCAAGGTTTGCCTTTGAATCCCTTCTTCAATTTTGGCAAAAATGGAGATACGAGTGAATCAATATATCCACGTCGCAAGAGTCGAGATTCTGGATGCTTTTCTGCTAGAGAAATTGCCATGAATTCATTGACTGCTGGAACATAGTCAGGCATTTCACCATGTTCCATTACCATCCCATAGTGCTTGTATACTGCCGCTATCTCAATCATGTAGATATTACGCTCACTAACACCAATTTCGCCGCACGACTTTGGCGCATCAAAGCCATAGTGGCCGAGATATGGTGGTGATGATGGTGTCATCTCAAGAGCAAACATGTGCTCATCAGAGGTGATCTTCCAAAGTTTCTTTTGGAATTCTGAAAACTTTGCTGCTACTTTGTGAGCGCCTGCTTCACGTAATGCTTCGCAGAGTGTTGAAATTCTTTCGTCAGTTGATTTCTTATCCATCTGCTCTGGATCTGCATATAGTATAGAATTGAGCAGATATGAATCTGCTAACAAATCTTCAGAGACACTTGCTGATTCATTCGTTAGCATTCAAATCACCTGGTCTCCTTGTACATCAAGGTGCATGAACTCTCTGCGCTTCATCTTCTGTGGGGCCATCTCTTGGAATCCAGCGAATCCTCGCTCAGAGAATGGGCTAGTATCGCGATCATCCTCTCTATGAGTTGTTGGAATGACGAACCTTTCATCGAGGAATGCAAGAGAGAGAAGTCTCTGAATGTCATTCGCATCTTTTTCGGTCAGTCCTGCTGCTTCGAGAACTTCTAGGTTTGGTGTTCCGTCTACTCTTACGCTCCTGCGGTATGCTCGTACCGCAAGTTGGCGACTGAGTGCCTTCTCCACTTCACTAACATTTCCTGCAGAAAGCATGGTTGCTAGATATTGAATAGGTACTCTGAATTTGTCAAGACTTGGCAATACTGAATCTGCGTCAGTTGCAGAATGCATTCCATTTTCATCCAATACTGACTCTACCGGGCTCTCTGGTGGAACATAGAACAAACTTGGTACTGTTCTAAACTCTGGATGTAATGGTAGAGCAATCTCCCACTCTACAAACATACGATAGATAGATGATTTCTGTGCTGCTTCCATCCAAGAATCTGCAATCCCCTGCTTCTTTGCCTGAGCAATGACTTCAGGGTCATGTGGGTCAAGAATGATGCTGCGGTGAACAGCGACCAAATCTTTCTCATCAGCAGTTGCTGCCTCAATAACTCGGTCTTCATCAACCATAATTGGGCCCATGTATCGTATTCGACCAGGGCAAGCGTGGAAACATGCTGGTGGTTGTCCTGTCTCAAGACGTGGGTAACAGAGCAGACACTTCTCCATCTTTCCACTACGCCAGTTGTAATACGGTTTCTTGTAAGGGCATGCTGAAACACAATATCTCCAACCACGGCAACGGTCTTGGTCAATCAAGACTACACCATCTTCCTCACGCTTGTGAGCTGCACCTGATGGGCAGGCGCCAACACAAGCCGGGTTAGCACAATGGTTACAGATACGTGGCAAGTAGATCATGAATGAATCCTGATATTTCAGATAAGCATTCTTCTCTTCCTGACTAATGTTATCAAAGTTAACGTCAAATTGTCCGGTAACATTTGCACCTGCTGCGTTGTCTTCCCAATTAACGCCCCAATTTGGCTTTACGTTTTCTTCACCGGTTAATTCTGACTTAGGACGAGCAACTGGTTGCTGTTTCATTTGCAATGGGGTATGCAAGTCTTCGTAGGTGAAGGTGAAAGTTCCTGTATCACCTACATAGTCTTTCATCTCTGGCTGTTCTGGGTTGTAGAATAGGTTGGCCAATTCGAACCACTTTGGTGCAATCTTCAATCTCAATGGACTACTCTTCTTGCCAGTGAGAATCCAGCCACCCTTGTACTCTTCTTGGTTTTCCCATTCTTTTGGATATCCTATTCCTGGCTTTGTTTCAACATTGTTCCAGAACATGTATTTGGCGCCTTCACGGTTAGTCCAGATATTCTTGCACGCTACCGTACAAGTGTTACATCCTAGACATTTATCCATATTGAATACCATTGCCATCTGTTGCATTATCTTCATTTTCAGACCCCCTTCAACTTGTGCAGATTTTTCTCTTCGTAGATGACTTTGCCCTCTACGAGAGGCATCTTTCGCACAATAACACCCATATCTCTCTCAGACGGACTTGGTCCGAGATAATTGATGAAGTAAGTAAATTGAGCATAACCACCAATCATACAGTTTGGATTCATCATCACACGAGTTGGTGCGTTGTTCCCACCTCCTCTAAGATCCGTTGCTCCATACTTCTTCGCTAATGGTGAAAATGGTACGTTGACGTGGCGTTCGTTCTGATGGTAAACAATACATGATTCTGCTTTTACTGTGTGAGACACAACAGCTCTTGCAACCTGAATACCATTATTTGTGAAAATTTCAACCCAGTCGTTGTCAACAACACCAATTTCTTTCGCATCGTCATCATTAAGCCAACATAGAGGACCACCTCGGAAGAGATTGGTCATCTGCCATGTATCACGGAAGTTCGAGTGAATCTGCCACTTTCCATGCGGTGTCAAGAAACGAAGCAACTTAGAGTTGCCATTCTCCAATTCATGCATTGGCAAATCGCCAATTGCAACTGTATCAACTGCAGGCTTGTAGGTTGGTAGTGCTTCACCAAGATCTCTGAAACCTTGATGGTCAAAATAAATCGCTTGACGGCCAGTCAAGGTATGCCATGGCTTGAGTTTTTCAACATTCATTGTCCATGGACCATAGGTTCTATCTGGGTCCTCAATTGCACTCCAATGAGGTGAGGTGATTGAACGACGAGGTTGGCTTGAAAGGTCCTTGTAGGAGTGAGCAATATCTCTCTCCCCCTCAACCATATCAGCTAGTGGTAGCCCTACTCTCTTCTCAAGGTCAGTGAAAATCGCGTGCGACACTTCACCATCACTTTCTGGTGACATTCGCAAGATTGCTTCGGCAACTTGACTCGCTGAGGAAATATCTGGTCGACCATGCTTCTCACCAATTTGGCGATTCTTCTTCATCGCTTCATAAGTTTCAGTCAAATCAAAATTGATTCCTTTTGCACCATAACCTTCAGGCTGGCAACCAAGTGGCCCAATCGTTGTGTATTGTTCATACAACTTAGTATAATCACGTTCAACAATCTTGACATGTGGGAATGTCTTGCCTGGAATTACCTCGCATTCACCAGATCTCCAATCCTTAATTTCACCGAGTGGCTGAGCCATTTCATCCGGACAATCTGTGTAAATTGGTGTTAAAACAACCTCTTTGACAGGACTTGGGAAGTAATCTTTCGCCATTTCTGAAAATACTTTACCAAGGAACTTAAACGCCTCCCAATCAGACTTTGCCTCCCATGCGGGGTCGTGTGCCGGGTTGAATGGATGGAAGAATGAATGCAAATCACTGCAAGTCAAATCGTGCTTCTCATACCAATGAGCAGCAGGAAGCACAACATCAGCATAATTTGCTGAAGAGTCCATTCTTAGATTCAGTGAAACAACCATGTCGAGTTTTCCAACATCCACTTCTTCGTGCCATTTTACTTCGTTAATCATATCCTTTGAACGCTCTTTGCCGAGTACATTGTCATGTGTTCCAAGTAAGTACTTCTGTCCATATTCTTGACCGCGAGTACTGGTTCCAAACAAATTCCCTCTCCAAATAGTGAGAACCTTTGGATGGTTGGCTTTTGCATCGGGATCTGTAATTGCGAAATCCATTTTTCCATCTTTGAATTGCTTTGCTACCCATTCTGCTATTTCGCCATCATCTTTGCAACCTGCATCAATTGCGTCTTGATAGACATCGATTGGGTTCTTCTTGTCAAATTCTGGGTGGAAAGGCAACCAGCCGTTTCTTACTGCCAAGTGATTAATGTCAGCAGAATGGTTTCCATGCTTTGGGAGAGTCTTAGCATCTGGCGACCAAAGTGGTGTCAATGGCATTCCATCGTAGCGCCATTGGTCTGTGTGGAAATATTGCCATGAAGTACTGTTAGTATGACGAGGTGGACGATACCAGTCTGTCGCACCAGCGAGGAATCCAACTGCTGCATAATTACGAATCTTTTCAGTTCCAACATAGTGAGCAAATCCACCACCATTGTTTCCTTGACATCCACAGATGATACCCATAACTGCTTCAGCACGGTAAGTCAATGGGCCACCATGATACCAATGTAAAATACCTGAACCTGTGATGAACAGCGACTTTCCTTTGGTTGCTTCTGCATTGTCGGCCCATTCACGAGCTACACGAATTGCAAGGTCACGGCTAACACCAGTCTCTTGTTCCTGCCATGCAGGGGTGAATGGTGCATCCACATCGTTGTAATCTTCTGGGTAATCACCAGAAAGTCCACGCCCGACACCATATTGTCCCATCATCAAGTCGAAAACAGTAGTGAACAGAACCTTGCCATCCTTTGTCTTGACTTCACGAGCTGGAACTCCACGTATGCTGTTGATTGCTTCGTTACCGGTGTTCTTTGTTTCTCCAAGTTTATCGTATGTATGTGTAAAGTCAGGGAATCCAACCATCACTTCCTTGCTACCCTTTTTATCAAGCAACGAGAGCATTGGGTCATATTCCTCTCCAGTCAATGCATCTTCATGGGTTAAATTCCAACGACCAGTGTTTTCTGTTTCCCAGCGGTGACCAAGAGTACCGGTTGGAATCTTCATATCACCAGAATCATTGTCTACCTGAACAGGCTTCCACTCGTCATATTCTTCACCTTCAAACTGAGCAAAGTCAGATGCACGCAGGAATCTTCCATTTGTGTAATAACCATCTTCTTCGTCTAGCATTACCAAGAATGGCATGTTTGTATATCTCTTCACATAACTTTGGAAATACTCGGCTTTTCGCTCATGGTGATACTCATTAAGAATCACATGGATACAGGCATTGAGGAAAGCATTGTCCGCGCCCTCCTTAATCTGCACCCACAAATCCGAGAACTTGGTGATATCCGAATAATCAGGAGAAAGATTGGTAATCTTTCCACCGTTATACTTGTGCTCAGAAGCAAAGTGAGCATCAGGAGTTCTTGTCATTGGTAGGTTTGAACCCATGACAATCCAGTATGTCCCTTGATACCAATCTGCACTTTCTGCAACATCAGTTTGATCACCCCAAATCCATGGCATGATATGAGGTAGATCGTGGTACCACTCATAGAACGAAAGCATGCTTCCGCCCATCAATTGGTTATAGCGCTGACCAGATGAGAATGAAACCATACTCATTGCTGGAATCGGCGAGAATGCCTGAATGTGATCTGCTCCATACTTCTTGATTGTGTATATCTGGCTTGCAGCAATAATCTCTGCACTCTCTTCCCAAGTCCCTCGCTTCCATCCTGCTTTTCCTCTTGCATTCTTGTACGCCTTTGCAAGTGTTGGATTTTCTACAACTGATGCCCACGCTTCTACAGGTCCACTACCCCTCTTACGCTCCGCATTGTAAGCCTTCCATAACCTTCTTCGAATGTAGGGAAACTTGGGTCGTACTGGTGAGTAAGGATACCAAGATGCTGATATGCCTCTCTGACACCCACGTGGCTCATAGTTAGGCGTCTCATCATTGATTTGAGGCCAATCCGTTTTCTGCAATTCCCAGCAGATGATTCCGTCCTTGACGAAAACTTCCCAACTACAAGAACCTGAACAGTTGACGCTGTGACTAGTTCTTACTGAGTAATCGTGTGCCCATCTGTCGCGGTAGAATTTCTCCCATGTACGGGATTCTTTCGCTTTCTTAAACCAAGTGAATCTCCCATTTCCATTTTTTTTGTCGTCCATAATATCACCCTTTATTCTTAAATCTCCCCACGCCTACCACGTGGCTTCTTACTACTTCCAAATAGTAACATGACTGCCATTAATATCACACACCCTGCGATAATTGCATTCATTGTCCAGTCAGGAACATCGAGCCTTGCTTCGGGCTCAATAAGAGTTTGAACGATGCTTCCATCTGCATTCAGATAGAAAGTAGCCATATTCCAATCGTCATCATCAGTTGCTGAACTATCACCGTTGACAGAGTTGGTACGTAGTGTGAATTCAGTAACATCAGAGGAGCCTGCAGTCCACTCAATTTGCCAAGAACGCTGATCATTTCCCTCCGTCGAGTGTGTTGCTTCATCGCCATCAGCGATTACATTTGCATCTGGAGCAGCAAATGAACCAGAGTCAACGTTGACTAGGAAGCCACCAGAATTAACTCCTGAGGCAGTGGGTCCCCCGGTGAAACTTACTTCGAGGGTGTATGTGTTGCCTTCGACGATTGCTTCACTATTAGCTATCGTCAAACTTGGGATTACGCCTTCAGATTGAGCACCATGACAAGTACAACCGTTTCCAGCAGCCCCTGTATTCAATCCACCATCCATTCCAGGACTATATCCTGTACTCGCTGGAATTAACAAAAGAGTCAAGGAGACCAAAATCAACACTGCCGAGATGTGTTTTCTCTCATTTTTCATACCGATTAACATCACAATCACTCCATATTTCACTTTGAGTTGGTTTGACAAATGACTTTTGAAATCCGTTATTCGAAAGCCAAACCTCACCCCGTGAGTGTTCCACCTCAAAGACTCAAACAGTCTATCTGCCGAACATGTCCGACACGGTTATTACCGGTTATTACCGAGTAGTGTCGTTGGTATTAGATGGGGTGCTGAGCCTAATTATCACTCAATTTTCTAGGTTGCTAACATAGAATTATTCAATTAGGGTTGAGAAATTACCGTGTGTGGCCTTCCATTGATAATATTGTTGAATTATGTATTTACAGGGTCGGAGATACGAATGTTATCAAAGGGGCGCTTGCCCCTCACCAACAGCGGGCGGAGGAACATCCTACAATGATAGCGAGCAGGCAATCTGAAACGATGTGACGAGATCTGGGAAATGAGGTGGAAAAATGGCATATGAAAGAGTATTTATCCCGTATGGGGCTTATTGGAGCACACCATTTGCTCGTTGGCAAGGTAGCCTTGGTCAACACCACTCATTGGAATTGGCAGCAGAGGTTGGTTCTGCGGCGTTGGAAGCCCGCAACATTGACCCCGGTGTATTCGATGGGTTGGTATTGGGCACCACGGTACCCCAATCGGCTTCCTTCTATGGCGCGCCATGGGTTGCTGGAATGATAGGGGCTCCCACAATCACAGGACCCACTGTGTCTCAAGCCTGTGCTACCTCGGTACGTATGCTCTCGGTAGCAGCACAAGAGGTAGAATGTGGTGATCGAGAATGTTTACTCAATATTGCTGCAGATCGTACCAGCAACGGCCCTCACATCTACTATCCAAACCCTAGTGGAACAGGAGGAATGGGTACCGCTGAAGATCCAGTATGGGATAATTTCGGACGTGACCCGTGGGCTGGAGGAGCAATGATTTCGACAGCTGAGAGTGTTGCTGCTGAAGTAGGAATCACCCGTGAAGAGCAGGATGCAATGACCTTGTTGAGGTATTCACAATTTGAGGATGCGCTCGCTGATGATGCGGCTTTCCACCGCAGGTACATGGTGCCCGTAGAGCTACGCCGAGGCCGCCGCGTAATCGGTTCTCTTGAGCAAGATGAGGGTGTTCATCAAACTACCGAAGATGGGTTGGCAGGCTTGCGTTCAGTAGTAGAAGGAGGAGTAGTTACATTCGGAGCACAAACTCATCCCGCTGATGGAAATGCTGGCCTAGTTGTCTGTAATGAAGAACAAGCAAAGGCTCTGAGTAGCGACCCTAAAATTAGTATCCAAATCCGCTCATTCGGTAGCGCCCGGGTTGACAAAGGCATGATGCCCATGGCTGTAGTTCCGGCTGCTCAGAATGCTTTGGATTCAGCAGGGATTACCATCAAAGATTGTAGTTGTATCAAAACACATAATCCGTTCGCAATCAATGATGTCTATTTCTGCCGCCAATTCGAACTTGCACCTGAATCAGTAAACCGTTACGGCTCGCCTCTTATTTGGGGGCATCCCCAGGCACCAACTGGACTACGCGCGGTAATCGAATTAATCGAAGAACTCGTTCTTAATGGTGGTGGAATCGGACTATTCTCGGGCTGTGCTGCAGGTGATTCAGCAATGGCGCTAGTATTGGAAGTCACATGCTAAATACGTAGATATTGAATGTTCGTTACCATCATAAAGTAATCGATTATCTATCTATCCAATCAAATCGAGCCGAGAAATGACGTAGTAGTTCAGGTGCCTCAATTATTTCCATTCCACCGATTGATTCTGCCCTCTTGACGATTGCTACGGCCGTATCAACTACATGTCTAAGATGGCTTTCAGTATACGTTCTACGAGGTATCGCCAAACGAATTAATTCTAGATTTGGAGTCACCAATTCTCCAGATTCTGGAGAAACGAATGACAGCATTACAGAACCAATTTCAGATGATCTAACTCCCCCTTCAAGGTACATCTCAACAGAAAGTGATTGGGCAGGAAATTCACTAGCATCTATATGTGGTAATATTGCACCTGCATCGATGTAAACCGCGTGGCCACCAGGAGGGGAAATAACTGGGACACCCATATCTTGAAGTTCATCGTGAAGCCACTTCACTTGACTAGCCCGATAGAAAAGGTACCCCTCGTCAATTCCTTCAATAAGGCCTGTAGCCATTGCATCAATATCTCGTCCTGCCAACCCACCATAAGAAGGAAAACCTTCTCTCATGATCAACTCATTTTTTGCATTAACATACAACTCATCATCGTTCATCATTAACAATCCTCCTATGTTGACAATTGCATCTTTCTTAGCACTAAACGTTGCGCCATCAGCTAATGAGAACATTCGATGTGCTATGGTTTCAATGGTCCAATCTTCATATCCCAATTCTCTTTGTTTAATGAACCACGCATTTTCTGCAAATCTACATGCGTCAATAAAGAGAGGTTTGCCATACTCTCTACATAAACCATGAATCGATTCGATATTTGCTAAAGAAACTGGCTGGCCACCACCTGCATTATTTGTCACAGTAACCATACAGAAAGGAATTCTTTCATCATACTCCTCAAGAAATTGACGTAAACGACCAATGTCAATATTGCCCTTGAATGGATTGAGGTCATTTGGGTCTTCACTGGCTTCAATTACGAGATTTGTAGGGGTTCCACCCCTGGCCAAGATATTTGCCGCAGTGGTGTCAAAATGGGTATTTGATGGTATCAAATCTCCTTCATTGAGAAGACAAGTAGCCAATATCCCCTCCGCTGCCCGCCCTTGGTGAGTAGGTAGGAAATGCTTGAAGCCAAATATTCTGTTAACTGATTCATTGAGACGATGATAAGAACGTGAACCCGCATATGATTCATCACCTCTCATGAGTGAAGCCCATTGTTCATCTGACATTGCTCCTGTTCCAGAATCAGTTAGCATGTCAATCATGACTTTATCAGCAGGGAGATTGAATAGGTTGTAATCAGCCTTTTCAAGAGCTTCTTCTCGCTCTTCATAGGTTATCAAATCAATATGTTCAATCATCTTAATTCGAAATGGTTCAAATGGATGCCGACTACCTTTAGCCATGAACTTCTGATTGACTTTCGGGTTAAATACTTCGGCAAGAAAAATATAGCGCTAATATCAAGCCAAAATAGTACAATATTTCTCAAGAACTTCGTGAAAATATTGTTGCTTCTCCTTGACCCACACCAACACAAAGAGTGGCTAAGCCATTCATATCCCCCTCGTGCTCTTGAGACCGCTTTATCATTTCATGAAGTAAGGTAACAACTATCCTTGCACCTGAGCAACCTAATGGGTGGCCTAGAGCAACAGCACCACCATTGACATTGACGATATCTTCGCTTAATCCAAGTTCATTAATACAAGTCAATGCTTGAACTGCAAAGGCTTCATTCAATTCTGCAAGATTGATATCTGTAATTTCCATTCCAGCTCGGCTAAGTGCCTTTCGTGTTGCAGGTACTGGGCCCCAGCCCATCGTCTTTGGTGGAACTCCCGCTGCGGCACTTGCTATCCAAGTCGCCATCGGGGTCAGATTGAGTTCTGATGCCTTTTCAGCACTCATTAGAACAAGTGCAGCGGCCCCATCATTGATGCCGCTGGAATTGGCAGCAGTAACACTACCATTTTCTTTGAAAACAGTGCGTAATGTTGCTAACTTTTCCATTGTACTATTTCTGCGAGGGCGCTCATCGGTATCAAATATCGTTGAATCTCCATTTTCCTGAGAGATTTGTACCGGTATAATTTCATCATTAAAGCGACCGGAATCAATTGCTGCAATCGCTCTTTGATGACTTTGGAAAGCGAACCGATCCTGCTCTTCACGAGAGGTGTTATTGGGATTAACTCCCTTAAGTTCACGTAAATTTTCTGCAGTGATTCCCATCGCATCATTGCCATATTCTTCTTTGAGTTTAGGATTTGAGAATCGCCACCCTATTGTCGTATTGAATACCTCTGGATCATTCTTAATGTGTTCATCCCACGGCAATCCTGATTCTGATTTCCCTACCACATAAGGGGCCCTTGACATCGATTCTACTCCGCCTACAACATAGATGTCACCTTCACCACAAGTTATCGCCCTAGCCGCAGCATTCAATGCAGTCAAACCAGATGCGCACAATCTGTTGAAGGTAACGCCCGCTACAGAAGTTGGTAAACCTGCTAATAACGCCGACATGCGAGCAATATTTCGGTTATCTTCTCCTGCCTGATTCGTACATCCAAAGTATACTTCTTCTACTTGATTACCATTTAATCCAATTCTGTCAATTGCTTCCTTTATCACAAGAGCAGCGAGATCGTCTGGTCTCACGTTAGACAAAGCCCCACCAAGATTTCCGATTGGCGTGCGAACCGCAGAGACGACAACTACCTCGCGCAAACTTCTCTCTCCTATGCTGTGGGACACCCTACTTACCCTTGAGTGGTGCGGAGAGTGGATGTCTGTTCAAATGCCTTGTGGGCGTTACTTACTATGGCTATTTCTTGTTTGAAACACGCGCGCGATGATTGAATAAAGACACCCCAGAGCAACGGTTATGGGAGATGAGGAAAAGAGTATCAAACTACCTCAAATTTCGGAGCGTGAGATGTTCGCTATGCTTCTCTCTGAAGACCTAGAGCGTGGCGACAAGGAGCCAGCCATCGCCTCAGGGATAGCAGTTCAGATGCAACACATGGAACTTGACGCCATTCCTTTCTCAATGCGGGCTAGAATTAGGGACATCTCAGCGAGACTCCCAACAAGTAACGCTGTCCTAGTCGGAGGAGGTATCGGGTATCTTGCTGCTTGGCTACTCGATTTGTGGTGCGGCGATCCCGCTAATCCGCCTAAAGAACCACCCTCAAGGCCAGATTCATTCAGAATAATCGAGCCGGGAGGTAAGTTTGGAGTCATCATTAATCGCCTTATAGGTCGCTATAGTGCAGATTCTTGGACTAAAGTCATAACAAAACAATGGCAAGAGGTGGTTGCTGAGACCGTTTCATGGAATGCAGCCACAGCGACTAATCCTGCTTCAGTTAATCCCCCCCTCCTCCCCACACCCCTAGATTTAGTAATCATAGATGTGCCAGAATCTGAACGCTCTTCTATTGCTTCGGCAGCATTCAAGATTCTTTCTCAAGGAGGCATAATGATAGTTCAAGAACCTGAAGTACCAACTGGAGATATGGGTGTTGCTGAACCAGGATCGGAATTGACGCCTGGACAGAGAAAGGTTGAGTCATTCAACAGTTGGATGGACTTTGTTAAGCAGGTTAGCGAAACTCATTCAATGGGCTTCGTAGAATTGGAGAGCGGGGCTCTCGCGGTGATTCGTAAATGATATTGAAGTAATTGGGGCCACAATACACTGATACCCTTTAATCACATATTATAGTGTATATTGAGATACAATATGTAATTAATTTCAACATACAAACTCAAGAACTCAACCATAGTGGGAATTGTATGATAGAGCCGATAACAATCATGGGTATTTGTGGAACATACAGCCACGATTCCGCTAATGGCCATCTTTTGAGAATAGCATTGGATGCTTGTGAAACTTTAGGTGCGGAGACAGTCATCTGGGATCTTGAAGAGAAACCGCTTCCATTAGTTGGAGCCCCTGGTAGTTGGGATGATGAGAATGTAAAGGGATTTCAAGAGATGGCTACAAATGTTGATGCATATATTCTCAGCAGCCCTGAATATCATGGAACCATGTCTGGGGTGATTAAGAATCAACTTGATTGGGTTTATTCCAAGCATGTTGGAGACAAGGTATGGGCTGTGATGAGCACACTTGGTGGGCAAGCAAACTCAAACACACTCAATCACATGAGAATTAGTGCCCGTTGGCTACACGGACACGTGATTCCCGAACAGATTGCTGTTGGTAAGGTCAAGGAGGCATTCAATGAGGATGGATCGTTCATTGACAATGATTTGCAAGAGAGAATGGATAAGTTAGCCGCCTCACTTGTTAGAACCACTCAGAAATTGATTGGGGAAGATTGATTGTGTCATTCTGCAGATGCCCTTCTACTTGAGTAGGGGGGGCAGATAAGGCATTCAGATGTATTGCCCGCCATCGACATTGATTACTTGTCCAGTAATATGACGCGCCATTGGTGAACACAACCAAACTATTGCTTGGCCAACTTCTGCAGGTTGACCAAGGCGCCCTAGAATAATCTCTCCAAGCGCCTTTTCTTTGACAGAATCTGGTGCTTCTGAAACCATTTCTGTTTCAATTAATCCAGGAGCTACTGCATTAACATTAACATCTGAACGCCCCATTTCTCTAGCCACTGTTTTGGTCAAAGCAATTACTCCACCCTTTGCTGCAGTATAGTTTGACTGTCCAAATTTTCCACGTAGTCCGTTAATTGAGGTGACATTGACAATGCTTCCACCCCTTTGTTCCCGCAAATGTGGAGTTGCAGCGCGGAGAAAATTAAAGCAACCTTTCAAGTCAACATCAATGACGCGATCCCACTGTTCCTCTTCCATCTTCCAGATGACACCGTCCCAATTCATTCCCGCATTATTGACAAGAAAATCAAGGCCTCCAAAAGTATCTACAACTTCTGCTACAACCTCGGCCGCACGGTGATAATCAGCAACATCCGCCTTTACTGCGAGTGCTTTTACTCCAATTGATTCGGCTTCGACAACAATTGCTTTTGCCTCATCCCCATGGCTACGATATGTGAAAGCGACATTGGCTCCAGCCTTGGCAAATTCCAATACTGTCGCTTTACCAATCCCCATACTTCCGCCAGTAACCAGTGCTGTTTTGCCACTAAAATCAATTGTCATAGCCATTTGATTCACTCCTTATTGTATGGCATAAATGATTCCACTAACTCTGGAGTCCATTCTTCACCTCTAGCAATCGCTTGGCGGACTTCAATGAAATCAACTTCTCGTGGAATTCGGCTACCATCTTCTCGCTTACCACCTCCAACATTGAAAGCACGGAAACCTGCCGCTGCCTCAACAGCCATATTCAGCGCTAACCACTCACGATTTGATTCGCGGTTAGCGTCCCACCAATGCAATTTCTTCTTGCGCACGCTAGATAATGTCTTACGGGTGCAACCAGGGAAAGTGTTTGCAAGTTTCCAAGATAATGCTTCAACTGCTGCATCTAAACCTGACAAATCAATAACACACTCTGCCATTATTGCTTTTCCAGCATCACGCGCTTCGCCTGTCAAGAAATTACCATACACGATTTGCCCGGTAGAGTTGTCCACCCAGTCAAAAGTAACCATTGGATTAGGGATCCATGCTCCATCTTTATTCAATACAGGAACAATCTCATTGACTAAACCGAGGTGGAGAGCCTTGTGCGCCGACCACTGTTCACACAATACACATGATTCAACTGAACGTGCATATCCAACGTAGAGGTCGAGGAAATCTGTTGAACCACCATCAGGTGCAGAACCATGCTTTGGTCCCGCTTGCCCATAGCGAGCCAAATCAGATGAAACTGTGAAATCACAAGCAAGACCCATCTCTTGCCCACCGGCAATTCGCATCCCGTTAACTCTGTTAATGACTGGCTTTTCATTTTCTAGCATCAAAGAAATCATACGGTTGAAAACACCCATGTAAGTTCGGTATTCTTGTGGTTTCCATGAATAGTCATTTTCATACTCAATTGTATTACCACCGGTACAGAATGCTTTGTCACCCACAGCCGTTAGAACTACACAGTTGATGTCTGCACGGCAAGAGGCCCAATCAAGTGCTAGACATAATTCCCGTAGGATTTCTGTTGTGTACGAGTTGTATTGACTTGGATTATCAAGCCACAACCAGGCATCAAAGATGTCAGCTACTTCGCTACCATCAGGTCTCTTTAACGGCCTTAATTCTACTTTCAGATGGTCAAAATTTCCATCTGAAAAACTATGTCTATTGCTGTCTAAAGGTCCATCGATTGTTTCCATCACTGCCATATTATTCCGCCTCCGCTTCTGCTACTCTGTCAAATGCTGCCAATACTTGTTTCTCAAGTGATTGTGCTACCATTCGGTAATGCTCCTCTGTTGCCACACCACCTAGTGTTATTTCGGCATCATCAAACATCTCCATCAAACGGTTTTCATCTTCAAGTGAAAGAATATCTTCACCCATTGGATAGAGAATGTTATTCTCTTTGTGAATGTGAAATCTTAGTCCTTCAATGAAATTACCAGTGGCACCCCAACGCTTGACATGTCCCTCTTTACCTTCATCAAGTGATTCTTCGATTAAATTGATGCAATCGCGGAATTGTTGATGATCTCGCAACATCACCGCAACAGGGCCATAATCAGCATCCATGCCATTATTACAGTATGCTGGAAAGAGAATTTTCTCCTCCTTGGCATGATGATAATTATCGGAAAAAGTTCGAACAAAATCAATTGCATCGTGCCAGAAATCATTGCCGAGAAGTTTGCCCTCTCGCTCAACCCTTACAGCACGGAATAGTGTATTTAATACAGCATTAATCTCTTCATGTTCTGCCATCAATCTCTCTGTTGTCTTACGCATTAATTACCACCCCATAACTCATCAGGAACTAGAACTACACGTGCACCTAAATTTCCGTGATGCCCATCCTCAAATACTTCACTAATTTCAGATAGTTTCCTTAATTCAGTTGTATTCTCAAGGTCTACTGCACCAGCTACTACTTTCTCCAATAGTTCAGGATAAAGTTCAGGCTGACAACCCCAATTTCCAAACGCTTTTGCATCAAACGCCATCAAATTTGATATTCTAATTGTCACTTTATCCATCGTAAATCCAACGATTGCTAATGTTGCTGAAGGGCCAACTAGTGTAAATGCAAGTGTCTGTCCAGTAACATGACCACTGCATTCAAAAATTTTCCATGCGGTTGGCGACCATTCATTGGCTCGAACAATTTCTCTAACCCGTTTCTTTAGGTCACGATCATTTGATTCTGAACTATTGATGAGATGGTTAAAGCCTAGGTCTTCCATCAATTGCAACTTCCCTTCACTAACATCAATGCCCATGACATTTGCCCCAAGTGAACGTGCCAATTGAGCACAGTATCCACCAACACCACCACAACCGATAATGATACAGACATCGCCTTCACTAACTTCAGCACGCGCTAACGCTTGCCATGGTGTACTGATTGCATCAGCAACTACTGACAATTGAGCAATATCGCCCTTGTAATCATCAGGAATTGCAACCAACCAACGTGAAGGAACACGAATGTGGCTAGCAAAACCGCCATCAACATCATTGCCAGGCATTATCTGGTCACGGCACACATTACTTCGCCCAGATATACAATCGTCACAAATGCCACAAGGAAGAACTGCGGGGATAACAACATCAATCCCATTCCATTGTGAGGCCTTTTTTCCACTAGCGACAACTGTCCCTGAAATTTCATGCCCTAATACTAGAGGAAGTTCATGTTTTGTTGCAACACCGTGATAGATAAAACCAAGATCAGTGTGACAAACACCACAACCAGCAACTTGTACTACCACTTCATCGTCTTCTAATTGGGAGCAATCGATTACCCATTGACGTTTTCGTGGAGCGGAATTGACTTTGTACATTTCCCATCCAGTGACTTGGATTTCGCTCATTTTTTACACGCCCCATCACAGAAACGCTTGCTTTTCCAACTCGCTTCGCGCTTCTCAAGGAATGAAGTAATCCCCTCTACATAATCAGGATGAGAAACTAAATCACTAACGAATAATTGTCCCATCATACGATGACTTGGTGCTGAAAGAAATGGTTCAAGAGCACGTAACCTTGAGAGAGTTAAAGCAACTATCCGAGGTGGGTTTTTGAGAATTGGTAATAGAAAGCCCGTAGCATTTTGCATCAAATTGTCCCTTGATGTAACTTGATTGATTAATCCAATTCTTTCAGCTTCCTCGGCCCGCACAGGACGACCGGTCAGTATCATCTCCTTCGCTTTGCGCTTACCAATCAGTCCAGGAAGTTGGACCATCGCAAATGGAGGATAGCATCCAAGAGTAATTTCTGGGATGCCAATTTTGCTGTTTTCTGAAGCAATAACAAAATCACAAGCGAGGGCAACTTCAGCACCTCCACCAAGACATATACCATGAACTGCAGCAACAGTGACTAGTGGGGTTGCATGCATTCGTTCAAGAAGAATTGTCATCTGCTCAATCATTTGAGGGGCTTGATTCGGAAGATGCTCCTGCACGGATGCTCCTGCACTGAATCCCTTTTCGCCTGCTCCTGTAATGATTACAGCGCGGCAAAGAGGGTCGGCTTCCAACTCATCAAGAGCGGAAACTAATGCCGCAAGCACGGCTGAATCTACGATATTAACGGGGGGATTATCAATAATTAAAGTGGCGACTCCGCCGTCCCTATTCAATTGGACAAAGTCATTCATGTGTAATCCTCCACACTTCACCGAAGTGGTTTGAGCCCACTATCTTCAACCCGAACATATACGGCATTACCTCCTGTAATTTTTCTCTTAGTCACTATTTGTACGAGTCCATATAGTGAATGTTGATCCTTTGGTTGATTCAAAACAGGCTTTACATGCCTCATCTAACTCTTCAATTTCTTGGATCGTTGGAACTAGCATTACCTCTTTACCGAGCGATTTGAATAATTCACACATTTCGCTTAGTCGCGGCTCTGATGCAACGAATTGACGGCGCCATCCATCATTCTCAAATTCTGCATCAGTATTGTCACTTTCAACGATTGGTAATTTCATTCCTCAGCCTCTACCTTTGCCAATCTCTGAAGTGCCAATGTTGCTGCCCCAATGGCTCCCACAAATTGTACCAAATCGCCATCTGGCACGTTGACATCTCCACCAAGTTCAGCAGTAAGAGATTGAACCATTGTGGGGTATCTCATTATCCCACCAACTAGTGTATACTCTGGCTCCATTTTGATACGGCGCATCAATTGCAAAGAGCGCCCGACAAGAGAAACCATTGCCCCCTGCATTATGTCCGATGGTTCTGAACCGATTGAAAGTTGATTGATTACTTCAGATTCAGCAAATACAGCACAAACTCCCGAGATTTCAACTTCTTCTTTCGAAGACATTGCCAATGCTCCAATTTGCTCGGTACTATAATCCATGTAACGAGCAGTTTTCTCTAGAAATGCACCGGTTCCAGCCGCACACTTATCATTGAGTCTGAAAGATTTGACCTTGATGTTGTCATCAAGTTTTGTGGCTTTCATTGTTTGACCACCGATATCAAGAACTGTCCTGCTGTTTGGGAAAAACCAATGCGCACCACGTGCTGCTGCTGTTAATGCAGTAACTGTCACATCGCGGAAATCAACACGATGACGCCCATAGCCTGTGGAAATGACATAACCAATATCGGACTCACTGACACCAGCATCTTCCAAAGCCGCATCAAACGCTTTTCTAGCCACTTCATCAAGCTTGAATCCTGTATTTCGCATTGCTCTGCCGATCAAATCTCCTTCTGAATTTAAGATGGCTGCCTTGGTGTAGGTTGAGCCAACATCTAATCCTGCTACACACTTCATGCAGTCACCTCCTCAGCAGTTTTGGCTCTATCCATGGCAAAAAGAGCACCACCAAGTGCTCCCATGTAATGAGATTCTTCACTAACGTTCATCTTAATACCCATGTTTTTGTTTAACACATGAACCATACCAAGGTTCCTTGCCACGCCACCAGTGAATGAAACTTCATCCTCAATTCCAACTCGGCGAAGAAGACCAATTGAACGAGCAGAAATAGATTGATGAACACCCATTAATATATCCTCGATTTTCTTGCCTTTTCCTAACCAGGAAAGAATTTCAGTTTCTGCGAAAACGGTGCATGTTGTTGAGATACGAACCGGCCTTGTGGCTTTCAATGCCGTTGGACCGAGATTATCTAGGGAAATATCTAGGGCTGCTGAAGCCGCTCCAAGAAAACGACCTGTTCCAGCAGCACACTTGTCGTTCATGCAGAAATCTCTGATTTCACCTGTATCAGTTACAGCGATTGCTTTGGTATCTTGTCCACCCATATCAATTACTGTGCGAGTTTTTGGAAACATGTGTACTGCGCCCCTACCGTGGCAAGAAATTTCAGTAACTTGGTCGTCTCCAAATGTTACTTTGTAGCGGCCATAACCTGTGCCAATGACATACTTGATTGCATCTGCTTCCAAGCCTGAATCTTTCAGTGCGGTTGTGAATGCTGTTTCTGCGGCAACTATCACATTAGCACCCGTGTCATTGAGGGCACGACCCACAATTTCCAGATTTTCATCAATGATGACTGCTTTAGTCTGAGTTGAACCAACATCTACTCCTGCTGTATAAATCATTGAAGCGCCCCCTGAAGTCTTGCTGCCTTACGCATCTCAATTCCTTCAAAGAAAGCATCAATTCGATTCTTCATGGGTGCAATTGAAACTACCCTTTTGTCCATCATATCAGATTCGATAAACAAACTTGGAAGATCTGTTGCTTCCATCAAAGCACGCCTATTGTCAGCCAATCCTGTTGAAGATGTTCTGCAACTCTTTATTGGATGATAGACAACACCTTCTATTCCATAATCATCCATATTGTCAAAGATTATTTGTTCGGGATGGAACATGGAATCCATAGCATCCCTAACATGAATCAAAGTCACTTCGGCCAATGAATCAAGTGGGTTATCTAAATCATATTGGAATCCAAGATTATTACCACCAGAAGCAAACCAAAGATAAGTGGAAGTCACAAAGACTCCACCCCAGTCACTGAACAAATTATTGAATTCACGGAAGATCGGGTAACAAGGAACACCGATGAAAGCAAGACGATGCTTCTCCTCTTCAACAATGCCAATTCCATTATCATGCATCCACTTTTTCTCTTCTAGAAGTCGTTCAAAGTATTCCGCACCTTCTTTGGTCCCGCGCATGATGTTATTGACGCCAAGATAAGCAGTTCCATCGGTTAATGCGTTGAATACTGCAGGAGATGCTTTGTTGAATTGCAAAATCTGCTTCCAAGCCGCTGACATTCGATTAGAATATGTTAGAGTTTCACGCAACTTGTCCATGTCAAATTTCTCCCCCGTAATCTCTTCACAGGTATTGATTAATTCATCGATTTGGACTCTTACATAGCGCTTTTCACGCTCAAACTGCTCATCGCCCGGCCATGTTTGTGTGCCTTTTTGACGAGTTCCTGGAACATCGATTGTGAATAGCGGTGTCTCAAACATGCGCTCCCATATTTCACCCCACTTTAGGTAGGTATTACAGGCATTAGTCAATAGTGCTAAACCAGGTTTTGGTAACTTACCCATTGGGTGCTGACCACCACGATTTTGAACGGCATAATCAGCTTTGACATAGCCGCAGATATCAGGTGAATATCCATGGTCTTCTGCTTCGTTAAGTAAGTCTGCTGCGTCATGTCTAATCGCCGTATTTAGGGATGTGATTTCGGGGAATATTATTGGCAAATCAAATGTGTTGAGAATCTCTGTCAAACTACCCATCACGAAGACATATGCTCCAACTTCACCAGCATCTGCTGCAGCATCTAAATCATCGAACCACTTTCGAAAGAGGGCTGAGCCCTCGCGATTACCTCTTCTCCACAATTCGTTATCTTTTACTGAATCCATATTCACACCTTAATCAAACAGAATATTCTCCACAAATGTCTCTAGTTGAATTTCTAAATGGGAGAATGTAGTCATATTCTCTTCAAATTCACTAATGAAGAAGGGAATGTCTTCTTCTTCTAAAGTCTGAATGTAAGTGACCTGCTCCTCTAGACCAGGCTCACACATTTTTGCCGCTGTAATGATGACTGCTTCTGCTCCTGCAGCATGATATCTTTCAAGCAACATCTTTTCTTTTGGCTTATTATTATCGTGTTGTACAGGGCTGTATGATGAATTGTCAATGTATACATTAGCAAGCGCTTCCATGCCATTACCATCCACTACAACATCATCAAGAATCCAGCGTAATCCAATGAGCAAGTCATCATCAACAATGTAACATGACTGACCAATAGTTCGGATTAAATCAAGGGGTGGCTGTTCACAAAATCCACCTTCAAATACGACTCTAATTCGATCTTGCTTACGTGTTGGTCTCTCATCAAGTTGACCAAGTACTTGGGTCATCATTTCATTGTGTTCTTCACGTGGCATCATTCCAGCTAAGTGCACAAGAGTGTATGCTTCATCAGCGGTAATCTTCCATGGTGTCTCTTTTTTGACAGCATATAGTTGACGTAATAGACGTCGATTCTCATTGAATACTGAAATTGATTTTGCCAATGCATCTTCAGTAATTTCATTGCCTGTTACATCTTGAATAATCTCACCAAGTCGTTGATATTCCTCCATTAGGTATTGCTTTGAATAACTTGAATTTGGATTCTGAGGCAGATAAAGTATCTGACAAGGGTAGTCAAAATTACGACCCCAAATAGCCCCAAGATTACGAGCTGCATCGCAAATCGGATGGGTTACAAACATCTCTAATTCAACCCGACCGCTCAAAGCCTGCTCAAGACTTGTTTTCATTATTGAGCAAAGATAGGAACCAAATCGACTATCAGAAAGTCTTGGTTCTACAGGAGCCCCACACATTTTGAGTGGAAGCATTCCAGCTGCATGTGCAAGTTCTTCAGGAAAGTATACCTGGAAATGACCGAGCACTTTCCCCCCTTTGTTTCGCCATGCTTTCACAGTCGGCCATTCTGGATTTTCTAAGGTTTCACGTGCTAACCATAATAATTCATTCAAAGAAGCGCCTCGCCAACCAAGAAGTGTATCTTCTATACCGTTGTTAATAGGTTGAACAAGCCTCGCATCTGCTACCGCCATACTACGCACATGAATACACGAAGGGTTGATTTGTTCCCGAACATGTTTTCCTGAAGTAAAAATAGCGATTCTGTTTTGCAATTGAACAAACATATACTATCCGAAGATGTTCGGTTAAGCCTCATTCAGAATCCATCCTATGAAATCTAATGTTTGAAAAAATTCATTTAACAAAAAAATTAGAGAGCCAATACAAGTGCTTGAATACAAAAAACAACAATGCTAATTCATTGCTGTATCCACTCCCTTAGGGAGTGGGGCACAATTGATATGCGGACCCCATGTCGCGGGCTCGATAGCCTATGACTAACTGGCCCGAACTTGAAGCAATGCCAAACAATCTTGTGAACTATGGTGTGACTGATAATGGAATAGCAATCATTGAACTTGCATCAGATTCTTCTGGTGCACCATTAGAAGAAGGGGATATGGGCCCAAATACCTACACACACGAAATGATGCGGGATATTGATACAGCAATTGTCAAGGCACGTTTTGATGATGATGTACATGTTATTGTTATGACAGGACACGGTGAAAAATTCTTCTCAGCTGGTGCTAGTATCGCCATGCTCAACAGCGTCACGCCCGATTTTAAGTACAATTTCTGCTTACACGCAAATGAGACTCTTAGCCGCCTTGAACAGACGCCAAAATTGGTCATCGCAGCACTAAACGGTCACGCAGTTGGAGGTGGACTTGAAATCGCAATGGCCTGCGACATCAGAATTGCACGCAAGGATTCCGGTAAAATTGGACTACCGGAAATCAATCTAGGTGTTCTCGCAGGCACTGGTGGTACTGCACGTTTGACCCGTTTAATTGGAAAGGCAAAGGCTCTAGAATACATGGTTTCAGGAGAACTTATTGCCTTTGAAAAGGGCGTTGAGTTGAACCTCATCAACCATCTTTGGGATGGATCTGCTGCCAACTTCCGCCAAGATATTCTTGACTGGGCTAGTCAATTCACATTACCAATGAAGGCCACAAAGGCAGTTGGCAACATCAAGCGTAGTTGCCAATCTGGTCCAGAGATGCCATTCGAATATCACCTTGCATTTGAAAGAGAATTGCAAGCGGCATTGTTCAACAGCAGTGATGCCAAGGAAGGAATCGCGGCTTACACAGAACGCCGTACTCCCCGCTTTACTGGCAACTGATTTGCTAATTATTGAGCCCGTGTTGGAGAACTCCATCCTGCTTACCCGAACATGTTCGGGGTTAACAATGCGCACCACCCTACCATCCGATAAGGTGGGGGGGCATTATCATTCAACAAAACGGGAAGAAAATTGTAATTGTCATCATGCTCTCTATCTCACTAATAGTAGGGCCAGCAGTATTCGCTGAATCAGATGGAATTAGTGGGGGTGGAGTAGACAATGGCTGTGTCTGCCACGGTGGCGGAACTTCTGACTCGGGCATCTCTGTGTCACTTGCAGGTCTCCCAGATGGTGAGTATGCACCCGGTGACTCCTACTCGCTAACTTTGACTATCATCGGCGGCCCCGATGCTACTGGAGCAAACAATGGTGGATTCAATCTACGAGCCACAGGTGGTGTTCTTTCCCCATCTGATAATTCAACTCAAATTGAGAATGGCGAACTTACTCACACTACAACAGGAAATGACCAGCGCACTTGGACCTTTGACTGGGTCGCACCCCAATTTGGCTCTGTTGCATTTACAGGGCATGCTAATTCAGTAGATGGAGATGGTACTACGAGTGCCACCGATCTCTGGAATTCGGTGTCTGAGACTGCAGCAGGTCCACCTGCAAAAGGGGACCCCGTGGGATTTACATCTGATGATGGAGAACCACTGAATATCATACCTTATTTTAGTGTTGGATTTGTAACTGTGCTGGTGATCGTTGTGCTACAACGAAAATCCGACGCACTTTAATTAAATGAGGATTGACGATGAAAGAGAAAGGGGGAGGTTCGGTGTCAGCACAGCGATTATTGATTCAAATCCGATTGCCTGAAGTCCACTGGGCAGGGATTTTCACACGCGCTCTCCCATACCTTGTTTTACGTGTTGTAGAACATATGCCACTACCAAAAGGGAGGGGGAGCGTATTAGTGGAAATAGTTGGAATTGACGCCACTGTTATCCGAAACACTCTAAATATAATTGAGGCAATTGATGAGTACACGATTTTAGAAGAATTTGATACCGGAGTGGAAGCCCTCCTTCACATTGGAAAAGGTGGAGGGGGTTTTCTCCGTCCACTAATGGAATCTGAAGCCGTTCCAAAAACTCCATTTGAAGTCATAGATGGTTGGGTTGAATGGGATTTGATTGTTGACCAAGCTCACGCTCGTCTTCTAGTTAGTAAACTAAAGGAAGAAGACATCACACACCGAATCGTTAGATTTGGAAACACAAGGAATCAGAGGTTACTCACTGTACGTCAACGTGAGGTATTTGATCGCGCTGTTCTTGAAGGATATTACGAAATTCCACGAAGAATAACTTTGACTGACTTGGCTGGCCTGCTATCAGTATCCAAATCCACTTTATGTGAAATGGTTCACCTCATTGAAAAAAATATCATAGAGGAGTTTGCTGATAATATTAGACATCAAAGCCCAAAAGAAGAAATTTAATAGCAAAAAGTGCAATTAGATTATTGCGTAAATTAAAAAAAGAACAGAGGAGGGCATAAGACATGAGTCCTAGAGATGTGGTAGAGCAGTATGAACCAAATTTTCTAGCTTGGACTGAACAATTTGTAGAATGGCAGTCCAGAATTGGTTTTGATTCAGCTTGGTTAGGTGATTATCAATTCGAGATTAAGTTCGATTGGGATTCTGCAGGTGATACTATTGAGTTTGGTGATTTTGAAGGGATGCCAAAGTGGGATAGGAGAATGCAAATCCCCCAACAGAGTGTTCGTGATGCAATTATTAGTATGGTGAGCGTTCAAGGTGACACTGAATTTGGCAGTGTGGAACAGCAATGGCACCTCCTAGACACAGCACCAACAGAGTATGATCGCAAATCTGCTCTGAGGATAATGTGCGAGGAACAACGCCATGGTTGGCAAATGGCATATATTCTCTGTAATTACTTTGGTGAACATGGAGTTAGGGAAGCACAGAAATTGATTGAACGCAATTCGTCTGCTAATCCAGTTCGTGCCGAAACAGATCGCCCGCGTTTGCTTGGTTCTTTTAATGAACCAATTACTCACTGGTTAGACTTTTTTTGCTTTACCCACTTTATTGATAGGGATGGTAAATATCAATTGAAGATGCTAAGCACCTCTTCATTCAAACCTCTAGCTGCGAGCATGGGGCCTATGTTGAAAGAAGAATCGTTTCACCTAGGTACAGGGGCAAATGGCCTACGCAGAATCGTGAAGCAAGGTGTAATTCCAATATCACTACTACAAAAATACATTAACAAATGGGTCTCAACAGGTCTAGATTTATTTGGAGTTGATGAGTCAACATCAGCTCAGTGGGCTTATGTTTACGGAATTAAAGGAAGGTTCGATGAAAGAGAATCAAGCGAGCCAGCGGATAGGGAACATCTCAATGAAGAGAGCCGCGGCCTATACTACGCAGAATTGAAGGCTGAGATGAAGCGGATTAATGCAGCCCGGAGTGGTGGGGAATTGGAACTATTCATTCCATCAGATAAATTTCATCGTAGTGTAGGAATGTATCACAATTTGAAATATGATTTACATGGCGAACCCTTTGAAGGAAGTGATGAGGATTGGGAAGCATACCTTGAATCAACCCTTCCAAGTGCTGAAGACGAGGCTCAACTTCAGGAGTTTTTCAAAGAGGAGTGGATTCAGTACCGCGAGTGGAAGGAGTGAACATCGGGGTGATGCTATGCAGGCGTACGCCCTGCTGAATATAGATCGCGAACAATTAAGGCCATTTTTTGAACGGGTTCCTGAATTATTTGAAGCGCATCATAACTCTGAGCAACAGAATCCTGATGGGTACGAGGAACTTCTCTACCGAGTTTACCGCCCATATAATAGACAAATGTTAGACATGATTGATGAGTGGATGGGGCTAGAACAACGAAATTGGGGAATTGAGGTCGAGAGAGAAGTAATGCTGATGTTGTATGCAATTAGGTATCCTGATACGCTGTTGTTAGAGAGTCTATCAGATGAATCAGTAATTGATTTACAACGACTTTCCGGTTATCTTCACTTCATGAAGCATACATACACCATTTGGGATGAAGACACACGCCAAGGTCTCGAAAAGTTAGGTATTATGATTCCAAAAACGGAGCGTGCTGATCCATTTATCTACGGCGCTTACATTTCTGCAATCGAATTGCTCAAGAATCTCGCCCCCTTCCACTCATTCATGGAGCATGATGTTCCTCGTCAGCGTCTCTTTCAAGCAGCCTTGGCTGCATATGGTAGGGAGGAGTGAGAATGAACATCCGAGTAGCAGTAATTGGTGCTGGAACAATGGGTGCGGGTATTGCACAGGTGTGTGCGCAAGCAGGATGGGATACCCGACTTTACGATGCTTTCCCCGAAGGTCTTGCTGCAGGACTAGCTAGTATAGAGGAGTTTTGGGAAAGGGGCATTGAGAGAGGTAAGACTACCTCCGAACAGAAAGAAGAGTGGATGAGCAATATCACCACCTTTAGTAACGAAGATTTGGCTATGGCAGTCCATGAGGCTGACCTAGCGATTGAGGCTATTCCAGAGATTCTTGAGTTGAAGCAGACCATTTTCTCCGACCTCGATGAGTTTGCTCCCTCTAAGACCATACTTGCCAGCAACACCTCGGGCATCAGTATCTCAGAAATTGCACAATGCACTGAGAGGCCAGAACAGGTAATTGGGATGCACTTTTTCAATCCAGTTCCGATTATGAAGTTGCTTGAAATTGTGAGGCATGACGGGATAGATGAATCTACAGTCAACTTTGCCCAGCAGTTCGGCGAGGAGATAGGAAAGACCACAATTGTCGTCAATGATGTCCCAGGTTTTGCTACCAGTAGGCTTGGAGTAGTTCTCGGCAACGAGGCGATTCGTATGTTAGCCGACGGAGTCGCCTCTGCTTCGGACATCGATACTGCGATGCGACTTGGATACAAGCATCCTATGGGGCCACTTGAACTGTCAGACTTGGTCGGACTCGATGTCCGCCGAGACATACTCAACAATCTAGCAGAAGCATTCGCTGATGAGTCGTATCGACCCCATCCGATGCTCGACAGGCTGGTTGCGGCAGGTGAACTTGGGAAGAAGAGTGGCAAGGGAATATATGATTGGTCGTCAGGCGAGAAGACAGAGCGAATACTCTGATATATCCATCATTCAGAAGGTCATGAAGGTGGCCTCCCTGCTTCAGTTGGTCAAGATGACCCACACGAGTTACTGAAAGCTATCGGGCGCCATCTTCGTTCCATACTCAATGATGTAGACATTTCAGTTGAAGATGATTGCATCGACATATCAAATTTATTAATGGCTACAATCGGAGATGATTCTGGCGTTGACATCAAAATAAGAGGAGAAAACCTTCCATTTGTCCCATCCGATTTCGCATCACCTGGATTTATCAAGGGTAATCTCGCCGATGACCGTTCATCTGCAGAGGTGACCATGGTTCAGTGGGGTATCGAATCCCGTCGTCTGCTTAGCCGCCTTTGTGAACATTACACGCTCACTCTTTGAATATGATTTCCATCCAACGTTTTGGATGAGAGTAAAAGCTATTCATCATTGTCAATTAGTATGAATCATATTATTGACAAAAGGATGACCCGTACAAATCCCCACATACGAATTATTGGTATGCTCAGGCCCACTGCCCATGCAATTAGACCGCTGAGGTGCTCTTTCTTCAATGGTCCAATTTTCTTCTTATCCATTATAGATTTGACTCGCATGGTTTTTCCGTCCAAGAGCCCTCCATCCTGATCTCGAACTCTGACGGAAACATACGATTCTCCTTGCGCATGGGGTCTAACAGTTAACCAATATAATTTACCTGATTCAAGCATTTGACTTACCATGCCAATAACATCAAATTCACCTTCAGAACACATTTTTAATGAACCATCATCGTCCACTATGAGTTGCTTTTTTGGAGGTAATGTCAATGTTTTCCCTTCTTTAAACACTGCTCGGATTAATGTTTCCGAAGGCGTCAAGGCGGTACATTCTACCTCAATTTCAAATTCACTCTCATCTAAGGTGGTACTAGCTAAGAAGATGAATACATGACCCTTATCACCTTCGACAATTCTCTGTACATCACAACTGAAGTAGAATGATTTTTCCAGTAATTCATCATATCTAGCCTGCAAATCAAAAACCAATCTATCAAGAATATTGAACAAAGGTCTGTTTAGATTCATGGCACGATTGACCAAATTTTTCAGTTCATCAATACAGAAAATCCGACGCTCTGCTTCTGGACTGTTAAGGAAACCTTCCATTGGAGAAACCCTCCTCCATTTTTCTTCATTCATTAGTTCATCTAAACTAGCAACGATTGGTGTCGTGCCTTCAAGAAAAGCACCAGATGCCGTTCCATCTTGAATGTCAATAATTTGAAAAGTATCTATTTTATTTTCACCGTAGTCCCTTGATTTAATAGGCCTTAGATAATCTCCAATCTTCAAATTTTCTATGGGTACCACGGTATCAAAGTCGAGAACTTCTGCAACTTCGTCAAGGAATTCTTTATTGGTAATCAATACTGGCCAAAGGTGAATCATGAACAACAATTTTTCCACCGCACGGACAAAATCTTCCGGTTTATCACCTCTTACATGTTTTTTGATGACATCAAGATATTCAGCCCATTCCTGTGCTGAAATAGGATCGAGTAGCGAATCTATGACTTCACTAAGCACACTGTTCAGCACCATCGGATGGCTTGTTGGATCGTATACTCGCAATAACCCCATTTTCTGACCGGCATCAAAATCTACAGTGGGATCTAACAAGATGAAAATAAATGTCACGAAGACTGCGCCAGTGGCTAAGCTGCTTGATAACCATAGAAGGTTTTGTCCTATGCTGAGTCCAGCGTCAGGGTTTGGAGAAATGTTTGTTGGTGGTTCAACAAAGAAAATAAATCCAATTAACGAAATTGTCTGCAACAAAATAGCAAAACCTGCTATTATTGCTTGAGTACTAGCCCGATTATTTTCTCTGATTAATTGTTCCTCAACCTCTTCAAAGCCATCTTCAGATTCTAATGAGGTGCCGGAAAATCTAGACAACATAGCCCACATCGCGAAATGGGCCCGAGTATATTTCCACCCCATCGCTCTCTTTACGATCATTCTCCAATTAACCACCTGAAAACATGCTGTGAGCAATAGAATTATTGGGATGGACACGATACTTTCGATAGAAACATCCCTCACAGTCATAAGCTCAGGATTGAAGATGAAAAGCAATCCACAAATTATGGAAAGAATACCCATTGAATAGAGATATAACGTCCCTCTTGACACGTTAAACTCGTATATTTTTGTTTCTTCCAGATTCAAGAACTTCTTCCTTTCTTTGAGCATTTCCTGTACTTTTCCAACCATTTCAATTTGCGTAAAATTAGCCTCATTTAGAGCCATTTTTTCTATTTCAGAAGCGAAATCAGGAATATAATCTGCCAAATCATCAATATCTTTTTCTTCAAACTCTATCGCTTTGAAAAACTGAGCACGCTTTCTTTTTAGCATACTTAGTTTACGTTTATTGAAGAAAGAATCAAAGAACCCCATTTTACCACCTCATATTCCTATTAATGACCGAATTTTTGGTATCAATTTAACCAATGGAACTGCAATTCCAACAATGATACTTTTCTTTCCTTGTGTGTTTTTAGGTCCAGCTCTAGTACTTGTTGTATCGAGAATATAGCCAGAAACCAAATTATTATCATCATCAACCAATCGAATACTGATGCTGGCGTCACCAGTATCCTTTGGTTGTAATTGTATCCAGAGTAGAGTTCCGGTTTCCAACAACGTACTAACAATACCAATCACATCATCTTCTCTTTTACCTCCTAAAGACATTGGAACCCTTTCAACTTCGTAAATAGATTCAGGATAAGTCATCGATTTCTCATCATTGAATTGAAGACGAAAGGTGTTTTCTTCAGGAAGCATATTGGGTGAGTGAATTTTTACGGATAATAGAGATCTCTTGCCAGTTTGGTTGGCTATGAAAACGAATAAATTTGCACGTATTCTATCATCTACCCCCGGGATTTTACGATCGACTTCACAATCAAAGTAATAATCATCCTTTGCTAATTCTTTGCATTCTTGAGTAACTCTCAATATCGCTCTATCTACTAATTTAAATATCGACGGAACTGTATTCTTGCCCCGCATCAGCAAACGTTTGATTTCTTCTTGGCTAAAGATTAGTTTTTGATACTCTGGACTGTCTAAGAATGTAACGATTGACTCTTCTCTGACCCAAAGACTCTCATCGTCAAGATCTGACAGATCTATTTCATTTCTATCAGGAGTATCATCAATGGCGACATTTTTCTTTTTATCTATCGTTTTTATGCAGTATCGTTTTACATCATCAAATGATGGTGGAACGAACTTCTTCTTCTTGTTCGAATACCGTTTGATTAATTCATCATCACTACCTTGCCAAATATAACAGTCATCTGATGTAGGGTGATCTACATTTCTTTCAAAGTTATACACCGCTTTGATTTCATCAATATATTGCTCACGATTCAATGGTAATGGCGAAAGGTAATTACATAACAATAATTTTTCCAAAGCACGGCCGCGTCCTCTAGTTGATGAGTCAATTGAACGCTCATCCAACCATCTAACTTGTTCAATCCACTGCATAGCAGTAATTGGGTCAAGTAGTGATTCGATTACTTCTGAGAGGGGTAAATCTAGAGACATTGGAGAGCCCGAAGATTGGAACGCTTCCATTAACCCCATTTTTTGGCCTGCATCAAAATCAATGCTGTCATCAGCAGCCATTATCAAGAACACAATTAGAGTACCTGCTGTGGCAAAAGCGGCACTCATTGTACCAATAAATGCCCAAATTTCGATTTCACTAGTTGCAATTTCGCTAAATACATCCCAGGAATATATCGGAGATCCTAGAGCACTGACTACTAAAGTAAACAGATACATGAGAATTGTCATGCGACCCCAAAGCACTCTTCTTCTTGCTTGCCCCCATTCCTGAGCCAACAAATTTCCTACTTCGTCAAATCCTTCAAGGGCCTCAAATGGACTACGCTCAAATCGATTGATAACAGTCATCAATTCGAAATGAAGTTTTGTGTACCTCCACCCATCAACCTGTTTAGTCAAGAAGAATTGATATATCACTTGACAGAAAATGACGACAACCAATAATCCCGGAAAAAATGATTCCGCAGATGTACCTATTACATCACCTGCATCATTGTGATAAGTTACTTCACCAACGGGAAACAAACCAAGATATTTTGGCCATATCTGATACAACATCCCTAGGATAAAAGCGAGAAGTGCAAATCCTGCCGAAAGGTAAAATCCAATAGTTGTATTGAAGTTGTATAATTTTGTTTCTTTGATATTTACTTGATCTAGACGATTTCTTAGATGTTTTACCAAGTCACTTTTGGAAACGGTCCCTCCACCGAATTTGAGCATATTAGGAAGTTCTGGCAAGAGGTCACCAACATCGATAATATCCTCCGGAGTCAATTCAACTTGGCGCAACCAATCTTCTTTTTCCTTCAGCAGGCTCTGGACAACAAGACGGCGCCATAAACTACGTATATCAAGAAGAAGAATAGTCTCGAATACGCTCCGTTGACCCCTCATTGTCCTATCGAAGAGCAATTTTGGTCATAATTACTTTGTAGGAGAAAAGTATGCCTAATTTAGGGGTTTCAAGCACCTCTTTGGATATGCCTCTCACTCTTTGAGAGCCATGATTCATCACCACAGTGGGAACAAGCAAGCGAGCCCATAGGGTCCCAAGCAGGAAGCACAACAGGTGTTTGCCCTCCATCTAGCTTCTTGACGTTAATTGACATGCCTCCGCGTCTCGGTCATACCTCTTAAGTGCACGAATTGATTAGAGATGACTAGGTGGCATGATTCATGATGCAGCGAGGCCAGTTATACATCAATGGTGAGTGGGTTTCTCCGAATGGTGATGGGACCATTGATGTAATTAATCCAACAACAGAAGAAGCGATTGGTTCAGTTCCAGTTGCATCGCAGATTGATGTAGATTCAGCAGTTGCAGCAGCGAAAGCAGCTTTCCCATCTTGGTCACAGAGTAGTATTGAGGAAAGAACTGACTTTTTGAATGCTATTTCAGCGGCTTTCAAAGAAAGGGGGGAGGAACTCGCTCAACTAATTACTGCAGAAGTAGGGACACCGATTGAATACAGTAGAATGGCCATGGTCGGGACACCTCGTGTGGTTTCTAGGTCCTACGCAAAGATGCTTGAGGAATTTAACTGGGAAGAAGAAGTACGCAATTCCTTGGTTGTCAAGGAACCTGTTGGTGTTTGTGCCTTCATCACGCCATGGAATTTTCCTTTACACCAAATTATTGGTAAAGTTGCACCTGCTATTGCTGCCGGTTGCACAATGGTGCTCAAGCCATCAAAAGAGGCTCCTCTGAATGCTTTTATCCTCGCAGACATAATTGATGAAATTGGACTGCCAGCAGGTGTCTTCAACCTCGTTAGTGGCCATGGCTCTGAGGTGGGGGAGAGTCTTTCAGGACATCCTGATGTTGATATGCTATCCTTCACTGGTTCGACCGCAGCAGGTGTTCAAGTTAGCCAGGTTGCAGCCCCCACTATCAAACGAGTAACTCTAGAACTGGGTGGTAAAAGTGCTAATGTCATTCTTGATGATGCTGACATCATTAGAGCCGCGAAGAGTTCTGTTGGTGCTTGTTTTGCTAATTCAGGTCAAACCTGCTCAGCCCTCACGCGCCTAATTGTTCCTGCCAACAAGCGAGACGAAATTGTTGAAATTGTGTCTTCTCGCGTATCCACTTACTCGACTGGAGATCCATTGGATGAATCAATTCGTTGCGGCCCAATGGCTTCAGCAAGACAACAGACTAGTGTTTCTGAGTATATCCAAAGCGGAATCGAAGAGGGTGCCACCCTTATCGCAGGGGGGGCAGGGATGCCTGAAGGTATCGAAAAGGGTTTTTTCGTACGGCCCACTGCTTTTGCTGATGTAACGCCAGAAATGCGAATCTGGAAGGAAGAGGTGTTTGGGCCTCTATTAGTAATCACAACATACGAAACTGAAGAAGAAGCGCTCGAACTTGCTAATGATTCAGAATATGGTCTTTCAGGGGGTGTGTGGTCGATGGATGAAGATAGAGCCATATCCTTTGCTAGACGGATGCGCACAGGACAGGTCAGCATCAATGGTGGCCATTTCAATATTTCAGCACCTTTCGGTGGTTACAAAATGTCAGGTAATGGGAGAGAATTGGGGATTCACGGGCTTGAAGAATTCCTTGAATTGAAGGCGATTCAACGCTGAAGCGAAAAGCGTCATTAGGGGATAGAAAGTAAACATGGTCAGGGGGAGATGATTTTGGATGAGTCAGCAAGTATCCGGGCCCCTAGACTGATTTTAATTTCAGGAGTTGCTGGAGCCGGTAAATCGACCCTTGCAAAACAGATTGTAATTAACTTAGAATTTGATAGAATTGCAAGTACTGACACAATTCGAGAAGTTCTTAGAACTGTCTCGAATCCTTCTGAAAACCCAGCCCTCCATCGTTCTACTTTTTCTCAGGGCTCAACTGGTGATGCGAACACTGATTGGCTCGATGCTAGCGCAGCAGTGGAATCAGGTGTCGAAGCAGTCATTTCACGTGCGCGCAGAGAAGGAATAGATATCATTGTAGAAGGAGCACATATCATTCCATCGAATCGAATTCTGAGTGAGTGGCGCGAACAAGGTGGTGTGGCTGTTGGCATTACTTTGGTAATCGATAACGAAGGTGTTCACGAAGGTCGCATTGTTGAGAGAGAAGCGCATTCTCACCGAGGTTCATCTCGTTATCTCGCCGCCTTCTCACGCATCCGTGCAATCCAGGTAGGACTCATAACTCGAGCCAAGGGTTCTGATTGGAAAGTGATTGACACCCATCTTCACAGTGATAACATTGAGAGAATAAGGCAATGGCTTGATGAAGAATGGTATAACACAAGGTGAGGCAATGATTCAACAAAAACCAGAACCAACTCACTAAGGCCCATGTTCTCCGTTAGGTCAAATTGATCAAACCACGGCAGCGACAGACTCATGATGCTGATTTACTGGTGCCGTGGAGGGGGCCGCTTAGTGTGCAACGTCAGAACTTCGGTCGTAATCAGGAGATTAAGCCGTCGTCTGCCTACACTCCATCTGATGAGCAGGAAGTTCTGCAAATTCTCGACAAACACCGCGGCCAGCGTATACGCGCTGTTGGCAGATTGCATAGTTGGAGCGAGGCAGTCCTCGGAGACGGTGTGCAACTGGACCTTAGACGATTGAACGATGTCGTGCTCGAGCCTGACGGTGACCAGTTCGTTGCCGCGGTTGGGGCCGGCTGCCAGATCAAGCGCCTTCTAAAAGAACTGAATCGCGACGGCGTGACCCTGCCTTCGCTGGGTCTAATCACAGTTCAGACGATCGCCGGGGCAATTTCCACTGGCACTCACGGTTCGGGGCGGCACAGCATGTCGCACTACGTCGAAGAGGTGCCATTGGCTCGCTATGATAACTCCACTGGCAAGGCGACTATCGAGGTGGTTAGCGCCGGAGAACAACTGCGGGCGGCTCGCTGTTCACTGGGTTCGCTCGGAATCATTCTGTCTGTGAAAATTCGATGCCGCGCACAGTACAACGTGCAGGAGCATTTCACCGAGTCCCGACGACTGGAAGATGTTCTTGATGCCGAAGAATCATATCCAATCCAGCAGTTCTATCTCATCCCTTGGCGCTGGTCCTATTTCACTCAGCACCGACGTGAGGATGCCGGTAAACGATCCCGCCTCGCCAAGCTGTACCGCATCTACTGGATGAGTGTGATGGACTATGGCCTGCACCTGCAGATATTGTTCCTAGAACGCATGCTGCGAAGCCGGCGCATGATTCGGTTTGCTTTTCGTCGAATCGTCTCGGCATTCCTGATTCGCAAGTGGAAGGTCACGGATCGTTCCTCGTCTATGCTAGTGATGAAGCACGATGCTTTTCGCCACATTGAGATTGAATTGTTTGTACCCCGAGATCAGTTGGCCGATGCACTCAAGTTCACCCAAGAAGTCATCAAGGTTGCTGGAGGAAAAGAGTCAACATTGTCAGCAGACAATCAGCAGCGAATCGAAGAGATCGGCATACAAGAGGCTCTGGACGGGCTTCAAGATCAGTACTGCCACCACTACCCCATCTGCGTGCGGCGGGTGCTTCCTGATGACACCTTGATATCGATGGCTAGTGGCGGAAATCAGGACTGGTACGCTCTGAGTTTCATCAGCTATGCGAGACCAGCACGGCGAGCTGGATTTTCCCTGTTTTCGAGGTTCATGGCCCGAAGCATGTCACAACTCTTCCGAGCGCGCCCGCATTGGGGAAAAGTCTGCCCACTGGAAGCCAATGAGTTGACATCCCTTTACCCCCGATTTGATGATTTCCGCACAGTTTGTAATACGCTTGATTCGCAAGGTGTCTTTCAAAATGACTGGACGGCGGCGCTGATGGGTGCAGATGGTTCTGTTGATGATTAGTATTGTGAATGAGGTTGCAGGATATCAGTTGAAGTCAATTGTTGCTTCAAACGGACTCATTTGTAGTCTCGCATGTCTATCAGCAATTCCCACATCACAAGTAATAGTGAATACTCCGCTATTGTTTGAAACGATAATCTCATTGAGGATGATTTCGACACCCCTATGCTCCCCATGCCGCATTAAATCAGCGGAAGTAGAATTAGCAGCCGCATCTACCGCTGTTTGCCAATCTGCCCCATCAGAAATAAATGCAGAACTTCTATTCTCAATCAAGGGCCGCCACACATCAGAAAATGTTTCAGTTACTTGAAGCACTTCATCAGTACCAGGGTCATAAGGGTCGCCTAGTCCTGCAACAGATACTCCAAACCAAGCCATAGAGAGAAGAGAGAGCATCAGAACAATACCGGTTGCTAGCAGCATTTGGCCACTATCATCGTCACTTCGTTTCATCATTCAACACCCCCTACATACCACACTTGGAGGGTGACAGTCCAGACCTCACCGCTATCTGTGACTAACCGATGAACGCTCATGGTTCTTCCAATAGGTGTGCTTCCTTGCCCATGCCTCGCGAGGTCACCTTCATTTTTTGCTACCCAACAATTACCCTGTACAGGGTCTGGCAGGCCATCGAGCAGTGCATCACATGCAACATTCAGATCCCCTTGAGAAAGCACCTCTGATAATCTATTAGTGTGGTTTGTAGAATCAAGAGCAACAAAACCCATCTCTTGTACGAATGCATCTTCAGCGGCGAATTGAAGTTGTCCATCAGATGAAGATGAGACAGGGTCAGGAATTTGTAATTGGAGGATGAAGGTTGCTGACATAAAGAAGAGCCAGAATAGCGTCAGCATTTCAAGAACATGTACTTGAGCGCTGGAATCTGGTGAAACCTGCCGGTGCTGCATCTTAACTCATCACCCTGGAATGAATGTCCCGAGAGCTGGATTCAGTCCCATGTCACCTTGAATACCCAATAAGTCTGGTGAAAATGCAACTAAGTTGAATGCCAGTATTGCCATCATCAGCATCATTCCAGCGTGTTTCATCCCACTAGAAAGTCGTCCAGTCGCCATCAGTCCAGCCATCGCCCCATTACCGAGGGCTTGCGCACTGACTCCGTAGAAGAAGACAACAAGGAAGAAGAGTGGATCAATGGCACGAATCACCATGTTTCCAATTTGAGCACTATCGTCACCTGAATTTGAGGAGGCAATGGCGGGAATGAAAACCTTGGCCAAAACAACAATCACGCCGAGGAAAACGAAGTATGAAGTCCAAATAACGGCGATATACGAGGCGATTGCGCGCTCTCTTTCACCTTCAAGGAATTTAATTTCCCGGCTATCATTGGCAGCAGTTACCAAGATATCAGAAATCTTTCCACCTGCCCTATTCGCTTCACCAATGAGGCTAATTGCTCGTGCTACCAGTGGAGTTCCCACCCGTTCAGCAAAGAGAACAATCACATCTCCAAATGAAACCCCCCAAGAGAGTTGTTGAGCCATTTTGTTTACCTCTTGATTCAAAGCCCCATACTCAGAATTGGCTAACGTTCTCACCGCCAAGGTCATCGACAAACCTCCTTTCCAATATTCTGCCAAATCGCGTAGGAAATCAGGGAATTTTGATTCAACTGCATTAATCTTCTTCATCTGCCTGTCCCAATAAATTGCTCCAGGGAAGCAGATTAACAGAAATCCATATCCGAACCAATTGATGAAGATGAATGGACGTAGATTCAAGGGGCCTAAGTTAACTTCAGGTCCGATAAATTGAGATGCGTTATTCATCCAATCAGGCACGCCATCATAGGAATCAACCTCTACGGTCAAAGAGAATTCACTCATTCGGGGCAAAGAGCGATCAAATTTGAGCCAGATTTCCCATCCTTCACTCTTCATAGCGTTTCCTATTTCAAGGTAGCAATCTTCCTGATTGGTGACTGCGGAAATTGTATGTTCTATACCAACACCTAATCCACTTGACGAAGGTTCCCATACTGTGATGGTAAAGGGGAAATCTTTGTCTGCAGAGGCGTGACATGTCAGTCTCAGTTCTTGAGGTGGATGTGATAGTGAGCCTAATCGCAACTCATCAATTCCAGGAACATCGAACCGTTGGCCTAATCCTGGGCCTTTCACATTATCCCACTGTAACTCCATGGTTTGAGTGGCGGTCCTCTCCTTAGTGAAGAAGCATGTTTCATTTTGTGAATAATCAGGCGAGGGACCATTTGGGTCAAATCCACAAGCGGTGTTGATGAATACAGGATTGCCATTTAATGGGGCGGGTGCCAAAACACCGAATACCAAGGAGGCATTGGTTGCCCAAAACGCAAGAGCGAGGATTCCAATAAAAGCACCAGTGATGGTAATTGTAAGGAAATTTCGTCGGGTAAAATCATCCTTCGGAAGATTTAGATTGACGCGAATCTTACCCTTTTTCTTCCGTGCCATATCTTCACCTCCTGATTACATTTCCATTTCTTTACTCATCATCCAAACTAGGATACTGTAGGCAATATGAATGACTGGTAAAACTCCTAACACCACCAAGTAGACCATTCCTTCAGAAAGTTCCGAGCCAGCACCAGAAACCCAGAACATGATGACGAGCATGACAATCAAGAAGAGTGGCATAGCAACAGCAACCACGACATATGATTCTGCCATCATTGCCAATGTCTCGAGGAAGACACCAAGCCTGATACGATTTTCACGCATGTAGTGCTCTGCTCGATTGAGGAAGTAAATTTTCAAGTTACCTCCCGACTGTAACGTACCTACCATTCCTTGAAAGAATTCAGAGACCCAAGGTGATGCAGCACGTTGTACTGATAGTTTTATTGCCGAGACCAAATCCATTCCAAGAAGGGTGATGTCTCGATAAATCATTGCCGCGTCATAAGAGATATTACCGTATATTTCTGAGTTTACTGCTAACGATTTGAATATTCTTGAGGGTGTGGCATTTGCTGCTGACATCGCAGCGGTGTAAGATGCAGCATATGGTAGAAATTTCTCAAGTTCCTCTGAGCGAGCTTTTCTCACTCGTTCTGCTGCATTCATGAAATGTCGGTACGCCATAATTGGGCCAAATAGTCCACAGAAAGCGATGACCCCATAGCGAGCGATTTCGGGTACGGTTTTAGTTGCGTAGTGCGGGCATCCACCGTAGTCATACCATAATTCATCAGGGCCTTTTCCTCCCCAGTTGAGGTTTGGATTGATATCATTAGGGTTCCAAAATGCCCAGTCAATACATGGGATAACCGTTTCAGGATCCTGCATATTTTCCCATAAAGCAAAAGCGCCAATTTCAGGGAAAAGGGCAATAACGAGAATACCTATGAAAATACCAAACGATACAACAGTACTCATGATTGCAGTTGCCTTGTAGACTTCTGGCATGACTCTAATATCAGCCTGTAGTAATACCTTCTGCAAATCTTTGTCTTCTCGAGTATTTTCTCTCAGAAGTCGTCCAAGAAAAAGATTGGAAAACCGTTGCCAACCAGTGAGAGTCATTCCCTCAAACCGCTTTTTTCCGACTTCTTCCGCCTTTTTGGCCAATCAATCCCCCCCCTCACTGAAGACCATCAACTCTTGCTAAGACTGCTTGTGGCCTGACATAGTACTCAGTGATGATTTGTGCAACTTGGTCAGATCTACGGATGTCATTCAGTACCATCCAATCAAGAATTCTTTTTCTGGTACGCAATTCATCTCTCATTCGTTCTTGAGAATAATTAATTTTCACCATTATCTTCTCCAACACATACGATTTCCCACTGAAGTCATAGTCATCTTTAGCGGGGTCCCACTTGAATACCTCATTGGTAATGACTTCTAGACTGTGAGGGTCTACGCCAACAATTTCGACAATCTGTTTGGTACGCCGAACACGCCGTCCATTGATTCTAGTTTGCATCTGAATAGAACACGCTTCAAGCGCCGGTAACAGAACACGCGGGATATCAATCGGTTTATTCTCAAGACGGTGAACGAGAGATGGCACCGAATCAGCGTGAACAGTTGAATATGAACAATGTCCTGTGGCCATTGCCTGAAACAGAACATAGGCCTCAGCACCGCGAATCTCACCGACAATGATGTATTCAGGCCGCTCTCTGAGAGCAGCTTTCAACAATTCGAACTCACCAATGACTCCTTCATCAGACTCACCACCGAAACCTTGGCGGGTCAATCCCGGAATCCAGTTTGGTTGAGGGATATTGACTTCTCTAGTAGATTCGATACTGACAATCTTCATTTGCCATGGGATAAACAGTGCCATTGCGTTTAGAGTGGTTGTTTTTCCAGATGCTGTACCACCCACGAACAACATCGAGATACCTTGTTGAAAAGCAATCCACATGTAAGCGACCATTAGACTTGTCATTGTTCGGAAAGCGACAATATCGCAAGGAGAGAACGGATCTTCTCTGAATCTACGGATACAGAAGGTCGAACCTTTTGTTGAAATTTCATAACCTAACTTCATCACAATTCTTGAGCCGTCCATCAAGGTGGCATCGAGTAATGGTTCTGCAACAGATATGTGCTTTCCACAACGTTGTGCCAATTTGATAACGAACGATTCTAATTCTTCATCAGTAGGCCAAGCAATTGACGTCTCGACCGATTCAAATTTCCTATGGTAAGCGAAAATTGGAATGTTTGTCCCATCCAAAGACACGTCTTCGACATTTGCGTCGTTCATCAGAACATCCATGCGCCCATAGCCAATCAAATCACGTCTTAGGTAATAGAATATTTTTGAACGAGACTTCTTCGTAATTTTCATCCCGTAAGATTTGATAATCTGATCCATTGCTGCTCGTAAATATCCAGCAGGATCAGAATCGATCTCTTCGATATCAGCAGTCAATGCCTTCACATAAATGTCCATAATTTCTTCAAATTGGGCTTGTTCTTTCTTGTTCAGAGGTGGTTCAATTGCTTGATACATGATGTTCAATGTTCTCAAATCACGGACGATGCGAGCAAAGGCGTGAGGGGGGAGTACGGGGTATTTGTCAAGCACATCATACTGCGCTTGTTGCTTCTTCCTCCGCTGTCTTTTAGGTCGCCCACGTCCTTTCCGTGCCATGTCGAAACCTCCGGCTCTGCATTGGCGACTCTTCACAATTCACTATAACCTTTGGTTATAGATAGGGGGAAGAAATGCCTACTCTTTGAGAAGTTGTCAGAAGCGTTTTTCTTCTAACCATTCGTCAATCCGTTCTTTTACCCCTTCAAGTGAGCAATCATTGACGGAAAAATCAATATTTTCGCGAGGGCCCATCTCAAATAGTGTGCGAGGTATTTTCTCCTCAGTTTTCAAAAGGTTTTCTTCCCCATCTTCTGTTTAGCATCATGAGGAAAGATATTCCGAGCAATATGAGAATTAGGCTGACAAAGAGGATGCCACGCAGACCTTTTCCAGCCGCATTCTTTTCAACCAATACCGCCGTGGTGGCATTCAATCCTTGGTCAGAAACCATGTTCCCCCAATTTTCGTAAATAGCCATGTCACCCTGCGTGAATGATATTAGGAAAAGTGAGAGCAGTGGTATGATTGTGCCGATGTAAAACCAAGCCATTATTGAGGTATCAAAAATCGCTTTATTGGGTCTTGGACCCATTAACAGAGCTGTGAGGCTGACAATATAAATTGAATTTGCAATCATCACGACGAGGGCTGCAGGTAGTGCCCACATCTGGTCGAGAACTTTCGCCATCACTATGAGGAAAATAATTGAAATCCAAGTTGTAATCAAGAAGTACACCACAATCTTAGCCCTCAATAGTTGTGGCAGGGAGACTGGAAATCCATTGAGGAAGTCCGGTGAATCCATCCCGTTTAGCCATGAATAAAATTGGAATCCAAAGAATCCAAGGAATGGTGCATAGGAAAGAAGGTTGAATGGAATAGGGAAGGATGCAAAATCTACCAACCATGCAAGCAGTAACAGGAATAGAAGTGGGACAGTGTAGGAAATGAGCATCTTCATCAATGTGTTTGAACGCCACAAATCGACCAAATCTTTTGCAACCAGTAACCTCAACATACCGTTACCAAGGAATGCCAAACGATTCCAAACTGGAGTGAGTAATTCACTTTTAGCAGTCACATGTATTTCAAAGTCATCAGGTACAAGATGGGCACCTATGTAGGCCATGAAAAATGATGTAGGTATGCTGACTATAGGTATCCAATGCTGATGTGAAAATTGGTATAACATTCCTGGAATCATTAGGCGAATATCGACCATTTGCAATGCTACAAGTAGGCCCAATCCAATACCTACAATTGGGATGATGTAGGACCAACGGCCACCTTTACTGAATAGTGCGGAAGCGATGAAGGAGAGAGCAAGCCCCTCTGCAAGCGTGGTGGTTAGGGCGAGAAGAACAACAGGGAGGGAGGCCCACTCAAGGGGGGTTGAGAGAGAGGCGAATTGTTCGAGCAATATCCCACAAGCCATTCCAGCGACAGCCGGTGTCAGTAACATCAGGACGTAGTAACTCACTTCCTTGGCATAGTATGCAAAATAATTAGTCACTAGGTCGAGGGGCTGGACTGCTGGAGACGCTAACAGGTAATTCTTGCCACCTGCTCGTTGTGAAACCATTACTCTACCCATGAAAGCGAATGAACCCATTGAAAGTGAGAAGGCAAAGATTCCTCCATGCATGTAAAACTTCAATTGGTCCCAAGAAAAGGCTTGCTGCTCCTCATTTGCGCCGATAAGAACCTCGCCAGTCAAATAACGTAGGCCGATAGTCATGATTAAGGATAGAAGAGCAAGCATGACCGGAAAAAGAGCGATATGCCGTTTCTTGGCGAAATCGATATTCTGCCTCCACTCCTCCTTGAACATCATTCGAAATGTGACCCAAAAGGATTCTGATATCTTGGGTGGCTGGTAGTTTGTGAGCACACTCACTCCTCCTCAGAACCATCCAACGCTTCAATTTCTTCAAATGATGTGCCAACTAATCGAATGAAAACATCCTCAAGGCTTTCATCATCATATTCTTTCAGATTATCTACTTTATCTGATGCAAGTACATGTCCACGATCAATTACTGCAACCCGTGTGCAGAGTCTTTCTGCCACCTCAAGAATATGCGTACAGAGGAAGATAGTTCCACCATCACCCACGATTTCAAGCAGAAGTTCACGACACTTTCGTTGGTATATGGGGTCTAGGTTGACGAATGGCTCATCGAGGAAGAGAAGTTTGGGTTTATGGATAAATGCTCCAGCCAACATCACTTTCTGTCGTTGCCCCTTTGAGAGATCTTTGCAGAGAGTGTTTCTTTTTTCATTAATTCCAAACCAATCCAGCCAATATTCAACTTTACCAGCGACGTCATCAAGACTCCGCAATCTAGCCACGAACTCAAGGTATTCAGCGGCAGTAAGGAAAGAAGGAGGGCTTTCTGATTCCGGCACTATTCCTACGTTCGCCTTAACCGTGCGGGGGTCCGCTCGAACGTTGATACCAAGCACCTTTGCCCCACCCATGCTTGGTCTGAGTTGTCCAGTTAAGAGTTTGATGAAGGTTGATTTACCGGCACCATTTGGTCCGAAAACCCCAAAGAATTCCCCGGAAGCGACCTTGACATTGAGTGGATGCAGAGCAACAAAATCCCCAAACGCCTTGCCTAGGTCTTTTGCAATTACCAATGGCTCGCTACTATTCGACATTACGATGCCTCTCAGATCCCCTTCCATTCGGGTCTTTCTCGTTGAAGGAACGCATTGACACCAATCTCTTTGTCCTCAGTGTCAAAAAGGGCGCAGAATTCATCATGTTCATATTTTACTCCTTCAGACATCGGGTGCTCTAATGCTGCCCGAAGAACTCGCTTGGCTACTTTGATTGTGTGTGGTGATTTACTTGCCAAATTCATTGCTAACCCCATCGTCAATGATTGCAAATCATCGGGCTCACATAGTCTATTCACTAGTCCGATGCGATATGCTTCATGTGCGGGAATAATATCTCCAGTCATCACCATTTCCATAGCCTTCCCGTAACCAAGTAACCTAGTCAGCCTCTGGGTCCCACCACCCCCTGGAATCAAACCAAGATTGATTTCTGGTGTTCCGAAATTTGAACGGGTCGTGGCGATTCGTAAATCACATGAGAGGGCTACTTCACTGCCTCCACCCAAAGCAAAACCATCAATGGAAGCAATAGTTGGCTTAGAGAGATTCCAAATTGCTTCCCAAGCATTATCTTCAAATTCACTACGTATTTGTTTTGAATTCTTTTCGACAAATTCACTGATATCAGCTCCGGCAACAAATGCGGAGGGCTTCGGTCGTTCATCTTCAACCGGGGCGGGTGGAGTAGCTCCGCGGATGATTATTACCCTGACATCATCATCTTTCTCTACCGCATTGCAGGCAGATTTGAGAGAATCCATTACTTCACTATTGAGTGCGTTGAGTTTTTCCGTTCTATTGATGGTCCAGATTTCCACAACTCCACCGGCGGGAAATGAGTTTTCTACTTCAATACGATCAATTAACAGAGCATCAGTCATATCATTCACCAATTTCCTCTCTCATTGAATCTAATTTTGATTGACCTAGAGTTGGTGGTGGTGGCAAAGGAAGGCCATCGGGAGGGGGTGGTAGTTCCTCAAGTTCCACCTCAACTTCTTCTTCAAATTCTGTAGCGGCAATAAATCCAGAATCCAGAGGTATTCTCAACTTCAGTATACGAGCATCATCAATTCGAACATAGGTCGCCCCATATGGGTGACCAGTCTCAACATTTTCCGGCTCATCAAGAACTGTGAGGCCGTGTCCTGGTTGACTGAGAACTGACAACAAATCTTCACCGCCATCCTGCTTTGACCACATGCGGGCTGCCGAGGCGCGGATATCTGCCAATTGGCCGCGTCGGCGCTTCTCAATACGCTTCTTGATTTCCTCTCGTTTACCTCGGCGCTCTTCAACAAATTCCTCAATATCGGCTTCTTCAACCTGTTCAGCATCAATATCAACGACATACTCCTCTGCAATGTGAACTTCCTCTTTGACAACTTCCTCTTCAAGTTGAATGACATCCTCTTCGTCTGATTCGTCTGATTCAGAAGTACTGGCTTCTTTTGATGCAGCCACCTTTCGGTCGCGTCGGCTTCCTCCATCATCTTCTTCCACGACTGCTTCGGGCAATTCAAACGAATCCGTCTCATCTACTACTGCTTTTGTTGAAGGTCGCTGCCGTGGCCTTTGCCTCTTTTTTGGCTTCCCTCCTGTCATCACCAAAAAGGCTGCAAGTAGTAGTAAAGCACCTGTGAAAATGTAGCCATAGATATTTTCTCCCCATTCCCCGGAGAGGTAAAATTGGAACAGAATTCCGAACAGTAAAGCAAGATACAGCAGTAGTCGGCCGAATGACATCCCGTTCCCTCAGTAGCGAGCAGATGCACCACCTCTTTCATTATGACGGATAAGCGGCCAACTCAATCAAGTTGATTTATTAGGCTTTTAAGGGCTTTTTCACGATGACTGTACCCTCCCTTTTCAGTTCTATTCATTTCGCCAAAAGTGCGTTCAGTGTTCTCCTCTTCTGGAGAGAATATCGGATCATAACCAAACCCCTCTGCCCCTCGTATTTCTTCTGTTATAGTGCCCCGACAAACTCCTTCGCCAAAGATGAACTGCTCGCTATCCCAAAGCACAGCGCAGGCACGAAATTCAGCACTGCGCTCATTCATGCCGGTCATTATTTTCAATATTCCTGAAAGTCCTAGTTGCTTGAGGATGCTGGCTGAATATACGCCAGGGAATCCATTTAATTCATCGATGAAGAGGCCAGCGTCTTCTACTAAGACCGCAGCCTTCTGACCACTTGCATCAAGATACGCTGCGGCTTGCTCAATTTTTGAGAGGGCGACAAATCGTAAATCATCTGCTTGAGGTTCAATCACAGCGGGGACTTCTCCATCAATCAGAAACTGCTCTACCTGATAGCCGAGCGGAGCGAAGAATTGAGTTGCTTCTACTAATTTGCCGGCATTACCAGTTAGGAAGAGCAGGCGGGTCATGCATCTCGCAGAGAGGGCCTACGATTGAGTGTATCGCAGGAGAATGTTTCGTCAAAGTGAAAGGCAAGTAGCCGGTGGCCCTCTTCATGGAATCCAAGGCGCTACTGCTGGTGGCGGTTGGTGGTGCCTGTGGTGCGGTCGCCCGCTACGCCATAACAGAGTGGATCCCCTCTGATTTCCCATGGGGTACCTTGGTAGTAAATGTGCTCGGCTCATTTCTACTTGGTGTCTTAATAGCAGTAGGAATAACGAATGAACAGGTCACACCAGAAATCCTTCTTCTTGTAGGCACCGGTGCACTTGGTGCGTTTACCACGATGTCTACCTTTAGCGTTGATGCAATCCAACTCATCGATTCAGGTGAACATATGCCGGCATTGGGTTACATGTTGGGCAATTTCATTCTCTGCCCATTATTTGCTTTCGTAGGATGGCGCTGCCTCCCGATTATAATTGGATGAAAGCCATCAAAGTCGAAACTTCTTAATCCAATCTACCGATTCTTCTCTACTTGTTTTTGGGATTTTCTTCTTAGATAACCTTGTCTCTTCTAGAGCCTCCCATTCATCAGTCCTCGAACGAAGAATCTCAGCAGTCTGTGAATAATTCTCCTCATCTCGACAGAGCAAAGCAAGGAATTTGTGTAAGGGAAGCCCCTCATCCCAATCTAGGTAAGGTCGCTTATTTTTTGTTAAAGGAAGCGAAGGTAACCGTCTAGCAATGATGGAGAGAGCGCCCGTGAGATTGCTTGTATCTACTTTGAGTATTCTCCAAGAGTCGCCTCGAACTCCTTTGAGTCTCATGGCGTATATTGGCATCAAACCACATCGCTCCCCCTCCTTCTGCAAATCGAGGTATTGCTCCCAGGTTCTTCCTGCAAGATAGACCTTCTTGTCCTTGGTTGTCTTAACCTCAATAGGGAACGAAATATCACCACGTATGGCCAATAAATCACCTGACCCGGCAATGCCACTTCCAGCTGCACGAACAACCATAAAAGGACGCCGGATAACTTGCATTGCCCGTGCTTTTTCAGCAGCGTTGCAACTCCTTGTAACTGCTCTAACACCATCAGGTGAGCCGATAAGAACAGCACGTAATTCACGTTCGTACTGCGAAGCCATCGTCACCCACGGTTGTTACTTTATTCAAGACTATACCGGATGGATAGAGGAGTCGCGAGCCGATTAGAAGGGAATTACGCCAAATCCATTGACCGCAATGATTGACTAATGGTGACAACCCACGCCTGTTTGTGGGCGTACTACTCATCAGGACTGCTGATTTCAAATTGGCTTATCGACTGATGAAGGCGTTGCGTAAACGAGGCATTGATTTTCTTCAGATTTCAGCAGAAGAGTCGTTACCACATGATTCATCAGTTTGGTTTGGAACTTATGAAGAGGTTACAGCAAGTGATATTGGCATAGGTGTAGCGTGTTCAATATCCGACATCGACGTCTCTATTGAGAAAGCAATCCATCTATCCACTCAACAAAACCCAACCGGACTTCTTGCATTTGGTGTAGATCCTGGACCTCGTCCGGGATTGGCTTGGAATTCGGATGGTAAACCAATTGGAGCCCAACAGATGGAGGGTGTAGATGAGACGGTAGACCGAATCTGTCAACTTGTTTCTTCGATCCCTCATGACGTCGCAGTTATTCGGATTGGCGATGGGGCTCCCACCATAGGTTCACGCATAGCAAATGTGTGTATCGCTCGTGGTTTGAGAGTGGAAATGGTCGATGAGAGAAGGACATCGAGAGGAGTTGGTAGACACGAACATCATGCTGCTGCTGCAAGAATTGCAAGGATTTCAGGTGAGGTTGTAAGCGATAAGAGAAAGATTCAGCCTACTTCTGGTGAAGTTAGAGAAGTGCAGAGAAGAAGTAGGCGAGAGAGTGGAGGCCGCTTAACTCTGCCAATTGAATTAGCACAGGCTGTGGCCGTAGGGCGCCTATCTATGATTGAAGCTCTTGAAGAGTATGATCGTCGACGTGAAACTTTGGTTTGATGACCGGCTGACTAAAGTTGTGATTCCATCTCGAAGGGTTCGCTGCGAGCATGGTCTAGAGGTTATGACTGCAGGTTCCCAACCTGCCGACCCGGATTCGATTTCCGGTGCTCGCACCTTTCATATTGATGGGATGGCATTAGATACGCCGTCGGAGTTTTTCCATCATTCCATCTGCTTCTCCAAGTTTAGCAAGGCAGGTATCAATATCGCCGTTCTGATGCGCAGCGGCAGCTTCACCAACGACTGCCTCACAGCCGTTACGCTCTGCATCTCTGACCTTGATTCCAGCCGCTTCTAACTTATCTCGTAGCCCTCTCCACTCTTCTTGTAGGAAGGAGAGTAATTCACCTGCTTCGGCACTTGCTGCCCCTTCAGAGTCAAGTTCGTTCGTCATTTGTTCAAGTAACATCGCAGCATGTGACCATTGTTTCCTCTTGCGGGACTTGTCGACCGCCTTCAGCCGTTCATCCCACTCTTCTGAATTAGCCCAGTCAGTCCAACGGGCAATCAGTTTCTTCCGTTGCCGCCAAGCTTTTTGCACTTCGACCATAGCCTCAGCCTCGCGAGTCACTTCTCTATGAACAGAATCTGCTAATCCACGAGCCAGGGAATAATCTCCACTTTCGTAAGCCTTGTCGGCCTTTTCCAATCTCGAAGAGAAATCAACCTCATCTATTCCGGTAGCCGCCTCAACAGCACGCTTTGCCTCGCTGAGAGTTTCTACAGCGACATCTCCGGCATTAGCAAGATTCTCAACATGTTCTGGGACTCCGATGGCAAGTCCTGCTGCTTCGGCAGGTGCTTCACGTAGGAGTGCCTCTTCAGCTCCTTCAACCGCACTTTTCAAGGGCCCATATTGTACGCCATCACATCCTGAAAGCGCTCTTTTTGCATCTGCGATTGCAGTTTCAGCCTGATTCCAAAATTCTATAATTTCACTTGCATGTTTCTTTGCTTTGCGAAACAGCATCTCAGCTTCTCTTAGTGAACCGAGTTCCATCTCTCGATCGCCTTGTATTAGAATGCGCTTCGCCCTCTTTGCCGTAGGGGCGATGTCATCTGCTTTTTCTACTGCAGTAGCAGCATCAGCGCGAATGTCAGAGATATCACTTGACATAGCCAGTGTTCGCTCAATTTCATCTAAAGCAAGATTGAGAAGTGTCATTCCTTCTTTCGGGTCAACATATCCCACTTCGCTAGCATTCTGAAATAGAGACGCTGCTTGATCAACTTGAATGCCCTCTGCCCGTAACTCAAGTATTCTCATTTCTATTTTCTCTCTTAATTCCTTGAATTCTCGCCGGGCAGCCTTATCAGGATCTTTTCCAATGGTGTCATTAACCGCCACACCAAAAGCGAGTAGACAGATTGTAACAGAGGCGAACATTACTACTCCTTCTGGTGGATTAGAAAGTAATAGGGCAGTGGCAGAGGTTGCCCCTAATAGTTGTACTAAACCTCGGAAACGAACTGCTTGGAGTGAACCAGTCAGTACTCCAGAAGTGATAGAGTAACAGATAATTCCAATCACTGCAAATAAAGCATAACCAAGCCGAATAGTCACGTCTTCAGAAGCAATGAATGCAGCCATCCCCAGCATCAGAAGCGGTGCCCACGCAATTGCCGCTAAGGAACCAATCCTTGAGCGATGTTTGGGTCCGTAGTCAATTAAATCCTGCATTGCTAAGGCAAGTACCACGAGTACAATCCCAGGCCCAAATCGGGAAAGAAAATCCGCTCGCCCCTCAATACCCGGCCAGATGTACCAAGATGCAACAGCCACTAGAGCAATCGCAGAGATTATACCAAGCGTTTCCAAACGATTTCGTTGCTCTTTTAGTGCCTTGGCAAGCAGTGCGTCGACCTCAGCAACCTCCGACATAAACCGCCACGGACAGTTCCGTATCAATAATATGCCCCTCAAACGGCTTCTGATGGAGTTCACTTGAAAGGGATTAGAAGGGAGTGCTTCCTTCTTTTCTTCGATTTCGGATTATGAGGTAAGCCAAGATTGCAAACCCGCCAACTACAATGATGTCGGCGTCATCCCCCCATTGCGACTGTGGTATGATTTCACTATTCATCGTGAAATCCCCCCCTTCTCCGGTTACTTGGTCATACCACTCCACTTCAACACTAATCCGTCCGTTCTCAAATTCACTCACTTCAAGCGGGAAGGTTTTGATTGCAGGCCCTTGGGAGGTTGCAACTCCTGAGTAGAATGAATCTACACATTGCTCGTGGTAACAGATTGTCAAATTAGAATCAGTTGAACCGATGTTCTGTAATTTTACTAGAATGGTTCCGGGCTCTCCAATGATGGAATCACCCTCTACATTAATTTCCACGCCACTTACATCTGCCGCAATTTGCGGCTCAACTATTGGATTAGTGATTACTTCTCGAGTATTGCCTGCCGAGTCTTGCGCAAATATTCTAAGTTCGTGGATTCCCACATCCAGTGATGGTAGCGAAATGAGGCGCGCATCTTCCCAAGTTCCATTCTCAATTACTGATTGATTGTCAAGGATTACTGACCAAACTATATTTTCGATAGCATCAATGTCATCGAATGAGCGGCTCAGATTAAGGCTGATTTCACTTTCTGGTAGGGCAGGATTGAGCGGCCCAATTGGCAAATCGTCAACCATCACCTCTGCGGTAATGGTGGGTGGAGTAGCATCCAGGATAGTCACATTCCAACGAGAGATGTTACTATTGCCGGCGCCATCTATCAACTCCATTTCCAGCGAATATACAGTCAATTCACGTTGTTGATATCTATCTTCAACAGCCATATGCATCCAATTGACGTCATTTCCCTGATTGAATTGATCTTCAAAGCGGTAGTCATGATGTTGCCAACCCTCTGATTTATTAGAACGCCAGATTACTTGTACAACTGCACCAGAATCATCACTTGGTTCGGCAATCACTGTAATCATGGAACCCGCCCTTACTGCGAACTCCGCACCATCCTCCAAATTGTAGTAGAGTGGGGGGAAATCAACAATTGGTACCTCTGAGGCATTCAGTGTAGCAGAGGGTGCTTGCCCGTCTACGTAGAATTCACCCCACCATTTTGACATAGCGCCCTCCCAGTCTGAACAAACGAGTGTCGCATTGAAAATGTCCCCATGGTAGAAGTTGAAATCATCTGGCTTAAAGGTGTGAGAAGCATTATCGCCAGAACCATGATAATATCCATTGCGCCTATATTCCCAACGATTGTTAAGGGCGGCCACACCCGAATCAGTACAATCGCTCACGATTGTTGAATTTCTGTCTAGTGGAATTACTAACCCAAATCGGTCTTCAAGATGGGCATTAGCAACCGGTGCTTGGTTCGGGCCAATGGTAACGGTCCACATACCAACAGTAGGTGAGAGTGATCGATTTAGCGTGAAAGATGTACTCCCTCCTGTGATGAGTTCTATTTGAGGGCTGTATCTCACTTCCCAACCAGATGGAAGATTGACTGTGATGGGAATTGCTTCGATAGCATCACCTCTAACTGGAAACCAAAACATACGGCTACTTCCGAAAGTGGCCTGACCGCTAAGAGTAGCAGATTCAGACCAACTATAGTATCCAGCACCAATGACATTGTTCTGAGTGACCGCAAAGTTTTGTCTCTCAACCTTTCCAGTCAATGGAGTTTCATCAAACAGGAAAAGGTGTTCACTATCAGCCCACGGGTGACTTGCTTGAATCTCAAGTAAGCCGGTCAGTTCCATTCCATTAATGGCTCCATCGTGGTTGAAGTCAACTTGTTGAGTTAAGCCTCGCGAACGCTCGGGGAATAATGCAGTACCAAAATCCATTGGAATATCGTAATTTGCTTCCCAAGATACATTGAATGCTTGTCCAATTTCAGGCGTTTCGGTCATGTTGAGGTAACCATGCCCACCCCATTCAGGAGTGGGCCAGACGCTTTGGTTGTTCAGTAGTGTAGAAATATTCACCTCAGGAGCGTCATTGGCAACTAGTGGTGGACCAATTCTCAAACCATTATCAATATTGAAAAAGTGCCACTCACCTTCACTAGTGCGAGGTAAATTCACATTGACTGCACCATTCCATTCCATTAATTCCCAGTATCCAGACGGATGATGTTCAATCCGCAAAGTCCCACTTTCATTTGCATCTGCTGACAAGCCGGAGACCAGCATTGTCCCATTGTTTTGTAGAGAGAGATTTTCTTCTCCATCCCAGTGAGTGAGAGATTTATTTGTGCCCGATGATGAAACAATCCAACCTTCTCCAGAATCTGGGACTGAGAGAGTATTGTTTCCCGATGCATTCAGTGTAGTTTCCAGTTCTTTCAAGTCTCCTAACAGGGTGAGGGAAACGGTGGCTAATGGTGGCCCGTTCAGGTTCAAAGTTGAATCAAGGGGGGTGAGAGAGATTTGTACTTCAACTGGTATTTCACCATCAGATATATTGGCGATAGCTCCTCCACTGGTGTAATTTAGATGCGTTACTACGACTCTAGCCGGCCCTATCGAAAGATTGCTCAACACTTCCATGCTTTCTGACATGATGAATGGTCCACCGATTGACAAATCTGTCCATGCATCGATAAAATTCACTTCTGCTCCAAAGATATCACTCCCATTATCAGAAAGGACAACCATTTGAACGCTTCCAAGTGGATTCGCAAACTTGTTTTCAATATGTGATTCAAGTTCAATTTCTTGTGGTATTGAAAAGAGGCTAATGGTTAACAAGGAAATGATGAACATGGATATTTTCCGCATCAATTACGCCCCCTATCATCTAACAGCAGTATGGAACCAGCCAAATCGGCAACGAGTGGAATCATCTTATTAATTAATTGATTTTTTATTTTGTCCTGTACACCTAATGGTGTTTGAACAAGAATAAATCCACCTCCGCCAGCACCAAGCAATTTGCCTCCACTACAACCTAAACCCATCAGTGTGTCATACAGAGCATCAATTTCAGAATTAGTAATGCCTTCAGTAAGAGTGCGCTTTAGATTCCACGCATCATCAAGCATCGAACCGACGGATTGCCAGTTTCCTGTACCTAATAGTTCTGAAACCTCTTCAGCCTGCGTTCGCATAGAGAGCAGTTCATTCATTTTGGAAGCCGTATCGCGACTCTGTTGCTCAAGAATTGGCGTAGCCTTTCTTGTTAATCCAGTCCAAACCAAGCAAAAATTATCTGCAAGTAGGGTGGTATCTACTTCTGGTAATGGGGTGACAGTCACTGTATCGTCAGAATTAAAGGAAATTTGATTCAACCCACCAAATGCTGCAGCATATTGATCCTGTTTGCCAATGGTTTGCCCCAAGATATCAATTTCAATTTCACATGCTTCTTTGGCTAATTGTTCTGGTCCTACTGTTCGTCCCGCGTATGCGTGCAACGCGTGGAGAAGGCCAACCGTGACGGAGGATGAAGAACCTAGGCCGGTGCCCTTTCCGGGGATATCGGCAATGGTTGTTATCTCAACCCCCGAAGTCACGCCTGTCATCCGCATCGCTTCCCGCACCAACTCATGCTGAATTTCCTCAATATTGTCAACAGTCTCTGTTTTACTGTATGAAATTCGGATGCTATCATCAAATCTCTGATTGACTGTGACATAAATGTGGGCCTGCAAGGCTACCGATGTGACAAGGCCACCGGAATCATTGGTACGATAGAAGGCCGCCAAATCAGTACCACCGCCGCAAAATGAGACCCTGACGGGGGTTCTAGTGACGAGCATCAACACCTCCCACTACCCTTGACTTCATCAAGCACTCGCCCCCAAGTTAGTCCAATTCGGGGGTGTCAATACAGTCGCAACCAATATGACTTGGTCGCGCCGCGGTATGACGGGCGAAGGAGATGGCGGCCGACCTCATCACTATGGACGACCTGACAAATGAAGAGATTGAAGCATTGCTAAATGATGCTGAAAAACTGCTTCCTGTGGCAAAAGGAGATGTTTATCTCCCTCTTCTTGAAGGTAAGTTGCTAGGTAATATGTTCTTTGAGCCCAGCACGCGCACTAGGATGTCATTTGAGACTGCTATGAAACGCCTCGGTGGCAATGTAGTCAACCTTGGTGCTCTGGCTTCCTCATCGGTGACTAAGGGTGAAACACTTTTTGACACCATGAAGATGGTTGATGGGTATTGTGACGTTGCTGTGTTGCGGCATCCAAGACAGGGGGCGGCTCAATATGCAGCGGATGCTTGTGAAATTCCTATTATGAATGGTGGCGATGGTGCAGGCCATCATCCAACCCAAACAATGCTCGACCTTTTCACCATCAGACAAGCACACGGTAGACTAGATTTGAATGTTGTAATGGTGGGTGATCTTCGTTATGGTCGAACAGTCCACAGCCTTTCCCACGCTCTCTCTCGATTTGGTGCCCACTTGACTTTCATAGCCCCAACATCACTTTCAATGCCAGATGAGATTATCGAGGATCTACAAAAGAGTGGCGCAAGTATCACCGTATCAGAGGATTTGCTTTCAAATCTACCAACTGCTGATGTAATCTATATGACAAGAATTCAGAAGGAGAGATTTCCTGATGAAGATGAGTATCTGAAAGTTGCTGGGATATACAAATTGAGCCGTAGTAACTTGAAGGATGTCAAAGAGTCGATGATAATAATGCACCCACTTCCAAGAATAGATGAGATTCATCCAAATGTGGACAACACCCCACACGCCCGCTACTTCGATCAAGCGTTCAATGGGGTAGTTGCTCGAATGGCTCTACTATGCCGTGTGTTTGGTGTACCCGTACCTGAGGAGGTGGGTGAATGAGTGATGAGATGCGCAGAGTTACTGCAATCTGCAATGGCTCAGTGATAGATCACATACCTGCCGGCACTGCTCTCAAAGTTCTCCGCATGCTACGAATTTCTGGAAAGAGATCAAATCCTGTTTCTCTAGTTATGAATGTCCCCTCCAGTAAATATGGGGCGAAGGATATTATCAAGGTCGAAGACCGTGAACTAACTCAGGACGAACTCGATAGACTAAGCATCATTGCACCCCACGCATCAGTGGCGATTATTCGTAATTATTCTGTAGCAGAGAAGCGCTCCGTTGAGATAAGAGATGAAATGGTGAATGTTAGCAAATGCACCTTCAGCAACTGCATCACGCAAGCAAATCGTGAGCCACAACCACATAGGATGGTGGTGATTTCAGTTGAACCATTACAACTCCGTTGCCATTACTGTGGGAGGCCCCAAGATATGGATTCCATCATCAACAATCTTTTGTGAATTCACTTGTTTACTCGTTTAGCCACTGTCGCATTATGCAGGCTTGGCATAGGGATTGGGATGATACTTCACTACAAACCTCACATTTGTGCATGCGCTCAGCAGCCCATTCAGTTGATAGATGGCCACCTTTAGCTTCAATTTGTAATTCACGAATTGAATCCATTGAGTGTAACAAGCCATGCCGCGAGCCCGGGACATCAGCCTCAAGACGAGCAATCATTTCTCTACTTCTTTGGCGCAAGGCACCAGGTGCATATGGGCAATCACCATGGTAAATGGGCAACTCTTTACTCTTCGCATAGGCGTGAATCTCTTGTTCAGGAATCCAACGTAGAGGCACGATTCTAGGAACTAACCCGTCCACTGGCGCCCAAGTGTGAGGTGCGAGTCGAATGGTGCGGTCAACCTCACCTTTCTGCAGGTTCATCAATATCGTCTGAGCCATATCATCGAGGTTATGACCGAGTGCCATCCAATCAGCACCTACTCTCTCGGCCAAGGCATTCAATCCTTGACGGCGGAAAACGCCGCAATAGGAACATGCTTTGAGCCCATCAGCATCTTTGTGGGCGGCGGAAAAATCAGGCATCATCTCTACAATTTTATCCATCCTCTCAAAATCAAGTTCTGGATATGAGATAGTCTCTACTCTGATGCCATAGTTTGAAGCCAATTCCAGTGCCTTTTCAAGCGATGGTGCGCGGTATCCATCAATTCCTTCATCTACTGAACCTGCTATCAGTTCAATATCTCTTCTCGGTCCGAGAAACCGAACCATCATGTCAAGAAGAACGGCAGAGTCCTTACCCCCGGAAATACAGAGTAGAATGACACGTGGCGAGCCATCCTCCCTGAGAGCATTTTTGGGTAGTTTGAGTTGTCCTCTCAAGGTCTTACTGACCTTCCTTCTGATTGAATCAGCAAGGTGACGATAACATAGATGGACGCCGCTATATCGCTGGTGAATAATAGCTTGATTCTTGCAGCGACTGCAAGTTGCTACAGAGATGGCACTCATCAAAGATAGCGGCGCGGCTGTTTGATTTGAATTGAGCGTCTAATCATTAATCAGAAATCTCCTATTGGAAAATACAATTTCTAATTGGAAGTTTCATCAGTTCTTTTTGACCGTAAAGTGTAGGTTATTTCAATTATTCAATGACTAGGAAAATGGTAGATTAAGCAGAAATAGCCATTTTCCAGTTGGCGATTTGATTTTACTGTTCAAATCGGCCCTTAAGGGGCCGAGCGCGCAAAACCTCTTGAAGGCGTAGGCGGCCTGATGCGCTTTCGGGGGAGGACATGCTACAGAGATTATTGGCAACTTTCGGACGCATTGATGGCGTACAGGCCGCCGCTGTTGTCGATGCCGACATGAATGAAATTGCTACTTTCTTGATTCCTGATTTAAGTGATGTCGATGTTTCAGTTGGGTTGCACGATGCTCTACGTGAAACTGGGCGAGTTGCTTCAGCATCAGGAATAGGCGAACTAGAACAATTCTGGATAGAATCGGATGCTGGCAGTTCTATTCTTGCCCCCCTTGCAGGGGGTTTCACCCTCTTTGTCTCAAGCCGAGAGGTATCCAACATTGGAAGACTCCGGCATGAGATTAGGGCGCGTGCTCCTGTGATTGAGGATTTGATGAGGTGATATGATGTTTAAACTACCTAAGGGCGAACCAGTAGATGGCGAAATGGACTTGAATGTTGAGATAAATGTCTTTTCATTTGACTTTGGGGCAGTAACTTATTTCAAGCCGAGATCAAGAAACCCCTTTGGCCACAGGCTCATTTGTGCAGGTGAGTCTGCAGGTTGGATTTGTGATGCAGACAAAGGGAAAAAATTCCTCGCTGGTGAGGCCGCTCAAGTTGAGTTGCGTAGGATGGGAGCATCGACCACACTTAGGGAACGAGGGGTTATTTGGTCACAATCTGAATTTGAACAGGTTGCTAGAACTTTGCTTGAGGCATTTGTTGACCCAGCAACCCTCGGTACACTCCTCCCCATGCCTCGCATAGAGGGGCATATCCCAACCAAAGATTTGGCACTACTCGTTGAAACATTAGCAAAGAGCGAAATCACACGCGGTGCTTGTGCTTTGGAAGATGGAATGCTTGTTCACGCCGAAGGAAATCTTCCCACCGACGCCGAGGAATTTACTATCATGGTACAGAATCATCTCGAAGGAATGGAGAGTTTAGCTGAGGGTATGAATCAAGTCAGGCCACTTGCCAGTTCTCTTTCGTTGGTTGATGGTGCACTACTAATCGCTCCTGCTGGTGATGCTGCAATTGCTGTTTGGACTGACCCCGAAGCAGATCATACTGCTTTATTGGCAAACGCTGCAGCACTTCTTCGTACCGAATCTACAGGTTTGGCCGAGGATGATGGCGGTGAACCTCTACCCGATGGTGTTGTAGTCAAAGATTCCAAGAGTGGTGTGGACCAAACAATTTCTGCATTGAAGATGGCGAAGGATGAGTCCGTCACGGGCTACCTTGAATCAATTCCAAAGGAAGGTGTGGGCACTGCAATTACTTTGATTGATGGTATTCCAGTCGGAATTCGAACTCAAGGGATTGAATCTACAGAAAAGGCTGTTGCCAATGCTACATCGTCATCAAATCGTTTACAAATTGTCCGCCTTGATAGGGCAATGCGCCTTGTACTCGGCTCTAGTACTGTTGAAGATTGGTCTCTAAGTACAATGTGCGAATCTCTTGCTACCTGCCGTACCCGCAGTGAAGATCGTCAAAGCCTTTTACAAGGAAGACTAGAGACCCTCTATGGCTTTGAACTTGGGTTTGAAGAGATGGAAAAGGGGCGTCAAGCATGGAAGTTGATTGATTCAGGAGATAGTGCAGAAGGATTGCCAGGTACGACGCGAAAGAGTTTGATGGGCCCAGTAGTTGCAGAACTCCAAGTTAGAATTCAGACCCAATCCGAAGAGATTACAAGACTTGAAAAAGAGAAAATCAAGACACAGGACAAGGTTGAATCTACTCGCTCGCAGCGAGATGAATTGAAGACAGAATTGGCAGCATTGCAGGAAGTAATTGAAGAAGGACGAGATGATAGAATTTCTCTGTCCAAGCAACTAGATGATTTCAAAGAAAAGATTCGCGACGAACAAAAATCCTCACAGGAGCAATCTTCACGCGCTGAGCGTTTAGCGAGGCGAGTTGCCGAATTGGAAAATCAGGTCAAGAATAGGGCGGAAGAACTAGCTTCTGCACTTGGTGAAATGGATTCACGGCAACAACTTCTCGAAGCATTGGAAGGACTTCTTTCAGAAGAGGTACGAGCCAAGACTGAATTGGAAACAACTGAATCCCGCCTTACAGAAGTCCAGCGACAAATCGATGACGATGAGCGAGTACAGAGGGTTTTGCATGAACAGGTTGGAGCGCAACGAGAGAGGCATCGTCAGGCACAGGCGGAACTTAATGAACTTGAGCGCCAGACTGAACAGAGGAGAGATGAGGTCACTTCTATGGAAGGCGATCTCCACTCTAGTCGTTCCATGGTTGAGGACGAGCGAATAAGGTGTGCTGAGATGGATAGAAAACACACTCTACTTCAGTCCGAGTTGCGGGAATTGATGGAGGAACGCCGTCAACTGATGCGCGAACTTGGGGACTTAGATACTCGAAGAGGTGCATCTGAAGCAGAACTCCGAATGTTAGTTGAACAAGCGGAGGATTTGGAGGAGGCACACGAGTTGGCTTTGGTAGATATTGCCGAAGCAGATCGAATCCGCGCACGATTATCAGAGGAACCACTTGCACGAGCCCTATTAGGTGATGAAGAAGGTCTTGCCATGCTTGAGCCGGTTCTTGAGAGGATGACTTCAGCTCGTTCTCGGGGATTCAGTGTAGTCCTGTTGGACCGCGCAGTGGAACGCGCATTGCAGGTAATTCAGCACACTGTTGACGAGGTTGCGCAGACCCCCCGTTATCTACTTTCGACTGAGGTGATGGATTTACTCAGCCAGCAGGCACCTGAAACTGCTGACACCGTGAGAGGCCTTACTAGATGGTCGGTCCAGAATCGTTTAGAGCACAAATTGTCTGAAACGGTTTCCAACGTCGTACTAGATTTAGAGAATTTGCTTAACGAATATGAACAATCAGTAACAATGCTATTGCACTTGAGAGAAGTATTGCGTCAGATGGTTGAACTAGGTTTACCTGCTGAGCAAGTGGCACCTCTTGAGAAGATTTCACACATGCCCGAAGCACTCCCTTCAGTTTCCAAAGAGGTTCGTAGGATGATTCAGCAAGCACTTGATGAAATCTACATTGAATCTGACCAAAGAACAACTGGGGAAGCTGTTGGACTTGAACAGACGGTGAAGGTTCTTGAGGAATTGAAACATCGTCTTGATGTCAGCGGTTTGACGGGAGAGGTTCCTTCAGGCGACCTTTGGAACTTCCAGAATAGTGGAATGTTACCATTTGAATCATACCACTTGGCAGCAGTAGAGAGGCCAGAAATCAATGACTTGGCGATTGCTCAGATGAATCCCGAATCTTCTTTGGTTGAGGTTGAGAGTGCAGAAGAGAGTACTAGGGTCGAAGTTCAACCTGCAGACTCTAGTCAGACCTGGGATCCAATTGACGCCCCAGGCGACCAAGATGGAATAGACCTAACCAGTCGCACGACCATTGGCCTTCCTTCTACTGAGATGCTAGGCACAACAGGGGAATTGGATGAGATGGCTGATATAGAGAAAGAGTTAGCAGAGATGGATTCAGCATCTTCAATTCGAGAAGAAACAGTGAATGGAGTCCCACCGCCCGCTAATCCAGAGCACCGTTCTGAGTTGGCCTCTCTAGAGGATGAATTATCGGACCTTGAGTTGTGAGGTGGCGTGATTTGACCGGTTCTTCAGACCCTGCTGAAGGGGCTGAGCCGATGCCGAATGTTCAGACTAAAGGTCAGCAACCCTATCCAATGCTTTTGGAGAAATTAGTTTCAATAGCCGGCTTGGTCGCAGCAATAATGATGATTCCTCCCGCATTATCCGCCGACTTACCAATACCCAATATATTGCAAACAGTATTGGTGATTTGCGGTTTGCCAATTACAGGCTTTGCCCTTGCTAGATTGCTCACAATTCCAATCCATCGAGTTGCAACACGTAAGTTATTCTGAACTCAAATCAGGTAGATAGGATTCGATAAATCCAATAATTTTTTGCCAAGGAAGAATATACTTCAATCCAGCAACGAAAATTAACATCAACATCGCTGAAATCACCTTGCCGTAAGTCAATTGCAATTCCAGTGATTCCTGTACCTGTCCACTCCATTGTGAGGCGCCAAAGATTGCTACAATGTCTAGAATCAAATCATCAAACTTGAGCGCTAGCATAGCACACAGTGAAACGAAAATAAAGATTCCAACAGTGTGAATTAGGTGGCCGTTGAGCATGTTGTCAAATTGAGTGACATATTCTGGGTCTTTCTTGCAAGATTCTGGTAGACGGAATGCATACTCAAGGTTGCGAATCACAGCAAACCCAGATTCAGAGTAAATCAACATCAAGATTGCCATCAATAAGAGTGGCCAAATGGTTTCTGAAACTAGGCCACCAAGTACCATCTCACTACTAATCTGAGGACTAATCGGCCTTAATCCGAGATCGAAGTAAACAGTGACTGCTTCAAAGGAGAGAAGTGCGTGGATTCCGAGATAAACAAGTGTTGTACCTAGTGACCAACCAATCATTCTCCTAGATAGGCTCCAAATACCCATCATTCCAGTCCACACTGGAATCATATATAGGGCGATGATGAAAAATTGGGTATAGAGTACCAACGGATAAACCAAAGTTTCAGCATGGTTTCTTGATACATCGCTTGATATTGGTAAGTATAATTCCCAATCGGTCAGCATTCCCCAAAACCAACCCAAAAGTAAGCGACCAGCGAGGAAGAGAATTAGTACGACGAGTCCTCCAAGAACCACTTTTCTCCTCAGTTGTGGTGCCTGAAGATTAAGGAAAACCCAGCCAGCGGTGAGTAGCCCGCACAAAATAATGGGCATGTAGTAACGCCCAGGTCCATCATTGTCCTGTCCCGTCAAGAAATCTGGGATGGGTAGATTAAAGCCAGAGTCTCCAGATTCACTTCCTAGCACATTCTCGAACATATTTAGGGTAAGTGTGTGATCTAGCGCAGGACACCAAAGTTGACCTCCTTCTGAATCAACATGTGTGGTATCACACGCTCCGAAGTTGGAACCAAGTTGTAGGTAAAGCCAGATTAGTGCGAGAGTAGCTACGGTTTGTATGGCAACTACCTGCCATTGAATACGGAGTTCCTTCAAGTGGAGGGTTTTTGTCCCTTCTTCTTGGAGTTCCACATCATCTGCCATTTATTTCACCTCATACCATTTTCACTTGTAGTAGCGCTTGAGAGAGCTCAACATCAGGCATCCAATCGATGACACGGGCCCCGAATCCTGCAAGAGCAGTCAATCTGTTCTGCCTCTCTAACTTCATGACCTCATAGGACATTCTTGGGATTCTTGAGACTAATCTCTCATAGTCAATACTACTTGGACTCAGGACGATAACCTCGTGGCCGCGCCCCGCTAGGTCGCGTACTGCGTGGGGGACTGTTCCATCTCCTTCAAGACTTGAGATGATAAAGACTGGACTACCGCGGCTGAACCTTGGTGCTAATGCGTTGGTCACTGCTTGTAGTGGCATGTTGCCCTTTGGAGCAACACCAGCAAGACTGCTTAGTATCTTGAAATGCTGTTTATCCCCACCATCAGCAGGTAAGTAAGAAAGGCGGTCATCATAAACAGCTAATGCGATAGAATCACGTCGTTGTAGGAAGTATGCTGAAAGTGATGCCGCTGCAATAGTTCCCATCTCAAGTGGATTTTTCAGCACAGTTCCAATTCGAGATACATCTCTGCTGTCAAGAAGAAGGAAGACATCAGTTACCGCATCACGACACTTCTCATTGACCATTAACTCTCCAGTTCTTGCAAACGCTTTCCAATTGATATTCTTGAAAGGATCTCCTGGGACATATTCTCTTAATGAATAGAACTCTGTACCGGGTCCCGGAGTCCTTAGGGTGGCTGCTCCAGTGTACATCTTTGGAGTCTTGCTTCGCACCATGGCCTCTTCTACATCGCGAACTTGAGGGAAGACTATGATGTCAGACCTGTGGTCTACAAACATCTCGTTGGAGAAGAGATTGAAGGTGTTACGATAGCGAATAGAAATAGGCCCCAAAGAGAAGTGGCCACGCAATGGGCAGCGCAACACATAGCGAATACGGGTGGTTTGACCAGCGCCGAGATTAACCATCATGTAGTTGAGGCCGCTTTTCATCTTCATTTCATGAGGGACATTGTCGAAGATTTCGAGAAGTTGTGTTCTACGGCGGGAGTTATTGGTGACTGATAACTCGACATAGAGATCGTCCCCCTTGTAGAGGTTGTCAGCAGAGAGTGTACGAACAATGTTTAATTCGCCGTGACCTGAGATCCAACCATTGATGGCCAAGAAAGAGATGAAGGCGATACCGATGACCATCAATTGGAAGTTTGACATCATCATACCAATTAGAACAAGAGCGATGCCGGAAGTCATCATCAATGCTGCCTTTCTAGTCCACATCACATCTCACCTCCTTACTTTCGTCCCCACATTTTTACTCGTTTGACCACAGCAACCAACTGTTCAAGCGAGTAGTTCCTGTCTTCAAATATGAATTTGACAAGTACAGGATCACTAATCATTTTCTGCAATTCCCGTGCTGGTAATGCATCAAACTCCTCTCGCGTCAAGGTGTTGAGGTTCCTTACTCTTGAGAGAAGCACTTGCTTGACCTTGTTCGCCCTGCTGTAGTACCCATAACGGCGTGAATCTCCAAATCCGTAGTAGATGATACTGAAGACATGTCTCCACGGTTCGGGGTCTGTCTTGCGGATAATCACTGCTTCAAATACGATGAAAAGAGTCAGGAATAGTAGCAACATCGCCATCCAATCACTTGTGAAATAGACTAGAAGATAGTAAATGAGATTGTACGTGTCTCCCATGAATGAAGTCTGTTGGTGACGGCTTTCATCGAAGATGACTTGTGCATCTTCCCCCGCTGCTAAAGTACCATTGTCATCGTACAGAATTGCTTCAGCGATCGCATCAAGAACCCACTTTCTGTTGTCATTTTCATCTATGTCAGTTTGTTGCGTTCCATATTTGTTCTCATAGTCATAGACAGAGTTTATCAATATACTTCCATCTGAAACGAAGTGTGCTTTACCTGATGTTTTGTCTTGACAATCTCGTGACAGACAATATTTGATGTAAACGGTGAATGGGCCCTGCATATCGCCTTCAAAACCACTACCCGCGGGGCCAACCGTCAGGTCGCCATCATCGTTGATATCTAGGTAAGAATCGGTACTTGAGAAACCAAGTCCGTAACGGTTCTTTTCATCGTCATCAGCGTGGTCTGGGTCGAATGCAGATGGGCTGTTCAACAGCAAATCATATCCCGGATTGAAGTCCCAGGGTTCACTTCCAACACCAGTCAGGTGGTGAGCACAAAGCCCAGCTTGCTCGGTCGAAATAGACATGACGCCAGGTACACCGGGGTGGTTTGGATCTGTGTCGAGAAGGTCGACATATCCATCTCCATCAGTATCTCTAAAACAGGGGTGCGCCCCTGCATTGGAAACGTTTGATGTGTATTTGTAATTGTCAGATGAGTTTATCCAAATATAGTTGTAATCGAGAGTCCATGCCCCAGCATCATACAATTTGTGTCCACTGTATTCGATCCCAAAGGCTTCTGCAACTCCAGTACTGTAACCGAAGTCATCCATTACGATGATGGTGCCGCCTTGAGCAACAAATGAGGTGATAGCTTCAATTTCACTGGTTGTGTAACCATCATTTTCCTTCATCTGGATTATATTCTCATCACCAGTGAACCTTGGCAAACTGATGGTATCTTTCTCGGCCCCGGCAATTACAAAGACGGTTTCTTCGGGATTTTCAATCTCATGTAGAAGTAGTGGACTACTCACTAGACTATGAGTTTCGACGCCCATCGAATTTAGGTCTTCACGGAATGAAGAGATGTCAGACCAATCATCATCATAAGCAGAAAGTTGTGAATTAACGGGGTTGATGAAACTGCCCAACAAAGTGACTAGAAGAAGTCCTAGCACAAGGTAGAACGCGAATAATGTGGCGCCCCTGCGAAACTGGCGTGTGTTCATCCGAGCGAACAAATCCGCTGGTTTCATAGCCACAACAATACCCACTGAACCATAGGTTCAACGGAGTGACGACTGCGGCTGCCTTAATACGGTTGTGCGCCGGTGAATCGGGGACATATCATCGATTCAACACGATTTGTGCGCCTACGCGTTCAATTTCCCCAGTTGGGAGTAACATTAGCCCAGCTTCAGAAGGCCACGGTAGAAGGTCAGAATCTAAATCAACACTCAACTCAATAATCAAAGTCCCAACAGCACCAGTGCTTAGGTCGAGCATCAAGTCTGCCACTGAACCGAGAACATCCCCACGTGAATCTACAACGGAAAGACCGATGAGTTCCCGTCCGAAGGTCGCTGCCATCATCCACGCGTCCGTGCAGGTAGGACTTGAATCCTCTTATTCATCAAGCAGTAATGGAGCGAAGAAAGGAATCTTGGGACTCGTTTCACTGAAGTTGGCATCTTAGACCGATTCGATTCCAGAGAGTGTATAGCCACCCCTCTTTACTCTCTCAAGTCCACTTGTCAAACTAACTTCCAACTTTGCATAATAATCCAATATCTCCGGTGTAACGGTTGGCCGAACTCGTTTTATTGCATCTTGGAAGTGTTTCTTGGTAACAGTCTTCTTTCCTGCCCGCATTGTAATGAGTGCAGATTCTCGGCAAACCGCCTCTATATCTGCCCCAGTATAGCCTTCCAGTTGCTTGGCAAAATCCGTTATATCGAACTTGCCAAGTGGCATTTTTCTAGAGTGAATCACTAGAATTTCTCGTCTACTTGCCTCGTCTGGTGGAGGGATGTGAAGAACCCTCTCAAATCGCCCTGATCTCAGTAACGCTTTGTCAATCATTTCTGGACGGTTGGTAGCGGCAACAATTACCACTCCATCAAGTGATTCGACACCATCCATACAAGTGAGAAGTTGGTCAACCATTCTGTTGTTAACTTGGCCACCACTGCTATCAGTATTTGCGGAGCGGTGAGCACCTATACTCTCAAATTCATCAAGGAAGATAATGCTTGGCGAGGCTTGACCGGCCTTCTTGAACACCTCGCGAATTGCCTTTTCGGATTCACCAACCCACTTTGAGAATAGTTCTGGTCCTTTCACGGTGATGAAATTTGCTTCTGCTTCTGTAGCGATTGCCTTGGCGAGTAGTGTTTTACCAGTACCGGGTGCCCCGAACAGAAGAATGCCCCGTGGCGCATTTATGCCGAAGTGCTCAAACAATTCAGGTTTGGTGAGAGGCCAATCAATACTTTCTTTGAGGCGGTCTTTGACCTCTTCAAGGCCACCTACCTCATCCCAACTCAACTCAGGAACTTCAACATAAATTTCTCGCAGGGCACTTGGCTCAACTTCTTTCATTGCTTGTTTGAAATCATCCATACGAACTTCCATCTTCTCAAGAACTTCTGGTGGAACTTCTTCTTCCTCAAGGTCAATTTCAGGTAGGTACCTTCTCAATGCTTTCATTGCTGCTTCGCGGGAAAGAGCAGATACATCAGCACCAACGAAACCGTGAGTGTGTTTGAGAATCCATTCAATATCAAAATTATCAGAAATCGGCATTCCTCTGACATGGATATCAATAATTTCCCTCCGCCCGGCTTTATCAGGGACCCCGATTTCAATTTCACGGTCAAATCTGCCAGGTCGCCTCAATGCTTGGTCAACCGCATCTTGTCTGTTGGTAGCACCAATTACTACGACATTATCCCTACCTTGCATTCCATCCATCAAGGTAAGTAATTGAGCGACAACTCTTCGTTCTACCTCGCCGGTCACATCTTCCCGTTTTGGGGCAATACTATCCAACTCATCAATGAAAATAATAGCGGGGGCTTGAGCCGCCGCTTCTTCAAAGAATTCACGAAGTTGCTTCTCTGATTCTCCGTAATACTTACTGATGATTTCAGGTCCATTGATGGATGAGAAGTGGGCATTTGTTTCGTTGGCAACAGCTTTCGCAATCATCGTTTTTCCAGTACCTGGTGGCCCATGGAGAAGAACACCCTTTGGTGGGTCTATCCCGAGTGTGCGGAAGAGAATTGGATGTTTGAGTGGTAATTCAATCATTTCCCGTACCTTTTGTAGTTGGCTACCAAGGCCGCCTATGTCTTCGTAAGAAATTGTGGTGGTTCCTTTATCCACCTCTTCATCAATTGCTTCGTCCTTGATGATAATCTCAGTTTCAGGGAGAACTTGTACAATTCCTTTTGGAGTGGTCTGCATTATTGCGAATGGCAATGCTTCAGCGAAAAGAGTCATGCCGGGGATGAAAATCCTGTCACCCGCTACAACTGGTCGCTTGTTTAATCCCCTTCGCGCAAAGCCTTCAATGCCGGGACCGAAACGAACCTTCTGTTTGGAAGCCATTACAGGTGAAAGTGTTAGCCTTGTGCACGGCTTTGCCTCGACCTTACGAATGGTTACATTGGAACCTAATTGGGAGCCGGCATTCTTGCGAATTATACCATCAACCCGGATGACACCGAGATTAGCATCTTCAGGGCGACATCTCCAAACAATTGCTGCAGTAGACTCTTCCCCCTTGATTTCAATGACATCACCCGGCTTCAAGTTCAAATCATTATCAAATGGGACTCTCGCTCGGCCGTGGCCAACATCACTCGGTATCGCCTTTGCTACCTTCAAATCTAGTGTCTTTTTTTCATCATCTGCCACCGCAACCCCTCCGACTACACCATGCCGGATTCACGGACTCACTAAAAACCATGCAGTTTTGATTTACCTTTTTGGCTATCCTGTAATGAATTGATTCCCGCGGAGTATTGATGAGCATCCTCCTCTCCGAGCAGAACATGACCCACGTGTTGGAAGTAGGGCTTGAAGTCCTCGCAAATGACAATCCAAATGGACTACCAAAGGTGAAAGGGTACAATATCATCAATGGGGAATTGACCAGTGCAAGCGATGGTTCTACCTTTGAATCACGCAACCCGGCATGGTTGAATGACTGCCTTGGAGAATTCCCATTATCCACCAAAGAGGATGTTCATGCTGCCCTCGCCGCCGCCCGCGCCGCATTTTCCGGTTGGGCCGCCACCCCCGCGCCCACGCGAGGACAGATAATTGGGAATATGGGTCGCCTTCTGATGAAGTATAAAGACGAAATAGTTCGTTTAGAAACTAGAGAGATAGGCAAGACCCTCAAGGAGTCGGCTGGTTCCGTTCAGGAAGCAATTGACACCTGTCTTTTCTTCCAGTCAGAGGGTCGCCGCCTCTATGGTCAGACAGTAAATTCAGAATTGCCTGACAAGGAGTTATTCACTTACAGACGCCCACTAGGTGTATGTGGTATCATCAACGCCTGCAATTTCCCTGCGGCAGTACCCTTTTGGAAGATGATCCCTGCAATCATGTGCGGAAACACCTGCGTTTGGAAATCTCCTCAAGATGCCCCCCTTCTCTCATTCGCTCTTGCCCGGATAATGCACGAGTCTGGCCTACCTAATGGAGTCATCAATTTGGTTCATGGCAAGGGAAGTGGTGCCGGACAGCATCTCGTAGATGCAGTAGATGAAGGGATGGTTGACAAGATATCGTTCACTGGTTCTACCGCAGTAGGCAAGATGATTGGTGAGGTATGTGGTCGTAATCTAGTTTCAGCAAGTTTGGAACTTGGTGGCAAGAATCCTTTAGTGGTAATGCCATCATCAAATCTTGACAACGCCTTGGAGGGTGCTTATTGGGCTGCTTTTGGAACAGCAGGTCAGCGCTGTACTAGCCTTGGAAACCTAATTGTTCACAAGGACATGTATGATGAATTCCTAGAGAAATTCATGGCTAAAGTGGAGAGCACCCTCATTGGTGATTCAATGCGTAACGAGGGGGTGCTTTACGGGCCGATGCTGTCTGAGAAGTACGCCGTAGATTTCCTCACTGACATCGAGATGTGCGAAGCGAGTGGAGCGACTAAACTCTTCGGGCGAGGACGAATTAGTAACGATAACAAACCCGCGGGCTTCCAAGGTGATGCTTCAGAGGGTGTTTACATGTGGCCACATGTCTATGCTGATGTGACTGAAGAAATGGAATGCTTCCATGAAGAGATATTCGGGCCAGCAGTCACAATTGTCAAGGCCGATGACTTCGAACATGCGCTACATCTTGCAAATGCTTCGCCGTACGGGCTTTCAAGTGCTATTTACACCAATAATCGTCTTGAGGCATATCGCTACAAGACCGGGATTAAAGCTGGAATGACCAGTATCAACAATTCAACCTCTGGTGCAGAGGCCCACCTACCATTTGGGGGCGTCAAGGGCTCTGGTAATGGAACCCGTGAGTCTGGTATTTGGGTCATTGAGGCGTACTCATACTGGCACGCAGTCAACGATGAGTTGAGTGGTAAGTTGCAGTTAGCACAGATGGATGTTGAAGAGATTGAGATTGAGGAAGCTGAAGTCGACTACTCCTCTCTAACTTAATTGTGAAATTTAAGTAGTAATCAAGATTACCAATTATAGCCATTCTAGTTGAAAATTCCAATCATATTCTTCATTGCAGTCTTGAAGAAGGTTGTTCTCATACTCCCATTCACATATTTCTTTACTCATTTTCCGCGCTTCAATATCAATTTTCAAGTCTTCAATAAGTAGTCCCAAATATTCCATTTCCCTTGTAATAAGCGCTCTTTCTTGCCCATACAATTCATCATCAAGTTTTGATATCATTAATTCCATCAATTTTTTTGCGGTTTTTACCATTTCCTTTCTTATCTTATCATTATCATTTACCATAGTTAGCAATTCCTCTTCAGTTACCGATTTTACGGCGCTGTCGATCTAGTTAGGAATGCATAATAACAAACTCGTTGTACATATTCATGCGCGCTCGACTCTTATAAACTATTGGAATCAGTGGCTATTAATACAATGCTAATAAATTGATTTTAGAGGATGACTGCGCCACATTCGGGGCATTTCATACCGGGGATAAAAGCACCAGGCATGAAGCCACATTTTAGGCAGATACTCAACGGCTCGTAGTCCATCAATCCTGTGAGGGGATGGTCACATTCAAGCCTAACGGCTCCAAGCGCCCCCTATGTTTCACATCACCCGCGAGGGAGACCTACCAAAGGTAGAGCCACGCGTTCTTCTCATCGAGCGTGGCGAAGGGGGTTGGCCTGTTCTCGATGAAGGGGATTTAGAGCAACGCCTAGAGGTAATCCGCAACTCGGTCTCTCTTGAGGAGTTGCGGAAAGAGCCAGATGTCGCTGCATACCGCCAATTCTATTGGCGACTCGGTATTGATCCAACCAAGCGGCGTCCATCGGCAGAAGCTCTTGTTCGCAGAATAATTGCAGGCAAACCATTTCCTCGAATAAATCCGATTGTTGACCGCTATAATCTCATCTCCGCAGAGAACCGTGTCAGCCTTGGGGCTTTTTCTGTGGATTACCTAGCTGACAAGGAATTGGTTCTACGCATGGCTAATCAAGATGAGTTATTCCTCGGAATTGGATTTCCAGAAGCCAAACCATGTACTGGGCAGGAATTAGTACTGGCAGTAGCGGAAGAGATCATTGCCCTGTACCCTTATCGAGATAGCCATAATTCACGAATCCGGGGTAATGATTCGTCGGTACTTTTCGTTTTATGCGTAGTCCCTGGGGTTGAGGAATCACGAATTGAAATGGCAGCCAAAGCCCTAGTTTCTGAGTTCTTGGGGTGAATTATAGAGCGGATTTCATTGTAGTGAAGTTGATAGAATATGGGTAGTCACCATCAAAGTATAGGGCGGAATGCGATGGGTGAACCAATCAAGTTGCCGATGAGCAGTGGCTTCGGAGCCACTGACAGAATCGATGCTTGGTGGAAAGGGCCCACGGCAATGGCATTCTATCTTGGAATCATGGTTGTCTATTCAGCATGGCGAGGATTCATGGAAGCTGATTTCTGGATATTCAGTGAGTTGGGACTTTCAGGTGGACAGGGTGGAGCAACGGGCACCATGGCTATTGAAAGTGAAGGAAGCCATGTCCTGTCGCCTTTATTCAGCCCACTCATCATACCAGGTAAAGAGGGACTAGGCGGGCCGATTCCAGAGTTTCTATGGTGGATGTCACCCGCGATGTTTATTCTTATATTTCCTGCTGGATTCAGAGGTACATGTTACTATTATCGTAAGGCGTACTATCGTGCTTTTTTGCAACAACCTACTGCTTGTGCTGTCAGTAAACCTGCATTATCCCCTTGGAAGGGATACAAAGGGGAAACTAAACTATTAGTGATACAGAATTTACATCGATACTTCATGTATGTAATGTTGGCATATTTACCAATTCTTTCTTGGGATGTTTATTTTTCAACCCACTTTGAAGGCGGGCCTTCAGGTTTTTCTGTCGGTACACTAGTTCTTGCATTGAATGTCATACTTCTCTCAGGTTATACTTTGGGTTGCCATGCATTCCGTCACTTAGTGGGCGGGGGGACGAATGATTGGACCTCTACACCAATTGCTCGAATCAAGTACAAACTTTGGAGGATGAGCACTCTTCTCAATGAGCATCACAAGGATTGGGCCCTCCTCTCTCTCTTTTGGGTGATGTTTGCTGATTTCTATGTTTATGCCTGTACCATGGGCTGGTGGACTGATATCGTATTGTGGGGTGGATTGTGATGGCAGATGTAACTACTCATGAGTATGATGTAGTCATCATTGGCGCAGGTGGAGCCGGCCTTAGAGCGGCAATCGAGGCAACTCGTGAAGGCGCTAGTGTGGCAGTTATCTGCAAGTCAATGCTTGGCAAAGCCCACACCGTGATGGCTGAAGGTGGTGCTGCTGCTGCACTTGGCAACAAGGATCCTAGAGACTCTTGGCAGACCCATTTCCGTGACACCATGAAGGGCGGTAAGTACCTCAATGATTGGCGAATGGCTGAGATACATGCCAAAGAATCACCTGATAGAATCCGGGAGTTGGAGCAGTGGGGCGCAATATTTGACCGCACACCTGAAGGCTTGACCAATCAGCGAAACTTTGGTGGACACACTTATCCACGTCTTGCTCACATTGGTGATGCAACAGGCCTTGAGATGATTCGTACTTTGCAAGAGAGGGGAATTCACAGCGGCATGGAGGTATTCATGGAGTACACAGTACGTCGTTTATTCACTACTGATGGCAGAGCATCGGGTTGCTTCGCCTATAATCGCGCTGATGGCACTCTGCATGTTTTCAAGGCGAAGACGATGGTACTCGCCACCGGTGGTATTACTCGCTGTTGGGCGGTATGTTCTGGTTCTTGGGAGTATACTGGTGAAGGACACGCGCTTGCCTACTGGGCAGGCGCAGAGATGGGTGACATGGAGTTCGTACAGTTCCACCCTACTGGAATGATTTGGCCTCCATCTGTCAAAGGTATTCTTGTAACCGAGGGCGTTCGAGGTGAGGGTGGAATGTTGACCAATTCTGAGGGTGAACGATTCATGTTCAATTATATCCCCGATATGTACAAGCCTGAATTTGCTGATACCGAGGAGGAGGCTCTCGCTTGGGTTGATGAGATTATAGCAGGAAAATTGGCCACCAAGCGTCGGCCACCTGAGTTGCTAACCCGCGACGTAGTTTCCAAGGCAATCAATTCCGAGCGCGAGGCGGGTCGAGCGAGCGAGCACGGCGGGGCCTATCTCGACATATCATGGAGAGACGAGGAGCAGGTCAAGAAGAAGTTGCCAGGAATGTATCATCAGTTCAAGGAACTAGCAGCCGTTGACATCACCAAGGAGCCCATGGAAGTTGGCCCAACAGCTCACTATGTGATGGGTGGCGTCAAGGTTGACCCAGTAACGCAAGAATCTACGGTATCAAGATTATTTGCTGCTGGAGAGGCTGCAACTGGACTACACGGGGCAAATAGGCTTGGAGGCAACTCGCTTTCAGACCTTGTGTGTTTTGGAAAAAGAGCTGGTGAGTATGCAGCCAAAGCGGCAAAGGAAATTGATGACTGGGATGAGATATCACGGGCAGAAATTGATGATGTCGTTGCTGAAACACTTGCACCACTTAACAGGGAAGGTGGAGAGAATCCCGCCAAGGTAGTGGCGGATCTTAGAGAAATGATGCAGGAAAAAGCTGGAATCATCCGCTCAAAAACTCTGCTTGAAGAGGCTCTCAAAGATTTGGATGAAATTTCATTACGTGGTGAATCAACATCTCCAGGTGGCGGAAAAATCTACAATCCCGGCTGGCACCAAGCCCTAGAAATCAATGCCATGGTGGATATCAGCAGAATGTGCACAATTGCAGCACTTGCAAGGGAAGAGAGTAGAGGGGGACATACCCGCGAAGATTTCCCTGTACCAGATTATTCACATTGGGGTAAGGTGAACAGCGTGATTTACATGACTGCCGACGGTTCAATGATACTCGAGCATCGCAGTTATCCAGCAATGTCCGAGGAATTGATGGAATTATTAGACGCAAGCGACCTACATGAGGAGGATGAGTAAATGGGGAAAGATGTCACTTTCAGAGTCTTCCGGGGTGAGCCAGATGAAAATGGCGATGCTAGCGGCGAGTTGGTAGACTATACCATCGAGATGGATGAAGGAATGGTCGTGCTAGATGTAATTCATGAAATTCAAGCACAACACGCACCTGATCTCTCATGCCGCTGGAACTGCAAAGCTGGTAAATGCGGCTCGTGCTCTGCAGAAGTAAATGGCAAATCTCGTTTGATGTGCATGACTAGGATGTCGGACATTGAAGCAGAAACTCCACCAGGTGAACCGGTGTTGGTCAAACCGATGAAATCTTTCCCACTAACTAAGGATTTAGTCTCCGATGTTTCATGGGCGTATGAATTGAATCAGAAAATCCCTCCAATTAAAGGCCCAGATGAGAAAGATTGGGTATTCCAACAACACGAAGCTGATAGGCCCCAGGAATTCCGTGCTTGTATCGAATGCCTACTCTGCATCAACACTTGCCATGTAATTAGAGAACACCAATTATTCGACGAATTTGCAGGTCCTCGCTTCTTTGTTAGGTTGGCTAATCTTGAGATGCACCCAATGGATAGTGGTGACAGGTTATCTCTAATCAAAGATGACTTTGGCATTGGGTATTGTAACATCACCCACTGTTGCACTGAAGTATGTCCAGCAGGAATTAAAATTACTGATAACGCTATTATTCCTCTGAAAGAACGTGTCGTAACAGAATATTACGATCCTCTCGCTTGGATAGCAAAGAAAATCGGACTTAGAAAATGACTATTCCGGTATAGAATTCTACCTTTTCAGGATTATGACTCTAGTCAGGCCGCCAAAGCGACCCAACTAGAGCCGTGTTCGCATTAATTGTGTTTTTCATCAAGCGTTATTGACATCAGTCGAGATGGTCGACGCGTACTTTGCTGACATTGGCCTTCCAGACCTTGTCAGGTAGCCATGCCGGGCCATTTGCTGGCTTTGCGACATGGTCTCTACGCCCCGTAAACACGTGTACGCGCTTTGTCCCGCGCTCACGTAGGTTGATGTCTTTCTCTCCGCGACTTGCTGCCTTTAGGGCTGCGCCCCTAGGTTGCTTGCTCGCGAAAACTTGGCTCGTATCTTTTCCGCCCTTCATTAGGACGAAGTATTTCTTGCTCATTTCGGATAACCTCCTTGCCAAGTGCTGCGATATGTGGAGTATTTAAGAGTTATCGCTTCTAAACGCTGTACTGCGCCACATTAGGTCCCCAATAGACATTTCGGAAGGCAAATTGTCAACAGGCTTTGTGTACCTCGTTTACAATGAAACCCCCATCTTATAGAATCTCAGATTAAATAATAACAAATACATGATAAACAGGATTAATGATTTATCAGGCTCCGAAAATCAGTAAATCTTGTAACACCTGAAACACAATTCGGAGAGTTATTGCTAGCGCAGAAAAGTCAATAATTGGTGAAATTCTTTCTCACAACTCTGCACCAGCAAGGGTCTTTGTATCGAGTACACCATCAATAGATCTGATATTTTCAACCACAGCTGCAGCAATACCACCCATTGATTCAGCAGTCATTTTTGCTAATAAGTCGTAATCACCAAATAGTAGAGTTGCATCTTCAACCATTTCCAATACTTTTACTGCTTCATACACAGTCATTTCAGAACCGGGTTTTACATTGATGAGAACATATCCGACTGCCATGCACAGCTGGGATGGTTCTTCCCATTCAATCCTTTTGCTCTTGATGGTCGCTCAACGGCGAACTTTCATCTTTTGCCTCAAGCGCCGAATCCTGCTCCGATGAACTGATTACCATTGCACCTTCATCTTCACTCTTATTCTGCTCTTCAACAACATCGATTTCATCCTCATCCTGTAGGATATCTTCCACTTCGGACATATCTCGCTTTTTAGTTGAGACTTCTTCAAGTTCCCCCATTGCCATTTCGGCAAGAGCAATATTTTGTTCGCCCTCCATACGTGAGTCACTGGGTGCGGACCATTCACTGTCCTCATCCAATTCATCCATGTCCTCAAATTCGTTTTGGTTAGAGCCATTTAACACGAAAAGAAGGATGGTGGCGAGTACTGCAAGAATGAGGGCGCCAGCGCTGGCTACGACAATTAGTTTTGAGTTTGAGTTAGTTTCTGAGGTGCTGTCGTTCAGTTCATCTGTATTGTTGGAGTCATCGTGAATCTCCATAGGAATTGGGATGATTCCCTCTCGGGTGTGTGCGATTTGGTTGCTTTGTGCATCAGTACATCCAATTGTGGAGGAGAATGGCGCACCATCTGTCGGCGGCATCCACCTTGTAGAGTATACACCATTGTTAGCTAAAGGTCCATCAGATTCCATCACTGTGGCCCCATTTGAATCGGTGACGATGAAAGTACATATTGTCCCATCATGGCCATCAGAATCATTGATAATTGCTTCAAGATTACCAAATTCTCCTTCTCTGACCTCACCTGATTGACTGATAACGATAGGGTGGGCAAAGACGATTTCAATTTCAAAATCACCTACGCCTCGCAATCCATCTATGTCTGATGCAACCACTTGAAGTGTTGCGTTTCCGGCCGAGAAATTATTGTCAGCGTTGAGGATAAATCCCCAATGATAGACCGCGGAATCGGGGAATTGACAATCATCCCAATCCCACTGACTAGATTGCATAGGTTTGATGTGACCAGATTGAGCTAAATTGAACAAAACTCCCTCAACAACCCTATTTGGATCAATCATTACCCAGCCACGAACATCTTCTCCGCGTGTGAGGGGCATTTCATTTCCTTCACAGAAGTCTATGTCGTATACGAGAGGTGGTTGTAGGTGTATTGTCCAGTTCATTCGTGCGATTTGCGTGATTCCGTAATCCGCAGTATCAGAGATTTCCAGTTCCACTTTCAATTCTCCAAATTCCAATCCTGATGCAGGGGGTGCTAGGGTGACTGAGGAGTTGTAACGGATAGCCCCATCAGCTTCAATATCTCCTTCAATCAACTCTTCGACTTGGCCTGGCCATTCAAATTTCAATTGATATTGATAATCTGATAACAGATCATCAGAATCCGATAGTGAGATTACAATTCTCTCACCAGTTCCTTGTGCTAAGGTATGCACGACCCCATTGAAGTCGGTTAGATGTAAATCGATGCCAAAAGGCTCGTCGTGAACTGGTATCACGCGAGTCGTGAATAGATTCCCTGATGCATCGTAGAGAAAGATTGTGGTGTTCTTGGTTGAACTTCCCCAATCCATTTGCCAAATTGCTTGGTAGCAAAAGACATCAGAAAATTGACTTTCTGTGGATTGGACCTCAGTGACATTGCCGTTATTGGTGATTATCATTGGTAATTCATTATCAGGGTCATGGTCGGCATCAACTACACACGCTTTCAAGGTAATATCGCTGTCACGAGTAACTTCGCCTTCTGCATTGTCTAACAAAGGCATCACGCCATTCCAATTTTCTGGATCAATCCCTTCTACATGTACTCCAAACCATGTATGCGGTGCATTGGTGATGGTCATCATATCATCTAACTGGAATAGTGCCACTTGGTTCTGTGCATCTCTAACTTCTGAAATCAAATCGAGTTTACCTAATTCTATATCAGTGGGAATTGTAAGGCTAGAATACCAATTAATAAAATCCAAACTGGTTGAGTTGATAAAACTCCAGTTTTCGTCACTTCCATTGACTCTCCAGCCTAGACGTGCATGAGTTAATCCAAAATCATCGTTCCCTGTAGTTGTGCAACCAACAGTCTCGCCTCTATGTGCAGTCCATGATGTACAGGACAATCCCTCAATTTCTGGTGGCCCATTGACCTGAATGTTGAGAATAGCAATGTTATTCTCAACCACACGTTCAGGATTCAACCAATCACTGGCAGCATATCGTATAACATACTCGTTGTAACCCACGCGAGTAGGGGTCAGATTTACCGAGACAACTCTGCGGGAACCAACATCATTTCCACCTGGCATCTGAAGGGTGATATTGGCTAATACACTGTTTCCATTTCTATCTCGGACTTCCAAAGACCCATTTGCAATTCCAGGGGCTAGGTTTTGTACAACGATGTCAATGCTACCATTGACTCCGATGGAAAGGGTCCCATCGGTCCTCACTGCCTCTAATTCAACATCGTGAAGAATGTTGGCATACGGTGCCATCTTGGGGTCACCAATAACTGTCCCCATCCAAGAAATCATTGGGTTTGCTGCATAATTAACTTCAGCAAAATTGTAACCATTGGCGTAGTATGGGAGTAATGTATCAGGATAGCCTATTGCTGATAGGTAAGGCTCGTAAACATACCCTTTGACCCCAGAAACCCCATCCTCAAGAAGGTCAACTACCAGACTCTGTCCATAGGTTGCCTCCCAAGCAAAAGTTCTGCCCCCCGTGCTAACTGCAGTTTCTGCAATACTTCCGTCAACCCATTCAAAATGAGGGCGAATTGCTCGCAAATTCATGGTATCGAAGTAGATGGAACCATTTCGACTACCAGTATCAAGCAATGCAACCATCTTGACTTTGAAAGATGAAGCATTTGCAGGTGGCCTGAAACGCATTGTTCTCGAATTCCACGAAGTTTCCAAATTTTTCGTAGAACTTGTATTAGTTACAAGCAGTGTACCGTTGTCATCAAAGGAGTCTACTTCAATTCGATAATTACCAGTAATCCAACCGTCTTTCAGGCCATAACCATAGATTATCCAAGCATGACCTTTCAAATCGTCACTGAAATCATAGTCTTGTTCTACAGATGTTTCTCCATTTCCTGCATTGCTGTAATCATTACAAGTTACTGCTGCAGCAGTGTTGACTTCGGCTACCTCGGAATTCTGTAGTGTTCTGTTCCAAACTTTCAGGTCATCAATCAACCCTTCATAATGGGTGTTTCCACCTCTGTTAACACCTACCTTGTATAGTTCAATACTGTCGATACTTCCGTTTGGCACAACTGTTGTTTGCACCAAATCGCCGTTGAGATATTGCCTCAGAGTATTGCTTTCGTAGGTGACTGCTAGATGTGTCCAAACTCCTGCTTCAATAGCACCAAATGAATATGAGACGTTGTGATAAACTTCCCAATCACCAGAATTTGAGCCACTGGTCATAATCTGGAAAGAGTCAGAGTCGCCAGCAACATCGTTCACTGCGAAGGCGGAAGAATAACGATCTTGACTTACATTCCCTGTGTTAGTCCACAATGAGACTGAAAAGTTCCCGCCCCAGTCACTTACATCGATTTTTGCGTAATCGTCAACTCCATCAAATTGGTAACAATTTCCAAACAAACATTGTTGCCACCCAACACCATTATTGCTATTGTATAGAGTTAAGTTCGCATCGCCTATTGAATCAGTGATACTGGTTCCATAACCATCATCAAAGGACCAGTGATGGGCTAAATCAGTAGTAACCGAATCGGCCATCCCCCTAGTGAAAGCTGAGGAAGGTACTACCTGCTTACTCTGATTTGGACCTTGCCATGAAAGGATGAGACCTGCGTGCCCCCCCTGCTCAAAGAACTCGGTGCGAATTGTGTGCGTTCCGGAGGCGAGCCATATTGTGCCAGAGATTTCTCTCATTCCGTGAACCCCCATATTGCTGATAACCTCAGTATCATCAATCCATAATTTGGAGCCATCATCACTGTTGAGGTAGAAAGTCCAGTTCCCACTATCTGGTATTGTGATAGCGCCACTATGGCGGGCAGAATAATAATCACCGAACTGACTACTGTCAAGCCCAGTCCATGCTCCCCCTATTGTTACGGCGTGGTTGATATCTGGTTCAGAGCGCCAATAGTCCGGATTTCTGCCTGATAAATCGGGCATCAAACTAGAGTTATATGACAATCCATTATTGTCGAAATATTCAGCTAACAGGCCACTTGTGATACTTGCTTCAGTTACTGTGCATGGTTCGGACGCGAGAGTTCCTTCGAGTGCTCCATTGCCATTTTTCTTGACTGCTGTTTGTCTTAACCATTCAAAATCTTCAGTACTAGAAAGTGGCGGGTCATTAGCGCTCCAATATTTTGCTCCGGCATTCCATGAACCACTAGATGTATCAAAGCCCGAATTAGGTAACCAATTATCACTCCATGATCCATCATTGGAACCCCATGAGGCATAGAACATCACATTACTCTGATTAGTGACAAAGGTAGAATTCTGATTGAAGTGAACAGGTATTCCCATCGTACCATTCATGGTTGTATTGGTCGTATAGAGCATGTCATTCCACCATTTGTAACCCGACCCATTTTGGTTGGTAGCAAGATCAAGAACCCCAATTCCACGCTCACCAAATGAGTTGTTTGCTTTGTCAATCAAGCCGAGAGCAGTATCGACAGTGTAGCCCGTCAGACGAGTTACAAGATAGAACCCCTCCTCTTGGCGCGAGAATCTTTTCATCTCTTCACCAGCCCCTGGTCCATAGGTGTGTGTAGCCCACCAATTTTGGTGAATGGTGGAGTTGTATGCACCATTGATGAGGCCAATCTCCGAGTCAAAGGCTGCTGCCCCATTGCCTGGCCCATTTATTCTCAGCGGTATCCCTTTTGTAGTGACCAGATAATTCAACTCTGTTGTGAGATTTCTATCTGAAATCATCTCTCTCAACGGGTCAGCAAAATAGGTGTCAAATTGATCTGGATTGATGGTTTCACCTGTGGGTGTACTTTCATTGTCGAATAGAAAAATGCGTTTTGTCGAAATGTTACGAGCGGCGACAAAGGCGTAACCTATGGTCTTACTAGCCTCACTTTCATTATTGATGAGAATGCCCACATCTGAGTAGTTTATGTAAGAGAGGAATGTGAACTGTTCAGGCACAGCAACATCACGAAATGGTGTTTCATTCCATACTTCTCCACTGAAAGAAGATGGTTCGATTATTTCTAGCATCTCATCTCTATGATTCATTCCCGACCAGGGCAAGATGAGAAAAAGTGCCACGACGAGAAAGCCAAAGCGAACGCTGGACACACTAATTGAAGCCGTCGCATCGTTCAAGACATTATCGTAGGCGCATCACCCTTTTTTTTCAAAAAAGCCCATTTTTTCTCTTTGACGGCGTGGGGTATATTGCCGACGGCCTCACCTGCTCATCTCATGGCGGATGTATTTCTTGCTCGGCAGTGCAAGAATGGTCTTGTGAAAGTCATTATTGGGGATATAACCAAGAGTGAATCAGATGTGTTGGTAACCACTGCTAACAATCGACTTGCTGGCCGAGAAGGAGTGGATGCAAAGATTCACACAAAGGGGGGAACAGAACTTCGTGAGGCTTGCAATGATATAGCAGCAGAGAGAAGAAAGGAGAACTTACAACCTTGTCCAGTTGGAACCGCAGTAGTTACTGAAGCATTCGACCTTTCAGCAAAGAAGTTGCTTCATGTTGTTGGCCCCGATTGCCGCCGACCAACTCAGGATGAAGCTAGACGTAGCCTCCTCAAGAAAGCGTACGAAGCATTGTTTGAAGAACTCAAAGAGTTGGATGATGTTGGCTTGGTTGCTACCCCTCCTTTGTCCATGGATGTTTTTGCGTACCCTCATCGAGAAGGTGCCCGAATGACCATGGAAATAGTTCTAGGATGGATGGACACATCTGATGATATCGGTGTCAAGGAATTCCAAATAATCACCCAAGAGATGAATTGGATTAATAATTTAAGAACGGTCTATCGAGAATCTGAAGACCAGTTCGCAGGCAAGGACATCACCCGTGAATACCGCTGAAGAAGTAGTTCTCTTACTCTTCTTCGTCAAAGGAGGTAGCCCCACCCTCTCGTCGAACCTGTCGCCATTGTTCTCTCACTTTCTGCGCACCTTCGCTAGGCATCCAAACATCCCTTTTCCTAGCATTTCTGTAAGGTAGGCGGTGAATCGTTCTTCCATCATCAGTACTGACTTTTTTCAACATATGCTTACCGAAGAGGTGATAGATAATCTTGCGCTTCAAATCGGGTCTGAAGAGATTGGCGATATATGGCAGACCATCTTGCCGCTTTGTCTGATTCTTATACCAATTAACTGCAATTTGCTTGAAGGCGCGATTCCCTACACGATTCATTAGCCACCGATTCGAGACGCTAGTTTTCACAGAAGGCAATATGTGCTTACGTACCTCCTCATCGTAAGTCACCTCACCTAGCAAATCTTTTGCTGCAAAGACCCCACTAGTGATAGCGTATCTCATTCCAAATCCCCACATGAAGTCCTGAAGCCCGCCCGCTTCGCCTACATAGTGGCGCCCGTCAACGGTGTATTCTCGGTTGATGGTGAAGTCCCCTTTTCCTCCCACTCTCTTGATGGGTTTTCTCTTTAATTCAGGATAGTGTTGATCATACCACTCTATGGTCTCATTGAGGAATCTTCCACTCTTCTGCTGTTTTCTCCAGAGGCAGGTACAAATCAGTCCGATACCATCTATTACGATTAGATAGGCGTAGGCCCCCGGTGCTAATTTGTCATTGAAATGGAATGCCACATGATTCGGATAGGGAGTTTCAAAAATTTCTCCGAATGCGACGGCCGAAGTATCTCTAGGTCCAGCAGCAACAATATGGCAATCCTCAGGTTTCACTCGTGACTTGTAGTGTATATGGGCTCCAGCGGCAATTGCTTGTCTTTTCAAACCTTGATCAATAGTGTGTGATGCAGTGCCACGTTCAACAACTCGAAAAGCGATTGTAGGGCTCCATGCGCGAGTAACTACGTCATCAGGATGAATTACATCGACCTCATGGAACGGTGTTACTTTGAATTCGCTGGAGTCAATACCCCAATCACGTAATTCATCGAGGAAATCAGTATCGCTGGTCCAGTTTTCCAAGCCTTGAAAATCGCCATCGAAGCGGGACCCGGAATCTTCCCGAACATCATGCACATGAACCTCTCTTCCCGCCTTGGCAAGGATGATGGCAGCAGCGAGTCCAGAAAGCCCCGCGCCCATTATTTGAACGGGGTCATCCCCCTCCCCCTTGGAAGCCATCTATACCTTCGAGAGGACCTACAAGCATGAAGGATTCCCCACCGGCGCATTAAAACAGGGGTGCTATTCCATATCTATTCATATGGCGGGAGATAGCCGAGTTATCATCATTCCAGCGCCAGATTCACTGGATTCGGAGGTGGTTAGGAGTGCACTTTCACTTGATGGTTGTGGGAGCGTCGTTTCTTTTCTAGGAATCACTCGCGGCGATGATGATGGGGTTGCTGTCGAACGACTTGAGTTTGACGCTTGGGAGGAGAAACTTCCCGAAGTGCTCACAAGGTTGGGTGAAGAGGCAATCACAAAGTTCGGTATCACCTCTGTTGCTATGGCGCATCGCACTGGTAAAGTCGGTCCAAGTGAGCCAATTGTTTCCATTCACGTCGCGAGTCCACATCGCGCTGAAGGATTTGAAGCGTGTAGTTGGCTAATCGATGAACTCAAGGCTCAAGCCCCCTTGTGGAAAAAAGAGGTTCGGGCTGACGGCATAGTTTGGAAGAGGGGATTAGGTTGAGTGATGGAATCGACGGCATCATCCAAATTGGCCACAAGCCAATTGTTGAGAGGAATGCTATTGCAACTGGTTTGATCATTCTTACACCAGTTTCTGCTGATGCAATACGTCATGGCCTTGTTACTAAGGGAGATGTGTTGGAAGCGTCTACCGTGGCAGCAATCCAGGCTGTCAAGGACACACCTCGGATGATTCCTCATTGCCATATCATTCCTATTGAAGGATGCAATGTGTCTTGGGATTGGGAAGGTGATTCACTTCGCTGTACAGTTGCAGTTTCGGCGCATTGGAAAACGGGTGTTGAAATGGAAGCTCTTGCAGGCGTATCGGTAGCTCTTCTATGCGTTTGGGATATGGTGAAGTCACTTGAGAAAGATGATACTGGCCAATATCCATCTACTAGAATCGAATCAATTGAAGTGGTTGAGAAGTACAAGGGCGAGTAACCGCAGTATTGAGAACTGAGGAGGCATCGGCAGTTCATGGCGAAGACCGGCGATTTGAGGTCTCACTTCGTGAGGGCGACCGAAGAGGCTGCCATTGCAGCGGCAAAATGGCGCGGTCGTGGCGATGGAAAACTGGCTGATGGCGCCGCTGTTGAAGCGATGCGCGCTGTCTTTGACACGGTTCCTTTTGATGGTAGGGTCGCCATTGGCGAAGGGGAGCGAGATGATGCACCTATGCTTTGGATTGGTGAACCCCTAGGTTCAATGCAAGGGGTGGAAGGTGCATTACAAATTGATATTGCAGTTGATCCTCTTGAATGTACTAACCATGTTGCTAAAGATTTGCCAAATGCGATTGCTGTGCTAGCGGCGGCACCACGCGGCACCTTACTTCACGCACCAGATTGTTACATGGATAAGTTAGCTGGACCTGCTGAAGTTGCAGGTGAGGTTTCACTTGACGCCGACATCGCTTACAACGTTGAAGCGGCCGCTGCCGCTTTGGATAAATCAGTAAACGAACTTAGGGTCGTTGTAATGGATCGTGAACGTCATCGTGAATTAATCAAGACATTGAGGGGCCTTGACGTATCAGTTCCTTTGATTGGCGACGGTGATGTTTCTGCTGCACTTGATGCTGCAACCCCTCACAGCGATGTAGATTTGCTAATGGGAATTGGTGCGGCGCCTGAAGGAGTAATCACTGCAACAGCATTGCGAGGACTTGGTGCCCATTTTGAAGGCCGACTTGTGACCACTAACGAAGATCATGAACGCAGAGCGCGTGAGATGCTTGGAGATGATGTTGACAGACTTTGGGGGAGGGATGATCTATGCGCAAGTTCAGATGCTCTTTTCGTGGCTAGCGGTGTTTGCTCAGGTTACCTTCCTGGTGTTGAGGACCTTGGCCCAAAAGTTGCGGTTCATAGCGAGGTCATCGATGTGGATACTGGCACAAGACAGTACATCAGTGCAGAGTATCTCAAGTGAGATACGCTGTGGATATTCTTGGCGATGGCTTGAAAATACCAAGCCTACTCGTCCGGTTTGAGTGGTCGTTATGGATACTGCACTACTAGAGAAGAATGCGATGAAAATAGTTTCACCGGGGCGAGGCATTTTAGCTGCTGATGAAAGTACTGGAACGATGAGCAATCGGTTACAAGGGGTTGGGCTTGAATCTAGCGAAGAAGCCCGCCGAGCATACCGCGCTAACCTTTTCGCAACCCCCAATTGTGAATCTGCAATTAGTGGTGTGATTCTATTCGACGAAACAATTAGGCAGACAATGGATGATGGTACACCAATTCCGGAGCACCTCGCATCGGTAGACATCTTTCCAGGAATTAAAGTCGATACTGGTGCTAAACAGTTAGCTAATTTTGAGGGCGAGAAAATCACGGAGGGTCTAGATGGCCTTCGTGAGCGATGTGTCGAATACTTCGCCTTGGGTGCACGATTCGCTAAATGGCGTGCAGTAATTGCTATCGGTGAAGGAATGCCAAGTGATGCCTGCATTTCGACTAATGCTCATGCGCTTGCGCGTTATGCTGCAATTTGTCAGGAGCAAGGTCTCGTTCCAATTATAGAGCCGGAAGTATTGATGGATGGAAGTCATGATGCTGCCCGCTGCTATGATGTGACTGCTGAAATCCTCAGTGCAACATTTGCTGCTTGTGAAGAACAGGGCGTCCATATTCCAGGAGCACTACTCAAACCAAACATGGTAATTGCTGGTAAAGGGTGCGAAGAGCAGATTTCTCGTGAAGATGTTGCAAGACTGACGCTCAAATGCCTAAGTGAAAATGTACCCCATGATTTGCCAGGAATTGTTTTCCTTTCTGGTGGTCAATCTGATGAGGATGCTACTGCTCATCTAAATTTAATGAACGAAATGGATGCTAACCCACCATGGCAACTCTCTTACTCGTATGGAAGGGCACTTCAAGCAGCAGCTCTGAAAGTGTGGGCTAGTTCCACTCCAGAAGATAGCCAACAAGCATTTTCTCACCGCGCCAAGATGAACAGTCTTGCAAGGTCTGGAGATTGGTCAGCCACACTAGAACATTGAGTGCGTCTGTAGATTATTTTAAATCAGAGAGGGTCGAATTTCTCATTCCTATCTAGAAGTAAAGGTTTCCCGGGACTCCATTCTGGATTCCGATCTTTTACCCAGTCTACTATGGCCCATTCGCATATATCATAGCCGCCAGAAAGAATGCCACTTCGCTTGATGTATCCCACTTTTACAATGTCCTTATCTTTTGATAGAACATTTCCTAATTGTTGACTTGTGGTGCCATGTCGCATGGTGGTGTTGATGTGCTCGAGAATCTCTGCGGTGTTGCGTGGTCTTTCCGATAGGAACGCCTTAATCTTCTGTCTAATTCTTACCGTCTTCATTTTTTACACCTCTTTTCTCTAAGTCATTCGACGTCTCTTTGCGGGCCGCAAATCACCGTCTGAGCCAAGGGAATGCTCTTGCTGATATAACCGTTGCCACAGATGACGAATTGTTGTTACAGTTTGTGACATATAAATTACGGGGTTTTTGATTTTTATTTACGGTGAGTTAGTAAAACCATACTTTCTCCAATGGAAATCCGTAATATTTGGTAACAAAGGAAATGATTGAAGTACTGCCCGCCTATCCCCGGACATTAAGCCAGTTATTCAGGTGTCGGGGGCTAGCATCATGGTGAAGCAAGATGGAGTAATGCCCCGCCGTCGTATTCGCAGTAGTTATCGTCGTAGATTACTCGACCACCTTTCAGATGGCCCTTCTACAGTAAGTGTGGCTGGCAAAGCAGTTGGATTACGGCTACCTCACGCCTCTGCCGAATTGAAGCGAATGAGGGAAGAGGGACTAGTTCAATCAGATTCAGATTCAGGTCAGCGAGGTCTAGAACAACATTTGACAGCTACTGGTTGGGACTTGTTGATTTCTGATGAATTAGCCCGTCTTGAGGCAGTAGACTTTGACGAGATACCAGAAGGCATTGCTGGAATGTTGCTAGCCAAAGATGGCCCTCAACTTCTGATTGCTTACACGAAACAGTTGAGAAGTTCTCTTATTCCACTACCGAGAAGTGGGGAAATGCCCCATATAGAGGGGATTAGCCACTCCAGTGGAAGTGAAGGGGTGAAGAGCGAATGGCTCTGGTCGGTAGCTAGAGAAGCTGAGGTAAGATGGTACGATCTTGAGACTCTGCAACCTATATCTGCACCGAAATCTGAGCCAATCACATCTCTAACAGATTGGGTTGAACCTACTCCAATTATTGGATTGTTACGTGCGAGACTTCTCGATCCTCGCCAATCCCTAAGGTTGGCAATAGGAAGTTGGTTTGGTGAACCAAAAGAATCTGCATGGCCTAATCTTCCGATGCCAATGGGCTCTTCAGAATCTTGGAATCTAGGTGTTGCTCATGAATCGGTCCCTCCTCTTCGTTCTCAATGTCCAATCTGCGCAATTCTTCCAGACCGGCTTTCAACAACCAGTCTACTCGCATCATCTTCAGAAGGTGCAATGGTAATTGCAGAAGCATCACTTCTTGGCCGGCAGGGCGATTCTCTACCGTTCTCGATACTTGAATCTTGGATACGACGTGCCCACCCTAGATTATCAGATAGCGAGAGAAAACATCGCCTAGAGGGATTATTGGGCGCCATCCACAAAGGCCGTAGAACAAGGAGCGGCACCACTCGAGTCGAAGATTCTACATGGCGAAGATTTCAGTCTGATTGGCCAAACCGGAAATGGTCAGATTTGAGTGGGGAGGAGAGTACCCTGCTCGATGTTCAAGGATTGTCGACCAATGCGTGGTTATCACTGATTGATTGGTCAATTAGCAGAGAGTCAAATATTCCAGTGGTGATGCAATATCCATCGAATCATTATGACTCACACCAACTACATACTCTCTTTGCAGACCATAGGACAAGATTGGTAATTCTCAATAACGAGCCCGAAGAGGTATTATCTTACCCAACTCTCCGACCCGACCCCATCAGACCTCATTCTTGGTTTAGGCTTCAGTTAGCTGGGGATGTTGAACTCGCTTGCAAGGTTTCTTCTAGACCCCCACCAAGTTTCACTATGCCACCACCCGGTTGGCAACCACCAGAATCATATTCCCAATTGCAAGAATCGGTTCAAGTGGCCGTTGAAGCTGCGGGTGAGTCGTCTCCTCCAGATGCCACACCAGAATCTTCGGCAGAAATGCGTTTGTTTGCTGCAGTATTACGCTATCCCGCGGGAGATAGAGATTGGGCAGAGAGAATTGAATCTACAGATTCTCTTGCTGCTTGGATAGCATGCCCTGAGGAAAATCGTTGGTCTATGTGGAGGCGACAAGGCAAGAATATTGGAAAAGATTGGATTGAACTTCTTTCACATGAATTGGTACCAATTGAGAATCTGCCAGAGGTTGCTGGGCACGCTCCGGTTGAGTGGCAGAATAATGCATTGAGTCATGTTTCGGATAGAATAAGAGATGAATACGATCTTTCTCTCCGTCTCAGAACACTTGTTGATTCGCAATCACTAGATGATAAAGCAGCATCGTGGTTAGCCTCAACTCTTCTTTCTCAGGTCGCTTGGTTACCTACGGAGTTATCAACAGATTTGGCTAATTGGGCTCCAAAACTCCTTGCTATATCACCTCCTGAAAATATAGTCCCGTCACTTTGCGGATTGAGTTGGCTTGCTCAACAGGGCAAACTAGATTCGGATTGGGCTGAATTACTGAATATTTCTTCAACCCATTCTAGCACACTAAGTGGTTGGCTTGCTTTACTCGGGATGGTTAATGATGGAAGGATACCGGTTGTTGAGGAGGTAGAGGAAATCACTTCACTACCGATTGAGTGGTGGGCGCCATTTTCTCCAGATTTATTCATCAAAATGACCGAAGGCGTTGAGGGACGAGAGAAATTGATGTCTAGGGGGGTGCCCTGGGCAGCAGCGCTCTTTAGGCCGCAAGGAGAAGAACACATAATTCCTGGAGGTGGGGTGGTTGAACATCCCGGTTGCCCAGCAGATTTACTTGTTCGTCTTGATAGATTACTACACGGAATCGATTCGGAATTGGATTTAGTTGGCGTGGCTGAGTTAACTGACTTGCACAACACTATGCTTGCTGTTTCAAAAGATAATGCCCCACAGACTGGATCAATCCATCCTTTTATCGGCTGGTTACTACAACCAATTGAGAGATGGCCGGAATTCACTGCTTCGGAGATGACCGTTGGTGCGGCTGAGGTATCGGTTCGGTTGGCAGCGAGAAAGAGTGGATTTCATCAAGGATTAAGAGATATTTCGCAGCGTCGTCTATGATAATTGGATAAGAGTATTCAAGAAGGACCCTTGGGACCCGCACACTGCCCCGACAGCAACACCACACGGACCCTGGCCTTCGCCGGCGGGGGATGAACTGTGGTACCAAGTTCGGGGTACCGCCACCTTCGAAGGCCGTAGTGACCCCTCGGGGAATGAACTGCGGTGCAAAAGGTGGCAGGGCGAGAAGGTCCCCATAGGACCGCTGTGCGCGGAATGATTCATGGGACCACCCACTCGCCCGACAGACGTCCCGGGGTGGGTCAGAACCTCCAAGCCGAAAGGCGATGAGGCGGTTCGTTACTCCCCGGGGCACACTTTTTTCTTCATTTTTCAGCCGTAGGTTTGATTGAGGTCACACTACCACGAAGTATTGATGGGGCGGAACTCTCTGTGTCTACTTGGTGGCACCTTTGACCGCTTTCATATAGGCCATGAACATCTATTGACTACCTGTCTAGAGCAATCTGATGAGGTACAAGTTTGGCTAATCGGTGATGAAATAGCACAAAGAAAGAATCCTCTCGTACTGAGTTGGGAGGTGCGAAATGATGAGATTTCTGCTTGGGCTGAGGGCGCTGGGTTCTCTGAACGTATATCACTACATCTTCTGAAGGATAAGGTGGGGCCAGCTCCTACAAGCAAGGAGGCTGATGCTATTGGCTGTACCTTGGAGACCCTTCCTACTTGTGAAGTAATCAATTCAAGACGCCAGCATGCAGGTCTTTCACCGCTTAACATCATTCAGGTAGACCACGTTTCAGGTTCAGACGGCGAAATCGTTTCATCGAGCAGGATACGTGCTGGCGAAATCGGAAGAGACGGGTGTCACTGGTTAGGGGGTGCTGAGATGCACATTGATCAACGGATGCCAGCAATGTTGAATGATGAATTAAAACAACCCTACGGAACTCTCTATGAGGGGCCCGAATCAAACCCATCAGTGGCAATGAGTAAGGCGCTCGCAATAATTGGTGACGAATCACCCAAATTGATAGCAGTGGGTGATGTTTGTGTACATACCCTTGTTGATATGAATGAAATTCCAGACCTTGCTTTCGTTGATGGAATGACCAAACGAGAGGATTGGCCCTCAGCAGCCGACCTTGATAGAACGGTATTCACCTCACTATCAATTTGCACCAGTCCACCAGGAGTCATAACAGCCGACTTGAAACTAACAACCAAACTCGCACTCTCGAATAGTGAACCAACATTGGTTGTCGTAAATGGTGAAGAAGATTTGGCACCATTGATTGTACATCTACTCGCGCCACTTGGATGCGCTGTTGTTTATGGGCAACCTGGTAAAGGGGTAGTTCTGAGGATAACCACAGAAGAGACGAAGGAGAACTGTAGGAGATTACTCGATGTGTTCACACGGGAGGTATGATTCCTGCCCAATCCCCTCATTACAATCACGGTATGTGTACGTGATGGCGTGCAATGGATTGACGATTGCATGGAAGCTATTAGTGCCCAGACCTATCGTCCACTCGAAGTGATAGCCGTTGATGATGGTTCTACGGATGGAGGTACTGAAGCACTTCAGAAGTGGCACAGTTTGGAAGGTAAGATTTCGAAAGGAATTCCTATTCAAGTTCTTACTCAGGAACCTTTGGGGTTATCCGCAGGTCGAAACAATGCACTCAATGCGGCAAAGGGTGAATGGGTTGCTATCACTGACATAGATTGCCGCCCGAGGCCAGATTGGATAGAGTGTTTATTCACTTCAAGTGAAGGGATGGAAGCGGTAACAGGTAGAGTGATATTTGACGAAGGCCGAACTTCAGTTAGTAGATTAAGAGCACGTTCAATTGCGAACAAATATTCTAAACGAGGAAAACATGCCACCCTAGCAAACGGTCCCTGTTCGATGTTCAAGAGAGAGGGTCTCATTTCAAGAGGTGGCTTTGACCCGTCATGGTATCACGCAGAGGATATGGAGGTATCAATGAAAATCTTGCAATCAGGAGGAGCAATTCGCTACGAACCTGAAGCGGCGGTGGATCATGTCGCCGAAGAGAAAATAGCAATTTTTCTACAAAAGCGGAGAAGGGACGCGAGGGCGCATATCCGCATAATCAGGGAATATCGTGGAATAAAACATGATTTCACTTCAGATGGATATTTCATTGCGATTCTTCTACCACTCCTCTGTATCGCGGCCATAGTCGGCGCCATTGGTTCTTGGTTCTCAGTGCTGGTGCTCATTCCGTGTGTTCTGATGTTCCGAAACTATTTCCTATGGAGTGCTACACTGTGGCTTGGTGCGTTTGAAGGATGGATTGACGCATTATATGGGAGAAACGGCCACATTCCGTTGTTCGGGAAGAGGTGAGGTCCTTATTCCCCAGCAGGGACATCATCCTCTACTAGGGCGAGATAGCGTAAGCCAAAGCCAAATGCTAGAAGCGGTGCGGTTACAGCATAAACTCCGACATCTGTCCAAGCCCAGTGAACCACTGACCAGTAAGTGTAGAATCCGAATCCTAGAAGAAGGCACCAAGCAGCAGCGCTCATTTTCATACCACCTTCCTCACTACCCGAAACAAGACTTGTCCAAATAGGATTGAAAATCACTCCTTTAATCCATGCTTGGAAACCACCTTCGACTTTCTGGTTCAGCCCATAAGCCCCCCATAAAATACCAATAACAGCCATGCCGAGGAAAACAGTATCGGAGTAAGGTCGATAGATCATTTCAGAATATGGTTCATCCCACAGATATCCCATGGTGAGGTAACCTGCCCAGACAACTTTGCGTTCTCCAGCAACAACAACTCCCATAGTCACATTGACAACCCCAAGGATGAGACCCCATACGCCCAATCCAAAGATGAGAGATGAGAATACTTTGCCTGGAGACTTAACCCACTCAAGCAATATGCCGACAGCCTCACTGCCGCCCTCCTCCTCCTCTACGTCGTCGCTCATCAAGGCGGGCGACCGGCGACCCTTTCTTAACAATTCTTAGCATGGCAAAGAGGAAATAATCCACTCAAAGCCTAGATTGTAACCGGTAAGCAGCACTTATCACCGGTTTCATGGCATCATCAGCTTTGACCATGATTTTAATCGGATTGATATTATTGGGGATGCAGGAATTGATGCGATTACTCCGACCATATCTACCCAAACTTGTGGTTTTTGTAGTAATTAATCCCAGCGAATCAAGATTTTTTATGATGTTGCCAACAGAACGAGAGACTAGTGGAGTAACCGAGGCGTTGTGACAGGTTAGTTGGTAAACTGAATATATTTCACCGGTTGAAACATTTGTTAAGCCGTTGGTCTCGTTTAGTAGAATTGAGTAAAGTACTAATTTCTGATGATAAGGAAGTCCTGAGATGACAGGGGTCATTTGGTCAAACTGTAATTGGTTTTGAGCTAATCTGACATGCTCGGTAGTGACAGAACCAGAACCAGTAACATCAGCCTTTTGCACAGCAACCCGTAAAAGATCCAATGCACGTCTCGCGTCTCCGTGCTCTTGGGCGGCAAGTGCAGAACAGAGTTTAATCACCCCGTCTGACAGCACCCCTTCGCGCACACCCGCGAGCGCGCGGTGACTAAGGATATCCTCAATCTGCAGTGCGTTGTAAGGTGAAAAAGCAACATCTTCAGAGCCTAGCCGCGAGGCAATTCTTGCATCAAGCATCTCTGTAAATTGTAAATCATTAGTGATTCCAATGATACAACAGCGGGAATTGCGTAGTTCGTAGTTTAGGCTAGTTAGAGGATAGAGAATATCGTCGCCATGCCTCTTGACTAAATGGTCAATTTCGTCTAATACGAATATGTGTACCCCTCCGAGCGCGTCCATATTTTCTCGCAGACGGGCAAAGACCTTGTCTGTAGGCCACCCGGTGAAGGGGACATGCTGGCTACTATCTTCAACCAATTCATTTGCTAATTGGGTGAGTACCCTATACTTCGTGTCGACGGTGCAACAGTTCACTTCCACAATATGGATGGTACGACCTAATTCTTTCCCGCGCGCCAATAATTGTTGGCATACATGCCTTGTCGCTGCAGTCTTTCCAAGACCTGGTTGACCATAGAGAATCATGTTCGAAGGGATTTGACCATGCAATGCCTCGACTAGGTTGTGTACTAGAGATTCAATCTCTGTATCTCTGTGTGGAAGGCTGTTGGGAATGAAGCCATGGTGTAGTACATCACGATTTTTGAAGAGGCTATCGCTGCTGAGAAGATGGTTGAAAATATTTTCACTCATTTTCTAACACCGCTCTTCTTCAATTTAGACGGCTCGTCTTATTGGTAAGAGTGCCGGTCGCCCCCGTTACGGAGATTCATGAGGAGGTGTGATGGTCTAATAAGCCTACTTGCTAAATAGGTAGACGACAACATTTATTCGCGCTGCTCAAATTGTATTACAGTATATGAACTCCCAATTGGATTTAGTATAATAATAACTTTTTTTTGGGTTTTGTGTCATGTTTTATCACTTTTCATCCAATGGGATGCCGGGGGTATCTACGTCATGTCGGAGATTACGTGGATAAATAATTAGGATTTCTTAATAGTGATTTTTTTAAGAAGAATTTTGTAACAATTAAGATAATTTCCAGAGTTGTTGCCAATCCCCCCTTACCAGCTAAATCAATAATCCAAGAGAAAACCAATTTTCATCTCACGAACCTAATCATATGTTATAATTATTATTTTTATTCTTACATTATAGTAAAATTATTCAATTGATTTTGGTCACTAATCCGCCTTTTTCCAATGTAAATGCATCTCCATCACGAACTTGAATAACATTGATTGGGAAATCAGGAATCGTCTCATCATCAGTAGTGAATAGATGGGTGGCAAGGAAAATTGTGTGGGGATTGTCGTTGGCAAGTTCCGATAGGGTTGATGGTTTGTAGTGCGTCTCGGTGGGGACTCCATCTGGAATGCCAAGTTCGATGATGACGATATCTGCATCTCCCGCTCTCTCCTCAATCTCTTGACACGGGCCCGAGTCTCCACTGTGGAGTAGGGTCAGTCCAGAAGTATGGTGAAATTGATAACCGTGAGGGTCAGTCTCCGGCACATGCTCTACTGGGAATCTTTCATAGTGCCACTCAGGACATCCTGCAACTTCACCACTCATCTCCTCGTGAAAAATAATTCGCTCACTCAGAACATCGGTGAGAGAATTGGGGAATGCGAGCTCGGAGAGTTTTGTTAGTATTGAGGTACCTCCCTCGTGAAGGTGCACATTAAGCATATTCTGACCCTCTCTATCAGATATATATTTGCGTTCAAGAATGAAGAAAGGGAAACCAAAGATATGATCGCCGTGCCAATGGGTAATCAACAAAGTATTGATGTCTGCTGGGCTCAGATTTGCTCTCTTCAATTGCGGTATGATTGTAGGGGGTGCGTCGACAAGAATTTTCTCATCAATGAGAACCAAGGAGTGAAGCCTTCCTTTGGGACAAAAGGCGTTGCCACTGCCTAAGAATCTGACCACTACCACCGTGCCACCAAGAGGTGCGACACTGGCTGACCGCTTTAGTTTCGCGTGTTGTGATTCTAGTTTTGATAGGGGCACGTCACTCCATTCGTTTGATAAACATAAGTTTAGACGGAGACATATCCCGCCAAGGCGGATTGAGTAAAGGATAGGGGGATATGAGCGAGTTTAGTAGCAAGAAACCATACTTCGGAGAGATGATTGAGAAGAGGGTGATAACCCATCCAGACTCAACAAAGGAAACTCGCCACATCTCCTTTGATTTAGGCACCTCTGGAATGGATTACAAGGTAGGTGATGCTCTTGGGATTATTCCACTGAATCCATCAGTGACAGTTTCCGATTTGATTGCCCTATTGAATTTCAACAATGATGATATGGTTGAGACTCACCTTGGCGAAGCTACAATTGAAGAGGCACTAACTCACCACTACGAAGTTCATCGGCTTTGCAAAAAATTCATCCAAGGACTTGAGATGAAATTTTCTAGTTCAAGCCCCAAGGTATCTATGAGGCTTGTTGGCAGAAGCCGCAACCAAGCCTCAACAGGTGAAAGTATCATTGATTGGGACTGGTCAGGCAATGAGGAGGATTTCCCGTTGGGCTTCACTCCTGTTGGTTCAGCAACCGATCCAGTATTGATGCTCTGGGAATCACTGGTCAATGACCCCGATGCGATGGAGGATTACATCTGGAGTCGAGATTACATCGACCTTCTAGCCGATATGCCAAATCTTTCATTCACTCCACAAGAGTTTGTATCAAACCTTGACCGCCTCAAGCCTCGTCTATACTCAATTGCATCATCTCCTGATGCACATCCTGGTCAAGTAGAATTAACTGTTGGAATAATTAGATACAACCATCATGGTAGGGATAGGGGTGGGCTTTGCACCATTTACATGGCTGATCAGGCCCCCCTCAACGAGAAGTCAATTCCAATGTTTATGTCTCCAACTCGAAGTTTCATCCTGCCAGCAGATGGTGACACCGACATTATCATGGTTGGTCCCGGCACAGGAATTGCACCTTTCAGAGCGTTCCTTGAACAGAGAGAGTTTGACAAAGTGAAGGGGAGAAACTGGTTATTCTTTGGTGACCGCACATCAACTCACGAATACCTCTACGAGGATGAATTGAAGAATTGGGTTGATAGTGGTCATTTGACCAAACTAGATTTAGCATGGTCACGGATGTCGGAAATTCCCAAGACATATGTGCAAGACTTGATGGTGCAGAATGGAGAAGAGATTTGGTCATGGATAGACGGCGGCGCATACTTCTATGTCTGCGGTGACAAGAATCGGATGGCGAAGGATGTTCACAAAACTCTCATCAAAATTGCCGAAGATTATGGGAGCATGTCTAATGACGAGGCTACCGATTACGTTGAGAAACGCATGATGAAGGGAGAGAAACGATATTTGAGAGATGTTTACTGAAACCGGCAAGTCTATTGTTTACATTTATGCGTCATTTTCTTGAACCGAGTCCTAGTGTGGTGGTGCATGTTCAAGAGGGTGCTTATCGCCAACCGAGGCGAAATTGCTCTACGTATCTCCCGCGCGTTGCGTACACTTGGTTGTGATGTTGCTATTATTCACGGGCGCGAGGATCGCCTCTCCTTGCCAGTTAGATTCTCAGATATTGCTGTTGCTAACTACGCTACAAATCCTCTTGATTCCTACCTCGATTTTGAGAAGGTGATTGCAGCAGCAAAGGAAATTGGTGCCGAAGCGATACATCCTGGTTACGGATTTCTTGCAGAGAATGCTACCTTTGCGCGTCGATGTGAAGAGGAAGGCATCACATTCATCGGTCCATCTTCCAATGTCATCTCGCTACTGGGCGACAAAATCGAAGCGAGGCGAATTATGGAAGAGGCGGGTTTGCCAGTTGCTAAAGGTAGTAGCAAACCGATTGCAAGCGTAGCAGAAGCCTCAGCATTGGCCGAAGAAATAGGCTACCCTGTCATCATCAAAGCAGCGGCTGGAGGTGGTGGTATTGGGATGCAAATTGTTCAAGAGGTGAATGAATTTGAATCCGCTTTGAACATCTGTCAATCAAGAGCCCATTCAGCATTTGGCGATGAGCGTGTTTTCGTTGAGAAATATATTGAGGGCGCCCAACACATAGAATTTCAAGTATTAGCCGACGGTAATGAAGCGATTCATTTTGGAGAGCGCTTCTGTTCAATTCAACGCCGCCATCAGAAATTGCTTGAAGAGGGTCCTTGGCTAACTGATGAAGTAAGAGATGAAATTGGAGCCTATGTGTGTGCTGGAGCGAAATCCGTGGGCTACAAAGGATTGGCAACATTTGAATTTCTAAGAGATGCTCATGGGAAGTTCTACTTCTTGGAAGTAAATCCAAGGGTGCAGGTTGAACATACAGTAACTGAGATGATAACTGGTCATGATTTGGTAAGTCTTGGTATACGAGTTGCTGCTGGTGAACCTCTTCCTTTGAAGCAGGAGGATATCACAATTACTGGTCATGCTATTCAATGCCGAATCAATGCGGAAGACCCAGTCAAGTTTGTTCCTTCACCCGGTAAACTTTGGGATTGTCACTTTCCAACAGGCTTTGGTGTTCGAGTTGATACTCATGCACATGTCGGATATGAGATGCCAGGTTGTTTTGATTCACTTCTTGCCAAGATTGTGGTTTGGGGCCGCACTCGCGAGGAAGCGATTGCAAGCATGAAAACCGCACTTGCAGAGACGGTGCTTGTTGGAGTGAAGAGTGTCATCCCTCTTCATCGTAAGATTCTCGAAGAACCAGATTATCTAGCTCGGAAAGTTACCATCAGTTATCTCGAGGAACACCCGGAACTTATCTGATGACTTGCGATTTATTGGTGCGGCTAAATTATCCAAGTCTCTTCATTCCAGCGAATCGAGGTGCGGGCTCAGTGCTTGCAATCATGCCACTGAAGTTACTTGGTGTCTCCAACTTCTTGGTTGCCTGACCTGATAGGTTGAGGGGCCCTGATTCAGTACTACTGGATATGCCGCGCAAGGTTCTGTTTGCAAGGTCTTGAGCAATCGCCCCACCCCCATTCATCGTTAGCAGTTGCAGACGAGCATGGATTTCTGACTGCGAATCCTGATCTGCTCTAAGGCGGATGATTTGACTGGTTTGGAAGTTTTCTTCAGTATATGAGTCATCTTGATTTCCATCCTCATCGCCATACACATCCCGGTAACCGTCTCCTGCACCAGTGATTTTACGACCTAATTCTTGCCGCTTTTCTCCAATCATCTTCAAACTAGGTTTGACCCATTTGTCAATCACTTTGTAGGCCCGACTTCTTCTACGGTATGGAGTACGATTCACTCGCAAGCGGGAATCACGCGCATACTTCTTTTGCATTCTACTTAATGCGGGATAACCTACTAGTGGATCTGGTCTTGTAATTTTATTGAATGATTCTCCTAGTTTCTGTGGTAGGGGTATTACCTTCTCATCATCACTACCAATTGTGGCGGAGGCAACTAATCCTGGACTAGTGTTTAGGTCAGTACGTAGAGCAACCCGTGTTGGTTCAGGTAGGTTGGGGCCTGCAGCAGAAGTAATCATTGAGTAAGATGAAGTGTGACTACTTTCACTAGGTCGCAAACTTGGTTGGGTTGCAGTTGGTAGTGTTGTGGTGTGAGAAGATGGAGTTACTGGTATTTGGGTTGGAGGAGGTAATTGTGTTGCAGAATCATTGTCCAATTGGTCAAAGATGCCTAACCCATAGTCAAAGTTAGCCTCACTCGCTTCCTTTGCAGCTGCTTGAGCGCGATTCATTGGAGGGGTATTGGTAGAGACGGTTGAAGGTGAAGTTGTAGATTCAAAACTAGGTAATTGAAATGGTGCGTCATAGTTAGTTGTTGCAACATGAGTAGCCTCTCTTTGTTCCGACAGTGCCTTTGTTGAGCGCTCAAGCACATTGGATTGTGTATCTACACCATCTTTTTCTGCGTACCATTTAGGTTCCTCGCGCCCCCACACTCGCTCGTATGCAGAATCAACGGATGGTAGGTTAGTATCAACGGATGGCAGGTTGGCGTTGTAAGATTCATCCTCTAAATTGGATTGGATGGGAATTGATGCTCTGCTCTGTTGTAATCCTGCAAGCGCTTGTTCAAGAGATTGTTCCTCATTGCTAGCAAGATTTAGTTGTGCTTGAGCAGCAGCAACGGAACCCACTTCATGTCGAATCTCATCAATATCACCAATTGGCGCTAGTTCTAGAGTTTGCAATTTTTCCAAACCAATCACCGCATCTTCTAGTGAACAACCATCAGACATACGGTCAAGAATGATGTACATTTGTTGCAATATATGGTCGCGCCCGTGTAGAATGTGACGGTCGCCCTGTTTTGTGTCTAGACAGAGCGCAGGTTTGCGTCCTAAGAACCATACAAGGAGTGAACTTACCCCTAGGATAAAGGAGTAGATTTGCACTTGTCCACTGAACACACGAATGCTCGCCAGCAGGGAGAGCACCCCAAATAGAGTCAACAGAGGTGGAGTCACTGCAACATGGTGGTGGCGAATGCGTGCAATTGAATCAAGTTCAACTCGCATTCCCTTTCCATTGTTGCGCTCTAGAAGCAGACTTTCATCGGTTAATACAGCAGCAACTTGGCCTTCAATACCGGCCATCTTTAGTGGCGCAAATCTTTCGTTATCCAATTACCTGCCCCCATCTACTCAGTTCATCGTTTAGGGCTTAACCCTAGTGTGCATCCCAAGACTAGCAGGTGAGCCGTCTGCTTATACACATTACCCCAAACGATAGGCTAAAAAAGCCGGTCTTGCAAGTAATTCAGAATTAGCCAGAATTGGAATTACCCGTTTCGTTCCTTTGTACTCAATCAATCGGGGAGAGGTTTTCGCTGAAACCAATAACTCTCATTTTCAAATCTAGTTGATTAATCAAAACTCTAGGTTGATTTTCACTCCGAAGAAATAGAGTTTGGTCCCAAGAAATATCCAATGTATGGCTCTCAATAGCCTCCACCCTACCCACCACAAATTGCAGATCAACGGCGGCGTGTATCACATCTCCAACAGAGATTGCTTTTTGCTGAAATGGTGCTTCAGTTAGTTGAATCCGGCTTTTTTCATGTCTTTCCATCGTTGCTCCATGCGCCTCCTCCTCATCTGGTTTGACAAGCAGACTCCCTCGTTCAAGTGCTTCTTGTCGCATATCGCGCATCGCAACACCGACACGATCACCTGCAATGGCAGCATCGACATCATCGTCCATTACCTGAAGTGAACGCGCAGTACCAATCTCCGAAGTAGGGAGGGCAAGCAATTTGTCATATTTATTGACAATTCCAGATTGCACATATCCGATAGCTACTAGTCCTACACCTTTGACATTGAAGTGCTGGTCAACTGGTATCACTAGTGGTGCTTTGGATTGGTTATCTAAACTATCTAGTAAATCAAATAGAAGTTTACGCATTTCATGTTCATTAGGTGGGGCTGAATGGAGTGTCCAAGAGGTAAGTCCTGCCTGTTGTTGAATCACACGAATCTGGTCTGGGTCAACCCATTCACCTTCAGCAGGGCGGATGATAATGTGCCCATGTTCAATCCCTGAGCAGCCAAAAGCGACAAGGATTTCTCCTATAGTGGCATCAACTTTCTCAATTTCAACAATTCCACAACGTGCAACATTTAGCACTGATAGGAGAGGCCTGAGTCTTTCAGGGTGGCGTAATGGGCGTAGCAGCGAGATGATTTTAGTTTCTCCATCTTCTACAACCTTGTAGACATAACTCTCTATGTCTCTTGTATCATTCAGTTTAGCAATGCTCTTTGCATAATCTTGAGTGCCAACAAATGCGACATTCAATACAGTCATTGAGGTGTCCGGGTACCTTATCAGAATTGAAACCCTCGGCTCAATCATTGGCCTTCATTGCATCGCGTGCAGCCTCAGCTTCTGCCCAGAGTCGTTTTTCTTCAGCATTTTGAGGGTTGAATTGTGGGATGGGGATTGGTCTCATTTGGCTGTCAATTGCTACCATAAAGAAGAATCCATAGCAGATGTCCTCGTACTCCCAAACACTTCGATCGATTCGCTGAGCAACCACATGACAGCCAGCAGTGTGTGTGGAGGTGAAAACAACCTTGGCGGTAACCTCAATCAAATCCCCTTGAAATGCAGGTTTCTTGAATTTGAGGGCGTCTATGCTAACAGTTACAAATTGCCGATGAGCAAATTTGCTTGATACAATTCCTGCAGCAGTATCCATGATTGACAATAAGCGACCACCAAACAGGGTATCGTAGGCGTTTGTGTCCCCAGGAAAAACCTCCTGAATCAATGTCACAGGTTCGGTGGTGAAGGGCTCAGATGCCATCTCTATCAATACATCCCCAGCGCTCCCCCCTCATCAAGCCTTGTTAATTACAGCCTCATGAATTGCCATTGTAAGAGAAGCGCTCATCCGATAGAGCCTCCTCGGGTGGTTATGGGAAGTAGCGCGGGTCGGGTTGCTATAGCCCTTGTTTCTGGTGGAATAGATTCGCCCGTAGCGGTGGCACGCATGGCTAATGCTGGATGGACTATTTATCCAATGCACTGTAGTCAAGAGCCCATTTCAGGCCGGGAAGCAGAGCAAAAGACTCTCTCAACTCTCTCTCATCTTGCTAATCTTGATGGGCCTCTAGGAGATAATGCTAGTCGAATAATGAAGGAATTGATGGTGATTCCAGTTGGTGAAGTCTTGGCTATGTTTACCAAACCAGCTGCCCATAGGGATTATTTTGTTCACATGAAGAGATTGTTCAATATCTTGGGGTGCTTCATCGCGAAAGAAGTTGAAGCAACTCATCTGCTCACGGGAGAAAACCTTGGACAGGTTTCAAGCCAAACATTAGGAAATCTTGGAGCTGTTGAATTAGCCTCATCTCTACCTATACTCAGGCCACTTCTTGGGCTAGATAAACAGGAGATAATTGACGAGGCGCGAGAGTTGGGAACTTTTGACATCAGCAAGGGACCTGAACTATGTGACGCACTCGGTCCTAAACACCCTACAACAGTAGCCAATATTCAGCGCTTGAAAGAGAACGAAGAGGCACTGGGTGGATTGTTGGAATTAGCCGAATTGTGCTACTCTCAACGCCGATTTGAACCAATTTCTGCTTTAGAATAGAAAGTACAATTGCCCATTGGGGTTAAATGTCAATCAGCAGTCGGTTTGCTGAACCGCTTAGCGGTTCATGAGTGATGGACATGAATTACAGGAATAAAAAGGCAATAACTTACCTAATAATTGGGCTAATGCTCTTCTCTACGACAGCAGCGGGAGCAACGGTTACAATTTTTTCTGATGGTAATGCAAGTGTTGTTGTAGAACTTAGGGACCCTGGAAATTATCAAGATGATTTATCCGGGTCGATTTCCTTGCCTGAAGGAGAGACAATTACATCAGCAAGTTTCAATGTATCCACACTATTTTCCTCGCATGATGATTTCATCAGTTATGACCAATCTATCATGCCACCAGGTGGTGGTGGAATTTGGGATCCTAGAGTCAACAATGGATTGACCACATATAGTGATGCTAACTGCCACCATCCAACCAACCTAATGGATTGTTCATTTTCAGCCGAAGAAGAATATTTAGCCCTATCAGCATTGGGATACAGCGCTGATTTTGAGACCGGAGAACAAGGGATGGTGCCCGGTCCTCCAGTTGAAGGGATATTCAACTGGGAGAGAAAAATGCCCGGCGGTGGCATGACTGGTGGATTGATGATACCACCACATGGATGTGCGATGGGCAACTACTGTTGGGGAACCAATTTTGATGACCCGGATTATACTGATGATACACAAACTACTACAAGTTTTGAGTATATATTGGAGACCCCACCAATCTGGGTTCATCCAACCAAAGGAAGCGGATCTTTCAACTCTTGGCACAGTCTCAACTACCGTGCAAGTGGGGTCAACCGCTATTACGAAGATTGTGCTTATGTTGCGTACCAAGATTCTTCTGATGGAAACGCTTGGTCACCATGGGCATTTTTGAATTTCGATTTGGGTAACACTACTGGATTACAACAGGGCTCTCAAGGTTTGTTCCAAAAGGTTACTACTCCCGGTACTATTGGTCAAGTTCAAAATAATTGTAACGGAAAGGGCACGATTACTGTGCCACCCACCTCTTGGGTCTTAGCAGGCGAGAGTACGTCTCCAAACAATCAGAATGGTTGGGCGAATATTGGTTTGGACCTAACCTCGTCAGAGAACAAGTATGTTAGGTTGCGTTTCACCCTTGAAAGAAATCCTATTGCGGGAACGCCAGTAAACGCCACTATGCCAGGTTGGTATATCGACACATTACAAATCGGTGATCCATTGCCACAGTCTGGAAGCGTGGTAATGTCATCATTTACTGCAACCCCTCCATTGGGTGGACTAGGATTCCCAGAGGGATACGGTGTTCTTGATGTTGAAGTTGCAACAACAGGTCCCGGCTCTTTCACGGTTGATATTTTAGATGCATCTAACGGGCAAGTTGTCCTAAACGGTGATGGTGTTTCGATGTCTGGACTTGAAGGCGAATTGATTGAATTGTGGGATATTGATACCGATCAATATGGTTTGATTGATTTGCGATTCAATTTCGATTCTGGGTTAAGTAGGATGAACACACCAGTCATGCACGGCTTCACACTTGGAACAAAGATAGGAACCAGTCTAAATTCATCAGCCGGACTTGTGTATATTGGTGGCAACTTTGCTAATGGTCAGTGGACGAGTGATTCCAATGGTGGAATTATTGGTTACTCTCCTTCGATGATTGACAATTCGTGGTCTCCGCCATTAACCAAGAGTAGATTCAAAATGCCTATTATAGCGGCTAAACCAGTAATTTCAGATTCCTGCGGTTCATCTGGCAGGCAGATAATGTTAGTACCATCCAATAATTTATCAGGCTCGTTAACTCCAACGAATAATCAATGGGTGACCTTTGCAGCACCGTCTACCGGAGTAACAATGGGTCTCATATATTCAACTCAATGCACGGTTTATTCTATGTGGTTAGAGGTTAGATTTGCCCACACAATGTCCAATGTTGAACTGGATGTTGCGGGAGATGGAGATTTGGAATGGGGGATTACTGAAAGTGCATATGGTTCACTTGGTCGTCAACAGATGTTCCGAACTCAGATGATTAATGGAATCAATTATGGTGCAGATAACACTACTCTATCTATGAGTATCGTTGGACAAGCAGAAGGGGCAGTTTTCTTCCTTCCAAAAGGAGCAACCATTGACCATGCAGAGTTATCATTTGACAACGCTGATATTGGTAATGCAACGATTGAACTTCTTGCCGGCCCATCATCCCAATTACTTGGTTCAGTGGGTGAAAAAGAGAGAGCAACTCCCGATGACGCGCTGACCAATGACTTGGCCCAATTTGCTCATAATATTCAGGCGCTGATGGACAATTCTACCGTACCAGTCAGCCATATAGATGGATACGGAAATGAGTGGATTCAATTCCGTTTCCGCTTCACAAACCCATCAGCAACAGCAGCATCGAGCATTTTATTGCGCGACCTCGATATCTTCTACACATGGAGTCGAACACTTTCAGACGACAACAATATTGCTAGAGAACTCAACCAAGGCGTGGCGCTTGGTCAACCAATAGGTGGTGAGGTCTTGGTGCCATTGAAGTTCACATCAGATTCAGGTGGTGGTTTAAATCTTAACAACCTTTCAGTCACGACCGAGAGTGGTTATGATTCAACTATCAATATGAGTGATGAATGGATTGGTTTGTACGCCACAGGGGAAGTCTACGAAGTGGTTTCTACTCATTCGGTAGAACCTTCAACAGGGGCATCAATTGTGGGTGCTAGTTTGCAGTTTGAATCGGAAAGTGGGCTTGCTGAAGTTCGTTGGACATTAGCCAATGATTCATTCTGGTATGCTAGGGGTAGCGACCTAGTTTCAATATTGGTGGCGTTATCAAGTTCTACAAATACACCAGATGGAAAGCAGATTACTTGGCGCTTCCGAATAAATCCGGCTTGGCAGGATTCAGAAACTGCAAGAATCTTCACAACTCTCATCACTGATAGTGGTTCAGAAGGATTGCCTGCTGCTAAATTCTTCAATCCAGATGGTCAGGGTAATGCAGTAGAGAACGATGCTTCAATTTCACAATTAAGAGTACTTAACCAAGCAGGTGCTGAACAAACTAACTTATCAAATGTCCACAGTAGCAATGTCTTCACCCTTGAGGGCACGGTTCGTTTTGAGAACCTTGAGGTTGCACCTGACCCATCGTCTTATTCTCTTGTGTTCGAATCACAGAATGCTTCCAATCTCACTGAGTGGAGCGAAGTTGACCGACTTTCCGGAGTATTGGGCGGTAATTTCTCATGGCAACCAGTCATACCTGAGCTTTCTGCAGGAAATGACACATTCCGGCTTCGTCTTGCGAATTATACCGGTGGCAATACAATCTGCCCACCTGCTGCTCTGTCGCCAGACATAGATTGTGGTATACCAATGACAGTCTACATTGATCAGTATGCACCATTCCTTGTGAACATTAGTGTGTGGGATGGTATCCAACACTGGAGAGACTTGCAGGATGACACATGGATTCCCCCACAGGCAAATCAGAAATTCCGTGTTATAGTGAGAGATATACCCCAAATTACTGAACAATTCACTCTGAATTATTGGGTGGAGGCACAACACGACAACGATAGCAACAGGTTGCCTGAATTGAGTGAGTATCAGTCTGTACCTTTGACCATAGATTCTACAGATGCCAATGGCAATACTACTTACTACATCTCCAATGTGGGTTGTCCACCGTCTAACGATTGTATCGATGATAGGCAGACTGGTTTTGTACCACCTACCGGAGAGCCTGCTCCAAGGACTAGCCTGTTTGTATCTGGGAGTGACATCTCTGGTAACGAGATTAATGGTGGCGGTGACGGATTCATCTATGATTTAATTACCTATATTGGTAAACCCTCAATAGCACCACAAGCCTACTCATTGCATGTTGGCGATGCTTTCGGCAACCCTCTCACAGAATTTAACAAATCGATGTTCGCGGGGAACATCTACCACTTATTTGTAGATGGCAGAGATGACAATGGTTGGAGAGATGTTGCTTATGTCAAAGTAGATTTGAATCCTGCATATAACAATGACCTAGTTCTTTTCTTCTCGCCCCGTAATGGTACTGCATGGACGGAAAGCACTTCAGCCGAGTTTTTGAGTATCGAAAATGATGGAATTAAACCTCGTGCTACCCGCTTAGATGGTACTGCACTCATTGACCCATTTGAAACTGAATTCTTAGTTGATATGCCCATCCGTCTCAAATGGGGAGTTACCACTTTGCAAGGTGTGATTACACCTGAGGTTTTCATGAAAGATTTAGATCCAGATAATAGTGAGACCAAACTTTCCAGTAGCAGATATATTCAGCGTTGGTCCTATTCAGATGGGCTGAAGTTTGATGTTTCTTCATTCGGTGCAAATGACACATCTGGATTCATTACCACCTCTGTGGGGGGCTTAGATGGTGGCTTCGTTCGACCAGGCGACCTTCTTCAAATAAAAGGAGACTACCTCTTCAAGTCAGCTTTGGAAGGCGGCATCTTTGTCCAACCAGAAATACCCATGACACTAGAGATTACTCGTATTCCTATTTATCCCGGTGGCGAGTCAGATAAACCAGGAAGTGGATATGTGGCCGCAGCGACTGAGGTAAGTTACAATTCATTCTATAACGGCTCATTCGACCTCATAATTCCTGCTGCATTGTCTACTAACGAATATCGTTACGTGTTCCGGATGTGTACTGCTGCGGATGCAACTAATGTTGACTGTGAGTACACTTTGCCAGTAGGGGCAACTGATTTTTCAATAGAAGATGATCGTACGTTCTATGTTAAGGTAGATAATCAGGCTCCAACGGTAGTTTGGGGCTCTTGGAATTTGGAATCGAGTAACAGTGGTGAAACCTATTCGGATATCCTTCCTTCCTCCACAATCCATTGCGTCAATATTGACTTCGCTATTGAAGAGAAACAGAAGTTGATGGACGGTTCAATGCAAATTAATTGGATGTATTACTATAACGACTTGAATTGGAGTCAATACCGTTCAACTTTCCCTGACGCTTGGCAGACCGCTGAACTTGATTTAGATTTGACAGCGTCACCCAATCGTGCTTCTGTCGATTGCCTAGATCTATGGCCAGGACATAATTTGCCATCTGATCTTGACGGTGTGGATGTGCGTTTTTGGGTGTCTGGGACTGATTCTGCTGGTAACGGTATTACCTTAGCTGGTCAATTTGGTTCTGCAGTTGAAGGAGGAGAATACGCACTTACCTATCAGGAAGCAGAGTTCAGAATCGACCGTGTAATGATTTCACCTGGTCAGCCCGAAGCGGGCCAGATGTTTGAAATTCTCGTTGATGTGACAAATGTTGGGACTGACTCTGGTGAGTTAAAACTCGAAATATTCATTGTGATTGAAGGAAAACAATCTGGTAATTTCAACCATAGTTGTGGAACCGTGTATACCCCAAGCATGTCCGAGATTTGTCGTGTGCAGGTCGATGCTTTCCCAGAGCCAATATCTTCTGTGAAGTTCAAGATTCATGACATGAATGGAAACGAACTTGGGGAGTCAGAATCATTCCATATCCGTGCTGCAGGCTCATCTAGTGCTGGTGGCACTAATTGGGCCCTTTATGGTGGCGTTGCTGCTGTCATCATCGTTCTAATTGCTCTAGTAGTTGGAATCATGATGTTCATGGGTAATAGAGAGGATGATGATGACTTCTTCATAGAAGATGAAGATTATCTGCCACACGGAGAAGCAGCCCAACCAATGTCAAGAGGCGGCTATCCAACAAGGGCACAATCTGAAGATTACGGTGATTACGGTACACGAAGTGCTGGAACCCAAGGATACGGTGGCGGTGGCCCTCCTGTATCTAGTGGTGGTGTCCCTCCTGGTGCAGGTGAATCACAGATGGACCGTGCAAAGCGCCTCTTCCCTCAGTGGGATGAAGGTACAATTCAAGGGTACTTCGACCAAGGCTGGTCAATTCAACAACTGCAGGACTGGGTGCAAGAAAACAAGTGAGCGTCGAATATTTTTCAGTGAGGTATCATCGTGACTGATTGGAAAGACCTCGATATCGCCAATCCAACAGATGAGCATGCGATGCTCAGAGAGATGGTAAGAGATTGGGTTGTAGCTGAGGTAGAACCGCAAGCCCTCGATTTTGATAGGGCAGAGGAGTTCAATGCTCAACTTCTTCGAGATATGGGTGAGTTAGGGCTTCTTGGAATAACTGCTCAAGAGGAGTATGGTGGGGCCGGTATGGACGCATTGGCTGCTACCATTGTGCTTGAAGAATTATCCTACAGTGACCCCGGCTTCGCTCTCGCTTATTTGGCTCACAGTATGTTGTTTGTCAACAACCTCGCACGCAATGGTTCTGACGCTCAGAAAGCGGCTGTATTGCCCAAGGTTTGCAGCGGTGAGTGGATTGCTGCTATGGCCATGTCGGAGCCAGATGTCGGCACCGATGCATTGAGTATGAGTACCACCGCTGAAGAGCAGAAGGATGGAAGTTGGAAAATCAACGGCAGAAAGATGTGGATTACCAATGGTTGTATCGATGATGATGGAACACCGTGCGACGTGGTTTGGACTTATGCCAAGACTGGCACTGATGCCAAAGGTAGGGCAGAGATTTCGACATTCCTTGTGTATGCTGATAGCCCGGGTTTTTCAGTTGGTCAGAAGATAATGGACAAGACAGGAATGCGTGGCTCAAATACTGCTGAATTAGTCTATGATGATTGTATTGTATCTGCAGATTCAATTGTCGGCTCCACTGGTGAATCGATGATTCACATGATGAGGAATTTAGAACTTGAGAGATTGACGCTTGCTGGCATGAGCCTCGGAATTGCCCGCCGCGCAGTATTTGAGATGAACAAATATGCTAGCGAAAGGGAGGCATTTGGTCAACCAATCAGAGAGTTTGGGCAGATTCAGCGCTACATCGGCCAATCATTTGCCGAGTGGCGGGCTATGGAGGCCTATCTTTACAATGTCGCCCGCCAGATGGATCTCGAGAAGAGTGGACAACGTTTGGATTCAGATGGAATCAAATTGGTGGCTACAACTCTTGCCAAAGAAATCGCTGATCGTGCTATGCAGGTCATGGGTGGTTATGGCTATGTTGGGGAATACGTTGTAGAGAGATTATGGCGTGATGCAAAACTGCTTGAAATCGGCGGTGGCACACTTGAGAGCCACCAGAAGAACATCACCAATGATTTGACAAAGGACTCCTCGATTCTAGGGTGAGGTGGTTGAATGACTTGGCCTTGGAAGATTGTGGACTGGAATGACCCTAAGGGGGGGACAATCCGCTTCTATCCCTACATTCCAACAGTTGTCTTTCCTAGAGAATTACGCCCACGTGATGATTGGGACGGACTAGCTTTTCTTCTTCATCCAGAGGAGCGCGAAGTTTGGCAAGAGGATGAACAGATGGAGAAGAGAGGCAAAGGCTCTGCGACTATGTTGGCAATTCATGGTGGTGGTGATTTTTCGCGAATGCTGATTCGAATGCAATTACTTGAGGATGTTAGGGCTGCAAAATTACCCGATCCCGAGCCACGCCGCCTTGTGAACCTCGCTGAAAAGGGCTGCTTAGCGACCTATTTTGTCGAGCCGGGCGTTGACGATGAAGAGTGGCTAAATTGGTCATTGGGTGTCGTAGATGAGGCTAGCAGACTAACTCGAATGGTCAGTCATTTGTTTGCCCGCCGTCGTTTTCGCAAGGCTTGGAAGAAGGTGCAACTCGATGTAAGCGAGCCCCCAATCAAAGAGGCATCAGAAGCATTTGCAATTTGTGCTGGGCTTGCTGCAGCTTGGTGGCGTTGTTCAGAATCAATGTTAAATGCAGAACTCCGTGAAACGAGGAATCTCCGTTTGGCAGGTCGCCTCAGGGGCGCATTGGCCGATTTGTCAGATGGCAATGAATCAGCAGTAATGCTGGTGCCTATCTATCAGGATTGGATGGGTGATTTACTCGCAACTCTCAAGACTGAGCCCGATGTGGAACCGGTTGAAGCGGTTACCGTGGAGGTCTGATTATGGCTCGGAAAAGTGCTGTAAAAGTTCGTATTGAAAACCAATTGATACGTTTCACTGCACCAGAACCGTTTGGCTCTGACGAGGTAATCGACACACTTGGAGGTAAGAAGAATGGAAATTTCATCATTATCGCTCTAAAGAACCCTCGCGCTACATTGTTAGTCGACCAAGAGGGTAGACTCGTGGTACATGGGACCAACCATTCCGAAATCGCTTGGGCTGCAGCTCGTGAGATGTTACTTCGACTTGGCCGTTCAGACGAGGGTTTGACTACTGAGAAGGGCCCACTTGTCGTCTCGTTTGATTATGGTCAACCATTGAGGGTTGATCAAGTCTCAGAGTATTTCCCAGAATTTGAAGAAGATTCTAGATTAGATTGCATCCGTACCAGTGATTCACTACATGATATGGACCTCCTATTATTTTCAAATGGTAAAGGGATTGCACTCGGAGCAAGGCACAAGAATCTCGTGGAGATGGCTGCTACTCATTGGGGTACTAGATTTGAATCAGAGAAACTGTTTGTGAAGGTCTTGGTGGAATCGAAAGAAAAAGTGGAGCCAGAATCTGAGCAAAGTGAGCCGGAAGAAGTTCTAGATGTTATTGAAGATGAATTGTGAGGGGTAAAATGAATATCTCAGAAGGCCGTTGGAAAGGCCCGATCCTTGACAACCATTTCCATCTTGACAAAGCGGGAAGGTATCTTGACGCAGCACTCGATTTCAAACGGGCAGGGGGAACCGATCTTGTTCTGGTTCACAAACCAGATTTCAATAATTTACCACTTGATGAAGTAGCGATTCGCCAAGCCTATGAGATGACTATAGAGATGGCTGAGAATACCCGTAGTGAGCACGATTTACGAGTTCGCGTGGTGTTGGGTCCTCACCCTGCTGCGTGGATGCATCAAGCCGCTGAACTAGGTTTTGAGGTGGCAGGAGAACTACATCTTTCTGCAGTGGAAATGGCCATCGAATTTTGTGATGAAAACCTCGCTGTTGGTGTGGGAGAGGTTGGTCGCCCCCATTGGGAGGTGGGAGAAGAGGTCCTCGAACATGCTGATCAGTTACTTGCTGAAGTACTAGGGATGTGTAAGCAAGCTAATGTACCAGCACAACTCCATTTGGATTCCAACGGAGAGAAGACAAATGAGGAGATCTCCAAGATTTGTGACAGTGTAGGTTTTCCGCGATTTGGGGCGATTCATCACCATGCTGATGGGAATGTCGGCAAACAGTACACCCATGGTTTGACCTCATCAGTTGTTGTTGGCCGAGATGCCATCAAGGAAATAGTCAATTCAATTTGGCAAAATGAGGGTGGTTTTCTAATGGAAACTGATTACATGGACGATCCCCGTAGACCAGGTGCGGTGCTTGGCCCTAAGACAGTACCAAAAAGAACACAACAGTTAGTTGCATCCTTGACTGGAATGGGGATTGACGCAGAGGCTTCCCTATGTGCAATTCACGTTGATTTGCCCGAGGCATTGTATGGTGAATATGAGTGAATATTACACCATTAAACTAATTGTAATTTAATTGCTAGTTAGATGTAGTGATAGTGGGCGGATTTCTGATTTGGATAGGAAAAACTATCTTTCTTGGCATTATTGGGGAAAAATAGATGCTCTTCTGAATGATGCATATGGCTCACAGAGTGGGCAAAGGTCTTGAAGCCGGTGTCGCCGGCGAGTCGATGTTAGGAGGAACAGGTGGTTTCATGTTGGAACTAGAGGGAAAGACTGCACTTGTGTTTGGAGTTGCTAGCGAAGAGAGCATTGCTTGGGCAATATGTGAGCAATTAGCGGCGGCTGGCTGCAAACTGATTCTCGGTTTCCAGAAGCGCTTCATGAGTCGGGTATTTCAATTAAAAGAGAAATTAGATGCTATCGAGGCATTTTATCCGATTGATGTTTCTACCAATGAATTGACAGCCGAATTTTTCACTGAATGGCAGGCGGAGAACCATGGGGCAAAGGCAGATATTATCATCCACGCTATCGGATTTGCCCCCAAGGAATGTTTTGACAGGCCCATTCTATTCGTTGAGAATGATCCAATAAATACTGCAATGACGGTAAGTGCCCACTCATTACAGAGAGTGATGCGCCATGCTTTGCCCCACCTTGCGCCCAACTCTTCGACCATCACTCTCACTTATGCTGCTTCAACCCGCTGGGTACCCAATTATGGTGTGATGAGCATGGCAAAGGCCGCGTTGGAAGCCTGGACAAGAGAGTTGGCTAACCACATTGGCCCCGATGGCCATCGCATTAATGCCATCTCGCCGGGACCAATTCCTACATTAGCAGCGAGTGGTATTCCTGGATTCGATGATATTCTAGAGCATGTTGAGCGCAACGCACCTCTTCGCCGCAATGTGAATCAAAAGGATGTTGCAGGCTGTGCTGCTTGGCTTGCCTCTCCTCTTTCATCAGGGGTCACAGGACAAATCATCCATGTCGATGCAGGATATTCTAGCATCATGGTGCCGGACAGCATCTCAGATTGAGGTGGAACAATGAGTGATCAACTTGACGAAACACCGCAGCAATCATTCGCACCGATTGCAATAGTCGGCGTTTCAGCACTACTGCCCGATGCCCCTGACATCGCCTCTTTTTGGAACAATATTCTGAATGCTCATGTCTCAATCAAGGAGATACCACAAGAGAGATGGAATAGTGCCGACTTCTGGATTGAAGGTGAACCGGGAAACGTACCAGAGGGCAAGACTTACTCAAAAATCGGATCTTTTGTTGAAGGATTCGAGTTTGATTGGCGAAGATGGAAACAACCTCCTGGTACACTTAGTCAGATTGATGATACTCAATTGTGGGCCGTTGAGGTGTCTGCGTCGGCTTTGGAAGATGCCGGTTATCTCGGTGAGAACAAACGTCTTGAGTTGCCAAATGAACGGTGCGGGGTCATCTTTGCCAACGCTCTAGGTGGCGAGAACCGAATTATGTCGAGTCATCGAATATACGCGGATCAATTTGCTCGCAAAGCCGTTGAGGCGGGAATGCCTGCAGAGGAGGTAGAGCAATTCAAGCAATCGATTACTGAGGGGACACCTCGTATCGATGAAGATACAATGCCTGGTGAATTAGCAAATGTGGTAGCTGGAAGAGTCGCCAATCTTCTTGATTTACAAGGCCCAAATTTCAGTGCGGATGCTGCATGTGCTAGCACTTTTGCTGCTTTGGCATCAGCCTGCCAAATGCTACAGTCAGGACAGACCGATGTAATGCTATGTGGTGCCAGCGACTGCACGATGGACCCCGGCACCTATGCTAAATTTAGTGCCATAGGTGCTCTATCCCCTATTCATTCGCGTCCCTTTGATGCGCGAGCGAACGGCTTTGTGATGGGCGAAGGCGCAGGTTGTGTAGTTCTCAAGCGTCTAGAAGATGCAATCAGAGATGGCGATGAGATTTACAGCGTCATACGAGGCATAGGTGCATCAAGTGACGGAAGAGGTAAGGGAATTACTGCCCCTTCCACAAGAGGTCAGAAGCAGGCAGTCATGCGTGCTTACCAACAGGCCGGTTATTCGGCTACATCAGTTGAATTGATTGAGGCGCACGGCACAAGCACGAAGGTTGGTGATGCGACGGAACTCTCAACTTTGGCAGAGGTTTACTCTGAGTGTAGTAGCGGCGATCATGTAGCTATTGGTTCTGTGAAAAGCCAAATTGGCCATCTGAAAGCAGCAGCGGGAATGGCTGGGCTACTCAAGGCGACTCTCGCACTTCATCATCGAACTATTCCACCTTCAGCAGGATTTGAGCAACCAAACACTTCGGTGAACTGGGATGAAATCCCCTTCTTTGTCCCAACATCGGCAAGTGAATGGCCACTTCCTCCCTCCGGAATACCCCGCCGGGCAGGAATCTCATCCTTTGGATTCGGAGGTACGAATTTCCATTGTGCTCTTGAACAATACGACCCAGAACTCCATCTCAAAATGGTGAATGGATCACACCAATCTAATGATGGTGAAGTTGAACCTCCATCAGCTCCAAGTGTACTTGACCAAAGTGCTACACCCTCAATGACACATGACGAATTGAAGGCTATTGAAGGAGGCTTGTTATTACTCAATGCACCTGATTTAGAATCACTTGCTGATGAAATTACGATGGTGAAAACCGCTCTTCTTGCACCATCTTCGCCAACTTTTGATGACTCTCCAAACGGCCGCAGACTTTCTGTCGCTTTATCATCACTTTCACATGGTTTCAAGCCAGAAGGAATTCGGTGTGGCGTTGTTGCAACAAGTTGGGCGCAATTGGAAAAGCGACTGGATCTACTTGAATCAAATCTTTCTGATAGTTCAAAATGGCCATTCCTCTCAAAACAAATGATATTCATCACAGATGAACCTCCCCTTCCCCCTGATGCAAAACTTGTGCAAATGTTCCCCGGGCAGGGAAGTCAGTATGTTGGCATGACTCTCGATTTGTCAAAACGATTTGAGGTAGTGGGGGAGACATGGGTTGAGGCCGATCGCACAATGGTAGACATTCTAGGTGGGGAGAAACTGTCAGAGTTTGTCTTACGGGAGAATCTTTCAGAAGATGATGCGAAAATCGCCGAAGAGAAATTGAAGCAAACAGAATATACTCAGCCTGCGATGTTGACTGCAGATTTAGCACTCTACCGTCTACTAGTTGAGCACGGAATCGAACCAGATATGGTCGCGGGGCACAGTCTTGGCGAATATGCTGCCTTGATGGTTTCAGGGATTTTGAAATTCCATGACGCGTTGCGTGCTGCGGCAGCTCGCGGTACTGAGATGGGTAGTGTAGAAGTGCCCGACAAGGGAATTATGGCGAGCGTAACTGCTCCCTTTGAGATGGTGGAAGAAGTCATCAATTCAGTTGATGGCTATGTGATAGCAGCTAACAAGAATTCGCCATTAATGACAGTGATTGCTGGAGAGACTGAAGCAATGCAAGAGACAATTCGTCGCTTTGCCGAATTGAATATACAATGTGTACAATTACAGACTAGTCATGCATTCCACTCAAAGATTGTAGCCCCTGCTAATGAGCCATTACGCCGATTTCTTGAGGATTTGGAACTCTCACTTCCCTCCATTCCAATTACTGCTAACTACGATGGGAATTTCTACCCTGATAGTTTGAAAGAAGGTCAATCGGTTCATCAGGCAATTCTTGGCCAACTAGCGCCTCAGATGTCGTCAGCAGTGGAATGGACCGAACAGGTACGCAAGATGTATGCCGAAGGCGGTCGCCTCTTCATGGAGGTCGGTCCAAAGCGGGCGTTGGCTTTGTTTGCCGAACATATATTGGCGGACCAGCCCAAAGTTGTAGCCAACACGAACCATCCAAAGGTGGGTGGGGTCGCCTCTTTCCTATCCTCACTCGCCATCTGTTCTCTTGCAGGGCGGCAGTCCAAAATGCACGCTCTAGACTCTTCAAGATTAACTGAAGGTTTTCGAGCCGGTCCAGTTGAGATATGGCAGAAAGCAGGTTCTGGAGTTCCAACCAAGCCAAGTATTAGCAGTTTAGAATGGGAAGAGTTGCGAATCCGCTCCCGTCCCTTTCCAACTACAGATTCAACCGTTTCTTCTGCTACAGTTGCTACCGGACATGTAATTGAGCAGGTCGCCGACATTGACGGTTATCTAGCTACTCGAATATCAGAAACTAGTGGCTATCCCGCTCGCTTGGTCAAAGGGGAGTTAGAACTTGCTACACTTGGAATAGTTGGAGATGCCTTATCTCAATTGTTGACGAGAGTCGCCTCAGAAGCGACGGTGTCACATCCAGTTGATGATTCATTGACCACGTTGCCATCTCTTGTAGGATGGGTAACTGCTCCACCTTCAGGATTCATCAAACCGGCTAAGGGGGTAGGTAGCGGTGCAGTGATGGTCGACCCTCTTGTAGAGCGCAAAATGAATCCTTACGTAGTGACGGGTGTAAGTCTTGGGCTTCCTGGAATGGACGAGGTGTTCAGTGCTGATGCGCTTGAGAGAATTATTGCTGGTGAGAATTTCATCACCAAACTTCCTGAAGAGATGAAACAGAGGCTTCTCGATAAAAACATCGTACGGATTGTCAAACGCCAAGATGGCAGCGCTGAATTTGTCCCCTGCGATTCATTTGAAACAATCCCCCAACTCGCTGGAGTTGGTGGCTATTTCGATTTGGCAGAACAGTATGGGATTGATGCTAAGATTGTAGCAGCGATGGATGTATCTACAACTCTCTCTTTTGCTGCGGGGTTGGAAGCGCTGAAGGATGCAGGATTACCACTTGTTCCCGTTGAGCAGGTCAGTAGTGCAGGCAAGCGACTTGTGCGGGGCTGGAATCTTCCCTCGACTATCAAGGAGCGGACAGGCATTGTGTTCGCATCGGTCTGGCCAGGATTAGCCATGGCGATGCGCCATGCTCAAAACAATGGTGCTGATGAGAATGGTAATTTTGATAGGCGGTTCCTACTTCAAGTGCTGACGATGGGGCATGCACAATTTGCTCAATGGATTGGTGCTAGGGGCCCAAATGCTGCGATTAACAACGCTTGTGCCTCAACTCCGGCTGCCTTTGCCATCGCTGAAGATTGGTTGTCAACTGGAAGATGCGAACGCGTTATTGTCATTAGTGGTGATGATTCAACGGGTGACGATTTGATGGAATGGCTCAGTACTGGCTTTACAGCAGCAGGCGCACACGCAATGGGTGATGTTGTCGAGGAGGTTGCACTTCCATTCGATGCACGTAGAAATGGAATGTTGATGGGAATGGGTGGAGCAGCCTTCGTCATCGAGAAGTCCTCTCATGCCTTAGAGAGGGGTGTGGTGCCATACGCCGAACTTCTAGGTGCTCACATTGGTAACTCTGCATTCCATCCAACTCGCCTTGATGTGAATCATGTTGCGGCATCCTTTGACGAATTCGTCACAAAGATGGAGAATGATTGGGGAATTGACCGCCACTCAATAGCACCGCATTCCACTTTCATGTCACACGAACCATTCACACCGCCACGCGGCGGTTCTGCTGCCGCCGAGGTTGAATCACTCCGGAGCACCTTTGGTGCATCTACTGACGAACTCATCATCACTAACACGAAGGGTTTCACTGGTCACCCAATGGGGGTAGGGATAGAAGATGCAACTGGTTTGTACGGGTTGGCATCTGGCCGTCTGCCACCAATCGCAAATTTCAGAGAGCCCGATCCTGAACTTGGTAATTTGAGACTCTCTGAGGGTGGCGTATATGATATCGAATACATGTTCCGCCACGCAGCGGGATTTGGTAGCCAAATAGCCCTCACTTTGTTCAAGAGGATTGCTCGCACCATCAATAGAATAGACAAGGAGAGTGTTGAGAATTGGGCCGCAAACCAAGTTGGCGATGAGGTCATCACTCGCATACTGAAGAGGAAATTAGTAGCCTATGTTGCCCCCGATGATGCCCTAATTGGTGGCATGCAAGGTGATAATTGGCAACCTGCAAAACAGGATGCTGCACCCGATTCCACCCCTAAACCAGTTCCTCCGCCACCCAAAGTTGAACAACCCACTGAGGCCAAAGCCATACCTCAAGAGATTCCCCCTAAACGAATAGAAGAGCCAGCGCAAGAGGCCGACCCAGTTCCTCCCCCACCGCCATCACTTTCTGTAGGTGAAGATGTAGTGACAAAGGTCGTAGAGACTGTAGCAGAACACACGGGCTATCCAACAGACTTCATCGAGCTTGGCCAAGATTTGGAAGGCGAGTTAGGTATTGACACAGTCAAACAGGCCGAAATAATGGCTGACTTGCGCGAAAATTTTTCATTACCTGTGGACGAATCCTTCCAACTGCGTGAACACCCCACGCTCAATCACATGATTTCTTACATTAGCAGAATGGCTGGTGGCGAGGCTGCCCCAGTTTCATCAACAGCACAAGAGGTGCAAACAACCGCGCCAGAGGTTGAACAAGCAGTAGAAGAGGTTGCACAGGTCCCCTCCACCAATGATTCAGAGATTGAGTCTTCAGTTCTTTCCATTGTAGTCAAGCATACTGGATATCCCGAAGATTTCCTTGAACTAGACCAAGATTTGGAAGGAGAGTTGGGAATTGACACTGTCAAGCAGGCCGAAATCATGGCCGATTGTCGCGAGCGTTTTTCACTACCTGTAGACGAATCTTTCCAATTACGAGAATATCCAACACTAGCCCACATGATTTCTTACATCATCTCAATGAGTGAAGGTGATTCGCAGAGCAGCGGCGTTGTGGAAGTTGGTGATGACGAGGTCTCCGTACCTGAAGCAGAGACGTCAGAATCTCATTATGTGGAAGAAGCAGCCTCTTCAGTTGTCGATGAAATCGGCGTCCGCCGCTGGGTTGTTGAAGTTGAAGAAACTGACACGGTCGACTCACATTCTATCGAGATGTCAGGTTCATATCTGATTGTCACTGATGATTCATGGGGGCTCGGTGATGCAATTTGTCAAGAGTTAGAGAACACTGGTACAGAGGCGGTCCGTCTCATGTTGGATCCAAGCATTACCTCAAAGATACGGGTTGAGAAGGAGGGAGAAGTCGACATTATCAGGCTCGACCCCGGCAACGAGGCCCATCTCTCCCAATTTGGGGCAATTCTAGCGCCTCTCGATGTTGTCGGAGTCATCCATACTGCACCTTGTACGCTGGCTGGGATGGCATGGGCAGAGGTGACCAGTAAGCAGCAAACTCAGATGGTTTGTCACGGCCTATTTGGTGTATTGCGGATAATTGATGGGAAATTGGCCGAGCGGGATGATGGTATTGTCTGCTCAATTTCAGCTCTTGATGGGAGGCACGGAAATGGTGGTCATAGGTTCAATGCTCTCGGTGCGGGTGCGCATGGAATAGTCAAGTCGTATGGGCGAGAGAGACCTAATATCAGGGCCAGAGCAATCGATATAGCTCCTGAATTATTAGTTGATACTGAGTCTTTGGCCTCCACCATTTTACAAGAGATTGAACAGATGGGGCCACGTGAACTTGGAATTGATGCAGATGGTAGGCGATGGAGAGTCTGCATTTACGATGAGCCACACGAAGCGGAGCGCAAGTCTCTGGAATCTGATGATGTCCTGCTTGTATCAGGAGGTGGCTCTGGAGTCACTGCTGCTTGCATGGTTGGCTTGGCTGAAGCGAACCAAGATACGGGTGCACATTTTGCTCTGTTAGGTAGGACCAAACTGGATGATTCTCTAGTTAGTAAGATATCAGCGAGCGAAGAAGAACTTCTACAGATGAAGATGGAACTACGTGAACAATTGAAGGCAGATTCAGAGAACTTAACAATCGTCGAATGGGAGAACGCGTGGTCCAAGATTGTTCGTTCAATTGATGTTCTCAAGACTCTCGACGGTATTCGACAAAGTGGAAACACTGCTTCATACCACGCCTGTGACATTACTGATGGGAAGCAGATTAGAAAAACGTTGAAGAAATTGAAGAAGAAGAGGGGTCCTATTACAGGAATCATTCATGGTGCAGGAATTGAAGATTCCAAACTCGTTGCTGACAAACAGTGGTCGACCTTTTCGCAGGTAATGGCTGTCAAAGTCGATGGCTGGCAGGCATTAGTAAATGCAGTGAATGATCACAGTAGCGAACTCAGATTTTGTTGTATATTCACTTCCATTGCAGGGCGCTTCGGTAATGCTGGACAGACTGACTATGCCGCTGCAAACTGCATTCTTGATGCCGAGATGTCCCGGCTTGCTCACACTGAGAATGAACCACACGGGCTTGCTCTGGCGTGGACAGGGTGGCGTGATGTAGGGATGGCTACTCGTGGTTCAATCGAGAAGGTGTTTGAAGAGGCGGGCATTGAGACCTTATCAGTAGAACAAGGTGTTGAGTTGTTCGTTGATGAGGTGATGCGAGGTGGGAAGCGCAGGGTAGTTTTGGCCGGTCAACTAGGAGTTCTCAACGATGATGGCTCAGACCGTGAACCTCCACAGAGACTTGCTGCCGATGTGTCCGCTTTACTTGCAGACGCAAACCGCTTCCCATTCGTAGACAAAATCATCTCACATGAGCCATTTGACCTACTTGCTTACGAGTGTACCCTCGATGTGGGGAGATATCCTTTCCTTGTTGATCACGCAATCGATGGCGTTCCTTATCACCCTGGTGTAATGGTGTTGGAAATGTTTGGCCAGGCGGCTCAGTTGCTTTGGCCACCCTGTACAGTCATCGGTTTTGATGATGTTAAGTTTGGATTGCCAGTCAAGTTATTGCACGATGAACAGAAGTTGAGGGTAGTGGCCGAGTTTGTTCGTCAGGATGATGATAATGTGTATGTGTCATGCCGCCTTGAGTCAGATTTGATTAACAAAGCAGGAGAACTGTTTGGAGAGCCTAGAGTACATCACGAAGGAATAGTTCGCATGCTAAAGGTAGACGCAGATCGTGGTTTATTGCGCCTCCCCTCTATTGGTATGCCAGGTCAAGGTAGTGCTAATCCTGATTTTGTCTATGACCGATTCTTCCATGGGCCTAAGTTTCAATCACATGGTGGAATTTCTAGCGGTTGCCAGATAGACAACATGGTTGGTGCAGATGGGATTGCACTGAGCCGCCATCAACTTCCAGATGTGAATCAGTTTGCTGATGGAATGGTGGTATTGGAAGTGCAACCAATGTTGATTGAGGCTTGCTTCCAGAATGCTGGCATGGTTGCCATGGAAGTTGACGAGTTGCAATCTCTGCCAATAGGTATTGAGCAAGTTGAGTTGATTCGAACGCCCGGAATCGATGATGACTTGAGAATGCGGGCCATGAGGAAAGGTACTGAAGAAGGAGGGGTCACTCTTCACGACTGTCTGATTGTCAATCAGGATGGAAAGCCGGTAATGGCTCTCAATGATCTTAGATTGAAGGGTATGGCGCCTATCTCAGAAGCCGAAAAGTTCGCACTAAATCGCAATTAGAAAATTAATTTATCAATTGAGGAATTTATATGTGGAAACCAGTTGGAGAACCTAATTCCTTGGATCTCCCAGAAGATGCCCCTCAAGAGACAATAGCCGCATGGATTCCAGTACGTCCTACTTCTCCCACTGACCCTGTTCCCGATGTATCAACTCTGAGATTCGTCGATTCATCTGAAGCATCTAGATTCGCCATGGCGAAGAGGGCAGAGGAGCATGCCGCTGCTCGTTGGTTGGTTGAGTATTTATTGTTGAAGAGTGGTCGAGAACCTAACTTGTTCAAGATTGAACGTGATGATCATCGTCGCCCCCGCCTTGTTGGTCCAAATGCCCCATCTCTGACAATAACTCATAGTGGTGGGTTTGCTGCCGTAGCACTTGGTCCCAAGGGTGTCGATATTGGTTTGGATTTAGAACCAGTAACGTTACGCCCTCGTAATCTACTCTGCATGATGTCTTCGGGCGAGGAGAGGGCAGAACTTGAGTGTCTATACGATTTGGATGAGGTGGCTGCATCTTCCCACACAACAGATGTATGGGTTGCTAAGGAGGCGATACAGAAGGCTGCAGGACTTGGCATGGGTCTTCCCCCACAATCATTTGAGGTATTTGGGCGAAATGTAATCGACATTGGTATTGCGAATTGTAATCATATTTTCAATATTCATCGCTGGAAGGCGATTCTCAATGGACAACTTACATCATTGGCAATTGCTGAGAAGGTGTGAAATTACTCGCTAATTTCAGCATCGAGAACATTATCGCTAGACCCAATCTGTTTGGTTAGCCAGTAGGTGAATGAGATGGCAATTATCCAAAGTGGTACATTTGCTCTGTAGAAGGTCTCGTAGGCGACGATATCAGATTTCCCTGAACTAATGAAGTAGCCTAGAGCAAAGAAACCCGCTAGAATTCCTATTGATTGCCCTATGAAAGCGACGAGACTAGCCATACCAATTCCACGATTTCTCTCTTCTTCGTTTGTGAACTTTGCCATCAGTGCATCATTTGAGACTAGTAACATTGGATAGATTGGAACAATAAAGATGAGCACTGCAATCATTGGAGGCAAACCAATACTGAAGATAGACCAAAGAGTTCCGTAGGCTACTGCAGACCAGAATAGTACAGTTTGTGGTCCTCGATCATCACATACTTTGCCGATGATTGCGTACAGAATCAGGACAGCTACTACGGCCCATGCCTCCAACAATCCAGTGAAGTCCACATCGAATCCTACGACTTCGAGATAACGTAGTGCTGTAAGTACAACAGCGCCGCGTGGAATTGCAACTAGGATGACGCCAAGCAGACAGAGTAATACCCACTTGCTCTCAAATCGGAGCATACCGCGGAACATTGACAACTTCTCTCTGAAACTCAATTTCATCGGTTCCGGTTTCTTCCCGCCCTTCAACATCCAAACAGGCCATGAGAATTCATCACCTTCGAATTTCATTATCATAAACGCGCCGAGCAATAGTGCTGGGATTGAAAATCCAACTAGCCCGAGCATTGCGTAGGTGGCCCCTGAAGGTAATAAGAGCACATACAATCTACTACACACCATTGAACCGATTGCAGCTGCAAATGATGCAAATGCGTAGAGTACTCCAAGAAATTCGCCCTTTTGTTCAGGGAACCATTCAGTACCAACAGCAACACCCATGCGTACAGCAGAAAACAGGGCAATTTGTATTGTTGAGGCAATAATGTAGGCTTCTAGTGGAAGGAATGGGAATGATAGCATGATGAGAGCAGCACCAGAAATGGCGAACATCATCAATTGTTTTCTGTGACCCCATTTATCTGCAATAGCCCCCCAAATGGGCCCAAACGCTCCAAGTGCGAAGGCGAGCAGACAAAGGTGGAGGATGACAATATCTTCAGAAGCTCCGAGTTCTCGGGTGTGGAAGGTGTATAGGATCAGTGCGTTATTGATTCCAGCAATGAGAAACGATGCTGCAAAAAATAGTCGTAACAAATCTCCTTTTTCTCGAGAACCATGGCCCAACTCTTTTGCTTTTTCGTCCAAGGAGCGATAGCGACCCATGAGCCAAAATCCTACACCCACAAGGACTGGGATTGTGAGGTAAAATAGGATTGACTTTACCCCGCTAGAGAGGATGCTAGGGCCCCTGTCATCCATCTCAAATACGGATTGATTGGTATTTCCTTGATTGCCAGAAGAGTCGTTCCACATGACATGAGCTTCTAGAATGGCACCATCTTTCCACTCTTCAAACTCCCAGCGATAGACACCACCATCTGAATCAGTACCGTCTTCAGTGGGTTCAATTATGTACTCATCATTTCCATCAGTAGCGTGGAGAACAAGTGTTCCATCCTCAAATAATTTGTCACTTAGAGCCCACCTTACTTGAGCAGCCCACATTACATCAGAGCGTGAATAACTCTCATGCTCACCTCTGAACATCACTCCTTCACTCTCTAGGTAAGGGTCATCAACTTGGTACAATCCAGCAGAAATGGTCAAGTTAGTGGGGGTTTCTGATGAACCCCAATAGATGGTGCAATCACTAGGAGAAAATATTGGTAATGTACCGCTGTTAACTGTCCAGCGAATCGAAAGAGTTTGGTCAATTGAAATATTATCAGGTAAATTTCCACCTGTGAAATCAATACGCTGTTTCTCTTCAGAAAGTGAAATCCCCCCACTATTGACTTGGTCTAATTCGGTGCCATCCAGGAATAGTGATAGGTCAATGTCAACTTGACCATTACCAGTTGCCCAAAGTGAGAAATTCCATGATTCGCTACCAATTGGTGCATTTCTAACAAAACTGGAGGTGGTGAGTGTCGGCCCATCGGATGGACCGGAACCTGGCCCAGCCGGGAAATCGTGGTTGTGTGTTTCTGGCTGTTCTTTTAATTCAGGAGAGAGGGTATCTTGTCCTTGAGCGAACAGAATGGTCATTCGAAATGGCGGATTATATTCAACATCAGGAGGGAGGATGTCATCTTCTGCAGACGTAGTTGGGCTTGCAATAGTCAGAAGTAGTGATGTGAGAACCAGTGCCGAGATGAAAATCGTACGACGCATTTTTTTATTCCTCTTCGTTACTTGCAAATCCTTCGCTTGCTTGCTTCTCTCGTGCGGGAAAAAAGAGAATTAGGATACCTGATAGGAAAAATATTGGAACAACTGCAACTGCTGAGAGATTCAGGGAAATCAAATCAAATGCAGTATCCCATAGTGGCACATTGACTGGGAGGAAGAGAAATATTAGCGTAACCCCTAACCAATTTCTAGGCGTCATGTAATGTGTGCGGAGGTCATTGAACATCAAGCCTCCCATAGACGCGGTTAAGTCTGTGAGGTCAGTCGGCGGGCCACGCGTTCGTGATGTAGGGGTAGCATCAGAGGTTTCCAACCTCTTCGCCCGGGTTCAAATCCCGGCGAGCGCACCAATAATAATCAAAATTCAAACAAAATGAGGTTGAATTCAAGTATCGCCTTCGACTCTTGGGGCTAGGAAGTAAATGACATTCGCCCCACCATCAGCGAAGGTGAACTCAAGTCGAAGTGGGTAGTTTTCTCCAAATTTGGCAGTGACCGTTTCAACTGTGGCCTCAAGTCTTTTGGCCAAGGGAAGTAGGTATTGTAAACTGTACTGGCTCTTGACAGGTTCACCACAAACCAATTCCTGCAACTCACCAGATTCATAACTGACATTCACAGCATCAGATTCACCCGTCACATTGACACTGAATCGATTTTGATCTATTGAGAATGTTACTAAATCGCCAACTTGGTCTGCTGCTTTCAGGGCGCGGGCAAACTTCGCTCCTGACAAACTTACTGAGATGTCGGTGTCTAGTTCTGGAACCTTTGGTTCCTGCATATTTTGTCGGTCAAGTGGGCGAATGGTTCTCTGAATTTCACCTACTTGGAACTCGACTTTTCCAACAGCATCATTGTAATCCATGACGATGAGATCGCCGGCGCCAGCGAGTTGAACTAACTTGGATATTTTGGACAATTCCAACCCCAAGACCGTCTCAGCAACGTCCCAAGATTCAAATGCTGCTGAATCAACTTCCATCTGAATCATTGCTACATGGCTAGGGTCAACAATCCTCACTACGAGTTTATCAGCTTCAAAATTGAAGCGCGCTTCCTCAACCAATGTCGATAAGATATCAATCACCATTCTAAAGGTGTCTTGTCGGGCTGTTATGTTCATCATGCCGGTACCCACACCCCTGTGATATTATGACTCTTGAAAGAAGGTACAAAAGCCTTCGCTACGCGAAGACTCCACCAAAGCAACTCAAAACCAATGGAAATAAAATCATCTACGTTCTGATTCCCGCTCCATTGGAGGTCGCCCCCACCCCTCAATTTTGTCATCAATAGGGGAGCGTTCATCTTCCCCTAGATGTTCTCGGCACTTAGCCCAGAAATTCTCAGCACCCATCTTCTCTAGGAAATCATGAGGCGATTCAAAGTTACCTTTCTCCCCCTTTTCCCCTTTGCGATTTTCCTTTGGTGGTTGTGGGTGTATTACATCAGTACCCCAAGCAGATACTCTAACGATGGTTAGATCTCCATTATCCGCTGTACTGATAATGTCATACTCAAAGTTCCCATCACTGAACTCTCGATGTGCAACAATGGTGCCATCATCAAGTAATTCTAGGCTAATCTCGGGCATCTCTTCTAGGCTAGCTCTGTCCCGCCCTTCTCTTAGGCGCTCCAAAACTCCTCGCAATTCTCGGCATGCATCTTCATCACCATTGCCACATTCTTCCCGCAAATTTTCAACCATCTCTCTGATTTCTTCTCGGCCACGTTCTTCATCGCCGCGCTCATCATCTTCGTTATTAGGTGCCCAGCCAAATCGTACAAGGAATTCTGTAAACTCTTCCTCGGTGTAATTATCCGCGGTAGTGACACCATGATCGTCAACAATAGAGATTGTATAACCAAAGTCTGTACGAACCACTGAGATGTAATCAGGGAGGTGCCAATCTACTTCATCGTTGGTGGTGTTGTTTACCGAGTCACCAGATAGTCTACCTTCTGTGGGGGCTTCTAAAGGCTTTGTTCTATCCCAGTCTAATTTCTTTTGTTCAAGTAAATCTGACCGTTCACCTAAATCTTTACCCAGACTCTTCTTTCCGAGGGTTTCGCATTTATCCAACCAATCAGCATTTGAATCTTCTTTTGAGTCATCCTGTACTTTTTCACTTGCGTCGCTGCCATCAGATGCAGAAGCATCATTCATTTCAAGCGATGACATCGAAGCCATCCCACCTAATATCAATAGGACAACCAATAGTATACTCATCGCGCCGTTCAATCTCATTCCACTGCCTACAGCCATGTGAATCAATTCTTGAGAGGCTTGCCCCCCTTCAAGTCTTTTCGGTTTGCACCGTTGCGTGAAATTTGCCCTGAAGGGCATTATTGTATTATCCCTGCCATTTGCGCAGATATTCTTCACCGTAGTGCTCCCACTGCTCCATGGTCCAACCCGCTGGCAATCCACTTGCTGGAAGTGGTGGTCCACCTGATTGTGGTGGGAGGTCTGCAGGAGTTGAAACGGCTGGTGTTGCCACCGGTTCCATTCCGAAACTTCCCATCTGTTCCATTTGCGATACTTGAGGTGGCTGTTGATCACCACCACCATCACCACCGCCACCTCGGCGCATTACCACGAAAACTATGGCGGCAATTACAGCAATAATTGCAACAATCAACCCTCCCATCAGGGGAGTAAATCCTCCTCCATCGCTTGCGGTAGAAGCCGCTGGCTCAGATGTCTTACAGCCGGTGCCATCTACAGATGCACCACTTGCGGTATTTGGGCATAAATCATCACCATTGCCGACACCATCACCATCGTTGTCAATCAAGTCGTCGCAACCATCTGGGGTTCCATCAGCATCTACATCAAAACTGTCAATGTAGCCGGGGCATGCATCGTTGGCATCAGACACCCCATCGCCATCAGAATCGATTAGTGAATCACAGCCGTCCGGAGTTCCATCAGCATCTGCATCCACACTGTCATCGTGCCCTGCGCATGTATCGTTAGCATCTGAAACTCCGTCAGAGTCAGAATCTACGAAATCATCACAGCCGTCCGGAGTTCCATCCGCATCCGCATCAATTGCATCATTGTGGCCAGGGCAAACATCTGAACTATCAGCAACGTTATCGCCATCAGAATCGATTAGCGAATCGCAGTCATCTGGGGTTCCATCTCCATCTACATCGATTGAGTCATTATAGCCATGGCAGGCGTCTAACGAATCCGCAACACCATCAGAGTCAGAGTCGACTAGAGAGTCACATCCATCCGGCGTTCCGTCTGCATCTACATCAATTGAATCATTGTGACCGGGGCATTCATCTACACTGTCAGCAACGTTATCACCATCAGAATCGATTAGTGAATCACAACCATCTGGAGTCCCATCTGCATCCACATCCACTGTGTCATCGTAACCAGGGCATGCATCATTAGCATCGCTTACACCATCGTTATCAGAATCCAGTTGACCTAGCGAGCAACCATTCACATCAACGGTCTCTCCAGCAGTTGTGTTTGAGCAGTCATCATCTGAATTCAATACACCATCATTGTCATCATCTCTCTGTTCATAGGCACATCCTTGCGCATCGACATCGGTCATCGCTGGCGTAGTGTTGGCACAGGAATCTGCTGGATTCAATACTCCATCATTGTCATCATCCCGTTGTTCCCACGAGCAGCCATTTCCATCGACAGTAGCTCCTAGCAATGTATTAGGACAAAGGTCACCACCGTCGAAAACACCATCCCCATCAGTATCAGTACCGGCCGAAGCCCCGTACAAATGGTATAATTCGGTTATGTTTCCTCCAGCCGAAGAGAGGGGGTATCCATACTCACCATTAAGTTGAGGACTATCTTCTATCAGAGTTCCTTTATCATCGACCCAAACATCAAGCATAATTCCAGTTAATGTGGTAGGTGCTGAACCTGCACTATCGGCAAGATTGTAGCCGTTGAATGTCATTGGAACCTCTTGGCTTGCGTTGAAAACCCAATCAGTCTCTTCTTCAAACCAATCCGAATCATTGTATGGGGGATTTGCTGCCCAATTACCACTATTATTCATCTCAGTGAATTCATCTGTCGTCGTATTTGACCATATGTGTTCGTGTTCAGTCCAGTAGTCATTCAAAGTGTAGTTTGTGACCCAGCCCGTAGTCAGTGTTTCAGAAGTATCATTATTCCAAAACGATCCTCTCATTTGGTCTCCTTGGTTCTGCTCTCCCATCCACATGCGGGTATGGCTGCTTGAAATCCCTGCACTCCAACCGTTGTAGTTGATAGGGATGAGTTCCTCAGATGTGGTTGATAAATTATTGGTCATCCGTTCGTTATGGGTATCATTGAAGGATGTAAAATTGAATCCCATTGTAAAAGACATGTGATGGCATTGTCCAGAGTAAGATGCAAAGGAACAAGATGTATCGGCATAGAAGTCGACACGGATTTCATCCACCCAATTAACCTGCACCCTATCCCACTGAGGGTCAGCAGCCATGTTTGCTTGCAAATTTTGACTAAGACCTGTTGAGTCATACATAACATAGTCACCAGCAGTAAATCTCCATTCATAATTGGGATTCATTACGACAATTCCACCACTTCTTGCGGCTTCGTTTGGGGAATCCACATCCTCAAGCGCTACATCTTCTAACTGCATCATAGGGCTAATGGCTGCAAGCGGTAATATCAATAACAGTACAAACTGACCAAGGTTCATGTGCTACGCACATCAGTACTTCCCTAATCAATGCTCCCCGATTGTGACTTAAGCACATTAGTCTTGAAATGGGGTGGATTGTCGGGGCTACATGGCGAGTGAGGATGGCGGCACGCAGGTCTGCGTCATTATCCCTAGTTTACGCAACCATGAGGAGTTGGAAATAGTCCTAGATGGGTTGGCTAATCAGACATGGCCTACTGAGGACAAGGACTCTCTGGGAGTGGTCGTAGTTGGCCCTTCTGGTGACCCCGGAGAAGCGGTTGCCAAGGCAAATGGGGCCCGCTTCATCGATGACGAAGGTTCTCGCACTCGGGCAGATGCTTGTAATGTTGCTTTGAGAGAGGTTGATTGCGACATCGTGATGTTCACTGATGACGATGTATGGGTGCCCACAGATTGGGTCGAGAGATTGATTCCTTGGTTTGGTCGTGAAGAGGTCGCTGGAGTGGGGGGGCCAAACTTTGCTCCCCCTGATAATCGCTCAACATTCTGGCAGAGAGTGATTGATGTCACTTTCTGCTCCAAATGGGTTACTGCTGGTACAAATTATGGCAAGCGCGGCACATCTGATATCGAGCCAGCAGAGCAACTTCCCGGCGTGAATGCCGCCTATCGCAAATCAGTTCTTGATGACGTAGGCGGCTTCGATGATGGTGCGATTGGTTGTGAGGACGCAATGCTTGATTATCGCATCGAGCAGGCTGGTCACAAATTGTGGACCGATCGTGAGGCAATAATGTGGCACCGTCGCCGTAATCCCTCGCGTGTGCGCAGACAGATACAGAATTACGGCCTTGTTCGGATTCTTGCAAGTAATATTCATCCCGGCATGAAGGCGTGGAGTCATACCGCAGTAGGCCTATTCCCCATTCTCGTGTTTTCCGCTGTGGTTGCTTTTGTTTGGGGTGCAATAAACGGCGGTCTTGCATGGCCGGAGTTTTGGGATATTTCTTCCACTTCCGTTCCATTCGGATGCCCTAGAACAGCAGTCCATCTACCCGTTAGTCTTGCCGCACTATACATCTTAGTTTGTTGGCTAGGGGCTGCAAAAGGCAACTCTCCCTCACGCACATTCGCAACAGTGTTGGTTGCACCTATGATGACCTTCCTCTTGCACTGGTCATACGGTAGTGGGGTTCTCAAGGCATGGTGGAGAATTTATGTTTCAAAAAAACCGGGTCTTCAAGTCGATGACAAGGACCGTTCCTAAGATTGTGGATTCAACCATCGTGTTGCGTCGCTTCACCTGTGGTTTTGTCTAACTCTCCAGTTTGAACTGCCCATAGGTCGGCATAGACTCCATCATGCGAAATGAGTTCATCATGTGTCCCTCGCTCGACAACGACGCCTTCTACTAAGACGAGAATCTGGTCTGCGTCACGTATTGTCGAGAGGCGGTGTGCGACAGCCACCGTCATTCTACCATCCTTGAACTGGTTGAGATTACGCTGGATAATTTCTTCAGTGCGGGTATCTACCGCGCTTGTCGCCTCATCAAGAATCAGGAGCGGTGGTCGGCGCAAGATTGCTCTAGCAAGAGAGATGCGCTGGCGTTGTCCCCCTGATAGTTTGACGCCTCTATCACCAACTACTGTGTCGTAACCCTGAGGCGTATCTCGGATGAATTCTACAGCTCCAGCCAACATAGCGGCTTCTTCTATTGCTGCATCATTGGCGTGTTGGTCTGCATAAGCAATATTTTCTCGAATAGTGCCGTGGAATAAATAGACATCTTGGCTGACATATCCGATTTGGTCGCGGATGGATTCAAGGGTTAACTCTTGGATGTCATTGCCGTTGATGCCAATGCTACCCCCATCAGTTTCATAGTAGCGAAGAAGCAATTTTACAATCGTTGATTTCCCTGCCCCTGTTGGTCCAACTATTCCGATACTCTGATTATGGGAGAGTGAGAAAGATACTCCATTCAGCACCTTGTTACCATTTGGATAGGAGAAGTGAACATCATCGAAAGTGACCAATTCTGCTGGCGCCTCAAGAGATTCAGCTCCATCTTTATCGACAATTGATGGCTCAAGATCGACCATTGCAAAGATACGGCGGGCACTAGCCTCTGACTTCTGTATCTGATTGACTAGCATTCCAAGAATAAATAGGGGCATCGACATTCGCGTACTCATCAAAAGAAATGTGACGAATTGACCGGGGGTGATTCCTCCCTGAGCAGACCCTTGTAACATTAGATAACCACCAGCGGTGGCAAGTAGTCCAAAGGAAATCCCTGCAATAACGTAAATTCCTGGAAGGAACTTGGTACGTTCTACCGTTGCTCCAATCGCGTGGTCTTTGTACGATGATGACTCTTTACCCACTCTCTCTGCTTCATAGATTTCAGCGTTGTATGCTTGCACTACGCCCATTCCAGAGATGTTGTTTGAGAGTACCGCGTTAATATCACCAAATGATTGTCGAGACTCACGATATTTCTTCTGTACGCGGGTTGAGAAATAGTAAATTAGAGGCATGATGATGACTATTGGTATGAAGAGAATCAGCGCAAGTTTCCACGACATCCAGACAAGGATTGCGAAGGCGGCTGAGAAGGTGATGACAATCCGAATCATTGAGGTAGAAGCATCGGAAAGGAAGTTCTCAAGCTGATTTACATCGGCAGAGAGTACCGACATTATGTCGCCTGTTTGTCGATCTTCGAAGTATCGAATTTCCATCTTGATGAGTGAATCAAATGCTGCCATTCTGATATCATGTTGCAGATATTGTGCTAATGTCTCCCAGCAGTAATTGGAGATTCCCTGAAAGATAGCTAGGCCGGTAAATGAGCCAAAAATCAGGAGGCCGTAAAATGCAAATTCCTCAATCTTTTCAATCTCTCCAGAAAGTATGGCATCGGTCAACAACCCCATTGCTACGAATGGTAACAGATCACAAGCACGCGCACCCGCATTAGATAGGATGCCGAGTGTAAATCGCTTTCGATATGGCTTGATGTATGGCAAGATACGCCAAAGTTGCCGACCTAAGATTTGTTTGTCACCGGCTTCGGAAGTTCCATCAGCGAACTTGGCAGGGGCTCCCCCCTTGGGTGCGGGTAACATCTGATGCCGCCTCAAGCCACTATGTTTTCAAGGCTCGCTACTGTGAATCTTACAACAACAGCCTAAGAGTCCTTTTCTTGAATTAGTATTCTCGCCAGCCGTGCAAGCACCCTTTGCAGGTGAGAATACGAGTTTCAGGCTCATCAGAGGCCCGAGTCTGTTTTAATTCGGCATATACTTCTGTGGCCTCACATTTTGGGCAGACATACGCTTCGTTAGTGAGCACACCTCGGAATTGATCAGCATCATCAATGACTTCTTTGAGATGTTTCAGATCGGCGACTTCAGACGAAGTCTTGGTATCAATTGTGTCAATTTCTTCCCCGCTACTTAGTTTCACTTTGCCTTTTGCAGGTCCCGCATAGTTGCAACGCCCATTGGGGCATTTGATGATTCCATCAGGTCCCGGAAAGGCCAATGTTCCACATTCTGGACAGAAGATACAATCACATCCCGATAAGGTAGCGGTACTACCTCTGCTTTTAAGCCACACCCTTCAGAATTTTGTCAACATTCACAAATACAAGCGATTACGGATGCTCAATATAGTAAAATTGCAGAATTTGGTATCTAATCGTTTGGCTTCTCCTTTTGAAGGAGAACCTATTGGGCTGTTCATGCGACTCTCTTGGGATTGGCGTCTCGCTCGCATCTTTGACGATGCAGGAGAGATAGTCGATGAATCAGTTTGGGATGTGGGGCGAAAGCCCGCAACAGTTGCCACACGCCTCTCACTATTGAGTGAAGGACGAATGACAGATGAGGCGCATCGCTTATCTGACCGTTTTCCTGAAGCAGTACAGACTGCAATTCATGAGTTGGAATCTAGTTTGTGGCCACCACTCTCTTCTGATGAAGCGGACCTCTTACAGGCCGCAACTTTAGTGATTGCACAGGCTGGAATTGCTCACGCATCAAGTGATCCAGACCGACGTCTAGAACACCTCGTACGTGCGGGCGATGAGATGCGTGCTACTTGGACAACTCTAGAGGCAAGAGTGATTGAGTGGGGCGGCCTGTTCCTTCCTGAAATCAATTTAGATGATAATCGCTCAACAATCCCTATTGCACTTGCAAGAGCAGAGTCGTTGGAGGATGCTGCAACTAGATTAGAGACGGTAGCAAGCCCTACTGGAATTAGTGATTCAGAATGGGCAGCACTATCGCAGTGGGCTAGAGGCGTAGTAGAGGTAGAAGTTCGTCTAGAATCAGTAGAATCCGCAATCAGAGAGGTTGCTACAGGACATCTTCCTTCTACATCTGCACTGATAGGTCCGTTGTTGGCTGCCCGCATGTCGACTACTGCCCACGGGCGTGAGCGATTAGCACGTCTACCATCAGGCACAGTCCAAGTATTGGGCGCAGAGTCGAGTTTCTTTCTCCATCTCAGGGACGGAATTCCTGTGCCAAAACATGGTCATCTCTTCCAACATCCTTGGGTTTCACGTTCACCTCGCTGGATTCGTGGGAAAGTAGCTAGAATGTTATCGGGCAAAGTTTCCATTGCGGCACGACTCGATGCCTATGGTGGAGAGCCTTGGGGGGACGAAGAAGTTGAACTTATCGAGGCAAAAGTGGCAGATATTCGCAAGCGATATCCAAAGCCACAGAGGTGATTGGATGACGTCAGCCCCCCCAGAGTTTAGTGAATACTTCCTTGTGACATGGCAGAAGTCCCACAGCATTCTCGGAGGTCTTGGGGATGAGTGAACGGGGACGCCACAAGTCGCGTGGGGGAATGAATAAGTTAAGCAATTCAGTTCTTGTGCTAGGCCGTGGACTATGGTCGAAAAATGCAGTACCCGGTGTGCGAGTTCGAGGGGAGAACATTAGGAAAATGGAAGGTGGCGAGTGGAGAAATTGGTCACCACGCCATTCAAAATTGGCGGCAGGAATCCTCAGAACCAGACAAGAGTCAGCATCACTTCTTCCTTATCAAGGAAGTCAAGCACTCTATCTAGGAGCGGGGCACGGAACTACGGTATCCCACCTACACGACCACATCTGCGGAGTGGAGAATGAATTTGGCGGCTCAATAATCGCTGTCGACATCTCTTCACGTTGCATGCGCGACCTAGTTGGCTTAGCAAAGCGACGTCCAGGGTTGCTTCCCGTTCTTGCTGATGCACGCAAGCCGGAGGGATTACGCCCGTGGCTGAATGGACGTGTTGATTGGCTGTTTCAGGATGTATCTCAAGCGGGGCAGGTCGAATTATTCCTTGATGCCGCCAAGCACTACCTTGCTGCTGGTGGAGTCGCTTTACTCTCATTGAAATCTGCTTCAGAGCGGATTGTTGAAGGTGGCGCAAACGAACATTATGATACCGCAGCCAAAGCAATGGAAGAATCAGGGCTAGAGGTATTGGAGATAATTCATCTGAAAGGTTGGGAAGAGCAACATGCCCTGATTTCAAGTACAGCACCAAAGGAGTGGCCATCGAACTCGTGATGCGAGGTATTTATTGGATGGTGACGTGAGGCATAGTCAGGAGTTGGTTGCATGATGATTCAAAAGGCGTTGTCGGCGATCTTACTCTCATCTACTATTCTTATTGCAGGTTGCTTAGGTGGAGAAGAGCCCCCTCTATTCTATGGCGAAGCGCCCCACAGTGGTGAAGCGATATCATTCACTTTGATTGACCAGCATGGAGAGGAGTGGTCATTGAGTCAAGTTGAGGGCAACGTCACAATCGTTTCCTTCATTTTCACGCGCTGTCCTGATATTTGTATAACTTCATCATTGAGCATAAAATATGTTCTCAGTGAATTGACAGATGAGGAGAGAGATGCAGTAGAACTTGTTTCAGTTACTGTAGATCCATGGTATGATACCACTGAGAAAATGGCATCTTTTGCTGAAAATCGCTCTTCGGGTTGGCCTCATGTGACAAGCGCTAATGCTGGCAATTTGAACCAAACTTTCCCCGAATTAGAAGAGGTATGGGGCAATTACAATGTTAGTTTGGAGACTTATGACTCTGGCAATGGTGAATACCTTATTCAACACTCACTGCCAATTTTCCTGCTAGATCGTGACCATAACAAGCGAGTTGTCTGGTTAGGTTCAGATTGGGACCCATTCATGTTCCAGCAGGATTTGGTCTACCTTATTCACGAGGATGAATAGAACAGTCATCTGTGACAAACTCCTTTTTAGTTGGTGTTATCGGAGAGTCATGCCTGAACTGCCAGAGGTTGAGACAGTTCGCAAGGGATTAGCCAAACGGCTGCTCGGTGAGGTGATTGCGCACATTGGATTGAGGCGTGAAGGATTGCGCTTTCCATTTCCCAAAGGCTTCAAAAAAGGGTTGGAAGGACGTCGAATTGAGCAGATAGATAGGCGTGCAAAGTATTTGCTAATTCGTCTTGATAATGATTCTACATGGCTTGTTCATCTTGGGATGACTGGTAAGTTCACTCTATTTTCTCATAATGATATTCCTGAGGAATATGGCAAGCACGACCATGTTATCGTCACTATGAGTGATGGGGGAGTTGCTGTTTACAATGATGTCCGTCGCTTTGGATTCATGGATTTGATTGTAGCAGGTGGCGAGCAGAACCATCACCATTTTGCTAATCTTGGATGCGAGCCACTGTCAGAAGATTTCGATGCCAAGGCCCTCTGCAAGAGTTTAGAGGGGAAAAAATCACCAATCAAGAATGCACTTCTAGATCAGAGAGTAGTGGCTGGTCTAGGCAATATTTATGTTTGCGAGATACTGTTTAGAGCTGGTGTTTCGCCACTCAGGATATCTTCGAGTATTGCTGGAAAAAGCCCTCAAGTGACCAAAAGAGCAGAACTGCTGGTCCATGAAACAAAACAGGTTTTGATTGAAGCGATAGAAGCGGGTGGTTCAACAATTTCAGATTTTGCCGCAGTAGATGGCGATTTGGGGTATTTTGCCCATTCTTTCCGAGTTTATGGTAAAGAAGGTGAAGCCTGTCATAATTCACGATGTTCTGGTATTGTTTCTAGAATTTCTCAGGGAGGGAGGTCTACATTTTTCTGCCCCAAGTGCCAACACTAACGTTAGAAAAGTATTGAAAATAACAAATATTTTGTTGAAACCTGTTTCAAGTATTTGTTGTCAAGGTGGCAATTCCTCAACGATAAAATCACCCTTGCAATGGTCAAAAAGTCAATAATGACCATTTAGCGACCAAAATCGCATTTTTCTAGGGGGGTGTTGCCGGCAACACCTACTGTAATCTACTACAGTGGCATCTAAAAAAAGGTGTTTAAACAGTATTTTTTCCTATTGCTTGGGGGGAATCGTTCATAAGTAAACTGTTTCAGATTCTCTCAATCGCCAGAGTGCGATGGGAAACAAAGGTGAAAAAAATGAATATAGATATAAAAGCGATGAAAGGAGAAATAGGTGGCGCATTTATGCTATCTTGGGTAGTGTTGGCAACAACCATGAGCGTCGGTGGAGGCGCGTTAATTACATGGGGTGGACTGACACTAGTAACTGCACTAGTTGTTGCAGTGGCTTGGATGGCGTTCGAGGGCGCACATATCCTCCCAGTGGTAACTTGGTGCCACATGTTGACAGGTGATTTGTCGGACGGTGAAGGAAATTGGGCAGCAAATGGCATGCGCTTGGTAGCGCAAGTGGTAGGTGCTGTGCTAGCCATTATTCTATCTACTGAAGCTGGATCATTGGCGAACTTGCCTGATACAGTGTTTGCAGATAGTATGAACATTGCAGGCATAGGAGATGACTTCTGGACCGTGTTCGGAATGATTGCTGCTGGTGCTATTTGGTGGCAAATCCACACCCGATGCAATACCGCATGGGTAAGCGCAATTGCATTGTTGGGTCTTGGTGGCGCAATGACGCTAACTGGTGCACACTACATGGGTGCATCAATTGCAGATGGCGGTACAGAAATTGCAAACGTCCTTGTGAACTGGATTACTGATGGGGCCTTCGTAGGTCTTGGGGCTTTAATTAGTGTCAAGATTGACGGTTTTATCAAAGAATAAGGAATACAGAGTCGGCTACAAGCCGTCGAACGCGGTAGGTCGGGGGGAGACCCCCGGCCTTCCTGCCTTTTTTTGCGAAGAACGCGGATGATTACTTTTAGTGTGTTTTCGCACACTTGCTTTCATTTGAGTAACCGGCTCAGTGATAAATTCAACAAATTTGTTTAATTTCAGGTTTTTCGGGGTAATGCATTATAAGTGCGAAGTAATGCAGGATAGTGTTGCAGTAGTGCAACATAAGTAAGAGAGAGTGGAAAAATGGAAATGGATAATAGAAAAATGATGGCTGAATGTGTCGGCTCGTTGACGGTTACATTGGTTGTATGGGGAACAGCACTGGCTGCAGGTGATAATGCAGACGCACCTCACCAAGGTGCAGTTGCAGCTGGCGCAGCAGGTGTTACTCTAGCAATAATGTGGATGGTGTTCCGAGGAAGCGAAATATTGCCAATCTTGACGATTGGAAACATGGCTTCTGGCCGAACAGAATGGCAGAATGGCGCACTGAATTTCAGCATGCAGATACTTGGTGCCTTGATTGCAGGAGCCATAATGGCGTGGCAAGGCGCAGAGGTCTTTAACTCAGATGGAGTTGAATTGACCTCAACTGGTGCTGCAATGGCACTAATTGGTGGATTCCTACTGATGGTTGTATGGGATCGCCTCGGCGGTGGTTGGGAATCTGGTGCTTTTGCAGCAGTCCTCATACTCGCTGGAATCAGCCTAGCAAGCGCAAGCAGTATTGGCGGCATGGTAGTCGAAGGTGCATGGGATGGAAGCAATTTCTTTGCAGTCTTTGGTACTTTAATTTGCGCCGGTCTCGGCGCATGGCTAGCCACTGAGTTTGGCTCAAAAGTACTCGGCGAAGAAGAATAATCCTTCAACCCGAACTTGTTTAACAACAAGTAATAGTAATGCGAACAGCACAGGGCGGAATGCTTTGTTCCGCCCTGTGCCCTCATTTTTTTCTAGGCTGTGAATGAGTAGTCTAGGATTTTTTTTTACAGTAGTTGTCTTAACAGTCTTAACCTGAAAGCATTTGCGGGGTTCCATGGTGCAACCGGGGCATGAGGCAAACACCCCGTGGGGTGATGAAAGTGAAGGTGAATCTTCATCTTCAAGCACAACACCTAACGCCGCTCCCCAACCGATTGTATTGAGTGGTGCCGAAGGACTCTCTTTGGATGCACAGATGCAGGGTCAAATGCCTTCTCAATTAACGCCCTCATCAGGCGTAACTCTAACGGGTTCAGTTGGAACCATTGATTCTGGTGTTTGGGCCCCACAGGTACAGATTGCTAGTCAAGGTTCAATGTTGAAGGGCATTGGAATCACATGTATGTTTGGAGTGGTAATACTACTGGTGCCCGTGTTAATGGTAGGTTATGCAGAGAGTTCATGGGAAGATGATTGGAAGGAAGAAACCTTGGATGTAGAGTGGGATGAGTCCGGATTGAATGGCACTTTCCAACTAAGTCATGCACCAATTGAAAGTTGTAGTGTCTCTATCCGTGATGCTGAACGAGATTGGGGCCCACATCCTTTTCAAGTTTACGAGAATTGCCAGGATGACACAGGAACCCTAGTTGAAAATAAGCGGATGACGAGAGTTGAATTCGCTGAGGGTCAAGGCGAAGTTACTAGAGTCACTTATCGAATAATCAATCAATCTAGTGGTGATGGTGAGTTTACTGTATACCCACTTGCTTATGAAGGGGCAAATGATTCTGTAACATTACACCTTCCAGAGGCTTCTCCACCTGAAATCGGCACCCAATCTTTTGATGAAAATTTGATCCCGCTGATATTTGCAGTTAATACCACTAACTGGTCTGAGCCGTGTCCAAGTGCATCTAGTTTGATGGTGCTAAACAAAATGGGCCCTCAGGACTACAATCCATCATTTGTAGGATCCCCTACGGGTTGTGATTTAAATTACACAGATTTTCATTATGAATTCACCTTTTTTGTAGGATTAGATGATAGAGAAAATGATTCAGTATCATTGTATCTTCCTGAACAGGGCAACTATTTTCTTGGTACCCAAACAATTAATGAAAACATGACACCTTTGATTTTTCCAGTTAATACTAATAATTGGGATGAAAACCATTGCGCTCAGGAAATACGCATTGCTATAACCGATCAGGGTTCTGATTGGTATTACCCCGATTACACGCAGTGGGGGCAGCCTCCAATATGTCCTAAAATGACATACTACATTCATTATGAAACCACTTTTGGTTCAATAGATTATGATACAGGGTACGGTGAAATTTATCTTGACGAGCCACTGGAAGAAAAAGAACTAGAAGTTGAATATTGGAGTTATACAGAAGGAATGGAGTTTGGAGATTTTGTTGAGTGCCTCGCCCCATTGTTCTCTTTTGCACTTTTTGTTGTTTGGATAATCCAGATTGTCCGAGCGTTCCAAGCAGGGTTGACAACTCAAGGCACAGGGATGTTGGTGGGAATAATTCCAGCATTCTTCGTTTCTCTAATTCTAACATTTGTAATAGGAATAATTCTATTTGGATTCTAATGATATTGATCTTGATATTTCCCATCTAGAATCCTAGGCAGATGACTCACCTAGGTCGAGGAGTAGAGAGGGCCAATGATGCATGGGTGGAGAAAATTGTTCAGGAGATGTGGGATTGTGTGAATCTCCCTGCACCCCCAGCAGCAGCTAGCGATTGTCAATGGTGTGATAGGTTAGCAGTAAAAATATCCTTGATTAATTTTCACATGTTTCTACGGTATTGTCCGCCTACTTCGAATAGAGCCTCGGTAATTTGACCTAGGGAAGCTACCTTCACAGTATACATGAGTTCTGCAAAAACATTTCCACCGCTTATCGCAACTTGCTGAAGTTTTGCTAAGGCGGCAGGTGTAGCATCAGCATGCTTGGCATGGAATTCTTCTAGTCGCTCTAGACAGCCGGCCTTCTCTTCAGGTGTAGCCCTGCTCAATTCCATGTCAAAGGAGTCTGCTGCAGATTCATCAAATGCTTCAGCATCAGGGTTCTCAAACATGTTGACGCCCACAATAGGTAATTCACCAGAATGCTTCAATTCCTCATAATGCATTGATTCATCCTGAATCTTGGAGCGTTGATACATCATCTCCATGCTGCCAAGGACACCACCACGCTCGCTGAGCCTCTCAAATTCACGAAGCACGGCCTCCTCGACCATGTCGGTTAACTCTTCAACGAGGAAAGAGCCTTGCATGGGATTCTCACATTTGTTCCAACCAAATTCCTTGTTGTTAATCATCTGAATAGCCAACGCCCTGCGCACAGAATCTTGAGTTGGGGTGGTTACTGCTTCATCGTATGCGTTAGTGTGCAATGAGTTTGCATTGTCTTGGATTGCAAGTAGAGCCTGTAGTGTAGTTCGAATATCATTGAAGGACATCTCTTGAGCGTGTAGGGAGCGACCAGAGGTTTGGATATGCATCTTACATTTCTGCGCTCTCTCATTGCCACCATAGAGATCTCTCATGGCTATCGCCCATATTCTTCTTGCGACCCGTGAAATAACCGTGTATTCTGGGTCCATTCCATTGGAGAAGAAGAAGGAGAGGTTTGGGGCGAAGTCATTGATGTCCATGCCACGTGAGCGGTAATACTCGACATAGGTCAAGCCGTTTGCTAGGGTGAAAGCCAGTTGTGAAATTGGGTTTGCCCCCGCCTCAGCAATGTGGTATCCAGAGATACTGACAGAGTAGTGGTTGCGAACATCGTTATCGATGTAGAACTGTTGAACATCTCCCATTAGTTTGAGGCTGAAATCGGTTGAGAAAATGCAGGTGTTCTGCGCTTGATCCTCTTTGAGGATGTCTGCTTGAACAGTTCCACGCACCGTTGTGAGTGTGTGGGAGCGAATTTCAGATAGTTCATCTGCTGTCGCCTCTCGACCATTTTCCTTCTTGAATTTAGCTTCCTGTTGCTGTATTGCTGCATTGAAGAACATTGCTAGAACAATTGGTGCTGGCCCATTGATAGTCATGGAGACACTGGTATTATTGTCACACAAATCGAATCCATCGAATAGTTGACTGATTTCATCAATAGTGAAAATTGAGACTCCTGATTCTCCTACTTTGCCATAGATATCTGGGCGCTCATCAGGGTTACGGCCGTACAATGTTACTGAGTCGAAAGCGGTTGAGAGACGGGCGTAGGGCGACGATTCGCTCAACAGGTGGAAGCGGGCATTTGTTCTGCTTGCAGGACCTTCACCGGCAAACATCCTTGTTGGATCCTCATCAGTTCGCTTGAAGGGAAAGACGCCACCAGTGAAAGGGAAGTTACCAGGCAGGTTCTCTTTGCGCAACCAGTTCAACAAGGTCCCCTTGTCAACAGTACGGGGGAGTGCGACACGTGGGATATTTGAGCCCGAAAGAGATTCATCTTTGGTTGGAACAGAGAAGGTATTGCCTCGTACATTGTAGGAGTATTCACCACTGTCGTAAGTCTCAACCTTTTCTGACCACCCTTCAAGAAGTTGGCGAGCACTTGGGTTGAGGTCTTCAAGGACTTCTTTTGCTTCATTTCGTAAGTCTGCTGCCTGTTCACCCTTACCTACCGCTTCAAGATGATTGGCCGCTTCAGCCAGTTGTTGGGTAAGGCGTGCTTTCTGTACTTCGCCATAGGTGCGTTCGTGGTACTCTCTCACAGATGCTGCTACCTCTGCTAGGTAATGGACTCGTTCTGGTGGAATGATATGTCGCGGTTCAGGCATACCTGAAGGGGGGAGTGTGGGTTGAATGGCATTTGGTTTCGTTCCGTTTGCCAATGTTAGCATGGTTGCGAGGCGATACCACAAATCGTCTACTCCAGCATCTGCAAATTGACTGGCAATCGTGCCACAGACGGGTAATTCCTCATCTGTAACTGCAAACAGATTTCTGTTACGCCGAACTTGCTTTCGTACTGCTCGAAGGGCATCAATTGCCCCACGTTTCTCAAATTTATTGATGACCACAATATCAGCAACGTCGAGCATCTCTATTTTTTCTAGTTGAGTGTGGGCACCATATTCTGCTGTCATCACGTATAAAGTGTGGTCGACCAGTGAGGCGATGGCATCATCAGCTTGCCCGATGCCGCTAGTTTCTGCAAATATCAAATCAAAGCCCACTGCTTGACAGACAGCAATCGCTTCACCAAGCCAATCGCTTACCTCTTTTCCAGATCCTCTACTGGCCAAACTCCGCATGTAGAAATTACGATTTGAAAGGGTATTCATTCTAATGCGGTCGCCAAGTAAGGCTCCTCCAGTTCGCTTTCGAGTAGGATCTGTGCAGAGAAAAGCGACCTTCAAATCGGGCTCATCCCGCATGATTCTAAGCATCAATTCATCAAGCAATGAGGATTTCCCAGCACCACCCGTTCCCGTGATACCTACAACCGGTACTTTGTGACCACGGTCTTGGGTGCGGCATTTATTGAGTATATCTTCAAAGGTAGAACACTCTCCATTCTCTGCCAAGGTGATTAGTCTTGCAATTGCTCCATGGTTTTCAGGGTTGATAGGTCCATCGAACTCTTCCTGCATCTCACTTTCGAGTAAATCGAGGTCTTTGCACCGCTCCATTAAATCATCAATCATGCCAACTAAACCGAGTGTTCGTCCGTCATCTGGTGAATAGATTCGAGTGATACCCACATCATGCAGTTCACGAATTTCCACAGGGGTAATAGTACCCCCCCCCCCTCCGAAGATACGGACATAATTTCTGCCAGATTGGTCAAGAAGCTGGCGGATGTAGGTGAAATATTCGACATGACCACCTTGATAGGATGAAAGAGCTATTGCGTGAGCATCCTCTTGGATTACTGTGTCAACTACCTCTTGAGCAGAGCGGTCGTGACCAAGATGAATTACCTCGGCTCCAGCGGCCTGAATCAGTCTGCGCATCACATTGATTGCAGCATCGTGACCATCGAACAATGAGGCAGCAGTGACCACTCTGCGTGGTGTGGAAGAGGGACCCATTGAAGCCTTTGAATAGGAGTAACCAGCCTCTTCCTCGTTACTCTCCATGGTGTTGCCGAACCGGTCTTCGCTCATCATACCTACTCTTGGCGGCCTACGGCCGCCACGATTTATCATGTGTTGTTTTCATAGGGTTGAAGCATAGAAGCCGTCTGCATCAGCCATGCCACTAAGCCAGGAACAGCAACTCGATGCAATCCTGACTGCTTACGGCCCAATAATTGGAATGGGTCTAATTTTGTTAGGTGTGGCCTTGGCCCTCGCAGGCCCGAGGCTAATTCCTCTAATCGTGGCTTGGGCGTTATTTATTCCATTTGCATTGACTACTGGAGCAGTTGTTTATGCATTCCTTGGTGTAGAACCGAACATTGCAATTTGGATTGGAATTGCAGTTGGTATGTTGGTCGGTATTTCGGGCCTCTCTCTTGGGAAGCAATTCCATCTCATCTTAGGTGGTGCATTAGGAATGGGGCTGATGGCGATTATTTTATCGCTCGTTGTTGAATTCTATAGTATTGGTTGGATTGCTGTGGCAATTGCCCTTGACCTTTCATTCATTCTCGGTGCCCGTTTTGCCAAGAACATGAAAGAAGCAGTCACATTCGTAGGTTCTTCATCGCTCGGCGCCATATCACTGGCCGCAGGTGTGACTATTACTTCGGCAGGAATGCAGGGCTTGGATAATTTCAATCCAAGAACTGGCATCAGTGCAATCATCATCGTCATCTGCATTCTAGTTGGAACCTTTTTCCAACATTGGAGATATGGCGACCAACTAGATTAGGTGGCGTGATATATCAAAGTTCACTTATTTGAGAGCGTCTATATCTTCTTGGTGTCTATCAAGTAGACGATTACGTCTAACAGAGAGTTTAGGAGTAATCAATCCATTATCAGTGGTCCACTCCTCATGATCCAAAATGATAGAACCCGATATTTCGAATCCTTTCCAGTTAGGAGTTGACATTACATCTCCCTTGAGATTTTCCAACACCCAACTTCTGACTTCTGGTGATGCACACATTTCATCTAGACTGCCACTGGAATCTATACCAGCAGATGAAAGACCGGATCGCAGAGCCCTTTCATTTGGATGGATGATGGTAAATGTCTTGATTTTACTCCGACCATCAACACAGCATTGCTCCACAATTGGAGAAAGTTTGAGAGATTCTTCAAGAGGAGAAGGTGCGACATATTTTCCATTTTCTAATTTGAACTGTTCCTTCACTCGTCCAGTAATCCTAAGGAACCCATCGTCTAGTCTTCCTAAATCTCCTGTTCTAAAACCTCCATCTGCGGTCATGACCTCTGCTGTAGCGTCCTCTTTATGCCAATATCCTTGCATGATATTTGGGCCATAGGCAATTATTTCGCCATCTGAACTATCAGGGTCATCCCATGCATCTTGGTCGATGTGAACTTTTACTCCCGGGACGGGTCTGCCAACTGTTCCAATCATGCAACGCTTATCCAACTCCCATCCGTTTAGTGATATTAGCGGCGAAGTTTCTGTTAGGCCGTAACCTTCGAAGACATCAAAACCAACGCACTGGATAAAAGAGGCAATTTCAGCATCTAGGGCAGCACCACCGGAAACACAAAATCGTAGATTTCCCCCAAAACGTCCTCGAACTTTCCCCATCACAATTTTATCGAGTTTCTTATCTAAGAATCCCTTGGGCTGAACTGCAACACAGTCAACCCCTACGGCGGCACATCGAGCTTTTGCTTTCTTGAAGGCCATTGCACCCAATCGCTTTTTGATTGGAGATGAATTCAGACCTTCCATAACTTTCCCATATAATTTGTTCCAAACACGAGGTACAGCGAATAGCGCATGTGGCTTGATTTCTTGACATTCGTCAGCGATTTTCAAGACATCTGAAATTAGGTTAATATGAACTCCCGAGTGAACCATAAAGTGTAAATCACCCATCTGTCCAAAAGAATGAGCCCAAGGAAGGAAAGATGCGGTTCTGTCCCCTTCGTAAATATCGAATCGGCCCTGCATTGCTAGAATATTATGTAGAATATTCCAATTTGATAGCATCACACCTTTTGGATTTCCGGTAGTTCCACTAGTATAGATTAAGGTAGCAAGTGCAGAATGGTCACGTGCTGGTTCTCCAAGAGGATTGGAATCTCGTCCACTAGCGACAAATCCACTCCAATTTTGAACTGGAACTCCTTCTGGTGGATTGGCATTGGGGCCATCTTCACCCAACAAAATAATTCCACATGCCGGCCAAGCATCATCGTCAAGATGTTCACATAACTTATCGAGAACATCGGTATCTGCAACAATCAGTACACTAGGCTTCGAATCTCCTAAGATATAGGACCATTCGGATCCGTGTTGATGTGTATACATTGCAGTATATGCAGCGCCCAAGGAATTCGTTGCATAAGAAGTTGCAGCCCATTCTATTGAATTGTTTAGAATCATTGCCACTCTATCCCCATTCTTGAGACCCATATCTCGGAGGCTTCTAGCACAGCAATTTACCAGTTCACCAAATTCTTCGTATGAGATATGTATTCGTGGTGCACCAGGGGTATGGATGTGGCCGAAGGCGAGTAGAGAGGAATGGCGCTCCACTGATTTTGTTAATAGATGATGCAATGTTATCGGGTCATCACCTGATGGCCCATCCCAATTTCTGCTTGGCTCGTTTACTGGAAGGTTCATGGGTTTCTTATCTCCACTCATTCTATCACTACTTTGGCGAGAAGTTATTCCCCTCATGAGGCTTCGGTAACAAAATTACACCAGTATCTAGATTCCAAGATAATTATTAGATTGATGGCATTTCAGTTAATCAAGAATTTTCTAGTATTTTTCTTACTGCTGCTCTCCAATCTGCCCCTTTGTTTCTGTTTGCTAGTGGACTGGCTGGCGAAGGGTGTGGTATCCGATCAATTTCCACATCGTTCCCAGCAAGCGCTTTCTTCGCCTGTTTTTCAGCATAGGCGCCCACACCAATAACTCTCTCTGCCCCAAGGATACTCACAACCTGCCTAAGGTGTTCATCACATAGGGAAAGCAATCTCGTTGCAGCCTCGCCTCGCAGTTTATCAGGCGTCAGATTGCTTCCGTTTGCATCAAACATCAGCAGTGGGCAGTGATTGACCACGAAGAAGTGTTGATGTGCCCTCTCTGCAGAACCAAACATCTCTTCGATAATCCCCCATAAGCGGGTACCAGAGACCTCACCACGCTCGCATTCAAGACCAATCACTGGCCGTTTTGGATGTAGATTCTCAGGAGAGCCAACCTTGCCACTGAGGCCAAGATAATCTGTCGCTTTGGTGACATCACCGAAAGGCACACCGGTTTGTCCCATCCCCCAAGGCCCAGGATTCATTCCTAGAAGAATGGTCTTGGCACCCAAGTTCCCAAATTTGCTCAGGTAGTTGTTATGCACCTCCCACGCGTAATCGAGAGGGTTGTAGACGCACGCCACAGGTTCACCTAATTCAGGGGAGAGTTGATTACATGATTCACTGAGTTCATTGGCTGCTTGAGAGAGTTTGAGCATGTCACACCACCAATACCTGTTGTGCTATTTCTGGCATCTCAATACCTACAGAGATGAAAGCCTCTTCCACGCTCTCAAACTTCTTGCCGCGGTGGCCTCTTTTTACTTTCTCGGATATGATACGCCATGCAATTTTTTCACCAATTCCCGGAATTGCTTCCAGTTGCTTTTGCGTGGCAGCGTTGATGTCAATTCCCACTTCAACTCCTGTAATTGAGCGCTTACCGTGTCCAGTCACGATGACATCAGAGAGTGATTCTAGGGGGGCGTGGTAAGGTATCCCGATTAGAATTGGATAAGCTCCGATTTGCCGTCCAAAGGTCACTCCCGCTTTTCCGCGGCACGCTTCAGAGCGGCGTGCCTCATCTTCTATGTGGGTGGGAAGGCGGATTCTATCATCGTGAGATTCCCAACGGATTTCAGTGAGAATTTGCCCTAGAGGAAACATTTCAGTCAGCAAAGGACCATCTATCTCATTCCTAACATACTGTTTGAAGGAGTTGAAATCAACTTCAGGAATCTCTTGAAATCCGTTACCTTCAACTTGACGGATGTTGATACGGCGTATCCAGAGCCCCTCATCTTTGAGTTCTTGCAGAAGCTGGCGATTCATATCGTATGTCGCCGCTGTTTCGCCATTCAGTCCAGCGATGAAATTGAGTCCGGGTAACAATTTGGGCAAGCCCCTCTCACCGCGCTCCCTGCCATACTCGTTGATGTGACGAATTGCAGTTTTCAACTGCTCAGAATCGCAATTCAACCAATTCGCTTCATGAACTACAGGGTCAGCAGACTCCAAGCCAAAAGAGAGGACACCTCCATCGCTAAGCGTTTCACATAGGGTTTGAGTAATCTCACCTGCAGACTCAAGGTGCTCAGCAATGATGCTAGGATTTGCATTATCAGTATGCAGAATCTCAAGCCTTTCATCATCACGTAAGCCGTGCAGGAGTTTTGCAAGTGGTTCAGGATTTGGAATAGGATATTCTAGTTCAACAATCCCCTCTGCCATGTAGGTGTAAACATCAGTCATCCCCCCGAGTCTAACATTTCGTACACCAGAATCAAGAGCCAGAGTCACCTCATCAACAACTTGTTCAGGGCTTCTCCATATCGGCACTCCTTTTTTTGGTTCGATACAGAATTTACACCCTCGTTTGTAACGCACACATCCTTGGTAGACTTCCACTTCGTAGGTCAAGGGTCCAGATGTTTGTTCACCATTGCACAGACTCACTAGATCTGGGTGTTGCGTTACCGCTTTGCTTGATGCTCCAAGATTGGCAAACAGATTCCACTGTTCAGAGGTTCTGCGTTGCTGTTTGAATTCTCCACTGTTGAGGTAATGGTTGAGGGTGGCGTCAGTATCTTGTACACAGAGAAAGAGGTTTGCTCTCAGTGGAGACCATCCCCGTTGGCGCCAACCACGAATTGCCCAACCGCCAGCGATTAAGGGGGCACTTCGTGGTAAGGTTTTCAGCAATTCATCCGTTTCTCTGAGGGAAATTGGTGTTCCTCTGAGGTATTTTCCAGGGACAACCGCTCCAGCAAGCAGTACAATTCCATCACAATTTGAAAGGTTGGGTCGGCGGTTTAGCCGCCAGTCATCGATTGTGACATAGTTGTATTCGATATTATGAGATTCAAGGACACCACAGATGTAACGAATATGAAATCCAATATATGGTGGCACGCCAAAGGCGGCTGGTTCATCTTCATATCCGTCAATTACCAACCATGCCAAGGGAATCCCTCCGTACTGTCGGGATAGGTCATCGGTTGTCAGCAGTTCGGCGTTCAATCTAGATTCAACAATCAGCGTCTATCTCTGCGGCCGCCCCGGTTTCCACCACGGTCACCGCCCCGGTTTCCACCACGGCCACCGCCCCGGTTTCCACCACGGTCACCGCCTCGTCCACCGCCGCCACCCCGTTCTTTTGCTTCTTGAACGGTGATTTTCCTACCACCGATTTTCAAAGCCTTCAAATTTGGCAGTGCATCTTTGCCTGCTGAATAATTAGCGAAGGTGATGAAAGCGAATCCCTTGCTCTTCCCAGTTTCTCGATCTGTGACAATATGAACCTCCTTCAATTCACCATGTTCTGCAAACAGTGTTGTGAGCTCTTCTTCGTTTGATTCGTATGGAAGGCCACCGATGAAGAGTTTGAAGCCCATCTCTTCCTTTGCAGCCTCTTTAGCAGCAATGAGTAGAGTACGCTCTTTTGCTAATGCGTCGGAATCGACATCTCCATCCTCGATTTTCCCCATACATGGGCGACAGCGAATTGGTTTCCCGGGTGTGGGTTGGAAAGGAACTTCGCATTTATCTCTACAGAGTGTGCATTGAGTCTTGTGCATTTCGCGGCGAGGGCGTCCACCACGGCCGCCGTCCCTTCTGCCGCCGCCACCTAGGAATTGCTTGGGAATATCATGACTTTCACCGCGGCGGAAATCCGCAAGCACCGAGAGGTAAGGGCGTGAGCCATCGTGTGATAGACGAGCCTCTGCTTCTGAACTCCAGCGCTCTCCTCCTCGGTTAAGCGCATCAAAGCCACTTCCTTCTTCAAAGAAGCCGTGCCCAAAATCATCTGCAAGAGCTCGATAGCCGGTGTAGTCGCAGCGGGTGCAAGCGACATTGAAGTCATCTACAGCATCACTTGGTTGTACCATCTCTCCACAGGCAGGACAGGTTGCATGCAGAACGCCGTAGCGCGGCTTGTGCTTGGTTGACAGACGCATTACAGGTTTTGTTTGGATGACTTCAGCTCTAATGATATCCCGTAGCCTCATCGCATCTCCAGGTGCTGGTAGAAATCGGTCTACAACTTCAGCAACGAAGATGTCACCAAACAATTGTTCTGCCGGCAGGTCACGATTTGGTTTTCCCTCTATGTGAAGAATCTTCACTTCAGCGGTTTTGTTCTGTAGGCGTCCAACTTGTCCAATCACAACATCTCCAACATCAGGAAGACGTGGCCCATCGGTGACTGGATTGACAGAGATTGCTCCATCAGTAATAGACACCACTCCAATTTGTGTGGCAATTAATCCGCCATCAATTTCGGTAACTCCCGAGCCCGCATCACCGGACAAGCCAATCTCCTCACCCGGGGTTACGAATTCTCCCTCTGTAACGGTACTTGACATGTGAACGGGAACTCCTAATGGCATCTCTACGAGATGGTTTACTGTTCGGCCGACCCAGCAGGGGTTTTTGAAGCCGCCTATCGAGAAAAACGCCAGCATTTCACAGGACTTTCAGACATCGCTCTTTTGTGATGCTCATACTGGGCAGGAAGTCTGATTTGTCCTTCGAGTAATATCTCTGCATTCCAACCAACATCATGCGCCATCGCTTGAGGATGTGTAGCCTCTGCTGCATGGAGGAGATGGATGACGCTAGCGGGCGAGGAAAATGCTAGATCAAGGAAGGGTCGGTCTGCTCTTGATTTCTGAAAACCCCATGGTGGATTCATTATGAGCAAATCACATTCTATTTCACTAGGCCATCCATTCCATGCTGCGACATCATTCACTATGAGTGTCGCTTGCTCTTCTAGACCTAGGGCGGCAACTCCAGTTCTTGTAGCTTCGATTGCCGCTCCATCGATATCGATTAGGGTTGCAGAGGCGGCACCAGCAAGCAGTAATCCGATTCCAAGAACGCCGTTACCAGCTCCTAAATCAACGATTTTGCTTTCCGCAGTCAAATCACCAACTTCCGATATTGTTGCAATCCAGCGAGCAGCAAAGTCGCCTTCTGTGACATATTGCTCTAGTTCTGCTGATTGCTGTGGGTGCTTGGGGAGTTGAGATAGTGTCATCGCCAAGCGCCGCAATTCCCCTGCCATGATGTCTCGGAGATGCTCATCTAAATCAAATCACGCGCAAGGTGGTAAAAGATGCACCAATTTCATTCACTAATCACAGGATGAGGCTGATTATAAGTCCTGCATTAAATTCTTTAGATTGTTAGTTGTTTGCTGGGTGGATTGTTTATGTTCACCGTTGTTCACTACTTTCTGAGAATTAATGTTAGCATTCCTATCTACCAATTGAATTGTGTTTTCATTCTCAGTTTGGGTAGCAGATAGGTTATGCCCTGCCCGAACACTGGCTAGAGCAAGGGCTTCCTGTCTAAGTTTTATCATAATTTCAGCACCAGGCAGTGGGTCACTACAAAAGCGGCAGAATTTGGCTTCATCATCTTGTTCTTCAGAACAGGAGGGGCAGTAGACCACGGTAATCAATTAACGACGCGTGGAGACTTTAATTGAATGTACCGCTAGATTAGTGATGTAATTAATCATTGAGCAAGAGCGATGATTAGTTCGCATTCTCAACGAAGATATTCCAAACATCAAGTCCGGCAGCAGTAGCTCTTTCTGAAACCTCTTGGAAGGCGGGACTTTCCATAACCTGTTCTGATTCAAGGCCACCCGCCCTGAGAAGTTGAATTATGCCTACCAATTCTTCTTTGATTTCCAAGCCCTCATCTTCTTCGCTCTCCTCAGTAGGTTCTTCCTCGACATTTGGCGCATCAGGTTCACTTGGTTCCTCATTCTCTGTTGTTTCAGGTACTTCTACTGGTTGGGGAGAAAGATCGGTGGTAGCAGCAGGTTCAGCAGGTGCTGGCTCTGGAGAAATCTCTGGCTGGGTAGCGGGGGGTTCTTCTTCAGCAACTGGGGAGCTACCTAGATTTGGGATAGAGATTGGTCCTGAAGGCATCACGAAGGCGGGTGCAGCCTGCTCAGGAGTGGCAACAGGGGGCGTCGGGGTTGTTTCAGGAGGCGAGGCAGAAGCAGTTTCGAAACTATGTGTCAAGCCAGATAATTTGTCAGCAAAGTCGGAGCCATCTTGGGTACCTGATGTGTCAACAGTGGCCTGGGCAACAGGAACAGCTCCACCAGGGGAGGGGTTGGTTAGCCATGCCTTTCCTTCAATGTCGTGCGGGGCAAATGCTAGAGGTAATACTTCTAGTGAGTCAAGCCACGGATCACGAAAGGTGGTCCACTTGATTGGGGTGAATTCATCAGCATCTTCTGACGGCGTGATAATCACCTCTTCCTTGGGCCACTCGTCCTTTACCAGAGGGCCAACCCATTTCCCTAGATCTTCAAGCGCCACATCCAAGAACATGAATGAGGCACTTTTTGGGTCGAGGCCACTATCTTCAATTTCGTCAGCCTCTATTCGGGGGCGGTAGAAAATTGCCCAACAAGGATGTTTGAGTCCTACTAAGGCAGAGTGATCTTCGAATCGTTGTCGATGTCTGCGTTGAATAAGAATGAGAATCTGTGTTCTTTGATGGCCAGATTGCCAAATATTGGCCATTATTGTAGGTGCAGATTCGGCTAGGCTTGAGAGGCTAACTCCCTTGATTATCTCGACTTGAGCCATGACTAACGGCGCGTCGAGCCAGCGCTTAGTTAGAAGTATTATGCTAAATCGAGCAGTCCTTTATGCATTGCTAGTTCTGCGAGCAACAGGCAACCCCCGGCGGCACCGCGGATGGTGTTTTCTGAAAATGCAGAGAAAGACAGCGTTGAGCCAATCAGTTTCAAATCATAAACGGTGATTGCCATTCCTGCCTTCAAATCGGTTGCAGGGTTGCGACCATTTGATTCAGTTCCAGCCCAGCAAGCTTTCTCCAAGTCGATAGGCGCTTCACTCAATATGATGGGATGTTTTGGCGCTGATGGTAGATTCAATGCTTGAGGGATAGATGTGTAATTTGACATCAATTCTTTGATTTCATCAATTTCAGCACCTTTTTGCATATTTATTTTCACTTTGACTATATGACCATAATCTCTCTTTACGCGTTTGCATTCAACGTTGGTATTGAAATTGGCTGATTTAATTTCATCAGATTCAATGTGGCCCAGCAAGCGGAGGCACTCTTCGGAGATTTTTTCTGCTTCCCCGGAAATTTCAGATACGAAGCCATTGGCAGAGTTGAGTAGTTCATAGCCCCCTCCTGACAGTGATTGCTCAGTTGAGATTTCTACACTATTGAACCCTAGAATATCCCACAATGGTTTGAGGGGCAGGGCAACAGGCATCACTGTACAATTTGTGGAGCATGCGATAAAGCCGACTTTCTGGTCGTGCAAAGTTGCTTGCAATATCTCAAGATGCTCTGAGTTAAGATCAGCGATGATGAGCGGAACATCACGCTCCATACGGTGTGCAGAGGAGTTTGAAAAAACCTGCATCCCCAACTCTCTTAGAAATGGTTCAATTTCTATTGCAGCACCCGATGGTAGGGCTGAAAAAACTAATTGAATGTTTAATTTTGCCAATTGAGAATTCAGTTGAGATAATTCGCATGGTAAGACCTTGAGTTCGGGCAATTTAGGCCGTGATTCAGGAAGCCTCCAAGGAATTTCAGAGAGTTGTTTTCCTTCTTGATTTGGTGATCCAAATACCGCTGCCAATTCAAACCAAGGGTGGTTTGCTAGCCGTTGTTGGAAGCGTTGTGCTACGATACCGCTTGAGCCGAGTAGTGCAATTTTGGTTCGCATGATAAACCACCTCGTTTACCTCGAATAGCCCTTTATTCATAGCAACGTCGGTTATAACATCCTTCAAATACTGTCACATTTTCGAATTATCATGGTTGAAAACCTCGTTCTGTATCTAGTGGCAGTAATTTTATTCCTGACTCTTTTGGTTGGTTTTTATTTGATTATTCGTGCCGTTAATTCTAACGTGATTGTTACAGATGAACCAGATTACGTGGGTAGATTCAATGAACTGGGCGCAGATGCTTTGCTTGAAGTGATGGAGAAAAGGAAAGCTATTGTTGAAGAAGCCGTATTGGAAGATCTTCCTTTAGATGAAATAAAGCAGCAGAATATCGACATCATAGCGAAATTCGAAGAATTGGATAGACTCACAAGGGAATTCAGAGACGACAATGAAGCCACAAGAACTACGACTAGAGGTCTCCAAACAGCACTTTCGGTTGGGATTGGTGAACGAGGGAATTGGGGCGAATCTTGCTTTGATGATATTCTCAGGATGTCCCAACTTGTTGAAGGAGTCAACTATCTTCACGACAAACCTCTCACAAATAGCAGCAACTCACAATCAAGACCTGACTTCACAGTTATGCTTGCAGATGGGTCTGCAATTGCCATTGATTCAAAGGCATTGTTAGGGCCGCTTGTTACACTATACGATCAAGCAATGGTGATACCCGGTGAAACTGAGAGAAATGCTGCATTTAGGGCCATTGCAGATAATATTTGGTCGGCCATTATGGATAGACCAGATGGAATCATACATCGCGAATATCCGAAGCGATTAGAGGAGCACTTTGGAGTGGCCGGCCCGTCATTCACGGTCATTTTCATCCCAGGTGACCACATTCTATCAATGGCTTACAAAAACGATAGAGGTCGAAATACGCACGGTAGGCAGAATGTATCGTTGCAAGAAGCTGCTTATCTCAATGGAGTATTACTTGCACCGCCTACCATGGTCATGGCTTTATTGACAATGATTAGAGGTCAATGGGCCGCCTATAAAATAGATGAAGACACCCAAAAAATCCAGGATTTAGCCGTTGAGTTATACGAACGCCATGTTCTGTTTGGTAATAGATTGGCTGGTATAGGAAAGGGATTAAAAAGCGCAACAGCGAGTTATGATGATGCCATCAGATCCTACCAAGCAACTCAGGGAATCAGAATCACCGGACAGAAGATGGTAGATGCAGGGATTAAAGAAAAGGCTAGTAATAAGGAATTACCCGAACTGTCCGACTCTACTGATTGGGGGACTCCTTCTGAGGTGATGGATTTGCCTTCAATCCCTAACGAACAATCTCTAGAGGAAGGAATCTCAGAAGAACCCCCCGAGGAAGAGTGAAGTGCTAAAGCCACCAACCTTTCCATGAATGTCATGGATTGGCAGTCCAAGCGGGTACTGGTTACCGGCGGAGCCGGCTTCATAGGCTCTCATCTCTCTGCTAAACTGCTTGAATTAGGAGCAGATGTGACTGTATTGGATGACAGCCAGGCAGGTGATTCAGCCAAAGTTCTCTCTGGAGCTAATTTCATTGAAGGGTGCATTGCAGACTCTGCAACCCGTTCGTCTGCATTAGAGGGAGTTGATGCAGTCTTTCACCTTGCAGCAATAGCTTCTGTTCCACTATGCGAGGAAGAACCGGAACGCTCAGACATGGTTAACCGTCAAGCAAGTCTGGACATTCTTCTTGAGGCGAATTGCCCTGTAATCTTTGCCAGTAGTGCGGCAATATATGGAGAGCCGGTTACCATTCCAATCAACGAAAATCATCCCCTCGCCCCAGTGGGACATTATGGTAAGCAAAAAGTAGTAGTAGATGAGGCGATTTGTTCTCTAGACGAAAGTTCAAACCCCGCTACAGCACTCCGCTTCTTCAACGTCTTTGGCCGGGGGCAAGACCCCTCATCACAGTATAGCGGGGTGCTCTCTATTTTTATCGATAGGGCGACCAGTAATCGTCCAATCACCATAATCGGTGATGGCGAACAGACTAGAGATTTCATCCATGTTTCCGATGTGATTGCAGCACTGATTATCTGTGGTCAATCTCTGCTTGAGCAAGGCACAGCATCCCCTGCCCATGGTGAATCATTCAACGTTTGTACGGGTCAACCTGTGACCTTGAATCAGGTCGTGAAAGTGATTGAAGATTGTATAGAGCACAAGTTAGATATTGTTTATGATGAAGCAAGAGAGGGCGATATCAAACACAGCAGCGGCGATTCAACAAAACTGCAACAAAACTTTGATTGGAGCCCAAATTTCACTCTATCCGAAGGTATCTCAGACCTTATTTCACACTCTAATTGATAGGTCTCCTGAAAAATCGCCTGACAAACAACTTGCGGAATATCCTCACACCATCGTGGATACTTCCTAATTTTGCAGTTCCTATTCTGTTGTGGTATCTGATTGGTACTTCTCCAATACGCATTTTGTTGTGGCAACAGGCAGCATACATCTCCGCTTCAATTTCAAATGAAATAGAATTCAACCTCATTGCATCTATCGCCTCTCGTCTAAATACCCAGAAGCCAGTACATAAGTCACTGATGAATCTACGATATAGGGCAACTGCAGACCAAGTTAGAATATGATTCCCAAGATAATTTACCCGTCCCATGGCCCCCACGTCAATTTTTCCGCGTAAACGTGAACCAATGACAACATCGTATTCCCCATTATCCATTTGCTGCAATAGTCGAGGCATATCTCTTGGGTCATAAGTACCATCTGGGTCTAGCATAACCAAAGCGTCATCACCACTTTCAAGATAGTGTGTAAATGCTTGACGTAAACCCATTCCTTTGCCCACTCCTCCTCTCTGGTCGTACACTGTGATTCCTAGTTCCTCAGCAAGTTTGACGGTACCATCGGTGGAATAACCATCAACGAGAACTAATCGATAATTCCATCCAAGTTTCCGCAATTCTTCACCTGGAATCATGTCGACTACGATACCCAAACCTTCTACTTCGTTTCGGGCCGGTAGGAGAATGGTCAAGTTTCTCATTTGCTTATCCATGATACCCTCTCCTTCATTCAACCATCGGTCGTAACTCTACCCAATGGATTCTCACTCCGTATTGGTCAAACAACTCGTCTCCTCGTCCAGTGATACCTAGTGGATTAATCCATCCATCACCGCCTCCAGATACCACTATTTCGACATTGAGGTCATCAGCAAGTGTGGTTTTGGTAATCAGAGTCACCTGTTGCCAGCCTCCATTTGTGGTGATTTGCTTACCTTCAATTTCGTTGCCATCAAACGAATATGTGTCTACTATAAGGCCGGCCGGAGCATCTATCATGAAATTTATTTTCACAGTCTGATCTCTGCTCGTTCGGTCGAGTGGAATTGTCAACTCCATCCTTCCTTCAGTGATGAATGGCTGAGAATCGGGACGATTTATCAGTTGATCAGCATCAACCATCCACCACGGATCCTGCCGCCATTCACAACCATCCATGCAATTTTCTTCCGCTGGATATAGGAAGTAACTGTTCACGGCAGATTGCATGGTGGGAATTTCCTTCAATTCCCACAATCGGCTACCATCTATGTCCTTCTTCAGTTGCCAATATGGAGAGGCCGCCAGTACTGGGCCAAAGGTTCCCATCGGACTAGTTAGTGCATGAGTGACCCCTAATTCTTGAAGAGATGCTACATTATCCTGCAATATTGCAGAACGGGCTCTCCCCTGATTATTTTCCTGCACATCGACCAAACCAAGTGAGGGAAAGGTAGTGATTCCAATGTTCGGAGGGAGATCGTACGGGTTACCCCAATGCCCATCTTCGGTGAAAAGTACCGAGCCATCAGGAAGAGAAAGCGTGGACATAAGGGTTCTGTCACCATCGGTCTGAGCGTGGAGTTCATCATGGTTTGAAAGTTCTATCAGCATCCCATTAGCAATGCCCAACTGAAACACCACTATCAGGAAAGTTGCGAGTAGCCAACGTTTGTCAATAGGTTCAGGAATTTGCATTGGTAACCACATCATTTCAGCCTCTTCTTCTGCCGCTTCTGTGGCGCTATCTGCAATTTCGGAAGCTGAGAATTCTCTGCTAGCCTGTAACATTTCTTGGACTAGTTTTTCACCCATTTGGTCAATTGGAATCGGTTTCTCTCTTGGAGTGAGTTTGACTCTATCTGAAAGAAGGATTCCAACAAGTATTGCAAAGGGTATGTGGAATGCATGAAGTGCCATGCTGTAGAGCACATAGGAGAGCAGAGTGAGGAATGAGAAAGCGATGACCCCATTCAATAAGTGGACAAGTGAAAAGAGCCAGTTGAGTGCTATCCATGTTGCAAGCAATAGAATTTCCATACTATTTCTGCCACGCCAAATTGACCAGATGGCTAGGCCAACAAGTAGAGGTCCGTTGAAGAGGAGAAGATTGAATCCACCTTGCCAACCATATTCTGAGATGATGGGTTCTGCCAATAACTTAGGAGCAAAGGTTACCAAGACGATGTATGCTGCAATAGAGAGAACTACTGCTGATGTCATGGCAAGTCTACTGACAGCAATTTGAGTGCGGGCTCCAAAGCGATGTATGATGAGATTGGCTGCCAGTAGGGTGCCTAGATAGAGAGCACCAGTTGGATGAATCGCCCCAGTACTGATGACACAGATTGCAAACAAAATATCTTGCCCCCGTTTTCTCTCACCGAATGGTCTGATGAGAACGAGTAACCCCACAACCAACCCTAATTGACTGGCCACAGTAGGATATCCTGAATCGTGTGCTTTGACAAAAAGTGCGGGAGCAAGAGCTAGAGCAAGAAGAGTAGGCCCGCTGGCGCCCCATCTGTCAGATGCTCCGGCAATACCCCATAAGAGAGCCAATAACGAGAGTTGGCCTACAAGATGAACAGCACTTGCAGGTGTCATGCCCAGAAGAGATTCCAACATTGCAGATACTGCTGGGAAAGCGGGAGGATATGTCCACCTTCCTTCAGAAATAGCAGGTAAAGTGAGGTCACCAGTGGTGGCAAGCCTGTGAGATAGAGTGGAGAATCCAATCCAATCAACTCCATTTGGATATTCAAACAGAAGTAATGGGAACAGTGAAAGAAGTGCGGCGGCGGCAAGGGCGAACAGTAGCCAAGATGAGCGAGAAGAATGCAACTCCTCGGAGCGCTTCTTCCTATCTTCAGCATCATCTTCCAGTTCTGTAGTGGCATCGTTGAGCGACTTTGATTCAATCTCCTTTGTCATCCCCCCTTCGGATTCAACAAGATCGGTATGCTCTTCCAATAATTCCCATTGTGAGAGCCGTCTAACACGAATGACATCTTTTTGCCATAATGCCACAGCCGCCGCACAGTTAACCAATATCAGAAGTAGTAACAATAGTCCAAGGTCAAAGTGGCCACTGAGTACGACCATCCATCCAGCCACACCAAATGTGACTAACAGAGAAATTGCTGGAATTAACATCACTTTGCGATAATTATCAGCAAGCGGGTCCAAGATTCTGAGGATAAATAGCGCAGGGAACAGGCCGACTCCAAATAGCAGTGCGGCACCTGCTAGCAGGTGCCAAATCACTGTTGCAAAATCCCCTTCCATCAAGTAGGGCAAGGCGCATCACTCTTCAAGTGATGCGAAACAATCTCCCACCGGTTTGAAGTGACGACACTATATCGAAGCGCCATGGGGCGAGCCGACATCATGTGGGAGAATCACCAATTCCACCCAGTGGTACACTTGCCTGATGATTACGATGTGCTTGATTTATCAGGTGGAGAATCCCCCACTCATTCATGCGAATTTGCAATTGGCAAGTATGATGAAGTACGCAGAGGTTTGTATGAAACCGAACTATTCGAAGGTGATAGGTTCATCCACATGGGAATCGATATTGGTGGGCCAGTTGGTACACCATGCATGGCATTTACAGATTGTGAAATTTCTTGTTTTGGGTATAATTCAGAAGAGGGAGATTATGGTAATGTCATCATCACAAAGCAGACCCTTGATGGGATGGATGTCTGGGCATTATATGGTCATCTTAACGCCAAATCATTGGAGGGGAAATCTGTCGGCCAAAATATTGCGGGTGGTGAGATAATTGGTTGGTTCGGTGACCGGAATGAGAATGGAGGTTGGGAGCCACATCTCCATTTTCAACTCTCCTTGATTGAGCCAGAAACTCATGATTTACCAGGAGTAGTTTCTCATGAGGAAAGAGAAAAAGCACTGAGGAATTATCCTGATCCAAGGCTTGTACTTGGTCCGATATACTAGAATTCAGTCATCAAACATTAGTTCAATTAAGTCGATGGGTGATTTGTTCAGGTGTTCTTTGAGTTCCCGAATGGCCCCGATGGAACTTGGATCCTTGCCGCGGAGAAAAGCAACAGCACAAGATATCCAATCCATGGCAACGCAGGAGTATAGCATTGCTTCTAGTAGAGACTCGCCTTCACAGTGGAGATTCCAAACAACATCGACTTCAACTGCCTCTGCCATCCAATCCACCCTCTCTGCCACTCTTTCATGCATTCCATCCCAAGTCAGAAGCAGTAACGCTTGCTTTTCCTTTGCTTCGGATTGAGTCCAAGCTATGATTTCGTTGTGATTCATTTCTGGTAGTGTAGTTGGGCGAGCAAATATGCCCCCATTTTCATTCAATTGATTTGTAAATCTAGTGCCAGCGCATGCTAGATTATGATCAGACACGATGCCTACTTCACGGTCTATAAGAGTCCGAGCAATCGAGATTGCTGGGCTGTCGGGATTGTTGATGAAATCATACTCTGAAACAACTTGATGTAATCTTTCAACAAGGCCATTTTCCACCCAATTCATGAGTGCAGGAATTATTCGATATGAATATGCAATCCTAGAGAGTGCTCCAAAAAGGTGTCCGAAAGCAGAACGTGGTGGTTGCCCACTTGGAATAGAGACATGAGTACCCTTACCACCAAGGGGTGATTCTTGGCCATCCATCTCTGCTAGGGTTCCTCCAGAGGAAATCATGGTGACAAAGTTCCCATGTTCCATAGCTAGTACTGTAGCACTGAGTGTCTCTTCAGTATTTCCTGAATAAGATGTTGAAAAGTAGAGACCTCCCCCTGCAGCGCCTCCCCATGAAGGTACATCATATCCTCGATGCGTGGTGACCACAGCAGTTCCATGCATACTGGCAAGAGAGGCGAGGAAGTCTCCAGCAGCAGCAGAGCCACCCATGCCAAGACAAATCACACGATCTGGCATATCTCTCCGTGGTTCCTCAATAGCCCATTGGGTAGCGAGATCATCTGGGAAATTACGGAGGTGACCGAGCATATCCTCAGTATCAAGTTCAGATGCTAATGTTGCAATGTCCAACTCACTCACTTGCATCACCCCCCGCCGTTCTAGGCAGAGCGACCCATTCATCTGCTATGAAAGCGATGCGAAGCGAGCCTTGAGAACCGTCATCATCGTATGGAAGAGAGACTGTACGGACCTTCCAATCGTTTGGGTCCATAAAATCTGCAGCCGATGAATCACGCTTCAGGATCTCTACTTCTAAATGTTCACTGGATTGACTCTCCACAGAGGTTTTCTCTAAATCTCGCCATGTCAAACCGGTGCGCTCATGTCGGTCAATGGAGGAGATTACCGCACCATCCTTTTGCCAGGCATGGATTTGCCAATAGCGACCTTGTCTGCGAATAACATCTCCAAGATTGAATGCTGGCTTACGATATGAAATCGTCAATCTTGTAAGGTCCTCTCCATCTTTACGCCCTACTAAGCTGTTAGTTTCTTTTGAAGTACCTCCGAATCTTCTCAAGAGGTGTTTAGTCCAACTTCGAGCAAGTGCCTTGCTACCCAGCACCATATCGTAACCCCCAGTAACATTTCCCTCATTGTTAATGAAGAACATTGGATCTGGGTCGATGCTCTCAAGATATGTGTCAAAAGTTGTACGTAGTGACGTCAGTTCATCTTCAGAAAGTTTACGTCCCGAGGAGCGAAGTTGAACGGTGGCCTCGAAGTAGTTCCCCGCTTTCCGAGTGCAAGTCGGGCAGACAGAGTTTGAAATTCTAGCAATTGATGCATGAATATCCTCAAATTCAACATCATCAATATATCCAGTAACTTGCACAGATAATCGAGTGTTGCGTTCATCTATTTCTTCAAACATGATGCCAATCCCGAGTGCTTCTGTGCGGTCTTCAACCTCTAGTGCTTCATGCACCAATCCTTCATGATATTCCTCCGATTCATGGTGCCCCCAACGTCCAGCGTGAAGATACATCATACATTTTGGACAGCGGTAACCTTGGATAGTTTCAGGTAGCATTGAGAGTTTTGTTCTCTCTTTGAAACATGGAACACACAACCTCTCTTTGGTGAGTTCATCCTCCGCGCCACAAACGACGCAGAAAGCTTTGCCTAGTGACACAATCACACCTCTGGTGTGTTTTGCGCCATCAACGACTCGCTTGAAGGCTTGCACTAGCCGGCACTGATTCCGCCCACTAGGTGGGCGGTTACTCATCTTCTGAGTTTGTGGCAGAACTATCCGATAGTGTTGCCTCAGCTGCTGCAAGTCTCTCGGATAGTTCATTCATGCGGCTGAGTAGATTCCAAGTCCAGCCACCAATAATACCAATCATCGCTACATAAGCAATCGCAAGAAACAGGGTTCCATCAGCCATTTTAATTCCTTCCATCTATTTTTGTCTGAACGATCGTCAGACGTTCCTCAAGTCCACCAATTAGATATCTCAGCATAACTTGCCCAATTACTAATATTTGGAATGCGGCAACACCAAGTAACATCACTAGCAGAATCTCTGTATCTAACCCGCTACTTTCACCACCGCCAATTACTGGAGGGGGATGTCGATTTTCCCAGATTCTGATAGCAGCAATTGTCAGAGGGACTAGCAAAAATCCAAACAGGCCAACGGTGGCAAAAGTATCTCTAGTGTCTTCAGTATCTGCCTGTGCTTGATGCCCCATGACTAAGTACAGTGATAGTGCTGCTAATATTGCAAAAGTGTTGAGCCTTACATCAGTTAGATCCCAAGGAGTACCCCATTCAGCAGTCCCCCAAATCGGCCCGCTGACCATCACACAGAGTCCGTAAACAAGTCCAAGATTGGCGCCGACAACATGGAGTTTCCATCCCCATTCTAATCGCTTGAGGAACCAAGCCCCTGAACCAACAAAAAGTAGAGCGGCAGCGTTGAACGAGGCCCATGCAACAGGGACATGCCAGTACAGAATTCGGTACGCTTCAGGTGCTGCCCAATCATCGGGATTGACATTAGGGGCCCAAGTGAAACCTAGCCATAGAGTGATGGCTGCCATGATGAGGCCGAGAATAGTGAGGCCAACGGCTACATGCGGCGTCCGCACTCTCATATCTTGGTTGAACTATTAATCACGCTTGAAGGTGATGGGGGCTCATTCTTCATTCTGGAGCAATTATTGGCAAAACTAGCCAGATAGCAAATGGTATCACCAAAGCGGTGAGAAGTTGTATTTCGGCATCTCTAGTGGCAAAGGTAGAGGCATCCATGGACAACAAGTCAACCAACAAAAGGAAAGGCCAGATGAATATTAGTTGTAGAAGAACAACCATCGTTGCACCTTGTCGAGGAAAGGTGCTCTCAAGTGCATGTACTCTAACTGAGCCAGCACCCAATATGGCCATTGCAATAGCAATCAAGACAATTTGCAAATCTATATTTCCAATTACGAAATATGCTGAAAAGAGGGTGAGCAAGAATGGTATCAGAGTTAGCGGAGGTAGGTTTCTGCCCATCTGTAGATTACTACCGAGGTGAGCATTCCACCAGTCTTGTGCGCGTGAGTCGGATAGATGAGCCAAAATCCCAGGTCTTACCAGTGCTGAGATGAGAGGTGGTGTAAGGGCTAGTAGAGCCACCCATGCTTGGTTGCTTGGTGCTGTGATTTGAGACAACATACCACCAATCACTGCTAGTGCTATGAGGCCTGCTGCTGAGCGAGTGATTGTAGAGGTTTTAGTGCGCTTTTCCAAGTTATTTGCCCATTTGAACGGTGGGCTGTTCAGAAAATTCTCACTAGATTTCTCAAGAGTTCCGCAATCGGGTCGATTTGATGTTTGAGAAGTTTCACCAATTTCTTCTTCGGAAATCGTTGCTTTGCCTACTGTGAGCCGACGCGTGGCTAGTGAGGATAAATCATCATCGTGGGTTGCGATGACTATGGCGTGACCAGCAACTGCAAGTGAAGCGATTTGTTTTCGCAGAGTATTGACACTGGTTTCATCCAGTCCTTCTGATGGCTCATCAAGCAGAATCAATTTTCCCTCACTGCTTGCCAGTGCGGGAACAATTCCGGCTAGGACTCCGACACGTCTATTCATACCCTCGGATAGCCAAGCAATCCGATCTTTAGCGCGGTGACGCAATGCCCATTCATCAAGCCGAGCAGATATCCAATCAGATTCAGCCTCATATCCGGAGACTGCTACTGCGGTAGCAATTCTCTCTTCGACCAATTCATCTTGAGAAAATCCACCACTTTGTAGAGCAAGGCCGAATGGTTGGGGCTTACTTCGTCGACCCTCACTATCTCTGACCAATTGATCAGAGTGTTTCACTTCACCTGTGGACAGCGGGAGAATGCCCGCCGCCGCCTCAATAAGGGTTGATTTCCCAGATCCATTTTCTCCAACCAGCAATACAACATCGCCTGATGATACCTTTAGGTTAATCGAATTGAGAACATTTACTCTGCCTCTACGAACAGAGATGGATGACAACTCAAGCAATGGTGTATCATCCGGCATGGTGGGGCGAAAGTGACATTCCGCTTGATATCTCCGCAACCACCCGAAGGGTGAATTGGTTAGTTCCTCTCCGACACCTGAGTGAGATGTCTAGTGGGCTGTGGGAGGGGGTGTCGCCATTAGGTTGGGCAATAGTCCTAGGTTTCCTCTTTTTGGCCATAGCTCCAATCGTTTATGCATGGCGTCAGCGTATACCAATCTCATTAGCAATAGTCTCTTCTCTCCTACTTTGTTGGGTGTTTCAAAGCATCCTGCAATTCTTTGATGGAACCCGTGATTTTCTCCTTCTAGCATTTGCTCTAAATCCTATGTGGCAGCCTTCGCCATCAGAGTTCCATCGCCTTCTCACGGCTGCTTGGTTGCACGCAGTTGGAGGTGGTCGAGGATTGGTTTTCCAACATATTCTCGGTAATGTATTGGTCATTGCACTAGTTGGTGTGCCTCTAGAACAGCGGCTTGGTCGAGAGCGATTCTTGGCCATATATCTGATTGGTGCGGTAGCAGGAAATCTTGCATGGTGGTTTTCACATTGGGGGGAGTATCGTTTTGCACTTGGGGCAAGCGGTGCAGCGTTTGGTTTACTTGGTTGCTATCTCGCATGTTGGCCAAGAGACGAGATTGAATTTCCTTTGGTGTTGATACGCAAATGGCCTGTTTCATTGATTGCTTTACTCAAACTTGGTTTGGAGATGGCACAGGTTGGATTATTGTATGGTGGATGGACAGGTACCTCATCTGTTGCACACTTGGCGCATATAGGTGGATTCTTCGTCTGTTATGCCGTTGCTAGGCCGATTGCAAAGGGGGGTCCAACTCCTCCTGAAGTAAGGGATGGGGGTCCGAGTGCATCTGCTGCAGAGAAGGGTAGTGAGATGCAGAGAAAAAGTCGTATGGGGGGACTCAAATTTGACCCGTGGGATGATGCCGGCAAGCCACTCGAAGGGTCTGCATATCGCGTCTTAGAAAAACTTCGAGAAGAGGGTGACGAGTTGGAAACTAGACGAGCTTGGCTTGAGGAATTGGCTGAAGTTGCTCGCTGTCCCGAGTGTGGCTCCGAGTTGCAGGTTGAAATCTATGATGAAGTTGCTCGATTGCATTGCCAAAACAGCCGCAAGCACCTCTTGTGGCCTTGAAATAGAGGTTTTACTCCTATGGAGTAAGTCAGTTTGTGACAAACTATTGGCAATTGTGCTTATAGCCCTCTTCGGAGTCATAGACTCCGTTGGGAGATTCGTTAATGTCAAATCGAAGTGATGGAACTGCGCTTCTTCTCATCTTGCTGATGCTTGCCCCAAGCATAATTCTAGCTTCCACTTCATTCCACCACGATTCCTACTTGGCAGTAGAATCAACAGATTCACCTACCTCTTCATCTGCTGTACCTCAACCACCGATTCTAGTCGATGGTCTTCCTCCCCTCTACTGCTCAAATGGTGAAATTTGTCCAACACCCGTTCGTCTGCCAGATATTCCTGCTGACAGTTGGACTCATGAAGATCCTCAGTGGTGGTTTAGATATGGGCCTGATGATGATTGGAATGGTATGGATGATCGCTTGCAGTACATACTTGCTGAGGTCTATCCCTCACAATCGCCAACAGCAATAATTGCCGATGATGGTAGATTGACTGTTGCTATCATCATCGACTTCGCTTGGCACCCCGAAGAGCGAGAAATGGCACAAGTGCGAGAGATTCTACTTGAGCATGGTTGGGTCGATCAAGAGGGGGGTGCGGCCTTTTTCACAGTAGGTGAAATTGATTCGATAATTGTTGACAAGGTACCACAGAGTGCATTGATGGATTTGTACCATCTCGAAGGAGTGGTAGTGATTGAACAACAGAATGTAATGGTCCCTTCTATGGCTGTAGCATCTCGTGCAATCAAAGCAAGAGTCAGTGAAACTTACACTAACGCAGCTGATATGCTAGGGGTTCGAGGAGACGGTGTAGTAATCGCAGTTCTTGATTCAGGAGTTGATAATGAACACCGCTCACTGAATGATTTTGATGATGTTGACGATGCTCCGGATAGTGATGCCCATTCTTACGGTGATAGGAAATGGCTAGCAGGTTTTGATTCTACTGATTCGTTGAATAGTCAGGAAACTGATGGCTCGGTAGATCCTGACGATACTGCAGGTCACGGTACTCATGTTGCTGGAATTGCAATTGGAACAGGAGATGCCAGCCGAAACCATGTGGGAATTGCTCCAGGGGCTTATCTTGTCGATGTGAAGGTGTTCACTGATGTTGGACGTTCAAACACTCAATACACGATTTCTGGAATGAATTGGACAATCAACAACAAAAATACTGACTGGGGCAACAATGCTTCTAGTAATGGGATTGATATCATGTCTATGTCTTTTGGTCGAGCACGCTCGCCAATGGGTGGTCAAGATACAGGCGACAACGGTTCAGGAGCCGAGGCCCGAATAGTCAATGATGCATGGGATGCTGGTATCGTACCAGTTTGTGCTATGGGTAATGATGAAGCAAACTATGTGGCTGCTCCTGCATCAGCTGACAAATGCATTGCAGTTGCCGCGTCCGATGATGAAGATACAGTAATTCGTACGGACGATATTGTTGCAGATTATTCCAATTGGGGGCCACGCCAAGACGATGGTGATGATGATGAATGGGACGAATTGAAACCAGATGTAATCGCCCCAGGGACAGACATTTACTCATCTCAGCATGCTGCTAGTGGGCCTATTGGTGGTTCTGTCGCTTTGGCAGATGATGGTTATGTTCAGATGTCGGGCACAAGTATGTCAACTCCTATTGTGTCTGGTCTTTGCGCTTTAATATTACAAGCAAACCCTTCTTTTGAGCCTATAGATGTCAAATCCGCTTTGCAGAATTACAGCGAATTTGTTGTTGACGAAGTTGAATCAATCAATGGTCAATCATGGAATGCAAGTGAAGGATTTGGGAGAGTTGATGCTATACAGGTGCTTGAACAGAGTGGTGGGGGCGGTGGTGGTACCCCCAGTGCAGCGAGCCGTTGGGTCAATCTCACTTTACCAACCAATGGAACTTGGATGGCTGTAGGAGAGACCTATCGATTACGTGGTAATGCTTCCATTCCCGCCTCAGAATTGTTTGATTCTAACAACAGCATCGTGTCGGTCAAAGTATCAGCAAGATACACATATTGGTCAGGCAGTAGTTTGAACAATCGAACAGCGTTCTCATGGCGCAATGCTTCTGGAATCGACAACTGGACATTTGACTTAGGTCCTGAGTTGTGGCACGACGGGGCAGGTCTGTATGTAGAGGTACGTGCTCTAGATAATCTAGGGAGATGGTCACAACCTGCGTGGGCAGAATATGATATTGGAGAAACCACTCTTACTCTTGTTGAACCGAGTGGTCACGGAGCAGTTTCTGGAGATGTGGAACTTTCTGGCGAATACAAGGCAGTGTATGGAAACAGAATCGAATACAAGGTTGGTCAAGATGGAGAATGGCGAGTAGCAAATGACAATCTGGCTTATCCATATGTATGTGTTGAAGCAGATAGAGACAGTTGTGATGCAAGAACTTGGTCAGTAATTTGGGATTCGACCGAAGTTCAAGATGGTGGCTGGATTTTGTACACGAGGCTTGTTGGAGAAAATGGTTCGATGACAACACCGATTGAGAGATATGTCAATGTTGACAACACCCCGACCTCCTCAGATCTCGAACCAATGGGAAGTTTACTGGTGTTAGAAAATGGAATAGAAGTTGACGATGCATACGTAAATTCATTCCTGAATGTGCAGGTCACAGTACGTAATAGCGGTGATGCTCATGCGAGGAATTTCGAGGTCACCTTGCTTGAAGATGGTTCACAGGTCGCCTCAACGACAGTGAGTAAACTCGATTCTACAAAGTCGGTTGATGTTACTCTAGGGTACCACCCAATCGTGGCATCTTCTCATGAATTAGAGGTCAAGATTGATTTGACCAATGTAGAATCTGAAGGAAGAGAAGACAACAACGACATTACTCGCACTTTTGCCATCAATAATCGTCCAAGTGGTGTTGATCTTGCTCTGCGTGAAGGTGCCGCAAGGACTAACCCCCCTGTTGCCAATCCAAATGGCGACATCACATTGAATATCAGGGTAGAGAATCTTGGTGCGGACTCCTCTTCAGGAGCAACTTTTTCACTTGAAATGTGGAGTGACCTAGGATGGGAGGCGCTAGATAATGGGAGGAATTTGAACATAGTACCCGGTGCAGGATATATCGATGTCCCCTTCACTATCCAAGAGGGATTATTAGACAGCGGAGTGACAAAGTTACGAGTTTCGGTTACACTAGATAGCGGCTCTGATATTGATTTGGACAACAACCAGTTAGAGTTCACGCTACTAGTGGACGAAGCACAATTACAGGGAGCAAGAGGTCTTGACTTACCGGACGGTCATGATGTTCTCGGATTCTTCGGCGTATCAGGCGAGAATTTACTTTTCACTGGCGAAGGCTCATCTCTATGGGTACATCGCATCAATTCCCATTACGATATCATCACCTGCCTTGAATTGGAGGATGATTGGGCAGAAGAGTTTTCACTTTCTATAGGCGAATCTAACAATGTCTACGTCAGTTGGATTCGTCGCTATACTGACACATTCGGCGTCACATTGTCCACTCTTTCATTCGCTGTAGTTGATCTTTCATGCACTAGCACAGAGCCATTAAATCTGATGCCTCCCTTGATGTTAGCAGAAGGGAATTATTGGGGGATTGACCTTGAGGTGAAAGATGGTGAGGCACTCATCGCCGGATATCACCGCGACCTTTTCACCGATGGAACATACGATGATATCACTTCGATTTTCCTCCTTGCCGCAAGCTCCCCGCTTGATGATGAATCATGGAATCTGACAGAAGAAGTCATCCCAGACCTAACACCTCCGGTGGGGCAAATAGGCTCAGTACAAGTGGCACAGGGCGAAGAGTTGGTGCATCTAATCTATCAAGTTACACGTGATGATGAAACGAATATTGAGAGAATTGGCACATCCTATGCTCATGGAAAAGTGGGGCATGAAAATTGGTCATTCCACATCTTAGTGGGTGATGAGACTTCTGTCACTGAATTAGCAGTACTTTCTGACTCTAACAATGAGGATGTTGTTGTGATGGCTTGGCGTGAAGGCCAAGGCCTTGAATCAGAACTTGTGGTGACTAGAAGTGACAGCAGTATGCAGAATAAAGATGTTGAGAATATCTCGGCACCTGGAATGTTAGAACTGAAGTTCATCATGACTGAAAGAGGAATCCAAATATTCCATGATTCAGTGGGGCCATCAGGAAGGCAGATTGTCTATTCACTTGTTGAAGTGAATGAGACGATTATTGGTACTCCAATTTGTGAGGGAGAACTCACTACTGCTGGGAGGAGCTTGAAATCTGGTGAAACACATATCTTCTACCTATCTCCAACTGGTGATTGGCGTGCTCGAATACTGATTGACGATAGCACAGGTGACTCCTCTAGCAATGGTATTCTAGATACACTAAGGATGTGGTCAGGACTCGATGAGCGTACCTTTGACTTGGCTTGGAAAATTGTCGCTGTTGCCTGTGCAGTAGGTTGTTTGTTGATGTTCCTAGCTTCAGCCGGAATTGCTACTCATCGTCGACGAAAGGGACCTGCCCTTACTGTCGAGGTTGAATATGAAGATGAAGTGATTGATGTCGATGAGGAGAATGTCCATCTCATTGAAGAGGATGAAATTGATATCGTGGAGCCAGAAGTAGATTTAGATTTGGAATCAACGGACGAAG